>Ga0210394_10000008_pt1 | contig 502903 bp, 438 predicted proteins | sample IncBWC12MmetaG_FD_160121 | JGI IMG/M metagenome (GOLD analysis project Ga0210394, IMG submission 160121) | Forest soil microbial communities from Barre Woods Harvard Forest LTER site, Petersham, Massachusetts, United States - Inc-BW-C-12-M | ecosystem: Environmental > Terrestrial > Soil >... | reverse complement strand
ACCCGCTGTTCCAGACTGACATAGCTGAACACCCCATCCTGTTGCTGATCGTCTCCGCGCATGCCTGCTTTCTTACCCTATTTTCCTGTGCAAGGCATATGAGTTTTTCAGCACTCTGTGAAGCCCGAAGGTGTTGGCGAGAATATCGCGGCGCTGAAGCGCCGCTCTTCCACTGGTCGCTGGACGCTGGTCGCTGGACGCTGGACACTGGACGCTGGGCACTGGTTACTAGCCACTAACCACTAGTGACTAACCACCGCCTTTACGCGCCGACCGCCGCATGATCGGCCATCCGGCGTTTGTTGTAGCGCAGCGCGACATTCATGAAGACATGGCCGAGGGAGGTCTCGAAGCTGATCATCAACGCTTCTGTGTCTTCGCTGGTCTTGTCGCCCTCCTGCGCGGTGAGAAGGAGCGGGGGATGTACGCGGAAATGGAAGCCCTGGTCGTTGAGCGCGGAGATGGCGTTGCCCACGACCTGGTTGGCGAGCTCGAAGATGGTTTCCTTGATGAGCGCGTCCGACTCGGGCAGTTCCGCGCCCGCGTAGTGGCTGGCCACCTTGACGGCGGTCTGCGGTTCGAGATCGAGTATGATCCGGCCCTCGATGTCGCCGGTGAGGGCGATCATGCCCGCCACCCCTTTGCGGCGGTAGGCTTCTTCTTCCATGGTCAGGGTGCCCACCTTGGTGGTGCCCTGCAAACCCTGCGACAACACGGCGTCCGCCGCGTTGATGAAAGGCTGGATCAGTTCCATCTTCATCGCGTTAGGCTCCCGCTCCGGCCGCGCTGGCCACCGCTCCATCGTCACCCAGTACGTACTTGATTACCTCGTACAGCACTTCCGGCTTCACCGGCTTCTGCACGAAATGGCGTGCGCCCCGTTGCAGCGCGGCGACGATGTTCTCCTGGTATCCGACTGAGGAGACCATGACGATGCGCGCTTCGGGATGCTGTTGGACAATCCGTTCGGCCGCTTCAATGCCTTCCATCTGCGGCATGGTGATGTCCATGAGCACGATGTCAGGATGGGTACGGTCGAACTCGCTGATGGCGGTCAAGCCGTCGCCGGCCTCAGCCGCCACCTGCCCGCCGAACGTTTCGATCATGCGGGCCAGATTCTTGCGGGCAAACACGGAGTCGTCCACGATCAAGTAGCGGACCGGCTGGCCGTCTTTGCTGCGTTTTACGGGTGCAAACTGCTCCATACAGACCTCCCCTGTCTACTGGATATCATGCCCGGCGGTCCCGCACCAGATGACGCTGGTCACAGGTACCTGCTGGGCCCGAATCTTTAAGCTTTAATCCCTATCCCTATCCCTAAATCCCGGATCCCTAGCTTCCGGCGCGCACTGCCCGGCCGGTGGATCCCGCTTCGGATCCCGTGCGGCCGCAAATCGCCTGCAGCGTCGCTCCCATCACATCCAAACCCACCACGCGGATGGCGTATCCTCGTTCGATCGCCGCCTTGGGCATGCCGTACACCACGCAGGACTCTTCACTCTGCGCGATGGTCATGCCGCCTTCTTTCTTCACCGCTCCCAGGCCTTCGGCACCGTCGTCGCCCATCCCAGTCATGAGCACCCCGACCGCCAGGGCCTTGAATTCCTCGGCCACGCTGCGCAACAGCACGTCCGCGCTGGGACGGTGCCCGTTGACCCGCGGCTCATCGCTGAGGATGACGATGTCTCCCAGAGGCAGCCGCTTCACCTTCATGTGGCGGCTTCCCGGACAGACCAGTACCCGGCCCGGTTGCAAGATATCCCCCGACTGCGCTTCTTTGACGCGCAGCGGACAGACTTCATCGAGGCGCCGCGCGAACATGTCGGTGAACCCTTCCGGCATGTGCTGCACTACGGTAATCGCTCCGGGAAAATCTCCCGGCAACTGCGAGAGCACGAATTCCAGAGCCTGTGGGCCTCCGGTGGAGACTCCGATGGCGACTACTTTATTCGGAGACGCGGACGAGGCCGGCAGTTTTTGCGGCTTCGGCGGAACTCCGGGCAGCATGCGCGGCTTCAGCTTGCACTCGGCCGCCGCCTTCACCTTGGCGATCAGTTCGCGCGCGGTCTCGGCCATGTGCGCCGTGGCGTCTTTGGGTTTGGTGACGAAGTCGAATGCACCCAGCCCCAGCGCCTTCATGGTGACCGACGCGCCTTCGGTGCTGTGCGAGCTGAACACGATCACCGGCACCGGCTGCCGCCGCATGATCTCTTTCAACGTGTCGATGCCGTTCATGCCGGGCATCTCAAGGTCGAGCGTCACCACGTTGGGCTTCAACTCTTCGATCTTTTTCAGGGCGAAGTTGCCGTCCATCGCGGTGCCCACCACGTCGATGGATTCGTCGGCCGCCAGCATCTGCGGAATCAGCTTGCGCATCAGCGCCGAATCGTCGACCACCAGCACGCGCACTGGATTCTTCTTCATGCTCACGCTCACGCTCATGCCTGGCCTCCCTCGACGGGGGTCAGCGCCATGCGCGCGCGGTCGGTATGCGACAACAACAGGCCCGAATTGCAGTGTCCCAGTTCGGTGGGCCGCGAGCGGGCTACATGCTCCACCACCGCGGGCAGGTTGAGAATCAGTACCACGCGCCCGTCGCCCAGAATCGAAGCTCCGGAAACCAGGTCGGTGTGGAACGTGTGGTCGTCCAGCGCCTTGATCACCAACTCCTCTTCACCCTCCAGCAAATCGACAATCAACCCGTATTTCCTCTCTCCTACCGTAATGACCAGCACAAACAGCTTGGCTTTGCGTTCTCCGTCGGCTACCGGACGGCCCAGGCGCAGCAGCGGCAACACCTGGTTGCGCAACTGCAGCACCTCGTAGTTGTCGACCTGATGGACTTCTGTCTCAAAGGTGCGGGCAATCTCCAGCACCGCATTCAGCGGGATGGCATACAGCCGCTGCTCCACCCAGAACAGCAAGGCCTTGATGATGGCCAGAGTCAGCGGCAGCTTCAGCCGGAAGGTTGTGCCTTGCCCGGGGCGGGTCTCCACGCTGACGGAGGCTTTCAAGCGATGCAATACACTCTGCACCACATCCATGCCCACGCCGCGCCCGGAGACTTCGGTGACCTGCTCGGCGGTCGAGAAGCCAGGGCGGAAGATAAAGTCGAGGACCTCGGCTTCGGTCATGCGCGCCGCTTCTTCCGCATTGGTCATGCCGAGTTCGATGGCCTTGGCGCGAATCTTTTGTGCGTCAATGCCGCGGCCGTCGTCGATGACTTCGACGACCACCTGGTTGCCATGGTGATACGCGTTCAGCCGAATCGTCCCGTGCGGCTTCTTGCCCAGTTTGCGGCGCTCCTCCGGCGGTTCAATGCCGTGGCTTACGGCGTTGCGCACCAGATGGGTGAGAGGCTCGGCGATGGCGTCGAGAATTCCCTTGTCGAGATCGGTGTCCTGTCCGCTGACATCAAGTTCCACTTCGCGCCCGCATTGCCGCGAGACGTCGCGCACCATGCGCGGGAAGCGGCGGAACAACTGGTCAACGGGCACCATGCGAATCTTCATCACGGAACGTTGCAGATCGTTCAGCACCCGCGCCTGGAAGGCCATGGCGTCGCCAAACTTGCCGCGCAGCAGTTCCTTGGGATACCGCTTGGCGAACTCGTTGAGCGCCTGCTGCAACATCGACTTGCCGATAATCAATTCGCCCACGAGGTTAAGCACGCTGTCGATGCGGCTGGCTTCCACGCGCAGCACGTTCTCCTGCGTGGCCGCGACCGTTCCAAACGGAGCGGCTGGAGCCGGAGCCTCCGGTGCCCTGGCCTCGGCTTCCGGTGGATTCGCGTCCGCTTCGGGATCAAGAGCGGGTTGGTCCGCCGCGGCTTGCGGAGCGGCCTTCGCCTCCAGCAGCAACTCGATCGTCACCTCTTCGGAGATGGTTGGGATGCGTCCCTTGGCGGTGATCTGAGCGACGGTCTGTGAGCTGGCCAGCACGAACTCGACATGCTTGGTGGCGGCCGGCGACTTCGCATCGGGATACACCGCGATCACCTGCCCCACGGCGGCCAATGCGTTGTGAATCAGCTGGCGTCCGGCGATGGGCATGGCGCAGTGCGGGTCGATCTTGACCACCACGTGGTAGACGGCCAGACCGCTTGTCTGAGCCTTGGTCATGGCCACCTTTTCGTACTCGGTCCAGAGCGCGACCGCCTTAGCGGATGCGCGGGTGGCCGAGGTTTTGGCGGCGCAGGTCTTGCTGATTGACGTCTTGCTGGTCGAGGTCTTTCCGGTTGAGGTTCTGCCGGTTGACGTCTTGCCCGCGGCGGTCTTGCCTGTGGTCGTCTTAGCTGCGGCCTTCCGGGTCCGCCGGGTCTTTCCGGAGGCTGGGGCGGCGGTCAGATCGGTGATTTTCTTGCTCAGATTTTTGGTGGAGGGCAGCTTGGTGCCGTTGCGGTACGCCGCAATCATCTCCGTAAACACGTCCGCGGCGGCAAAGGCAATCTCCGCCACGGCGGTCTGGGTCGCGGTGCTCTCCAGCGACAGGGCGTCTTCGAACTGATGCGCCAGTTCGCTCAACTCGCGCAGCCCGCAAGCTGCCGCGTCGCCTTTCAAGGTGTGCACCGTGCGCCGGATGACGCGCACGATTTCCTCGTCGCCGGGCTTCTTCTCCAGCTTCAAGGCTTCTTCATTTAGAGCCTGCAGCAACTCCAGCGAGGTCTCAAAGAAGAGCTCGCGCAGTTCCAGGCCGCGTTCATCGGGGGGATTCGTCATTGCTTACTCTCTCACCTCAAGGCGCTGGTAGGCCGTGCCGCTGTCTTTGTGCAGCATCTGGAATTTCTTGGTCAGGCCCAGCAGGCTTTCCGCATGTCCCACAAACAGATAGCCGCCAGCGTTCAAGCAGCGGTAGAACTTTTCGATCAGCCGCTTCTGCTCCGCCTCATCGAAGTACATCATCACGTTGCGGCAGAAGATCACGTCGTTGCGTTGCGGCAAATACTCGGTTTTGAGATTGTGAAAGTCGAAGTGCACCATTTCCTTCAGCGCTTTTTTGATGGCATAGCGGTCGCCGACCTTGTCGAAGTAGCGCAGGCGGTAGCTGTAATCGACCATCGACATCTGGTTCTCGCTGTAAGCGCCCTCCTGGCCGTGACGCAAGACGGAATAGGCGATGTCGCTGGCCAGAATTTCCACGCGCCACGGTGGTGGCACCAGCGGCTTGGGCAGCGGCAAATCCATGGGCAGAGGATTGCGCAGGTAGTAGTAAGCCAGCGCGTCGGTGACCAGCATGGCCAGGGTGTAGGCTTCCTGTCCGGTGGAACAGCCCGCGCTCCAGATGCGGATCGAATATTCGCGCCGCGAACTTTTGTGCTTGAACAACTCTTCCAGCACGGTTTTCTGAAATAGGTCGAGCTGCGCTTTGTGGCGGAAGAAACTGGTCTCGTTGACCGTGAGGTTTTCCAGCAGCTTGGCCAGTTCGTCCTTGCCCTGCGGGCTGATCAGCAGCCGGTAGTAGGCATAGAAGGAGTCGGCGCGGCACTCCTTCAGCCGGCGCAGCAGCCGATCCTGGAGAAAGTGCGTGCGGCGTTCGTCGAAGTGCATGCCGCACTCCTGGTAGACGAGCGCCTGCAACAGCTTCAATTCCGCTTCCGTCAGTATGGGAGCAGGTGCGGCTCCGGATGTACTCATGCGTTTTCTCGTTCTTTCACAGATCTGTGGTTAGTGATTAGTGGCTAGTGGTTAGTGACGAAAACTGATGCCACCGCCACTTATTCGCGACTCCCTAACCCCTAACCCCCGGCCACTAACCACTAATCACTAACCACTAACCACTGATCTTCTAACCACTGATCTTCTACCGTGCCCCGGCGCCTCGCGCCTCAGCCTTGGGCGCCGTCTTTTTTTCTGCTGTTTTCTTTTCAGCCGTCTCACTGCTCACTTGCAGGCTGCCTGGAGCCAGCAGTTTGCTCATATCGAGCAGCACCACCAAGCGTCCGGCGACCTTGCCGAGTCCGGTCACACAGTTCAGGCCGCCTTCCTGAAACACGGCCGGCGGAGCTTCCACAGCGTCCGCGGGAATCTTTAATACTTCGGAGGCCGAATCCACGATCAGGCCCGCCAGCCGGCCCGCATGCTCGACCACCAGGATGCGATTCTGTTTGCGCAGCGTGGCCTGCTTTTCTCCGAAACGCTTGCGCAAATCCATTACCGAAACGATCTTGCCGCGCAGGTTGATCACGCCCTCCAGATAGTCGGGCGCGTCCGGCACGGCGGTGATCTCCGGCACCCGCACGATCTCGTGCAGCGAAGTGATGGGCACGCCGTAGGTCTCGCGGCCCACCTTGAAACCGACGATATGGAGTTCACGGCTCATATTTGTCAGACCTTAATTTGTGGGACCCTAATCTGTCGGACCCTAACTCGTCAGACCCTAAGCTTCATCAGACCCGAAAATTCTTGAGACCTGGTTTCTGCTGGTTTCAGGCTCCCCGGACAGCGGGCGTTAATACTAGTACTGCGCTGCCGCTGCGGCCCGGCGCGCGTTGCGGCCGGAGGAGGAATCTCCGCCCGACAGCCCTCGCGAGGACTCGCCCAGCGAGAAGCGGTCGATGAAGTCCTGCAAGCCGCGCGACATCTTCGACATCTGCTCCGACGATGCGGCCAGTTCGGTCGAGCCGGAAGTGGATTGCTGCACCAGTTCGCGCATCCGCTCCATAGCCTTGACCACGGCCTGTGCTCCGGAGGCCTGCTCCTCCACCGCCGAGTTGATTTCGTGGGTGATTTCGTTCAGCCGGGTGGTGGCGCGCGCGATCTGCGACGAGCCGTGCGACTGTTCGTTAGTGGCCGCGCCGATTTCCTGCGCGAACTTGTAGACCTCGGTGACTACGTTCGAAATCTTGCGCAGCGCGGCGTTCAGCTCTCCGCCCAGTTCCAGTCCTTCGTTGACGATCGAGGTGGAGCGGTCCATGTTCTCGACCGCCTTGCGGGCTTCCTTCTGAATGCTCTGGATCAGTTCCGAGATTTCCTTGGTGGATTGCGCCGATTTCTCGGCCAGCTTGCGGACTTCGTCGGCGACCACCGCGAATCCCAGGCCGTGCTCGCCGGCGCGCGCCGCTTCGATGGCGGCGTTCAAGGCCAGCAGGTTGGTCTGCTCGGCGAGATCGTCGATGACTTCGATGATCTTGCCAATGTCGTCGGCGCGTTGTCCCAGGGCTCCAATGATTTCGCCCGAAGAGTTAATGGTGGTGTTGATGCGGTTCAGGCCGTCGGTGGCCTTCTCCATGGTGCCGATGCCGTTGTGCACTTCCTCGCGCGAACGGTTGGAGATGTCGAGCAACACCTTGGCGGTGTCGGCGACGCGCTGAATCGAGGCCACCATCTGATCGATGGAGGCGGAAGTCTCGCTGACGCTCGAGGCCTGCACCTGCGTGCTCTTCACCATGTTCTGCACGTTGACACTCATCTCGTGCATGGTGCTGGTAACTTCGTCGATGGCGGAGGATGCCTGCAATCCGATCTTGGCGGCGTCGTCGGAGGCGCTGGCCACCTGGCTGGAGGCGCTGGCCACCTGCGACGAAGCATCGCGCACACTGCGCACCAGCCCGGCCAGACCTTCGATCATCCGGGAGAAAGCGTTGCCGAGGGTGTCATGGGATGACCGGGGCTTCACGGCTACGGACAAATCGCCTCCGGCAATGGCTTCGGAGATGCCCGCCATTTCTTTGAGGTAGGTCACCATTTTGTGGAAAGTGCGGGCCAGTTCGCCGATCTCGTCGGTGCGGGTCAGATCGATGTTGTGGTCCAGATCGCCCGTGTTGCCGATGCCGCTGGCCACATTCATCAGGTTGCTGAGCGGCTGGGTAATCGACTTGGCGGTGCGGAAGGCGATGGCGCCACCCAGACCCAGGGCCACCAGGGTGCCGAGCGCCGACACGATGACGGTCCAGCGGGCCGCGACGTCGTCCGAGGCGCGGCGATCATCCATCAGTTTGCGGTTTTCGCCTTCGGCGATGTCGAGCGCGTCGGTCGAATTCTTCACCCAGGAAGAAGCGTCCTTCTGAAGATAGTAAATCTGCAGTTCGGCGACGGTGGCGTTGCCGGAGTCGACGTCTTTCCGCTTTTCGATCAGCGGTTGCGCGAACTCCTTGCCCCACGCCTGCTCCAGTTGCTGGACCTTGGTCAGATTTGTTCTGACCTGATCGGAGTTGGCCAGGGCCTTGCCCTGCTCCAGCTTCTCGTTCAGGAGGCGCAGACCCTCGTTCATGCGGTCCACCTCGCGGGTGTCGCCGCTCAACAGGTAGTTGCTCAAGTAGAGGCGGTTCTGCATCATCTGGGAGCGGACGGCCTTGGTGGCGTCGTCCAGATCCTTCGACGCCGCGGCGGCGGCTTTGGCGGCGTGCTCGCGCTGCACCGCAGACCAGTTCACCAGGAACAGCACCAACACCATGGTGAGGATGATGCCGAAATTCGTATAAAGCTTTTTCCCGATCGTCATTTCCGTCTCCTCCGCGGTGTGCGGCTACCGCGGCTCAAACTTGAATTCGATGATTCCCGAGGCCTCGCTCGCTGCCGGTTCAAAGCGCCATTTCTTGGCGGCCTCCAGAGCGGACCCAGCCAGAACCGGGTGCCCGCCCACCACACGGGCATCTTTCACCGAGCCATTGGGGGCCACGACAACCTCGATCTTGACCAGACCCGAAATGTTCATCTTCCGCGCCAGTTCGGGGAAGGCCGGTTGTACCCTGAACTTTGCCCGGCGGACAATTTCCTCGTTCTGCGCCTGTTGCGCCTGGGGCTGTTGCGCCCGCACTTGAATCGCACCCTCAGTCACTGCCAGGGTCAGGACAGCCAGCAGAGCGGTTGCAGTTCGTTGAGACACAATTCCTCCTTGCCTGCAAGAAGCGGTGACCGTAGCCGTGCAACAGCCGGGCCACCTGTTCCTTCTTGAAAAAACCAAAGTAATGGCAGGTATCTATAAGTAAACAAGATTGTTACAGGATGGTAAAAAGAGGTCAGGGAAGGCCCTGTGGGTTAGGATCGTCTCATTCGAGGCGAATCGTCTTTGATTTCTCACGCTGAGACAAAATCTCAACTTTGTCTCGGGATTTCACACCAAGGCACCCCCTTTTCCATTTTCCTTGACTCAAATTGAGATGACAGGTATTTTCCCAATAGATTCAAGCACTTGTGAATCAACCACACTATTCTTCCATCGTCGCCGCGGCACTCAGCGTTTCTGGTGACAGGCCGATCGCATCCCCGGAAAACGGTTATGTTCCGGGGTCCGACGACGGCTTCCAGAAGCTTCTGCTGCGTATTGCATCCAAAGCGGGCGACCGGTCCGGCGCTAAATCCCTGATCCAGTTGTTTTGCCAGGCCACGCGTGAATTCTTCCAGGTGTCCGGGGTCTACTTCTGGCGTTGCGACCTCGCCGATGAACTGATCGGAGAGCAGGCGGACGGGAAGCTGGCCGAGCGCTTTGTGGGCATGCGACTGCGGCATGACCAGAGTGCGGTGACGGCCGATGCGGTGCGGCAACGGCGGACCATCTTTGCCAATCAGGTGACATCGGCGGTGTTTCCGGCAGCGGCCGAGTTTGAGGCGCATTCGCTGCTGGCAGCGCCGCTGATGGTGTTCAACGAAGTCATTGGCGCGGTTACGTTTCTGCACGATTCCAATGACAACTTCTTTAACGAAGATATTGCCGCCAAGGCCACCATCCTGGCTGGCCAACTCGGCAGTCTCCTGGAAGCGGCCCGGCTGGGCGAGGCTTCGCGCGAGGAGCACCGCCGCGCCGAAATCCTGGCGGATGTGGCCCATGCGTTGCATGGAAGTCCGGATGTCTCGTCTGTCATCGAGGCCCTGGCGGACCGCCTGCGCCTGCTGCTGCGCACTAAGCTGGTCTGTGTGTTGCTGCGCCGCGAGGGGCCGTTTGAATTGACGGCGGTCTCGGCCGAGACTCCGCAGCTGGCGAACTCCGCCCGGGCCCGCCACGACCGGCAAACTCTGCGCTTCGCGGCCGATTTGGCGCAGCGCTCAGTGGCGGCGGGAGAGCCCGTCACTTTATCGATCGGCGCCGATGTGCACTCGCTGGGGAACCTGGTTTCGCCGGGGATGCTGATCGCCGCTCCGTTCCGGACCTCGCGCACCCAGGGCGCGATCCTGCTCTACCCGCGCGCAGATGGGGTTTTCACGGCGGAAGAGAAGTCGCTGGTCGCGGCTATTGCGGGTTTCGGCGCGGTCGCCGTGGCTCACGCCGAACTCCATGCTACGGCTCATGCCCAGGCGCACGAACTGCACCAACTGCTGGAGATTTCCTCCGAGCTTAATTCCAGCAGCAATCTCGAACACTTTCTGCAGGCTTTTGTGATGCGGGCCTCCGACTTCCTGGGGTTCGGGCGCTGCGTGATTGCGCTGGAAGAAGACGGGCAGTTCCATGTCCGTTACGGAGTCGAAAACGGAGAACCCCGGCGGATGGACGCGCCGATTCCAGATGGACTGGCCACTCGCGCCCTGCGGGCCAAGGAAGTCTTCTGGACCGACGACGCCGTCCGGACTCCGGGAATCAACATCGACGTGGTCACGAAATACAAGGTGCGCCAATTCCTCGCGGTGCCGCTGTTGGGCACGAGTGGGCAGGTTCTGGGAATGTTCGGCGTACTTGACCGTCTGGACGGAACCGGAATTTCGCAGGAGGACATCCGGCGCGCCCGGGCGCTGTCGAATCAGGCTGCTGTGGTGCTCGAAGGGGCGCGCAATCTACATCTTTCGGAACAGCACCGGCGCCGCGCCGAGGCTCTGATCGAACTGGCCCGTGAAATGGATGGCGCGCTGCGCCTGCCCGAGTTCGCCAAACGCTTCGTCGGCCGAACGGCGGAACTGACCGGGGCCCGTGCGGGGTTGCTGGCCGTGTTGCAGGAGGGACGCTGGCAGGTCCTGGCCCATACCCAATCTTTATCTCTATCTCTGCAAAACCAATCTTTGCAAACCGAATCTTTGCAAACCCAAGAGAAACCTGCCACGGAAACATCTCGTGCGCTCACCAAGGTCGCCGAGCAGGGCCCGCCGGAGAGTTCGCCGTCGCAGCATTCTGATCCCGCAGTGGAGCACGGCCTGGTGGGTCGGGGCATGGTGCATCAGGGCGTGGTGGATCAGGGCTTGGAGCGCGCCCTCGGAGCGGCTTTGGGCGACTTCGTGGGGCATCACACGGAGACCGTAGTCACTGGTTCGGCGGCAGAGATCCTGGGCTCGGAGGCTGCGACGAGCCTGCATTGGACCGATTGCACGCTGGTGAGACTACTCGGCGCCAACGGGGAACTATCCGGAGTGCTCTGCCTCTCCGGACGCTCGTCGCCGTTGCGGCCGGAAGATCGCGTCTTTCTTGAGACCATGGCGGGCCACGCCGCGATGGCGCTGGAGAACGCGCGCCTGTTCACGCGGATCGAACAGGCCAATCGCCACTGGATGGAAATCTTCGACGCCATCACCGACTTCATCGTGGTGCACGACCATACGGACAAGGTCCTGCGGGTGAATCGCTCGCTGGCTGCGATGATCGGAGTGCCGCCGGCGGAGTTGATCGGCGTGAATATGAGGGCCCTGATGGCCCTGACCAGCGACACCGCGTCCTATTCGTGCCCGTTCTGCCGGGCGATGTCTGACGACGATTCCGACGAATTCGCGCATCCGGTGTTCGATCGCACCTATTTGGTTTCCACCTCGCGGGTGCATGGCGCTTCCGACGAAGGCCTGCAGACCATTCACGTGTTGAAAGACATTTCCGACCGGCGCGAGGCCGAGCGCCGTTACCGAGAATTGTTCGACAACATTCAGGAAGGGCTGTTCTTCAGCACGCCGGGCGGAAGCTTCATTGAAGTCAATGACGCCATGGTGCGCATGCTGGGCTACAGCAGCCGCGAGGAACTGTTGCAGGTCGATATTCCGACGCAACTCTATTTTTCGCACGAGCAGCGCGACCACCACTCGGAGATCATGAAGGAGAACGGTCACCTCCGCAATCTCGAGGCGACGCTGCGGCGCAAGGACGGATCGCCCATTCATGTTCTGATCAACGCTTTCGGTCTCTACGACAATCTGGGGCGGCTGCTGCAGATGCGCGGCCTGATGCTCGATGTGACCGGCCTGCGCACCTACCAGTCGGAACTGCATCGGGAACGTGATTTCTCGGGCAAGATTCTCAGCAATACGCAGAGCCTGATTCTGGTGGCCGATACCGCGGGCCTGATCAGTTATGCCAACCGGCGCTGGTACGACGCGGGATTCGAGCAGCGCGAATTGCTGGGGCGTCCTCTGCTTGACCTGGCCGGGCCCGGCTTCGTGCGGCCGTTGTCCGACGCACTGCATAGCACGCTGAACAGCCAGCAAGTCGACAATCTGGAATTAGAGATCGTGCGGGGCAACGGCGCGGTCGGGAAGTTTTCCGCCAATCTCAGCCCCATGCGCGACGAGCAGGGAACGGTCACCAGCATCGTGGTCGTGCTCACCGACATCACCGATTCCGCCGTGCTGCGCGACAAACTGGTGCACGCCGAGAAGATGGCGGCTGTCGGCCAGTTGGTCTCCGGCGTCGCCCATGAAGTGAACAACCCGCTCACCGCGATCCTGGGCTTCGCGGATCTGCTGATGGCGAATACCGATGTGCCCGAAAGCGCGCGCAAGGATTTGCGGGTGATTCTGCAGGAGGCCCAGCGCACCAAGCAGATCGTGCAGAACCTGCTGAGCTTTGCCCGCCAGATGCCGCCGGAACGCAACCCCGTGCAACTGAACACCATCCTGCGCCGGACCATGCAGTTGCGGTCCTATGACTTCAACAGCCATGGCATCGACGTGGTGGAACACCTCGACGAAGAATTGCCCGAGGTGATGGGGGATGCGCATCAGTTGCAGCAGGTCTTTCTCAACATCCTGAACAATGCCTATGACGCGGTGCATGAAGTCGGGCGTCCGGCGCGCATAGAGATCATGTCGACCAAAGCCGGCGATGCGGTCGAAGTCTCGTTCTGCGACAACGGCAACGGCATCTCTCATCCCGATAAGATTTTCGACCCGTTCTTTACGACGAAGGAGGTCGGGAAAGGCACCGGCCTCGGCCTCAGCATTTGCTATGGCATTCTGAAGGAGCACGGGGGAGAAATTCTCTGCCACAACAATACCGGCCGGCCGGGCGCGACCTTCATTGTCCGCCTGCCGGCAGCGTCCCACACCGCCTCTTTGAGTGTGGCCGCAGGAGTCATACGACCATGAGCCTACCTGCCCTGAAACCTCAACTTTTGCCCGTGCTGCTCATCGAGGATGAGCCCGCCGTCATGGCCTATGTGCAAGCCGCCCTGGAGCGCAGCGGATATCCCGTGGTGTGCTGCGAGTCGGGGGTGGATGCTCTCCGGCTGCTCGAGAACGGCAGCTTTCTGGGCGTAGTGTCGGACATGCGCACGCCCGGCGGAGTGGACGGAGGCCAGGTGCACGCCTGGATCGCCCGCCACCGCCCCGATCTGGCTTCACGAATCATTTTTATTACGGGCGATATTGCGAACGAGGAGACAGTCGCTACCCTGCAAGCAACCGGCGCCCCCTGCGTGGAGAAACCGTTTCGCGTGCAACCGTTTATCGATGTGGTCGCTAGAACGTTCGGGAAGGAACAGTGAACAGCCCGGGGAGTAAGGAAGACCTGCGCATTCGCCTGATGATCGTCGACGATGAGCAGAGCATCCGCAAACTCTGCGTCACCGTCGGCGAGGCGCTCGGCTTTGTCTGCCTGGAAGCGGAGAGTGGGGAATCCGCGCTGGCGCTGCTCGAAGAGCAGCCCGTACACATGGTATTGACCGACATGGTGATGCCGCACATGTCAGGGCTGGAATTCCTGGAGAAAGTAAAAAAACTTTTGCCGCGCACAGAGATTGCGCTGATGACCGGACATGGGTCGATTGAAACAGCTGTCCAGGCCATGAAACTCGGCGCCTACGACTACATCACCAAGCCGTTTTCACCGCTGGAAGAACTGCGGCTGTTTCTGCGGCGCATGGCGGAAAAAATCCGTCTAGTCGAGGAAAACGAATTTCTGCGCCAGCGGATGGATTCGGAAACCGCCGTGCATGGCATTATCGGATCGTCTGCCAAGATCCAGGATGTGCTGCGCATGGTGGCGCGCCTGAAGGATACGCGGACGCCGGTGCTCATCTACGGAGAAAGTGGAACAGGCAAGGAGTTGGTCGCCCGCGCCATGCACTTCCGCGGCGCCTTTGCCAACCGCGCCTTTGTCGCCGTCGACTGCGGATCGCTGGTGCCGACGTTGATCGAGAGCGAGCTTTTTGGTTACGAAAAAGGTGCGTTTACCGGCGCGCTCAAATCGAAGCAGGGATTGTTTCAGGCCGCCGATGGTGGAACGATTTTCCTCGACGAAGTCGGCGAACTGCCGCTCGAGTTGCAGGCCAAGTTGTTGCGAGTGTTGCAGGAAAAAGAAGTGCGACCGGTGGGCAGCAACCAGAAGATCAAGGTGGACGTGCGGGTCATCGCGGCCACCAACCGCGATCTGGAAGCGGCCTACAAGAACGGAACCTTCCGCAAAGATCTTTATTTTCGGCTGAATGTGGTCACCCTGTATGTTCCCGCCTTGCGCGAGCGCCGCAGCGACACTCCCATGCTGGTTCACTGGTTTCTGGAACGCTATGCCCCCGGATCGGAGCTGCACGTGACCAGTGCCGCCATGAAAGCCTTGATGCAATATGAGTGGCCGGGCAACGTGCGCGAGTTGGAAAACTGCGTGGAGCGCGCGGTCGCGCTGGGCAACGGACAGATCATTGACCTTGGCGATCTGCCGCCTGCCATTGCCACGGGCGCGACGGCGGGCGGGGCGTTGCCGTCTCCGGCAGAGCGGCCGACGGTGCTCGATCCCGATCTCGCCGCGGCGCAGGCCGCGCTCGAACCGTCGCGGGTTCCGCTGTCCACGACCGATCTTGAAGATATCGAGCGCGCCACCATCCAGCGCGTCTTCGAGCAGGTCAAAGGAGACAAAGCCCTCGCGGGACGCATGCTCGGCATCAGCCGCGCCACGCTCTACCGGAAGCTGAAACGCTACAACATCAGCGGAGGCGGTTCCGGGTCGGGCTCGTCGAGCCATACGTTGCAGTGATCGTTCCTGGGGGTATCAACCACGATCTAGACGTTCATGCGCGAGCGCGAATTGTCTGGGGTATTTGGCATGTCCTCCTCGCCGTTTTTATGGTCCGGTCGTAGTGTCTGCCACGTCCGGCAGCCGGAAGTCCGACCCGGTCAAAGGACCAACCTGGACGAGGTGCTGCGCGTATCCCGCCTCCCCCGGCAAGAAGAAGTTGAGTGAGGCCCCATCGCGGATGACGTGGAATGGGAAAACGTAAGGAGCTGGAGAGGGAGCACCCGCTAACAAAGACGCCGGCATGAAGAATTGATTGGCAAACCAAGCGAGATTCCGAGCGTCTGCGGCGAAGTTCCAATTGGATTGATGGGAGCAGGGAATCGGAACCATCTGCATCCCTAGCGACCCGGTTCCGCCTGCGGCCTGGAACAACCTTGCCCCTTGACGACCCGCTAGCCAGTTCGTGACATTCGAGGGAACGAAGCGCCCGCGTCCAGTTGCGGCGGGAACGTTGATTTGACCGAAGTAGACGTCGCTGTCCGGGGCAGCGATGAATTTGCAGCCCAGACACCGCCCGAACTGGGCGAGCAAGTTTGTGTCCGTTCCAAGCTGGCAAGCCAGGATGACCACTCGGTTTAATCGTTCGAATCGAAGCTCGACCAGGACGTTGAACAGGTTTATGAGGGTCCCATTGGGCAGTCCAGCGGTCCTCTCCATCTGGTTGAGGTTATTGGTGTCCTGCGATTTTATAGGGTCGTTCAATAGTGGTTCCAGCATATCGAGGACGGCTTTCACCGTATCGATCTGGGTCTGATCGGTCAGCGGCAGATGCAAGCCCCGGAGGGTGGTATTACATTGTCCGGTGAATGAGCCATGGCAGACGATCACGGCGTCCTTGTCGCGCCCCCGCTGGACGCTCGTGATCATTGTGTTGTAGACCAGGCTCTGGAAGCTCCAGGGAGTTGAATTGCCATCCGGGCCGATTGCGACCACGGGCGGTGTGATTTTGAGAAAGCGGCCGGGTTGTACCTGCTGCCGTGGAAACGACCCAAAGTACCCGCGAGCGTGCCGATAAAAATCCTCGTTGCTCCCATTCGTAATGACAAACGCCACATGCCACCTCCGCCTCGAATTCTTCCATTCCTTTCGGGTCGGCTGCTCTACTCGCGAAACAGAGTTCCACCCCAATAGTGGAACCAGGCGCCGAGACGTTACACGAGTTGCAAGAAGCTAGGCATGGCGTGGGGCTGCGTGGCGCGGAGGGAAGCGCAGCGCCTTGGACGCGTCAGGCGTCGGAAGCACAGCATCGCATGATTGGGCATATAATCGTGCGCACAAATGGGGCTGACTACTGGCACGAAGCTCGGGCCGTACGAGATCCAATCGCCGCTGGGCGCCGGCGGCATGGGGGAGGTCTACCGCGCGCGCGACACCCGGCTGGGTCGAGATGTAGCCATCAAAGTCCTGCCCTCGCATCTTTGTTCCGATCCTGATCTCAAAGCGCGTTTTGAGCGCGAGGCCAAAGCGATTTCGGCTTTGAGCCATCCGCATATCTGCCATCTCTACGACATTGGCTCGCAAGATGGCACCGATTATCTCGTCATGGAGTTGCTGGAAGGCGAGACTCTCGCCGACCGGCTGAAAAAAGGTCCGCTGCCGCTCAGGCAGGCGCTGCAATACGGCATTGAGATTGCCGAGGCCCTGGAAAAGGCGCATGCCAACGGTATTGTGCATCGCGACTTGAAGCCGGGGAACATCATGCTCACGAAATCTGGCGCCAAGTTGCTGGATTTTGGATTAGCCAAGCCGGCGCCGAACGCGCCAACATTGGCTTCCGGTTCGATGGCGACCATGAGCACGCCGCTCACGGTGCAAGGCACGATCCTGGGAACATTTCAGTACATGGCCCCCGAGCAGGTGCAAGGGCAGGATGCGGACGCACGCTCGGATATTTTTGCTCTCGGCGCGGTGCTCTACGAAATGATGACTGGCAAGCGGGCATTTGCGGGCAAAAGCCAGATCAGCGTGATGAGCGCGATCCTGGAGAAAGAGCCTGAGAAGGTTTCGTCGGTGCAGCCGATGGCGTCAGCGGCGCTGGATCATGTTATTCAACGGGCGCTGGCAAAGGATCCCAACGACCGCTGGCAAACGGCTCGCGATCTCATCCAGGAACTGAAGTGGAGCGCCGAAAGCGCCGCGCTTCCGAGCGGTGCGGTTCCGGCCGCGCCAGGAAGCAGGACCCGAGAAACGTTGGCCTGGGTCGTCGCGGGCGCTCTCGTCGTTGTTCTGATCGCCGTTCTGATCGCCGGGGCAGTTTGGTGGCGAAATTCAAAGCCGCCAGCGGAAACCATGTATTTTCCAGCCCCGCTGCCGTTTTCGGTGAGGGACATGGCGGTAGCTCCGAACGGCCACACCATCGCGGTCGTCGGCTATCAGGAATCCGCGCGAAAGAATGTGCTCTGGATTTACGAGCTGGGATCGCGCGGCGCAAGAAGTCTGGCCGGTACCGAGGGTGCCAGCTATCCCTTCTGGTCGCCGGACGGTCGATCTCTCGCATTCTTTGCCGACGCACAGATGAAGAAAGTGGAGGTCGCAGGCGGCCCCGTGCAGACCATCTGCGATGCCCCATCGGGCCGCGGCGGCACCTGGAACAAGGATGGCGTAATCGTCTTTGCGCCGATGGTGACCGAGGGCCTGTTTCGCATACCGGCGTCGGGCGGAACGCCCACCCAGATCAGCGACATCGATAAGAGTCTTGGACAATCCGGTCTGCGCTGGCCCGTGTTTTTGCCCGACGGAAAGCATTTCCTGTATCTGGCGGCCAACTTCACGGGGCAGAAAGGCGGAAATATCATCTACGTGGGTGCGCTGGATTCGAAGGAAAAACACTTCGTCGTGGAATCCACCGCCAATGCGGCCTATGCCGCGCCGGGGTACCTGCTGTTTTACCGGGACAAAACTCTGTACGCCCAGCCCTTCGATCTCAAGCGCTTCGCCCTGACCGGAGAAGCCACCGTGGTCTTGCCGGACGTTCAGTTCTTGCCCCAGGTCAAGCGGGCGGTGTTTGCCGTCTCCGATCAAGGGCTGCTGCTCGCCCAGAGTGGCAGCGAGGCCGCTCTTTCCCAGTTGATGTGGTTCGACCGCAAGGGGAATGCTGTGGGTATGGTGGGCAAGCCCGAGGTCTACGGCAACGTCTTCCTGTCGCCGAATGGAAAATCAGTGGCCACTGACAAGACCGACATGGGCAGCCTGAATATCGACGTTTGGACCTACGAGTTGCGGGGCGATAGCGGCAAGCGGCTTACCTTCGACCCCGCCATTGACTCGGTGCCCGTCTGGAGTCCCGATGCCGCCCGCCTAGTGTTTGCCTCGAATCGCCAAACCTATTTTGGTCTTTATTTAAAGAACTCTGATGGTGCCACCGATGAGAAGGGCATTGTGCAGGATGAGGTCGGAAACTTTCCCAGCGACTGGTCCCGGGACGGAAAGTACGTCCTTTATTGCCGAGGTTCAGACCTCGGGATCGTGACTTTCCCTGAGCTCAAGAGCAGCCTTTTTCTGAAAGCGCCTTCCGTCCTCAGGAATGCGCAATTCTCGCCCGACGGAAAATGGGTGGCGTACGCTTCCAACGAGAGCGGCAAGTGGGAGATTTACGTGACCTCGTTTCCGGACGCACGCGGCCGGTGGCAAGTCTCCTCGGGCGGAGGTGAACAGCCACGGTGGCGCGGCGATGGCAAAGAGCTGTTCTATCTTTCCTTGGACGGGAAGATGATGGCGGCGCCGGTTACGACGGGGGCTCATTTCGATGCCGGAACCCCCGTCGTGCTATTCCAGAGCACGCCCCGGCAGCCCGTCCTGGTTTACGATTTGTTCGTCTATGACGTCAGCCGTGACGGACAGCGATTTCTGATTAACACCCAGGTGAAGCAGGCAGACAGCGCACCCATGTCCATCATTCTGAATTGGCCCGCGAAACTGGACAAGTGACGTGCTGAGAATCAGTGGCTAGTGGTTAGTGGCTAGTACGACCTTCCGGCGCGATTTTCCACAAAATTGACGGGTTGGCGGTGATATCTGTCACAGACTTTCAGAGCGGCTCTTCTCGATGATGGACCATGGAGTCTGGCGAGGCAGTTCGGTCCTACCGCGATCTGGTGGCTTGGAAGAAGGCAATAGAGTTGGTGACCGAGATCTACCGCTCGACGGAGAGCTTCCCACGACACGAAACCTACGGACTGACGGGGCAACTCCGGCGCGCTGCCGTTTCGGTCCCCAGCAACATCGCTGAGGGCCAGGGACGGCTCTCGCGCGGAGAATTCAAACAATTCCTAGGTCATGCCAGGGGATCGCTGTTCGAATTGGATAGCCAAATTCTGATCGCTCGAAACCTCGGCTACCTCGACGATGACCGGGCAAACTTGCTCCTTGGACGAATCCACGAGGTAGGAAGAATCCTGAATGGCCTGCTCACCTCGCTGGAAAAGCCGAGAGATTTTACTAACCACTAGCCACTAATCACTAACCACTGATTTGAGACTCCCGTCTCAGGCTGAGACGAAAGAGCTCCTCCAGTTCGTCCACCACGTCCGAACCCGCCCCTAACTCGCTGAAAATGCACTCACCTCAGTGCTAGACCTTCCGTTCGCGGAGATGGCGGCTGTGTTGCTCCTCCTTTTCTGAACCGCGGAATCTGGCTCCCCACAGCTCTTCCTAACCGGGAAGAGGGGGGAGCCCGCCCGCATTGCAGTAGGGGCAGGGCGAGTTTGGTTCTAGCAAGTTTGGGTTTAGCGAGTCGAGTCTAGGGGGATTTCATCCGTTGGCGCAACCAGCCACAGGAACGGCACGTTACGCGCAGGACGCCAGCACCGTGGCGGGACTCGCCCGTTTTTTCCCCGAAGCCTCGCCCGTCCGCATGCCGGTTCAGCTGGCCCGCGTTCTGCAAGGCAGCGAGCCCGCCGCCGCTCATTTCGCGGAGAGTATCGTCATTGAATTTGGCACTCCCCGCGAAGTCCTTTTCGCCTGCAATACGCCCCTGGAGTTTGGCGACGATCTTCGCCTGCGGAACTCCGACTGTTCGTTCGATGTCGCCGCCTCGGTCGTGGCGGTGCAGTATCAGCCCGGCAAAACCGTAGTGGCCGCGCGCTTTCGCGGAGAAGTGCCCAACTGGATCGTGAAACCATGACTCCTACAACACCCGTACAAGATCTCGCCACGCAATGGAAGATCGCGCAGTGCCTGTACCCGATTTATTTCGAACTGGCGCGCGAGTTCGCCATCGACGTTAAACCGAACCACGACCTTGAGGCCTGCATCGACACGCCCGGCAAAGAGACGGTCGAGCAGGCGCAACGCTGGCTGGAGGAAATGGACCAGGTCATCCAGGTGCACCAGTTGCGGCAGTTCCTGCAAACCAGCGCCTTGGTCACGCCCGAAGCTCTGGTCAGCCTGCTGCAGCACTTCCTGGCGAAGACGGTCAAGAGCGACATTATCCGCGACAAGATTGATTTTCTGCTGGTGCAGTATTTCAGCCAACTGGCGCCCTCGGGCGTGACGGATGCCGAGGTGGATCTCGCCTATGTGGCCCAGGCTCTGGAGCCGGTTGTGGGCGCGGTGGAACTGAAGCCTCCGGTATGGTTGAACGCGCTTGACCGGGTACTCGAGGCAGCGCGGAAGTGCCGCTCGCTCGACGAACTTCTGCACGGCGGCGTGCTGGAGCAGGGACGCAAGGCCAAGGGCCTGGCCGGGGACCTATTCTATCTGCCGGTCGCGCTCACCGCGTTCACGCGTTTCGGGTACTTGATGCGGCGATCGTTTTTCCGCCTCATGCTGGGCGATCTCAATACCATTCTTGACGGGCTGACCGAACTGGAAAACAAAGGCGTCACGACCATTGACTGCCGGCGCGCCCAGTTTTCGGCGCAGGAACCGATCATTCGTCTGCGCGTGATCTGCCAGTCGTGGAAGGTGATGTTTCAGGCAGAGTATTCCTCGGGGCAGCCGCTGCGCATGCTGGTCGATCTGCGGGCCTCGGTGGAGTACGCTCTCGGCGGTGGCAAAGCCGAAGCGGACGCGAAGGCGAAGGCCGCGCTGGCTGCGAAGCCGGCAGTGGCCAGCAAAGCCGCCGCCCCCGTTGCGGGAAAACAAGTTGCGGCAAAACCAGTTGCGTCGGCGGCCGTTAAGCCGGCGACGGTGGCGGCAAAGCCGGCTGCCTCGGCAGCCGCAGCAGGTGCATCCCTGGCCGCACCCAAGCCGGCGGCGGCTGTGCAACCGAAGGCCAAGCCCGTTGCAGCCGCCCCTGCGGAGTTTGAAGTTTCAGGTACACCGGGATGGGAACCGGACTCCTCGGAACCGGGAAAGAAGTAAGTAGCGAATTGCCGGGTTGAAGGCAAAAGCTGAAGGCGAGAGCTGACGGCGAAAGCTGAAAGCAAAAAGGAAGTTTGCAGTGCAGGCACCGACCGTACTGATCATCTCCGACGACGTCGATTTCTCTCGCCGCATCACGGCGCGCTGGCAGATGGAGCGCAACGTCCCGACGTTCACGCTGCTGAGCGGGGAGTTGTGGCCGCGGTTTGCCGTGGACCTGTTTGACGCGGCCATCGTCGGGGAATTGCGGCGCGACCTTCTCTCGGTCGTGCTCGAGCCCTTGCACTCGACCGGTCAGCCGATTTTTTGCGTTTGCCACGACGCCGCTACGGCGCAACTGGTGCACGAGCGCTGGCCGCGGATTTCCATTCTGCGGCCGAGTGAACATTGGCTCGAAACCCTGGTACTGGCGGCCGGCGAAGCGGTACACCGTTCACGAGCCGAATCCCGGGCACGTGCGGCGGAAACCGCCTGCGCCACGCTCGATCGTCAGGCAACCCTGGGCCGTTACATGCTTGAAATGCGGCACAACTTGAACAACGCGCTGACGTCGGTGCTGGGAAACTCGGACCTGCTGCTGCTTGAACCGGGCAGCCTCTCCGCTCAGACCCGCGCCCAGATCGAAACGATTCGCAACATGACGCTCCGGATTCACGAGATCATGCAGCGGTTTTCGTCGCTGGAAAAAGAGATGAACGTGGTGGCGCAGCAGGCGGAACAGGATGCCGGCAAGTCGTACGCGGCCGCCGCCGGTACTTAGCAGCTGGTTTTAGAAGCAGGTTCGTGAGAAGCAGGTTTAGAGAAGTAAGGTTCAGAGAGATATGACAACTCCTCCCCCAGCACCACGCCGACGTCACCAAGTTCGGCGAAGGAAACTTTGCGCACCCTCCGGGGGAAGGATTTATGCATAGATTGATGGCGGGCGTCACCATACTGGAGCACGAACTCTCGGAATTGCGCCTGCTGGTCGAGCGCCAGACGGGAATTCTGCTCGACTGTCCCAACAGCGCCTTGGCCGCCCATGTGGCGGAGTATCTGGAGCGTCAGGAACTGGAGTCTCCCGCGGTCATGATCAGCCGCCTGCGCGCTTCGGATCAGGATCCGTCGGCACTGCCCGCGTTCCTCGACGGCGTGCTCAACGTGAATACCGGTTTCTTCCGTCATCCCGGAGCTATGAATGCGCTGGCCCGGCAGGTGGTCCCGCAACTTTACGCGCGCAAGTCGGACGACGGGCCCAGCACTCTGCGCATCTGGAGCGCGGGTTGCTCGACCGGCGAGGAGACTTACTCGATTGCGATGGCTTTGTGCGAAGCACTGCCCGGCGGAAACGGAAACGGCGCCAGCAATGGTTCGAGCCATCTTTCGAACAACGGCAATGGCAATGGCAATGCCAGCAAGGACGCCAAAGAAAAAAATGCCGCCAGCCGCAATGGCAATGGCGGCGTTGCCGAAAACAGTGCTCCGGCTGGTACGGGGCAGGGAACCAGAGACTGGTCCATTCATATTGTCGGCAGCGATTTGTTGCCTTCCGCGATTGAAGTTGCCGAGCGCGGGCTTTATCCGCAGTCGGCCCTGACCGGCTTGCCTCCGGCGGCCATCCGCGCCTGCTTTTCGAAGATTGGAATCACCAATGGCGCCGCGAACAGCTCGCAGGAAGGGTCGCAAATCGGAACAGGGAACGGCGTAGGCAATAGTTCGACGAACGGCAATGGGTCAGCGAACGGCTCAACGCCGGGTTTCACAAGCGGCGCACATCTGCTGGTGAAGCCGCGTCTGCGCAGCCTGGTTACGTTCAACACCATGAACTTAACCAAGCCGGTCTACATTGGCCGCTTCGATTGCATCTTCTGCATGGACGTTCTGCCGCACCTCTCGCGCGCCCAGCGTACCGCCCTCATGGAGCGCCTGCATCTCTATCTCGAACCCGGCGGATATCTCTTCTTAAGCCAGACCGAAAAGCTTTGCGCCCCGAATCTAAACTTCCGCTCGGAAACTTTCGACGGATATACCTTTCACCGGAAGCCGCTGGCTGCCAGCGCCGCCTACGGAAGATAACGCAAGAATAGACTTAACCACGAAGGGCACAGAGGCGCACAGAGCAAGCATTGTTTCCTCTGCGAACCTCCGTGCCCTCTGTGGTTAAGTCTTTTTACGCGAACAGAAATTCCTTGGTTCGAAGTTCCTTGATCGTATCCCTCAGCTTCGCGGCCTTCTCGAACTCGAACTTCTTGGCCGCTTCCCGCATATCGCTCTCAAGATTCGCGATGTGGGTGTCCACGTCTTCCTGCGACTTGAACTCCGGCATCCCCTCGGACTCTCCCGCGGTCAGGTCGGCATAGTCCGCGGCCACAATCCCGGCGAGGGTCATATCCAGCGGGCGGATGATCGATTCCGGCGTGATCCCGTTCTCTTCGTTGTATGCGGTCTGAATGGCACGCCGGCGCGAAGTCTCATCCATCGCCCGCTTCATCGAATCGGTTTGACGGTCCGCGTAAAGAATCGCGCGGCCGTTCAGATGGCGGGCGCAGCGGCCGATGGTTTGGATCAGCGATCCCGTGGAGCGCAGGAATCCTTCTTTGTCCGCGTCCAGAATCGCTACCAGCGAGACTTCCGGCAGGTCGAGGCCCTCGCGCAGCAGGTTAATGCCGATCAATACATCAAACTCGCCTTTGCGCAGGTCGCGCAGAATCTTCACCCGCTCCAGCGTCTCGATCTCGGAGTGCATGTAGCGGCACTTCACGCCGACCTCGGCGTAGTACTCGGCCAGATCTTCGGCCATGCGCTTGGTCAGTGTGGTCACCAGCACGCGCTGACCAAGTTCCGCGCGCGCGCGAATTTCGTGCAGCAGGTCGTCGATCTGGCCTTTCACCGGACGCACTTCCACCGGCGGATCAATCAACCCGGTGGGCCGGATAATCTGCTCCACGACCACGCCCGCCGATTTGGTCAGCTCATACGGCCCCGGCGTCGCCGAAACGTAAATCAGCTGGTTAGTGCGGTGTTCGAATTCCTCGAACGTCAGCGGACGGTTATCCAGCGCCGACGGCATGCGGAAGCCGTACTCGACCAGGGTTTCTTTTCGTGAGCGGTCGCCGGCGTACATGCCGCGCAACTGCGGCACCGTCCCGTGCGACTCGTCGATGAACATCAGAAAATCGCGCGGAAAATAATCCAGCAGCGTAGGAGGAGGCTCGCCGGGCAAACGCCCGGTGAAATGCCGCGAATAGTTTTCGATACCGTGGCAGAAGCCCATAGCCTTGATCATTTCCAGATCGAACATCGTCCGCTGATGAATGCGCTGCGCTTCGACCAGCCGGCCCTGTTTCTCCATTTCAACTTCCCACCACGCCAGTTCCTTCTTGATCGAATCCACGGCCGACGCGCGCGTTTCTTCCTTCATCACGTAATGCGTCTTGGGATAAATCGGCAGCCGCATGTACTTCTGCTTGACCGTGCCAAACAGCGGGTCAATTTGGGTCAAGGACGAAATCTCATCGCCCCACAATTCGATGCGGTAGGCCATGTCGTCGTACGTAGGGAAGACTTCGATCACATCGCCGCGCACGCGAAAAGTCCCGCGGCGGAAGTCGCTGTTGGTGCGTTCGTAGAGGATGTCGACCAGGCGCCGCGTGATGTCCTCGCGCTTGATCTTCTGGCCTTTTTCCAGAAACATCATCATGCCGTAATAGGCTTCCGGAGAGCCGAGGCCGTAAATGCAACTCACCGACGCCACGATCAGCGCGTCGCGGCGCTCAAATAAAGACCGCGTCGCCGACAGGCGCAGCTTGTCGAGTTCGTCGTTGATGGTCGCTTCTTTTTCGATGTAAAGATCGGCGGCCGGAACGTAGGCTTCGGGCTGGTAATAGTCGTAATACGAGACGAAATATTCGACCGCATTGTGAGGAAAAAAATTCTTGAACTCGTGATAGAGCTGCGCCGCCAGCGTCTTGTTATGCGCCATGACCAGCGTCGGACGGTTCGTCGCCTCGATCACCTTGGCCATGGTGAACGTCTTGCCCGATCCGGTCACGCCCAGCAAAACCTGGTGCTGCTCGCGGTCATACACCCCGCGCAGCAGCTGCTCGATCGCGCGTCCCTGGTCGCCCTGCGGCTTGTAACTGGAAACGAGTTTGAAGTCCATAAAAAAGCCCTTAGCTGTTGGCTCTTAGCTCTTAGCTCAACCCTAAATCCAGTTGAGGACAATTTCTGTCCTCAATGCAAGGTGCCCGTGTGGGGACGGGCGCCTTCGCCCGTCCACCCAAGCGCAGTGAGGCTAGCTTTTCGCCGGCGGCTCCACAGAATCGAATTTCGCCGCCAGAGAATCTTTCTATTATAAACGCCGAGGAGAAGCTGGGGATCAATGGCTGAGCAGTTTCGAGGTCTCGCCCGAAATACAAGATAGATGGAGTGCTTTTTGCCGGCGAATCGATCAACGATCGCCCATTTTTCTCTGGTTGTGGTTCGAGGTCATAACCGAAGGTCCTGCCCATCCCCATCGTGCGTTGCCAACCTTCTGCGGCCGGGTTACTTTCACAGACGGCCCAGCGATCGTCCGGATTATTGTTCGTCATCGGGGCAAAAGGAGAATTGGTATGAGACAACGCTGGATCAAAACGACGGTTCCCGCGTGCTTGATTCTTATCGGGCTGACGTTCTTCATCTATGACGAAATCCATCTCCATGCTGCGTTGAAAACGCTAGCCAGGGATTATGCGAGTTTCTTGCAGAGGATTGAAGCCCTCACCAGGAGGAACGACGACTTGGTCAACGAGGCGTCTAAATGGAGACAACGAGCCAAAGATGTTCAGAAACGTTCGTGGCGTTTACCCGACCGGGAATCACGCATCGCTGTGGCAGCGAGAGCGAGAGCGCTGGCGCGCGACATTTTGGATTTCGAGAACGAAGAAACGATCACTCGGCCGGTGACAATCTTGAGTGTTCTTCCCGGTGGAGAAGAGATGATGCGTCGAAATTTCGAAGACATCGGCCACTACGACGATACGGCCGTAACAGACTTCTTGAAGCAGTTTGGTGGCCCGCTCAACGGCGTCGCATGAAAAATCCGGCCCTATGGGCTGGACACCTCCCGGCTGCAACGACACATCGAAACGATCAACAACATTCAAGTGATGCGTCTTGTCGCGAACGACCTCAAAGACGTCGCTGATCAATTGGAGTCTTCGCCGCCCAAACGGCCCAGACCGGCACCTGAAATCAGGATGGCTCCCGACGTCAGAAGTACTTCCGCCATCGGACAGGAGTGAGCGGCCGGGAGCGGTGCCGCCTACAGGTCTAGTGATTCAATCGCGAGGCTGGGGGTAGGGTTCAGGCGCCCATACCGGGACGCGATATCACTTGTGTGCAGGCGACCCGGCGTTGGAAACGCCGGGCTATTGTGAGAGGTCCCTCCGGGGCGCGCAGACGGCGGCGCCAATGATCACGCTAACAATCAAAAAGCCCCGCCTTTCGACGGGGCTTTTGAGTTGCATAGATCCTTCGCGCAAAGACCGCGCTCAGGATAACAAGCTGGTTCTTAGTACATGTCGCCCATGCCGCCGCCACCGTGGCCGCCGGGAGCGGGAGCTTCCTTCTTTTCCGGAATCTCGGCGATCAGGGCTTCGGTGGTGAGCATCAGGCTGGCGATGGAGCCGGCATTTTGCAGGGCGGTGCGCACGACCTTCGTCGGATCGAGCACGCCGGCCTTGACCAGATCCTCGTACTCGTTGGAGAAGGCGTTGAATCCGAAGTTGGTTTCTTTGGACTCGAGCACCTTGCCCAGGATCACTGCACCTTCTTCGCCGGCGTTCTCGACGATCTGGCGCAGGGGCTCGGTGATGGCGCGCTTCACGATGTTGATACCGATCTGCTCATCGCCGTCGGCCTTCAACTTGTCGAGCGCACTGGCGCAACGGGCCAGAGCGACTCCGCCGCCGGGGACAATGCCTTCTTCCACGGCCGCGCGGGTGGCGTGCATCGCGTCTTCCACTCGGGCTTTCTTTTCTTTCATTTCGGTTTCGGTTGCGGCGCCGACTTTGATGACGGCTACGCCGCCGACCAGCTTCGCCAACCGCTCCTGCAACTTCTCGCGGTCGTAGTCGCTGGTGGTCTTGTCGATCTGGCTGCGAATTTCCTTTACGCGGCCTTCGATCTCAGCGTGCTTGCCCTTGCCTTCGACCACCGTAGTGTTGTCTTTGTCGATGGTGATCTTCTTGGCCTGGCCGAGGTCGGAGATCTGAACGTTCTCGAGCTTAATGCCGAGATCTTCGGTGATGGCCTTGCCGCCGGTCAGGATAGCGATATCCTGCAGCATCGCTTTGCGGCGATCGCCGAAGCCAGGAGCCTTGACGGCCGCGACTTGCAGCGTTCCACGCAGTTTGTTGACGACGAGGGTGGCGAGCGCTTCGCCTTCGACGTCTTCCGCAATGATCAGGAGCGGCTTGCCGGACTTGGCAATCTGCTCGAGCAAGGGAAGCAGGTCTTTCATCGAGCTGATCTTCTTTTCGTTGATCAGGATGTAGGCGTTCTCAATCGCAACTTCCATGCGCTCGGGATCGGTGACGAAGTAGGGCGAGAGGTAGCCGCGGTCGAACTGCATACCTTCCACGACTTCGAGCTGGGTCTCGAGGGTCTTCGACTCTTCGACGGTGATGACGCCGTCTTTGCCGACCTTCTTCATGGCCTCGGCAATGATCTTGCCGATGGTCTCGTCATTGTTGGCGGAGATGGTGCCAACCTGGGCAATCATTTCGCCGGTGACAGGCTTCGACAGCTTGTCGATTTCGCCGTTGACGCGGTTGCCTTCTTTGTCGACCTTGCCGCAGATGACTGTGACGGCCTTCTCGATGCCGCGCTTCAGAGCCATGGGATTCGCGCCGGCGGCAACGGTCTTGACGCCTTCGCGGAAGATGGCCTGGGCGAGAACGGTGGCGGTGGTGGTGCCGTCTCCGGCGACGTCAGACGTCTTGGACGCGACTTCACGAACCATCTGGGCGCCCATGTTCTCGAGGCCGTCCCGAAGTTCGATTTCCTTGGCTACGGTGACGCCGTCTTTGGTGATGGTCGGCGAACCGAATTTCTTTTCGATGACTACGTTGCGACCCTTGGGGCCGAGGGTAACCTTCACGGCATCGGCCAGAAGGTTGACGCCGCGGAGGATCGCCTGACGGGATTCTTCTCCGTGTACGATTTGCTTTGCCATTGCTTTTTTCTCCTAAATTGTTTGCAGGATCTGCCTGCGGGGTTTCTTTGGGCTGTCCGCTATCAGCTTCTAGCTGCTAGCTTCTAGCTAAACCGAGTTGCATAGATCCTTCGCGCAAAGAGCGCGCTCAGGATGACAGTGCATCGTTATTTCTTCGAGCCGGCGAGTTCTTTCTTGGCCGGAGATGCGGCGCCGGTGAGGATGCCGAGGACTTCGTCTTCTTTCATGATGATGAACTCTTCGCCATCAATCTTGATCTCGGTGCCGGAATACTTGCCGAACAGGATGCGGTCGCCTTCGTGGACGGCCAGAGGGAAGGTCTTGCCTTCGTCGTTAGTGCGGCCTTTGCCGGTGGAGATGACTTCGCCCTCCTGGGGCTTGTCTTTGGCCGAGTCGGGGATGATGATGCCGCCACGAGTGGTGGAAGCTTCTTCCACGCGACGGACCAGAATGCGGTCATGGAGTGGTGAAAATTTCGCCATGGTGTGTTGCTCCTTTCAAGGATTTAGAAGGTTGGGTTGCCAAGTTGATCTGCGTAAACCTATGATTTGGTTGGGCTAGTCGCTACTGTTAGCAGTTACGACCATCGAGTGCTAATTGTAGGAGGGTAGTGGGGAATTGTCAAGTGGAGCGCGTCGTGAGCGCGGGACCGATGACACATCGGTGGTTGGAGAGTCCATACATCCTTGATTGATCGCAGGGGACGCGCAGTCCCGCCCCAATTCTCAAACTGAGGAGAATCACTTTATGAAACACGTGCGAATCTTTCTGCTGTTGCCGCTACTCACCACGATGTTCACGCCCGTCGCGAAGAGCGCGGCCCAGACGCTGGCGTCCCAGGTGCAATCCTCGCAGCCGAGTCTCGCTGAGACCGTGGACCGCGAGATCAGCGCCGTCGAGAAGCAAGTCTTGGAAGCCGCCGAGGCCATGCCCGAAGAGAAGTTCAACTTTTCCCCCGAGAGCTTGAACATTCCTGGCGACGACTACAAAGGCGTGCGGTCATTTGCAGTGCAGGTCAAGCACATCGCCTCGTCCAATTACTTCATTTGGTGCCACCTCACCGGTGATCCTGTGCCCGCATCCATCAAAGATGGCAACGGTCCCGCAGAGCTGAAAAGCAAAGCCGACATCCTAAAATTCTTGCGGGATTCTTTCGCGCTGGGACACAAAGCCGCGGCCACGCTGACGCCGCAAAATATGTTGGAGCCAGCTGCGGGCAGTAAATCCAGCCGGCTGCATCTGGCCGAATTCGGAGTAGCCCACGCCTACAATCACTATGGACAGATGGTCGAGTATCTCCGAATGAACGGAATCGTCCCTCCCGCCAGCCGCGGCAAATCCGACTGATTAGGAACAGTTCGGCTCAGAGAAGAACAATTCAGCAGGAAGGACACTAAGTCTCACGAGGGGGTTTCGGAGTATGATTTCCGGCCATGGCGACTCTCGATCCAGCAACGGAATGGCGGCGCCTTTCGGAAGTCTATGGCCAGATGGATGAGGGCGAGCTCCTGGCCCTCGCCCGACTAAAGTCCGAACTGACGGATGTGGCCCGAGAGGCTCTGGCGAATGAAATCAGGCAACGGAGGCTGACAGTGCAGCCCGAAGCTCCCCCGATTCGTCCTCCGATTCCCGAGACGAAGCCGGACTCTCCTTACTACGATGACCGGAAACTGGTGGAAATTGCCACGGTATGGAGTTTGGCGGATGCGCTTCAATTGCAACGGTTGCTGGATAGGGCTGGAATTCCGTTTGTAATGGGGCTGGAAAAGGCTACGGGCGTCGATTCTGTGACTTCGAATTTCGCCAATGGCGTCAGTGTGGGAATCATGAACATTGGTTTGCCGTGGGCGCGGCAAGCGTTACAGAATTACGAGCCAGCGAATGAACCGGGGCCAAAGCAGGAGGAACCTGATGAGATTCCTGTGCGCTGCCCCAAATGTCATTCGACAGAGGTCATCTTTGACGAACTGATCGGCGAGCTTCCGACCTCGGAGGAGGACTCCTCTCTCCAATACGAATGGACGTGCGATTCATGCGGTTACCACTGGAAAGACGACGGCATCGTAAGAGAGCGATAAGCGGACCCGGTCGGCCAGCATGCGTGGGCATACGGACGAGATCGGGAATCTTTCTGCGTACTTGCGATCCACAACGAAGGTGGCTGAGAGTAAACCCACGAGCCGTTGCAGAATCTGAGTCCGCAGGAGCGAACCCGTGCAAGCCATTTCTTGTCTACGCTGCAGGCGTGAGATTGAAGCAGGACACAAGTCGGTCGCGGTGTACATGTTCGCGCAGACCGTGGGAGTGAAGCCGCGGCAGAAGTCGGGGGCGCAGAGGATTTGTTTTTGCCCGCAGTGTGCGGTGTCGCTGGCGATGGGGATGCCGCCGGAAGGCGCGCTCAACCTGGCCGCCTGGGACATGATCCGCGACCTGGTGAGCGCGGAGCCTTCGTTGAATCAGGCGGCATGGGAGAGCTTGCGGGGCGGGGTTGCGCTGCTGGGTTCGGGCGAGGATTCGGCAGCGGATGCGAGGGGGCGGTTTCGCAGGGCGGGGTAGAGCGCTTAACCACAGAGAGCACAGAGGTTCACGGAGGAAAAGCATCAGTTTGGCCGCGCAGGGACTGGAGCATTAGAATAGCGAGTCTCTAGATGGGACCCAATGTCTCCCACGCTTGGTAACGGTAAGATCTGCTACATCCAGTTTCCCGCGACCGATGTTGCGCGTTCGGCGGATTTCTACAAATCTGTTTTCGGCTGGAACATCCGGCATCGCAGCGATGGACGTATTGCCTTTGACGATGGCGTCAACCAAGTGAGCGGAGAATGGGTTCTGGATCGGCCGCCAGCAGCCCAGCCTGGCCTGCTGGTATACATCATGGTCGACAGCGTGGCCGCGACGATTGACTCGATCGTCGCCAACGGCGGAGAAATTGTGCAGCCGGTGGGCGCGGATGCTCCTGAGATTACCGCGAGATTTCGCGACCCCGCCGGGAATGTGATTGGGATTTACCAGGAGCAGGGGTGATGAGGCTTGGATCCAGATTCCTAGTCGAGGCACGCGAGAACGCCCTGAACCCTGGGCTGGAGAGACTGGCAAATAGGGATCCTTCGACTGCGCGGCGGCTTCGCTTTCGCGAACCCGCCACTTCGCTCAGGATGACAAAGGCTTCAGGGTTGCGGCTTCTGCTCGGCGTCGGGCATCTTCTTGGCGAGGGAGCGGACGTAGTTGACCAAGTCCCAATTTTCTTCGGTCTTGATCCGCGGACCTTCGGGCGGCATGTCGTTGTGTCCGTTTTTGATGATGTAGAAGACCTCGCCGTCGGTGCGGTCTTTGAGGGTGGCGGGGTCGGTGAAGTCGACAATTTTGAGTTTCATCTCGGCGGCGGTCTCGCCTTTGCCGTCGCCGTCTTTCCCATGACACATAGCGCAATCGAGCGTCCACCACTTCTTGGCTCGAGTCAGAGACTCGGGCGTGGACTTCACCGGATTCGCCTGTCTGGCGGCTTCAACCGGGATAGCGGAGTAGGTTGGCGTCTTCTGCGGCGTTGGGGTTGAGGGCTGCTGCGCCGATTGCGCGGATGCCAAGAGAAAGAGAGCGGGAAGAATCGGTGTGAATCTGTACACAGGAACCCCCTCTTAGGAATCTAAGAGTGGCCTACGAAAGGATTCTAGCACCCGCAGACTACGCGTCTGTGATCGCGATCACTCGAGTTCTCACCATCATTTGGAATGGTGCAGGCGGAGACGTAGCGAGCTCATGTCTCTACGACGGTCACGCGCTAAATAATTTCATTCTTCGTGATCCAGCGGCTTGCCGTCGGGGCCGACCTGGATTTCTTTTTTCTTGCCGGCGGCTTCGACTTTGGCTTCGTAGGCGACTACTTTGCCGTTCTTGGTAAGGGATTCGATCTTGAGAATCTTGCCGGCGCCGGCTTTGGCCTGAAGTCCGTCTTTCACCGTAGCCGGAAGGGAATCGAGGGCGACCTGCTCTTCGACCTCGACCACGGCTCCGTTGGCGTCGATCATAATGTCTTTGCTGTGGCCGTTCACGGTGGTTTCCGCTTCGTAGAGGATCTGGCCGTTTTCTTTCTCCTGGGAAAATCCTTTGATCGTGGCGCCTAGCGTCTGCGCCGCCACGGTTTTTTCGACTGCGGGTGGAAGGTCGGCGCGCTGGATCTTTTTCTCTTTCTCCTGCGCAAAGGAAACGATGGTGAGCGTGGCGATCAGGGTGAGTTTGAAGATGGTCATGGGAGACTCCGAAACTCTCTAAAAAAAGAGGGCGGCGGGTTACTGCGAGGGGGAAGGACCCGCCGCTCCAATTCACTTGCCAACAGGATTACATGCGAAACCTTAAGATTAGATGAAGTTTGAGCACGGAGCGGAGGAGCTGGCGGCTCGGGTATGATGTTTTTCGAGAGTCTGCCGGGAGGCTTTCCCAGAAAATCTCCCAGAAAATTTATGGATAAGAAATTTCGCGTGTTTGCCACCTGCGACATTGGAGACGCCATTGAACTGCTGCGCCAGCGGGGATATGAAGTGGAGGTGTATCCCAATCCGGAAGCGCCGCCGAAGAGTTTGATTGTCGAGAAGGTGAAGGCGGGCGTGGACGGGCTGATTACAACGTTACGCGATCCGATCGATGCGGAGGTGTTTGAAGCGGGCAAGGGCAGGTTGAAAGTGGTGGCGCAGATTGCGGTGGGGTTTGACAACATCAATCGAGCGGACGCGAACCGCTACAAGATTCCGTTCACGCATACCGCCGATGTGTTGACCGAAGCGACGGCAGAGTTTGCGTTTTTCATGCTGGGAACGCTGGCGCGGAAGATGTGGACGGCGGAACATCTGACGCGGGAGAACAAGTGGGGATACTGGCATCCTTATTTGCCGTTTTTGGGAGATGAGGTCACGGGAAAGACAGTGGCGGTGATTGGGACCGGACGCATTGGGCTGGCGTTCATCAAGAAATGCGTTGGGTTCGATATGAATGTTTTGTGTTATGACCCGGCGTATGAGAACCATGCGTTCGTGAAGGCGATTCAGGAGATCAACGACCTGCGGCATGCGCGGGGACTCACGAAAGAAAAGGCGTGGATCAAGTATGTGCCGTTGGACGAGGCGCTGCGCGGGGCCGACTTTGTGAGTGTGCATGTCCCGCTGCTGCGGGCGGAGGAGAGCGCGACGCCGACCTATCATTTATTCAATGAGAAGACGCTGCGGCTGATGAAGCCGACGGCATATCTGGTGAACACGTCGCGGGGGCCGGTGGTGGACGAGGCTGCGCTGGCGCGGGCGCTACGGGAAAACTGGATTGCGGGGGCGGCGCTGGATGTTTATGAAAAGGAACCGCTGCCAATGGATTCTCCGTTGCGCGATCCGGCGATTGCGGACCGGTGCCGGCTGATGCCGCACTTTGCCAGCGCGGCGCGGATCACCCGGCTCTCCACCGATCCGAATAAGGGGATGGCTGGCCGTTGTGCCCAGGGGCTGATCGACGTGCTGGAGGGAAACTACGGCGGGGACGTTACCAAGATGCCCTATGTCGTTAATAAGGAAGGATTTGGCAAATAATTTACATTTTCGGGAAGAATCTCTGAGGGTCTGGGGTTTAAACTTAGAGGCATGCGAGCGTTTCATAGCGAGGACGTAGGAGATTGCGAGTACAATACTTTCCTGTATTGTGATTGTAAGGACCCGAATGAATAAGCGACTGTTGTGGATCGTTCCGTGCGTGCTGCTGGGTGCGTCGGCTGTGGCTATGGATTCCGATGGAGCGCCGGCGGTGAAACTGGAGCCTGCGCCGAAGGAATTGCAAATACGCGACGGCGGATTTCGCGTGGGCCCGCGGACGAAGATTTTCGTGTTACTTGGGCACCAATCGGAGGATCGCATCGCCGCTGAAACCCTGGCGGAAACGGTGGCGGACCAGTCGGGGTTGAGACTCGACATTCTGGGGATGAAGGCGGCGGGCAAGCCGGAGGACGGCGCGATCGTGCTAGCCCGCTTGCAGGATTCGCGGGTGCGGCGGTTTCTGGCGCGGAATGGATTGAAAGCCGACGAAATGGTCGGCGAAGACGGCTACGTGCTGTTCTCCGACAAGTCGCATCTGATTGTGGCGGCCAAAACCGGGCAGGGACTGTTTTATGGAGTGCAGACGCTGCGGCAGCTGTTGCGGCCGTCGGGCAAGGGGCTGATTTGTCCGGCGGTGGGGATTCGCGACTGGCCCAGCCAGCAAGGGGCTCCGCAGCTGGCGAATCGGACTTTCACGGGGCCGGGCGCGTAAAAACCGACTCTGGTGTTGCGTTCCATGTTCAGGCGTCCCCTTGGGACGCAGCTTCATCCCTAACAGCTTTCCCGGCGTTGAAACGCCGGGCTATTTTCGGGGGCGCCTCCGGCGTTGGTCGTAAGTCCTTCCCACCTATCCCTTAGAATCCATCCAGACTTTGGTGATCATGTTTTCTGAACGGACCAACTGGAAGCTGGCGCAGAACCGGTTTACTCAAGCGCTGGAAGAGGCGCGTGCGGGAGGGGCGAGGGTTCTCGATTTGACGGTCTCGAATCCGACGCGGGCAGGGTTGCATTACGACGAGCCGGCGATCCTGGGTGCGCTCGCGTCGAGGCGGGCGCTGGATTACGATCCGCAGTCGAAGGGGTTGCTGTTCGCGCGGGAGGCTGTGGCTGGTTACTACCGCGAGTTGGGTGGTCGTGGTGAGAGAGACGTTGCGAGCAACGTCTCTACGAATGTGGATCCGGAGCAGATCGTTCTCACGACTAGTACGAGCGAGGGATATTCGTTCGTGTTTCGGTTGCTGTGCAATGCAGGGGATGAGTTGCTGGTGCCGAAGCCGAGTTATCCGCTGTTTGAGTTTCTGGCGGATTTGCAGGATGTGCGGCTGGTGCCGTATCCGCTGATCTATGACCATGGCTGGCAGATGGATTTACCGTCGCTGGAGAAAGCGGTGACGGAGCGGACGCGGGGGGTGGTGGTGGTGCATCCCAATAATCCGACGGGGTCGTATGTGAAGGCGGGGGAAGTGGGGATGTTGAATTCATTCTGCCGGGAGCATGGGTTGGCGGTGATTGTGGATGAAGTGTTTTTGGATTATGGGTTGGATCGGCTTAGCGCCGGAGCCGAAAAAAATACAAGGTCCCTCCACGCGCCTGTGGATCGGGATTCCCCGATCCACAGGCTTGGTCGGGATGACAATGGAATCGAGCACGCGAGCTTTGCGGGGAACCGGGAGGTGCTGACGTTTACGCTGAGCGGGCTCTCGAAGATTGTGGCGCTGCCGCAGATGAAAGTCGCATGGGTGGTGACGAGCGGGCCGCGGGAGTTGGCGTCGGCGGCGATGGGGCGGCTGGAGGTGATTGCCGATACTTATCTTTCGATGAATGCTCCGGTGCAGTGGGCGGTGCCAGTGCTGCTGGAGCAGAGGAAGAATATTCAGCGGCAGTTGCTGGAGCGGGTTCGCGCAAATCTTGCTGAGTTGGATCGGCAACTGGCAGAGCAGAAGGCTTGCCAGCGGCTGCGCGTGGAAGGCGGATGGTACGCGGTGTTGCGGGTTCCGGTGACGCGGTCGGATGAAGAGTTGGCAATTGAGTTGGTGCGGGAGAAGTTGGTGCTGGTGCATCCGGGACATTTTTATGATTTTCCGAGCGATGGGTATTTGGTGTTGAGTTTGATTACGGCGGAGGGGGAGTTCACGGAGGGGATTGGGAGGGTGTTGGAGTATTTGAGTTCGTGATTGGGGCCGGCAGTTGTGGACGCGCGGTGCGCAGCCGCGTTGGTCGACGGATGAATGGCGGTCAGGCGCGTCGAAAATCGCAGGGCCTAAAGGCCAGTTCTATTTTTGGAGCCGAGACGCGGCCCTCAAAGGGCCGCTCTTCCACGTCAAGACGAGCTCCACGTAAAGACGAGCTCCACAGCAAGACGAGTTCCACGCAAGATGCGCTCCACAGCCAGATGGTTCCACGGCAAGACGAGGACTTAGCGTTTCACCAGGAACGGGTTGGACTCGCGCTCTGCACCGATCGTGGTTAACTCGCCGTGGCCGGGGACTACTATTGTTTCGTCTGGCAGGGCCAGGACGGTGTCGTGCAGGGAGCGGAGAATTTTTTGCATGGAGCCGCCGGGGAGATCGGTGCGGCCGATGGAGCCGGCGAAGAGGGTGTCGCCCGCGATCAATTTTTGTTCTGCCGCGAAGTAGAGGCAGATGCTGCCTTCGGTGTGGCCGGGAGTGTGGAGAATTTGGGCGGTGAGTGATCCGGCGGTCACGGTTTCGCCGGTCGAGACGCTGCGGTCGATTTCGACTTTGCCTGGCGAGCGCATGCCGACCCACGTGGCTTGCATGTCGAGCATCTTCAGGAGAGCGTAATCATTCTGGTTGAGCAGGATGGGAGCGCCGGTGGCGAGGCGGAGTTTCATGGCCCCGCCGACGTGGTCGATGTGGGCGTGGGTAATAACGATTTGTTTGACTTGGAGATTGTGCTTGCGGATTAGAGCCTGGACGTCTTCGATGTCGTCGCCGGGGTCGATCACCATGGCTTCGTGGGTAGTCTCGTCGCCGATGATGGAGCAGTTGCATTGCAGCGGGCCGACGGGAAGGATTTCGTGGATCATGGGAGTATTGTATGACTCTTCTGGAGAGGTCTGAATAGGTCCGGCGGAAAGCTTTTTGACCGCGGAGTTCGCTGAGAAAATGCCGCCGAGATCGCGGAGAAAATCAACGTGACGCGGGAGTGACAATCGACGTCCCGACTTCGCTTAGACTTGCGGCGGACGGCGTATCGGGGAGACAATACGCGCGCGTGGTGGGGAGGGTGTGTGGCAGCAAAATATCGGCAGCATGGCTATCAGGACCGCGACCGTGAGCCGCGCAGACAGGAACCGCGGAAGCCGCCCGAGGAACGCAAGAGCGGCCCACCGAAGTGGGACCATGCGATGGGTCCGCGACCGCTGAATCTGCCGGGGACGCGCGCGGTGTCGCGGTGCGCGCAATGCGGGACGGTGCTGGCGGGGATGCCGGCGGATCAGAAATGTCCGAAGTGCGGGTTTGAGCTGCATTCATGCAAGCAGTGCACGTATTTCGATCCGGGGAGCCGGTTCGAGTGCATGCAGCCGGTGAAGGAGCGGATCGCGAAAAAGGATGCGCGGAATGAGTGTGAGTTGTTTGAGATTCGGGTGACGCGGGAGAAGGAAACATCGACGCCGGCCAGTCTGCGGCCGAATGATGCGCGCGCGGCGTTTGATAATTTGTTTAAGAAGTAGAAGATCAGACCTCGGGCCTCAGACCTCGGACCTCAGATTTCGGCGGTCGAGCTACGCAGATTTCGCCGAGGTCTGTGGTCCGAGGTCTGAGGTCAGGGTCCTTACGGTTTTTGCGTGGGTCTGAGCAGGATCTCACTGATAAATGATTGAGGGGCTTGCAAGACCAGCAGGGCGACGGCGTGGGCAATGTCGTCGGGCTGCAGCATTTTTGCGGGATCCTTGCCGGCGTGCGGGGTTAGCTCGGTTTCGGTCGAGCCGGGGCAGATCACGGAGACACGGATGTTGTGCGGGCGAAGCTCCTCGGCGACGGAGTAGGTCAGGCCGTTGAGTCCCCACTTGGAGGCCGCGTAGGCAGCGCCATTGGGCAGAGGATTTTTTCCCGCGAGGGACGAGATGTTGATGATGTGTCCTCCGTAGGCGCGAATCATCAGCGGTGCGAAGGCGTGAATGGCGAAGTAGACTCCGCGCAGGTTGGTGTTCAGGATACGGTCCCAATCCTCGGGAGGAAGGTTGTGCAGAGGTTCGTTGTGGCCGGCAACACCGGCGTTGTTGACGAGGATATCTAGGCGTCCGAAAGTGCTGTCGACGCGCGCCGAGGCGTATTCCATCTGATGCAGGACGGTAACGTCGCAGGGAATGACTTCGGTTTTACCTCCGGCGTCGAGAATGGCTTGTGCGGTGGAGTCGAGGGTGGATTGAGTGCGTCCGCAGAGAACTGCGGTGGCGCCGAGGTGGGCGAGTGTGCGCGCAATAGCCGCGCCGATGCCGCGGCCTGCTCCGGTTATGACTGCGACTTGCCCGGCCAGGGGGTGCCCGGTGTCCATATCTATAGACTCTCCAGTCGATCAGCGTCTGGCGAAGGGTGAGGACTATCCGCCGTGTCCACTGCGCATTTTAACAGTCGCATCTTAAACAATCGCATGTTAACAAGGGCGGGGAGCGCATCTAAACAATAAAGTGGAGGATGATTGTGAAGTCGCTTGCCTTCGGCGGAAGAGGTACTTATAATCCGGCCAACCGGGAAAAAGGGTCAGGCGCCTTTGTGTTTGAGCAGGTCTCCCCCTCGTCCCCCGGGCCCTGCCAGGAAGAGCGGCATTCCAAAGCAGGATCCGAACGCAAAGAGGTCCCGACGGAATGCGGTTGCTGCTAAGGTTTTGAAGAACACGATTCCCGGAAAAGCTATTTCCCAAAGATCCAAGGAGCCATACTGATGAAAAAGATTCTACTTACGGTTGTGCTTGGAGTTGCGGTGAGCGCGGTGGGACAGAGCACTGCGCAGCCAGCTCAGGGACAACCGGCCACGCCCGCCACGCCACCCGCACAGGGACAGGCGGCTGCGGCACCCGCGGCACAGGCTGCGCCGCCGGTGATTAAAGATCCAGCGGAGTACAACGCTTACGTAGCTGCGTATCAGCAGACCGACGCTAACGCAAAGATCAGTGGGCTCGAGGCGTTCCTCACGCAGTATCCCAACAGCGTGATGAAGAACCAGGCGCTTGAAATCCTGATGTCAACGTACCAGCAGGCTGGGAACACGAAGAAAACCCTGGAGACGGCTACCAAGCTGCTGGCGGCCGATCCGTGCTCGAAGGGTGCCCTGACATTGCTGGCGTATTACGACCGATTGATGGCGCAGAACAACGACCCGAACGCGAAGCAATTGCTGGCGGATGCGAAGAAATACGCGGAGCAGGGCGAAGGGTGCATGCCGAAATGGACCAAACCCGATGGTACTTCGGAAGGGGATTGGGAAAAGCAGAAGGCGCAAATGACGGTGATCTTCAGCGCGGCGGAGGGAATCGCAGCGCTGACCGATGGAGCCGCGGCGGGGCAGCAGCATGACGCCGCGGTGAAGGAAAAGGACGATGCGAAGGCGGCCGCCGCTCAGGCCGAGAAGGAAAAGGATTACGCGGCAGCGGCCACCGCTCTGCGGAAAGCGGTGGATGGAAGCCCGGCGGATTTCAGCGTGGTGTATCCTCTGGCTCTGGCGTATCTGGGCGAGGCGCCGCCGGATTATCAGAACGGCATTTGGTTTGCGGCGCGAGCCGCGGCGTTGGCTCCGGCTGGAGCACCGCAAACTCAGGTTGAAAAATATGCTCGCTCGCAGTATGTGAAGTTCCATGCCGGGGACGACGGCTGGGCGGAGTTGTTGGCGGCGGCGAAGGCCAACGGTCCGCAGGTGCCCATTAAGCCTGCACCCACGCCAGCGGAACAGGTTCACGCCATGCTGGCTTCCAAGAAGCTGGAAGATATGAGCTTTGCCGAATGGCAGTTCGTGTTTACCAACGGCGCGCAGGCAGATCAGGACCAGCTTTGGGCCGCCATCAAGGACAAGCCGGTGAGGATGAATGGAACGATCATCAGCACGACCCCGACGGAGTTCACGATTGCGGGCAGCTCGGATGACATCGACGCGAAGAAGGCGGACATCACGCTGCAGTTCGAAGAAAAGCTTCCGCTCAAGATGATTCCGAAAGACGGGGCCAGCTTTGACTTCGAGGGCTATCCTACATCGTATACGCCGAGTCCGTTTATGATGGTCATGAACAAGGCGAAGCTGCTGCTAAAGGCGGCTCCGAAGCCGACGACACCGGTGCACCACAAGCCAGCTGCCGCACATTAATAGAAGAGTTTCATCGGCAGGAAAAAGGCAGCCCGTGAGGGCTGCCTTTGGTTTTTGGAGTGCTGACCTGGCGGCTTGGTGGGAAACGCCCATCGAGATCTCAAGCGCCGCCGGCTGATAGGGGTCCTTCGACTTCGAGAATGCTTCCGCTTCGCGGAAGCATTCTCTTCGCTCAGGATGACAGAGTGAGAGATTTCATCTAGCGGACGATCTTCTTTTCCAGGGTGACGGGGCGGGTGCTGCGGGGCGGGCGCTTGACGCCATCGCGCAACTGGCGGACGTCGATCTTGAGTTCGCTGATGGTGCGGCTGAGGGTGTTGCGGTGCATCCCCAGTTCACGGGCGGCGCGGCACTGGTTGCCCTTGTTCTCCTGGAGAACTGTCAGGATGAAGCGTTTTTTGAACTCGCGCACGCCTTCGGAATAAAGAATATTGCTGCGGTACATTTGCAGAATCAGAGCTTCCAGTTGATCTTTCACGATGCATCTCTCTTTGCTATGAATTTTTCACCGCACCGCGTCCTATTTCGGCGGGGAAGCATGGGAGCCGTTTAACTTCTGCGGAGCCTGATGGAGCAGATCCAGACCCTGGATGAAACGGGTACGCAACTCGACCGGAGCGAGCCACATGGCAGCCCGGCCGACGACCAGAAAATACGGCGCCAGTTGCGAATTCCGCAGCAGAGTCGAAGTTGGTTCGAATGCCGTCATACCCATCAGGATCACCGCCACCATCAAGCCGCCCTTCAGCAATCCCAAGACTGCGCCGAGGAAACGGTCAAGACCACTGAGTCCGGATTCTTTCATCAGCCAGCGTGCGACCCTGGCGGCCAGGCCGAACAGGAGCAGGATGGCAAAAAAAATGATGAGGAAGCCAAGAACCTCAGCTAACCACGGGTTCTTCAAAAACGATTCAAACCACTCCGCGAGACTGCGGTACTTCCACGCAGCCGCGATGTAACCCACCACCAGCCCCGCCAAGGTGAGAGCCTCAGAAAAGAAGCCCTGCATGGCGGCTGTAACCACGTTGACCAGCACCAACAGACAAATAATCAAGTCCGCGAGGGTCATATGCGGCTCCCGCGGGTGGAGATCGTACCAGAAACCCGGTTACACATCCAGCTTGCGTCCCGTAAGCTGGAAGTACGCCTCAAGATATTTTTCGCTGGTGTGGCGCGCCACGTCCGGCGGCAGGGCCGGAGCGGGCGGCTGTTTGTTCCAGTGAATTTGCTCGAGGTAATCGCGAACATACTGCTTGTCATACGAATCCTGCGGCCGGCCGGGAGCGTATTTGTCGGCGGGCCAAAAGCGGGAAGAATCTGGAGTAAGGACTTCGTCGGCCAGGGTAATGCCCTTGGGCGTGCGTCCAAACTCGAACTTGGTGTCGGCAATGATGATGCCGCGATTGAGAGCGTAGGCAGCGGCTTTCTTGTAAACGCGCAGCGTGAGATCGCGAAGATGACTGGCGGTCTCGACGCCGACGATGGCGCACATCTGGTCGAACGAAATGTTCTCGTCATGGCCAGTTGTGGCTTTGGTGGACGGCGTGAAGATGGGCTCGGGAAAGGCGTCGGATTCTTTCAGGCCCGCGGGCGGCCGGATGCCGGAGACTTTACCGGTGGCCTTGTATTCCTTCCAGGCTGAGCCGGAGATGTAGCCGCGCACCACGCACTCGACCGGAAACATTTCGGCGCGCTGCACCAGCATGGAACGTCCTCGGAGCTGGTCAGCATACTTGCGGACCGCGGCGGGGTACTGGTCGACATCGGCCGTGATCAGGTGGTTGGGGACGATGTCGGCGAGGTAATCGAACCAGAACAGGGAAATCTGGCTGAGCACGCGTCCCTTGTGGGGGATGCCGGTGGCCAGAATGTAATCGAAGGCCGAGATGCGGTCGGTGGCGACAAAAAGCAGTTGCTGGTCGCCGACGGTATAGACGTCCCGTACTTTGCCGCTGGCGTGAAGTTGGAGATCGGGGAAGCCAGTTTGTAAGAGGACGGAATCGAGAAGTTCGGAAGCCATGATGAAATTTTACAGTGAAGAAGCGAGGCGTATTCTAACTGGTCAGAAAAAATTGTCAACGATTCTAATCACGTCGGCAGGGCAGCGCTGAAATCCGTTGCGCTCGGGAAAGTTGACAGCAAAGCGGATGCCAAAACCCGCTCCGCACACGGCTTTCAGAGGAGCGGGGTTGTGGAAAAGCTGAGGATGGGAGTGGATAACGTGGTGGAATTCGGGTGCTAAGGTTCGCTTTAAAACATCTTGGGCCACCGCCGAGCCCCGTGAAATACACGGATAATCTCGACCACAGCATCTCGGACTCGATATGGAATGACGTAGGGCGTTCCGGGCACAACCAATTCACGGGTGCCAACTACTCTGCCGGGTCGGCCTATCGCGGGATGCCTCGCGAGCCCCGCAACTGCTGCTTCGATCGCCATGACGATTCGTCCTGCGGCTGCAGGGCTGTCTTGAGAAATGTACTCAGCTTCAGCGTCGAGATTGGCCCTCGCTTCGCGAAGCCATTTAACGCGCACGGCGCGTCCACTTCCTGAAGGTCTGCGCCATTTCTTTGTCGGTAGCGAATTCGCCTCGATCCGCCTCCGCGAGGCCCTTGACGGTCTCCGCAATCTGCCAGTTGTTCAGTTCGACATATTCGCGAATTGCTTCAGCCGCTACGAATGAGCGGCTCCGGTTGGTGGCCTCGGACAGGCGATCAAGTTGCATCTTCAGCTTGGGATCAAGTCTAAGTGTGAGTACGGAAGATCCAGCCATTGTAATCTCCTGTACACATTGTATTCCAACGGGGTCGTATCGCCTAGGCTGGTGCTCCGAATCGCACCGAGACCAGCTTCGAGACGCCGGGTTCTTGCATGGTCACGCCGTAGAGCACAGGGGCGATGCTCATGGTTTTCTTGCTGTGGGTGATGAGCACGAATTGAGTCTGCACGCTCATCTCTTTGACCAGGTCGGTGAAGCGGCCGATGTTGGCCTCGTCGAGCGGGGCGTCGACTTCGTCGAGGATGCAGAACGGGCTGGGGGCGTACTGGAAGATGCCGACCAGCAGGGCCAGCGCGGTGAGCGCCTTTTCGCCTCCGGAGAGCAGTAGGACACTTTGCAGGCGTTTGCCGGGAGGCGAGGCTACGACGTCGATGCCGCTTTCGGCGCTGTTTTCTTCGTCAGTCAGCTTCATGAAGGCGTGGCCGCCGCCGAACAGTTTCTTGAAGGTGGCCTGGAAGTTCTCGTTGATCTTGGCGAAAGCTTCTTCAAATTTCTGGCGCGAGATTTGGTCGATCTCTTTGATGGTGGCCGTCGTGTTCTCGATGGACGAGATCAAGTCTTTGCGCTGGGTTTCAAGGAACGAATGACGCTCGGCGGTTTCCTTGTATTCTTCGAGCGCCATCATGTTGACCGGGCCCATGGCTTCGAGCTTGGCGCGCATGTCGCGGTAGAGCTGATCTTCGGCGGCAAGCTGTTCGTCAGTGACGGCGGCCAGCGTCGTGTCGGCCATTAATGCAGAACGTTCGACGCCGAGTTCGTTGATGCAAGTTTCCGACATGTACTGCGCGTCGGATTGGAGCTTGGCGGCGGCGGCGGAGAGTTCGCCACGGCGATCGCGCGCCTGATCGAGCAGCAGGCGGCTATTGCGCAGAAGTTCGTCGATCTCCATCAGGCGGGCGCGGAGTTGTTCGGTCTCGAATTGCAGCAGGCCTTCGCGAGCCTGCGCGGCATTGCGCTCGGCTTCGAGATCTGCGGCGTGCTGCAGGAGTTGTTCGTTTTCCGATTCGCGCTGCAGTTTTTCGGCGGCAGCAGCTTCGATTTGCGAGGCCAGAGCATGAACGCGCTCGCCCATTTCGGAGAACAGGGACTCAATGCGCTGCAGCACGGCTGCGGCCGAGCGGTGGCGCTCTGCGAGCGTGGCCACGCGAGCGGCGTGCTGAGACGTCGTTTGAGCGGATTCTTCGCGGCGTTGGCGCAATGCGGTGAGCGATTCCTGCGCAGCGGCGATTTGCTGTTCGAGCTGGATGCGCTGCAGTTCCAGGGTTTCGATTTCGGACTGTCGGGCGCAGACGATGCCTTCCTGGTCGGCGCGCTCGGAGGCGAGGCGCTGTAGTTCGAGTTGAGAGACGCTGAGGCGTTCACTGACGCGGGTCATCTCGGAATCGAGCTGCTGCAGCATGTGGCCCGACGTCATGGCCTGATGTTCGGCTTCGCGTTTTTCGCCGTCAAGGCGGTCGAGCAGGGAACTGAGCTCTTTGATTTCACGGCCCAGGGTGAGCACGCGCATTTCTTCGTCGCGCAGGGCGCGTTCCAGATCTTCGAGCTGGCGGAGGACGTCGCGCAGTTCACGCTTCATCGACAACGGGCCTTCGGCGCGCTGTTTGCCTCCGGTGACGGTCACGTTGTGGAAGCATTCGCCGGCTTGCGAGAGAAAGAAGGCGTCGGGATTTTCGAGGGCTAAGCCGCGAGCCACGTTGGCTTCGGGAACGATATAGCCGTCGCGCAGTTTGGGCAGGATCACTTCCAGCGACTTGCCGAAGCCGTCGAGCACGCGAATGGTGCTCTTCAGCGGAACGATTTGCGCCGCGGGCGGCGCGCAGTGCGCGGCTTCATCGAGGATGAAAGAGAACTTCGCTTGCGCGTCCTCGGGATGGACGAGGAAGGTGGCGCGTCCGTCGACTCCAGTGCGCAGCATGCGGAGACCTTCGTCGGCGGCGTCCCAGGACTTGACGACCACGTAGTTCAGTTCGTCGCGCAGGAAGTCTTCGACCACGCGTTCGTAGCGCGGTTCCACTTCGAGGAAATCGGCGAGCACGCCTACGGGCGCGAGGCCTCCGTGCATCACGCCGGACTGAAACAGGCGGCGGACGGACTCCGTGGAATATCCATGTTCAGCGATGACGGCTTCTAGCGAGCCTTTCTTGCCGAGAGCGGTCGCGTATTCGGCGCGGAGGACGTCGAGGTTGGTCTTGGCTCGGGTTTCTTCCAGCTTTTTCGATTCGATCAGGCGTCGCAGCTGGCTGATTTCTTCGGCGATGCCGCTGACGCGCTGCGTGACGGTTTCAAATTCGAGGGCGAGTTGGCCACGCTGTCCACCGAACGCTACGACCTGGTAGTTGGCGTTGGTAATCTCGGCTTCGCGGCGGCGGGCTTCGCGGTCGGCGCCTGCTAGGCGCTCTTCGGCCTGCGCCAACTGGTTGCGAAGACGTGACGCCGAGGAGACGGTATCGAAAATAGCGACGCGCGATTCTTCCTGCTGGCGCTCGATTTCGGCGAGGCTGGCTGCGGCCGCGGCTGCGTCCTGCTGGCAGAGCGCCAGGTCGCTCTGCGCGGCGGCGAGGTCGGCGGCGGCGGATTCGAGAATCTGGGCATTCGATTCGCGTTCCGATTCTAGGGCCGTCAAGCGGTGACGGGCCTGCGCCAATTCGGCTTCGGACGAAGCGGTGCGCACCAGCAGTTCGGCACAGCGTTCTTCGTTGTGGCGGCGGCGGGCGTGGGCGCGATCGATTTCGAGGGTAATCCGGCTGATGCGTTCCCGGTTCTCGCGCAGTTCGGTCTCGATGTCGTAGCCGCGCTGGGTGCGTTCGGCATGCTCGGCTTCGAGTTGCTGCACGGCCTCGGTGCGATGCTGCATTTCCTCGGCGAGGGCGTTGAGCTGAGAATCGAGTTCCGCGCTTTCGTGCTCGATGGCGGCGAATTTGCTGGCCAGAACGAGCCGCAGCTTGGCGCGCATTTCTTCGCGGAGGCGCGCGTAGCGTTCGGCCTTGGATGCTTGGCGCTTCAGCGAATTCATCTGGCGCGTGACTTCGTCGAAGATGTCGTTGATGCGGGAAAGATTCAGCTTGGCGTCTTCGAGTCGGGCCTCGGCCAGGAGCTTTTTCGTTTTGAATTTCGTAATCCCCGCGGCCTCTTCAAGAATTGCGCGGCGGTCGGTGGGACGGCTGCTGAGGATCTGGCCGATGCGTCCCTGTTCGATCAGGGCGTAGGATTCGGGGCCCAGGCCAGTGCCCATGAACAATTCCTGAATGTCACGCAGGCGGCAGAGTTTGCCGTTCAGCAGATATTCGCTGTCGCCAGAGCGGAACAGGCGGCGGGTGACCACGATTTCTCCGCGGTGGAACTGCTGCTGGTTGAATTTGCGGCGGCGGATCTTGAGAACGACGTGCGGGGCCACGGTACCGACAGACGCGGCGTTGGCGGGCGCAGAGACGTTATGCGCGGGCAGTGCGAAGATCGGTTCGTCGTCGGGGAAGGCGACGGCGTGGATGTTCACTTTCGAGCGCGGGATTTCTACTTCTTCGGTCTTGCCGGGCTGGGCGTCTTCTACGGCTTCTTCTGTGGCTTGGGCAGCGCGGGCGCGGATGGAGGCTTCGTCCCAGTCGTCGGTGATGTTGGAGTCGGAGTCAAAATCCCCACTTCTCGCAGAAGACGCGAGAAATGGGGCACCCGGTTCCTTTTCGGCCTTGGGCATTTCTTCTTGAATCTCGATTTCGGTTGGTGCGTTGGCGTCGGCTCCGCTGTAGGCTTCGGGATCAATCAGCGTGAGCGAGACTTCCGCCATGCCGGTGGGTTTGCGGTCGCGAGTGCCGGCGAAGATGACGTCTTCCATGCGGGCGCCGCGCAGGGTCTTGGCCGACTGCTCGCCCAGCACCCAGGAGATGGCGTCGGAAATATTCGACTTGCCGCAGCCGTTGGGGCCGATGATGGCCGCCACGCCGTCCCCGTGGAACTTGAGTTCGGTGCGGTCACAGAACGATTTGAACCCGAGAATCTGAAGCCTCTTCAGTTTGAGCAACGTAAACTCCTTGAAAACCGGTGGCTAGTGGTCAGTGGCCAGTTGCTAGTCGTTCGCTTTGCATCGGCGTACTGGCTCCATGGACGCGGGTATTTACCAACAAGATTCCTCTCGCCGATTCGATGCATGCTGCGGTCGATGCGCGACCATTCTTCACCCCAGGCTGGACAGGGCGGGCACAAAGTTAAGCTACTGTAACGGTGAAATTGGGGCGGGGTCAAGCAATATAACACCATATATGGTGTGGCCTTACGACTGACCGCGCTGGGTTGCACACACATTGCAGCAAATGGGTAGTTCACGGGTGGGGAAGGAAAGGAGGGGGGAGCGTCGCGAGAGCGAGATAAGTCTAGCGCAGGAGGAAACTGGAAACAATGGCCGGTTCGAGGTCAGCAATCGCGCAAGCGTCAAAGAAAGGCCCTGCCATTCTGGCAGGGCCTAAGCATTAGGTTGACGCTTACTTCCCAACATATCCTTTTGGACTGCCGATGCCAGTGCACGGATCCCACTTGGCGACGGCAATGTTTCCGTCATAGAAGCCGCAGAGACCATAAGAGATGTCGTTGTAGTCTGCGGGATAATTCGTTGACGAGGCGTAGGCAGCGTAGATGGTAGTGAGTTCGGCAGTGCTGGAGGCGGCAAAGTGCCCGGCCGCGTTCACGATGCCGGCCCAACTGGGCGACGCAACGCTGGTGCCGCCGAATACAAACCAGCAGCAGCCATTGGTGGGATTGTTGTCATAGACCCAGACTCCGGTGTTGGGGTTGGCATCGGAGGAGACATCGGGCACAAGGCGATGGGTCGCTTTCGGCAAGGAGCTCTGGTAGCTGGGGCGGGGTTCGTATGCGCTCAAGCCCCCACCGCCATTCTCCCAGGCGGCTTCGCCGATGAAGTTGCCGAACGTAGTGCCACTATTGACTCTGCTCGTGGTGGTGCCGCCGACGGCAACCACGCTGGTAGAAACGCTGGGCCACTCTGTGCCCGCCGAATCGCCGGTCGATGCAAAATAGACGATCTTTGCCTTTTTGAAATGCGCGTCATAGGTAGTTTCGCTGGAGAACTCGGATCCACCCCAACTGTTGGAAATTTCTCCACCGCCGGCCGCCGCCACCAGTTTGCTGGCACAATCCTCGGCGACTAACAAGTCAGTAAAGGAACTCGAAGCCGCCTCCACCAGGATGATTTTGGCCTTGGGCGCCATCGAGTGGGCCCATTCAATATCCAGCGCCTGCTCTCCCTCCCAACCTGCATCATTTCCGGGATCGGTGCCTGCACAACCGCCAGTGCCGCCGGCAAAAACTACCTGGAAAGTGGTTGAGGTAACTGCGGGAAGACCGAACTGCGCAGAGAATGCATTCAGATCGGCCATGGCGGTTGGGTAGTCATACGCGTCCACGATCCCAATGGCCTTGCTGCCGCCGCTGGGATTGGTTTTGAAGGTGTTCGGATTGCAGCCCGTCACCGGAGTCACCAAGTGATAAATACAGGCAATCGAAGCGGGAGTCTCGAACCCTAGGCCGGGGACAGGAGGTGAATTTGGAGCCGCAACGGCCTCGGGTAAGGCATAGCCATTGGGTTGAGCTCCAAACTTCTCCCGATCTGCGAGCACAAAAATCTGGTAAGGAGTGTGCGCACGAACGCCGACATCCTCAGGGCGCTCAATTGCGGACTCAGGGATGACCACTCTGCCCTTGTGGGCCAATGACGGTTCCTGCGCGGACACGGAAGTGGCACAGGCCAAGATCAGCGGAGCGACAGCGGTGAACACGGTTGCACGTCTCATTTGTAGATCCTCCTCATTGCGGGTGTGTAGTGCGCCTTGGTTAAGAGATTTAAGGTTTGCTAGTTTCCTAGCCTCCGGGGGGAGTCGTCCTGCAAGTGAAGGGGGGCCCGGTGGTGAACTCATTCTTACGCTTAGGGCAAGACATGTGTCTTGGCCTAAAAGCGGCTGTGATTGTCTCTCCAATCCCGGTTCGCGTCAATATGAAAGAGTTTTCGGTAGTAGCTGACTTTTGGGATTTCTCTGCGATCTCCGCGGTTAAGCCTATTGCCCTGGATGCGTCAGTTAAGAGACTCTAACCGCAAAGTTCGCGAAGAAAAGCCGCAAAGGTCGCGGAGAAATCCAAATTTAGCCACTACCGAGTTTTCATTCCGATCGGCACCTCCGGTTTCCGAATCTGCGTCGTCCGAATTCTGAGCCTGACGGGACTTGCGGGTTGATTACGGTCGTAACGGCGGATACCGAACGGGGCTTGTTCAATTTGAGGTGCGAGCCGCAACCTATTGGCAGGAGCATTTCTGGGGAGGACGCTATGCCGCTGCCAGACTCACCTTCGTTCAAAGACAAGCTGGTGGGGAAGCACGTGATCGTGAAAGTTTCTCTTTTCAGCCGGGCCTTTCCCGGCACGGTGGCTGCCACCGATGAAACTGGATTTTGTTTTGTCAGCGACGAAATGGTGACAGCGCTCCGCGAGATTACCGGCAAGGCCATGGCCAACGTGGATGCGCCCAACATTTATCTTCCGTTTTCCGGCCTGGAATGGCTGGTATTCTCGGAGCCCAAGGCCGCGGCGGCTTCGGCGTAGGCCGCGACTGTTTCGGCCCGAATCTCCTCGCCACAGTGCGTGGTCGGGTATGACACTGCAAAATCTTGCCTCTTGACTTCCGGTGGGTCTGGAAGGACAATCCTGTTCGCTCTTCGGCTTCATCCCTCCCCTGCTCGGGCCCCGGGACGTTTCCTGTTCGACAAGACGTAGCGTTCGAGGAGGTAGCCATGGGATCTGTGCGCCTTCGTTTGCTGGTTATTGCTTTCCTGCTGTTGCCTTGCTTCGCCCAATCGCCGCACGAAACAAGTGCCGCACACGCACAACTGGTGGGCCAGTATGGGAAGTTGCCGATGGCCTTTGAAGCCAACCAGGGACAAACTGATCCGCGAGTCAGATTTCTGGCGCGGGGCAGCGGGTACGAGCTTTTCCTTACGGCGGATGAAGCCGTGCTCGCTCTGCGAGCGGGAGGTGCGATAGACCTCCGACAGAACAGCTCTGAAGAGAGTCCCAGAGTTCGCGCGACATCCGTGCTGCGCATGCAGCTTGCTGGCGCGAATCTCATGCCTACGTTCAGCAGTGTGGAAGAACTTACCGGCAGAAGCAACTACTTCCTGGGCAACGACCCGAAAAAGTGGAGCACCAACGTCCCCATCTACCGCAAGGTCAAATACGGGAACGTTTACCCGGGTGTCGACTTGGTGTACTACGGCTCCGAGGGTCAACTTGAATATGATTTCGTAGTTGCGCCGGGAGGCGATCCGGGGCGCATTGCGCTGAGCTTCGCCGGCGCGCAGCCGAAGGTCGACACCAATGGCGACTTACTCTTGAGCATGAGCGGGGGCGATGTTCGCTTCCGCAAGCCCGTAATGTACCAGAACGTGGCTGGCCGCAAGCATCTGGTTGATGGGCACTACGCGCTCGTCGCGGGGAATTCTGTTCGCTTCGAAGTCGGGAACTACGATCGCAAACGGGCGCTCGTGATTGACCCAGTGCTGGCTTACTCCACTTACCTGGGCGGGACGCAGAACGACGTCGCCTGGGCCATCGCGGTGGATTCCAGCGGCAATGCCTACGTTACCGGCGAGACTTACTCACTCGACTTCCCGGTCAAGAATCCGCTCGAGACTTATCACACCGGTGGGAATTGCAGCGCGACGGGCCAGTGCTTCGACGTATTCGTTAGCAAGCTGAACTCCACGGGCACGGCCTTGATTTACTCCACCTACCTCGGCGGGATCAACGACGATATCGGGTACGGCATTGCAGTCGATCCTGCGGGGAACGCATACGTGACGGGATGGACCAACTCTGACGACTACCCCACGACCGCGGGTGCGTTGCGCGTATTCTGCGGTGAACTCATGGTGAATGGCAAGCCCACGGCAACCTGCAACAGTCAGCACATCCCGGACGCCTTTGTCACCAAGCTGAACGCGACCGGTTCGGCCATCGACTACTCGACGTTCATCGGGGGAACCGGTTTTGACTACGCTTCGGCGATCGCGGTGGATGCGGCTGGAGAGGCTTACGTCGTAGGCCAGACCAACGGAGTGCTTCCAACCGGCAATGTCAACGACCCCGGTTTTCCTCTCAGCACGACTGCGTTTCAGGGCAGTTATGTGGGTGGCCCTTACACGACCTTTTTTGTGAAGCTGAACGCCACCGGATCGAGCGAACTCTACGGAACGCTGCTGGGGAGCCCTACCGCCCAGGCCCAATCGTTTGCAACCGGAGTCGCGATTGACAGCTCGGGCGATGGCTACATGAGCGCATACACAGGAAATAAAGATTTCCCCACCACACCGGGAGCATTCCAAACCACGTGCAAGCCGGCGAACATCGCGTGCAACACCTATCGTGGGATCGTCGCCAGGTTTGATCCGACCAAGGACGGCCCAGCGTCCCTGATCTACTCCACCTACCTCGGGGGTGTTACGACCGGGGGTACTCAGGACAAACCGCTCGGGATTGCAGTAGACAGCGCGAAGAACGCATACGTCGCGGGCTCCGGCAATTCGCCGGATTTTCCTATCACCAAGGGCGCTTTTCAGACTACCTGCAATCAGGTTGGAGGCACGTGCCAGACAACCTTCGTGACGAAACTCAACGCGACGGGCACGGGTCTGGTCTACTCGACCTTCCTGGGAAATCAGCCTCTCCGCAACGTCGCGACGAATACGACGCAAGGATTCGCAATCCACGTGGACTCAGCCAAAGACGCATACGTGACGGGCTCGGTGGTAGATACCCCCGGTCACTTGAGTTTTCCCGTGAAGAACCCAGTGAGAAAATATGTAAACGGGAACGATGCCTTCGTGACCGAGTTCAACCCAACGGGAACGGCGTTATTGTTTTCTACCTGGTTGGGCGGCACGAGCAACGACTACGGACAGGGGATTGCGGTAACGTCTTCTGGCAGCGTTTACGTTGCTGGACAAACTTCGTCCGATAATTTTCCGACCACGACCGGAGCGTTCCAGACTCACTTCAACGGCCCCGAAGGCGGAACTGGTACCGATGCATTCGTCGCCCGGATTGCCTTGACTGCTGCCGACATGGCGGTGACCAACTCCGCGGCCGTCAGCGTGACCAGCGGCAGCAACCTGACTTACACCATCGTGGCCACCAACAACGGTCCGGACACGGCCAGTTCCGTCAACGTGATTGATAAGACTCCGACGGGCACGACCTTCGTGAGTGTGAGCATTACCGTGGGATCATGTACCGGACCGGCCGTGGGAGGAACGGGGACGGTATCGTGCAAAGTGACGTCGTTGGCCAAGGGCGCCAAGGTGACCGTCACCCTGGTGGTGAAGGTAACAGCCTCGTCTGGAAGCACCATCAATGACACGGCGACGGTGAGCTCCAGCGCCTTCGATCCCAACGCCGCCAATAACTCCGCGAAGAGGGCGACTAAGGTGCAGTGAAAAGACTCGGTCCTCGAGCGACTCGGCGTCCGGCCTTCACGTCGGCGTGGGGTGCGACGGGGGGGTGAGTGTAAAGAGCCTGATTTCGTCAGCTTGCGCGATCACTTTGCCTTATTGACCTGCTCCCAGAGCTTGTCAACGAGTTCATTGTATGCCGCTTCTTTTGCCTGCTGTTGCTTCCTCCACTCCTCCTTCGTGGTGCTGTCGTAAGGCGGGAGCTTGAATTTCGGATTAGACTGGATTTCGAGTACTGCCAACGTCCGAACCATCCTTGCAGTTGCCGGGTGCTGCGAATCTTGAATTGCCGCTCGTAGCTCTTCAATGGCGATTGCACGGTGCGCTGACCCAATCAGCCCAGCCTGGCAATCCCAGGAGTCTGTGAGCCGCAACTGCCGCACTAGTTCGCGGGTTGTGGCTTCCGAGCCGAGGAAACGTAAGACTCGGACCGCGCTGTTTACTTGCTCGAACCCAGGTGGCTTCAAAGGAACCTTGGGATCGAGCATCGCTAATATCTGGGCCAACTGGCCAGCCTGCCATTCCGCTGTCGCGGCGACAACTTGGAATGTAACGCTATTGGAGACCACAAACAGGGGACGTGCGCCAAGTCCTGACGAGCTTGAGCCAGTCGCGTAAATTCGATCGCTGGCTACTCGTAGCGTATAGCTACCGGGAGGCAGCACCTTCCATTCGTTTAGCTCTTCCTTGACTACAAACGGTTTAAGACTTAGCGGGAGGAACCCAGAACTAAGACCGCCGCCGACAAAGCCGGACCAGATTCCAGATCCGAAATAGTCAACCAAAGGATCACGACCGTTATCGGGAGCGACGCAGAACGTTTCCAGATCCAGACGGCCGCTGCGGTCGTAGGTGCGCGAGTCGACGGTGTATTTGCCTTTCGAGGCCGACGTGAAGGCCAAGCTCAGTGGGATGATCTCCCCTTCACGGTATATGGTTTTGCCGTCTGCGAACGTCAATCTCAGGGTTACGTCGCTGGCGACGGATTCATACGAGCCTTGTCTCTTAACGATTGGCTCCGAAGTTTCGCTATTAAGTCCTTGCGTCTCCACGATGCAGGGAGAGAACTCCGATTGTGCCGTCGCAGCTTGTACAAGACAGCAGCCAAGAAGGACGGTACGGCAACAATAGCCACTTAGCGTCTTTGCCATGCTCACGACTCCGGCGAATCACTTGACCAGTGGCCCCTGCGAAGGGTTTCGGTGCCAATTTGCAATGATGCCAGCGCGGCATAACTGTTGCAACATCCCCATATTACGCTCAAAATTCGGCCGAGTTTCAGTCGAAGTCGTGTGAGACGGTTTGGGTGGCAGGCACTTGTGGGCTCAGGGGCAGGAGACCGTGAAGCGGTTCACTGAGGCTCCATTCCAGCCCAGTCCATTGCCGGGGTAGCGCGTGTAAAAGACGTAGAACTGTTTGCCGAGAATGCTGGGATCGTCTCCCGCGCCGACAAAAGTCGCGTAGACGCTGGGCTGATCGGGATCGTTGCGGAAGTCATGGAACAAGCTCAGGGGCGACCAGGTCAGGCCGTCGGGAGATTCGGCGTAGTAGAGCACGACTCCCGCGTTAATGAGCAACTGGTAGCGATGGATGTAGGCGTTGTAGGCAACGTTGACGGTGCCGCCGTAAGGCGTCTGCGGGTCCAGATCTTTGGAGTAGCCGCCCAAGCCCTGGTCGTGATTCCATCCGTCGTAATATTTCTGGAAAGTCACGGCATGGGGCATGGGGCCGAAGGCAGTTTCGAGCACGGCGGCGATGGGCGCGCGGGCCACAGAAATCGACGTCACTGTGTTGCCCCAGTGCGTGGTGCCGTTGGCCCGCCAGTCTGGGAAAAAAATGTAGAAATATTTGCCATCAGGCGAACTGGCCAGGGTCGAGTCGCCGATATCGAAGCCGTCCATGTCGGTCCGATAACCCTGATTGGTGCGAATGATCTCGCCCAGGTCGGTCCAACTGGCGCCTCCGTCGGTCGACGCGGCCAGCGCCAATACGGCTAAGAAACTCTGAGTCGTGATTGTCGGAACCTCAGCGTGGTAGACCATGAGCAGGTTGCCGGCGCCGGCCATGCCGTCGGGAACCTTGTACACGGGGCCGCCGCCCATGTAGTCATAACTTTGATAGAAGGGATTGACCGCCGGGTCGGGATTGGGACGGATCGTCACGTCCACGGGCGGACCGGACCCGAGCGGGTTGTCGAGCGTGCCGAGAGTGCGGGTGATGGAGCCGTATTTGTTGTTGCCGTACCAGTGTCCTTGCCAGAGCTGGCGGGCGTGACTGCCACCATCGCTGCCAAAAAACGCATAACCGGTGCTGGTTTTGATGACGCCCAGGGGAGTGTCTGGCCAAGCGAAGCCGTCCGCCGTATCGGTGAGCGGCGGCTCGGCGATGTCTCCGGCGGCTTCGCGCTGCGTGGGAGTCACCAATTCCTTGTTGGCGAGAATCTTGGGCGTGCAGACCTGGGCGACGGTTTGCGCGCAGGCCGCGTTAGACAAAACAACTAGAACACCGAACAGAGTGATGAGAGTCGAGGCAAGAGATAATCGGTGGCGGGTTGGCATGCATCCTCCGGTTGAGAGGTAAGAACACGGGGGTGAGCTGGATGTTGCGGTGGGACGCGCCTGCGGCTGCGGTTCGGGACTCGATACTTTCGGCTGCGCTCAGTCGAAAATCCCCACCCTTCGGCTTCGCTCAGGGCAGGCTTTCTCGCGCAAAGAAACGCGCGAGAAATGGGGCACCCGGATTTTCATCGCTTCCGGTGCGCAAGCCAGGCTCCGATCCGGGACCCACTTGTATCGCCTCGCTACGCTTGGCGGGACGGGCGAAGGCGCCCGTCCCCACATGTTCAGAGCCGAGGGGTGCTAGCCTCCCAGCTTCTCGAAGAAGCGGCAGATGGTTTCGATCCCGCGATGGAAGTTCGGGATGTGGAACTTCTCGTTGGGAGCGTGCAGATTGTCGTCGGGCAGACCGAAGCCCATCATCACACTGGGAATCTTCAGCACGTCCTGGAAGCCGGTGACGATGGGAATCGAGCCACCGCTGCGGATGAACACTGTTTCTTTTTTGAACGTATCGTGTAGCGCTTCGGTGGCCGCTTTGATGTACGGATTGTCGGTGCCGACGACGGCGGCCGGGCCCTTGCTGTGAATTGTGATTTTCGTTTCGATGCCTTTGGGCGTCAGCTTCTTTACGAAAGCGGAGTACTTCTTGAAGACATCGTCGGCATCCTGATTGGGGACCAGGCGCATCGACACCTTGGCCGCGGCCTTGGCGGGAATCACGGTCTTGGCGCCGGCGGCGATGAAGCCTCCCGGCATGCCGTGAACTTCCAATGTCGGACGCGCCCAGGTGCGGTAGAGGACCGAGTAACCGGGCTCGCCGGTGAGGACCTTGGAGCCTACTTCGGTCTTGCGGTATTTCTCTTCATTGAATGGGAGACGCTTCCAGGCTTTGAGTTCGTCCTTGGTGGGAGCCTTGACGCCTTTGTAGAAGCCGGGGATCAGAATTTTACCTTTGGAGTCTTTCAGCTTGCTGATAATTTCGATCAGGGCGAAAAAAGGGTTTGGCGCGGCGCCTCCGTACACACCGGAGTGCAAGTCGGTCATGGCGCCCCGGGCTTCGATTTCAGTGTAGACCAGGCCGCGCAGGCCTACGCACAACGTGGGAAGATTTGGGGCAAAGAGCTCGGTGTCGCAGACCAGGGCGAAGTCCGCTTTCAGCTTGGCTTTCTGCTTGACGATGTATTCGTCGATGGATTCGCCGCCGACTTCCTCTTCGCCTTCGAAAATTACTTTCACGTTGATGGGAAGCTTGCCGCCTCCGGATTGCATCAGGGATTCGAGGGCTTTGACTTCCATCCAGAGCTGGCCTTTGTCGTCGACGGCACCGCGGGCGTAGATGTTGTTGTTGCGCTCCGTCGGCTCGAACGGCGGAGTATGCCATTCGTCGAGCGGCTCGGCGGGCTGGACGTCGTAGTGGGCGTAGCACAGGACGGTGGGCTTGCCGGCGGCGTGGAGCCAGTCGGCGTAGATGAGGGGATGTCCCTTGGTGGGGATGACTTCGACATTTTCCATGCCGATGCGGCGCAGTTCGTTGGCCACATAGTCGGCGGCTTTTTGAATGTCAGGTTTGTGCTCTTCAAGAGTGCTGACGCTGGGAATGCGGAGAAGATCTTTGAGTTCGTTCAGGAAGCGCTGCTGATTATTGCGGGCGAAATCGATTGCGGGAGAAGCCATGGAGAGTCCTTTCTGTGATGGACGAAAAGGATTGCCTATTCGATTACCGTGGAAACGAATCAGTATAGCGCGAACGGCGTAGCGCCGACGGAACGCCGGCGCTACGCGATCAGTGCGGTGGCGCGGGCCGAGAGGTAGCAAGCTACGTCTCTACGATTGGAATCTTGCTGGCAAGAACGCGGTCAGGTCGTGTTCCGGACTGCGACCTTCGATTACTGCGGTCATTACTTCTGCCGTGATCGGCGCCAGAAGGATGCCGTCGCGGAAGTGGCCAGTGGCAACGTAGTAGCCGGGAGTCGAAGTTGCGCCGAGGATGGGGAGTGCGTCGGGAGTGCCGGGGCGCAGGCCGGCCCAGTCTTCCAGAATTCGGGCGTCGGCGAGTTTCGGCACCAGGGCGATGGCGGACTTATGCAGGCTCTGAATGGTGGCCAGGTCGGTGCGCTTGTCGAATCCGGCCTCTTCGACGGTGGCGCCGACCAGGAGGCGTCCGTCGCTGCGCGGGATGAGGTAGACATTGGGTGTGCGGATGACGTGCTTGAGCAACGTGCGCGAGGGCATGACCAGGCAGAGCATCTGGCCCTTGACGGGGCGAGTGGGAATGGGATGGGCGGCGACTTGACCGCAGCTCATTTGTCCGAAGCTTATTTGTCCGGACCTTATTTGTCCGGACCATGCTCCTGCGCAGTTCACGACTTTTGCTGCGGGGAATTCCGTCTTTGTGGTCTTGACTCCGGTGGCGCGGCCTTCGGCTACTGTCACAGCGATGACTTCATCGCCGGAGGAGAAGTCAACGCCGCGGTTTTTCGCGGTCTTCCACGCGGCGGCGGTGAGGGCGCGGGGGTCGACGCTGCGCTCCTTCAGTAGGAAAGCAGGGCAGTCTGTGGCGACGAGCGCAGGCTCCAAATCCGCCAGCGCCGCAGCCAGCAACGGCGCGCTCTCAAGGTGGTGAAGATGTTCTGCGCTCGGGAGAAAAATCGTGCCGTCGTCCCGCAGGTCAACCTTCATGCCCGACTCCACTTCCAACTCATGGGCGAATTCGGGGTACAGTTGCGCGCTCGCGGTGGCCAGGGCCTGAAGAGCGGATGGAGTCTCGATGAGGCAGTCGACCAGCATGCCACCGGCGGCGTGGGAGGCTTCGCGGCCGGGTTCTCCGCGCTCGACGACTAATACGCTGGCCCCGCGTTTGCGCAGCGCGATCGCGAGCGAGAGGCCGATGATGCCTCCGCCGATGACGATCACGTCCCAGGTCTTCACCTCGGCATTGTAAAAGAGCTGGGGCGTGAGCGTCTTAGCTGCTGAAACCGAGAGAACAACGAAGATGACAGGGAGCGCGCCGCTGCTTAGAATGGCTTGCATGAAGAAGATATTCATAACCGGGGTAGTGATGGCGACTCTCGCGATGGCGGGGGCGGCTATGGGGCAAAAAGATAAGGACGACGAACCGACGTCGTGGATGTATTTTCTCGTCGTCAAAGATGACAACGGGAAGCCGGTGCGCAATGCGGCGGTCATCATGCATGAAGTGAATGAAAAAGGCAAACAGGGCCGCGGCGGAATGGAGTTAAAAACCGACGCGGAAGGGAAGGCGAATTTTGATGGCATCCCGTACGGCAAGCTGCGGGTGCAGGTGCTGGCTGTGGGGTTTCAGACGTTCGGGGAAGACTACGACGTCACCAAGTCAAAGACGGAAATCACGATCAAGCTGAAACGGCCGCAAGGGCAATACTCGGTGTATGACGATCACCCGAAGGACCCGAGCCCGCCGCCGAAGCAGGACTCCTCACCGGATCCAAACAAGAAGCCGAACTAGAACCAGCGCGCGGCTGCAGTAGAGGCATCGCTGTATCTTCACCGAGGCTGAGGATTTTGTGTCTCTGGGATTGAACGATAACCCGCCAGTCGGGGCGCTTGCCCCCGAACCTCGGCACAAGAGCGCCGGGCTGGCGTTTGGGCTCTCGCTGCTGGTCCCCGGACTCGGGCAGTTTTATTGCGGCAAGACCGGACGCGGGGGAATGACGCTCAGCTTCTGGTTACTGGGGTTGGTGCTTTGCTTCGCGCACCTGCCGACGGCAATCGTCGGACAGGCCTTGGTTGTGATGTTGGTGCTATGGGTCTTCTCCTTCCTGGATGCGTATTTCACCGCGATCGAAATCAACCAGGGCCAGGACGATGTGGTCGACGTGCAGAATCCTCGCGTGGCGGTCACGCTGAATCTGCTCACTGCAGGCTTTGGATACTTCTACCTGGGAGAGCGAACCAAGGGGATCACAATCTTCGTCGCAATGCAGGTGGCGCGGTGGGTCATTCCATCGTCCGGGTTTTGGGGCGTTTCGATTTCACTGGCGCTCTTGGTGGTGCAGTTGCTGGTGGCCGAAGATGCGTACCGCATTGCGCGGCGGCAAGTGAAAGAGGCGCTGGGTGCGGAGCCGCTGCCAACACAAAATGCGGCGCCCGCTTCGCGGCTGCCGGTGCAAGTGCCCGTAGTTCTGGCGTGCCTGATTCCGCTCAGCTTCATCGTGCTGGTCGTGATTGGGTTGGTGCTGGGGCCAAAGTTCGGGAAGCGGCCAGCGGTTGCCAGTGGGAGCAGTCGATCGGTTTCCGGGCGCGCGCAGAATGGGGCGGATGCACGCAGGGTGCGAAATGATACTCCCGTCCCGGTGGTGGACTTCGCTACGGCCGTCCAGGATGTGCAGCGCGTCCAAAGAAAGTCTGAAGGCAGGAAAGACGAGGTTGGGAATCTCAAGCTGGACGTGCGCATGCTGAGTGCGACCTTGGGCGGCAAGAAGGTCGACGCCTCAGACGCGATGGTCGCTCATTATTATCGGGCGCTCGCCCTCGCCATGATCAACACGGTGCACGAGCATGAAGGGGAGCCGATGGAGTTGCCGGGTGCGCGCACCGCCCGGGCCGACCTCGATAAGATTATCAACGCGGGTAGGGTTCTGACCTATGTCCCCGAGGTGAGCCAGTCCAATGCCGAGTTTTTGGCGGGTTCAATCACACGGAATCAGTTGCACGACGAGCCGGCGGCATATTCGTATTGGGAGAAGTGCGCATCGAACGCCCATGCTGGATGCCTGAACGTCATTGCGAGTGCGCGGATTACCGGCGATGGCGGACAGAAAGTGGATGTGAACGAGGCACTTGCCCTGCATACGAGTGTGTACGACACGGGGGTCAAGTACCAGTGCGCGGGAGCGTTTTCGGCGATCAGCATCGCGGCAATCAACTATTTCGTCGGCGTGCGCCGACCCGGAGACGATGAACTGGAATGGACGAAGAAGGCCGATGGCCTCCTGGATAAAGTCGAAGCCAACGCGAACAAGCGGAATGTGTGCCAGCGGGCGGGGATCGAAGTGCGTGAGTTTTTGTTTCAGCTGAGCCGGGGGCACCGAGACGATAACATTCTGCAGGATGCCCTCAGCCGCCTGGATGATGAGTCGGTCGCCACGAAAGCGGTGATTCAATTCATCTCAGGGGCCATTGACGAGAACGGCCTCAACGCGGCGGTGAGTTCGAGCAAGTTCGAGGGATACCGATGTTCCGCTTATTTTGACGCGATGTGGTACTCCGAACTGCGAGGCGAAGATGCGATGGCGCGGCGCTTTGATCAGCATCTTGTGGATATTGGAAAATTTCATTGCGGACAAAGCCTGGTGTTCGCGAAGAAGTTCAAGTTTTAGGGCAGAGTAAGTCCTGAGGATGGGAGACGAGAAATGGATTACCTATTGAAGACGGAGCCGTCCACATATTCGTTTGCGGATTTGCAGCGGGAGAAGACGACCACGTGGGACGGCGTGTCGAATCCGGTGGCGTTGAAGAATCTGCGGGGCATGAAGCCGGGTGAGCGGCTCGTCATTTACCACACGGGAGACGAGAAGAGCGCGGTGGGGACGGCGACGGTCGTATCGGTTGATGCGTCGGACGCGAAGAATCCGCAGGTGAAGATCAAGGTTGGTAAGGCCAATGCGAAACCGGTGACGCTGGCGGAGGCGAAGGCGAATAAACTTTTTGCGGAGTCGCCGCTGGCGCGGCAGGGAAGACTGAGCGTGGTGCCGTTGAACGAGGCGCAGTTCAAGTTTTTGACGGGGGAGTGAAATCAAAAATCCCCACCCGTTCGACTGCGCTCAGGGCAGGCTTTCTCGCGCAAAGAACGCGCGAGAAATGGGGCACCCGTTTCAGTACCGTTCTCGCTCACGCACCACGCGGCCACACTTACGATGCGCGGGCGTCGCGGCGGATCAGGGTGGAGTCGAGCAGGTAGCCCAGACCAAGCATGAAGGGGATCGCGCCGAAGGCGGTGGCGATCAGGGCGTCGGGCTCCACTCTGGCGATGATGGTGAAGGTCAGCATGTAGCCGACCGCGCCCGCGATGAGCAGAATTCCGGCGCGGCGAGAGTGGGCCGCTTCGGTAAGATCAGGCTCCATGGGGACGCTCACGCCCCGCTGCATGGCTGCCAGGCGCTCTTCCGTGCGAAGTTTACGCACGCGATAGAAAGTGTACATGCCTAATACGGCCGTGGGCATTCCGAGAAACATGATTACCGCTGCGAGACCGGTGATTCCATCCATGGTAGTTCTCCTTCCTTGATGCGCTGGGCGCGCGTGCCGGAGCTGAAATCGCTTTCAAAATCAGATACGCAGGGTCCGATGTGAAAGTTCCGCTTGTGGGCCAACTCCGGGGGGCGGGGATGCTTCCAATCAAGTACTGCTTGGCATTTGTCGGGTCGCCCTTCTGGAGACAACGTGCAATCGGAAAAATGGAACAGGATGGATTCGGTAGCGGTGGCTGTCTGCCTCGCCGCGCTATTTGTCGCTAAGGCGCTCTGGGCGCAGGAAACGAAGGAAAAAGTGACCGTCGACGACGTGGACCGCAACTTCATGGTTCGGCTGCCGAGGGGCTACGACGCGAAACAGCACTATCCGGTCGTGATTCTGCTGCATGGCATGAATCAGGACGCGGAAGACATGGAGCGTCTGACGCGCTTCAATGAACTGGCCGACAAGGACGGGATTATTGCCGTCTATCCGATCGCGTTGCACGGGCGCTGGAACGTGGGGGTCCACCCGCAAGAGCGGCAACCCATGAGCATGGGACACGGAGGACACGGGCATCACGGCGGCGGCGGTTACCCCGGTGGAGGAGGTGGAGGGGGCTATCCCGGAGGGGGCGGTGGAGGGTATCCGGGTAGCGGAGGACAGCGGCCTCAAAGCCAGGAACCCAGCGAGGAGCGCAGGCCGGCTCCCGCCGACGACATTGCTTTCTTTAACCAGATGCTCGACCAGCTCGGGACCAAGTTTTCGGTAGACACATCGCGCATCTATGCGGTGGGCCTGTCGGAAGGCGGCTTTATGAGCCTGCGGGTGGGGTGCGCTATGAGCGACCGGATCGCAGCGATCGCCGCGGTGGGTGCGGCGATGCCGAAGACGATGATTTGTCTGCCCTCACGTCCGGTGCCTGAGGTGATGATCAGCGGCACTTCGGACCCGGTAGTTCCTTATGGTGGCGGCACCGAGCACAACCTGAGTCTGGCGACAATCTCCGTGGAAGACAGCGCCAAGGCGTGGGCCAGGATTGACCGCTGCGCGGAAAAACCGGAGAAGAGCAAGTTGTCGCCGAGTGCGAAGGGCGGCATGGAAACCAAAGTCGACACCTACAACGGCTGTCACGAAAACGCGCAGGTGGTTCTGTATAGCGTGAAGGGCGCGGGAAACACATGGCCCGGCGGAGAGCAGTACGAAGCGGAAAAGACGATTGGCAAGACGAGCGGGGATCTGAATGCCAATGAATTGATCTGGAATTTCTTCGTCACGCGGAAACTGCCGGAGCGGGCTTCGGAGTAGAAGCAGTGAAATTCAGGTGATAGCAAATCAAAATCCCCACCCTCTCGCAAAGAACGCGAGAAGGGTGGGGCACCCTCCTGATCGATTTCTTCACCGGCGTTTCTTAACGATGATCGTCGTCATCATCGCCAAACGGCGGGGTCAGGCCGGTGTAGTCGCCGATTCGTTTGGCATCGTAGGGGGAGTTGAGTCCTCCGTCGGCGACGCTCGTGGGATCGTAACCGATGGCACCCAGTTTGCCGAAGGTGCGCACGATGTGCTTGTCGCGGTTCACCTCGATGACGCGGTGGTTGTATTGATCGCTGATCAGAGTGTGACCGTTCCGCAGACGGACGGCGCGCGTGGGCAGCGGGCCGGTCCCTCTCGGCAGGTTGCAGTCTGCGCCGCTGCAGGTGAAATACTGCCACACGACGTGCTTGCCGCGATCGATCTCGACGATACGGTTGTGATTGGAATCGGTGATGAGGGTGTGGCCGTTCTCAAGGCGGCTGGCGAAAGCAACGCCGCTCACCGGGTTGTTGATAGTCGGGTCACCGCTGCCGTATTGCCACACAATTTTGCCGGCCCGCGTGACTTCGAGGGCGCGGTTGTTGTTTTCGTCGCAGATCAGAATGTGACCGTTCTCCAAAAGCTCCGCGCAGTTCGGATTGTTGAGCTGGTTGGGACCGTTGCCGGAGACGCCGGTCGTGCCATATTGCCAGACGATGTTCTTGTCCAGATCGACCTCAATGATGCGCTCGTTCGCCTGATCGGTGATGAGAACGTGGAAGTTGGGAAGCCAGGTGTTTTGCACCGGAACGTTGAGTTGATCAGGGCCGCCGCCGGTGACGCCGAACTGCCCATATTGCCAAACGATGTTTCCATCGCGGTCGACCAAAAGTACGCGGTTGTCCGCGCAACCGGTGGGATTGGTGCAGTTGGGAGCCTCGGGCTGACCGCCCGGAGTTCCGGTACCCGCCATCAAAGTGAGTTCGCCGACGCGTTGCGCGTCATTGGTGCCAATGATGGACGCCGGGGAGAAATCGGCAGGACCCAAGCCAAATTGCCAGACAACGTCTCCGTGGCGGTTGACTTCGATCACACGATTGTTGAACTGGTCGGCAATCAAAACATTGCCGCGCTTATTGAACTCAGTTTCTTGCGCGTGGGCCGGGAGCGCGCAAGCGGCGACTAGCAACGCTGCGCAAGCCCAGATTTTCAGTTGAGACGAAGTCATGAGAATCCTCCTAGTGGCGCTGACAACGAGTTGACCCTGGTTCTTCCGCGCCGCCATCCCGCGAAACGACGTGCTGGGCTGGGCATTTGCGGGGTACCCGCGAATCGGAACAACGGCCGTGGGCGTGCCGGGAACCAGTGTGTGGGCGGGGTGCGAGGGAATTGTCAGCAGACTGTCAAAAGCGTGTTACTTCTTCGTGGTGAAAGTGTCTCCTTCGGCAGAAGAGACCGGACAAGCGCGGTTAGCGGAGGGACTTTCTCAACTCGCGCCGTAGAATCTTCCCTGATGGGGTCTTAGGAACCGAGTCGACGAAGTGGACCTGGCGCGGTTGTTTGTAATGAGTGAGGCGGTCGGCGACGAAGCCGCAGAGCTCTTCTTCGAGTTTTCGATTCTCGACAAATCCGTCACGCAGGGCGACGAAGGCCACGGGAATCTCTCCGGCTGCCTCGTCGGGGCGGCCGACCACGCCGCATTCCTTCACCGCCGGGTGTTCCAGCAGGACCGCTTCCACCTCGGCGGGAGCGACAGGGAAGCCTTTGTACTTGATCATTTCCTTGCGCCGGTCGACGACGCGGTAGAAACCTTCCCGGTCGCGGGTCACAATATCACCTGACCAATACCAGCCGTCGCGCAGCACGGCAGCGGTGGCTTGAGGTTCCCTCCAGTAGCCGAGCATAAATTGCGGACCGCGCATGACCAGTTCTCCGGGCTGTCCGGAAGGCGCTTCGGTGACATCTTCCGGCGTGTCGGCAGGATCAATATCGGACTGCGACAGCACGCGGCAGTCGGTGGCGGCCAGGGGATGGCCGATCGAATCTGGACGATAAAGCGCAGGTTCGAGAAAACCGACGTGCGTGACCGGTGAGGCCTCGGTCATGCCGTAGCCCTGGCACACAGGAATGTTGGTGAGCGCGGTGAAGCGGCGCGGCAGATCGGGAGCGAGTGGCGCGGCTCCGGACTTTACCCACTGCACTTTATGGTCGCGAGGAAACTGTCCCGTCTCGGCCGCCTGGCACAGCGCATTCATGGCGGGCGGCACCAGAGGCATGGTCGTCACCTGTTCGTCGATGAGGAGCCTGGTGACTGTCGGTACGTTGAAGCGCGGGACCAGGACGATCTTCGCGCCCAGAATCAACATGGGATTCAGAACCACATTCAGGCCATAGATGTGGTACAGAGGAAGACAGCAGAGAACCGTGTCCGCCGAGTTGAGTGCCGACCCATTCGGACCAAGCAACTGATAGACGTTGGCGATCAGGTTGTAGTGCGAGAGCATCACTCCCTTGGGCAGGCCCGTGGTGCCGCTGGAATAGGGAAGCGCTGCGAGCGCTTGTCCGGAGGACTGATCCGGCTTGGGATACGCCGCCGTAACTGGGCTCAGCAGATTGGTGAACGGCTCAGTGCCTGACGCGTGCTGGCGCGTGGTATAAACGCGGCGGAGGCTGGGCAATCCTCCAAGGTTGATGCCTTCGATGTTTCCGCCGTCGGTGATCAGGAGTACGGCGCCGGAGTTTTCCAGTTGATAGCGGACTTCACGCTCGCGGTAGCTCGGATTGAGGAGCGTGGGAATGGCTCCAGCGAGTTGGACGGCATGAAACGTGGTGCAGAACTCCCAGGAGTTCGCCATGAAGATGGCGACCACGTCGCCGGGCTTGACGCCGTTGGCGATCAAGCCACGGGCCAGGGCCTCGACCGTGTCTCCATATTCAGCGTAGGTGAGGCGGCGGCCGCAGGAATCGTCAACCAGCGCGGTCTTGCGAGCATTGCGGCGGCAGGAATCGAGGACCACATCGTGGAGAAAAAGATTGTGAGGGTCAGCGTAGAGTTGGGTGCGCAACATGCCGGGAGCGATTGTAATGGAAAAAGTCGGGTCGGATTGAAGTCGCTTTAGCTGGCCAACTTCCGCAGGAATTCCTGCTCGTCCATGCGGTACTTGAAGGCTTTGCGGCCATCGATGAAGACGACAGGGACTTCGTCGTTGAACTGGCGGCGGAGTTCGGTGTCCGCGTCGACGTCGACCTCTTGCCAGGTGAAGCCGCCGCGGCGCGAAAGCTTCGACAGACTTTCCTTGACCACCTCGCACAGATGGCATCCCTTGCGGGAATAGACGACAACGTTGCGAGAGTCTGGCATGCGAAAGAGATTCTAGCGCGGGAAAATGCAGTTTTGCAGCAACAAAATGGGGTTGGAAGTGAACGAGTGGGTCGTCTTATGGGGTCTGGTGGCTGGACCAGTGGCACCGAAGAGTCTGTCAAGGCGGTAGAATCCCTGCATGCTAGATAGTCAGACAAGACCTCTTCGCGGGAAGACTGCGCTGGTTACTGGCGCGGCGCGGCGGCTGGGACGAGCGTCGGCGCTGGCCTTGGCACGGGCGGGCGCGGACGTTGCCATTACATTCCGCAACTCGGCGCGTGAGGCGCAGGAGACCGTCGTGGATCTGTCGGGCCTCGGGGTGCGAGCGTTTGCACTGCGCTGTGACGTGACCGAGGAAGCCAGCGTCCGCGCCATGATGAAAGAGGCTGGACGGGAGTTGGGACGCATCGACATTCTGGTGAATAACGCGGGGAACTATGAGACGGCGGAGTTCGAGAAGCTGACGGTGCGGCAATGGGATGCGATTTTTGCGTCCAACACGCGCGGGCCGTTCCTCGTATCGCGCGAGGCCCTGAAGTGGATGCGGCGCAAACGTGGCAAGTCCGCGGCTCCAGTTGAGGCGAAGATCATTAATATGGGATCGCTCGGCGGGCTGAGGCCGTGGGCGACACACGCACACTATTGTTCGTCGAAGGCAGCTCTGCACATGCTGACCAAGGTTATGGCGAAAGCGCTGGCGCCGGAGATCGCGGTGAACGCCGTGGCTCCAGGGATGATTGATCTGGGAGAGAAGTCAGCGGCCGCGTTCATGCGGCGCATGGCTAAACAGACGCCCATGCTGCGTAACGGGCGCGGGGATGAGATCGCCGAGGCGGTGCTGTTCTTCGCCACCGCGCCGCAGTTTATTACCGGGCAGATTCTCGCCGTGGACGGAGGGCTTGGGCTGTAGCGCGACCCGCTAGGCCGAGGCGCGACCGTTTCGTGTGCCCGACCGCCGCTGCGGAATTCCACGATGCCGCCGGAAATAGCCATTGCTTCGGCAGGCGCGGTATATTGAGGCAAATGAAGAAATCGAAAGGCAGTTCTTCTTTTCCGGCGGGTGCTTCGCTCAACCGATCATCTTCTTCGCTTTCTGGTGCGGCATCTGCGGGTCCGCGGGTTGCGGTCGCCATCATGGCGGCGGGCAAGGGCACCAGGCTCAAATCGCAACTTCCTAAAGTGTTACATGAAGTCGGCGGAAAGCCGCTGCTGGAGCACGTGATCCGCGCGGCGGTACGGGTTGTCCCTGCGGAGGATGTGTACGCGATCATCGGGCACGAGGCCGAGCGCGTGCGGGCTGCGATGGCGCATACGGGCGTCAATTTTGTGCTGCAGGAGGAGCAGCGAGGAACGGGTCACGCCCTCATGGTGGCCGGGGAGGCGCTGGCCGGGTACGACCACGTCATTGTGCTTTCGGGGGACGCACCGCTGATTACGCCGGAAACCATCGGCCGGCTGCTCAATTTTCATCTCGAAGAACAGGCCGCCATGACGCTGCTCAGCGCTGACCTGGAGAATCCTACGGGGTATGGGCGGGTGCTGCGCAAAAGTTCGCGCAGCGCCGAAGTGCTGGCGATTGTCGAAGAGAAGGCAGCGAGCGCGGCGCAGAAAAAAATCCGCGAGATTAATTCCGGCTTTTATGTTTTTGATGTGAAGGAACTCTACGGCAACATTGGGAAGCTTTCGACGGCCAACGCTCACCACGAGTATTACCTGACCGACATGGCCGGGGTGCTACGAAAAGCCCTGCGCAAGGCGCGGCGGCCCGTGGTGGCGTGGAAGACGGCGAATGCCGCGGAAGTCCTGGGCGGAAATACACGGGCGGAGCTGTCTGAGATTGATGAGAAGATGCGATTGGCGAAGTGCCGTCAGCTGATGGCGGATGGAGTAACGGTGTTTTATCCCGCAACCTGCGTGATCGATGCCGACGTGGAGATCGCGCCTGATACGGTGATCGAACCCTACGTGCAGTTGCTGGGCAAGACGCGAATTGGTACGGCCAGCCGCGTGCGGTCATACTCGGTGATACGCGATTCGGAGATTGGGGATGGAGTTGTGGTGCGTCCGGGATGCGTGATGGAAGAGGCGCGCATCGGCACGGGAGCCGTGATAGGGCCTTTCTCGCATCTTCGCCCGGGCAGTGATGTCGGCGAAGGCGCGCATGTGGGGAATTTTGTCGAGACCAAGAAGATCAAGCTGGGCAAGGGATCGAAGGCGAATCACCTGACGTATCTGGGTGACGCTGAAATCGGCGCGGGCGTGAATATTGGCGCCGGGACGATTACCTGCAACTACGACGGGGTCAACAAGCACAAGACTGTGATCGAGGATGGAGTGTTTATCGGCAGCGACAGCACGCTGGTGGCGCCGGTGCGTGTGGGCAAGGGCGCGTATGTGGGCGCGGCATCGTGTATTACCGAGGATGTTCCCGAAGACGCGCTGGCCGTGGGGCGCGCGCGGCAGATTGTGAAAGAAGGCTGGGCGCGGGAAAAACGGCGGAAGAAATAGCGACAAGAGATCCGTCGGCTTAGCTCTGTCGAAAATCCCCACCCTTCGGCTGCGCTCAGGGCAGGCTTTCTCGCGCAAAGAACGCGCGAGAAATGGGGCACCCGACAGATCGTGAAGGAAGGCTGGGGCGCGGGAGAAACGGGCGGGGAAGAAGTACGAGTAGGGATCCTTCGACTTCGTGGGTGCTTCGCCTTCGCGAAGCACCCACTACGCTCAGGATGACACGACTCTAGAGGTACGGGTTAGTGCGTGACCGCCGCGAACAGTTCCGAGTGCATCAGGGACTGGAACTGCTGGTCGTTGGCTTTGAAGTGGACCGCTACGTTCGAGCCGTCGGAGTCGACGGTGGTGTTCTCCACCGCGATCTTCTCGGCAGGGGTGGCGCTCATCTTCTTGAAGAGGATGCCGGCCTTGACCACCGACGACAGCGTGCCCGCGGTCATGGAATCGGCAGTGACCACGGTGAGATCGAAATTCACGCCGCTGTTGAAATTCATGGTGTAGCGCGAGCCCAGAAGGCGCTTCTTCAGGGTTTCGTAATCAGCGATCTTGGAAGCGTCGCCCATGGCGGAGCGCATGGCGTTCTGCGTGCCCACCTGGTCGAGGATGCTCCAGACGGGGGCGGAGTCGACGCTCGACATCATGTCGGCCATCTCGCCGTTGGTGTCCAGGCTCAGCACCTGGCCGTCGCGGGTATCGAGCGCAACCCGGATCGAGGTTGAGTCGCCGAACAGCAGCGTGCTGTCATCGAGGAAGCTCATGACGAAGCCGCCGTCCATGGGATAAATCTCGGACTGGCCATACTTCTTGGGCACGAACTTCTGCAGTTTCATCTTCTTGAGCACGGCCTTCATGTTGAAGGGTCCGGCGGCCACGCCGATCGTCTTCACGCCCTGCTTGCCGGCGTGGAAGGAGGCGAAGGCGAGCGTGTCGATATCTTTGTCGGGATCGAGGCCGATGCCCTTGAGGGCAGCCTCAAACTGCTTGATGTTATCGGGCATCAACTGGTTCTTTAGAGCCATCGCGGTGGGCGAGTCCTTGAGTGCGCGATAGTCCACCGAGATGAGTTGCAGCAGGTCGCCGGGAACGCAGGAGCGGGCCGACGAGTTCAGCGGCATGGCGTACGCCATGCTCACCAGGAGGAGAGAAGCCAGGCAAATCTTGAAGAGTCTCATAAAGCCTCGAATCCGAAAACGATTAGGGTTGCGTGCACCTTACTTGGATGCATGATCTGCCCTTGTAGTGAATAGATCGCTTTATTGTATTTTACTTGCAATCTTAGTGAATGGAACAAAAGTACATGCCCATTGACCGGGTGGAGTCCGGGGGGCGAATCAGGGCAAATGAGTACTATGGGAATTTTTCACCAACCGTTCGCGCCCGCCTCAATCGCGTCTCTACCACTCGATGCAGTGGTCAGAACGCCAGTTTCTTGCACACAAGTAGGCGAATTTGCAGGTTGAAAAAGCTGGGCCGAAAGCTTCTAATGTGGGCCAATCACGACTCCAATTGGAGGAAGCAAACATGTATGCACTTGCAGAGGGTCTGTGCTGTGCCTACCGCCAACTGCGAAGAACGCCTTGGTTCACACTTCTGCTCGTTTTCACCCTGAGTCTAGGCATTGGTGGCACTACTGCCATCTTCTCCCTCGTCGAAGGCATACTCTTGCGTCCACTGCCCTTCAACCATCCCGACCGCCTCGTCCTGTTAGGAGATCATTTGGGAAATAGCCCTAAGATTCCCGTGACTGCTCGCGAGATCGGAACCTACGCGACCGCCACAGAGGCTTTCTCCGACACGGGAGGCTACATCGACGCAAGCTACGAGGTTTCCAGCGGCGAAATTCCAGAACAAGTGAAGGGCGCTCGTTTCACCGCAGGTGCATTCTCCACTCTGGGCGTCTCTCCCATTCTCGGTCGCACTTTCACGCAAAAGGAAGAAGACGGCCATGAGCCGGTCGCAGTCATCAGTTACGGTCTGTGGCTGAATCGGTATCACCGCGACCCTCACGTTGTCGGCAACTCGATCTCTCTCGATCGCCAGCCGTATTCGATCATCGGCGTGATGCCGCGCGGTTTTGATTTTCCGCCAGCAGCCGGTTACCTCGACCAGGCACAGCTCTGGGTGCCGATGAGCCTTACCGCCGATGAGCTTTCGGACGAGAATGCTGGATTTTGGGGATACCACATCGTCGCTCGTTTAAAAGAGCACCTCAGCCTTTCGCAGGCTGCACTAGATGCTGACCGCGTTGCCCAGCAGATCATGCGAAATCTTCCGGTCGCCCAGTCTAGGATTCAAATCCGCGGTGATGTCACTCCGTTGCTTGAATATGAGGTTTCGGAGGTTCGGCCATTGCTCAGAACGCTGTTCCTGGCCGTCTCCGTTGTCCTGCTGATTGCTTGTGCCAATGTGGCAGGACTTCTTTTGCTCCGGGCGATCCGGCGGCGTAGAGAGTACGCCCTTCGGCTTGCCCTCGGGGCACGATCCGGCGCAATTATCCGCCAGTCCGTCTTAGAAGGCCTGCTGCTGGGCATGACGAGTGCTTTGTTAGGTCTCGCATTCGCTGCAGTTGCCATTCGCATTGCGTTGCGTACCTTGCCTGACTCCATGCCGCGTATCGACTCCATTGCCGTGAACGGCCCAGTGGCTGGATTCGCTCTGTTGCTCGCCCTCGCAACGGGCGCTCTCTGTAGCCTCGCACCCGCGTTCGCCGCCGTTAAAACGGACCCAATAGAAAGCCTCAAAGAAGGCGTCCTGACCAATACGGCTAGCTCCAGTCATACTTGGTTACGTTCAGGCCTGGTGGTTTCAGAAATCGCTGTAGCCTTGGTGCTGCTCATTGCATCCGGCGCACTTCTGCGCAGCTTCCAGAAGATGCACGCTGTGGATCCAGGGTTTCATCCCGAGCGGGTCCTGGTCGCCGGCTATCAATTGCCAATCAACCAATACTCAACGAGCGCTTCTGCGGAGACCTTTAGTCGGGAGGTTGTGGCCCGACTCTCGAGTCAGCCAGGGATCGTGGCTGTAGGCATGATTAACGCTGCACCTGCAACAAGCAGGTACCCCAAGACTGCATACACCATCGAGGGACGACCCACCGACAGGTGGAAACCTGAGTTCGCGATATTCTCGGTCATCTTCGGTGACTACTTTCGTGTCATGGGCGTTCCGCTCCTGGATGGGCGTTACTTCAACCCAGACGATCGCTCTCATTCTCAACTTGTTGTGATCGTGAACGAATCCATGGCCAAACATTGCTGGCCGGGTGAGCGGGCTGTCGGCAAACGTTTGCACATTGGTGGTCCGCCGATGAAACTACCGTGGGTAACGGTGGTTGGCGTGGTCGCCGATACAAAAATGGGTTCACGCGATGAGCCTACCGGGGATCAATGGTATACGCCCATGGAGCAGGCCGATACTTTGTATTTCACCGATGACACTGGAAAGCTCACGGGGCCCGCCGGTGCATACATTACCGTCCGTTCCGCACTTCCTCCCGAGCAGATGGTTCATACGCTGCGGTCGACCGTTGCCGAAATTGATCCGCTTCTCGCGCTACAAAAAGTGCAAACCATGACTGGAGCGATCGCAAATATAGAGGCACCGCGGCGGTTCAATACCGGCCTGATCTCTGCTTTCGCTTTGGGCGCCCTCCTGCTTGCCCTCACCGGGATTTATGCGGTGGTTGCTTTCTCTGCCTCGCTTCGCACACACGAGATCGCCATTCGCATGGCGCTAGGTGCCCAGCGCACACGGATTGCAGGTTTAATCCTGTTTTCCGCCGCCAAGCTCGCGCTCCTCGGGTGCACTCTCGGTGTGCTTGGCTCGCTAGCGGTGTCCCGCAGTATTGAGTCTCTACTCTTCGAGGTCAGTGCGACCGACCCATTAATTTATCTGGCAGGTGTCCTGATCATGATGACTACGGCAATCTTGGCATCTGCGCTTCCTGCAAGGCGCGTCGCATCCTTGGACCCAATTGTCTCGCTTAGATCAGCTTAGACAATCAATGCTACGGAGAATGGAAGGGGATAACTGGCGTTACCAGGGTGATTTCGCTCAAAATCCGGATTCTAAAACGAGGTCCTTAGTCGTCGTCAGGATCAGTTCTCGGGCTTTTGTCATTCAGAAAGTATTCCGCGTTCCGTTGCGCGCTGATGGATTTGAATTGGAGCGGGGTCTGGTTGAAGTCGAAGCAGTCCGAAAGGTCGTCGGCGTGGGCGTCGGCATAGCCGAGCGACGGCAAGCTGAACGTCTTCTCCACCAGGTTCAGGATGCTTCCGAAATCGTGGTTGACGTGAGAGATATAGCCGGCCTTGGCGTAGGGCGAGACCACGATCAGAGGCACCCGGAAGCCGTAGATATAGCCGGATCCCCAGCTGGTCCCGTCATTGACGATCGAGGGCGGGGGAACGTGGTCGTACCAACCTCCCCAATCGTCCCAGGTAATGATGACGGCCGTGTCCGACCAGTAGGCGCTGGTGCCGATGGCATTCACGATCGAGGCCACCCAGGACGGTCCGCCAGTGTTGGTGAGAGTTCCGGCGTGGTCGGAATTCGAGCCGGTGGGAATGACCCAGCTCACCTGGGGGAGGTTCCCACTGGTGATGTCGGTCAGGACCTTAGTCTCGGGAATGACGACGCTGTTCACCCAATCCGAACCAGTGCAGGCAGTAGCGTTGGGCGGGGGATTATTCGGTCCACACATGTGCTGGATGGCATTCGGTCCGGTCCACAGCGAGCCCGCCGAGGGCGTGTAGTAGCGCCAACTGATGCCCTTGGCGTTGAGCTCGTCGGTGAGCGTGGGATGGTCCGCACAGGGAGGAGACAACATGCTGGACTCCTTCCCAGTGGGGTCGATCAGGTAGACGAATTCGGCGGGAGGAGCCAGACAGCCGGTTTGATTGCCCGCGTCGGGGATGCCCCCCGCGTTCTCAGCAATGAAAAGGGTACTGGTTGCGGTGGGTGCCGACGTGCCGGAAATGATGAACTGGTGCGCGGGAAAGCTCGGTCCCTGGTTGGTCTGAAACATACGATCGCCAAAGGTGTACTGCTCGGCCAGATCAAAGTAAGGCTTAACTTCCGAGGGATTTACGGACCAGAATTGAGGATTGGGCGGCGGACAATTGGTAGCGCCCTGGTTACAGGCAACGAGGACCAGGTCGGCCCCGTCCATCTTGCCGCCGTCGTACATCACAACGAATGAGTGGTGCGCGTGGCCGAGGTCGTAATTGGTCCCCAACGGACCCGCTGCAAGCGGTACGGTCTGGCCAAGAGAATTCATCCCGCTGCTGGCGATGTCGGCGTGGTTGGCGATCAGCACGGGATCCTGAAACAGATTGTCGGGGGTGCGGTTCTCCTGGAAGATGATGACCACGTGTTTGATGGTTCCGGGGGGAATGATGGTGGTGGTCGAACTCCCGCAACCGTTCAGGCTGAGCAGTAGAGAGCTGGTGACCAGCAACAATAGGGAAAAGCACAGGAACGCGGTTCGGCGCATAGGCGATCTTCTCCTGTGTGGCGGCGCAACCCGGTCTTAATAATGGCGTAACCCGGGTGGTGAGATTTCCACTCGGTCCCGCCCAATAAATTATAGCGGCTGTCTGGATCGCTGGCATCTCTTGCCCGCCCGGCGGATGCGTTGTCGGAAGCTTCGCTACGAAAGGGCCTTGGTGCGCCGGCGTACGTCGTCGGCGAAGGCCTGATCCTTCAGCGACGCCAGATTGATCTCTACGTTGGCCAGGGCTCCGGTAAGAGCCGCGCCCGCCAGAGCCCGGGCCGTGGTCAGGTCCGATTTCATGTTGGGGTTCGTAATAGGCTCCAGTGACCCGGCGAGCTGTGCGATTTCATGGGCTCTTTCGGCGACGCTGAGTGGAACCATGGTCGCTTCTTTCAGGGCGGCCTCGATTAGCGCGTTGCCGGATTTTTCGTCGGCGATCTTGGCCTGTTTGTAGGCCTTCATCACAGAGTTGTAGGACTCCGCATCGGCGTCGACCGCAGCCTTGAGTTCTTCGCGCAGTGGTGCGAGGCGGGCGATGGCTGCGCTCAGTTGCGACTCGAACTGCACATACGCTTTCTTGCCGCGCGACATGGAGGCGACCATTACGGCCAGTCCTGCGGCCATAGCTGCCGCCGCGGCGGAGGCGCTGCCGCCGCCGGGAGTGGCCGTGGGAGCTGCGAGTTGCTCGACAAAAGGCTCGACCCCAGCCCGCAGTCCGCCAACAGCCATCTTTCCGCCCATGACGGAGGCGAGGCGGTTCTCCAGGATTAATGACGAGTCGAAATTCTCGACCTGCAGGAACCACTCGGCCGCCTGTTCCAGAGCTTTCTTGGGGATCAGTCCGACGATCTCACTCGACATTGGCGTGACGCCGTAGCGGGCGGCTTCAAGCTTCACCATCTCAAACACCCGGTGGATGGGGGTTTGTTCGAAGTCGGTCAGGTTCATCGAGACCTGGGCCAGACCGCGCACCAGGAAGCCCGCGCCTTTCACAAAGCGCATGCCGCCGTTCGAAAAGCGCACCGCCTTGGCAATCTTCTTGGCAATATCGACGTCAGGGGTGTTGAGGAAGACGTTATAAGCGATGAGAAATTTGCGCGCGCCCACCACGGTCGCGCCCGCCGTGGGATGCACGCGGGGCTCGCCAAAGTCGGGACGCCGCGCCGGGTTGGTCGCGATCTCGGCACGGATGCCTTCGAACTGGCCGCGGCGAATATTTTCCAGGCCCTGGCGTTCCGGGGTCCGGGCGGCGGCTTCGTAGAGATACACGGGAATCTGGAAGCGCTTCCATATCTGCTCGCCGACATGGTTCGCCATGGCCACACAGTCTTCAATGGTGACGCCGTCGATGGGAATGAACGGGACGACGTCGGCCGCTCCCATGCGCGGGTGCGCGCCGGTATGAGTGTTCAGGTCGATGACTTCGGCAGCCTTGCCGACGCCGCGGATGGCCGCCTCCTGAATCGCTTCGCGCTCGCCGACCAGAGTAATGACGCAGCGATTATGGTCGGAGTCCATTTCGCGGTCGAGCAGGAACACGCCCGGCATCTTCATGGCGTCGATGATGGCGTCAACTTTGGCTTTATCGCGGCCTTCGGAGAAATTGGGAACACATTCGACGAGCGTGGACATAAGCGAGAAGAATAGCTGGCCGCGGAGCAGGGAAGCAAGGGAGCGCGGTTGCGGAGAAAGATGCGGGGCGAACTCAGAGGGATTTCAGGGAACGCCGCCACTTTGCGTGCAGCCAGGCTAGAATCCCCAGGCCACACACCTCAATCGGTCCAGGTGGCATGATTCGAAGGGTCAAGAGGCTGGCGTAATCCGTCGATGCCACGTAGACCGCCCAGATCATTCCGCCGCCGGCGAGCAGGCTTGCGACCCGCTCTTCCCCGCGAATGCTAAGCAGGTAGCGCTCGCCCTGGGGCTTGCCGGTGGCCTTGGGGACGGGTGCGTAAATCGGCGCTTTCGGCAAATCAACATAGCCTTCGCGCCCCGCATCCCAGCCGACGTCGTCGCTCTGATAATGTCTTGCCACCCTTCCACAATGCCACCAGACGGGCTTTGGAGGCACGTTACCTCTGTAATTGGACTTTCGTAATTGTGGTTGCCAGGTGGCCAAATTTAAGAGTGCGAACCGGACCAGCTTTACTTCTCTCGGCCTCCGAAAAACTTGCCAATGCCGAGCCTGACTTGCACGGTGTTGACTCCGGGATTCAAGTTCGCGAGTCCTGCGTTCGAGATGTGCATATAGCGCAGTTCAAGGCTCACGTTGTGGTTCGCGCCCAGGATGTGCATGCCTAGAGCGGCCTGGTCGGTGAAGTTCACGGTGTTGGCGTAGGTGGGGACTTCGTGGTTGGTGAAGAGCGTGCCGCCGGTGAGTTCGAGGTAGGGTGAGAAGCGTCCGTGGCGCACAAAGTTCCACTTGAGGCCGAGCGGATCGAAACCGACGCCGTAGGCCGTGTTCGCGGGCTGGAACACGAGAAAGACGGGGACCGCATCGACCACATATTCGAAGCGTCCGCTGAGAAAGCCGGGAAGGTGCGGTCCGGTCAGAATCCATCCGTAGCGCAGGCCGGCGTTGAAGACGCCGGTGTTGCCGCGTCCGCCGCTGACGGAGTGGCCGCCGCCCGCCCAGATCTGAACTTCGTGGCCGCCATGCTCAGGACCGGTTTGGGCGAGGCACAAGGACGACGCGATCAGCAGGATGGCGGCGATGAACAGGGAAGAGCGCATGATGATTCGACTCCAGGACGGCAGAGTCCTCGATGAGGAACAATCACGATACAGGATGGGCGGAGCCGCGACAAACGGCAGGGGTGCGGGCTCGGGCGAAAAGCAGGTTCCTCGCTTTGCTCGGAATGACAAAAACAGGAACCGGAATGATAAAAAGAGGCGGAATGACAAGAATGAAGGCGGAATGACAAAAAGAAGGAGCCGGAGGGACAAGAATTAAATTGCTACGTTGCGCGCTCTCGTAGGGGGCGTTGCGCTACAAGGTGCATTAGATCGCGGGCCACGCGGGCGGTGTTGTGGCGCGCGACTCCGCCTTCATCGAGATAGTCTCCGAGCACGGGAACGACGCCGAGCGCTTCGACGGCTTCGAGATCGTTGACGATCTGGCAGGCGCCTTCGCTGGCGTACTTCGATTGCAGTTCGCTGGAGGCGGGAGTCCGGTTGATCAGCGCGAAGTCGAAGATCTGTTTCTGCGCGTGGCGATTCAGGGCGCGGATGTGGTCGGCGGCGGTGAGTCCAAGGCTTTCGTTGGCCTGGGTCATCAGGTTGCAGATGTAGACCTTGGTGGCGGGCGATTCGACAATGGCCTTGGCGATGCCGCGCACCAGCAGGTTCGGAATCAGGCTGGTGAACAGCGATCCCGGACCGATCGTGATCATGTCGGCGTGAGCGATGGCCTCCAGAGTTTGGGGCATGGGTTCCACGTTCGGCGGGACCAGAAACAGTTCGCGGATGCGTCCCTTGCTGGCGGTGATTTTGGTTTCGCCGCGGACGCGGGTGCCGTCTTCCATGAGCGCTTCGAGTTCGACGTTGGACGTGGTCGCAGGATAGATGTGGCCGCGCGTGACCAGAATTTCGGACGAGAGTCGCACCGCTTCTGAGAAATCTGAAGTCAGGGAAGTGAGGGCTGCCAGAAAAAGATTTCCGAAACTGTGGCCTTCCAGTCCCGAGCCTTTGTCGAAGCGGTGACGGAAAAGCTTGGAGAGCAGGGCTTCGTCTTCGCTGAGGGCCACGATGCAGTTGCGGATATCCCCCGGCGGCAACATGTTGAGTTCCTTGCGCAGGCGGCCGCTGGAGCCGCCATCGTCGCTGACGGTGACCACGGCGCACAGATCACGGATCATCGGCGAGTCGGCTGGCGGGAGCATTTCCGTCGGCGAGAGCACAAAGCGCTTCAGTCCCTTAAGCAGCGTGGAAAGACCGGTGCCGCCGCCGATGGCGACGACGCGCAGACCGCGCTCGCGCGCGGTCTTCTCCAGCGAAGAGGACTCGGCGGTTTTGGTTTGCATCGAGGGTGTCCCCGCAGGGCGGCTACGCAGGCTCTTCTTCGCCGAGGTCGCCGTCGGAGGAGCCGAGTTCGGCGCCCGGATCGGGATAGAGCAATTCCGTGAAGCGCGGATCCTCGGCCAGGTTCTGGAAGTCGGAATCGTTGCGCGCCTGAAAACGCAGTTGAGCATTGAGACGCAGCGCTTCGTCTAAACGCTTCAGCGAATCCTCGACGTGTCCGGTAAGGCAGTCGAGCGCAGCCAGACCGTAAACCACATAGTCCGACTTGGCATTCTGCTTAAGCAGCTTGTCGAGATGCTCGCGAGCGGTGACATAGTCACCGACGTTCATCAGCGAGACTGCGTAGTCAAAGTGCTCCTCCGGTGTTTTGAACTGCGTGGCCGCGGAGCGCTCCAAATGCTGGTTGCAGATGCTGAGATGAACGTTGGCGCGGTCGACCAGTTCTTTGATGGGCCCGGCGATCACCTTTTGGAAATGAGGTTTCGCCTTGTCGAATTTGTGCTCCTGCATGGCGCGGAGTCCAGCTTCGTAGCCCTGCAGCGCCTGGGTATAACGCGGATCTTCAACCACGGGCTTTTTCGCGGTAGGTTTCTGGGCCATGTGCAAAACTCTTCCTGTGCTCTTGGTAATGGGGAACTCCTTGGATCGTGCTTTTGCTGAGCACTAAAGTATCGCCCAAAGAGTGGGTGAAGGTCCAGTTGGCGGCGCGAGTACCGAGGGGAGCCAGCGCGTTTCTCGCGGTACCCGGTACTCGCGACTCAGTATTAGTTCATGGTGGCGGCCGACATCAGGTCGATCTGCTTCCATTCTCCCCTGATGATTCCGGCACGGATCTGCGATGCGGACCTGGCTTTCTGGTGCTGCTGGTAGGAATAGTAAAGCTCCTTCAGGCAGGTCGCGCACTGGGCGCCGTGGGTGTTCTCAAAGCAGCTGTGCAGGCTGTTGTGGCCCATGCGGTCGCAGTAGCAGTAGCAAGGCTGCTGGTGCAGCACGTTTGGAATCTTCGCCGCGAGCTCGTAAGCATGCGTCTGGTAAGGATTCTGCGCGTCGGCTCCCCACAGGTCAGCCTTGTTCAAAAGGCGAGGCAGCTTGGTTCCTTTGGGCGGAGGTCCGGCGTTGTAGGCCGGGACGCCTCCTCCTTCTTCCTGCGGCGCGGTCCACTGCGCGGACATGGTTAGAGTTACCAGGAAGAGGAAAGCCAGTGTCAGGGTGCGGTGCAGGATTTTGCTCTGGAGTAAAGGGCGTGTCATAAGATTCCTCGCATGCGGTTATTGTAACCTGACGCCGAAGTCGACCGGAAGCGCGCGAGCCCATGTCCTCCCGAGGCTTGGTCTCGAATTCAATCTGCTGCTGCTCGGCATGTTCTGTATACAATAGGAAGGCATGCCAGGGACGTCTTCGGAAACGAGTTCAGTTGGCCAGGCAGCGGCACCCTCGCCGACGGCCGCGACCGCCCCTGTGGGAACGACAGCTCGCGTCCGCGTCGGCACCGGGATTGGCGTGTGGCTGCGCGATCTGATTATTTCGCTTGCGATCTCTGCCTTCGTCATCATCTTCCTCTACCAGCCCGTAAAGGTCGAGGGAGTGAGCATGATGCCCTCGCTCGAAGATCAGGAACGAATCTTCGTGAACAAGTTTGTATATCGCCTCGAACCCATTGAGCGCGGGGATATTGTGGTCTTTCGCTATCCCCACGATCCCTCCAAGAGCTACATCAAACGCGTCATCGGGATGGCGGGCGACCGCATCCGCATCGACGGCGGACATGTGTACGTGAATGACGAGGCGCTCGACGAGGACTACGTTCCCCCGGCCTATACTGATTTCCGTTCGTACCCCGAAACCACGGTGCCGGAGAATTACTTCTTTGTGCTCGGCGACCATCGCTCCATGTCAAGTGACAGTCGCGAATTCGGTCCCGTCAGCCAGAGCCTTATCTACGGCAAGGCAGTGTTCGGGTACTGGCCGATGGACAAGCTGGGGCGCGTGCGGTAAGGATTGCGCGAGCCGGTTCCTTCCGAGTCATGCGAGCGTGATCGGCCTGAGAAACGGATTCGATCCCTCCGATCCACAGATTTCTTTTTGGATTCCGCGTTCCGCCCTTGGCCGCTGCGGCGTTCCCTGATAAGATTCATAAAATCCACTCCACTGGAGCGAGAATGCAGGCTATCCTTGCGCTGGAAGACGGCAGAGTCTTCCGAGGCAAAGGCTACGGCGCCAAAGGCGAATGCTACGGCGAAGTCGTTTTTAATACTTCCATCACTGGCTACCAGGAAATTTTCACCGACCCTTCCTACTCGGGGCAGATCGTCGTCCTGACCAACCCCGAAATCGGAAACTACGGCACCAACCACGAAGACAACGAAGCCACGCGTCCGTGGATCGAAGGGCTGATCGTGCGCGAGTTTTCGCGCGTCAGCTCGAACTGGCGCTCGCAGCAGGTGGCCGAAGAATATCTGGAACAGTTCAAGGTGCCGGTGCTGTCTGACATCGACACTCGAGCACTGGTGCGGCATCTGCGCGATCACGGTGTGATGCGCGGCGTCGTGTCGACCATCGAGAGCGACGCCGACAAGCTGATCGCGAAGGCGCGGTCCATCCCCAAGATGGACGGGATGGATCTGGCGAAAGTGGTGAGCACCAAGGGCCCGTATGTCTGGGAGGTCGGCGAGCGCTCCCACGAGCCGGTCGCTGTGGTCGGAGTGAAAGACGAGCCGCCGCGATTTCACGTAGTCGCCTACGACTTCGGCATCAAGCAGAACATTCTGCGGAAGCTGCGCGGCGAGGGCTGCAAGGTGACGGTGGTCCCGGCGCAGACTCCGGCGGAGGATGTGCTGGCACTGAAGCCGAACGGAGTTTTCTTATCGAACGGGCCCGGCGATCCGGAGCCGTGTACGTACGCAGTGGATTCGATTCGCAGGCTGATGGGACGGCAGCCGATTTTCGGAATTTGCCTGGGGCATCAACTCACGGGGATTGCGCTGGGCGGCAAGACTTTTAAGCTCAAGTTCGGTCATCACGGCGGGAATCATCCGGTGAAGCAGTTAAAGACTGGGAAGATCGAGATCACGGCGCACAACCATAATTTCGCCGTCGATCCAAACTCGCTCGCGGACAGTGAAGTCGAGCTGACGCACATCGACCTGAACGACGATACGCTCGAAGGCTTGCGGCATCGGAACCTGCCGCTGTTCAGCGTGCAGTATCACCCGGAAGCTGCGCCGGGGCCGCATGATTCGCATTATCTGTTCAAGGAATTTACGAAGATGATGGAGGAGTGGAAAGGGTGAAGAGGGTTCTTCATCGCCGCGTACTCGCCAGCGTATTCATCGCAGCGGCGTTTTCGAGCCCGGTGTTTTCGTGTCAAGTGACCTGCGTATCTTTGGCAACTACCGCGAAGCAAGCTCTATTCGAAGATCGCGATGGAAGGCCCCTCAGCAATGCGGAAGTTATCATTCGCGATGCCTCTAAGACCGCCGAGGGTCCGGAGTGTTTTTGCGGCCGCTTCGGTCCTATGATCTCGCACGTGTGGACTGACGGGCGTGGTCGGCTCGATCTTAGCGGATTACAGCCTGGCCAGTACTGGATCACTTACATGAATCCGCAGGACGGCGAGTCATTTTACGTGTCGATCGAAAAAGGCAAGAAGCCGCAGAGTCCTCTCGAACTTCAGATTGATCACTTCGGGGGACGCTGCTACCTGATCGACGTTGAACGCAACGAGACCAAGCCCAACACCGGATGGCCGAAGCCGCTATCCCAACCAAATGCCCAAACGCACTGACATCTCGAAAATCCTGATCCTCGGCTCCGGGCCCATCATCATTGGGCAGTCGGCGGAGTTTGATTATTCCGGCACGCAGGCTTGCAAGGCGCTCAAGTCCGAGGGCTACGAGGTGGTGCTGGCGAATTCGAACCCGGCCACCATCATGACCGACCCGGAGTCGGCCGACCGCACTTATATCGAGCCGCTCACGCTGGAGTATCTGGAAGAGATCATCCGCATTGAGCGGGAGATGGCGCCGGGCGCTGGTTTTGCCGTGCTGCCGACCGTGGGCGGGCAGACTGCCCTGAATCTCGCAATCGAACTCTCGGACGGCGGCGTGCTGGAGAAATACAACGCGATCCTGATTGGCGCGAACGTTGAGGCCATCAAAAAAGCGGAAGACCGCCTTTTTTTTAAAGATGCCATGCAGCGGATCGGGCTTGACGTGCCCAAGTCGGCGCTGGTCAACAACACGAAGGACGGCGTCGAGTTCGCGGGCAAGATCGGGTTCCCGGTGATCATCCGGCCCTCGTTCACGCTGGGCGGGTCGGGCGGCGGCATCGCTTACAACCGCGAAGAGATGGTCGAAGTGTTGAGTCGAGGCCTCGATTTCTCGCCGGTGCGCGAAGCTCTGATTGAAGAGTCGGTGCTGGGCTGGAAAGAATTCGAGCTCGAGGTGATGCGCGACACCAAGGACAACGTCATCATCATCTGCTCGATCGAGAATTTCGATCCCATGGGCGTGCACACCGGCGACTCGATCACGGTGGCACCGGCGCAGACGCTTACTGACCGCGAGTACCAGGCCATGCGCGACGCGTCGATCGCCGTGATTCGCGAGATCGGAGTCGATACGGGCGGATCGAATATTCAGTTCGGCGTGAATCCCGAAACCGGCCGGATGGTCGTGATCGAGATGAATCCGCGCGTGTCGCGGTCTTCGGCGCTGGCCTCGAAGGCCACCGGATTTCCGATTGCCAAGATCGCCGCGAAACTTGCTGTGGGCTACACGCTCGACGAGATTCCCAACGACATTACCCGTAAGACTCCGGCATGTTTCGAGCCAACGCTCGATTATGTTGTCGTGAAGATTCCGAAGTGGCAGTTCGAGAAATTTCCCGGCGCCGACGACACGCTGGGTCCGCAGATGAAGTCGGTGGGCGAAGTGATGGCCATCGGGCGCACCTTCAAGGAAGCGCTGATGAAGGGCATCCGCTCGCTCGACACCGGCAAGCGCGTGGGCGGCGAAAAGATCGAGCCAAAGATTCTGACCAAGCGGCTGGTAACGCCGCACCCCGAGCGCCTCGCCTACGTGCAATATGCGCTGCGCCAGGGACACACGGTGAAACAGATCGCAAAGATGACTTCCATGGATCCGTGGTTCCTGTACCAGCTCAAGGAGATCAACGACCAGCAACTTGAGCTGGAAAAGCATCCGATGGAGTCGATCCCCACCGAGGTGCTGCGCGAATCGAAGCGCATGGGATTCTCGGACGGACGATTGGCGGCGGTGTGGAGACTTGACGGGCAGGAGAAAGTTCGTCACCTGCGCAAGAAACACGGCGTGATGCCGGTGTACAAGCGCGTCGACACCTGCGCGGCCGAGTTTGAAAGCTTCACGCCATATCTCTATTCGACCTACGAAGACGAGGACGAAGCCGCGCCGACCGACAAGAAGAAAGTCATCATTCTCGGGAGCGGGCCCAATCGCATCGGGCAGGGAATTGAGTTCGATTACTGTTGCTGTCACGCGTCGTTCGCGCTGCGCGATGACGGATTCGAGACGATCATGATCAACTGCAATCCTGAGACAGTCTCGACTGACTACGACACCAGCGACCGCCTCTACTTCGAGCCGCTGACTTTTGAAGACGTGTGGGCAATCTACCAGCACGAAACGTCGAAAGGCGCGCCGGTCGGCGTGATCGTGCAGTTTGGCGGGCAGACTCCGCTGAACCTGGCGCTGCCCCTAAAGGCCGCAGGCGTGAAGATCATCGGCACATCGCCCGAGTCGATCGATCTGGCCGAAGATCGCAAGCACTTCAACAAACTGCTCGAGGAGTTGCAGATTCCACAGGCGCCCGGCGTGATGGCCACCTCGATTGAAGAGGCCGTCGAAGGTGCGGGGCGCATCGGATATCCCGTGCTGGTGCGGCCTTCGTATGTGCTGGGCGGCCGTGCCATGGTGATTGCCCACGATGAAGCGGCCGTCATCAAATACATGAAGGAGGCGGTCGAGTACTCGCACGACCGCCCGGTGCTGATCGATCATTTTCTGGAAGACGCGATTGAAGTCGACGTCGATGCGCTTTCCGACGGCGAGGACGTCGTGATTGGCGGCATCATGCAGCACATCGAGGAGGCTGGCGTGCACTCCGGCGATTCGTCGTGCGTTCTGCCCGCTGTCGATATTCCGCAGCCGCTGCTGGAACGGATGCGCGACTACACCTTCAAGCTGGCGCGCGCGCTGAAGGTGGTCGGGCTGATGAACATTCAGTTTGCGATTCCGCGCGGGAACGGTGATGGCGACAAAGTCTACGTGCTCGAAGTGAACCCGCGAGCCTCGCGCACCGTGCCGTTCGTTTCGAAGGCGACGGGCGTTCCCATGGCAAAGATCGCCGCGCGGCTTATGACGGGCCGCAAGCTGCGTGAGTTCTTGCCGGAATTCATCGATCGCCGCGCCGACCTCGACACCGGGAGCCACTTCTACGTGAAGTCTCCCGTGTTTCCGTGGAACAAATTTCCGGGCGTCGACACCGTTCTCGGGCCGGAGATGAAATCGACCGGCGAAGTGATGGGCGTGGCCGACAACTTTGGCGAAGCGTTCGCGAAAGCGCAACTTGCCGCCGGACAGAAGTTGCCCACGCAGGGAGCTATCTTTATCAGCGTCACCGACCACGACAAGAAGCATGTGGCGGCGGTGGCCCGCAAGTTTGTGGACATGGGATTCAAACTCGTAGCCACGGCTGGCACGGCCGACGTGATCGAGGACGCTGGCATGAACGTGGAGCGCGTCTATAAAGTGAAAGAGGGCCGGCCCAACGTGGTCGACTTCATCAAGGGCCAGCGCATTCAACTCATCGTGAACACGCCGACCGGACTTGAACCTTGGTTCGACGAGAAGGCGATTCGCCGCGCGGCAGTGACCGCGCGCATTCCTACGATCACGACTCTGGCGGCGGCGCGAGCTGCGGCCGAGGGCATCGCGGCATTGCAGCGCGGCGAAATCAATGTAAAGGCGCTCCAGCATTTGCACGCCGAACGCGTTGTGAGGGGCTAAGGTCCCGGCAGGATGTTCCGGTTACCGGCCAAGAGGATGGAAATGATTCCGTCTGATATTCCGCCCCCACCGTCTGAAGCGGAAATACGGGAGGGGAATAACCGATCGTGGATCATGATCGGAGCCATGTTTGCCGTTTTGGGGTGGTCCTCCTATGGAGTTGCGGAAGAGGTGTCTACCGCAACTACCGCGCAGCTCACTCCGCCGTGGAGCAGTTTCATCAACGTCTTGATCGTGGGGATTATGAGTCGATTTACGAAGATACGAGTGCATCCTTTCGTGGAGCAGGTTCGCAAGAAGACGAGATCAAGTTTTTCAAAAATGTCCATCAGAAGATGGGTAACTCTGGGGCGACAACGGCGACCGGGTTTCACATCAATTGGCAGAACGGCAATCTTTTTGTGAACCAGCTATTCAGCACGCAATTTACACAAGGACAGGCCCAGGAAGAATTCGTTTGGCTTATCGACGGCGATCAGCCGCTGCTGCAAGGCTATCGCATCGACGCTGCTCAACTTCACTGACCGCCTCGTAGTATTCTTACGAATCAGGTTCTCCGAGGAGTCTTATGCTGCTACACGGAATTCTTCCTCCCATCACCACGCCGTTTTATCCCGACGGCAACGTGTACTTCAAGAAACTCGAATCAAACGTGGAGCGCTATTCACGCACGCCGGTGGCTGGCATAGTCGTGTTGGGCTCAACGGGCGAAGCGATCCTGCTCTCCGATCAGGAGCGGCGCGATGTGCTGAAAGTTGCGCGCGCGGCTGCCGCGCCGAACAAGGTGCTGGCCGCGGGCACAGGAATCGAATCGGCGATCGAGACGCTGCGCCTTACCGAATACGCCGCCGAACTTGGCTACGACGTCGCCATGGTGCGCACGCCGCACTATTACAAAAAGCAGATGCAGGCGGCGAACATCCTGGCTTTCTACCGCACTGTGGCCGACCGCTCGCCGCTGCCGGTCATCATTTACAACTTTCCGCAGGCTACTGGATACGACATCCCCGCCGAGGTGGTGATCGAATTGGCCGGCCACCCGAACCTGATCGGCATCAAGGAATCGAGCGGCGACGTGGAAAAAGTTCGCACGATGGTCGAAGGCACGCGCCACGTCAAGCGAAGTGCCACCGTCAACGAAACATTTGACGCCGTGACTCCGCGGATGCTGGCTGCCGCAGCTTCCGGAGCCAGTGCCGACGGTGGAGAACTGGTGCAGGTAGGAGGGATCTCGGGCACGTCGGGCGCGAAGCCGTCGTCGTCGGCCGTGACGGTCGTGGGCAAGATGAAGACGCGGCAGAAGGAAGTCGGATTCCAGGTGCTGGTCGGAGCGGCGCAGAAATTGCAGCCTTCGCTCGACGCGGGCGCGGTCGGAGCCATCCTCGCGTTCGCCTGCCCGGCGCCCACGGCTTGCTATGAGATTTACGCCGCGTGGAAAGAAGGCGACGCCGAACTGGCGAGTCTGAAGCAAGAACGAATTGCGAAGGCAGCGCAGCGAGTTGGCGATCTCGGTGTTCCCGGATTCAAGTACGGCATGGACTTCAACGGCTACTACGGCGGCCCGTCGAGATTGCCGTTTCTGCCGTTGACCGCGGACCTGAAGGCTGAGATCGAGAGCGTGCTGGGGGATGTGAGGAACTAAAGGCAACTCTACATTCGTGAGTTGGAGCATTCTCTATGAATATGACTTCCCGAATGAAGCCTCTTCATTCTCTCGCGATCATATGTTGCCTGCTCTTCTCCGTTCCCTTCAATGCAAAGGACAAGAAAGATGACAAGGCAGCGGCAATGGTCTTGCTGTGGCCGGACCAGAACAGCCCTACGCTCAGACTTAGCTTCGGCAAGTTCCAACAGCTGGCGGCTTATGACGGACAACTGAGTCTCGAATCGAACGTGCTGATCGAAAACATGTCCGGAAAACGGATTCCGCAGGCTTCGTTTACGGTGTACATGACCGACAAAGGCGGCGTGCGAATCGGCGACGGCGTGCTCAGTATCAGCGATCTTGATCCTGGACAGTCGGCCAGGGTAGCGTTCCACCTGATGTCCGTGGGAATTCCAGCAGGTCTGAAGCTGGTGGCGCGCAATGATGAGTCGGGCGTCCCAACTTCCGTTAAAACCATACCTTTGAAGGTTATCTCGGTACCGCCAGGTGCCAGTCTAAAAGTAGACGGACGAGACCAAGGTCTTACGCCTGCGACCGTTCGCTTGAGCGTTGGCCCGCACACGCTCGCATTCAGCAAAGAGGGTTACGCTTCGGGCAGCACTCCGGTAGATATGAAACTCGATGAGGCGTCGGGTGGCAGCATCACGTTTGAACTGGGTGGGCTTTCCCGCGACAACGTGGAGTTGCGGGATGGAAAAGTGGTTCAGGGCGACGTCCTCTCCGTTAGCATGACCTCTGTTGTCGTGCGGGTGGACGGAAAGGACCAGTCCTACGACCGCAACCAGGTGCAGAAGATCATCCTAGTCGAGCGCGAGACGGTGCAGCAGCCGGCAACCGTGCAAGCCGCTACTCCCCAGCCCAAGTGATGGACTCAAAGTGCGTCGGAAGCGTCAAAGGCAACAGCAGCGAGGTGCTGGCAACCGCCGTCCGCAGCTTTCCCCCGCTTCGGGACAGATGAAGGCGTGGTCTGCGGCGTTGGCGGTTGAAGTGGGTAGCTGGCCGGAAGTCGCGACCCGCAGCTTTTTCGGGTTCACTGCTCTCTACCGCAAAGAAAAAATATTCGCCCTGGCGCCCCGCACTCGCGGGATGGAAACTGCGAACTCGCTGGCTTTCAAGTTCGAAGCCCCGAGCGCTGCCGCCCGTGCGCGTCTTGAAGCGGATCCGCGCATAGGGTCAATGCAGATCCAGAAGGCGCGATGGTTTACCTTCGAACTCTCGTCCGACGCCGACTTGCACGATGCCCTCGACTGGCTGGGACGGGCTTATGAGGCGGCGGGCAGGAATAAGAAATCACCCTAGTTGCAATGGTCTTGTGATCAGGGTCACACGGGCGTATACTCTGTTCGAACGAACGTTCGAATTGCCGATTCTGAATCATGGCAAGTCCTTCCACAACATCCCGGCTTTCGGCGCGACGGCATCGCGCTCCGGCCGCTCCAGAGACACGCTACGACCGGCGCCTGGCGGAAATTATCGGGCATGCCACCGAGGTCTTCTGCAAAAAGGGATATGAAGGCGCCTCGATGCGCGATCTGTCGCGCGAGAGCGGCATGTCGCTCGCGGGACTCTACTACTACTTCGAATCCAAGGAGCGGCTGCTGTATTTGATCCAGAAGCATACCTTCACCACGATTGTGCAGCGATTGAAGGCGCGCCTGGAAGGCGTGACCGACTCTGAAGAGCGCATTCGGATTTTCATCCTGAATCACCTGGAATATTTTCTGGCGAATCAGGCGGCGATGAAGGTTCTTTCCCACGAGGCTGAGGTGCTGAAGAATGGTTTCGCGTCGGAAGTGGCAGCTATCAAGCGGGAGTACTACCGGATTTGCGTCGGCCTGCTCGACAACTTCAAAAGCGAACACGACTTGCAGTTTTCCACGCGCATTGCCGTGCTCAGTCTGTTTGGCATGATGAACTGGATCTACACTTGGCACAACCCGCGAGTGGATGCGGATGCGGTGTCGATCTCCGGCGAGATGAGCGATATTTTTCTGCTGGGCGTGATGGCGAACGCGAAGAAGGGTAGGAACGGGCGCTAATGGCGAGGACTGTTTTCAGCGATGGGGACGGCAAATTCCCTTCAGCTTCGCTCTGTCGAAAATCCCCACTTCTCGCGCAAAGAACGCGCGAGAAATGGGGCACCCGGATTTTTCATCGCCTTCGGGTGGGCCAAAGGCCCATGTGCGCTCAGGGCAGGCTGTCGCTTCGCTCGGAATCACAAAGCTATTACGGAAACAGTAAGGAGATCTAAAGATGGCGACCACAATACAGCCGACCACCGGCGAAACCACCAGGCAGCTTGTCAACTACCGCACCGACGGAGGCGTAGCGGTGATCGAGATGTGCGATCCCCCCGCCAACACTTACACCTACGAAATGAATCGTCAACTGGATGAGGCGATCCTCAAGGCGCGTATGGACAACGACGTCTATGTGATCGTCATGACCGGCGCGGGCGACAAATTCTTCTCCGCCGGCGCGAACATCAAGATGCTCACCAGTGTCGATCCAACTTTTAAGTATTACTTCTGTCTGCACGCCAACGAAATGCTGCTGCGTCTCGAGCACACGCCGAAACTGGTGATTGCAGCTATCAACGGGCACTGCGTGGGCGGCGGGCTTGAAATTGCGATGGCGGCCGATCTGCGGATCGCGCGCAAAGAGGCGGGAAAGATTGGCCTGCCGGAAGTGAACCTGGGCGTGCTTCCGGGCACCGGCGGCACGCAGCGGCTGTCGCGCATGGTAGGGAAGAGCAAGGCGATCGAGTTGATGGTGACGGGCAATACCTTCTCGTTCGAGGAGGCGCAGGAACTGGGCATCGTGAACGACATCTTCGAGCGCGACGGCTTCATGGAAAACATCATGGAGTATGCCAAACAATTCTGTCCGCCCAACAAAGCGTCGAAGGCGGTGGGGCGCATCAAACGCGCGGTGCAGACCGGCTGGGAGATTCCGATGGAGTCGGCGCTGGCCGTCGAACGCGAGAACCAGCAACTACTGTTCCAGAGCGAAGATGCGAAAGAAGGCCTGGCGGCGTACGTGGAAAAGCGGCCGGCGGTGTTCAAAGCGAAGTAGCTCGTGTAGGGACGGACGCATTCGTCCGTCCCCGAGCGGAGCTCGGTGCTTCCTGACTGAGATTCGGACAGCGAAGAGGACTCAGATAATGCCGGGAAAAGTAGCAAAAATCGGAACCTTCAGCGACTGGATCGGTTTGTTCAACGACTGGCGCAAAGATATTGGCGTTAACACCGCCGACATCGACGCCTTTCATTTCGACACGCTCTACGGCGCCATCGACACCGAAGAAATCGAGTTCGGCTCCTACAAAGGCCGCCGCAAGTGGGATAACCTGCGCCAGATTCCCACGCAGCAAATGCGCGACGCCCTGATGAACATGATCGTCTACCAGGGCGACACCGAGTTCGCCAGCGTCGAACAACAACGCAATCTGCTGGAAAACGCGCCGACCGAGTGGGACCGCCGCGCCATTACCCGCGTGATGATTGAAGAAATGCGGCACGGCTGGCAGATGTGCGCCTTGCTGGTCGATCACTTCGGCTACTCGGGCAAGGTCGAGGCGCAGAAAATGCTGGAGCGGCGCGCTTTTGAGAACAAGCGTTTGCTGGGCGCCTTTAATGTCGATGTCGACAACTGGATGGATTTTTTCACCTACACCGATTTCGTCGACCGCGATGGCAAGTTCCAGTTGCAAATGCTCAAGTATTCCGCATTCGCTCCGCTGGGACGGTCTATGTCGTACATGCTGCGCGAAGAAGCCTTTCACATGGGTACGGGCAACGACGGCCTGCGGCGCATCGTGGAAGCGGGCGTGATCCCAGCGTGGCTGATTCAGAAATATCTCAACAAATGGATTTCCAGTTCTTACGACCTGTTCGGCACCGACCACTCCTCGTCGGCGCACTGGGCGTATGTGTGGGGCGTCAAGGGCCGTTATGACGAGCCGAAGAACGACAAGGCTCCGGACTTGGACGACTTAAACGACTACAACCGGACTCTTTATCGCGACGAAGTATCTGGGCTGATTGAGCGTTTCAACGGCGCGCTGCGGGCGGGCGAGCCGAAGCTGTATGCGCCGCACATCAAGTTCAATCGCGCGATTGGAAAATGGGCAGGACAGAAATTCCACGCGCAGTCGGGTGAAGAGCTCGACGACCGCGCCTACGGGGAACATTTGAAAGAGTACATGCCGTCGGCTGAGGACAAGAAGCTGCTCCTCGACATCATCAACAACGAGAAGAAGTGGATCGCCGAGAAGACCGGGGCGCGCGATCCGCTGTCGACGATCGGTGAAGTGCGGAAGTCAGCGATCAACCTGTAGTTCGGACTGTAGTGCGCGAAGACCTTCACCACAGAGGGCGCAGAGGAAGATATGGGATCCACATCCGCGGCATCCGACCTCCGCCGGCTCATGCTTGAGATTGCGTCGCCGATCGCCCGCATCACGTTACACCATCCGCCTCTCAACGTTATCGATATCCCAATGATGGAAGAGCTGGCCCATTCGCTGTCAGAGATCGAGGGGCAACCGGACATATCCGTCGTCGTTCTAAGCGGAGGCGGCAAAGCATTTTCCGTCGGCGTCGACGTGGCCGCTCACACTCCCGACAAGGTCGAAGAGATGTTGACCAAGTTCCACTCCGTGATCCGCGCCCTGGTCGCGACGAAGAAAGTCACCATCGCTGCAGTCCACGGGTACGGTCTGGGCGGTGGCGCGGAACTGGCCATGATGTGCGACATCGTCTACACGACAGAATCGGCGCAGTGGGGATTTCCCGAAATCAAGCTGGGATGCTATCCGCCGGTGGCGTGTACCGCCTTGGCCGCTCTTGTGGGACAGAAGCGCGCAGCGGAACTGATTCTGACTGGGCGGACGATCGCCGGCAAAGAGGCGGCGGAGATTGGATTGGCGAATCGTTCGGCGCGCGAGGATGAGTTGACTGCGGCGGTGGAAGAGTGTGTCGGACATTTGCGGAAGCTAAGCCCGGCCGCGCTGGCGGTGGCCAAGAAGGCGTCTTATGCCTGGGACTCGATGCACTTCGATAAGGGCCTGGCCCGCGCCGAGCGAATTTATTTCGACGACTTAATGAAGACCGCAGACGCGCACGAAGGCATCCGAGCGTTTATGGAGAAGCGTGAGCCGAAGTGGACGGGGAAGTAGGACGAGGAAGTAGGCGCGCTTCCGACAGCATCCGATGATGGAATACGAAATCACTCCCGAAGAAGTGAAAAGCAAATTTGAGCTAGGCGAGTCTTTCACGCTTCTCGATGTGCGTGAGCCGTGGGAGGTCGAGACGGCGTGGATCGATGCCGCGAAACCGATGCCGATGGGCGATGTGCCGTCGCGGGCCCATCAGGAACTCGATCCCGAGGACCACATTGTGGTGGTTTGCCATCACGGGGTTCGATCGATGAACGTGACCGTGTGGCTGCGGCAGCAGGGCTTCGAGAAGGCGCAGTCCATGCGAGGCGGCATCGATGCCTGGTCGCGGCGGGTGGATGGGAAAGTACCGATGTATTGAAGAAAGCTACTAGCTCTTAGCTCCTAGCTACTAGCCAAGGGCGGACGACGTCTCGCTAGAAGCTAGCAGCTAGGAGCTAGTAGCTGGGTTCCCCATGAAAAAAGAACTCATCGAACTCCGCGTCAACGGCCGTGCTCACGAACTTGCCATCGAGCCCAGCGCCCTTCTGCTCGATGTGCTGCGGCAGGAATTGCAGCTCACGGGCTCGAAGCGTGGCTGCGATGATTCGTCCTGCGGCGCATGCACTGTGCTGGTCGATGGCGTGGCAATGATGTCGTGCACGTTGCTGGCAGCGAGTTGCGAAGGACAGGAGATCACCACCGTTGAGGGCGTGAGCGAGCACGGCGCTCTCGCGGCCATCCAGAAGGCCTATGGCGACTGGGGCGGCGCGCAATGCGGATTCTGCACGCCGGGCTTCATGATGACGGTGAAATCGCTGCTGGCGGAGAATCCGGATCCATCGGAAGGCGAAGTTCGCGCTGCATTGAGCAGCAATCTCTGCCGCTGTACGGGCTACAGCCAGATGTATGACGCCATCCGGTCGGCGGTTGAGGTCGAACGCAAGGGACTGGCGGCGGCCAAGTGATGGCGTTGTGCCCGCGAAAGCAGATTCCCTTCGGCTGCGCTCAGGGCAGGCTCTCGCTTCGCTCGGAATGACAAAGCTTTCTTGAATTGGGAAGCAGGATGAGCAACGATTTCTCCATTATCGGCAGGCCCACCGCGATGATCGACGCGGCCGGGAAGACGACGGGCGCGGGCAAGTACACGGACGACCTCAGCGTGCCCGGCATGCTGGTCGGCAAGATTCTGCATTCGCCGTATCCGCACGCGCGCATCTTGCGCATCGACACAAGGCGCGCAGAGAAATGTGAAGGTGTGGTTGCGGTTGCGGTGGGGAAGGACGCGCCTAATCCTTACGGCATTCTCCCGGTGGGCCACGACGAATATCCTCTGGCGCTCGACAAGGTGCGCTATGTGGGCGACAACGTTGCCTGTGTGGTTGCCGTTTCCGAAGTGATCGCCGAGAAGGCGCTCGAACTCATCAATGTCGAGTATGAAGTTCTGCCCGCGTACTTCGATCCCGAAGAATCGATGAAGGCGCAGAGCGATCTCATTCACGACTCCAAGCCGGGCAATCTGGAGAAAGACTATCATCACATCTTCGGCGACCCTGACCAAGGCTTCGCCGAGGCCGATCACGTTGCCGAGGCTCGCTTCATCGCCAATGAAGTGACGCACGCGGCGATGGAGCCGCATTCGACGCTGGCTTCATTCGAACTCGATCCGCACACCGGCAAGCCCGGACGCCTGACCGTGTGGTCTTCGACTCAGGTTCCGTACTATCTGCAACACAAGTTGTCGCTTGTCCTCGAAATGCCGATGGCGCAGATTCGAGTCATCAAGCCGCTGGTCGGCGGGGGATTCGGCGGCAAGAGCGAAGTGATTCCACTCGAGATCATCGCAGCAGTGGCTGCGCGCAAGGCCCAGGCTCCGGTGAAAATCACCTACACGCGAGAGGAAGTGTTCTGGGCTCATCGCGGACGGCCGCGCACCATCATTGACCTGAAAACGGGAGTGAGGAGCGACGGTCGCATTATCGCCGTAAAGGCGCGGGTGGTGCAGGACGGCGGCGCGTACTGTTCCTACGGCGTGGTCACGATTCTCTATTCCGGCGCGCTGCTGGGGGCGCTCTACGACATTCCGAACATTCAATACGACGGATACCGCGTGTTGACGAACAAGCCTGCCTGTGGCGCCATGCGCGGGCATGGCACCGTGAACGTGCGCTTCGCCTTCGAATCGCAACTGGACGAACTGGCGGCGAAAATCGGGATAGACCCGGCCGAAATTCGGCGGCGCAATCTGCTGAAGCCTCCTTGCATCACGGTGAATGGCCTGCGGGTTCAAAGCTACGGATTGCCGGAGTGCATCGAAAAGACCGTTGCCCGTTCCGGCTGGAAAGAGCGCAAAGGCAAGCTGCCCAAGGGCCGTGGGCTCGGGATCGCATGCAGCCACTACGTCAGCGGCGCGGCGAATTCGATTATCCGCTCCGACATGCCGCATTCAACGGTGAATATCAAGATCGATCGCGACGGCGGCGTGGTGGTGTATACCGGCGCTTCGGAAATCGGTCAAGGCTCGGACACCATGACCGCGCAGGTCGCGGCCGAAGTGCTGGGATGCTCACTGCCTCGCGTTCGGGTGATTGCCGCTGACACCGATCTGACGCCAATTGATATCGGTTCCTACTCCAGCCGGGTCACGTTCATGGCGGGAAATGCGACGCTGCGGGCCGCGGAGGAAGTGAAGAAACTTATCGCTGCGGCAGCGGCGAAGAAGATGAATTGCACGCCGGAGGAATTAGTTTTCCGCGGCGATGTGGTGATCAGAAGGAATGGTCATGTGGGGACGGCCGTCCCCGGCCGTCCGGCCGAGCAAAGCTCGGCAGCGTCAGTTTCGGGCCATGTCGAAGGCCAGATCCTGCGGGGATCGCTGCAGCAGAAACGTAAGGAAGAAGGTCCCAAAGACTGGATGACATTTGAAGAGGCAGTCGTCGCGGCCATCGACTTCCATGGCGCGCTCACCGGCACCGGTTCCTACGCGCCTCCCCAGGAAGCTCGTGGAGGCAAGCACAAAGGCGCTGGCGTTGGGCCGTCGCCGGCATACTCATACTCCGCGCAGGTGGCCGAGGTCAGCGTGGACGAGGAAACCGGCGAAGTCACTGTGCACAAAGTCTGGGCGGCTCACGATTGCGGACGCGCGCTGAATCCGGTCTCGGTCGAAGGGCAGATCATCGGTTCGGTGTGGATGGGCATGGGACAGGCGCTCACCGAAGAGATGGTCTGGAAGGACGGCATGCTCATGAACCCTGGCCTGCTCGAATATCGCAGCCCGTCGTCGGTCGAGTCCCCCGAGGTCGAGCCGATTATCGTAGAGAGTGTCGATCCGGAAGGTCCATTTGGCGCAAAGGAATGCAGCGAAGGATCGTTGGCGGCGACGATTCCGGCGATTGCCAACGCCATCTACGACGCGGTCGGCGTGCGCCTGCATGAGTCGCCGTTCACGCCGGAGCGAGTTCTGGCGGCCCTGCGCACGAAGAAGAATGTCAAGGCGCTGAATCTGACGGAAGGTGTCGATCCGACTTCGCCGACGCGCTTCCGCGAACATGGTGGAGCGTTGTGCTTTAAGGGAAAGGGACCGGAACGGCATGCGCTCGATCCCTCGCGGCGCCAATTTCCATCCGCAGCGGGAGGCGCGGATTGAGCCTCCCCGATTTCAAACTCCTGCGGCCGCGCAGCATCCAAGTCGCCCTCGACTCGCTGAGCCACCATACGGGAAATGTTCGCGTGCTGGCTGGCGGCACTGATTTGATCCCTTCCATGCGTCAGAAGCTTTTCGAGCCAGAGTACGTTCTCGATCTTCGTGGAATTACTGCATTGCGAGGGATCAAACCGCAACCCGAAGGTGGCGTCGAGATCGGCGCCCTGACCACGCTACGCGCGATTGAACGCTCCGACTTCCTGCGCCAGCACTATCCGGTACTGACTGAAGCCGCCGCCAACGTCGCATCGCCGGTGCTGCGCAACATGGGCACGATCGGCGGCAACATTTGCCTCGACACGCGCTGCCTGTGGTACAACCAGTCGCTCACCTGGCGTAAAGGCTGCGGATTCTGCATCAAGAAAGACGGCGATCTCTGCCATGTGGCCCCCGGTGGAACCAAGTGCTGGGCGGTATTCTCCGGAGATACGCCTCCAGCGTTGCTCTGCCTGAACGCGGAAATTGAAATCGCCAGCGCCAGCGGAACGCGTCGCCTTCCCCTGCGCGATTTCTACACCGGACTTGGGGACGATTATCGCAAGCTGCAGCCGAACGAACTGGTCACGCGCGTATTCCTTCCGGCGGCATCGGCGGACTACCACGGCGTCTACCGAAAGCTCCGAGTTCGCGGGTCGATCGATTATCCGCTGGCGGGTGTCGCTGTGGTGATGAAGCGCTCGCCGAACGGCAACAGCGGCGGTCACGTCGCCGACGTTCGGATCGCCATTACGGCGGTCAATCCCGCACCGCTCCTGGTGAACGGCGCGTCCGAGTTGCTGGCAGGAAAAGCGGTCGATCAAACTCTCGCCGAAGCCGCCGGTGACCTGGCCGCGAAAATTTGCAAACCGTTGACAACTTCCGCCCTCACTCCCGAGTATCGTCGCGAGATGATTCGCGTATTCACGAAGAGGGCGGTGCTCGCAGCCGCCCAGATCGCGGATCGCAACTAATCGTTTCGTGGAAGGGAGAAGCCGATGGCCAACTACCAACTCGCGCAGGTTAACATTGGCCGAGTGAAGGCGCCGGTCGAAGATCCACTGATGGCCGGGTTCGTCTCGCGGCTCGACGAGATCAACGCACTCGCCGACCGTAGTCCCGGCTTCGTGTGGCGGCTGCAGACGCCCGTCGGCAATGCGACTTATTTTCGACCGTACCCCGATGACGACAGCATCCTGATTAATATGTCAGTCTGGGAGACGATTGAGGCGCTGCGCCATTACGTCTACAAGACGGCCCACGCCGAACTTCTGCGTCACAGGGAATTGTGGTTCGAGAAGTTCTCGGGCACGTATACCGCGCTGTGGTGGGTGCCAGCGGGGCACCGTCCCGGCATGGACGAAGCGACCAAGCGGCTGGCCCATCTCGCAAAGCACGGTCCCACGCAGTTCGCGTTTACCTTCAAAACGACTTTCGAGCCGGATGAGCAATTTCAGCGGGCCATCGATTGGTCGTCGTTCGTGCTCTGTCCGGCGACTTAGCAGCAGGTCGTCAAAGCGCTGCAGCATCGAGGCACCTGATAGAATGCCGCGGTAGCTGAGGCCGACTGACGATCCCCTTGATCACCGACTGCCACATCCACATCCAGCCCATGGAAATGTTCAAGCCTCATGCGCTTGAGCTGATGAAACACAGGCGGCAGAACTTCGATCAGATCGTCGAGTTCTGCCGCTCGCCCCGGGCCTTTCTCAAGTTCCTCGACGCCAGCGGCATCGATCGCGCCATGCTGATCAATTATGTTGCTCCGGAAGTGATTGGATTTACCAGCGGAGTGAACCAGTTCGTCGCCGACTATGTGAAGGAGGACCCCAAGCGCCTGCTGTCCTGCGGGAGCCTGCATCCCAGGCACACCACCAACGTGTTGGCCGATGTGGAGCAGATTCTGAGGCTGGGACTAAAGATGATCAAAATTCATCCGCCGCACCAGTTGCTGTTTCCCAATGACTACCTGAGCGGCGCCAAGGAACTCGAAATCATATACCGTGCGGCGGAAGCCAACGGGGTGCCGGTGATGTTCCATACGGGCACATCGATTTTTCCCGGTGCGCGCAACAAATATGGCGATCCAATTTACGTTGACGACGTGGCGGTCGATTTTCCCAAATTGAAAATCCTGCTGGCCCACGGTGGACGCCCGCTATGGATGCAGACCGCATTCTTTCTGGTGCGGCGACATCCTAACGTGTATCTCGACATCAGCGGCATTCCGCCCAAGACGCTGCTGAAGTATTTTCCGCGCCTCGAAGAAATTGCGGACAAAACGTTGTTCGGCACGGACTGGCCCGGTCCGGGCGTACCTGACATCAAGAAGAATCTCGACGAATTCCGGGCGCTTCCGCTCAGCGCAGCCGTCCAGCAACAGATTTTGAGCAAAACCGCGCTGACCATGTGGCTGGCCTGAGCACCTGTCGGCGGCGTCACCCTCGACCTCCCGCGTTTGCACCTATTTCCATCTGGTTGTATACTCCCGCAAACGCTGACGTTCCAGAAGCGCCTGCCTTCGCCTGTAATGAAAAACAATCGATGTAGAGAGGAGTGACCGTGAAGAAATTCTCCCCTGCGATTCTCACCCTGACGTTGTTCGCACTCTCATTCGCGCTCGTAAACCTACAGCCTCTTTCCGCGCAAGTCCAAGGTCAATGGGCCACTACCGGCACCATGCAATCCCCGCGCGAGTTAAACGCCCAGGTGCGGATAGCCGGTGGAAAGGTCCTCTCCATCGGAGGAGTCGACAACAACAATAATCTTCTCGCTTCGGCGGAAGTCTATAACCCCGGTCCGGGCACATGGACCCTCACTGGCAGCATGGCTCAGCCTCGGGAGGCTTTTCCGGCCGTCGGGCTGACGAACGGAAAAGTTCTGGTCTCTGGCGGGTTGGGCGCCGGCAACACGGTATTGGCGGCTGCCGAGTTGTACGATCCCACGAAGGGAACGTGGTCCCCGGCAGGTTCTCTCTCGGTCGCCCGTTTGGGTCACACGGCTACTCTGCTTGCAAACGGGAAGGTATTAGTGACCGGCGGCTGTACGTCGAACCTCTGCGGCACCGACACGGCCGTCAGCGAACTCTACGATCCTGTATCGAACAGTTGGTCGACGACGGGCAGCCTCAACACCGCTCGCTTTTACCACCTCGCGGTGCGGCTGAAGACGGGAAAGGTGTTGGCCATCGGAGGCGTCGCTCCCACGCCCAGCACTTCTTGTGAGATTTACGATCCTGCCAAGGGCACGTGGAGCGCTGCGGCCAGCACCAGTGCGACTCGCTACCTGGGCGCCGCAACCCTGCTTCCGAATGGCAAAGTTTTGGCCACTGGTGGTGCGAGTGGCAGGTATCCGCAAAATTCAGCGGAGCTGTACGACCCCACGGCCAACACCTGGACGCTGACCGGGACCATGACGACTGGGCGTTATGCTCACACGGCCACGCTTCTCACCGACGGCACCGTTCTGGTGGCGGGGGGAGAAGGGCAGTCGATCAGCTGCGGAAAGGCTTGTACCAGTTACATTCCTACTTCGAAGACCGAGATCTACAACGAGGCCACGAGCAAATTCACCACTACGGCAAGCTTGACCCGGGCGCTGGCCTATCAGTCCGCGACCGTGCTGACGTCGGGACGGGTATTGACAGCCGGCGGCGTTGGCACGACCAGTGTGTGTTGTGTGGTGGTAAACGGCGCCGAGGTCTATACCCCGCTGACGCTTGCGTTTTCAGCGTCCAGCCTGACCTATGGCGTCTTGCAGGTCGGACTCACCAGCCCTTCCCAGACGGTCACAGTAACCAATGTCAGCAGTCACTCGTCGAACTTCAGCGGCATCGCCGCCAAGGGTGACTTTTCGGACAGCAACACCTGCCCCACCACGCTCAACGCCGGTCAAAACTGCACGATCACGGTTACCTTCAGACCGACCGCTGCTGGAACCCGTGCCGGAACTGTGACCCTCAAGGACAACGACCCGGGCAGCCCCATGCAAACCATCGCGCTGACCGGCATCGGCGCAGCCAACCCCATAACCGCGTTACCGAGCCTCACAACCTTTCCCGGTGTGATCCCCGGCTTCACCAGCGCGCCCATGAGCATCACCCTGTATAACGATGGCGCGGCGCCGGTCAACCTCACTGCCATCGCCATTTCTCCCGCCAATGGCACCTTTACCCAGACCAACAATTGTCCAGCCACTCTGAATCCCAGTACGACCTGCGTCATTCAAGTGGTCTTCGCGCCGCCGGATACCGGCAACTACACTGCAACGTTGTCGGTAACCGACAGCGATAAGAGCAGTCCGCAAACTGCTTCTCTTGCGGGCGTGGGACTGGATTAAGTCTAGATGTGCAGAAGGCCCGCATCGGGATGCGGGCCTTCGGAGCTTTTGCGGTAATCGGTACGGTTTACTTTCCTGCCTTCGCCCCTTCAGCTTTGGCAGCCTTGGTTCCCAGCAGTTCGTCGGCCAGCGCGGTGGCGCCGTAGATCTTTCGCAGGGCCTCCTGAATGCCCCGCGAATCGACGGAGATCGCGCGTGCTTGTACATCACTGAAAGCGAACATCCCCGGCAGCGATTGAATGTTGCCGTCGAAAATGATTCCCACGACCTCGCCCTTTCGGTTGACCGTGGGTGATCCGGAGTTTCCTCCGATAATGTCGGCGGTGGAAACAAAATTCAGCGGAGTCTTCAAGTCGAGGTTCGCCTTCGACTTCATCCAACTCTCCGGCAGGTTGTACGGCCACTGGCTGTTGTGTTCAGCCGCGTGCTCGTAAGCGCCGCCAATGTTGGTCGCGAAGGGGATCGACTCTCCGTTTTCCTGATAACCCGTCACCGCGCCATAGCTCAATCGAAGCGTAAAAGTGGCATCCGGCGATTGGGCAAACCCGCTCTGGGCAAATCGCGCTTTAGCCACGATCGTGCCGTCATGGCGAGCGACAGAATCGACTTCGTCCTCGAACTGCTTGCGAGCCGCGCGGGCGGCGGGATCAAGCGCGCGCATGGCCACGATCAGAGGATCGGTGCTGGCGTCGATCGCCGCCTGCCCGCCTTCATACAGTTGCTTACGCACCGCAACATCGTCCAGCTTCGAGTTGGTGATGAGATCCTTCGCCGCTTCCGCGGGCGTTTTGCCCTGCAACACCTTCTGCACTTCGGGATTGTCCCTGCCAAGCGCGTCCTGCATTTCGCTGAGCGAGTCGGTGAGCAGAACAGTATCGAGACTCTTGTAAATCGGTTCGGTTGAAAACAGCATCTGCTCGTACGAGGGCAGATTGGAGTCTCGGAACTCGCGCATGCGCTCCTGATTCGGTTTCGGTCTCTCCGCCGCTGCACGCACCAAAGACCGCGCCGTCATGGCCAGATGGCCACCAAAGCCGCGCATGCGCTCCAGATAAACCAGGTTGGGGTAAATGGACCGCTGCAGCTTCATGGCCTGGGCGATTTCATCCCACGGATCGGCCGCCCCGCTGTTCTTGGGATCAGCCGTGAAAGCGGCGCGCAGCTTGGCCTCGTCCGCGGCTTTCGAATCCATGATCGCTTTGTCGAGCAGGCCCGACTGGTAGCCAGTAATGGCCTTCTGCGAGTTTTGCAGGCCGAAAATATCTTCCTTGGCGATGCGGGCGTTTTCTTCCGACTGTTTGCTGAAGTCCTGCAAAAGGGCGATGCGCCGCTGGTACAGCTTCAGATTCGCGGGATACTGCAAATCCCGCAGAAATTCGAGTTGCGCCATGGTTAGCAGGCGCCCGGTATTTCCCGGATGCCCGGAGACGAAGATCAGGTCGCCGTCTTTTACTCCGGTGCGCGACCACTGCAAATAATTGTCGAGGTGCGCCGGCTTGCCATTCTCGTAGACCCGGAAGAACGTGATGTCGAGATCGAAACGCGGATAGGTGAAGTTATCGGGATCGCCGCCGAAGAACGCGATGTCGAACTCCGGAGCGAAGACCAGGCGCACGTCGGTGTACTTTTTGTACTTGTAGAGGTTATAGACTTGGCCGGAATAGAAAATCACGACGTCGCAGCGCAGTCCGGTCGCAGTCGCGCAATCTTTTTCAACCTGCGACATGGCGGCGCGCTGGGCCTGACCAGATTCCGCAGCCGACATCCCCGGTTTCACACCGGCGTTGACTTTGTCGGTCACGTCCTCAATGCCGACCAGCTGGTTGAGTTCCAGGTTCGGACACTTAGCCTCTTCCGCCTGCGTCTTGGCGTAAAAACCGGTCTTGATGTAGTCGTGTCCGGCGGTCGAGAGTTGCTGCACGCACCCTGCGCCCACGTGATGGTTGGTAAAGGTGAGTCCGTCTGCTGAAACGAACGATCCCGAGCCGCCGTTGTTGAATCGTACCGAAGACAGGCGAACGTGGTCGAGCCACTCCTGGGTGAGTTCGAAGCCGTATTTGGTTTTGATTTTGTCTTTCGGGGGGGCGTTATAGAGCCACATGCCCTCGTCGGCCGTGGCCAGAGTAGAAAAAATGAAGACACACGCGAGCAGTATAGAAAAAGAACGTTTCATTATCGGGTGGTTCCTCCGTGAGGCAAATGAAGAACTGGTACAGAACTGCGGCGATAGCGGAGTACTCTTTACTATACGCCCCGTCTAAGGCGAGTGGCAAAACGGCGGCGTGACGCCGTCACGGGCCGAAATGCTCGCGAACGCCGCATTCGGAGCGTCATTTCCGGCTAGTACCCCCTTCGACGTTACCATGGGCGGTTGGAAAGTCGGGTGCGTTTCAGGTATAAAAAAAGGTTGCGTTCTCCGTGTCATTCCTGGCGCGTTGGGGGGAACGCGAAATTCAGCGATCGAAATGAGAGATCGAGGCGAGAGAATCATGTCCAGCGTGACCACAACTCATGCTCCCAAGGGACTTGAGGGCGTCGTTGCCACCACTTCCAAGATTTGCTACATCGACGGAGATCGCGGCGTGCTGGCCTATCGCGGCATCGACATCCACGAACTGGCACAGCAGTCGAATTTTGAAGAGACCTGCTACCTGTTGTGGTTCGGAAAACTGCCCACGCGCCTGGAATTGCGCGAGCTGAACCAACGCCTTGCCGAAGAGCGTAAGCTGGACGCCTCCATCATCACCTTGCTGCGCAATGCGCCCAGCCACGCCTTGCCCATGGACGTGCTGCGCACCGCGGTTTCGGCGCTATCGTTCTACGATCCCCAGGAAAAGAGCAACGACAGCAAGGCCAACGTCGACAAGGCGATTCGCATCACCTCACAAATCGCCATGATTGTCGCGGCCTATGACCGCATTCGCAAGGGACATCCCGTGGTGGATCCCGACCGGTCGCTCTCTCACGCTGCGAACTTCCTGCTGATGCTGAACGGCAAACCGCCTTCGCAGACGGCAGAGCGCGCCCTCGACATCGCGCTGATCCTGCACGCCGACCACGAACTCAACGCCTCGACGTTCGCCGCGCGGGTCACCGCGGCCACTTTGTCCGATATGCACTCCGCCATCACGTCGGCGATCGGGGCCCTCAAGGGTCCGTTGCACGGCGGCGCCAACGAAGCCGTCTTTCTCATACTGGAAGCCATTGACGCATCTGGCGCCGACCCCATCGACTACATTAAGGGCATGCTGGCGCAAAAGAAAAAAATTCCCGGCTTCGGCCATCGCGTTTATCACACCGAAGATCCGCGCGCCACGCACCTGCGCGCCATGTCCCGCGATCTCGGCGCCGCCAGCGGGCAGGCCAAGTGGTTTGAGATGTCGCACAAGATTGAAGAGTTCGTGAAGGCCGACAAAAAGCTCAACGCAAACGTGGACTTTTACTCGGCTTCCACCTATCACACGCTGGGCATCGACGTGGACCTGTTCACGCTCATCTTCGCCGTGTCCCGTGTCAGCGGTTGGGCCGCTCATGTGATGGAGCAACTCAACGACAACCGCCTGATCCGCCCCCGCGCCGAGTACCTGGGCCCGGAATACCCAAATCCCTACGTAGCAATCGACCAGAGGTAAGGCGAAGCCCATGTAGCGACGCAGCCCTTCGACTGTGCTAAGGGCAGGATCTCGGACGTCCGGGCAGGGCGATGGCCCGCCCGCTGGCGTAGAGACGTTGCTTGCAACGTCTCTGCCGCCGGCAAGACGCAGCCAGCCCCGTGTCGGCCCCCGCGCAAGGTAGAATAGAAGTCGGGTTTCCGCATGCATCGCATTTACCTCGACAATAACGCCACCACCCCGGTCCTGCCCGAGGTGTTCGAGGCCATGCGCCCGTATTTCGGCGACCAGTTCGGCAACGCTTCGTCCATCCACCATCACGGGCAGCAGACCCGCGCTGCTGTCGAAGATGCGCGTGCATCAGTCGCCGCGTTGCTCGGCTGCCGCGCGTCGGAAATCGTTTTCACCAGCGGCGGCACTGAAGCCGATAATCTCGCCATTGCCGGTTTAGTTAGTGCGGGCGATCATGTCATCACGTCGAGCATCGAGCATCACGCCGTGCTGCTGGCTTGCAAGCATCTGGAAGAGATTGGCGTAGAGGTGACGATCCTGCCAGTGGACGGCCGAAGCCTGGTCGATCCCGGCGATGTGCGCCGCGCGCTGCGCCCGAACACGAAGCTGATCTCCGTCATGATGGCGAACAACGAGACTGGAGTTCTGCAGCCAGTCGAGGAAATCGGTCGCATCGCGGCCGAGGCCGGCGTTTGTTTCCACACCGACGCTGTGCAGGCTGCGGCCAAAGTCGCGTTGGATGTGAAGCGAATCGGCTGCCATGCCCTCACCATTTCCGGCCACAAGATTCACGCGCCCCAGGGAGTCGGCGCGTTGTATGTCCGGAAGGGAACTCGCCTGCAGCCGCTGTTTTACGGGGGCCGACACGAGCGTTCGCGCCGCGCCGGCACGGAGAATGTCCCCGGAATTGTTGGTCTGGGCAAGGCGGCCCAACTGGCGAAAGAAGCGCTCGATCGCGGTGACGACAAGAAGGCGGCTGCGATGCGCGACCGTCTGCAGCAAGGAATCCTGGCGCAGGTCGAAGAAGCGGGAGTGAATGGCGACGGCGCGCCGCGCGTCCCCAACACTACCAATATTCACTTCGATCACATCGACGGTGAGGCGATGGTGATTGCCCTCGATTTGAAGGGTGTCGCAGTGTCGACGGGCGCAGCCTGTTCCTCCGGCGCGATTGAGCCATCGCATGTGCTGTTGGCCATGGGACTGCGCAATGATCAGGCGCGGGCAAGCATCCGCTTCAGCCTGGGCAAGCAGACAGTCGATGACGATATCGATATCGCTCTGGCGCTTGTACCCGAGACAGTGGCGCGCCTGCGGGAGTTGTCGCCGTCGTATGGGAAAACCGCTCTTAGCTCTTAGCCTTTGGCTCTTGGCTTAGGGCGTTCGTCAAAGGGCTCCAAGCCAAGAGCTAAAGGCCAAGAGCCAAAAGTGTTTTATGCCAACTACCGAAACTATTGCCGTAGCGATGTCAGGCGGTGTGGATTCTTCCACCGTCGCGGCCATGCTGCGCGCCGACGGACACACCGTCATCGGCCTCACCATGCAGCTCTGGAACCAGCGCCGCCTCGCGGGCAAGGAGGGCATGCCCGAGTCCGTGCAGGGACGCTGCTGCTCGCTCGACGACGTCTACGACGCGCGCCGAGTGGCGCAGCAGATTGGCATCCCGTATTACGTGGTCAATCATGAGGAGCGCTTTGAGCGCGATGTGATTCGTCCGTTTGTCGAGGAGTACGTTTCGGGTCGCACGCCGATCCCCTGCAGCCTCTGCAACAATCACTTGAAGTTTGACCAGCTATTGATTGTGGCCCAGCAGATTGGCGCTTCCCGAGTGGCTACTGGACACTATGCTCGCGCGGCCTTTGACGAAGCGCGCCGCCGGTGGCTGCTCAAGCGTCCCGCCGACTCGAGCAAGGATCAAACATATTTTCTCTTCGGCCTGACCCAGGAGCAGCTCAGCCGCACCATCTTCCCGCTCGGAGATATGACCAAGCCCGAAGTCCGCGAACGGGCTCGCCATCACGGACTGGCGCTCGCCGAGAAGCCCGACTCGCAGGAAATTTGCTTCGTCCCCGGCGGCGACTACAAGCGCTTCATCGACGCGTATCTCGCCGAGCAGGGCGAGGGCCTGCCCGACACTGCCGGCGACCTTGTCACCACGAACGGCGAAGTCATCGGAGAGCATTCTGGCATTCACAACTTCACCGTCGGCCAGCGCAAGGGACTCGGCGTCGCCACCGGATCGCCGCTCTACGTGATACAGATCAGCGGCGCGAACAAGCAGGTCATCGTGGGCGGGGAGGAGCATCTCTATTCGCGCACTCTGCGAGCCCGCCGGGTGAACCTGATCGCCGTCGACGATTTGCGTGAGCCGATGCGCGTGGCGATCAAGATTCGCCATCGCCACGCGCCCGCGCCCGCGATCATCGAGCGGGTGGGCGACGACGAAATCCTCGCCACCTTCGACGAGCCGCAGCGCGCCATCACCCCAGGGCAGGCCGCGGTTTTCTACGACGGTGACGTTGTGGTCGGCGGCGGCTGGATCGCGTAGGTACCATGCCTGCGATAGAATTCTGTTTCTATAAAGTGCCATGAGGAAAGGCTTATTGCCGGGGATCGTCGCGCTCATTACTTGCGCTGTTTGTGCTCAGGACTCCTCCCAAGGGTCACCCTTCTTTACCAACCGCGCCACATATATCTATTTAGGGGGCTCTGCCGTTTCTCCTGATGGTCGAAACACCGTCTCTATTCGTTTAATTGACGAGAACGCCGACGATTTTCCCTCCGAAGTGAAAATCCTGACCCCGAATGGAATACTCCGCACCACGATACACTTTGGCCTCAATGCGCAAGTGCTCTGGAGTGGAGATTCAAGAGCCTTTGCGGTTACCGGAAGTTCAGAGGGCGCAAACGGCCTGTATCACACGGACGTGTTTTATATCGATTTTGGTCGACTGCGGCGGGTGCCGCTCACGCTGCTTCTTGAACGAGCATTCGGGCACCCAGTGCGGTGCGACTGGGCGGAATCGCCCAATGTCGTGGCGCTGAAATGGTTAGATGGGTCAAAGACATTGCTGTTGGCAACCCAGATAATCGATCACTCGAACTGCGACAGCTTTGGCACGTTCACAGGATTCGTACTGGACGTTGGGAACCATCGCGTTTTGAAACGTTTCAATCAAATCGAAGTGAAGCATTTACTCGGATCCGATCAGGGACCTTGGCTTCGGGAGGCTGATGATAAATGTGTTCGAAATCCACGCTCCTGCTGGGTCTCGACTAATCATCCTGAACTAGTCCACAAGTCGCCCTGAGAGCACGGTTGGTCTCTGCCAAAACCTAGAAGCCTCGCAGGCCATTTCGTCCCATCCGAATATAATCCCCCGCATGGCATCTGCAAATCCTTCACTGCCTATTCCTCAGAATCCGACCGCGCCGCCATCCTTCTGGAGTCAGCAATCCGGCCCACTCAAGCAGGGAATCAAGACCGGGTTGGCGGGCACCATCACCTACGCCATCTACGCCGGATTTCATCTGCCTCAGGGATATTGGGCGGTCTTCGCCGCGCTGGTAGTGACGCAGGCCAATCTCGGCGCGTCGTGGAAAGCGGCGTTGTATCGCACGATCGGCTCGACTTGCGGAGCGCTGGCCGCGGCTCTGCTCATGCCGATGCTGGGTGACACGCCCGCCGGTGCAGGCATTGCGCTGTTCTTGCTGGCAACTTTTTTTGGCTATCTGACCTCGCTGCATCCCAGTTTCACCGCCGCCGGGTTCACCGCGGCACTGATCCTGGTCTTCAGCGGCCAAGGCGAGCCGTGGCACATGGCATGGCTTCGCGTGCTCTACACGATTTTGGGAGCCTTCGTCGCTTTCGGCGTAGGTGCGTTGATCTGGCCCGTCCACGCCCGCGTCGGCTTGCGTTGCAAGATTGCCAGCATTCTGGATGGCGCTGGCGCACTCTACCGCGCGGTCGCCGCCGCCGCTTTGCAGGGAATCGACAACGAGCAGCAGGTTCGCGAACTCGATCGCCAGTTACACGAACTGCGGCGCGGCATCACCCAGCAGATGGACGAAGCCAAGAGCGAGCTGGCCTTTTCGCGGTTCAACGAGGGTGCATACCTGGCATTCGTCGACGAGGCCGATCAGGTCCGACGGCGCCTGACCGCCATGGCCGAAGACAGCTCGCTTTACGTCCACGCGCAGTTGCCGCCTGGGCTGGTGCCGTCGCTGCCCGCGCTCGTCGAGAAAAGTGCGCAGATGTTCGCTCTGCTGGGAGAAGCTGTACGCAAACCTGGGGAGGTTTTGAACTCAGCCGAACTCGACGCGACGATCAGCGCACTCGATGCCGACCTGGCCAAGCTCCGCGAGCAGCGCGCGACAACTCCTTTTGCGCTCGACCGCATGCTGCCCTTCTGGGCGCTGGTCTTCAATTTGAGGGAAGTGGCGCAGGACTTGAAGCAACTGGCATCAACCCTGCCGCAGCTGGGGTGAAATGCATCCATTCGTAGAGACGTAGCTTGCTACGTCTTGCCGGCGGCGTTCGAAATCTTGGTGAGAGAGACGTTGCCGGCAACGTCTCTACGCAGTTCGTCGAGAAAAGATCTGCCCGACGCTTTCAGTTTTTCTTCCAACCGCGCCGTGCAGTCGCAACCGCCACAGGACCAGGGTTCCGTCCCGTTCTCGTCGCGGCATTTGCGGCGGTCGTGGGCGTCCTGCACGCGTGTCAAGTCGAAATATTGTTCCCAGTACGGTTTCTCTTCCTGCAACGGCGTGGGACAGTAGCAGACTTCCACCCAGCGCGCGGTCTCGTCCGCGCACAGCCGCGCCTCCTGCATGTTTCGCAGGTACTCGCCTTCGGCGACCGATCCCTGGCCCAGAGTGTCCTGTTCGATGGCCTTGAACAGATCGGCCTCACGACCGGGTTTCACGCGGGCTCGAACCAGATAACGCATGGGAGAAACGGAAGATGAGAAGGGGCGGCAAACGAATCAATTGCTGATTGTTGATTTCTGATTGTTGAGTGAAACCCGTCGCCTACGCGCCTTGCAGTCAGCAATCAAAAATCAGCAATCAGCAATGCCTTTCAAATGAACATCTCATCCTGCGGCACCGGACGCCGTTCCTCGCGGCTGCCGCCGTTGCGGCGTCCGCGTCCTCCAAACAAAAACTCCAGGCCAACCGTGACTCCCTGCATCAACGCGGAAAGCTGGCGAACCGGCGAGATCACGGTCTGGTGAACCATGTCGGAGGTCTGCTCCACGCGATCGAGGGTTCGGGTGAGCAGTTCGTCGGCGCGGATGATCTGCAGGTGGCCGCGGTCCACCGCATCTTTGACGGTCGCATCCACGCGTTGCACCTGGTCGCGCAACGCCGTGGTCGAGGCCTGCAGGTTCTCGGCGATCACCTGCAGCTTGGGATTGATTTCCGTCAGCATCGCCTCTGCCTGCTCGACCGTGGGCACGACTTTTGCTTTTACTTCGGTCGCTATGGCTTCCATCTGCGCGCCGATCTGGCGTATGGCCAGATACATGCCCAGCAGGATGCCGGCTTGCAGCAGGATCGCAATGCCGGTTAGCGCGACGAACACCGTGATCTTGTCCATAGACGTTGCCTCCGCCCGGCGCCAACCGGCGCGGCAGAGCCTACAAACCCTTGGGCGCGCCCGTCTCGGTCGTGGCCTCGTGATAAGCCTGACGACCCGCTTCATACGCCGCGCGGAACTGCTCTTTCTGGGTGTTGACTACGTCGCGGCCACGGTCGGCCCACTGCGCCGCCTGTTCGCGCGCCTCACGCGCTCTACTACGCACATAGTCGCGGCCTTCTTCGGCGCGGGCGCGCAACACTTCGCGCGTCTCGCTGCCCGAACGCGGCGCATAAAGCACTCCCGCCAGCGCTCCCAATCCCAGCCCAGCCAGGAACCAAACGAAACTATTGCTGTCACGATCCGACATAGCTATACCTCCGAGTAAAGTGCCTCACAGGAATGTTACATCCTCTGTCAGGCAAATACAATTGTTGGGAGTTCCGCGGCGGTACATTTTAGAGAGCGCGGGAACGCATTGGATCAAGGCCGCGGGCAGCGCGATTTTTCACCGTCGAGCGCAAGATCGGCGGGCCCAGCTACTGGAGAGAGCGCCCTTACTTCTGCGGAGTAGTCGGAGTCGCGGGCTTCTGCGCGGGTGCAGGCTGCGTCTTTACCGCTTGTGACTTGACACCCTGCAACACCGAAGTCGGACCGCTTCGCTTAGCGGCGTACACCGACAAGGTGATGGAAGTGATCATAAACGCCACCGCCGACCAGGTGGTGGCCTTGGAAAGCGCGCTGGCGGCGCCGCGCGGACCGAATGCCGTCTGGCTGCCTTGTCCGCCGAACGCCGCGGAAATGTCGCCGCTCTTGCCGCTTTGCAGCAGCACAACGATGATAATGAAGAAACAGACCAGGATGTGGATGGTAGTGACGAGGTAAATCATAAATTAGAATTTTTCCTGACGCTCGGGGCTATCGTTGATTGTCGCGGCCGCTTGGAATTGAATAGCTCCGCGCGACAAAATTCATGGTGCGGAAGGGGGGATTTGAACCCCCACGCCTTTCGGCGCCACCCCCTCAAGATGGTGTGTCTGCCAGTTCCACCACTTCCGCACAGTTATGAAGCGCAACATCCAAGCAGCATTTTATTATAGCAAAGCAGATGCGCCTCACTGCGGCAGGCCAACTTTCCGCAACAGTTCGGCAAACCGCCGGTCGGAACGCACGGGATCGAGCCGGAAGTCTGTTCGCAAACCCTCCATCTGGTAGTCGCGCTCTTCATAAGCGGCGTTAAGCCAACGAAAGACCTCGTCTTTCTCTCCCAATCCGGCATAGAGATCCGCAATGTCATATGCAGGCCAGTAGCCGGCCTTCCGCTGCGCCATCCGGACTTCAATGCCTTTGGTGAGAGCGCCCTTCCAGCCCCCAGCGCGAAATCCCTGGTCCAGCGCCGCGGCATACTCAACCTCCTTCGGGTTTCCGTCCAACTGGCTGAAGAGTTTGTATTCTTCCACGACCTGCGGATACATGCCTTTGCCCCAATAAGCATCGACCAAACAACGATGGGACTGGGCGAAGGTTGGGTTTTCGGTGGCCAATTTTTGGCAGGTCGCGATCGCATCATCGAATCGTCGTAGGGTGTTTTGAACGATCCCCGTGCTCTCGGTGATGATCGGCGACAAGGGATCCAACTGATGGGCACGATTCATTTCGGCGAGCGCTTCCTCTTCTCTGCCGCCAATCCACGCCATATCCTGCCCATGCCATTGATGGGCCGTCGCGTCATTGGGATCGAGTTCCAGCGCCTTCTTGTACTCGGCTTCGCCTCCGGCAAAATCCCAGTCGTACTCCATGTAGTTGCCGCCAAGAACCGCATGCAGATGGGCGAGCGTCGGATCCAGTTCCAGCGCCTTGCGGGCGGCGGCATTCGATTTGGGAATGACTTCGCTCGATTGGGCGCCATAGACTGCGTATATCGTGTAGACGTCGGCCAGACCCGCATACGCCAGCGCGTAGCCAGGGTCCTTGGCCAACGCCTGATTGAAAAAGGAAATTGCCTTCTCCATGTCCCCCGGGGTTCGTTTGCTCCAGGCGTAGCGTCCCTTCAAATACAATTCATAGGCTTCGGGATTCTGCGTGCCTTGCCTGGTGACCAGTTGCTTCGCGGAGTTGCTCATGCCGGAGCGCAACTTCGCTGCCAGATCGCCGGCAATCTGCTGCTCGAGGGAAATGATCTCCGTGCTCTTGCCGCTGTAGCGCTGTCCCCAGAGCTCGGTATTGTCACGGACATCGGTCAGTTCGGCGCTGACTTCCACATTCTCGCCGTGCGGCGTGACGCGCCCGCTCACCAGCGCCGACACGCCCAATTCGTTGCCCGCCTTCTGCGCGTCCAAATCTTTGCCTTTGTAGCGGAAGACAGAGTTGCGCGATTTCACTTTCAGATCGGGCACGTGGGTCAGGTTGGCAATCAGCGACTCGGTCAGGCCGTCGCTTAGGTAGTCCGCAGCGGTGTCACCGCTCACGTTGACAAAGGGAAGCACTGCAACCGAATCGATCTGCGCTGGCCTACTGGACCGCAGGTACCAGACGCACGCCGCCACCGCAGCGATGACGGCAAGGCCAGCGGCGGCTATCCACACACCGGTCCTCCTAAGTTTCGCTTGCGGAACCGCCTGCGCGACCGCGACCCGGTTCGACTCGCTTTGGCGCTTCAATCGCTTGAGGTCAGCCAGCATGTCCGCCGCGTGCTGGTAACGCGTGTCCCGATCTTTCTCCAGCGCCTTGTCAATGATCCGTTCCAGCTCGGGGTGCACTTCGGGATTAAGACGGGCCGGTGCCGCAGGCGCCCGGTTCAGAATAGATTCGAAGACCACTCCGGACGTGTCGCCGCGAAAGGGAAGCGCGCCCGTCGCCATTTCATAGAGCACCACGCCAAAGGAGAAAAGGTCGGTACGGGCGTCCAATTCTTTTCCGCGCACTTGCTCCGGCGACATGTAGGCGACCGTGCCGAGCGCCGTTCCGGGGCTAGTCAGCTGCGCCGGACCGGCGTCCGCCGTGGCTTCCATCATCACGGCACTTTCAGGAATTCGCGCGCTGGCTGAGGCAACCTTCGCCAGTCCGAAGTCGAGAACCTTGGCATGCCCGTGCACCGTCACAAAAATATTGGCCGGCTTGATGTCGCGATGGATCACGCCCTTGGCGTGCGCCGCCGCCAGCGCGTCCGCCATCTCGATGCCGAGCGCCAGCACGGTCTCGCTCTCCATCGGCTTGCCGGCGATGCGATGTTTCAGCGTCTCGCCTTCCAGATACTCCATGGCGATGAACGACTGCTCGCTGTCCTTACCGATTTCGTAGATGGTGCAGATGTTGGGATGGTTCAGAGCAGACGCCGCGCGCGCCTCCCGACGAAAGCGTTCCAAGGCTTGCGGGTCGCGCGACAGTTCGTCGGGCAGAAATTTCAGAGCGACGAAGCGGCCGAGCTCGGTATCCTCGGCCTTATAGACCACGCCCATCCCCCCGCCGCCTAGTTTTTCGACGATGCGGTAGTGGGAAATTGTCTGGCCGATCATCAGGATCGAATCTTACGTGGCGAAAACCAGCGGCGTCAATGAACCCTCGCCATTGACGCGCACTCGACCGACCATGGCGCGCGGCTCTGGAGGGGACGATGAGAGCGGTTTCGCCTGCTCAATTCTCAGTACTTCACAATCGCCGCAAACGATTTTGGATCGAGGGACGCTCCCCCGACCAGTGCGCCGTCAATCTCTTCCTGTGACATGAGCGCCTTCGCATTGTCCGGCTTCACCGATCCACCGTAGAGAATGCGCAGCTTGGCCGCGAATTCATCGCCGAAGATCTCAACCGCTTCGCGGCGGATCACCGCATGCGCCTCGGCGGCCAGTTCTGGCGTGGCGGTCTTGCCCGTGCCGATCGCCCACACCGGCTCGTAAGCGACAATCAACTTCGCCGCCTTCTTTGCCGAGACGGCGTGGAACGCGCGCACGCACTGGCGGCGCAGAACGTCATCGGTGAGTCCGGCCTCGCGCTCCTGTAACACTTCCCCCACGCAGCAGATCGGAGTCAGCCCAGACTCCAGCGCGGTTTTCAGGCGAAGGTTCACCGTGTCGTCGGTCTCGCCGAAATACTGCCGGCGTTCAGAATGTCCGATGATCACGTGGGTCACGCCCAGACACAACAGCATTGGTGCGGAAATTTCTCCTGTGTAAGCTCCGTCCGCCTTCCAGTGAACATTCTGCACCCCGACGGCGACGTTGGAACCGCGGGCCGCTTCGATGGCCGTAGCCACATCCGTGTAGGGTGGGCAGACCACGATCTCGTCGCGGTCGTGGCCCGCCACCAGGGGCAGGAACTCGCGCAGGTACTCACGGGTCTCGTCGGGTGTCTTGTACATCTTCCAGTTGGCGGCCATTACTTTTTTTCTCATGAGTCAGCCTTTCGGATGAATTCGGTGCCCACATCTTTGCCGTCGAAGTTATCGACAATTGGAATAAACTGGGTAACTCTTTTTCGAGAATGCCATGTGCGCCATCGATCCATTCCATCTCGAACGCTTCGTGCTCGCTCAGGTGCCCGTCTTCCAGAGAGTACTCTCAGAACTCAGAGCTGGGACGAAGATGGGCCACTGGATGTGGTTCATCTTTCCTCAGATCAGGGGTCTGGGACGGAGCCCGATCTCGATCGAATACGCAATCTCCTCTCGGGAGGAAGCTCAGGCCTATTTGCACCATTCTCTTCTCGGGCCTCGACTGAAGGAATGCACGCGGCTAGCTCTCCTGGTCGAGGGTCGCTCCGCTTTTGAGGTCTTTGGATCGCCTGATGACATAAAGTTCAGGTCGTCAATGACTCTCTTCGCCCAGGTCTCGAAGGGCGACGATATTTTTGAGCGAGCATTGCAACAGTATTTTGGGGGAGCGCCCGACCGGCTCACCCTGGATCGACTCTAGACCTACTTCTTATCCGTGAGCGCCTCGACTCCCGGCAGCTTCTTGCCTTCCAGAAATTCCAGCGACGCGCCGCCACCGGTGGAGATGTGCGTGATCTTGTCGGCTACGTTCGCGGCGTGCACGGCCGCGACCGAATCGCCGCCGCCCACAATCGAAATCGCCCCGCCATTGTCGGCCACCGCATGGGCGATCTTGAATGTCCCTCGGGAGAATCCCGGAACTTCAAATACACCCATCGGCCCGTTCCACACGATGGTCCGCGCGGTTGAGATTTCCTCGGAGAACAATTCAATCGTCTTTGGCCCAATGTCGAGCGCCATCTTGTCGGCCGGAATCGGCTGGCCTTCGCCAATCTGCTGCACCACCGCATTTGCCTCCGGCTTCATTGCCACCACGTGATCGATGGGCAACAGGAATTTCAGATTCCGCTTCTTCGCTTCCGCCAAGAGCTGCTTAGCGAGCTCTACCTTGTCGGCTTCGAGCAGCGATTTGCCGATCTCATGTCCCTGCGCTTTGAGAAACGTGTAGGCCATGCCTCCGCCGATGATCAGCGAATTCACTTTGTCCATCAGATTCCGAATCACGCCAATCTTGTCGCCAACCTTCGCGCCACCCAGGATCGCGACGAATGGCTCCTCGGGGTGCTGCAGCGCCTTGCCCAGATATTTCAATTCCTTTTCCATGAGCAACCCGGCGGCGGATTGCTTTACGAACTTCGTCATCCCGACGGTGGATGCGTGAGCGCGATGCGCGGTGCCGAATGCATCGTTCACGTAATACTCGGCCAGATTCGCCAGCTGCCGCGCGAACTTCTCGTCGTTGGCTTCTTCTTCGGCATGGAAGCGCAGATTCTCGAGCAGAAGCGTCTGCCCCTTCTCCAACTGAGTCGCGACTTCTTCGGCTTCGGGACCAACGCACTCCGGACTGAAGCCGACGTTCTCCCCGCGGGCCAGCTCTTTGTCGAGCAGCATACGCAGCCGCTCGGCCACCGGCTTCAGACTCATCTTAGGATTGGGCTTGCCCTTGGGCCGCCCCAGATGCGAGGCCAGGATCAGCCGAGCACCATGGCGCAGGGCATATTCGATCGTGGGCAGGGTTTCGCGGATGCGGGTGTCGTCCATGACGCGTCCGTCTTCGAGCGGCACGTTGAAGTCGACGCGCATAAAAATCCGGTTGCCATTGAGCGGAAGATCACGAATGGACAGCTTGGACATGACTGGTCGTCCTTTTTTGCAGGCGATAAAAGGAAGCGAGCCAAACGCGCGATTCATGCGTCGCAAAGAACGCGACGCAGCGCGCGGCTCGCCCAGGTCCTTCGGCGGGCAAACTGCGCCCGCCTCAGGATGACAAATAATTGTTACAGGCCCTTGCTTGCGATGTAGTTGATCAGGTCGCGGACGCGGCAGGAGTATCCCCACTCGTTGTCATACCAGGAGATCACCTTGACGCAGTTGCCGCCGACCACCATGGTACAAGGCGCATCCACGATCGAAGAGAAGGAGTTGCCTTTGAAGTCCGACGACACCAGTTCCTGCTCTTCATACGCCAGATAGCCCTTCAACGGCCCGGATTGCGTTGCCTTCTTCAGGGCCGCGTTCACTTCTTCCTTGGTCGTCTTCTTCTCGACCCATGCCACGAAGTCGACCACCGAGACGTTCGGCGTGGGGACACGCATGGAGAATCCGTCGATCTTGCCCCCGAGTTCCGGAATCACCAGCTTCAGCGCCTTGGCGGCACCCGTGGAAGTGGGAATCATATTAATCGCCGCAGCCCGGGCGCGCCGCAGATCCTTGTGCGGGAAGTCGAGAATCACCTGGTCGTTGGTGTAGGAGTGAATGGTCGTCATGGTGCCGCTGACGATCTTAAATTCGTCCTGGATCACTTTGGCCACGGGCGCCAGGCAGTTCGTGGTGCAGGAAGCGTTCGAAATAATGTGATGCTTTGCTCCGTCATATTTCTCATGGTTGACGCCCAGAACCAGCGTGATGTCCTCATTCTTCGCCGGGGCCGAGATGATGACTTTCTTCACCGGCCCGCGCATGTGCTTCTTGGCGTCGTTGGCGTCGGTGAAGCGTCCTGTCGACTCGATCACCACCTGCGCACCCACGGACTCCCAGGGCAGCGCGGCGGGGTCTTTTTCCTTGAAAACTTTGATGGTCTTGCCGTCGACCGTAATGCTGTCGGCGCCGGCCGAAACCTGATTCGGGAGGTTGCCCAGAACCGAGTCGTACTTCAGAAGATGAGCCAGAGTTTTCGGATCCGTCAGATCGTTGACCGCGACGAAATCCAGGTTGGGATCTTTGAGCGAAGCGCGCAACACGTTGCGGCCAATTCTTCCAAAGCCATTGATGCCTACTTTAATTGCCATGTTTCCTCCGTGAGATTTATGAAGGCGAGATCAGATTGGGTTGACGGTAGAGCCGTAAACAAATGATGTTAGCAGGGAAGGGGAAGCGACGTAAATGACGCCGGTTTCCTTTTTGAGTAACCGCAGTTCCAATCACAGAATCCAGTGCGTGGGGTCACTGACTTTCACAGATAGCGAGGGATTTACAGGTAGGGCTTTGCTTCGAATAGGGCAGGGCCGGTCGAGTGCGGGCCTCCGGCGCGCACGTGGGAACTCCGAGACAGATTTGTTGTCGCGAAAATGCTTGAAAATTCCCGCCCTGACCTGATGGGCCGGAATACTTTCCTCTATCTTGCAACTGCTTCTAAAAAACTACTGTGAACACTCCCGTCACGGTAACGCCGCCGCCCCCTCCCGGCGCTCCGGGAAGGCCGCCCTTTAGATTTACGCCGAAGCTGATGTCCCCGGGTCGCTGCGCAGCAATCTTCCCGGCAGCATCGACGGCCGCTTTAATCGGGGTCAGGTACGGGCTAAACAGCTGCGCCGTCTTTCCTGGATTGCTCAAGTCGACCTTGTTCGCATTCGACAGAACACCATTGATCGCTTGTTCGCCTTGCTGGAACACATTCGTGACGTCGGCGAGGTTCGGTGCCTGACGGCCAATGGTGAACGTCATGTTCCAGTTCTGGTTAACAGGATCGATCTTGGCGGAGAATGTCATGCCGGAAATGTCGGTCTTGAATTCGATCGTGCGATCCCAGCCCGCGGTCACTTGTGCCTTCGCATTGCCCTTGCCTGCGCTGGCCGTCAATCCACTGACTGAGATAGCGGCGCTGGACCCGTCTCCGACCCACTTGATCTCTGTGAGCGAGCTGACCGTTTTGAAGGCAGCCTTTACGCTATCGAGCGCCGGGGAGTCGCCGGCCCGCACAGGAGCTGCCCCCGGACTGCTCGGAACGACGAAGCTGGGAGTGCCGTCGGAGCTCACCGGAAAGAAGCTGTGGGTCTTAGCCCACTCGTGGATTTCCCAGGCTATGTCACCATTATCCATTTCCGATATTTGGCTGCCCAATTCCAAGCGTGCCATCAGGATGATGTCGCGCTCGGGTTGTAGCCGCAGGCTGTCAGTATTCTTTAACAGCCATTTCTGGAGTACTTGCGTGGGAGTGACCCGCATCACCGTGAAATCGTCGCCCATAACTAATTCCTCCTCAAAGTGAGGCTGCCGGAACGCTGGGGGGCGAGGCAATTGCGGCGCCGTGTTCGCTGGAATTATCCTACTTTACGACTGCATCGGCAAAGAAAAACCACGTGGCTGGCTCGGCATTTCAAGGCCAGCAGAAGCACAGCAAATCGGATTTCTCAGATTCCATTCAGCGACTTTGGATTTCGCCCCCATCCCAATCTGTGACTCCCGTCACAATCCCGAGCGACTCTTGTCACTGCCACAGAACCATCCCCATCCTTTAATGGACTCGCGCGGAGACAGTGCTGAGCGGCGCACCCGCCAGATCTCCCGACCAAGAGGCCAGCAATGGTTAACGACGATGTTGTGAAATGTCCGCTGTGCGGCGGATTCACCCATATTGAAAAGCCAGAACTGCTGGACGCGCTGCGCAACCCGCGCCTGCGCGAACAGGTCGAACGCTACATTGTCGAGCTTCTCAAGTCTCCGGTGGACGAACTCTCCACCGTCGGCGCCACCCAGGCCGGTGGCAATTTCCAGAAGGACGTTCACCGCTGGAATCCCTGCGTGCCCATGTGGAAGAGAAGCCCGAAAGAATAGAGCTCATGTCGCCTCTCCGGCGCACGGAGTCGGCGTTGCGGATCAAAGGTTCCGCGACTCAACCGCGGACGAGACTAGAATGGACTCTCGGCGACGATTCCACGCTCACGCCAGAATGTGATCCTAATCACAGCTCGAAACCCACTCCGGGCATATACCCAAGAGTGTGGGTTACCACGTATAGCCGCAGTTCGCGTCCGCGGATGGCACGGAGGAAATCATGTTAATCAGCAAGCAGCAGGCCCTCGATTATCACAATGGGGAGCGCCCGGGAAAAATTGAAGTCACACCCACCAAGCCCTGCCGCACGCAGCGCGATCTGAGCCTGGCTTACACGCCAGGTGTGGCCGAGCCCTGCCTCGAAATCCAGAAGAATCCGCAGGCCGCCTTCAAGTACACCGGCCGCGGCAATCTGGTTGCGGTCGTGAGCAATGGAACCGCGGTGCTCGGCTTGGGCGACATCGGCGCCCTCGCCGGCAAGCCCGTCATGGAAGGCAAAGCCGTCCTCTTCAAACGATTCGCCGACGTCGACGTCTTTGACATCGAAGTCAACAGCAAGAATCCCGAAGAAATCATCAAGCTCTGCCAGTTGATCGAGCCCACATTCGGCGGCATCAACCTCGAGGACATCAAAGCTCCCGACTGCTTTCAGATCGAAGAGGAACTCCGCAAGACGATGAAGATTCCCGTGTTCCACGACGACCAGCACGGAACGGCGATCATCTCCGGAGCCGCCTTGCTCAATGCCTTGGAAGTCGTGGGCAAAGACATCGGCAAAGTGCGCGTGGTCTTCAACGGCGCCGGAGCGGCCGGCATCGCCTGTGCCGAGCACTATGTGCAACTGGGCGTGAAGCGCGAGAACATCATTCTTTGCGACACCAAGGGCGTCGTCTACAAAGGCCGCAAAGATGGCATGAACAAATACAAAGACCGTTTCGTGCAGGACACGCCGCTGCGCACGCTCGCCGAAGCATTGGTTGGCGCCGATGTCTTCGCCGGTCTTTCGGTAAAAGGCGCGATCGATCAGGAGATGGTGCGATCCATGGCGCCCGACCCGATCGTTTTCGCCATGGCGAACCCCGATCCGGAGATTACTTACGAAGAAGCGAAGGCCGCTCGCCCCGACGTTATTATCGCGACCGGACGCTCCGACTATCCCAACCAGGTCAACAACGTGCTTGGATTCCCCTTCATTTTCCGCGGAGCTCTCGACGTGCGCGCCACTGCCATCAACGAGGAAATGAAGCTGGCCGCGACGCACGCGCTGGCCGATCTCGCCAAGGAAGATGTTCCCGATTCCGTGTGCCGCGCCTACGGCGTGGCCCGTCTCCGGTTCGGCCGCGAGTATCTCATTCCCAAGCCCTTCGATCCCCGTGTGCTGATGTGGGAAGCCTCCGCTGTGGCCGAAGCCGCCATGCGCAGCGGAGTGGCCCAGGAGCCCGTCGATCTCAAGACCTACCGCGCTCAACTCGAACGCCGGCTGGGCAAAGCCTACGAAGTTTCGCGCACCATGATTCACAAGGCGCAGGCCAACCCCAAGCAGGTGGTCTTCCCCGAGGGTGATAACGAAAAAATCCTGCGCGCCTGCCGGGTGCTGGTCGAAGAAAAAATCGGAAAACCGATCCTGCTCGGGGAGCCGGCCAAAATTCAGGCCCGTGCCCACGAACTCGGCGTGGATCTCGAAGGGATGCAGATTGTCGAGCCGGCGATCTCGGCGCATCACGAAGCCTACGTGCGGGAACTGTTCCGCCTGCGGCAGCGGCGCGGTGTCACGCTGCAAGAGGCTCAGACCCTGATCAACAACCGCAACGTCTTCGGTTCGATGATGGTCCACATGGGCGACGCCGACGCGCTGGTCTCGGGTGTGACCCAGCATTTCCCCGACACCATTCGCCCGGCGCTGCAGATTGTCCGCATGCGTGAGGGCCTGCACCGCGTCTCCGGCTGCTACGCTGTCATCACGCGCAAAGGAGAGGTCTTCTTTCTCGCTGATACCAGCGTCAATATCGAACCCACGGCCGAAGACCTGGTTGAGATCGCTCTCTGCACCGCCCACATGGCGCGCCGCTTTGACCTGATCCCGCGGGTTGCCATGCTTTCATTTTCCAGTTTTGGCGGCGTCGATCATCCCATTTGCACTAAGGTGCGCAAAGCGGTGGAGATGATTAAGTTTGCCGACCCCACGCTAATCGTCGATGGTGAAATTATGGCCGACGAGGCACTCTCGCCCGAGATCATCGAAGAACAGTATCCCTTCAGCTCGCTGAAGGGTGGGGCCAACGTACTCATTTTCCCCGATCTCGCTTCGGCCAACATTGCAACGAAGCTGGTGGCGAAGATCGGCGGCGGCGAACTCATTGGGCCGATGCTGATGGGCATGAGCCGTCCTGTCCACGTGCTACAACGCTCTGCGACGGTAGAAGTGGTCGTTAATGTCGCGGCCATCGCCGTGGTCGATGCGCAGGAGAATGACACATACGCGCACCCCCACCTTCACGTTTCAGTCGAGCCGGAACTGGTAGGCGAGGACTAGTAGCGCCGGCGCCCTCCACCTCTCGGTCGCGTTAAAGATGCAGTTGCGCTCAACCCATGGGACCACCGATCCCAGAAAAGCTCAACCACGAAGGGCACGAAGTATCACGAAGGAGTTCGACTCGCGTAGGTTTCCGTGTGCCTTCGTGCCCTCCGTCGTAAAGATCCTGCCCCTGAAGAGTCGCAGCCTGTGCGAAAACTCCATCCCGCCGAGCGCCATACTTGTATGTCATTGCTTATGCATGAATTAGATGATCTTCATTCCGTGACCGGGATCACAGCGAAACTCTGGCAAAAGGCGTGAAATAACCGGTTCGGGCAGAGCGCGTTTTTTCTCTGCCGGAAACGAGGATCTATTGATTACCAGCCAGGGCAGTCTCCCGACCTCCGAGGTTTGTGCACGCATCCGGCATTTCGGGTACGCCGCATCGCAAAAGATTCGAATCTACGGCGAAGAGTTCGAAGTGTTATCCGACCCGTTCCCCAGCGAAGGGGGAATTGCCATACAAGTCCGCTCCAACCGAACCTCACAAGCGCGAGTCCTGCAGTTGCCCGCCACGGTCATCCATCGAGTGAGCCAGAGCAAACTCAGGGCCGCGTAAGGATCTTGCAACCATCTCAAACCAAGTTCTTCCGCGGTATCGAGCACTTCGGGACGCCGCGCTAGTCGATTGCTTGCCGCGCCAAATCGCCGGTTTCACGGTTTGCTGGCCGGAGGCGCCGTGTTTTCCGTGTCGACCTTGTGCTTGTGCGACATTTTGCGACGGATGTCCGGCCAGAACTCTTTGACGACGATGGTGACGGCGTCGAGGCCGACCTGCGTTCCCCATACGTTGAGGGCATTGGTTAGAGTTCGGTCGGAGCCAACAAACATGTGCGGGTTTGTTGGCGTACTGATGAAGGTGCTCCGCGGATGGTAGCTGTAGGTGGAGATAGCGGCTGCGGTCGCAGCGCCAACAATCTCAGAATAATTAAACCGCGAATGTCCGGAATCGGTGCGGGTCACGAAAATCCGGCTGACCGCGTACCAACTCCGGCGCCCAAACCCGCCCTTTCCCGACTGGTAGAACCGTGGGTCCTCGCGTAGAGCCGACGCAAAGATGGCCTGCGTCATGAAGTTTTCGATGATGCTGTCGGCCGCAGTTGTTGCATAACGCTTTCCATAAGCCTCCCATCCCTGCCCGTAGGCAGGCTCGCTGTTCTCCGCCTGGCTGATGGCGGCCAGCAGACCCCACCAGGGAAATTGCACGGGATCGAACGTGCCTCGCGCCACCACTGCAAATTTCTGCTTGGTGGTCAGCGGCGGAACCTTGCGACTGTTTTCCAGACTCAAGAAATTTGGCAAAGCATAGAAGAGCCGATCCTTCGATGTGCCCGAGGAGGTTCCTGGGGCGGCGGTGTCCTGCCCCTTTGTCTCCTTGGCCGTCTGAGGCTGGTCGGCGGGAGGCTGGTCAGCGGGAGGATGATCGGCAGGCTTCTGCTGCGTCGAGGGCGAGGCCTGATCCTGTGCTGGAGGCTGCTTCTCAGTCTGGGCCGATGAATCCTGATTCGACGGCGGCGTGGCCTGCTGTGCGGCACTCAGCAGTGGGAAAAGGCTGGCAAGCGCAATACAGGCCGTGAGTCTAGCGGCGGACTTAATAGACAATGACTTCTCCCACAGTGATTTCTCCCGCGAAGATTTCTCTCATTGCGAATAGATGCGCGGTTCCGAGTGGCGATTGCTTTTTATTCTACCAATACCTATGTATCCCTAGATTCCGCAGTGCTTTACATTCGTTTACAAAAGCAGCGTTTACAAAGCGGGAACGTCTCTGGAACCTCCCAATAAAAAACAGGCGACCCACAAAGGGCCGCCTGTCCGTTCCGATGCAATCCGGCGCTAGAAGTGGAACCCCAATTCCGCCGTCAGCGTTCGCGGTGTAACGTAGTGCGTCCCACTGAAGGTGGAGAGGAAGTTGTATAGCGCGTATTTGTTGGTCAAGTTAATAACGGTCAGTTGCGCACTCCATTTGTACTTGTCGCCGTGAAACAGATTGTCATGACCCAACGAAAGGTCGAACAGACTCCGCGGAGCGATGCGCTGCGGATTGTGGTCATCATTTTCGGCGTTCGGTGCCGGCACTGAGATCAGCGCTGACCCGAACTGCGACGCCAAGCAGGGGCTGGGCAAAGCCTGGGTCGGAGTGGCCCGCATGCCGTTGCAGACGAATCCCGCCTGAAATTGCTGATCGGCAGTCAGCGGCGCACCCGAGATGGTATTGATCAGGTTGATCGCGGGTTGACCGCCCAGGTAAGTGGACGCCCCGGCGCAAGTTGCCGTGAGCGGATTAAAGCAAGGCGTTGCCCCAGCCACCAGTCCGCTGTCGTAACGCCAGTTGAAGCCAAACCACGGCCCCGTCTTCCACGGTTGATATTGCAGGTGCGTGGTCTGGTTGAACCTCTCGTCGTGATCGATCCGGAAGACTCCGGTAGCTGGGGGAATGATCGGCAACCCCGCCACCTGTGGCAGGAAGAAGCGAGCGGCCACGCTCGACATCACGACCTGCGCCGAGAACCCGCGATAATTGGGCACGCTCACGCGCAGCGCAAATCCCGGAATCTTTGCGTTGTGCCATTCAATCGGGAATGTAATGGGTGTGCTGCCCACGGTTCCGAAATCGTAGCCGTTGTGGGTGTACTTCCAGATATAGTCGCCGCTCACCACCAGGTAGCGTCCAAATGCCTGTTGCAACCCGGCGTGGAATTCGTTGCGGTAGCCCGGAGTAATGGGTCCTGTCGCACACGGGACGCCAGGCGGCGGCACTAGCGCGGCCAGAAACGGAATGCTACATCCGGTGCTGGCTATTACCAGGTTCTCGTTGAATGGACTCTCCAGGGTTCGCGCGTAGGAAACGCGCAGCACGGTGTTGGTCTTCTTGATATTGTAAGCAGCTCCCAGCCGAGGTTCCCCTTGGCGGTCGTGCGCCAGCGCGTTGTAAAAATCACCACGCAATCCCAGGTTGAATGACCAGTTGCCCTTGGTGATCGAGTCCTGGGCATAGATCGCCAGTTCCTTTACGTCGGTGTGGCCGTTGAAGGAAAACAGACTTCCTCTGGCATAACGCCCCCCGCCACCGGTCAAGTCGTACGGTGCCAGCACCGCACAGGGTGTGCCTGCGATGGGCTGCCCCGTCGTCGTCAGACAAGAAGGAGTGACGCCCGCAACCAGGCCGGGATCGACGATGCCGATGCCGTCCGCTTCATCCAGGAACGTCTGCTCGTACGTGACTCCCACCTTGATGTTGTGAATCCCCTTCACGTACGACACATTGGACCGAAGGCCTGTATTCGTGAGCTTCCGGTTCTGCACCACAGTCTCGCCTTGCAAGTCGGGAGAGAAATCGTCGAATGGGTTCGCACTCGGATAATAGTTGTACTGGTCGCGGCGCACGAATCCGCCGAAAGTAAACACCGAGTTCGAACTGAGCAAGCGCGTCCACGTCGGCGCGATGTTGAAGGTTTTGATCTGCGAAACCTGGTCGGTCGCCCCCAGCGGACTGCCCGTGACCGGATCGGTGAGTTGAACGCCGTTCACGTCGTGAAACTGTTGATCGAACGAATTCGGATTTTGAAACCAGGAACGCGAGTAACCGAAGTTCATGTGGATCGAGTCCGCAGTCGAGAGTTGATAGTCCACGCGGTCAAACAGGTTCTCTTCGTTTCCTTTGTCGTGCATCACGGCAAATTCCGGTGGATCGAGGAAACGGCCGCTGTTTAATCCATTCGCCGAAATAAAGTTTCCCCACTTCTGCCCACCATAGCCGAGGTTGAACCCAACGTTGGATGTGCCAAAACTGCCATAGGAGGCCGTTACCGCGCCATGGGGCGTCGTCATGCCCTGGCCTGACCGGGTGGTGACGTTGATGATTAAACTGGTCTTGCCCCCGTATTCCGCGGGCGGCGCGCCCGCGATGACCTCCAATGACTGGACGGAATCAAGCGGAACCTGGTTGGAGAACACTTTGCTCTGCTGGTCGGTAATCGGCTGGTCATCGACGGAAAATGAGTTTTCCGCGTGATCGCCCAGGCCGTGGAAAAGACCATTCGAATCCGCTGCCACCCCTGGAGTGGCCAGCGTGACCAGCGAACTCAGCGACGAGGACGCGCTTTCCAAAGGAAGTCTGTCGAACAGGCTCTTGTCTACGTCGGTGTGGGCGGTGGGGTCGTTCTCAATCAGATCGCCGCCTTCGGACTCAACCGTCACCTGGGTGGTCGATGCCGCCACTTGCAATGTGATGGGAACGCTCACCGGCACAGCTGACCGAGGTTCCACGTCCTGCATGGCGGCGGCAAATCCCTCCGCCCTTACCGTCAGGTGGTAATTATTGAAAGGAATATTGGTGAAGGCAAACTTCCCCGCAGCGTCGGTGACAGTGGAGCGATCGTAACCGCTCACTGGATTGTGGATCTCGACAGTAGCTTTGGGAACGACCGCACCCGTTGGATCTACCACGCTGCCGCTGATGGAACCAGAATTTCCCGTCGACTGGGCCCAGCCGGCGGTGTTCAGAAACGTCATTAGAAAGATGTTTAGAAAGATTGCGAACGAAATGGCGAGCGCTCGCCACTGATAAGAAGTAGGCATTACGTCCTCCTGAGGAAAAGAAGAAAATAGGGAATCGCCGGCGCAAGCGCCGCACGCATTTAAATTGTGGGAATCCCTACAGGGCAGGAGGACCGCGAATCCCCTGGTCCGAGAAATCGAACCGGGCCTTCGCGACGACATCTTCTTCTCGCATCAGTCCGACCGCGGCAAATGCCGGAGCGGACTGACTGGAACTTACGGTGGGGCTGGCGCTGTGCGCGACCACGCAAATCGAGCAGGAAGCGGATTCAGTCCGGTTGGGGTGATTGTGGGTAGACTCCGCCGCCACCGTCCACATCATCAGGGACAGGCAGATCCACGCCGACCATCTCACCCACAAACGCATTAATTACCCCAGACCACGTTTTCCTGCTTTGGGATTAGACTCTTCAGAGCTTATAACGGTTATCCACCGCAAGGCAATGCCGGGCAAGTTACTATAGAACAACCGGGCCTTCGTCGATCGGCGGCTAATTGCCCGGCGAACGCAATCATTTACAAACGCGAGGGATCCATGGCAGAACCAACCTACGAAGAACTCAAAGCCAAGCTGTCTCAGCTCGAAAAAGAGGTCGAAACCAAGAAGCGCAGCGGAGACCTGATCTTCAAAGTCGGAGAAAAGGGCGGCGTCAGCGTCTACGGCCTGGGCCGTTTCCCGGTGACTCTCTACTACGAGCAATGGAACCGCCTGCTGGGCGCAGCCACCGAAATCAAGACTTTCATGGAAGAAAACAAGGGTAAGCTCAAGCTCAAAGAGCAAGGCTGAAGCGCTGCTGATCTAGAGCAGGCGTGCCCTCCAGGCTGGTGCTCCATACGAACGTCGCGCTCTTGTGCGACGTCAGATTTGCCCTGAGCGATTACAAAAAGGCTGCGGATTCTGCCTTGCCTTGCTGCCCCCGGATTTCATGACACTAGTTCGTGACACTAAGTACTTTACATTACAGAGTACTTGTAATACAGTGAATCCCGCGCGAATCGCCTAGCGCGCAAGGGAAGGTCTCAGGTGTTCAAGCGGATCGTGAGATGGCTGCTTAAGAGCCTCGCAGCAATGGTTATGTTCGCCGTTGTCGCTCTGATTCTGCTGTTCGGCTTAATGTCGCGGGAGCATCGTGCCATGATCACCCTCCCAGAGCCCACAGGCCACTTTGCGGTTGGGCGGACCACTTACACCTGGGTCAACCACGCCCAGATGGACGAACTAGCTCCTCCCGGCACACCGCGAGAGCTCTTGGTTTGGATCTGGTACCCGGCGGGAACGACCCCATCGGCCAAACCAGCCGAGTATCTCCCCGCCCCGTGGCGGGCGGCCGATGCTCAGTACTCCGGCGTTTTGATGTCCGAATTCCTGACGCGAGATTTGTCGCTGGTGCGGGCCCATAGCAGATCCGATCCGGATCTATCGCCCGAGCAGCGCTCCTATCCCGTCGTAATCCTGCGTGCTGGCGGCGGAGCCTTGACCACAGACTACACGACCCTCGCCGAGGATTTGACCAGTCATGGCTATGTAGTGGTCGGCTTTGACGCGCCTTATAGAACGAGTTTCGTCGTTTTCCCCGACAACCGCGTCGTCACCCGGGCTCCGGCGAACGATCCCGAGAATCTAAGTGCCGAAGAAGCGAATCGCCTGATCAACCGGCTGCTGCCCATGTGGACCACCGATACGAAGTTTCTGGTGAGCCAACTCCAGCAGCTGAACGCCGCCGATCCCTCCGGCAAATTTGTGGGCCGTCTCGATATGCAGCGACTCGGCATGTTCGGCCACTCCTTCGGCGGCGCAACCACCTTGCAGTTCTGCCATGATGACATCCGCTGCAAGGCAGGGATCGATTTGGATGGCGCTCCCTACGGCAGCGTCGTGCAGGAAGGCCTCCAACAGCCTTTCATGTTTATCTTCAGCGACCACAGTCGCGAACTGCTCGATCCGGCCGCCAAACAGATCCTTGCGGACTTCCAATCCATTTACAGCCACTTTCCCAACGGTCGATTCATAGTTACCATTCGCGGCGCACATCATTTTAGCTTCACCGATCAATCCTTGTTAAAGAGTGGACTCCTGATGAAGGTACTGACCTCCGTTGGCGGCTTCGGGAAGCTCGACGCTCGCCGCGGACTTGGGATTTCGGCGACCTACGTGCACACCTTCTTCGATGTCTACCTGAACGGTGCGCCTTCCACACTTTTGACGGGCGTTTCGGCCCAGTATCCAGAGGTCCAGTTCGAGTCGCATTGAGCCGGTCGTGGAGCGCCGCCGTGCCGGTCCGAAGGTACCCAACTGAGAACTGAGAACAGGGAACTGAGAACCGCTTTTTCGGTCTATAATAGACAGACTGTGCCCAAGTACTCCATCGTCGTCCCGCTGCACAACGAGCAAGACAACGTCACCGACCTCTACGACCGCCTGAAAGCGGTGATGGAGGCGCATGGCGAAACGTTCGAAATCGTGCTCGTGGACGACGGTTCCAACGATCACACGTTCCCCATGCTGCGCGAGATTGCCGCGGTCGACAGCCGCGTCACGGTGGTGAAGCTGCGCCGCAACTTCGGCCAGACCGCGGGATTGGCCGCCGGCTTCGACCATGCCCGCGGGGAGTACATCATCGCCATGGATGGCGATCTGCAGCACGATCCCAACGATATTCCGCTGTTTCTGGAAAAAATTGCCGCCGGCTACGACATCGTCAGCGGCTGGCGAAAGAACCGTGTCGACAATTTCTGGATGCGCCGCATTCCGTCGCGGATCGCCAACTGGATGATGGCCAAGATCAGCGGCGTCGACATCCACGACTTCGGTACCACGTTCAAAGCTTACCGGCGCGACATTCTCGAACAGGTGCCGCTCTACGGCGAACTGCACCGCTTCATTCCTGCGCTGGCCTCGTGGCATGGCGCGACGATCTGCGAAGTGGCCATCCGCAACGTGAATCGCGAGCGCGGCGTTTCGCACTACGGCATCACCCGCACCTTCCGCGTTTTCTTCGACCTGCTGACGATTCGGTTCCTGCTGCGCTATCTATCGCGCCCGCTACACTTTTTCGGCAGCATCGGCATGATGAGCATCTTCGGCGGCAGTGCGATCGTTCTCTGGCTCGGAGTAGAAAAATTCCTGCGCCACGTTCCTGTCATGGCCACTCACGGCCCACTGATGATGGCCGCTCTAGGCCTGCTGCTCGGTGGCTTGAACCTGCTGGCGATCGGCCTATTAGGCGAAATGCAAGTCCGCCACTACCACGAACCCAGCCGCCGCGCCCCCTACTCCGTCGACCGCGTCCTGCGCTCGCAAAACGAAGAGCACAGCGTCTCGGAATAACCCCAGATCTTATGTAGGCACGATCCCGACTCTATCAAACTGACCGTCGATCTTGGCGTTTTGCGGTGCGTCTGTCCCGATTTCGTAAAATGCTGTATCTCTGGCTGCTGTGTCCCATGTTCTGGCTCTGGCTGTGAATAAACTCGGGAACTTCAAGAAGGCCGCGTGCCCGATCCCGTTGGGACGTGGCTTTTTAACCCCTAGGGTGTGAAAAATGAAGTTCTATGTTGCTGCCTTGTTATTCACAACGCTGACCTTTTCCGCCGCAGCGCAGCAGGACCACAAGGCGAAGGACGGGACGGAGTGGCTCCAGCATGCCGCCGATCAAATGAATCTGCGCGCCTTCGGCTCCACTCCTTTTCATATGAAGGCGACCTTCCATGCTTTCCCCGGCATCGTTCTCAGCAAGGAAAAATCAGACCAGATCATATCGGGCGATGGCACTTACGAGGAAACTTGGGTCGCGCCCCACGAGTGGCGGCGGGAAGTGACCTTCGGCAGCTATCACGCGGTTGAAGTCGAGTCCCCAGCCGGACGAAAGATGCAGGCCAGTTCCGACTATGAGCCCAGCCGCGTACTGATGTTTCTGGAAGAGCTGCTCTATCCCGTTCCTCGCAGGTTTTCCTCACCGCTGCGGATGGGACAGCACCTGCATTGGACGATTAAGAACGGCGCGGTCGGCGGTCAACCTTATGTGATGATCGGCGATGACCCAGGTTATCTTTTTCTGCCCACCGGAGAACTGCTCCAAAGCGTATTTGGCGGCACAGTGACCGACTTCACGAAGTCGAGGGTCTTCAATGGAAGGTTGGTTCCGCAGCACATCCAGATGCACGGCCGTAATAAACAGGATCTGATCACCGCAGACGTAGCGGTTGAGCCTGCTGGCCAAGTTGAGGCGGCGGCGTTCGCACTTCCCGGCAGCCCGGCCGATCCGGGGATGACCCTGCGTCCACTCGACTTTACGGAGTACACCTTCGCGGATCCGGGGAGGCAATATTCCCCCTCCGAGACGAGCGGCCCGTCGCGGCCACTGGGAAACCTGCGGGAAATTGTCGATCGTCGCGGCATGGTGCACGAACTGGAAATCCTCTACTCGCCGAATCCCGAAAACTTTGCACCCGTTCTTCCCTTGATGAGGGGCGATAAATTTCGCCACCCCGCGACCATCGATAGGAGCCCCTGCGAAATTGTCCACGAGTATATATTCGGGCCGAACTAAGCCGCCGCGCCCCCTACTCCATCGACCGCCTCCTGCGCTCGCAAAACGAAGAGCACAGCGTCTCGCAATAGCCTCTACTAGGAAATGGTTCATGTGGGGACAGCCGCCCCCGGCTGTCCTTCGAGCGCAGTTCGAATGGCTTTTCCTTCAACCCCACTGCGCCGCCGGCTGCCCGTCCTTCAGCCAAACAATAAAATCAGTCATCGGAGGCACCCCGCCCAACTCTCGCAGCCGCGTCGCATTTTGACCGCGATGATAGTGACTATGCATGGCCGCCTGCGTCAGAGCCTGACGCACACTGATCTTCGCCGGCGGCTTGAACCATGGCACCTCAATGGTCTCTTCCATCCGACCCTGATCCGTTTTCTTCAATAACTCGCCGAGATCATCGAGACCTTGCTGCGCATACGCCTTCAGATCCGCCATGGAATGGAAGTCCTCCAGCTTCTTGAACGCGAGGTCTGGCCGCTGTGGACTCGTCACCCACAAAAAGCCATGCTGCACCTGATGAATATGCAGCAGCCGTTCCCGGATCGCCTTGTCATCCAACGCCGCCGGATGCGCCTCAAACGCGCGCCAGTGCTCGGCATCCGCCCATTCCTGATGTGCGTAAAGTTCATCGAGATAAGAAGTCATAGCCTCCTCCTTCGTCCGAAGTGTCAGTTTACTCCGGCGCATTCACCGTTCAAGTTTTCCTTCGTGCACCTTCGTGTCCCTCGTGGTTTATGCCCCCGTTCCCGGGCGTATAATGTGCCGTTTGGCCTGCTCAGGAGTTTGTCATCATGGCACCAACCACCCAGCACGAGTTGCATTTGGCCCGCCGCATGTCACGGCTCGGTACCGAGACCGCGTTTGAAGTTTTGAACAAGGCGCGCGGCCTCGAGCGCCAGGGCAAGAGCATCATCCACCTGGAAATCGGCGAACCGGATTTCGATACGCCCGTAAACGTGGTCGAAGCTGGCATCGACGCCCTCCGCAAAGGCTGGACGCACTACGGCCCCTCCGCCGGTTTGCCGGATCTACGTCAGGCCTTAGCCGAATACATCAGCCGCACCCGCAGCGTGAAAGTCACAAGCGACGAAGTGGTCGTTGTTCCCGGCGGCAAACCCATTATTTTCTTCACGATTTTGTCGCTTATTGATGAGGGAGATGAAGTCATCTATCCCAATCCCGGCTTCCCCATCTACGAGTCGATGATCCACTACGTGGGCGGAACCGCGGTCCCCATCCACCTGAAAGAAGACCGCGATTTCTCGCTCGACGTCAACGAACTGGCCTCGCTCATCAACGACCGCACCCGGCTGATTATTTTGAATTCACCCCAGAATCCTACGGGCGGAGTGTTGGAGCGCCGCGACATCGAGCAGATCGCCAAGCTGATCGGCGACCGCAACATAATGGTTCTGTCCGACGAAATCTACAGCCGCTTGCTCTTCGACGGCGGCCAGCATTTCTCCATCATGTCGGTACCCGGAATGCAGGAGCGCACCATTCTGCTCGACGGCTTCTCGAAGACCTACGCGATGACGGGATGGCGCATGGGCTACGGCGTGATGCGCCCCGACCTGGCTGCGCACATGACGCGGCTGATGACCAACTCCAATTCCTGCACTGCGAGCTTCACCCAGGTCGCGGGAATCGAAGCCATCCGCGGAGATCAGAGTTCCGTCGACCACATGCGCGACGAATTCCAGCGCCGCCGCGATGCATTCGTAGCCGGATTGAACAAAATCAAAGGCTTCTCCTGCTGCATGCCGAAGGGCGCGTTCTACGTCTTCCCCAACATCACGAAGACGGGATGGAAGTCGAAGCCCCTGGCCGACGCGTTCTTGGAGCAGGCTGGAGTCGCAGCACTCTCCGGCACCGCCTTCGGCGAATTCGGTGAGGGCTACCTGCGCTTCAGCGTGGCGAATTCGCTGGAGAACCTGCAGAAGGCGCTCGACCGCCTCGACCAGTGGACGAAGAAGAACCTGTGACACGCGGTGAAGGACTCGATGGCAATCCCTTCTTGAACGGAGCGGCCTTTAGTTGAACCCACGAACAGCGGCAGTTCGCGGCCGTACGACTCGTGCAATCGTCAGTAGCACCGCACAACTCACGGCAAAGAATCCCAGCAGCTTCAAGTTATCCGGCGTTCGTGGCCCACCCAACGGCATATCAGTCGTGACCAGAACTGCCTTCTTGCGATTGGCAGGATCGTAATGAACCGTGATCGGCGTCCCCTCGGGATGCTCATCCACCCACTCTTGCAGTTGCTCGAACTGCCGAGCTGGGTATTGCGAGATGACCCGTCGCGGGGCCGGCGTGCTGCGCGAATGAACGTGGGACACAATTTCCTCCCCGCGTACCGTATAGCTGAGGCTGCAATCGATCCAATACGACTCCGGCTTGTGGGTGTAAATATCCACGCCGCATCTCTGGACGCGCGCCGTCGCCTTTGGCCACTGCGCCTGGGCATGCTCCACCCAAGCCTCCGCCGCGGTCACGACCAGTGCAAAGACCGTGCACAACCCAGCAAACAATCCCAAGAACCCCGCCAGTAGCAATAGCCATCCGCGCCACCCTGGCGGCCTCTGTGACATACCTGCTGTGGTCATCGTGAGCCCTCGCAATCCCATCCCAGCTACAATCTCTCAGTCGCATATTCTCACACACGGTCTCTGCAAACCGTGCAGGAGCGTTTCTTGTGACAACAGCGAAAAAGAATAACTCAACCCGCAAACCCCATTCCTCCCGCATCGCCGCCCCCGGCTATGGTTTCCCTGAAGGCACGAAGGGCCTGCTGCCCTGGTCCTGGGCCCAACAGCGCCTGAAGAAATCGCACAACTACTGGATCACCACGGTCAAGCCCGACGGTTCACCCCACACCATGGTCGTCTGGGGCCTCTGGCAAGACGGACGCCTGCTCTTCAGTACCGGCAGCAAATCACGCAAGGCCCGCAACCTGGCTCAGAATCCCAACTGCGTAATCTGCACCGAACACGCGAACGAAGCCGTCATCGTCGAAGGCGTCGCCGAAATAGCCGACGTCCCAGCGCGCCGCAAATTCCTGGCAAAGTACAAGCCCAAATACAATTTCGATATGTCCTCGATGAAAGACGACATTCTCTCCATGAAAGAGCCAGTATTCGCGGTCCGCCCGAAAGTCGTCTTCGCCCTCTGGGAGAAATACTTCCAAACCAAGTCCACCCGCTGGAAGTTTAAATAACCGCATGTGGTTCATGCGCGCTTCGTTACGCACTCGTTACCTTCGTTACCCCGCCGGCATCGTTCCAGTTACGCGTTGTTGCGATTCTCCCACCTATAATTTGGTCAAGCCACATAGACTCAGCGCCACGTGCGGCGGCGACAGATGCCGCGTGGGCACGAGATTGTGGCGACCGTGCCCGTCATCAGCGGGTCGTTGGTTTAACCGAACCATGGGGAAATCGCAATCAAATCCGCAGGAGCAGTCCGCGCCCTGGGTCTACAACCCGTGGCTTGACCTGATCGTCGGCTGCGGAGCGTGGTCGGCGCCGCTTCTGCTGCTGTCGTATTTTTCGCTGGCATCGAACGCGCGGACCTGGTCGGTTGTGTTCTACGCGCTGGCTCTGTTCTTCAATTATCCGCACTACATGGCGACGATTTACCGCGCCTATCACCGCGCCGAAGACTTCCAGAAGTACCGCATCTTTACCGTCCACATTACGCTGCTGATGGTGCTGACGCTGCTGTTGTCGCATTTCTGGTTGCGCCTGCTGCCCTGGATCTTCACCATCTATTTAACCTGGAGCCCGTGGCATTACAGCGGCCAGAATTACGGGTTGTTCATGATGTTCGCCCGTCGCGCCGGAGCGGATCCCGATAAGTCGGCACGCCGGGCCTTATATGGCGCTTTTGTTGTGTCCTATCTAATCCTGTTTCTCGGATTCCACACGGGCCCCTCGACGGACCCACTCTTTCTGTCTCTCGGCATTCCACAGGTGGTTAGCCGATGGGAACAGATTTTGCTGGGCGTGGCGTTCGTTGGGCTGTCGGCGTTCGGGCTTGCGCCCCTGGTGCGCTCCACCGGATGGCGGAAGTTGATTCCGTCACTGACGCTGTTCTCGTCGCAGTTTCTTTGGTTTCTGCTGCCCTCGGCCATTTCGTTGTTCAAGGGCCTGGAGATTCCGCAGAGCCGCTACAGCTCGGGCGTGCTGGCGGTGATGCATTCGGCACAGTATCTCTGGATTACTAGTTACTACGCGCGACGGGAAGCCGCCGGTGAAGCCTCGGGCGCGGCTGCGGGCGGTGTTACGAGCAAGGCTGCACGCAACTGGCGGCCGCTGGCCTACTTCGGAGTGCTGGTGGTCGGCGGTATCGCCTTGTTCGTGCCGGGTCCATGGCTGGCCAGCCGTGCGTTGCATCATGACTTCGCGGCCAGCTTCCTGATTTTCACCGCGCTGGTCAACATTCACCACTTCATTCTGGATGGCGCCATCTGGAAGCTGCGCGACGGACGAATTGCATCGCTCCTGCTCAATTCGCGGGAGCGGATGTCGAGCGCCGCGGCCGAAGCGGGAGGGCACTTCTCCACTATGGGCCGATGGCTGGTGGGAAGCACCGTCGCGGCTCGTTCGCTGCGCATCGGGGCTGCGCTGCTGCTGCTGGTTTGGGGAACGGTCGATCAGGCCCGCCACTACCTTGCTCTTCGTACCGACGACATGCACGATCTGCAGCGCGCGGCGTCTCTCGACAGGTTTGACAGCTCGTTGCAGATGCGGCTCGCGCATCGCGCCATGGAAGATGGAGAACCGCAACAGGCGGAGGCCGCATGGAGACAGGCGATGCAGGCCAATCCGGCCAATCCTGCTCCGCGCCAGGGGCTGTTGCGCCTTCTTGTCGATCAGCACCGCTTTGACGAAGCCTTCGATCTGACCGAGGCCTCGCTGAAATACACGCCCAACGATGCCAATCTGCTCGTCGACCGTGGGGTTCTGGCCCTGCAGCGCGGCCACGCCGACCTGGCTCTAGCCAGTTGGAATCAGGCTTTGGCCGCGGACCCCGGCCAGTCGCTGGCGCATCTCTACATCGCCTATGAACTCGATCGGGAGGGCAAGGCACAAGCTGCGATCACGCACTACAACTCGTTCCTCCAGAAGATCGCGCACCAGCCGGCGCAGAATCGTCCCGCGCCCGACAAGTTGATTGCAGTCGTGCTGCGCATGGCGGATTGCCAGGCTCAAGCCTCCCAGACTGAACCGGCGATTCAGTCGTATCACCTGGCGGAGAAACTTGCGGCGCAGACCGGTCAGGCCCAGCTCGAGAGTGTGGCCGATGTGAATGAGGCAGAATTGCAAGCCAAAACGGGCAAGCTGGATGACGCGTTGCGCCTCTACCAGCGCGCTCTGCAGTTGGACAATTCGATTGGCGACAACCGCGCCAGTGCCCAGGACTGGTTTGCCTACGGGCATTTTCTGGATAACGCGGGCTTTCCGGCGCGACTCGCGTATGCCTGCATGGTAAAGTCAGAATCAGTTGCGCAAGCAATTCCCAGTACGGCGACTCCCGCCGATCTGACGGCGGCTCGACAGCGGATGGAGCGCCGACTGGGCGCAGCCGCCGTGGCCGTGCGCCGCGATCCTGAACCAGCTCTGCGGGAGGCGCTGGCGCTGCGGCGTTAGCAGCATCGTCATAGCGCATTGGCATCCTGGCCGCCATTGACACTATGACTATCCTGCTCAACAATTAAAGACATTCTTGCGATCCATTCTTTAGCTTCCTGAGGAGGAAGAGTGTATGGCCGATGAAGGCGAACAGATGCACATGGAACATCAGTCGAACGCGGGCAAGTGGATTCTGACGATACTGGCGATTTTGTTTGTCGCGGCTTCCGGGTACGCGCACTGGATGACGCACGAGACTATCCAGAAACTGAACAGCGACCTGAGCGGCAGCCAGTCCCAGGTCAAAGAGCTGATGAATCGCATGCAGACCCAGGAATCACAGGAGGACGCTCTGCGTGAGAAGGTTGGCTTGACCAAGCAGGAGTTGGCCCAGCGCGTGGCCGAGCTAAGGGCGCAGCAGAAGGCCGCCGAGAGCCGCCTCGAGAAAGAACAGAAAGCACAGATCAGCGCCGTCACCGGTGATATCGCGGGTGTCAAGACCGACGTGGGTGGAGTGAAGACCGACGTCGCTTCCACCAAGGCCGATCTCGAAGCTACCAAAGCTAAGCTGGCCAGCACCATTGGCGATCTGGGTGTGCAGAGCGGATTAATCGCCCACACGGCGGGCGACCTTGAGATTCTGAAGCACAAAGGCGACCGCAACTACTACGAGTTCACTCTTCTGAAAGGCGCCAAACCGCAGCCGGTCTCGACGGTGAGCCTGCAACTCAAGAAGGCCGACGTCAAGAAGGGCAAGTTCACCATGAACGTGACCTCCGACGACAAGACGATCGAGAAGAAGGATCGCAATATCTCCGAGCCCATTCAGTTCTACTCGGGACGCGACCACATGCTGTTTGAACTCGTCGTCTGGACGGTGGACAAGAACAAAGCCACGGGATATTTAAGCACGCCGAAGGGCGCTCCTGTGCCGGTGACGGCGAACTGAATTGGAACCTGAACACCGGAACTGAAAAATGGACGGAATGCTTTTCCCGGGCGCGAATGTGCTGCTGCAGATTGTGCTGCGCACGGGCGTGATTTACCTGCTGGTGCTGATCGGTGTGCGCTTAAGCGGCAAGCGTGAGGTCGGACAGATGACCCCGTTCGATCTTACGCTGCTGCTCCTGCTGTCGAACTCCGTACAGAATGCGATGACCGGGCCCGACACGTCGCTGCTGGGCGGCGCGGTGGCGGCCGCCACGCTGCTCGTGATGAACTACGGCGTAGCTAGCGTTTCTGGCTCGAACCGCCGTGTCCGGCGCATGATCGAAGGCGAGCCCTCGCTCCTAATACACGATGGCAAGCCCATCGAATCTCACATGGCCCGCGAGCACGTCAGCATGGACGAGTTGCACCGCGCCCTGCGCGAGCATGGCATCAACAGCTGTGATCAGGTCGCGCTCGCCGTACTTGAAGTGGACGGCTCCATCTCGTGCCTGAAATATGACGAGATCAATCCCGGCGCGAGCACCCACCTGGCGCGGCGGAAGGGGATTCAGAGAAAGCAGTAACCGGAACCGGCAAGTCTCGGGGAGATTTGGGTGCCGGGCGATGCAATTCCTTGGGCAGTTCACCCAGACGCCGCAGGGAATGGATCTTCCCGCTCGGACCTTGGACGGTCACATTGAACACTACCGGAGCGCCCGGTCCTTTCTGAAATGTTCCAACTGAAACCAGGACAGTGACACCGGTCTGGTCTTTTGCAAAGTCTGCTTCGACGCACATGGGAGAATCGTTCCTGCGATCCGTGGCTGGATTCCCGGTTTGTTCTCCGCAGTCTTTCACCTGCCACCGGATGTCTGCGCCGCCACTTTCGTAGTTCAAGAAGAACTCGAGGCTCACCTTGGGAAGCGAACTGTCGAGTGACGATACGAGCGTGCCCTTCGCGCGTTGAATCGCCGCCTGTTCCGGTTCATTCGCGCGCGGCTTTTGTGCCCACAAGCAACCGGTGGGCAGCAGGAACCAGAATGTGAGAATGATCCGCCGCATGCCGATATTAGACACCGCCGCGGTCCGGAAGGCGCGTGCCCACCAAAATGACTACCGAGACGCTACGAACCTCTAATGAAACCCGCTGTCAATCAGTCCACCGCTAGGAATTTGATACACACCGGCGCTCCTACATCGAGCACCTTCCCCGTTGGTGTCAGCTGGCCGATCTTCTGGTCGATCTTAAACACCACGATATTGTCCGACTTCTGGTTGGCCGCAAACAGCAGTGCGCCCGTGGGATCGATCTCGAAGCTGCGCGGTTCTTTGCCCCCGGTGTGCGTAATTGCTACCTGTGTCAGCGTCCCCTTGGTCTGGTCGATTGCGTAGATGGCGATGCTGTCGTCGCCGCGGTTGGAGGCATACAAAAACTTGCCCGAGGGATGCATGCGGATCTCGGCGTCGTCGTTGCGCCCGGTAAAATCCTTGGGCAACGTCGTGACCGTTTGCAAAGGCTGCAGCTTTCCGCTCGCCGCGTCGGTCGAAAACACTGTGACCGTGTGTCCCATCTCGGCGATCACGTAGGCGAACTTGCCATCGGGCCGAAGCACGAAATGCCGCGGGCCCGCTCCAGCCTCGACCTTGGCGAACGGCGGATCGTTCGGCGTGAGCAATCCTTTGCCGCTGTCGAACTTATAGACCAGCAACTCGTCGAGCCCGAGATCGTCGACCATGGCAAAGCGGTTGTCGGGCGACAGATCAATCGAATGCGCGTGCGGTCCCTCCTGCCGCTCTGGATTCGTGCCCTTGCCCGTGTGCTGCACGAAGCCCGAAGCCTCGCCCAGCTTTCCATCTGCGAGTATGGGGAACGCCGCGACGCTGCCTCCGGTATAGTTGGCCACCAAAACATACTTGCCAGTTTTGTCGACGGCAATGTAGCAGGGATCGGCCCCGCGCGACGCCACCTCGTTCAAGAACGTCAGCTTGCCGGTCGCATGATCGACGGAGAATGCGCTCACGCCTCCGCTGTTAGGCCCCTTGTACTTCCCGACTTCATTCACCGCATAGAGGAATCGTCCGGTCGGATGCAGCGCCACCCACGACGGATTCGTCGTCTCCGCGGCCAGCCCAAGCGGCGTGATCTCGAAAGTCCCCGCGTCATAGCGGAAAGCATAAATGCCTTTGCTCTTGCCGCCTTCCTCGGTGTAGGTGCCGACGTAGAAAAGATATTTGCCTTGGGGTTCCGCGGGTGCGGCGGCGGCGAAGAGACTCAACAGTGTGAGCGCAAGCAGCAGAGAAACGGCACGAAGAGAAGAACGGGAATAAGTCATGCTGCTATAGAAACGCATTTGCCAGCATTCGCGCAAGCCGGTCACAGGAAAATATGCGGAGACAGCCGCCATCGCGAGCTTGCCCTGAGCGGAGCCGAAGGGGTCGAGCGCAGCTCGACCTCTTTCTACTTCGTCAGAGTCACCGGCACAGTCTGGTCATACAGCCAGACGATCACGCTGGTAGACGTGCGCAGGTTGAACGCGTTCAGAGTGATGGGAAGCACGACGATGATGGTTCGCGCGACTTTTTCGCCAGGCTGTATTTTCGTCTCCGGCGGAAGCGCCGGCTGCACGCCGTTCTTCAGCGTGGGGAATGCCTGATAATATCGCTCGAAATCGACGGCGGACACGGCTTCCGCAGTGGCCTCTCCGCTGGGTGCTTTGATGGAGCCTTGCAGGCTTCGCACGTAGAGAATCTTGTCGCTGGTGTTGTTGATCGTGAAAGTCAACGCCACCATGGTCGAAGTCTGCCCCGGAATCTCAACGGCGGTTACGGTGTCGAGAGTCCCTGAAGCCTGCGGCTTGGCTCGCTTCAGAAAGGAAGCGATGAGCACCACGACTAGCAACGCACCAATGGCGATCAACACGATCTTCGCAGGTGGCAGATTCTTTTTCGCCGTGCCGAATTCTTCTCCAATGTGGATGGTTGGCCCAGCGGGCGCAGGCGGCGTTGCTTGGACTGGTGCCGCAGATTGATCTGCCGGCGGCTTGGGCGGTGGGACAGGTGTTGGATCGGGCATAGGGATTTGTGGATACCCGCCGATTCTACGCCAGAAGGGCATTAAGCGGGGCCCCCACGTCAACACCCATGCTTCATGGCTTTGGCGAATTTCGCCGCGGGCAACGTGTTCAACACGTCCTCTTTCGTCAGCCAAGCTCGCCGCGCCTGCAGAACGCCGTAGCGGATCTTCTCCATGTGCGACGTGTGGTGCGAATCGGTGTTGATCACAATCTTCACGCCCTGCTGCTTGGCCTGGCGCAGATGCACGTCGTTTAGGTCAAGGCGGTCGGGATAGGAATTCAGTTCCATCGCGACTTTGTGTTTCGCGGCGGCGGTCAGAACGGCGTGCATGTCGAAGGCGTAGGCGTCGCGGCGCAGCTGAATGCGGCCGGTAGGATGTCCTATGAGCGAAGTGTTGGGATTCTCGATAGCTTTCAGCAGGCGCTCGGTCATCTTCGCCGGCTCTTGATTGAAAACCGAGTGCACGCTGGCGATGACGACGTCCATTTGCGCCAACACTTCGTCGGAGAGATCGAGATCGCCGTCGGCCAGGATGTCCACTTCAATGCCGGCAAAGATCGTGATGCCGTCGATCTGTTTGTCCGCCGCGCGAATGCGCGCGATGTGCTCCACCGCGCGTTTGTCGTCCAGACCGTTGGCAAAGGCCAGGTTCTTGGAGTGGTCGGTGATGGCCATATATTTATAGCCCCGCGCCTTAGCGGCTTCGGCCATTTCTTCGATCGTGTTTTTCCCGTCAGTTTCGACGGTGTGCATGTGGACGTCGCCCTGCAGATCGGCCTGCGTGATCAGCGGGGGTAGGGCGTGCTCCTGCGCTTTGTCGATCTCGCCGAGATTCTCGCGCAGCTCCGGTGGGATGTAGTCGAGGTTCAGCTTGGCGTAGATCTCTTCTTCGGTCTTGCCCGCAACCGGCTTCTCGCCATCGAGCGTGGCCAGGCTGTACTCGTTCAAGGTGTAGCCCATCTTGAGAGCGCGCTGGCGCAGGGCCACGTTGTGAGCCTTCGATCCGGTGAAGTACTGCATGGCCGCTCCGAACGATTCCGGCGGCAGAAGGCGCACGTCCACCTGCATGCCGCTGCGCACATGGAAGCTGATCTTGTTGTCGCCGCTGGCAATGACATCCATGAGCGGCGGGTATTGTGCGACGTGGGCGATTGCCTTCTGGCGTTCTTCTTCGGTGGTGCAGGCTTTTCCGGTGACGAGGATGTCGAGGTCGCCCACGGTTTCGCGGCCGCGCCGCAGCGATCCCGCGGGCGTGATCTTGTCGATGCCCGGGAACTTCTCGATGTATTCCCTAAGTTTCTCCGCTTCGGTTTCGGCGGCATCGATCAGGAAGCGGCCGCTGATGCGGCGGTAGTCCTCGATCGCCTTGATCAGCTTGGCTTCGTGCTTCTCGCCCATGCGCGGCAATTCGCGGATCTTTCCGGCGCGCGCCAGTTTCTCCACCCCGTCGACGTCGCTGACTTTGTAGGCGCTCCAGATGAGTGCGATGGTCTTCGGTCCCAGGCCTTGAATCTTCAGCAACTGCAGCATCGACGGGTTGTATTTTGCGAGCAGTTCGGTTTGAACGGCAAGCCTGCCGTCAGTGAACAGTTCCTGCAGGTTGCGAAGCATGCTCTTGCCGATGCCGGGGATGGCGAGGACCTGCTTGGGATCGTCGATGAGAGACCTGATCTGCTGCGAGTGATTCTCGATGGCCTGCGCGGCATTGCGGTAGGAGCGAATGCGAAACGAGTCCTGCCCGTCGATTTCGAGCAGGTCCGCAGTCTCGTAGAGAACGTTGGCGATGGCCTTGTTGTCCATGTTTGGTCACACCAGGGCAAGGTTAAGATTAATCAAAGTTGGACGGGAGAGCCAGAGCCGGGTCTAGACAAACTCCATGCTCGCAGGGCAGACAATAAGCGGCGAGTTACGCACAGTAAGGTACACCGCCGCCTCATCGCTCTGTACAACCACGGTGGACGGTTACGAAGCCTTGCTCACGTTCGCGGCCTGCGGGCCCTTCTGACCTTCGGTGATTTCGAACTCCACCTGGTCGCCTTCCTGCAGGCTCTTGTATCCCTCGGAAGTGATTGCGCTGTAGTGAACGAATACGTCTGGCCCATCTGCGCGGCCGATGAACCCGTACCCCTTGGCGTTATTGAACCACTTAACGGTTCCTTTCATGCGTTCCACGTACCCCCCGCTTTCTGCACGTCCTTAAGGGGGGCCCCCGGACGTGCACCACAGTTCCTAGGATGCATTTTGAAACGGCCAGGGTGGGCTGTCAAGAGAATGCCGCATTCACGGACCGCTACTTTCTGGCAGCCCGCTTTACCTTCGCGGTGCGCGTCATGTGGTCGAGCCACAACACGGAAGAGATTGTCTTGGCGTCGCGGATGGTTCCGCTGATGACCATGCGCACTGCGGTTGGGAGGGGAACCATGCGTTTGTAGATGATTTCATCTTCTTCCGGCTGAGCCTCGCCCGCGCGCAGGCCGGTGGCGAGAAAGACCGACATGGTCTCGGCTACAAACCCGGGACTGGCGTAGAACTTCAGGATGCGGCGCCATTTGGCGGCGGTGTATCCGGTCTCTTCGAGCAGTTCGCGCTTGGCGGCTTGCAATTCCTGCTCGCCAGGATCGATGCGGCCCGCCGGTATCTCCCACAGATAGTCCGATGCCGCATGACGATACTGCCGTTCGAGAAGAACGCGCGGCGTTGCGCCGGAATCATCCACGGCCAGCACGACAACTGAGCCGGAGTGGCGGATGACATCGCGCCTGACCTTGACGCCACCGGGTTCCTGGACGTGGTCGGTGGTCACCGTAAAAACCGGTCCGCGATATACGGTGCGGGAGGAGACGAGACGGGCTTTTCTGGAGGATTTCGCCATGCCAACAATATAACGGCTTCCGGCTTTCGGCGTTCGGCTTCCGGAAGCCGAATAGCGAAAGCCGGAGGCCGCTTCTGCTATGCTGCCGGGAATGGCAGCGAAGCCGCGGGTCGCGATCGTTGGGGCGGGAAATCTGGGGACGGCTCTCGCGCTGGCACTGCAGCGGGCGGGATATGCGGTCGAGGCTGTAATTGCGCGTTCTCGCGGAGCATCGCTGAGGAAGGCACAGGCGTTGGCCAAGCAGGTGGGCGCTAGGGCCTCGACGGATCTGTCAGACGTCCGCGCCGGGTTGATTTGGTTCTGTGTGCCGGACGCTGAGATCGCTCGCGCGGCGCGCTCGCTCGCCGGGAAGATCGAATGGAAGGGAAGAGTCGCGCTGCATTCCAGCGGCGCACTCACGAGTGGCGAACTCTCTGTTCTGCGCAGGCGAGGAGCGGCGGTTGCGTCGGTGCATCCGCTGATGACGTTTGTGCTCGGTTCGCGGCCTTCGCTGGCAGGCGTGCCGTTTGCGGTTGAAGGCGACGCGGCGGCGGTGCGCGTGGCGCGGCGCGTTGTTGAGAACCTGAGAGGTCACGCCTATTCGATTCGCCAGAAAGACAAGGCCGCCTATCACGCTTGGGCAACGTTCGCCTCGCCTCTCTTCACCGCGCTGCTCGCCACCACGGAGCAGGTTGCTGCACTCGCGGGTGTGAGCCGAAAAGCGCCGAGGCTGCGAATGATTCCCATCCTGCTGCAGACGCTGGCGAACTATGCCGCTTTCGGCCCTGCGGGCAGCTTCAGCGGACCAATTGTCCGCGGCGATGTCGACACCGTGAAGCGCCATCTTCGCGTGCTGCGCGGTGCTCCCGTTGCGCGAGAGGTCTATGTATCGCTCGCGAAAGCGGCGCTGGCGTATCTTCCTGGGAAAAACAAAAGAGCGCTGAGAAGAGAATTGAAATCAAACCGGCGGAAAGGTCGCAGGGAGTAATTCCGGCGGCTGATGTGCCTTTTCGCGGATCGCCAAGACGAGCAGACCGAGGACAACAAACGGGAAGGGAGCGGCGGTGCGCAGCGGCAGGGCAAACAGGGCCTTTGAATAGAACAGCTCCGGGCGAAGAAAAGGCCGCAGAACGACTAAGCCCACCGCGGTCAACCATGGCCAAAGCAGAAGGGCGGCGCCCACTGCAAAGAGCGCCCGAAATATCCGCGTAGAATTATGTGAATTGTTGCGGCAGGCCAGCAAGAAGATCCCGGGCAAGAGAATTACATGATCGCAAACGGATTGGCCGGGCACCAGCGTTATGGTCGTGAGGGCGAGCAAGGTGCTCAAGGTGAGCCAGAATTCGTAAGACCCAGCGGCGGCGGCACGACCCCGCCAGGCCAGCACCAGCGCTGTCAGAAGCAAAAGAATAATCAGAGGCGTGCCTATGTGACTCCCTAAACTCGATCCGAGCACTTCCTTGGCGAGCGGGGGCGTGGAATAGCGCGGGTAGCCTGCGATCACGTTTAACCAGGACTGGATCCACCCGGGCCAGACGGCGAGCGACGCCGCGATCAGCAGGAACATTGTCGCCAGAAAAGCCACGACAAAACCGCGGCGACGGCGCCAGTCATTCGCACTCCAAAGGAAGAGATATAAGGCGGCGAGCAGCACCATCTGCGGCTTGATCATGGCCAGGGCCAGCAAGGTTCCGGCGAGCAATAGCCGATTCCGAAGCAGTGCAAGCAACGAAGCGGCGAGAAGAAAACCTACCAGCAGTCCCAATTGGCCCGCATAGAGACCTTCAAGCTCCTGGTAGCTGCACAAAGTCAAAAGGAGCATGATCGCCAGCACGACTCCGCTCACGTACCACGACAACGCCCGTACCCAAAAGACGACGGCTGCGGCCAGCAGGGCGGTGAGCAGCACGCACCACACAATTCGCAAAGTGCGAAATGGGATCTCGCTTACCGGCCAGAGCAGCAGATCGGTGAAGGCGGGGTAGGCGAACGCTCGATAGTCGCCTGGAGGATCAGTTGGGAGCCGCGAATCGAGAGGGCGTCCGAGCAATCCAATTTGAATTTCGCGAGTTAAGGTTGGGCTATAGGGATCCTGGCGTCCGTGAATCCATTGTCGCGACGTCAGCCAGATCGGATAGAAATCATTGCCAAAGGAGTACTCTCCTGCAAGATGTTTTGCCGCCTGTGCTTTCTCCACATGAGGCATGAACAGCCACAGATGGTAGTAAAGCATCGAAGCCGCACCAACCATCGCCAAGGTCAGGCAGAGAAGGGCAAGGCTGGACGACGAGCGAGTTTCCGAATCACGAGCGGCCATACCGACAGCGCATTAGAACACGGCGGTGAGATCGGCGCAAAAATGATCGACGCAAAAATGATCGGCGCAAAAATGCTCCGGAGAATGCCCCTGGCGGTAGTGCGGAGATAACTCGCGGAGCTAACTCTAGGTGAACAGGTGCCCGAGTTTCTCTTTCTTGGTCTTGAGATACTCTTCGGCGTGCGGGCTGGGGGTGACTTCGCAGGGTACGCGCTCGACCACCTGGACTCCGGCGCGTTCCAGTGCTTCCACTTTTTCGGGATTGTTCGACAACAGACGCACATGCAAGACTCCCAGGGCTTTGAGAATCTCCACGGGGAGCGTGTAGTCGCGATAGTCGTTCTTGAAGCCCAAACGTTCGTTGGCTTCGACCGTGTCGAGCCCTGCATCCTGCAGTTCGTAAGCTTGCAGCTTGGCCATCAGGCCTATGCCGCGTCCTTCCTGTTGCTCGTAGATCAGGATGCCCGCTCCCTCCTCGGCAATCGAGGAGAGCGAGAGTTCGAGTTGCTGGCGGCAATCGCAGCGCAGAGAATGAAAAACGTCGCCGGTCAGGCACTGCGAATGAATGCGTACCAGCGGCGGCGCGGAATTGACGTCGCCGGTCACCAGCGCGACGGCCTCTTCCACACGGCGGGCACCATCGGAACCGAAGGTCCCGCGAAAGCCGTAGATGCGGAATTTACCCCAACGAGTGGGAAAATCCGCGGATGCGACTTGCTGGATGGCATTTTCGCTCACACTTCAATTATAGCGGGCGGGTGGCAGGCGCGAGATTCTAAGAATGTAAAGACCACGTAAAAAAAGGGCCGTCGCCCCGGACGGCCCATCGAATCGAAGCGGAAGCTAGATCACACCCCTCAGAGTTCTGGTTTCCAGCACCACCGTATCGTTGCTGGCCTGGCCTATGGCATAGAGCAGGTTTGCCGATTGAGAAAACAGGCGCAAGGGAGTGGAAGCAACCAAAGTTGTTGTGCCCTGGTTGATTTCGATGGTGTAGTCGTCCGCGGGAAGATTGACATCCAGCAGTGTGTCCGGGTTGACGGCGTAGGTGTACAACTTCTTGGTAGTGGTGTTTTGCAGGATGACCTGCAGCGCTGGGGAGTTTGCCGCTTGCGCAAACAGGAGTCGGGCCATGTTTGCCGCCACCGGCGACAAGTTGTTTTTGAACGTCAACAGCGTGGGCTTGCCCTCTTCGTTCAGCGTCAGAACCGCCGAGTAATCACTCCTGGCATCGATGGTGACCGTCTGGTCGATCAACGGAGACTCGCTGCAGGGCGCCAGAGTGTTGGCGATGCTGACTTTGACATCGTAGGTTCCGGGGAAAAACGTGAGTGGACCGGAGATCGATCCGAAGGGTAAGCCATGGACATAGCAAACTTCGTCGTTTAAAAGAATGTCCACGGGAAATGTGGGGTCGGTGGAGGTTGCGTAGTTCCGTCCCGCAATTCCCTGGACGACATACATGGAAGATGCGAGCGCGCCCGTGCTCAAAGCGGCGCAAAGCAGGGTTAGCGCGAAAGCGAAGCGAATGCGATTGGTCATAATTTTTCTCCAAAGATTAAAGATGGGTGGAGTGGCTATGGGCCGGATAGCCAGCATTCATGGTGGATGAGCGCCGCTCATATCTGTTTGCTAATTCTGGTGAGAGCATTTCAGCTCTCGTGTTGTTTGAACCCGAGGCTGCAAAGCAAGTTCCGGGCTGTCGGGAAATTTGTTTCAGTGTGACGGTGCGGAGCGTTTAGCGCTAGCCTCGCGCCTTAAACGGGAAGATGGCATCCTGCTTGGAGGGAATGGGCGCGCCGTTGCGAGTCGCAGGCTGGAAGCGCCAGTTATCGAGTGCTGCCAGGCACTTGGTATCGATGTCGGGACCGAGGCTCTGCAGCACAGTCTTCCGGACAATCTCGCCGCGTGCGTCGATGGTGATTTCGATAACCTCATTGCCTGGATAGTCGGGCAACTGCCATGGGTAGACAACCGGGTCGAAAGTCGCGATCGGCAACGCGGGACGAATCTCGTTGCCGAAGAACGGGCCCCCAACCAGCGTTCCATAACGGGGACCTGCCTGTGCGCCATGTCCCAAGGCTGAGAGCGTCTGCGTCTTGGCATCATCTTCAGCATTCGTGCGGGCCAGTGGATTCTGGGGCGTTGCCAACTTCGCGAGTTGAGCAGGAGGTTTCCACGTCAGCTTCTCGTGGGCCAACCGCTGGTGACGGTAACGCTGAGTCGCGGTGTCGGAAGAACTGTGGCTGCTGTCGTCGGGCGACTTGCTCGACCAGTAGAGCCGCGTGACCGACTTACCATTCTGCCCCAATGCCACTGAAACTGGATTGAGCAACTGAGGCTCGGGGGCGCGCAGCACCCAGATCAGCACGAGCGCGTGGAAGGCAACCGAACCCATCCGGAGCCAGCGCTGCCGGCGCGCGGTCGCGGGATTCAGTTGCGCAAACATCCTTGAAAAGTCTCCAAAAGAAAGTGGCTTACCGCCAAAGCTTAATGCTAGTTAGACGCAGGTGACGCTATTTCGTCAAGGGCTTTTTGAGGAGGGTTCGCGACGAGATACCTGTGGGAACGCCCGCGCCGGGTGCGGATCCGGTTGGTGCCGATTCCGGATCGCTGATAAAATACTTGAGCAACCATCCAACCCATACGAGGGGCTATAGCTCAGCTGGGAGAGCGCATCGTTCGCAACGATGAGGTCGTCGGTTCGATCCCGACTAGTATCCAAAAAGGGTAGGTAGTTTGGTGTGCCGCGATTGTTTTTTGGATTTATATGGGCCTGTAGCTCAGCTGGGAGAGCGCATCGTTCGCAACGATGAGGTCGCCGGTTCGATCCCGGCCAGGTCCACCATTTTGCCGCAGCCCGGCAAGAAAGGCCGCGTCGCATTGATGGAGCGAACGTGAGCATCGGGCCTTTGGCGCGGTGACATGGATGCCTCCCGCGCAGAGAAAGCAATCCTATTGCCTGGGTCCAGTGCATTGAGACTCTTGGCAGCAGGGCTTTCACCGGTGTACCCTCGAATATTCCCCCGACCCCTTGTCTTCAGACTTGCCTTCGCGACGATTTAACCACGCCAAAGCAGCAAACGCAGTCGGTCGACTGTGAACACGAGGGCGACGAGAACGAAAAAAGCGACAAAATAAGCCAGCGAGTGGAGGATCAGTGTTTGCATCATGAAAATCTCCTCAAATGGGAATCGGCCTGGACTCACTGAATCGCTGGTGCTAATACTTCGTTTTTCGTCCTAATCAAGGCCTGTTCGGGGGGATTCCGTCCTAGCCATGCAAACGTGCCGCGCACGATAAATACATTGAGTAAGATCGAAATCAAGGATGCGGCGATCACTGTACTGAAAACGTTCTCAGCTACCATCCCCGCAGACCGCGCGGCCTGCATCACTACGAATGAGAGCTCGCCAATCTGCGTCAGCCCCGCAGCCACATGAATTGCGGTGTTGAGCGGATAACGAAAGAGCCAGACGACGACGCTCCAGACCAGAAATTTGCCGCCGACAATGAGCAGCAGCATCAGTCCGAGAAGCGGTAGGCTGTGCAATAGCACCGCTGGATCAACCAGCGTCCCGAGCGAAACGAAAAAAAGTGCCACGAATGCATCTCGCAGGGGAACCAGTTGGGTGTGAGCATCGTGAAGCTCAGGCAGGCTACTGATCGATACACCGGCGAGAAATGCTCCAAGCGCGACGGAGAACCCGACTGCTTGCGCCAGCGCAGCCGTCCCGAGGCAAATGGCAATCGCAACCAGCAGGAGAAGTTCCGAGTTGCAGGTTCTCTTGATTCCCCGGAGAAAGGGAGGAATCACTTTTATGGCGAGATAGACCAGCGGAATAAGCAAGAGTACAGCCTTGCCGAGAACCCAGGCGGCCATCCGCAAACCTCCGCGCTGTGCGTTGCCAAATACCGGAATCACTACCGTCATGCAGATCACAGCGAGATCTTCCACGAGAGTGATGGCGATCATCACGCGTCCGTAGGTGGTGGCCAGTCTTCCCGTATCGTTCAACAGACGCGCGAGTACCATGGTGCTTGCCACCGAAATTGCCGCTCCGATCGCAAATCCTTCGGTGGTGCTCCATCCGCAAAACCTACCGGCGACGATCGCGACACCCAGCATGATCAGAATCCCGATGGGACCCCCGACGAGGGCAACCCATTTCACGCGCATCAGGTCCGGGATCGAAAACTCGACTCCAATCGAGAACATGAGCAGCACCACACCGACCTCGGCCAGCAATTCGAAGGTGTGTAGATCGGAAAGATGCGGACCCGGAGTGAACGGGCTGACCGCGATGCCGCCGAGAACGAAACCGAGGATCAGAGGCAAACGAAGACGCCATGCCACTAGGCCTCCAAATACCGCCGCCAGGAATATGTAGGTAAGATCGCGGAAGAGAATCGGATTGGGTTCCATGTCTATGCCCTTCTATTTAGAATCCAGTTTTGTGGTTCGCTTTGAAAACAATTAGCCCGTCCGAAAGTCGCGCGCCCGCACACTTGACGGTCGCAGGCTGCGGATACCCAGTAGCCAGACCATTTAGTTACTGGCGGCTCCATCGGCCTCGCGCCTTAAACACTCACTTTAGTTTCACCGCCTTCGCCAGCGCCCTCAATAGTTGCACGTTGGTTAATGCAGATACTTTGTCAACCTCGATGCCATCCCGCGAGTTATGTATGATGTAGCCCTCGTCGGGCGAGCAAAAAACAACTTGTTTGTTCGTATCAAGAACAAGGGTATTGCTCTCTTTCTTCTCTATGGTGTACATCTCCGATTTCCTCGCATTCTTGTGTTTTTCTCTTCTCGATCCGCGATTCTCCCAATCCCGTGACACTATCCGGTGCGGGGTCGCCAGAGGTGGAGACTGGCGGAAGGCCAGTTTTAGTCTGCTTGATCACGGTATGTTAGCCATCGGTGACGACTGTTGCCTTGACCTTCATTTCTTTCCTTAGGTCACGAACGCCGACCGCTTGCGGGGTCGGCGTTTGTGTTTTTGTGTTGAGCGAGGCCGCCGCCGAAGGATAAAGATGGACGGCGCAACCGCCATAGGTGGCATTTATCGCACGTCGCGTGAAAGGGCTACCGCATCCGCACCGGCGGGGAAATGTAGCTTCCCGGAAGTGTCGTTCACGGCCAGCCATACGGCCTCGGCGACATCGCTTTCCTTCGTAGTCAACGCCGGTCGCGCAAACTCCGCGAAAATTGGAGCGGCGAAGTCGGCATAGGCCCTCGGAATGAGGTCTTCGACGCGAACCTCGGTATTCTGCGTGAACTTCGTCGTCGGAGCGTATCCGGGTTCGATCAGCTTCGTATGAATGTTGAAATGCCCAAGCTCGTGAGCCAGCGAAGCGGTGAAGCCCAAGATAGCCTGCTTGCTCGCGGTATAGGCTGCCGCCAACGGGAAGGGTGCCAAGGTGGTGCTAGACGTGACATTAACAATCACTCCGGATCGTCGCTCGCGCATCTGCGGGATCACGGCCTGGGTCATCGCCATCACGCCGAAGGTGTTGGTCTCGAAGATCTTGCGAATGTGCGACAGAGGCGTCACTTCGAAAGCGCCGACGACGCCGATGCCGGCATTGTTGACGAGGGCATCAATCGGCCCCGCCGCTTTGATGGTCGCCGCGATGCTTTTTTCATCCGTCACGTCCAACGAGAGGATACGCAGCGACTGCGCGCGCGGCAGAGCGTCTTCGCGGGGGGTCCGCATGGTTGCGATGACGTTCCAGTCTCTCGAGAGGAAATAGCGAGCTGACTCAAGGCCGTAGCCTGAGGAGCAGCCGGTAATCAGTATGGTTTTCATAGTACATCTCCTTTTGCTGTTGTCTAGCTCTTTGGTCATCCTTGCTTAGTAAAGAAGGCCCGCCCCGCTCAATCGCCACCGGACGGGCCGTTCGTCAAACATCAGATCGTGCGGGTCCGTCGAACGGCCCACAGCCCGAGCGACATTGCGATTGCCAATGTGCCCATCAATCCCACCAGCGGGAGCGAACTACCCGTTTCTGGGAGCATTTCTGCGGGCTGCTCTGCGCTGGCCAACGTGACCTGAGGCTGCGTTGGAGCAAGGAACAATAGAACTCCAACTTCACGCGGAGTTTGCGACGGCGCTTGACCGAAAGCGAATTTGCTTTGCTCGACTACCGTATGCTCATCGTCGGTAACGATCGTGGCCTTGATCTTCATTCCTTTCCTCAAATCAAACACCGTCTTCTGCCGACCTTCGATGACGAACTTGGCGTGATTGGGAACGTTGTAAACCTGGTTGGTATTGTCGGGAAGAGTCAGGATCACGGATTTGGGCGCATTCACATGCCACACCTTGCCCTCAATCGTTCTGACCGAGTTGACATAACGCGGCGTGGTGGTGGTGGTAATGGTTTGAGTCAACTTCGTTCCGGGTACGAGTTCGTGCACAGTGACCTCTTTCCCATCGATGGTAAATTTGTCGCTGTCAGGCACAACCATGTGCTCGACACGGCCGTCTTCCAGCTTGAGCACCAGATCGTTACCTGATACGTAAACTACTTCCGCATTCTTCACCTGATTGTCGAACGAGGATGGTCCATGCTGAACTGTTGTCACGGTTGAGTCCTGTGCCCAAGCCGTTCCGAGGGCCACGAAGGCCAAAACGATCGCGCTGGCTCCCTTGTTCATGAGGGTTGCTTTTTTGAAGAGGTTCATGCGTTTTCTCCTTGTTGAAGTATCTGCAGTTGCCGGCGCGCCGAGATTCGAGTTCTCAGGTTCGCCGTTTTTCTCTTGTCAGAGAGAAGCCGTTACAATGTAGCGTTGCGGTGCGCTGCCGAAGAAATAGAACGGGTAGCAGGTGACCAGCGTGAGTGAAGAAACGGATGTCGGCCGTAGCACTTCCACCTGGCGCGGCGAGACAATCTGGATTTGATCTACGATGTAAGTGTCCGTTCCCTTCAGCGTCTTCAGTTCGATGGCGTCACCGACGCGTACATCTTTAAGTCCGCGGAAAAACCCGTCCCGATGGCCGGCGATGCCGATGTTGCCGGGCTCACCGGGGCGGGACGTACCCGCAATCCGTCCGACTGCGTGGTTCAAAGTCAAATCGTCGGTTCCGTCGAACAGCGGGGCCTCAAGAGAAATCCTGGGAATCCGCAGCACCGCCAGTGCAGTTTCAGGATGTTTGTCAATGTTCTGCCTGTAGGCCTTAACCCGCCGTTCGCCCCAAAGCCTGAAGTCGACACCGGGTAGTTCGAGTTGCTCGGAAGAATCCCTGTCGACACCCGAGGGGACGTTGTCCAAATCGCTCTCATTGCCCAGCTGAGCTAATGCCTCGTCTGCCGCAAAGTGCCCGAGTGCCGCGCGAGACGTGAGCCAGCTTTCCATGCGGGCTGCACCGTACAAGCCGACCAGAGCCAGCCCTGACACAAGCAGAACTCGTTCGATCCATATCAGAGCCGTTCGCTTGCGACCTGGGGCTCCGTCCTTATCGCCGACCGACTTTTGAGATCTCCACATGATCGTCTGCTCCGGGCATCGATTTCCCGCTTACGCCGCCGATAGTTGAAGCCCTTCGGTTGCGCGGGAGCGGCGGTTGACTTTCGCGTCCATCGCCTTCCGCACGGCAGTTCTGGCGTGAAAAAGTCGGGACTTGGCGGCAGAGACGGAGACGCCCATGCTGTCGGCTATTTCTTTGGCCGACCGTTCTTCCAGCGCTCGGAGTTCGAGAGCCCGGCGGATTGAAGGCCGTACTGTCGCGATCGCCGATTTGACCAGCGCCTGCTGCTCCAGATCCGCGTACTGCGCCTCGGGGCTCGGCGCGCGGTCGGCAGGAATTAGCGTGAGACCTTCGGTGCCGGAGGCCCCCACATTATCGATGGAAACATGTGCGGCGCCCGCCCGCTTGCGAAGGATCAAGAGCGCCGAATTGATCGCGATCCGCGTCAGCCAAGTCCCGATACTGGAGCGGCCTTCAAAATCATGGAGGTGAACATGGGCTCGCAGGAATGAGTCCTGCAGCGCATCCTCGGCGTCCTCCCGATTGTTCGTAATTCGCTGCGTGATGCGAAGAATCTGCTTGGCATGAGTTCGCCAAATCTCTTCAAGGGCCGCCGAGTGCGGAATTCTGTGCCCCGAACCATTCGTGTCGATTTCACTAGCTGCGCGATTGCTGCTCAAAGAATCTTGCTTGTCCGCTGCGAACTTCTGTTTGCAATTCATGGAAACCTCGCACGTCGTCGTGATCTTCATTCGCTCACGTCAGACGCAACGAGAAGATGCAATCGTTGAGCCAATTACATTTGCTGAGTCTGCGCGACTTACGCCAACGAAACGCGCTGAACGCTCCAGAAATGCTGAAAGATCAGAATTGTTGAGTGCTTGTTGAGGAGTGCAGCGGCCTGTCGAATTGAGGATCAAAAGCAGACAAAACTGAATGAACAGTCTCTTCGGAGCTAAAGCACTGCCACTCCGAAAAAAACGTCGATGAGGCTACCGGGCGGCTACCCAGATGCTCTCAGCCGAGGCGGGTTCGATACACGCAACTTCGGTGCTGTCGAGATAGTGGAAGAGCAACTTCCAGATCACTCCAAGTCTTGCGTTGGTCCTGCCTTCAGCCGACGGTAACTGCGGAAATGTACCAGCGTGGATGCGCATCTAGGTAGGTACGGAAGCGCCGTCCCACAATTCAATTCCGCTCGCCGGTGCAGTGACGGCCTCTGACTCACTTTTCTTGCGTTCGCGAAATTCGCCGCTTTGTTGCATTAGCTTAGTGACCACGCCGGTCCATCCGGTTTGATGACTCGCACCCACCCCGGAACCGGAGTCGCCGTGGAAGTACTCGTGAAAGAGAAGCAAGTCGCGCCAATGAGGATGCGGCCCATGCATGCACGGGCGGATTAACGTCCCCCAGAGCCCATTCATAAGCGGGTATTTGCCCGTTGGGGTGCATGTACCACTCGCGGAGCATCAGCGCAAGCTGCTCTTTTGCGAAGTCGGGGTCGACCAGGGCGAGCGGGATGCAGTGGAACGCCAGGTCCCAAGTGGCATACCACGGATACTCCCATTTGTCTGGCATGGAAATTACGTCAGCGTTGTACAAGTGAGTCCATTGATGGTTGCGCCCTTTCCTTCGCTCCTGGGGTGGGCGTGGGTTATCCGGGTCGCCTCGCAGCCAATCCGTGATGACGTAATGATAGAACTGCTTGGACCAGAGCATCCCCGCAAAACCCTGGCGCATTACGTTCTGGGCGTCTGCGGAAAGATCCCCAGGAATGACCGTTGCGTAAAATTCATCGGCCTCACGTCGCCGGAGCGCGAACGTTTCGTCGAAGCTGGCAAACGCGCCCGTTCGTTTGAAGTCCGAGTCGGCAAGTCGCATCCTTATTACAACTGTCTCTCCCGAATCGAGTGACAGTTTGTAATGGGCGGCTGCTTTGGAGCCAACGTTCGGGATTGACCGCTTCCTTGATACCGTGCACGACATGGTCGTTGCTGCCGTCTTTGACGAAGGGAGAGCGATTCTCGGTTCCAAATAGCCGTCGAGCGTTCGTCTCGTTCTCGGTAAAGAGAAGTTCCGGAGAGCCTTCACAATGGAGCCAGCGGGTATTGGGCTGAGTTTGGTTCACTGGAGAAAGATTCAGTTCGATGACGGGGTTGGGAGCGGAGCGCGCCTGGTGCAGCTTCGGGCGTCGGGCGCGGTTTCCCCATGACCACGTATTGCGGAACCAAACTGTAGGCAGAACCCGAAGATTGGCGGCTTCCGGGCCACGGTTTGCGACCGTGACCTTGATCAGAATGTCCTCGACATCGGTCTTGGCATATTCCACGAACACGTCGAAGTAACGATCTTCGCCGAATACACCGGTATCGAGCAGTTCGAATTCCGCTTGGCCCTTGTCGCGCCGTCGGTTTTCCTCGGCCAACTCCGCGTAAGGAAACTCTGCTTGGGGGTACTTGTAGAGGTACTTCATGTAGGAGTGCGAAGGCGTGCTGTCAAGATAGAAGTAGTATTCCTTCACGTCCTCGCCGTGATTACCTTCGTCTCCAGTTAGACCGAAAATCCGTTCTTTTAAAATCGGATCACGTTCGTTCCACAGCGCGAGGGCAAAGCAAATCATCTGTCGGCGATCGCTGATCCCGGCCAATCCGTCTTCATTCCAGCGATCTCCTGGCGGAAGAACCTTGATTCGGGTCCTTGCGGCGACTGATCCACGTAAACCACGCAATCAACCCCAGCCGGTTGAGGATGAACATCAGGACCACGAGAGACACGAGAGCGATGCCGCAATCAATTGCGTTAGTCGACATCGACGTCACCCGTATTAACCTGCGGCATGGCAAGCATTCCGTTTCGGCGCGATTTGAAACGCAGTTTGTTGATTTGTAGGCTCGCGATTTTCGAGTCCAGAGTCTGACGCGGGATCCCCAGCTTCGCAGCAGCTCCCGACGGTCCTGAAATGCGCCCTTCACTTTCCGCGAGCGCAGCCTCGATCATCTCTCGCTCCCGCTCGGCAATGGAGCTGATAAGTGGAGCCGTCGGGCGCGGCCGCCGAAGACCGCGTTTTACCCACCCCTCGTCGATCGAGAAGACATCGCCCTCGGCCAAAATGACGGATCTTTCGATTACATTCTGTAGTTCACGAATGTTGCCTGGCCAATCGTAGGCTTGCAGGGTCTCGATCGTATTCATCTTGATCGTGCGAAATGCTTTGCCCACTCTCTTGGCGAAACGTTCGATCAGATGCTCCACCAGTAGCGGGATATCTTCCAGGCGTTCTCTCAAGGCGGGGACATGAATCGGAAAAACATTCAGCCGGTAAAACATGTCCGAGCGAAATGTACGATCCGCCACGGCCGCTTCTAGGTCGCGGTTCGTGGCCGCTATGATGCGAACATCCACGGGGATCGGCTGGCTACTGCCAACGCGTTCAAATTCTCTCTCCTGAATCACGCGGAGGAGAGTGATCTGGGTTTCCATGGGCAACTCGCCGATCTCATCGAGAAAGATCGTTCCCCCGTTGGCCGCCTCAAAACGTCCCTGCCGCCGCTGCAGCGCTCCGGTAAACGCCCCTCTTTCGTGTCCGAATAACTCGGACGCGATCAGGGAAGGTGGAATCGCCGCGCAGTTCACACGGATGAATGGACGTGACGACCGGTTGGAGAACCGGTGAATGGCACGCGCGATCAGTTCCTTCCCGGTGCCCGTCTCCCCCAGAATCAGAACTGTGGAGTCTGTCGGCGCGACGAGCCCTACCTGTTGCAATAGGGATTGCAGCAGCGGACTTTCCCCCACGATTTCGTTCGTCGCGTCGGCACGAGATTGCGCCAGTCGCGCGAAACTCGCTGTGGTTTCGTCAGCCGTCCTTAGCGGGTACGCGGAAGCCATAGCTACTCCCTTTCACAGTTGGTTGTTGGCGCTACCTTGTTCCAGTGCCCTGCGAATCTCTTTTAGCAATGCGTCGCTCCGAACCGGCTTATACAGAAAAGCGGCGGCTCCGGCTCGCATCACTGAGTCTCGAAGCGTGGCATCGCCGTGGGCAGTTACGAAAACGATGGGAAGCCGGCTATTCGTCTTGCTCAACCGCTTCTGCAACTCGATCCCACTCATGCCCGGCAGGCGTACGTCGAGTATCAGGCAGACTGTGTCATCGCAATCGTTACAAGCGAGAAATTCCTCAGCCGAAGCAAACGTTCTGGGAGAAAAGCCGGCCGCCTTCATCACGCTTCCCAGCGCTTCGCGCAGGGGCTCATCATCGTCCACAATTGCGATGATGCCAGCGTCAGTTAGAGTCTCACCCACTTCGGTTCACCCAGTCTGCGACGGGTTTGATCTGTCGCGAGCATGAGACTACCAACCGGGCGACTTGAAAACCATCCTGCTTTGTCTTGAAAACTCTACTGCTTTAGGAGGAGAAAGGTCCCTACTTTCGAGAGACGCTCTTGAGCTTCTCAGACATGCGGACAAGGTGGGCTAGGGATTCGGCTTGGGTTTTTTCCATTACATGAGCACGATGAGTCTTAACCGTTAGCTCGCTCATTCCTAGTTGAGCGGCAATCTGCTTGTTCAGAAGGCCAGCAACCACCAGTTCAAGTACTTCCTTCTCTCGCGGCGTAAGGGACTCGAATCGCCCACGGATTTCGTTGGCTTCCTTGCGTTCCTGGCGGAGGGTTCGGTCGCTGGCCAGTGCCTTCTGAACTGCATCGAGCAGATCCTGGCCGCGAACAGGTTTCGTCAGAAACTCGTGGGCTCCTTCTTTCATCGCGCGCACGGACATGGGAATGTCCCCGTGTCCGGTAATGAAGATGATTGGAATCGGGATGCCTCCATCTCTCAACTTCAATTGAAGATCGAGGCCGCTAAGCTCCGGCATTCTGACATCCAGAACAAGACAGGCTGGCGCGTCTGGGCGCTTCGCAACTAGAAATTCCTGGGCTGAGGCGAACGTTTCGACCCGCAGTCCGACAGATCGGATCAGACTTTGGAGCCCATCGCGAATCATGCGATCGTCATCGATGACGAACACCACCGGCTCCGGCTCTTTCATGCGGTCAGCCCATCCTCACTCGGCAGGGTGAACTGGAATGTCGCTCCACCCGAGGTGTTGGACTCTGCCCACAATCGCCCACCGTGAGCTTCAATAATCGAGCGACTGATCGACAGTCCCATACCCATTCCCTTCGGACGAGTCGTGAAGAAGGGCTCGAATAATCGGCCCATGACTTCCTCGTTCAGCCCAACACCGGAGTCCCGAACGGAAACTCGAACCTGGCCTTTGTCCTCTGCTTCAGTACGAAGAGTCAGCATTCTCGGCCGATCAGTAACAGATGTCGTCGCTTCGATTCCGTTCACGATCAGATTCAAGATTACCTGCTGCAATTGGATGCTATCGCACAATACGATAGGTAAGTCCGGCGAGAGTTCGAGTTTAATGGCCACATGGTTCCTCTCTGCTTGCCCTTCGGCGAGAGCAGCGATTTGCTCTATGACTCGGTTAAGCGGGACGCGGGATTTCTCTGGTGTAGCCTTGGTGATGAGGGAACGAATTCGGGCAATGACTTCTGCCGCGCGCGTAGCGCCCTGTGTGGCGCGCTCTGCTGCGGATCGTGCTTCAGCAAGATCCGGCATTTTCCGAGATAGCCATGCGACACAGGCATCTGCGTTTGCCACCACTGCCGCGAGCGGTTGGTTGACTTCGTGTGCTATCGACGCTGTCAATTCGCCGATGGTAGTGATTCGTGCGGCGCGAGCCAATTCTGCGCGCGTGGCCTGCAGCGTCTCCTCTGTACGCCTCTGCTCCGCCATCTGTCTCACAAGTGCATCGTTTGCATTCTTGAGCTCGGCCGTTCGCTCCGCAACTCTCACTTCAAGCTCGTCACGAGCCTGTCGAATTGAATCTTCGCTGCGTTTTCGCCAAGAAATCAGCTGGGTCACTCCCATTTCACACGCAACGAACGTCACAAAGTAGGGCAGATCGTGGGGCGTTACCGCCAAGCTACGCAGCGGTGGCGTGAAGTAGTACATCACTGCGAGCGTGCTACAAATAACAGCAAGCCAGCCGGGACCCGCTCCGCCGAACCAAGTGCTGAGGATCACTGCTGCAGAGAAGAAAAACCAAAAAGGGTTGCCAAAAGAGTTTTGCAGCGCCAAGGACACCAATAGAGCAAGGAAGATGAGACCGATCGCGAGCCCGTAGCGAAACAATGTGCGTTTGGCCGTAGCCGCGGTGCTGATCTGCATTTGGAAGATTCCAGAATGGACTTGAATTTTATAATACGCTACTCAATCCCGTGCCAACTGCAGACCGCCTCGATAAGGCAATCCGAGATCGCGCCCTGGAATTCATGCACGCTGCCACTCGTCACCAACCGTCCAAACTACGCTAGCGCGATTGTCACAAAGCAGGAAGTCACTGACGCCCTTGGGTGACCGCCCACTCGTGCAGAGCTCGTCCGCCATGGGCTACACGGGGGATGAACCGCACTGGAGGCGAGGCGTGGCAGAAGGCGGCATCATGCCATGATAGCTCTGGGGAGATTCGCTAGTTGTTCGCTGGCGTTGGGAAAATTCATTGTACCTAAAATGTACCCAGAGATTGGGACTGGTGCCTCTTTAGACCTTCTGGCATGCATAAGAATCAATAACTTGCGTATTGTCAACACCGGTCAATAGTTCGAGCCCGACTAGCTCCACCAAATCTACGCCGAACTTTCCACGTCGCTCATATTTTGGAGGGTGATGTGTCGAAGCCTTAAGGAATGCTGGGAGCTCGTTGCGACTCGGAGTTCGAGTCAGACATGATCTGGAACACCAGCGCTCAGATGATTCCGTCGCAGCTTGCATATATATCCGAACAGGGGAAATGTGATTGCGACGACGAAACCGATCGTTGCTTTTATGCACGAGCTCCCAGCAAACGCTTATGCCGCCACTGCCTGGCGTTGCTTGATGAACGCCAGCAGGTCGGCGTTGATCTGGTCCGCGTGGGTTGTGGGCATCCCGTGTGGGAAACCGGGATACACCTTAAGTGTCGCACCCTTCACAAGCTTTGCGGACTGCAGGGCCGCAGCGCGAATCGGCACTATCTGGTCGTCCTCGCCATGAAGAATCAGGGTGGGCACGTCGAACTTCTTGAGATCTTCGGTGAAGTCCGTCTCAGAGAAGGCCTTGATGCAGTCGTAGCCCGCCTTCATCCCGCCCATCATCCCCTGGAGCCACCATTTCTCCCGGATGCCTTCCGATATCTTCGCGCCCGGCCGATTGTAGCCGTAGAACGGAAGAGTGATGTCCTTGTAAAACTGCGGCCGATTCTCTACATACGCGGCTCGCAGACCGTCGAAAACCTCGATAGGAGCGCCCGCCGGATTCTTCTCCGTCTTCACCATCAGGGGCGGTACGGCGCTGATGAGCACCGCCATGGCCACGCGCTTCGACCCGTGCCGCCCGATGTAGCGGGCAACCTCGCCGCCGCCGGTCGAGTGCCCCACATGGATTGCGTTTTTCAGGTCGAGCTTTTCCGTGAGCGCTGCCAGATCGTCGGCATAGGTATCCATGTCATTGCCATCCCAGGTTTGCGTGGAACGGCCATGTCCTCGCCGGTCATGCGCGATCACGCGATAACCGCGCTGGCCGAAAAATAACATTTGTCCGTCCCAGTCGTCCGCCGTGAGCGGCCACCCGTGGCTGAACACTATGGGCTGGCCTGTTCCCCAGTCCTTGTAGAAAATCTGCGTACCATCTTTCGTTGTGATTGTGGGCATAGCGTTTTCTCCTTGACTGCGAATCGTTTTTTTCTAAGAAGGATCGAAGACGACTGTGTGTCTATCAGGCCGCACGGCGTTCGACTACCGGCGCGGCGGCGGCGAATTCGTCGTGGGCTCTTGAATATACGATCATTTGCTCCATATCAAACGCCCTGATACACGAGCGCAAGAAATGCACTCGGGGTCATGAACAGGTTGCCCCACTCCGCGTCATAGCGTGCGCCAGGCTTGGCCACGATAACTTCGGGCAGGGACCGACCCTGTTTCTTGAGAGCAGCCACCTTGTCGCGGATTTCAACCAGCACGTCTCGGAACAGAACCAGGTCGGCCCTGGCGCCAATCGCCCCGTGACCGGAGATGACGATGGTCTTATCCGTAGCCATTGCCAGGTTGGCCTCCGCCGCCCGGATCTGTCCGTCGATGCTGCCGCCAGTGGAGTAGTCGATGAAGGGGTAATCGCGGTTCCAAAAAGTGTCGCCTACATGAAGAATGTCGGCCTCTGCGAAGTACGCGGAGATGTCGGAGTCCGTGTGCGCAGGCTCATAGTGCTTGAGAACAAGGGTTGTACTATTGGCGTGCAATGTGTAGTCGTCCTTGAAGACAGTTGAGGGAATCGCACCTGCTGGCGCGGCGGGGAAGGTGTGCTTCCAGCCCTCCACGCGCGTGTCTACTAAAAGGTGTTCGCGCGTGTTCTCGTGCGCCAAGATGCAAGCTCCGGCATCGTGAAGCCATTCGTTCCCACCGGTGTGATCAAAGTGCCAATGAGTGTTGATCAATTGCTTGATCGGATCTGAATTAATGCTCGCCAGAGCCGCGGAGACGTTCGGACGCGTGGTGACGATTTCAGCGTCCACGACAACCTTGCCGTCGGGGCCGGTCAGAACAGCAATATTTCCACCCGGGCCCAAGAGAACGCTGACGTTGCGGCGCAGGGTTTGAACCACAATCTTTGCTGTGGCGGATGCCTTTAGTGCATCCCCGACGAGATCGCCCGCCTGGGCGAAGAGGCTTCTTGGCATTAAGTAAGCCGCGCCAATAGAAAGACTTCCTGCAACCAGAAACTGCCGGCGTGAGATTTCGAGTCTCCGTCTAGTCATCATAGATTACCTTCCTGAATACTCAGGCGCACCGGCCGTAAGGCCGACAGATACTCTACCGAGAGCGAAAGCTAAGGCCACTAAAGTGCGCCGGAGAATTTCCACGTGGGAAATGTCCACCGCACGTTCTATGAATTAGCGTGCTGCTACGAGCGGCGCGCTGTTGGCGGCTTTTTCGATCAAAGTCGCCACCGCGTCGGGCCGCGAGACGTAGATCGCATGGCTTCCCTTGATTTCAACCACCTTGGAACCGGCTCGCTTCGACATGAATCGCTGGAGTTCCGGAGCGATCATGTGATCTTCTGTGGTCAGCAGATACCAGCTCGGCTTCGTCTTCCAGGCGGCCGCTGTGGCCCCGCCGCTCGCGGCCGCAAGTGCCCACGGCACTTGGGAATTGGCCATGAAATCTGCAATCTCGGGCTTTACGTCAGCGGCGAAGGATGCTGCAAATTTCTGGCGGTCAAGAAACAGGAAACCGTCCTGCGGGGGCAGAATCGGGGGAGCCGGTGCATCCGCCGGAGCATTCTTGAGGAGAGAAAGGACGGAATCACCGGTGTCAGCAGCGAATGCACAAATGTAAACCAGCCCGACGACCTTCGGGTCATCTCCCGCCGAGCTGATCACCACACCACCATACGAATGGCCCACGAGGATTACAGGGCCGTCCTGCGCGTCGATGGCTCGCTTGGTCACTGCAACGTCATCCGCAAGAGAGATTGTGGGGTTCTGGACGACCGTGACGTTATAGCCTTTGCCCGTGAGAATCTTATAGACGCCTTCCCATCCGGATCCATCCACGAAGCCGCCGTGAACGAGAACGACATTTTTTACAGCCGTTGATGCATTCGGTTGTGCCATAAGATCCTTCCCCATACCGAACATCATTGCCATGATCGGGAGGATTGCGAAGATGATTTGTCGTGCTCTAAGTTCCATTGCGAGTGCGTAGTGTTTCAACGTGATGTCCTCCAGGAATTGTGTTCGTAACCTACCGCTACTGCATTTGCGTTGCCGCCTTCCGCTCTCAGCGGTCTTGGGAGCGCAGGTTGCGCCGCGCGCTTCTGATACGCCGCCGCGCCGCGCTTCACACCGACATCATCGAACAGTGAATCAATGAAGAGCCGGAGACACGGGCTCATTTGGTCTGGCAATTCGAGAGTCCCCACAATCCCCATGGCTGCCCTCCCAGGTTTTCGATTGGTGTTCGGTGTGATGGCTACTCTCGCAAACTGCGGAGCAGAACGCATCCCGATATGCAGTGTTTTTTCCTTACCCAAGAAGACTGAAAGCTGGGTAACTCGATCGAGGTAGTTCAGCGAGAGTCAAAGAGTACTGTCGTCTGAAGAGTGTGGCCTTGCGGGAATGATGATCTCGCGGCGTCCATGGCGTCGCGCATCGAGCGAATATGCCCCCGGACCAAGGCACAAGAGTGCCACTGCAATTACGGCCGTAAACACCGCGGAGACCATGGCCGGTAAGACGTTGAACACGGGCACATGTATAAACCCGAGGGCGGCTCCCAAGCTGATCAGAGCTCCAAGACTACAAGCTAACCGGTTGAACAGTCCAAGCAGGAGCAACAGTCCGCATATTGACGAGAGCGCCGCTACGGTCAGCGGCAACAGTCTCGCTTCCGGCCACGCGATGAAATGAATCAAGCCGCAAGCCAGGAGTGCTGTGCCCGCGGTGGCCCGGAGCAAGAGCAGTCCGAGGCCGGACAGGCCATCGGGGAAGATCGTGAAAGTCGATCGTAGCGTAAAAGTGGTCAACATTTCACAGTAAATAGTTTCGTGACTGGGCGAATCCCTAGAGGTTGGAATTGTTACGTACCACTATCGTGGTACGAGCGGACTGCTTTCAGGAGTGTGGTTAGAGCTGAATAATGCCGCGGCGAACGCCGATGGCGACCGCCTGGGTCCGGTCGCTGGCGCCTAGTTTTTCCATGATGTGTTTCATGTGCACTTTGACCGTCTCTTCAGTGATGAAGAGTTTTTCCGCGATGTCCCGGTTTCGGTTGCCGCCCGCGATCTCGCGAAGCACTTCGACTTCACGTTCGGTGAGGTCTTCATCACTGATGTGCTCGGCAATGTGAGCGGCAATTTCGGGCGGGATACGCTTCTTGCCGGCATGCACCTGGCGGATTACTTCCAGCAGTTCCTTCGGAGGCATGCTCTTCAACATATAGCCCCGAGCTCCGGCCTCAAGGGCACGTTGGATTTCCACATCGCCTTCGAACGTAGTGAGCATGATGATGCGGGCATCGGGAAATTCCGTGCGGATTGCGATCATCGTGTCAATGCCGTTCATGTCCGGCAATCGCAGGTCCATGAGCGTGACATCCGGCTGGTGCTTCTGAAACTGTTGAATGGCGTCACGCCCCGTGGCGGCTTCGCTGACCAGCACCATATCCGGCTGGCTTTTGATGAGCGCGGCAATGCCTTCGCGCAGCAGAGGATGGTCGTCAACGCTGAAGACGCGGATGCTGTCGGCAGTGCTCATTGTGGTCGTTTGCTTTCGGGCTTATTGGCTTCAGGTGCAGCCCGTGGATTGAATCGGGCAAACCGTTTCCGCGGACGCACTGACCCACGAGATTGAAACGCGACCTGGCCGGGCACGGTCAATTCGACCTCCGTTCCAGCAGCCGCACGGCTCCATACCCTGAGCTTCGCCCCGACCTTTTCCGCTCGCTCCCGCATACCGGGAAGCCCCCAGTGCCCATCGCGTCCGGCGCGCAACACCTCAGGATCGATCCCGCAACCGTTGTCACGGACCAGAATGCGAAGATTGCTGGCGGAGTAGTCAACCTCAACCTCAATCTTGCTCGCGCGCGCGTGGCGGAATGCATTCACCAGGGATTCGCGGCCAATGCGGTAGACCTCGTCGCGAATCACGGGATGCAATGCCCGGGGCATGCCTTCCATGACGACGCGAAAGTCAACTTCTTGCTGGATGACAAGCTCCTGAGCAACGTGGGAAAACGCCTGCGCGAGATCGTCTGAATCATCATGCCCGGAACGCAAACCACGAACCGCGTTACGGCCTTCGTCGATGACTCGGCCCATGAGCCTGAGAACCCGATTCATCATCGGTTTCGCAGGGGAATCCGCCGGGAGCTGATCTTCTGCCACGTGTAGCTGCATGGATGCGCTGAGAAACCCCTGCAATAACGTATCATGCAGCTCCTGAGCGATGCGCGTGCGTTCGGCGAGACGTTCCTCGAAACGCAGGTTCAGTTGTTGGGTCAGTCGATGCAGATGGAGCCGGTAAAACACGAACACGATGCTTGCGAGAAGCACGGCCAATGTTGACCGGAACGACCACGTCTGCCAGAGTGCAGGCTCGACCTCGATGCTGACAACCGTCTCCGAGCCATTCCATTCTCCATAACTATTGCTGGCGAGAAGGTGGAAATGGTAGGTGCGCGGGCCTAAATTGGTGTAAACCGCTTCGCGAGCGGCGCTGGGCTCGCTCCATTGCCGGTCGAAACCTTCCAGAAAGTATCGAAAACGAATCCGCTCTGGCACGGCAAGGCTTAGAGCGGTATATGCGAATGTGATTCTTTTGTGGCCAGCAGGAACGCGGATCGAATCGATGGGAGTGACTGCCATCCCATCTGCTATTACTGATTCCACATGAGCAATGGCTGGGGGCCAAGCGGACGCCAGGTGAGATGGATCGACTACCGACAGTCCGCCCTTCACGGAAATCCAGATCCTTCCCTCAGAGTCACTGACTACCGACCTGCTGCGATTGACTCCTTCGCTGCTCGGCAGACCATCGGCCGGGCCATATTCGCGAATGTCTCCCGTTCCAGTCTGACCCGTGAACAGTTTGTCTCGTGGTACCTGCAAGATATGACTAGAAGTCGTTATCCAGAATCGTCCACTCTTATCTTCCGCGATGCCGAATATGGGTCCGCGCAAAACGTCTGGCAGCGGCGGAACTTGAACTTTCCCGAAGACGAGAAACGCCAGGCCTGCAGACGTTCCGCTCCACAATACTCCCGCTGAATCCTCGAAAAGACAATTCACATGTGCAGAAGGTAAACCGTCCCGCGTGCTATAGGTTTTCCACTGATTGTTGGACAGGGAACTCAATCCATTGGATGTCGCAAACCACATCGTCCGATCGCGAGTTTCGAGAATCGACGAGACGGTGTTCGCGGCAAGACCGCTTGCGGCAGTGTAGGTGGTGAATCGGCCGTCACGGAATCTGCTGACACCGCCGCTCAGAGTGCCCGCCCATACTGATCCATCTCGACTCTCGAGCACCGCATAGACGCTGTTTTGAGCCAACCCATCGGCCTCGGTGAAGGTCTGGCTGGTTGCGGTTCCATTCCGCCATTGCAGGTGTGTGAGCCCGCCACGCTGGCGTCCAATCCAGATTTCGTCACCGCGGCCTGCGATGGAATAAACCACATCGTTGGCAGGGACCGCGATCGAACCAGGTTGAACCTGAGCATCCTTGATCGCGTATAAGCCGCCTTGACCGGGCGCGAACCAGGTTCGACTCTTTGCGTCGCCGTAAATCGGGCCGGAGTTCTCGAAGCGAGGGTCTGCAGCGGAAGAGAACGTCATGAAAACTGTGTCTCGGATGCGCCCAAGGCCACGCGCTCCACCCACCCACACATTTCCCTCGCGGTCTTCAAATAGCACGTTGATAGCGCCGTTGCCGCGAAGTTCTTTTTCGTCGGAAAACGACGCGCCTTTTGTGGTGATGCGCAAAAGGCCGCGGTCAGTCCCGACCCATACGTTCGAATCGCGATCCTGCAGCAGGCTCAAAATTTGCAGGTTGCCGAGAGAGGAAGGCAACGCCTCTCGACGATAGCCCTGGTCGTTCCACTGATATAAGCCATTGTCGGTGCCGACCAGCAAATCGTGTTCGCTAATGGACAGAAGGCAATTGATCTTTCGCTCAGGGAATGCGGCATTCACAGCGGCGGCATGGCTATCGGCAAGAAGAAATAAGCCGGCGCCCAGGGTGCCCAACCAGATCCTGCCCTCCGATGTCTCTGCCATTGAGATCACGGGCGACGAGCCGGGCAGCATCGTGGGCGTCGCAACCCTCTGAATATTTTCTGCTTCGAAGCGGAACGTGCCCTTCACGGGGTCTGAAATCAAGACCGCACCATTCCTGTCTTTCGAAACGGCAGTTACATGGGGACTCAGTGGTCCAACCCCATACGCAACGGTTTCAAATTTGCCGCCCTTTTGGCGCAGCACATCCAAGCCTTGCACGCGGACCCAAAGAGTTCCGCTCGCATCCGTCAGCAAACCCAAGATAGGAACATCCGAAGGACCGGCGGTCGAAGAAAATGCGACCCGCACGAAATTAAAGCCGTCAAAACGAAACAGCCCCCTGTCCGTGCCTATCCAGAGATACCCGTCGTCTGTCTGCGCGATCGCATTCACTGCGCCACCCGGGAATTTGGCTTCTGTATTCCAATTCTCCCGGACGTACTGGAACAAGGGACGATTGGGGTCGAGTCCGAACGCATGGCTGACGAGACACATCAAAGCAATCCCATGCAGCGCCCGTTGACGTCGTTTCAGCCAGGAGATCACGGAAGGTACTCGAACTTCTCGATCACGACTTCGTTTCCGTTCTTCAACGGCACTTGGCCCTTATCAAATACATATAGCGATATGCGTACCGACTCGTTGCCCGCAACCGGAACTCCCGAAGTGAACACATGCTGCTTGAGCAAAGGGATTCCAGCGCCGCCCGACCCGGCGACGCTTGAAAAGGTCACTTGCCCAGGTTCCCAGTGGAAAGAATGCGTGAAGACTCCGGCCGGAGTCCGGAATCGCACAATGTTGGCGGGGATGTAGTAAGGCTGGACGACGTAGTGCGTATTATCATTGTTGACGTACCCCCAACGGCTGAGCTCAACGTCCAGTTCGCGCCGATTCTGTTCCGTGCCTACACCATCCCAGCTGACCAGTGTCAAAACCGCCGAAGGTTCGAGGTGAGAGACGTCGCGCACCTGAAAACGGTAGGTTCCGTACCCGAGGCTGCGGGTGAGCTTCACTTCCGCGGCAGTCCATTTACCTTCACTGCCTGAGATACGAAGATGCAGCGCGCCATTTGCGTCTGTCCAAACGTTCGCCGGGTCAAAGAAGTTTCTCGATCCAGCGCGGTAAATGGAGCCGCTGCTCAAAGCCCACTCGTAGCCACTGAAATTGATCGTTTTCGGCGAGGGAAATACGGCCGCGGTTCCTCGGTCATTGACGATTGTCAAGGCCGCCACGCCGGGGCCGACGGCGGGTAGGGTTTCGGTTAGCTCTGGGGGACTGTACCCAGGCTCCACCAACAGAGCCGCATAGTCGGATCCAAGTTGGGTCGGGTGTGCCCAGCGGCCATCATTTTCTATCTTAGTAAATGGCTCACCCGAGTATTGCTGTGCCGTCCACCTTCCGTCAGTTCTCGCGTACAGAACGATTCGTTGTCCGGCTCGGGACCCTGTCACACGCCCAGCCACAATCGGTGCCTGCTCGGGCGCGGCGGAGTTTTCGGAGGGCACGTGGCTGAAGGTGATGGTCGGAGGGGATGTCACTGACTGGGAGCGACAGGCGCTGAGCGCGAAACACACAGCGAATACGGATAGTGCTTCGCCGATTGCAAGGATGTAGAACCGATGTTTCATCGACATCTATCGCACGGAGAACAAACATCAGCCCAGGCAACTGAAGAAAGGCGCGGAACTGAATTCAGCTCAGCAGTCGCATGCGGTCACAACTGATCCAGATAATCGGCATGAATGTTTGCGGCTGATGTTTCCGCGGCTCCCCCATTTGTACGCCGATTGTATACGCAGGGCGACCTATACGCACCTCTGCAGACGACTGAACAGTCGTTGTATTATCGCCTCATTCTTTTTGAACCTGAGTCACGGCTTTTCGAGGACGTCCGGAACTGCGGCGGAGGAGACGCTAACCATGCCAGCATCGGTTTTTATCGGGATCAGCGTAGACGGATTTATCGCGCGGGCGAACGGCAGTCTTGATTTCCTGCCGCCCGGCGGTGGCGAACCCCACGGCTACGAAGAGTTCATGGCAACTATCGACGCGCTGGTGATCGGTCGCAAGACCTTCGACACGGTTTTAGCGTATCCGACCTGGCCGTATGGGAGTAAGCGCGTTGTGGTACTCAGCAGCGGGCCCGTTGACTTCTCGGTGGTACGCGGAGGCATCGTGGAGCAGATGGCGGGGGATCCGGCTGCGATCATTGCAAAACTCGCAGAGAGCGGCGCCCGCAACCTCTACATCGACGGCGGGATCACCATTCAACGTTTCCTCCGCGCCGGCCTGATTCAACGACTCATCGTCACCCGAGTGCCGGTGCTGATTGGCGATGGAATTCCTCTTTTCGGGACACTGCCGCGCGATGTCCGGCTCCGTCATGTAAGGAGTCAAGCCTATGCCAGTGGATTAGTGCAGACGGAATACCACGTGATCGGATGAATCCACGCATGCGGACATGATCTCACAGACATGACCGCACCCATCTACGAGGCGCCCTTCACGAAGGCCAGTGTGGTGGTGGGCATCGAGACGGTCACGCTTCCGGCGATCACCCGCCGGGCCTGGTAATTCTTGAGCTTGGAGATGACGGTGGAAGTAACTTCCTGACCTTTGGAAACCACCAACCCTCCGTCATGGCTGTGGACCTCCTGTTGAACGATCATGCCGGGCACGAGCTCGTCGATGCGGCAGCTGCGGATTTCCCCTTCTTCGGCGTTCGGATCCAATACCACCAGTGCCTGAAAAAACTCAGGACTGAAGTTGGGGTTTTGGCGGCTGAGCTGGTGCACCGCCTCGGTGCGCGAATTTCCCTTATGAATGAGTTGCTCGTAGGCCAGGATAAGACGCAGTATTTCCGCTCCCGTGCGCATGTCCGGACCCACCTGTGAGGCGGCGGTCTCAGGGACGGGCTGGTTCTGGTGCTCGATCATCCACGCGATGGGTTCCAGTCGAGGAATTTTCGAGAGCAGAGCATAGGCCACACTGGGGTGGGAGTCATACTGGGCCTGCTCGTTGGGTAACAGCTTCTCGCCTTTGTACACGGCGGCGATGGTTTCCGGGGCTAGGGTGACGCAACCCAGTTGCGACATCATGGCGGCAACCTCGTATTGCCAGGGGTTTCCCAGCTTCATCGCGATGGCGATGCGGTGGATATAGCGGCGGGCGCGCTCAGCGCGGCCGAAGGCGGCGGGATTGACCAGGCTGAGCACCTCGGTCAGAACTTGAATGCTTCCGCTCAGGGTTTGTTCAAGAAGCTGCTTTTCCGCCGTGACCAGGCGGTACTGCAGCAGGGCCGCAGTCAGGGTTTTGCCCATCACTTCCTTGGTGCAGGGTTTGGTGAGGAAACGAAAGATGCTGCCTTCGTTGATGGCGTTGATGGCGGTATCCATGTCAGTGTTGCCGGTCAGCATGACGCGGATGGTGTCGGGCGCGAGCGCCTTGATTTTGCTGAGAAGCTGAACCCCATCCATGCCGGGCATGCGCATGTCGGACACTACGACCGCGTAGGGGCCGTTGGTGGTGGCGAGTTCCAGACCCTGCGGGCCACCCTGGGCGGTTTCCATCAGAAACTCGCGGCTCAAGCTGCGCCGATACCCGTCAAGGATGTTGCTGTCATCGTCTACGAGAAGAACTTTTTCTGCCATGATGCTCCTCTTTCCGATCGATTTCCTGCAATCGCATTGCAGTCATCGCCCTTCGCTATCGAGCTGTTTGCGCCAGACCTGTTCTCGATCGGCGCAACCGATGTTGGCCAGGAAAGCTGCGTCGACCGGGGTTCGATCCTGCAGCCGCAAGCTGTTTTTTCCATCGTGATAGGCACTAGCCACATGCACCGCCGCCACGGGGGAGAATTTCACACCCAAGCTGCCGGCAGGCTCGTGATGCCACGCCACTGCTTCCACAATCGTGCCCGGCAGTCCCCATAAGCCAAACAGATAGGCCGCCACCTGGGCGTGGGTGCAGCCCAGCATTTCGTGTTCCGCGGCATACAGCCCGAGGTTTGCTTTTTCCTTGTACTCCAGTACCTGCTGGTACTGCTTTGAGAGAGTGGAGGCCAGAATGAGCTTCCCGGCATCGTGCAACAGCCCAGCAGTGAACGCCCCCTCCTGGGTCGGTTGGTCGGCATGTTCAAAACGCGCAATCTTCCGGGCACTATTGCTGACTGCTAAAGAGTGGTCGGACATCTGCTGAACTTCGTCCGGGGTCAGCAGCGAGCTTTGAAATTGCTCGAATACATGCGCCGTGAGCACCAGGGTGCGAAGCGTGTCCAGGCCGAGGAGCTTGACGGCGTGCGAAGCACCGGAGATTACGGAGGGCAGGCAAAAGAAAGCCGAGTTCACCAGCTTCAGGATCTTGGCGGTCATGGCCATATCGGCCCCAATCAGTTCGTCGATCTTGCGCAGATCGGGATCCGGACGGCGCAACTCCTGGGTGAGTTCCAGGTAAGCGGCGGGCAGACTCGGCAGGTTATCGAGCTTAGAGACCAACCCGCGCAGACCGGGATTCTGCAAAAGATCTTTGAGGGCGAAAGCCCGGATCAGACGGGACTTCAGCTCTTCGCCCTCGCAAGGCTTGGAAATGAACTGATGCGCAGGATTGACCGAGCGCAGAATGGTCTCCCGGTCCGATTGTCCGGAGAGCACCATGCGCAAAGTGAGAGGAGAGCGCTTTTGCACTTCTTCCAGCAGTTGCGCACCGTCCATCCCCGGCATGCGCATGTCGGTAACGATGATGTCGAAGGGCTGCTGGTCCATGGCGGCCAGGGCTTCGTTGCCGCCCGCCGCAAAAACCATTTCCCATTCCAAGCGCATGGGGCGCAGGCTGCGCTGCAGTCCGCTGAGCACCATGGGCTCGTCATCGACAAATAAAATTCGTCTGGTCATATTCGTCTGGTCATTAGGACGCTAGGACGCTTCCGCCGCCTGCCCCAGGGGCAGCCGAATGTAGAAAGTGGTTCCTTTTCCCAGTTCAGAGTCGAACCATAATTTGCCGGCGTGCCGCCGGACGATGGCGGTGTGGGCCAGCGCCAAACCCTGGCCGGTCCCTTTTCCCACCGGTTTGGTGGTGAAGAACGGCTCAAACACCCGCGAGCGCACGGCCTCCGGGATTCCTGCTCCGTTATCGCAAATAGAGATCTCGGCCCAGTCCTGGTCGTGCGCGGTGGAAACCACAATCTTTCCTTTGCGCTGAGAATCGTCTCCTACGGCTTGCGTGATGGCATGCGCGGCATTGACCAGGAGATTCAGAATCACCTGGTTGAGCTCGCCGGCATGGCAGAGCACCAGGGGCAGTTGAAGATCAAAGTGGGTCTCCAGTTCGGCAACGTACTTCCACTCGTTGCGCGCCACCGTGATGGTGGTCTCGATTGTCTTGTTGAGGTCAATCGAATTCTTTTCTTCCGATCCGGGATGCGAAAAATCCTTCATGGCCCGCACGATCTTTGTGACACGCTGAATGCCATCGAGGGAATGTTCGATGGCCCGCGGAATCTCGGTCTGCAGGTATTCGAAGTCCGCGGCTTGCACCAGGGCGTCGAATTTCTGCAGAGTCGGGGACGAGATCGCCGCCGTTGCGCCTTCTTGTCTTATTTCCTTGGCAACGCCGAGGAGTTCGTTGAACGACGGCCAGGATTCCTGCAGGAATCGGGTGTTATCGCCCACGTACTGAGTGGGAGTATTAATCTCGTGCGCGATGCCGGCGGCCAACTGGCCAATCGCCTCAAGTTTTTGCGCCTGCCGCAACTGCTGGCCCAGAAGTTCGCGCTCGGTCACATCGGAGGCGATGATCAGCAACTCATCGAGGCCTTCCTCGGGAGCGCTGATCCAATTCAAGGTCAGGCCCAGGAATCGGGTTTCGCCATCGACCACGAAGGGAAGCGTCTCGATGCGCCGCAATTCCCGGCCGGCACACCAGGAATCGAACTCCGCCTGGATATCGGAACGCACCCAACGAATGCCGCATTCCGCTAACGGTTTTCCCGCCACGTCGGCCTTGGCCAGGCCAAACACTTTTGCCGCCGCCAGGTTCCAGCGTTTAATGCGGGAATCGCGGCTGATTCCGATCAGAATCGACGGCACCGAGTTGATGAATAACTCGGCTTCCTGGTGCGCCCGCCGCAAAGCCTCCTGGCTCGCCTTGCGTTCGGTGATGTCGACCAGCGTCGCCACACTGCCGACGATCTTGCCGTCCTGCATCACCGGATACGACCACGATTCCACGGGCACGCAGGTGCCATCGGATCGCCACACCACGTCGTCGTCGACGTGCGCCCCGCTAGTTTTCCGGAATGCATTCAGGATGGGGCATTCTTCGCGCGGGTAGGGGGATCCATCGGCCCGGGTGTGGTGGACGAGTTCGTGCATATTTTTTCCCAGCACGGAACTGGCATCCGCGTAACCCAGCATGCGTAAAAGAGACCGGTTGCAGAAGGTGCAGTTGCCGTTCAGATCCTGTCCGTAAATGGCCTCGGCGGTCGAATCGAGCAGTAGTTGAAGCCGATCTTCCCGCTCTTTGAGTTTCTGCTGGGCAAGGACTCGATCGTCAATGATGCGTGAGATTACAACGATGCGCTCCAGTTCACCTCGACTGTTGCGCAGGCTACAGCCGTGCGCCTCCACATGCCTCCAATCTCCGTTCTTGTGGCGAAGGCGCACGCTCACAATGCTTCCGTCTTCTCCCTCCCGCACCATCCTCTCGACGGCCTGGCGAATGATGGGCAAGTCGTCAGGATGAACGACTTCGAGCGAACTCCGATTTTGAAGTTCCTCCATCGAATATCCCAGGAGCTTGGGATAGGTGGAGCTGACGTAGAGGGTCTGCATTCCGGGGTATTCGACGATGGTGATCAGGTCGCCCGAATTTTCGGCGATGGTGCGAAACACGGCCTGGCTGCCCTGCAAAGCTTCTTCTGCGGTCTTGCGCAGGCTGTCCTGGACCAGTCCGACCGACAAATCGGAGGGGAGGTGATCGGTTCGCGGGTTCGCCGGTCCCACACTGGTCGACGAAAGCTCTGGCGTAAGTTTGGGAGTTGAACTCAAGCTTGCTTCCTAAGTCCGAGGCGGAAATACCGTCCGGCCTTCGCCGGGACAGGCCGGAACCGGCCTCACGGACAATGCTCTATCAGTAGCTGGCAACCGAGCACCCTCATTGAGATAGTCGGCATGGACGCGTTGCCGCTTGAGCATGCCGTCGATTGAGCGCGCACTCTGCGTCTTCCTTTGGCCCGTTCCTTTGGCCGCGAGACGCGCTTAGGATTCTTTAATGCCAAAGCGGAGATGCAATCCTCCAATGCCTGCGTTTGCAGGACTGCACCCAAACTTGTTAACGAAGGGCCAGTGCGACTCCGCCAGCGGTACACGGAGGTATTGCCGATACCGGGCACTCGCGCCGAACGCCGCGGGCCAGTGTGAGTACCTCACGCGTGAAAGTCACTGATCGTCGCAAGCGCCCGCTCTTGCCCGGACATATTTGTGCAAAGGGCTGCACTGTCTGTTAGCATGTTGGCAATCCGAATACATATCTTCTGCGTTTTGTGAAGGTTAAGCGCCCGGCGATGGCCCTCGAACTGCACTCGTCGAATGCGGCGAAGTGTATCGCGGTCTAAAGCCAAACCGGACCGATCTTCAAAGGTAGGCCGAAGTTGTCGAATCAACCGGAAACGGGAAAAGCTGAGACAGTGGTGCGGCGTCGCCGGACCCGGCGCCATCGCCGGAATCGCCACGTTCGGCGCGTCCTGTTGGTTGTGTTCGGTGTCGGTCTGGCGATCGGGCTGGCCTCGTTTGCGCTTCAGTATCTGAGTCCCTCTCTTTTCCGAGCGTCGAAATCTGTCGAGCCCGATCGTCCATCGGTTGAGGCCAGCCGGAACATCCTGTTGCTTACCCAGCAGGAATCATTGCGCCAGATGGAGCACCGGCCGGTGTATCCCTACTCGGTGGTGTCGGGCGGAGTGCGAGACGTGGCCGAGCTGAAGTGGGCGGCGGAACACGATCCGGTGGTCGCGGCCCACTACGCAGGATTCGATTACGACCACGCCCGAGTGGTGCGGCTGGTTTTGGCGCGTACTGCTTACATTTCATATCGCATCGGGAACAAGGTCTATTGGACGCGGCACCGAGTGAGCCTCAAGAAGGGCGAGACGGTCATCACCGACGGCAAGATCACCGCGCGCTCACGCTGTGCAAATCGCGTGGAAGAAATTCCGCAGCAAGCGACCTCCCGGTCTGAGCCTCCAGCCGCAAAGTTCGACGAGCCGGAGCATCCTGCCACGGGCACAGCCTTCGTAAGCCCTCCCGGTCCGTTCCAGTCTGCATTGCTGAATCGTCCAGGGCTGCCTGGGCTGGGACCAGCTCCGCCGTTGAGTTTGTATGATCCGTTCGGCAGCGGAGGCTGGACTCCGATCGCTCCGCCATCGCTTCCCAGCGTTTGTGGCGTCGGCGGAAAGAAGCCGACCAACGGTGTCACCGAAGGCGGCACCGGCAAAAAAGGGAAGGGGAATCCCTGCGGTAGCGGAGGCGGAGGCGGTGGCGAAGTTCCTGAGCCCGGCACGTGGCTGCTGGTCGGCTCCGGGCTGGCCGCGATTTACTGGAAAGCCCGCCAAAGATTTCTCCACACCTAAACTAGCCGAGTTCGGCATTTCGCCGTCATCCTCTTCGTTTTCATCCTTGCCTGTCGCGCTCACGCCCTCTCGATCGCTGACGACCTTCGTGGAAACCGTGGTACTAATACCAACGTAAGCCCCGCCTGCGATAATCGCTGCTACAATCGCGCTAGAACTACGGTTGCAATCAGTAAGTTGGAATCAGGAAACCGCCCAGGCGCAGGCATTCATGCACAGTTTTTCGCGAATTATCCGGAGTCGGCTGCTGCTGGCCGGACTCTGCGTGCCCTTGGCCGCGCCCACACTGCTCGCGCAGGCTTCCGTGCGCTCGGTGAAGGTTCTGGGCAGCAAAGACGCGGTCGAAATTGAAGTGGCGGCCAGCGACCGGATCGTCCCGCAGACGCGGGTCTTGACCGGACCCGATCGCTTGGTGGTCGACTTTCCCAATGCGGTGCCCAGCAGCCAGCTGCGCAGTCAATCGGTGGATCGGGGAGAAGTGAAAGACTTGCGCGTCGGCCTGTTTCAGTCGAAGCCGCCGGTCACGCGGGTAGTACTCGATTTAAAGAGCGCGCAGTCGTACCAGATTTTTCCCTATGGCCGGACGGTCATCATCAAGGTCATGGGTGGCGCGGTCATGGGTGGAGCGAGCGGCGCTGCTGCTGGAGCCGGCAGCTATCCTTCCGAACCGGCGACTCGTCCCGGCCTCGTGATAACCAATTACACGCCCCATGCGGCGCCGGTCAGTATTGTGACGGCTGCCCAGACACCGCTCGACGTTACCTATCGCAACGGACTGCTGGGGATCCACGCCAATAAGGTGACGCTGTCTGAGGTCCTGTTCGCGGTGCAGCAGCGCACCGGCGCTGAGGTCTCCATTGCCGCGGGAGCGGAGCAGGAAAAAGTGGTGGCGGACATTGCCCCGGCGCCGGCGCCTGAGGTTCTGGCGCGGCTGCTGAATGGTTCCAGATTTAACTTTCTGATTCTGAGTGCGGTCAACAATCCCGGGCAACTGGATCGCGTGATCCTGACTACACGTCCCGACGCCGGATATATGCCGGCTCCTCTGCCGCGCGTGCAAGAAGACGATAACGCCGAAGATCGTGAGCCCGCGAACCTGAACCCGCAGCCCGTAACCCGCACGCCTCAGCCCGGGCAAGTTCCGCAACCAGGCGATGCAAAGCCGGTCGCCGACGAAAATACTCCCGACCAGTAATCTCCCCAGCTGAGCGCGTCGAAACAGAGAACAGCGAACAAGGTATTCGCCTGCCTATTGAGGGGTGATCAACCGGATCGGGACGGGGGAAGATCCGGGTGCCGAAAGTGTGGTCGACGCGTCGTTTCCGCAGCCAGCTACATTCACCACGTGGACCTGGAGGTTGCCCGCGCCGTCGACGCTGTCAATAAATACCTGCAGAAACCCAACAATCGTAATCGCCGGCTGCGAGCCCGCCAGCGTCCCCACCGAATCATCGTAGATGGGCAGGGTCACGATGCTGTTGCTGGCAGTGATCAGCTGATTTGGCGGAACGACCGGATTCGCTGATCCCGCGGTGATTGGATAGGGAAACGGAGCGAGGACATTGAGTGCGTCCTGTCCCGCCCCTCCCGATTGATGGATCAGGCATTGCGTCGCCACCGAGGTGTCACCGCCGGCTAACCCGGGATTTATCGTAAGATCGGCGTTTGACCCGTTCACTGTGCCGCAAGCATACACGGTACTCTGGTCGCAGCCCCCGATAGCTTTCTGATAGTTCGAGTCATCGGCGCAGGAAGGAATCGCGCTGGCGGGCGGGGTAACCAGAGCAGGAATGTAATAGCCGGCCGCGATCGGTTTTGTTGCCCAATTCGTCGGATTGCAGTCCGAACCCGTGCAGTTGTCCTGTAAGAGGAAGCCTTCCCCTACGGTTCCGGTGCCACTACCACTCCAGATACCTTCGTTCTGAATCGCACCCGTCCCAAGTTTAACGAAAGTGCCCCCGTTTCCCGGATCCTGATTCGGGATGATCCAGGGCTTCACGCAGCGCGGCGTTACGGGGACGACCTGCCCCCCCCCCGCAAATTTCCCAGAATTCGAGGGATTGAATGCCTCCGCGGTCGCCGTGGCGCTCACTGATTTCGCACCTCGAGACCAAATCCGGGAGAACAAGGTAGGCATACTGTCGCGCTCGACTTTCACGGTCACCAGCGGGTTGACGCCCAACAGGTCGTCGCCGGGTACCGCCGTACAATCCGTGAAAGTCGCACCGGATCCGGAAGAGTAGCTGACGGTGACGGTAGCCGCACTGCTCCCGACGCTATTTTGCTGTGCCACAGCCTGAGCCATCACACTGGCGACGCTGGCGGAGCCGCCGCAGATCGTAGTCCACGGGGCCACCCCGCTATCGGGACCGGCCGTCCCCGTGAGCCCCGACATTGAGATCACTCGGGCGGCTGCGAGCGCGCCCGCATCGGCAGCTCTCTGCGCCTCCTCGCGGGCAAGGAAGAGAGTGACGACGTCGATCGAAAGCGCCGCCATGGCAATGATGCCGACCATGGCCAAAACCACCAGCACCATGGTGACGCCGCGCTCCCGCCGGCGGGCGGGGCAGCTACGGCGAATTTTGCGAATTGCGGGCGCTTTCATACCGCTCTCAGTTCTCGTTCATCGCTACCGACACAACGGATATTGTCGGGGGTAGCAGCGTGCTGCCGCCAATAAGGCTCGCGGCGCGGCCGAATCGCCACTGGTAGGCGTACTGGATGCTGACACAGGTGGCGATGACCGCGGTCTGCGCGCCCGCGGATTGCGACGTGCAAAGCGCGGAGGGTAGGGCGGCCCCGGTGACGGGAAAATAGTATCCGCGGTTAATGGTGATGGTCAGCCCTCCGGCAGGACAGTTGGTAGTTCCCTGGTAGGTCCAAGTCAGCCCCGAGTTGGTAGTGGGCGCGGTGCCGAGGGGGACACCGCAGTCGTTGATGTTGTTGGCCACCAAATCGTTGTGAACCGCTAGAAACGCGTCAATCACCGAGGCCGGGACGGGAGTTGAGAAGCCCTTCAAATCATTCGCCGGATCGGCCGCGGCGACGCGGGCTCCATCGCGCGCCGCGTTGGTGAGTTTTTGTTTGAGCGTGAACGCGCCACTGAAATCGAAGATCCCCACTACGAACACCACGAGCAGTGGAAGTGCGACGGCGAACTCGACCAGCTGGGAGGCACGATCGTCCCGCCATGCGAACCGCGCGAGGCGACTGTTCGAACTCCAGAGATGGGACGAGCAGATCACTGAGCCTCCGTGCGCACTTGAGCCGAGGCGGTCAGCAGGATTCTCTGCTTGTTGAGCGAGGTGAACGGAAGCCAGAACTGAAATGGATATTGAAACGTAACGGAAACGCCGCAGACTGGGGTAGCACCTGGCGACGTGGTGTCCGTCAACAGGACGGGCCCTTGCACGCAGACGTTGGAACCGGACACGGTCGCGCAGGATGTCGGGGCTCCGGAGCAAGCGTTAAAGGCCGGGGTTGAGGAGAGTGTTGGTATCCGTGTGGGATCGAGTTTGGATACAAGCAGGTCGGCGTTGACCGCATTGACCGCGTTGGTTGCGGCGGTGTTTGGGCTGGAGCAGGTTGCGCAATAAGGAGCCGCTCCGGCGCGGGCGCCGTCCTGCGCGGCGCGGGTGATGGCGCCGTAGATGCTGAAGGCCTGCCCGAACCAGAAGATGCCCAGCAGCATCATGAACATCAAGGGCAGCACGGCCGCGGCTTCGGCAATCTCGGCCCCGCGAGCTTCGGTGGCCAGTCTGCGAAGGGTGGAGCGCGCTGAATGCAGCATCCTAGGCCACCACTCCCATCTTCCAAAGAATCCCATAAAGCACCACGGTAAACGCGAGAGCCACTCCGTACGGGACTTTCAGCGAGTCCGGATTGTCCAGCGAGACCCGCGATCCCGGCAATTGGAAAGTCACCAGCGAGATCAGGATGTGGCCGATATTGCGAATCGTCTGCCGGACGCGTCCTTTGTAGATCACCAAGGCCACCGCCATCACTCCGGCCACGAAAACCGATCCCAGCAACAGATCCACCAGTATTCCTGGGCCGGCGAACGCGCCCAGGGCCCCCGCAAGTTTCCAGTCACCGGCGCCCAGGCTGCGCAGCAGCACGAACGGTAATAGCAATGCCAATCCGACGGCCGCGCCCAGTAGGGAAGTCTTCAGCCCGCCCCAGCCACCGAGCGCCGTGTTGGCGGCGATTCCGATCACAAGCCCGGACACGGTCAGCCAGTTCGGGATGCGGCGGCTGCGCAGATCGGTCCATCCTGCGACCACCGACAGAAGCACCGCCCCAACCAAAATCACCGGTTTCAAACGAGCCTCAGGCCGACCCGATAGGCGATCTGGCAGATGATCTGCGGTCCCGCGCTTTTCTCATGAGATTGAAAAAGATCCATTGGGTCACGGTTCAGAGTGTCCGGCTCAGAAATCGCCTGCGCGAGGGACTTCGACCTCCCGCCGCCTTCGCCATTGCCCCGCAAAAGCAGCCTCTTGCGCGGATTCTCACATAGCAGGATGGCGAAGTCAATGCAGCTCTGGATGCCCTTTCTGGGCCGCATTTCTTGATCTGACAGGTCCCCTTGCAGCGAAAATAAAAGGCCCGGAACGTGATCCGGGCCTTTCGCAGAACCATTGCTCTTATTGCCGGTTGAACGCCGGAGCGCCGTTGTGCTCGGCGATGATCTTCCGGGCGTTGTCGGCCAAAGCCTTCGCCTGCGGCAGAAGCTCCAGGCCCTTGACCACTTCCGGATCGGATTCGGCGCGAACCTTCATGCCTTCATCCTGCCCGAAGGCGTCGACGAAGATTTCCGATTTGATGCCTGACTTGATCCAGTCACTGTTGTCGAGCAGGTCGGCTTGCGTGTAGGTAATGTTCGCCTCGTCGAGCGACTTGCGGAATTCCTGGAGCGTCGCATCGTCGACTTCAAAGCTCTTCGTGGGGTGATGGTCGACCACATAGCGCTTGGCAAAGTTGAAGAACGCATAGTGCTGCAACAGCGTGTCCTGGAAATGATTGCTCTTCACCGGAGGAATGTTTACGTCGGGAGTAATGCCGCCTCCCCCGTAAACCGTGCGTCCGCTGTCGGTGAGCTTCACCTCACGGTTGGCGGTGCTTGTGCTCTCGGCGCTGTCGCGGTTGTAATAGTAGTCGTAGAGCGAAATGTTGCTGTAGTCACGTTGGATGAGGCGTCCGCTCGGGGTGTAGTAGTGAGCCGTGGTCAGCGCCAGCCCGGTGTTTTCCGACAGTGGATACACGGTTTGCACCAGACCTTTGCCGAACGTCACTTCGCCCGCGATCAGGCCGCGGTCGTGATCCTGAATCGCGCCCGAAACAATCTCCGCCGCCGATGCGGTCAGCCGGTTCACCAGAACGACAATGGGATAATCCTTGCCGCCGTTGCCGTGCTGTGCGATGTAACGCTTCTCGGCGGACGCGCGGCCATGGTGAGAGACGATGAGTTGTCCCTTCTTGAGGAACTTGTCGGCGACGCCGACGCCTTCACTGAGCAGGCCGCCAGGATTGCCGCGCAGGTCGAGGATCAATCCCTTGAGGTCGCCGAAGGAATCGAGTGCGTCCGCCACCTCGTGCTCGGTGGTCTCGTTAAAGCCATTGACGTGCATGTATCCGATGCCCGGCTTGACCAGGAAGTGCACGTCGACGCTGTAGCGCGGAATTTCGTCGCGGACCAGCGTGAATTCCATCGGCTTCTCCACGCCTTCGCGCGCGATGCTGATGTGAACTGTTGTGCCCTTGGGTCCCTTGAGCAGATCCGCCACGTCGGTGGTGCTCATGTTCTCGGTCGACTTGCCGTCGACCGCGATGATGACGTCCCCGGGATGAATGCCAGCCTTGTACGCGGGCGTGCCGGTGAAGGGATAGATCACGATCACTTTATTGTTGCGCGGACCGACGGTCATGCCCACGCCGTAGTATTTGCCGCGCTGGTCCTCGCGCATGAGCGCGTACGATTTGGGATCGAAGAAATTCGAGTGCGGATCGAGCGCGTGCAGCATGCCGGGGATCGCCCCGTTATAGATGGCCTTGTCGGCGTTCACCGGTTCGGCGTAATTGTCTTCGACGAGGGCGTAGACGTCGGTGAACTGCTTGAGGCTATCCTTGACCTCCGAGTCGCCGGTTAAGGACGACTGCTGGCCGGAACGCTGGGCAAACAGAATGCCCAGGAAGCCGCAAGCAAGGAGAAAAAAAACTACCAGGAAGAGTGATCGGCGTGAACTACGGGCCATCTTGAGATTTCCTTCGTTGAGGGCTTGCTTCCACCCCAGCTACCGCGCTGATATCAGGCAGTATATCACCACCATAGACTCGCCCGAACCGGGATTGTCACCTTGGTAACTCCGCCGCGGAAGTGAGCCGTCTCATGAGATGCAGGAGACGGCTCAAGGGGTTCCTTGCCGGACTGAAATGGGGTCATTTATGGCGCTCCGGCTGCGGAAAGCCCGTCCTCCACATGGATCGGTGATGGCGACGGCGATGTAGCGTGAGGCGAGGCTGGCTTGGATAGGGCGAATTTGCTTTTGTGTGGCCTGGACTGGCGGGCCTCTTCGTCATCATCATCCTGCGGCCAGCGCCGCCAGTATGGGTTTCGGGAGGGAAGAGACGGAATGCTTAGGCCAATCGCGGCGCCGAGTCCAGCCGAGACCGTCGCGAGACCGAGTGTGGCGCGTGCACCAGCGTTTCCCCGCACACCCACAGCCACCCCAACGCCGGCTCCTATCAAAGCGCCGATTAGAGCGTGGCCGGCGCTGGGCGTAGACTGCCACATGGCGGGATAGGCAGGTCCGCCCATTGGAGGACGCCCTCCTCGGAATGGCGGGCCCGGCGCCCGACGCGGAATTTGGGCCAGAGTGGTATCGCCGCTTGGGCTTGGGACGCCTTGGCTGTCGGGATGAGCGCTCGCGCAGACGTCGTCCGCCTGCGTGTAGGCGCACCGGGCGACAGCGACCGGATGAGGCAGGTCATTCGAAGTTTGAGAGTCGGCCGAAGGCTGAGAGTCCGCGATTTGCGCCAGCGCACTGGAGACAGACAGAAGCAATGCGAACAGAACAAGAAATCTTTCTTTGCGTTTCATAATCACCTCTGCAAATGCGTTTCGAAATTCGTATCGTGTGACGGAGTTGACAGACGACGGTCCCCAGCTTTCCTAGTGCTTGTATCGGCGCTGCGATATACCGTCTTGCCATGAACAAACGGGTCCGCGATTGCGCCGATGCCAGCGCCGATGCCACCGAGCACCGGCACGCCGACAATCACGCCGAGAACACGCCCGCCCGCACCTCCGCTACCATTGGCCGTGCCTAGACCCACTCCGGCGGCGGCTCCAATGAAGAATCCGGCGCGCGCGCTGTGGTGTCCGAGCCGTACTTCTCGGATCTCATCTCGCACATACCGCCGCGATCCCAGAGCAGTGAAATAGCAATCCAGCGAATCGTCGGAGACGGCTTCGAGTTGGCAGTGGCCGAAGGTGCGCGTGTGCTGGAGGATGAGTTTGATCTTTGTTCCCGCCGGAATGCCTTGCAGTACCTGCCAGTCCGCCGACTGCGCCACTGCACCGGAGGCCACTGCGAGCACCAGCACCAGGCGGATGATTTGCAGGTGTTTCATGACCGCAGAGTAGCTCCGACCAGGAAGTTGCGGTCGCGCGTTTAGGGCAGTTTCTGGAGTGTCACATCGATCAGTCGCAGCCACATGAGTTCGGATTCCCAGAGGTATGAGGTGGATTGCCGGTACTGGTAGCGCGAGTCTGCAGGATTGCCTGGAGCGCGCTCGGCGCATGCTTCGGCACCTCGAAAACGACCACCTGCGCCGCCGCAGCGCCTTGCGGCCGGTAGGAGATGCGGAAGAAATGACGGTGCTGGCGCACCTTGAGGAGCGCGACCACAATGGTGGGCAGCACGCCCAGATGCCGCGCTACTTCTTTGGTGTATTCGTGCGACTCGATGGAAGCGTATGGAATTTCCACCTTGTGGCCGGCATGCTCGAAGATCAGAGACATGTCCGATGTGGTGTCCAACCGTCCTACGACACCGGCCGTGAAGCCGGGCACAGTGCCTCCGACATAACGCGCATGGCCGTCGTCTAAAGCGAATGCGGACAGTGACAGAAGCAGTAGAAAACAGAATTGCAAGAATGCCTTCACGCTGCACCTCCTCGGGTGTTGCTAAGGGCAGCGTATGGGGTTTCGCCATGCTGGCGGCGCGGTTTGGGGCACTTTCTCAAGTGCCACATGAGGAAGTGATTATCCGGACTTAACGGATATTGCGATTCGGATCATCGCGGCCACACTGCGCTCGACATCTTCGTCAGTCGTGGCCCAACAGGAGACCGATATTCGCATAGCCGTGTGCCCATGCCAGACCGTGCCTCCGCACCAGCAGGTTCCATCTCGCTGGATTTCGACAATGACGCGGCGAGTGTGCTCGGGGCTGCCGAACGATACCAGCACCTGATTCAGAACGACATCGTTCAGCACGGCGAAACCGGCAGCGTGTAAATGATCGGCAAAAAGTCGGGCCTGGCGGCAATTGCGTTCGATCATTTCCCGCAGCCCGCTGCGGCCGAGCGAGCGCAGCGCCGCCCACAATTCGATCCCGCGCGCACGCCGTGAGGAATCCGGCGTGTATTGCCAGGGCTCGCGCCCGGCGCCCTGCGCAAGGTAGGCGGCGCTACCGGCCGACATCGCCCGACGCAGATGCTCGGGGTCCCGGACCACGACCATGCCTGAATCGTAGGGAACGTTCAGCCACTTGTGACAATCAATGGCCCAGGAATCGGCGTCGCTCACCCCTTCGAGCAGCGGCGCGTAGAGAGGCGAGACGGCGCCCCACAGTCCAAACGCTCCGTCAACGTGCACCCACGCCCCGGCCTCGCGCGCCCGTGCGCAAATCTCTTTGGCAGGATCGAAGGCCCCGGTGTTGACGTTGCCCGCCTGTATGCAGACGATGGTGTGTTCGTCGAGCACGGGCAAGTGATCGGCTCGCATGCGTCCCTGGCCGTCCGCCGGAACTGTGATCACGCGGGAGCGGCCGAGGCCAAGCATCGACAACGCCTTCAGCAGGGATACGTGAACTTCTTCGCCCACTACAACGCGAATCGCCGGAGCTTCAAACATTCCATCGTCTTCAACATTCCAGCCGACCCGCTGCAGCAAAGCCGACCGCGCCGCAGCCAGCCCTGAGAAGTTCGCCATCGTGGTGCAGGTCACGAACCCGATTCCACTGCTCGTCGGCAGGCCCAGCAGATCGAGAGTCCAGTCCCGTACGATCTCTTCGACTTTAGCCGACACGGGCGACATGATCTGCATCGCCGCATTCTGGTCCCAGGCACCCGCCAGCCAGTTCGCGGCCAGCGCCGCGGGGAGAGTGCCTCCGATGACAAATCCAAAATAGCGGCCACTGGTGGTTGCCACTGTTGCGGGCGATCCCACATCGTCGAGCAGGGCCAGCAGTTCTGCCGGATCGCAGGGACACTCGGGCAGTTGCCCGCCTAACGCCGCTAGTCGCGCGATATCCTCGGACCCCGGCACCACCTTGCGATCCCCAATCGCGGCCACATAGCGTGCTGCTCGGACCGCGGTTTCGGCGAGCAATTCCTTCACGAGTGCCTCCTTTTTGGGCTGCTTTTACAACGACTCGATGGGCTGACGGATGAACTCCTCGTAGCGTTTCAGTTCCGCGATGGATGCTTCGGACAGCAGAGCGAAGGGAATCGCCCGGACGCCCTCGGGAAGCTCCGCTGCGGTCAGAAGGTCGCATACGACGGCTGCCGTCTGCTTCAAGCCCCGTTGCCAGTTGGGTTCGCGCGCGTCGCGAAAGACGAGGCCGTCGGGATGGAATCCAGCCGCCGTCAACACCGCGCGCGCCACTCTCAGAAATTCCGGCCAGCGCGAGGCCACGCCGACCAGAGAGCTCGACGGCGCAGGCAGGTATCCCGCGAGCGAAGTTGGAACGGAGCGAACCTGCAGAGTGATCAGCTCGGTGCCGGTTGGCAGCAACTGCCGCGCCGCGGCTTCGCGGTTGGGAAGTAAGACAGGGACTCCGCCTTCTGGCGCCTTGGGACAATCCTGCGGCCCGCAGGATTCCACGGGGAAGGTTACAGCGCGGGCGATCTCCGCCGCCAAGATGCGCCGCAATTCTTCGTCCGGCTCAATCAGCAGAAAATGGTCGGGAGGTTGCAGCTCCAGCCACTGCCGCAGACGCGTGCGAAGGATGGGCAAGGTGACGCCCAATTTTCGGGCCGAGCGGAATAGCCGGGCGATCATTTGATCGAGTCCCAGAGCCGGCGTGGAAGCCGTCTCCGGCTTGTGAGCGCGAACGTAGACTCCGCTGCCGCGGCGGAACTCCACCCAGAGTTCGCGTTCCAGTTGGCGGTATCCGGCGCTGATGGTGTTGGGATGCAGGTGAAAGCGCCGCGCCAGGTCGCGCGTGCTGGGGAGGCGCTGGCCGGGCGCGAGATCGTCGCTCAAGATGCCGAGGACGACCTGAGTGACCAGCTGTTCGCGGATGGAGACTTCGCTGGCGCGGGCAAACCAGAATTGCATAGCGGCAACATCATAAGCTTTAGCCGCTCACGGAGAAAACTGTCACCAGGTTGTCTCGCAGTCATTGCCGCTTTTCTCCGTCCGGCAGTATGATGAAGCCCATGAGCTTTTCCGAGACGATCTTCTTATTCTTTTTGGCCCTGATCATCTTTGGGCCCAAGAAGTTGCCGGAGATCGCACGCCAGGTGGGGAAGTACATGAACGAGTTCAAGCGCGCTTCGAACGAGTTCAAAGCGCAAATCGAGCAGGAGATCGCGCACCTGGAAGTGGAGAATAAACAGACGATTCTTCCACCCGCCGTGCCTCCGGAAGGCGTCACCAGCCGGACGCTGCCTGCCTCAACGGGAGAAATCACCGGGCCTGAAGTTCCAGCGACCGAAGCCCCGGCGACCGAAGTTCCCGGGACCTTGGCAGCTTCCGAAGACGAGCCCCTGTTCGCGACCGGCGCAGGCTCGACTGCCGGCACCCCAGCGACTGAAGCAGCCGCCCACCCCGATGACCTGACCTCTCCCACCTCGCAGGAGTCGCATGTCTGAATTCGCAGCCGCGGGCGCCAGCGGCAGCAGTGAAAAAGATCCCATGCCCACCATGGGCTTTCTCGATCACCTCGAGGAACTGCGCAAGCGGATCGTCTATTCCATCATCGCAGTAGGGGTCGGGTTCGGCGTCTGCTGGTGGAAGGTGGAGCGCATCTACGACTTCATGCAGCGCCCCATTATTGATGTGCTGCACAATCACCACCTGCCGGAGCACCTGGGCTATTTGAATCCCACCGACCCCTTCAACCTTTACTTGAAGGTTGCCGCGTTGTCAGGTTTGTTCCTGACATCGCCCTTTGTGCTCTATCAGGTGTGGATGTTTATTTCTCCGGGACTGTATCGCAACGAGAAGAAGTACGTCATCCCGTTTATGGTTTCGACCATCTTTCTGTTTCTATCGGGCGGGTACTTCGGCTACAGGATCGTCTACCCGCGCGCTCTCGGTTTTCTGATCGATGTCGGAAAGCAGTTCCAGCCCATGATTACGATCGGGGAATACACGAACCTTTTTCTGAGCATTGTGCTGGGCATGGGACTGATTTTCGAGATGCCGATCCTGGTCTTCTTTCTGGCGCTGATGGGCATCATGAGTCCTGAGTTCATGGTCAAGAACTTCCGCTATTCGATTCTGGTCATTTTCATCATTGCGGCCATCGTTACGCCTACGCCTGACATCGTAAACATGTGCGTCTTCGCCGCGCCCATGGTCGTTTTGTATGGTCTGAGCATCGGCGTGGCGTACCTGGTGCATCCTAAACGGCGCGAGGCTCGGAAGGAAAAGCAGGCGCAATGAGCGGATCGAAGTATCTGCGATGGATTCTGCTGGCGTGTGTAGTGACAGTGCTGGCCTGTGACCGCGACAAAGATGCCGCTCAGGGCCAGAGCGCGCCACCGGTCACCCCAGCCGACACATCGCTGCCCACACTCTCGTTTCCGCCCGACAGTGGTGGCGTCCCGGCATTCGATGCCAACCGAGCCATGCAATACGTGAAAGAAATCGTAGCCCTGGGCCCACGGCCGATCGGCAGCGCCAATCACAAGAAGGTCGAGGACTACATCACGGGACATTTGAAAGGCGACAGCGTAGAAGACGATGCCTTCGTCGCCGACACGGTCGAAGGAAAGTTTCCGGTGCGCAACATCATTGCGAAGTTTCCGGGCAACAAAGATGGCATCATTGTCATCGCCAGCCACTACGATACGAATTATCCGCTGCGGAATACATCGTTTATCGGGGCCAACGACGGCGCGGCTACCAGCGCTCTTCTCCTTGAATTTGCGAACCAGCTTCGTGGCAGTAAACGCGAGGGCTACAGCGTGTGGCTGCTTTGGACCGATGCCGAAGAAGCGATGAAATCGTGGTCCGACTCCGACAGTCTCTACGGCACGCGCCATCTCGCGCAGAAATGGCAGCAGGACGGCACGGCCAAACGGATCAAGGCTTTCCTGCTGACCGACATGCTGGGCGACGCCGACCTCGACATTGATCGCGACATGAACTCCACCCAGTGGGTTGAGAGCGTGGTTTACGAAGCGGCCACGCGGCTCGGCTATCAGTCGCATTTCTTCGCCCACAGCAACGCCATTTCTGACGATCATCTGCCCTTTATGCGCATCGCTGTTCCCTGCGCCGACATCATCGACATTGATTACGGATACAACAATGTTTTCCACCACACGGTTCAGGACACGGTCGATAAGCTGAGCACCAAGAGCCTGGAGATCAGCGGCACGGTGGTCCTGGAGACGGTTCGCATCCTCGACAAGATGGAACCGCTGCCGCCCAAGTGATTGCGGGTTGAAGCGCAAATGTTAGACCGCAAATGCTAAACCGCAGAGGACGCTGAGAAATATGCGCTGAGATCGCAAAGAGAATCTACGGTTCTCTCCGCGATCTCGGCGCGCCGTGCTCCGCATCCTCCGCGGTAAAAGCTCCTTGATCGCACCACCGTGAACCCTAAATTTCGACGGTCTGATTTTGCGCTTTTCCAGAATTTCATTTCTAATGCACCCCATATGCGAACTGTGAAGGCCCTGTTCTTTGCTTGCATCCTCTGCTTCATCCTCCGCTCCACCAGCCTTGCCGCAACGCCTCCCGCCGATAACAGCGAAGCCAACCAGGTGGTTCAAGCGGCGCTCCAGCCTTCGCCGCTGGAAACGAATCTCCATCGTCTAACCGATGAGATCGGCGGCCGCGTTCCCGGGACTCTCGCTATGCAGCATGCCGTGGCGTGGGGGATACAAGCCTTCACGGCCGCGGGGGCCGACAGCGTTCACACTGAGGGATTCACCATTCCGAACTCCTGGGCCGAAGGCGCGACGGAGATGACCGCGACCACGGCTTACCAAGTCGACGCCTCTCAGGTGGGCGGCGGAACGGTGCTGTCGCCCTTCCGCGTGCGGGCTGTTTCTGTGGCTTGGGCACCAGCGCTCGCGCCTGTGAAGCACGTCCCGATTGTCGACGTTGGCGATGGTACGGACGCGGATTTCAAAAAGGCAGGGGATATTACCGGAAAGATCGTTTTGGTTCACACGGCCGTTCTCAAGACATGGAGCGACCTGTTCACCGAGTATGCGAAGGCTCCGCCAGTGATCGATCTCGCCGTGAAAGGGAAGGCCAAGGCCATCGCTTTCATAGCCAGCCGCGAGCACGACATTCTCTACCGGCACACCAACACAGACGCCGGAGAAATCGACCGCCTTCCCATGGTCATCGTGGCGCGCGAAGATGGCGAACGCATCGCGCGTCTGTTAGCCAGCGGAAATTTAGTGTGGGCCGATCTCTCGATTCCCAACCAGATCGGCGGGCCGATCAAGACCTCCAACGTCATCGCGGAGATTCGAGGCACCGAGAATCCTGACGAGTTCGTAATCCTGGGCGCGCACCTCGATTCGTGGGAATTGGGCACGGGCGCGCTCGACAACGGCTGCAACGCCGCCCTGGTGGTCGATGCACTGCGCGCGATCAAAGCTTCGGGAGTGAAGCCGCGGCGCACCATCCGCTTCATTCTGTTCTCCGGTGAAGAGCAGGGACTGATTGGTTCCCGCGTTTATGCCTTCAGCCACCGTCCCGAACTCGACAAGGCTGCGGGCGTCATCATCTACGACTCGGGCACGGGAAAGACGACGGGATTTTCCGTCGGCGGTCGCAAAGACATTCTTTACACCGCAAAAGAACTGATTGCTCCCCTGGCCCAGTTTGACGTCAAAGAAATGAAGACCGACATGGAATGGGGCACCGACCACTTCGATTTCATGCTCGAGGGAGTTCCCACGTTTGTCGCCGATCAGCAAGAGGCAAACTATCTCGAAAACTACCACGCCATCTCTGACACCTACGATAAAGTCGACTTCGCCCAGCTGAAGAAGCACGTGGCTGAGGCCGCGGCCCTGAGCGTTGAGTTGGCAGATCTACCACAGAAGATCGGCCCGCGCCTCTCCCACGATCAGATTGAGCAAACCATGCGTGAGACCAACAGCGTGGAACTGCTCAAGGCTTTCGGGATTTGGGACGAGTGGGTTAGCGGCCAGCGGGGACGGCAAAAATAATTGATGATTATTGATTTCTGATGGCTGCTTGAAAATCTTGAAGGCAAGCGGCTTAGCTTTTCAATCAGCCATCAGAAATCAACAATCATCAATTGCAGCGCCGCCAGGAACATCCATTGCTCTACTTCTGGATTCTGTTCAATCTTTTCGCGCTGGGTATGCTGGTGCTGGATCTGCGCGTTGTCCATCGCCCAGGCCATGTGGTCAGCTCTCGCGCAGCGCTGGGGTGGAGCGCCATGTACGTGGCGTTGGCCGCCGGGTTCGCGGCTCTTTTGTACTTCTGGCAAGGGCACCAGGCCGCGCTGGAATTCGTTACCGGATATGTTCTCGAGCTCTCGCTCAGCGTCGATAATCTCTTCGTCTTCCTCGTGATTTTCAACTATTTCGCAGTCCCGGACGAGCAGCAGCATCGCGTTCTGTTCTGGGGCGTTCTGGGCGCGCTGGTCATGCGGGGTGTTTTCATCGGCGCCGGGGTCGGCTTGATCTCCCGCTTCCATTGGGTGCTTTACGTCTTCGGTAGCCTGTTGATCTACAGCGGCATCCGCGTGTGCGTGATCGCGGAACACCGGATCGATCCTTCCACCAATCCTGTGGTAAAGGCGCTGCGCCGCTGGGTGCCCGTGACCACCGACTACCAGGGAGGCCGATTTTTTGTCCGCAACCTGCAGGAAAACTCACGCCTTTACGTGACGCCGCTGCTGTTGGTGCTTCTGGTGATCGAAACCACCGACATTCTTTTCGCGGTCGATTCCATTCCAGCCATCTTGGCCATCACCTTGAACGCCTTCATCGTCTATACCTCGAATGTGTTCGCGATCCTGGGGCTGCGCTCGATGTACTTCGCAGTGGCCGGGCTGATGAAGGTTTTCCGCTTCCTGCATTATGGGCTAGCGGTTGTGCTGATTCTGGTGGGCCTGAAGATGCTCGCAGCGGACTATTTCCCGGTTCCTATCGGGGCAACGCTGAGCGTTGTGGCTGGAGTGCTCTTGATCTCGATCGCGATCTCCGCGGCTTTTCCCGCCACCCGCAAAGGGTGAAAACATTCCTGGCTCGTCAAGACACGAAGACCACCTTGTCGGCTCGGACCACCGAGTGCTTCAGAAATTTCTTGTCATCATGATCGGGATAATCCATCCGATAGTGTGTGCCGCGGCTCTCCTCGCGCGCCAGAGCTGATCGCGCCACCAGCAGTGCTGCCAGGTGCAGGTTGGCCGCTTCGTGGGCCCGGCGGGTTTTCGGGTGCGCCAGTTTCGCTGCCATCTGTTCCAGATTCTTAATCGCTTTCTGCATCCCCATGCGTGTGCGGACGATGCCGACCTCGCTCTCCATCACGGCCTGAATCTGCCCGATCACTTCTTCCATGCCGGTATCCACCGGTCCATTGGAATACGCGGCTTTCGGCTGCGCGCTCGAACGCGACACTGGTTTTACTCCCTCGCGCATTGCTTTGCCGGTGCGCGCTCCGTATACCAGGCCTTCCAGCAGAGAATTGCTGGGCAGGCGGTTCGCTCCGTGCACGCCCGTCGCGGCTGTCTCGCCCGCGGCGTAGAGCCCGTTGACGTTCGTCTTGCCGTCGAGGTTCGTACGCACGCCCCCGATCATGAAATGTGCCGCCGGCCGCACCGGAATCATGTCCTCGGTGATGTCAATGTTGTGCGCCATGCAGGCCGCGTAAGTACGCGGAAACCGCTTCCGTACCTTCGCGGTGTTGAGGTGCGTCAAATCCAGATACACGAACGGATCTTTCGCCCGGCTCACTTCCATTTCATGAACAATGGCGCGGGCCACCAGATCGCGCGGCGCCAGCTCTCCCATGGGATGGTACTTGCCCATGAAGCGGTTCATTTCGAAGTTCCGCAAGTGCGCGCCCTCTGTGCGCAGCGCCTCGGACAGCAGAAACCGGGGCACCTTCTTCACGTAAAGCGCCGTCGGATGAAACTGAACGAACTCCAGGTCGCCGACCTCCGCGTCTGCTCGGAAGGCCATCGCTACGCCATCTCCCGTGGCCACGTCAGGGTTGGTCGTGTTGCGATAAATCTGGCCCATGCCTCCCGTGGCCAGCAGCACGGCGGAGCATGCAATCTCCTGAGGAACACCCTTGTCGTCGATTAGCGAAATTCCGGTGATGTGTCCTGCGTCGGTCAGCAGTCCGGTCGAAAAACAAAACGGTGCCACCGAGATGTGTTTCAGAGAATTTGCCTTGGCGTGAAGCACTCGCAGGATGTCGCCGCCGGTTGAGTCCCCTTCGGAGTGCAGACTGCGGTGGCGGCTGTGCGCACTCTCCAACCCGAAAACCAGTTTGCTTCCATGGTGGCTGCCCCACGCGATCAATTCATCGATGCGCGGCGGACCTTCTTCCAGCAGAATCTTCACCGCCTCTGGATTGCACAGGTGATCGCCGGCATCGAGTGTGTCCTGCAGGTGCAGGATGACTTCATCTTCATCGCTCAAAGCCGTGACCGGCGCAGATTGCGGGTTCGACTCGGAAACTTCCTTTTTCGCCAGCACGAGCACACGTCCAGCCGCGGCCAATTCAATGGCCGCGCGCAGGCCGGCAACACCGGCGCCAATCACCACGAAGTCGGTCTCGGCTGGAAGACCCTTCATAGACAAGACAAAATTGAGACGGGGAATGGTACCACTTCACGAGCCAAGGCAAGCATTCGACTTCATACGCTATTATGGGACCGCATGCCGCAAGTGACCATCCACGTACCCCCGCGGCCCTATCAGGCCTGGATCGAGAACGGTCTGCTCGGCCGAGCGGGGTCTGTCCTGAGCGAGTTGTTGCCGCAGGCCAGCCGCATTTTTGTGGTGACCGTTCCTCCCGTACGGAAGCGCTGGGGATCGAAACTGGTCAGTTCGCTGAGAGCCAGCGGCTTCACCCCGCAGGTTATTCCGATGCCTGACGGCGAGCCCACCAAGCGCTTGGCGACCGTCGAGGCGCTCGCCGAAAAACTGGCGCGCCTGGGGGCCGACCGCAAGGCCGTGATCGTCACTCTCGGCGGTGGCATCGCAGGCGACGTCGGCGGACTGCTGGCTTCGCTGTATATGCGCGGGATCGAGTTGGTACAGATTCCCACGACAGTGCTGGCACAGGTAGATGCCTCGATTGGCGGGAAAACCGGCGTCAACCTCGTTGCCGGCAAGAACCTGTTGGGAACGTTTCACCATCCGCGGGTAGTGCTGATCGATCCCACGGTGCTGAAGACGTTGCCCGATCGCGAATTTCGAGCCGGACTCTACGAAGCGCTGAAGTGCGGCATCATCGGAAACATCGAACTGTTTCTGCGCTTCGAGCAGAATCGCGCGCGCATCCTGAAGCGGGATCCCGTGGAACTCGAGTGGCTGATTGCGCAATCCGTCAGGCTGAAAGCCGAAGTGGTTTCCGCCGACGAGCGCGAAGGAGGGCTTCGCCGCGTTCTGAACCTGGGCCACACCATTGGCCACGCGCTTGAGGCCGAAACCGGCTACCGCCGCCTGCTGCACGGCGAGGCCGTTGCCTGGGGGATGATCGCCGCGACCAACATTGCGCTCAGCGTGGGCCGCACCGACAGCGTGACCGCCGGCCGCATCGCGGACGCCGTGCTGAGCCTGGGCCGGCTTCCGGAAGTCAATGTCAACGCGCGCAAGATTCTGGCCCGTCTGCAGTCTGACAAGAAGACGCAGAATGGAGTCGTTCATTTCATCCTGCCGCGCGAAATCGGCAAGGTGGAAGTTGCCAGCGACGTGCCCGCAAGCGCGGTGGTTGACGCCGTTGAAGAGTTGCGCCGCGTGTCGCGCGGCGGCCGTGTTTGGGGAAAATAGTTCAATCATACGAGAGCGAGAGGATGACATGCAGGAAACGGCACAGCAGTACATCCAGCGGATCCTGGGCCACGTGGATGGCCAAGACGCAATCAAAGTGCAGCGGGCGACCGGTGCGAAGCTGAAAAAAATGACTCAAGGCCTGACTCCCAGAGAACTGAAGTGGAAGCCCGAACCGGGGAAGTGGTCGATCGCGGAAATCGTCGCCCACCTGGCCGACGTCGAAATTGTGGCCAGTTGGCGGATGCGCTCGGTGCTCGGTGCGAATGGCACGGCCATCCAGGCCTTTGATCAGGATGCCTGGGCGTCGGTGTTTCAATACAGCAAGCGCGATGTCGGGCAGTCGCTGGAAGTATTTCGCGTGCTGCGCGAGAACAATCTGGCGATGCTGAAGGCGCTTCCGCGCGAGAGCTGGGACAACTACGGGATGCACGCCGAGCGCGGCAAAGAGACGATCGCCCATTTGGCGCGCATGTTTGCCGGGCACGATACCAACCACATCCTGCAGGTCGAAGGCATCGCCACGCAATTGAAGAGCGCGCGCCCGAAGACCGCCCGCAAGAAGAAGCGCGGATAAGTGGCCTTCGCGCAAATGGTGCAGGAAATCAGCAAATCGGCAGTACTCGGCGCGGCGCCGGAAGGTGCCAGCGACCCGAACTCCGCCGCGCGCGCCGTACGCGATATGTTTACCGCGATCGCGCCGCGCTACGATCTGCTCAACCACGTGTTGTCGTTCAATGTCGACCGCATGTGGTGGCGCCGCACCGCGCGCGCGTTCCGTGACATCGTGGCCCGCCCCGATGCACGCATCCTCGACCTGTGCTGCGGAACGGGCGACATGACGTTCGCCCTGCGCCGCCAGGCAGGGAAGTCCTCTCCTCAGATTATTGGTGCCGACTTCTCACACGCCATGCTGCAACGCGCCACTGCGAAGTCGTCGACTCAAAATGGATCAGGGCCCGGATGGATCGAAGCCGACGCCCTAAACCTTCCGTTTCCCAGCGCCCATTTCGATCTTGTGACCTCGGCTTTCGGTTTCCGCAATCTTGCCGACTACGATGCCGGACTGCGTGAGATTGTGCGTGCGCTGCGTCCCGGCGGGGAATGCGGCATCCTCGATTTCGGTGAGCCCCAAGGGATGATGGGTGCGCTGTACCGTATCTATTTCAAGCAAGTCCTGCCGCGAGTCGGCACCATGATCTCCGGCGTGCGCGGTCCCTATGCGTACTTGCCCGCGTCGGTCGAGCGCTTCCCGCCACCGGAGGAAATGCTGGCGAGGATGAAGCGCGCCGGTTTTGCCGAAGCAACCTGGACGCCCTACACGTTCGGAATCGCGGGTCTGTATCGCGGCAAGAAACGTATGTAGCGACAGCCGCCCTTCGACCGCGCTCAGGGCAGGCTCTCGGGCTGTCCCGCCAGAGCCTGCCTTGAGTGAGCGCAGCGAGTCGAAGGGGCGAAGCCCGGCGGACTACCCGGCATCGCGCAGAAGTCTACTCAGCGCCTGAATGTCATTAGCGCCGGCATCCCCCACAACAAAATATCGCAAGCCATTCTGCGTCCAGCTGTCCATGTTGAACGACACCGCATGAACAGCCCCCGACGGTAGACTCGCCGTCTCTTCTCCGCGATCCTGAAAAATAAAAACTGAAACCTCGTGCTTGCGGACCTGATAGATCAAATGCGCGCCCGGTGTCTGTGCCAGATAGGTGACCCGTCCGCCGAGCAGCGTAAATTCTGTTCCTTGTAACTCCGGCAGATTGAAGCTGAACGGAATCTTTCCCTGAAACCACGGCTTCACGGTATGCCGGTCAGTTGATATGACATCCACCGGCGTTGCGCTTGCCAAGGCGGCCACGTGTAAGTCAGCCAGTTCGCTGTATACCCGCCGCCGGCGTGCGCTGTCACGCCCCAGGTAGAAATTCATAGCGACTGAGAGGATCAGCACCGACACGACCGCCACACCCAGGGTCCACCAGAGTCCGCGGGACTCCCGGCGCGGTTTCGCGGCCACACTTTTCGCGATACGATTCCGCAGTTCTGCGCTCGCCGCATAGCGCTTGCCGGCCATCTGCACCGAACGCTTCATCTGTACTCGTCCCAGCGCGTCGGCGGAACACGCTGCGCATCCCTGCAGATGCTTTCCCAGTACATTGGCTTCCGCGGGATCGAGTTCGCCATCCAGATAAGCATCGAGCTTGCTTCGCCCTTGATCACACGCCATGCCGGCCTCCGTCTCTCTTCTTCCGCAGCAAATCGCGCAGTGCCTTGCGGGCGCGAAAAAGACGCGACATCACCGTGCCCATGGGAATCGCCAGCGCTTCGGAGATTTCCTGATATGACATCTCTTCCACCTCGCACAGCAGCAGGATCTCGCGGAAGGGCACGGGCAGATCGGCCAGCGCCTGCTGCACGGTTTCACGGCCTGCCTGCTCCATCAGGATGCTCTCCGGGGTACTACTTTCCGGAGGCAGCAGACTCTCGTCCGCTTCTCCATCGAGCGCGACCATGACCTTGAGCCCGGTCCGCGAACTCAGGAAAGAATTCCGCAGGATGCGATACATCCACGCCCGGAAATTTGTGCCCGGCTGAAACGAAGAAAATCCGCGCAGAGCCTTGGTGTAGGTTTCCTGCACCAGATCCTCCGCCTCCGTAGTGTCGTGTGTAAGCCAGCGCGCGAAGTTGTAGAGCTGGTCGAACAAAGGCATGGCCAGATCTTCAAATGTCGCGGCAGGCAAGGCTTGGTCCGGCACCTCCATAGAATAACCGCCATAGGACCGGTTTTATTCCCTCATGCCGGTGAAATATATTCGGGGCTGGGGCCATCAGCGGAGTACAGGGCTGAAAGGAGAAGCCTGGAGAACGCGGGTGGAGTCCTAGTTCGGCCGCGCCGTCTTGAAACTGTCCGCAAAGGCGTCGGCAATTGTGTAGCGAATCACGTGTTCATACTCCGGGCCCAGGAAGCGGCGCAGGCGGTCGGTATTCATGATGTACTCCCCGGTCATGTACGGGACCGCCTCAGGTGGGATCGCCGAAATCTTGTACCTCCAAAGAAATTTCAGCACCTGCCGCATCACCCACTTCCCAGGGACGCGGATCAGTTTTGCCTGCGCCATCTCGACGCAGCGCCCGAAGGTGAGCGGCTCGCCGCGGCCGGCAACGTTCAACACGGTCAGGCGCTGGGTCTCCGGCTCGCGCTGCAGGATGTGCCGGATCAGCCGCGCCATGTCGTCGACGTGGATGAATTGAATCTTGTTGTCGAGATATTGCTGGCCGCGCGGCAGCATACAGGGCAGACGCTTGCCCTCGCTCCGCATTTTCTGCGCCCGCGCGCTCTTGCCGTTGGGCGTGCCGTGGAACGCTCCCATCAGATAATTCTCGACGCTGGCGCCGGTGAAGATGTGCGGCCGCAAAATATAGGCGCTGCATCCGCGCAGGGCGTGGGAGCGGGTTTGCACAACTTCATCCGACTGTTTCTTGTGGATGGCGTAAGGCAGGGTGTGCGCCGCCAGCACCGATTCTTCGGTCGCGGGTGCGGGAAGGTTCGGCCCGTACGCCGAGACGCTGCTAGGAAAGATAAACTGCTTGACTCCATCGTCGGTACTGCGATTGGCCTCCGTGACGGCTTCCATCACGCGCGCCGTTCCGGCTACATTGATCTGCCACATGCGCTCCACATCGACTACGCCCGTGCGTACGGGATCGATCACGAATGCAAGGTGAACCACCGCGTAAGCGTGCGTATCGCGCAGCAGCTCGTACAGAACCCGGGTGGACGATTCCTGGCCCAGATCCAGGCTCTCGAACTGCAACTCGGAGTCGGTGCGGGGCGGACTCACGTCCACCCCAATCACCGAGTAACTTCCGAGCAACGGCAGTAGCCTGGAACCCAGGTTGCCCGACACGCCGGTAACGACGACGACAGGTTTAGCCATCAGTTCGGTTTTGCCGCCGGAGGCTGCGCCGGAGGCGGAGTTTGCGGCTGACCCGGCGGAGGCAATCGCGGACGCGGAGGTCGCGCTGGCTGCGCCGCGCCCGCTCCGCCCGGGCCAAAGTAGGTGTCGTTGGTCTCCACCTTGAACGAATTGTTCACCTTGTCCAGCATTTCGCGCGTTCGATCATTTTGCAGCTTGCCATGAATCTCGTTCTTGGCCTGATCGAGCGGAAGCCCACTCTTGCTGTTCATCTTGTAAATGTAGTGCCCGCCCGCATCGTTGATCACTTGCGAAACTTCGCCAGGTTTCAAATCGAATACCGCCGCATGCGCTGCTTGCAAGGCAGTGCGGCGAACCGACGGCAGATTTACGTTCGGAGACGCGATCTTCATTCCAGCAGCTTCGAACGCTTCTTTCTGCAGCTTGGCGATATCCTCTCCGGCCGCAGCCCGCACCCGCAAACTCTCGGCGAGTTTGGTCATCGCCAGCTCGGCTGCATCCGCCTTCGCCTTCTCTTTGGCTTCTTTGGCTTTCTTCGACTCCTCGGTCAGCTTTTCGTCCTTGTCGTCGTCGTCTTTGGCCTCGGCGTCCGGCTGCTTAGTGCGCGGCACGAAGAGCCGGTCCAGGTTGAATTGTTCGAAGTCGTTGGCATGCTCTTGGTAATACTTCTCGATTTCTTCTGGCGGAACGTTCGCCCCTTCTTCCTGAATGCTTTGCTGTAGTTCCTGGGCCAGGATCTGCATCTTGTTGAACTTGACCCGGTCTTCAAACTGCGGAGTCTGGTCCATCCCTTTCTTCTTCGCCTCGCTGGACATCGCCATCAACCGGGGGAGCATGCCGGCCAATTGCTTCTTCGTCTGAGGAGTGACATTGGGAGTGAGATTGTGGATCAGTTTCTCAAACTCAGCCTTGGTGATCACGGTCTTGCAATCGGCCGCCGGAGTTTCCGCCGCGGGAGCCTTTGCCATGGTCTGAGACTCCGACGAGCATACGCCGATTATGGTGATCACGGCGGCGTCGGGCGCCACGGAAGCAGACGTATCCACCTGCTCGGCCGGAGCCTGTTGCATCGCCGGATTCTCCGGAAGGTGCCCGCCCACTACCGGCGCAGGCGCGCTCGGTGCGGCTTGTCCCCAGGCCAGCGTCCCCAGCAAAACACACATCAGCCAACTCTTACGCATAAATCGTTTCCTCCAGGATTGGTCCTTCAGAAAGTTGAAAATGGCCAAGCAAGAAATCGTAGCACAACAGCCCATTGCACGCCCGCCGCCGAGCGAATGGCTTCCGGCGCCGGTACTGTGACCGTCTGAGCGCGACCATTGCCTCGCCGCGATTTGCTTGGCGCTTTCGGCTCACAGCGGCGATAATTCCTGCATGTCGGGAAGCCCCGCCATTTCTCCGTCTGACTTGATGCGCTCGGAAAAGCGCGCAGCGGCGGGGAATTCCGTGCTGGCCGCGGTCGTCATCACGAGCCTCAAGCTCGTAGTCGGATTCAGCACGGGCAGCCTCGGCATTCTCTCGGAAGCCGCGCACTCTGGCTTGGATCTGATTGCCTCGCTTCTCACATTTTTCTCTGTAGGAGTTTCCGACAAGCCCGCCGACGCGGACCACCAGTACGGTCACGGCAAGATCGAAAATTTTTCCGCCTTCGTCGAAACCGGTCTGCTGCTGCTGACTTGCGCCTGGATCATCTACGAAGCCGCCTTGCGTCTCTTCTTTCGCCGGATTGACATCGAGCCTTCCATCGCCGCTTTTGCGGTGATGCTTTTCTCGATGGGGCTGGACTGGTGGCGCTCACGCGTGCTCGGCCGCATCGCCAGCAAGTACGACAGCCAGGCCCTGGAAGCCGACGCGCTTCATTTCTCCACCGACATCTGGTCAGCCGGAGTCGTGGTGCTTGGGCTGGCGCTGGTTCTCATAGGCCGAACCTATCGCATCGACTGGCTGCGCGTTTCCGATCCTGTCGCCGCTCTCTTCGTGGCCGGCGTTGTGGTTTCGGTGAGCTGGCGCCTTGCCCGCCGTACCGTCGACGCCCTGCTCGACGCCGCCCCGCCAGGAGTTCGATCCAAGATCTACGACGCGGTTTTGCGCGTGGACGGAGTTCTCGAAGTCGATCGCATCCGCATCCGCCGGGCCGGCAACCGCTATTTCGCCGATCTCGCCGTGGGTCTCGCCCGCACCGTGACCTTCCAGCGCTCAGGCCAGCTGGCCGCTTCGGTTACCAGGGCTGTGCACCGGGTTCTTCCCGACGCCGACGTGACCGTGCAGCCTCTTCCGCGCGCGCAACATTCGGAAAATATCTTCGACCGCATTCGCGCCGTAGCCACCAACAATAATCTCAACGTGCACGACATCAGCGTCCAGGATTTCGCCGGCCGCCTGCACGTCGAGCAGCACATTGAACTCGACGAGCGCATGACCCTCAAGCACGCCCACGATCAGGTCACCGAGCTCGAAGCGGATATGCGCCGCGACGTGCCCGAGATTGCCGACATCCTTACCCACATCGAGAGCGAGCCCGCCACCATCGAAAAACCGGAGGAAGTCGTCAGCGACGCGGAACTTGAACATCGTCTGAAAGGCGTGGCGTCGCAGTTTCCAGAAGTGCTCGACGTTCACGACTTCGTGATCAAGCGCGTGCGCGGCCGTATGTACATCTCCTGTCACTGCACGCTGCCCGACGATCTTTCTCTGGCGCGCGTGCATGACATCCAGACCGAGTTGGAAATCCGTTTCAAGCAGGACGCACCTGAACTGTTCCGCGTCCTGATTCACCCTGAGCCCAGCACTGACAACCGGAGATAGCACGATGATCACCGCAAAAGCGATCTGGACCGACAACGAGCGTTACATCGGCCAAGCCAGCTCACACCACGCCATCGTCATGGACACCGCAACCGAAAAGACCGCGAGCACACCGATGGAACTGGTGCTGATCGCGCTTTGTGGCTGTACGGCCTCCGATGTCGTCGGGATCCTTCGAAAGAAGCGCGAGTTTTTCACGAGCTTAGAAGTCACGGCCACTGGCGAGCGCGCATCTGGCTATCCCGCCGTGTACACGGAAATCAGCCTCATCTATCGCATCGGTGGTAAAGTTTCTCGCAAGGCGGTGGAAGACGCCGTCCGCCTCTCCAAAGAAAAATATTGTTCGGTCTCCGCGATGCTGGAAAAGACCGCGAAGATCACGTCCAAGATTGAACTGGTGGAGTAAATGGCCTTTACCCGCGTCTTGCTCTTCACCCAACCCGGCTGCCTCTCCTGCGAGTTGATGAAGGTGTTTCTCGAAGCCAAGGAGATTACATTCGAAGAGCGCGACATCAGCAGCGATTTAGAAGCCCGCCGAGAAATGACCGAGCAGCACGACAGCAGCGAAACCCCAACCTTGGTGATCTTTTCGGGCGAAACAACGGAAATCATCATCGGCTTCGATCCCGTCCGTCTTGACCAGTACCTCGATTCAGCCCCATCATCGGATTCGGTGACTGAATCCTGAGCTCCGTAAGCTCCAGCGGAAGAATCCCTCATCCCCTGCGCGGATATTTCTTTATCGGCGCCGCCGCATTTCTCTGGGGAGTCTCGGCCGTGCTCGGACGCGCCGTGTTCACCGGAAGATTGCCCCTGAGCGGGGAAGCTCTGCATCCCATCGACCCGCTCATCCTGTCGCAAACGCGGACTTCCTTCTCGCTGCTCGTTTTGCTTCCAGTTCTGGTGGGAAGGCGCGGCTGGCAGCGCATCCAGCTCCCTGCGCCCGATCTAATCCGATGCCTCGTGCTAGGCATGTTTGGCGTAGCCGCGTCGAACTACTTCTATTACTTCGCGATTCAGAAGACGAGCGTTGCCATCGCCATTATTGTCCAATACACGGCGCCAGTCTGGGTGCTGTTGTACGTGGTCGCTCGCCGCCAGCAGAAACTCTCACTGCAGAAAGTCGCCGCTGTGGCAGTCGCCATTGCCGGAATCGCTCTAACGATCGGAATCGTTGGAGGGAAGTCCGCGACGCCTCTCCATCTCGACCGCTACGGTTTCCTGGCTGCACTGGTGGCTTCGTTCTCGTTCGCGTTCTACAACGTCGGCGGACACCACCTCCTGGCCCGCTATGACCGCTGGCGCGTTCTGGTCTGGACACTGACCTCGGCCGCGGTGTTCTGGCTCTTCTGGAATCCCCCGTGGAAGGTTTTCGCCGCGCACTACGCGCCGGCGCAGTGGGGATTCCTGTTCGTGTTCTCCATGATCTCGGTGCTGGGATCGTTCTCGCTCTACTTCCTCGGCTTGCAACATCTTGAGCCGACGCGCGCCATCATCGCCAGCTGCCTGGAGCCGGTTTTCTCGATCCTGCTGGCGGCCGCGCTGTTGGGGGAAGGCCTGCGGCCTGTGCAGACGTTGGGGATAGTGCTGGTGCTGTCGGCGATCGTGATCGTGCAACTGCCAGGTCGGGGAGCGCAAGAGGCAGTGGTCGTCGAGCCGATCGAATAAAACCAGAAAAACGTAAAGGGCGACGTGATTATCTAAGGAGCAGTATGTACTCCCCGGTTACCTTGGTGTCGCATTTGACGCGCTTTTTACACGACAATCGGCGGTTGTTGGATACGCTTTACCTATCCCGACCGGTAATGCGAGGTCAGTATGTCGAAAATCCGCTCCGCGATCTACGTGCTCGCGTTTCTCTCCGCGTGCCTCACCCCTTGTTTCGCGCACCACACGGCCGTGGTCGTCAATAAAGACAACACGGTCGAGAATGTCAGCTCCGCTCATCTCGCAAGAATCATTCGCGGCGAAGTCAAGAAGTGGCCCGACGGCAAGAACATCGTGCTGGTGCTCCACAAGGACTCCGCCGGTGAGACCGAAACTCTGCAACGGCTGAACAAGATGTCCGCCGCTGAGTGGAAGAGTTTTCTCACAGCGCGCAAGGATTCGATTGTATTTGTCGACACCGACGCCGACGTACTCAAGGCGGTGCAGTCCGAACCCGGTGCCGTGGGCCTGATCGAGGTCCACTCCATTGACAACAGCATCAACGTGGTCCACGTGGACGGCAAACTCCCCATGGAGTTTGGCTATTTGCCTCACTAAGAGCTTGCCCCGCTGGCCCTGCGCAGCAAGTGAAAATATCGCCGCGCTTTTCTTACATCTCGCCCAATCTGCTCCCGCAAAGCGTCGACCGACGGAAACTTGATTTCATCCCGCAGGCGTTCCAAAAAGCAGATCTCGACCTCAGTCTCCGGCAGCAGTTCGAGGGGATGGAAGTTGAGCAGATGCGTTTCAATCGCAAACAATTCCGCCCCAAACGTCGGACGACTGCCCACATTTGTGACCGAATCAAACCGTTCGCTCCCTACGCGCGTCCAGGTGATATAGACGCCGTCCATGGGAACAAGTTCTTCGTAGCGCGCCAGGTTGATGGTCGGCACTGTGTACTTCGAGCCGTAGCCGCGCCCGCGCCCCGGTGTCCCCAGAATGCTGAACGGCCGCGCCAGCAGATGCCGCGCCCGGCTCACACGCCCCGCCGTGAGCAACTTGCGAATCTGGCTGCTCGAGACGGTTTCGCCGCGCAGGGTCATCTCGGGATAGACTTTGACCTCGAATCCCATCTCGCGGCCGAATTCTGCCAGCAGGTCCATGTCGCCCGCCGCCTTATGCCCGAAGCGGAAGTTGAACCCTTCGTGTACTTCGCGGGTGTGCAGCTTCCTCTTTAGAATTCGCTCCGCGAACTGTCGAGGGGTCATCAGAGAAAGATCGCGCCCAAAAGGAAGTAGCAGCACGGCGTCGATGCCCGTGCTTTCGAGCAAGCGTAACTTTTCCGGAGTGGGAGTAAGTAATTTCAATCCGATCTCGGGCCGCAGAATCCGCGTAGGATGCGGCTCAAACGTGACTGCTACAGAGGTGGCTCCGCTGGCCCGCGCCCGCGCAACGATCTCCCGCAACACGTGCGCGTGCGCCCGGTGGACTCCATCAAAGTTGCCCACGCTCACGAAGGTCGGCCCGAAGTCAGCAGGAACCTCGTCGAGTTTGTGAAACACCTGCATAGGGACTAAGAAGTGGCGTCGGACGTCGGACCTCAGGCGTCAGCCATAATCGTCAGCGTTTAAGTGCCAGGCCGCTACTCACTCAATTTGTCTGAGGTCTGATGTCCGAAGTCCGACGTCGCTCTTAGATTTCAAACTCCAGCTTCATCCCGTCGTGCGACAACCGCACGTGCCTGGGTAGAGAAGCGTTAGTCGCTTCGTGCGCCAGATCGTGGCAAATATGGGTGAAGAACGCCCGCTTCGGTTTCAACCGATCGACGATGGCCAGCGAATTCTTGACCGTCGAGTGGGTCGGATGCGGCTTGTGCCGCAGCGCATCCAGAAACAGAATGTCCAGCCCTTCCAGTTGATGCAGGGAAGATTCCGGAATCTCACTGTGATCGGTCAGATAGGCTCCCGAGCCAAACCGGTAGCCGTAAATCTGCGATTCTCCATGAATCAGAATCACCGGCTCAAACTGCACTCCGAACACATCGACCGGCCCATCAATGGGGCGAAGTTCCAGCAGAGGCAGTCCGCCAAACTTATAATCGGCGTCAAAAATGTAGCTGAACATTTTGCGCAGAAACGCCGCCGCGTCCGGCCGCGCATACAGGGGCAACTTATTTGGCTTGTGCCGATAGCTGAGAGGCCGCAGGTCGTCGATGCCCAGAATGTGGTCGGCGTGCGTGTGAGTGTAGAGCACGGCATCCACACGCGTAATGTTTTCCCGCACGGCTTGCGTGTAAAAATCCGGAGTGGTATCGATGAGCACAACTTTGCCGTCGTACTCCAACATGATCGAAGGCCGCGTCCTCCGGTCGCGCGGATCGCTCGACCGGCACACGGCGCAGTCACATCCCAACGTGGGTACGCCCATCGACGTCCCACTTCCCAACACGGTCAAGGTCGCTTTCATCGTCCTCGGGTTCCAGCGCCGGTTCCGGTAGCAGGGCCGGCTTGCGGCGGCCGTGCGATCGCATTGGTCACTTCCACATAGGCCATGCGCAGCTCATAGAGGCTGTTTTGCAGAAAATTCTCTTCGGCCGGGGTGAGATTGCCCTTCGTCTTTTCCGCGATCAGGCTCAGCGTGTCGATGCTCTGGCGCGCTCCAATCAGATCGACTCGCGGCTGCTCGCCCTCCTGGCGCATCAACCCCAACTGCATCATCGACGTCATGTAGAGCGAGGCCAGAAAGCGCTCAAACGTAATCTCGAAATCCTTGGCGGAATGTCCGCTGAGTTCGACCTGGGCATCGAGATCCTTGGAAGACTGCCGGTAAGCCGCCGCCTGCGCGTCCTGCTCGGCGCTAGTGGGTGGCACAGGCATTTCACGCTCCGGCATCTCGCCCGTCTCTGAAACCGCAGGCACAGAGGCCGGTTCCACGGATGAAGCAGCCGGGGGCACAGAGGGCGCCGCAGCTTTCGGCGTTTCTACTTCCTCGGGCACCTCAACGCGCAGCTCGCCGTCCGAAGTGAACAGTCGACGGTCCGTTACTTTGAATCCAGATTGTTCGTGTTTCTTCTCAGCCATAAATCCTTTCCTAAGAAAAATCGCCAGCTTTTCTCCGCGTACTCCGCGATTTCTCAGCGACCTTTGCGGTCAAAAGCTTTGTGAATCACGCGGGATGCTGTTCCAGAGAACGCTCCTCCTGCAACAGCAGGCTATCCGAAATCGGCAACTGCACCACGGTCGCCTTCGCCGTGCCAATCGTTATCTCACGCCCCGGCACACCCACTTCACGACGGACGTATCCCAGCGCGATAGTTTTTTCCCGGCCGTTTAGTTGCACGGAAGCTGCGCTCGTGATCTCTCCGACTTCCTTTTCCCCGGCCAGAATCTTGGTTCCGGCAGCAATCGGCACCGTGCCGTCAGCGACAAATCCCGTGAACTTACGGTGCACCGCTCCACGCGAGCGAATGCGCTCAACGATTTCCTGCCCGACATAGCAACCCTTATTGAAGTTCAAAGCGCGCGCCTGCTCCGTTTCCTGCGGCAAGTCGCGCTCGCGGATGTCCACACCATAGCGCGGAACGCCAGAGACAATGCGCTGCAGCTCCAACGCCTCGAACCCCGCGGCCACAGCCCCAGCGGCCAGCAAAGCGTCCCAAAGTTGCCGCACGCTCCCCGGCGCAACCCATATCTGATACGAGGCAGACTCCGATTCTTCGCCGCGCACCAGCGTGCACTCAGTACCTTGCCACATCACCGACTGCACCTGCAAAGCCTGCATCTCAGCAATCGCGAATCCCGCCGCCGCCAACACCTCGCGGGACTTCGGACCGGCAATTCCCAGCGCGGTCAGTTGCTCGCTGAGGTTCGTGACTTCAACATCGTCCATGATGATGTAGTGGTCGAACGTTGCCAGAATCTTTTCCTCCTGCCCGCGGTCGGTATCGATCGTGATGGACTCCCCGCGGTTGTAAGCGTAAAGATCGCCCAGAATGTGCCCCTGCGGATTCAGCAGAAAGGCGTACACGCTATGCCCAACAGCCAGGTCGCGGATGTTGCTCGTGACCATGCCGTTCAACCAGCGCACCCGATCGCCGCCCGTGAGCGAGATCTTCGCCCGGAAACCGAGGTCATACACGCCACAACCGCCGCGCAGAGCGGCAAACTCCGCCTGTGGATCGCGGAACCGCGCGGCCGTCGTAGCGCCGCAATAGTCGCCGACGCCCGCCGCGCCCAATCCCTCGCCGTGTCCTTGGAGTGCCGTGAGCCCCATACTGGTAGTTCGATTATAGCGATTGTGTTAACTTTCCTGCCGTGGACTCAAAAAAGGAAACCAGGACCCAGGAACCCGGAACCCGACAAACGAAGCATCGCATCGCGGTCATCCCCGGCGACGGCATAGGCCAGGAAGTCATCCCCCAGGCGGTGAAGGTGATTCGGGCATCCGGCGCCGATGTCGAGTTGACCGACTTCGACTGGGGCGCCGATCGCTATCTGCTTGATCAAATCACGGTGCCTCCCGACGGCTTTGCCATGCTGGGCCGCGATTTCGATGCGATTCTGGTTGGAGCCTTCGGAGATTTGCGGGTCAAGACCAACATTCATGCCAAAGAAATTTTGCTCGGAATGCGCTTCAAGATGGACCTCTATGCCAATGTGCGTCCGGTCCGCCTGCTCGATGCCTCGTTGTGTCCGCTGAAAGGAGTCGAGCCCAAGGACGTGGATTTCGTCGTGCTCCGCGAAAACACCGAGGGCGTGTACACCGACGCGGGCGGCGTCTTCAAGCAGGGCACGCCCGACGAAATCGCAACCCAAGAAGATATCAACACGCGCAAGGGCGTCGAGCGCATCATCCGCTATGCGTTTCAATATTGCGAACGTCACACCAAGCTCGACGGTTCACCGCGCAAAACTGTCCTGATGTGCGACAAGTCGAATGCCATGACCCACGCCGGAAGCCTGTGGCAGCGCGTGTTCAAGGAAGTCAGCGGCGAATATCCGCAACTCACCGCGCAGCACATGTACGTCGACGCCCTGTGCATGCACATGGTCCGCGACCCCCGCCAGTTCGACGTAATCGTCACCAATAACATGTTTGGCGATATCATCACCGACCTAGCCGCCGGCTTGCAGGGCGGCCTCGGCATGGCCGCCAGCGGCAACATCCATCCCGGGAAGACGTCGATGTTCGAACCAGTCCACGGCTCCGCGCCGTCGATCGCAGGCAAGAACCTGGCGAATCCCTTCGGAGCGATCCTGACCGCTGCGATGATGTTGGCTCACTTGGGATTCTCGAGCGAAGCAGCGAGGATCGAAGCCACCGTGCTCGAAGCCATCCGCCAGAAGAAGACAACGCAGGACATCGGCGGTCCGCTCGGGACGCGTGAGGCGGGCGAGTGGGTGGCAACAAAAGTCAGCCGATCATAAGTCCTGTCATCCTGAGCGAAGTGCGCCGATTCGCGAACGCGAATCGGCACACGCAGTCGAAGGACCCTGCGTCGCAAGCGCAACCCTGGACCTGTCGGAGAGTTCTCCCCATGGCGCATGCAGCGAGATCACATGAACCCTCGACGGCCATCAGTATCAGCGATTCCAGGGATCCTTCGACTACGCATCGGCTTTCCCTTCGGGAAAGCCGATGCTTCGCTCAGGATGACACGCGAAGGTTATGGTCGCCGTCCCACCAGGAGCGCCAATTCCCGCCACTTCCATGTGCAGTCCACATCCAGAAACCCAATCTCGCGCAACCATCCCAGTTGGGTTTCGACATCCAATAACTTGTTCGACGGATCTTCGGTCTCCACCGTAAATCCGATGCGCTCCAGAAATTCCTTATGCAGCCGCGGAGTTGGCGAGGCCACGTGCTCCAGATTGCAGAACACGCCGCCCGGATTGAGCAGCCCGTAAATCTCCGCGTAGAGCGCCCGCTTGCGTTCATGGACCAGATGATGAATCGCAAAGCTGGATATGACTGCATCAAACGGGCCGAGAGCAGGCAGAGGCTCGTCCATATTGTGCGCAATAACGCTAACCGAAGACTCCCCGGCAAAGCGCCTGCGGACCTCGTCGAGCATCGTCGGAGAGAAATCGACAGCCACCGCTTCCGTGCCAGGGTGCTCGCGCCGGACCAATTCCTCTCGCACCAGAGCCAGCAGGCGCCCGTCCCCAGTGCCCAGGTCGAGGACACGCCGCGTGCCCGGCGGAATGAATTCAAGCAAGGCCGACTCTCCTTCGCTACGATGGGTAATGGAGTCGGCGCGCTCCAGATAATCGCGGGCGTGTTCGCTCGAAGTCCAGAGATTGACAGGCTTGCTGGCAGTCATGAGGGAAAAGTATACGGAAACGTATAAACTCAATCTCAATGAATAAGAGTAAACGGCTTTCTTCGCGGATTCTTCGGTTGCTTTTTGCGGTTGGTTTGTTCGCCGTGCTGAGTGCTGCGGCTTCGTTGCGCGCGCAAGATCATGCCGCGCAGACACCGGCTCAGCCCCAGACTAAAGAGCAGCAAGATCAAAAGCCGGCGGACAAGAGTGTCCGCCCCACACAAGACCAGGCCACACAAGACCACCCCACACAGGGTCAGCCCAAACAAGACCAGCCCAAGCCCTCCTCACCCACCGCAGAGCCCCCGAAAGAAGTCAAGATCACGCCGCGTCAAGCCGAAGAACTGTTCCACTCCATCGACGAAATTCTCGACTTCGACAGCAAGCAGACCGGCCTGCCCATCAAGAGAGAAATCAAACGCAAACTGACCAGCCGGGATGAGGTCGTCGCCTTTCTCACCAAGCACCTGAACGACGAAGACACAAAGCGCCTGCGGCGGTCGGAGCTGGTGCTGAAAAAATTTGGCCTGCTTCCGCGCGACTTCAATCTGGAAACTTTTCTGGTCGCGCTTCTGCGGGAAGAAGTGGCCGGCTACTATGATCCGAAAACGAAAACCGTGAACCTGCTTGACTGGGTGCCCATGGAGGAGCAGGAGCCGGTGATGGCTCACGAGTTGACGCACGCCCTCCAGGACCAGGCGGTCGGCCTGCAGAAGTGGATGAAGAAAGGCGAGAAAGATTTAGCCGAAATCAGAAAGGATCCCACTCCCGCCGACATCGAAAACGACGAGATAGACAATGCCCGCGAGGCCGTGCTCGAGGGCCAGGCCCAGGCCATGATGTTTCAGTACGCCATCGCCCCAACCGGCCACTCGATTGCCAGCTCACCGGAACTCGTGCGTGCCATGGAAGAGGAGACTCTTACCCGTTCGGCCAGCACCAAGGTTTTCAACGAAGCGCCAATCTTCATGAAAGAGTCGCTCACGTTTCCCTACAGCTACGGCATGGAATTCGTAATCACATTGATGCAAAAAGGCGGCAAGGAGAAGGCATTTCTAGGAGCGCTGCGGAATCCACCGCACACCACGCGCCAGATCATGGAACCGGAGACGTATCTGTCGGGCGAAAAGATCGAGCCTATGCGCGTCCCCGATTTCAAGCGCGATTTCCAGGACTATCAGAAGTTCGACATCGGTGCGATGGGCGAGTTCGATGTCGCAGTGCTCATCGAGCAATATGCGGGAAAGCCGTTGTCGAAGCGCATGTATCCAGAATGGCGCGGCGGATATTATTACGCCGCCAAGCCTAAGCCCGATCCCAAGTCAGACGCCTCTCGGGTCGCGCCGCTGGGCCTGCTCTACGTTTCGCGCTGGTCGAGCGCCGATAAGGCCGCGGAGTTTGCGGAGATCTACGCGCACTCGCTGAAGCAACGCTACAAAAAAGCAGAAGAGGTAGGAGATCCTGCACCAGAGAACGCCGTCGGCGGGAATGCCGATTCCAAGCTCGATCTGCTGAAAGGCCGCCACACCTGGATCACCGAGGACGGCACGGTCGTGATCGAGGAGCAAGGCGACACGGTGTTCGTCAGCGAGAGCCTGGATGCGGCCACCACAGCGGTTCTCGAGAGGGAAGTGTTCGCCGCGCAATCCCCGCAGTGAACCACCCCTTCGCTACTTCTTTTTCTTTTCTCTCTCGTCCGGCCGTTCCGCCAGAAAATGTTGGACCTGAGCCGCGACCGTGAACTGCCTGCCCCCGCGCTCGATCGTAAGTTTGCGTTCCTGCCCCGGTGTTCCTCCGAGCATGGCCCACACCTGTCCCATGGTGGACCCGCCCACTGGGATGCCATCGACTGCGACCAGATGATCGCCAGCCTGGACGCTGTCTGGCACCGACGGCTTCCCATCAAGCTCCGCGACGCCGAGAATCGCGTAACGGCCGTCATCCTCGGGACGCAGGATGAGTCCGACGACATCAAAATCAGGGAAGTTAAACATGCGGCCAAACTCGAAGTAGACCGTGGAGTGGGCGTAGTCGATTCCGATTCGATAGTTCAGAAGAGCATTCGAGCCGAGCAGTCCGGCGGTTGGTATACCGGCGCGCTTTGCAAAGAATTCCATTCTGTCTTTCGGGAAGTCTACGACAGCCACGTTGGCTAGAAAGAGCGGCCCATACTGCACGCGGTCCACGCGCATCAGCTTCCACTTCGGCTCTTCATCGAGCCCCCACATGTTGGCCGATCCCACCGCTCCAGTCATGTGCGGCCAATCCGGATGCGCGGCGGTGAGTTTGTTAAACAGTTCGTCGGAAAGAAAACTGATAGAGGATCCAATGTCGAGCGCAAGATTGTATTTTTTGTTCTCGATCAGGCTGGGCACCTGGATCAGTCCATTCTCCGCATTGATCTGAACCTTGCCGCTCGGGCCCCTGAAATGAACCGTACCTGGCATGCCGATCGAAAACTTATGCCCGGGAAAATCGACCAATACGTCGTAGTGACGGAGAATACTCGATGGCAAGTTGATCTCGGCGTTCATCCCGGCAGCCAGCACTGAGGCGGCATTCACGGGTTTCAGCGGAATCTTCGCTTCCTTCACTCCCGCCAAAGGAATCGTCATGCCGCCCACGACGATCTCCTTCGGCGGCGGTGAAGAGCACTCCTGCTCATTGCAGGAGACCGCAAGCCCCAGCAGCGTAGCCAGCCGACGCGACAAATAGAGATCCGGATTGCCGTTATCCACCCAGGCGTGAACGCGTTCGGTCGATCCGTTGGGAAGCGGGACCTCAGTGTTGATGACAACGCGGTTGTGATCGATCGCCGCGGGGACGGTGACGGAGTTCGGTGCGGACGAGAGTGCAGCTCTGTCCTGCCCCCAGCTGAAAACGCACAGCGATAGCAACGCACAGCCCGCGCTACAAACCCTCATGTTCCAAATTGTAGCGCCACTTCTTTCGCCGTGTTGACGCCGGGATGCTTCAAGACTCTTACGCCGCCGAGCCCAGACCGTTGATCGTCGTCCTGTATAATCACGATTTTGACTTGAGTGTGCGTACGCGTTCTGGAGGATGATTGGCACAGGCGGAAATCGGAATTATCGGCGGCAGCGGGCTCTACTCGATGCCCGGGCTGAGCCGGGTGAAAGAAGTGCGGCTGACGACGCCGTTCGGCGCGCCTTCCGACGCCTACGTGTGCGGCATGCTCGAGGGACGCAAAGTCGCATTTCTGGCGCGGCATGGCCGCGGCCATCGCATCCTGCCCAGCGAACTGAATTTCCGCGCCAACATTCACGGGTTCAAGCAGCTTGGGGTTGAGCGCATCGTCTCGATCTCCGCGGTCGGATCGCTGAAAGAAGAACACAAGCCGCTGGACTTCGTCATCCCCGATCAATTCTTCGATCGCACTCGCCATCGCGTGGATACGTTTTTCGGCGGCGGCGTGGTGGCACACATCGCCTTCGCCGATCCCGTCTGCGGGGAACTCGCCGGTGTGGTCGAGTCCGCGTGCCAAAAAGTAGGCGTAGTCGGCAAGCGGGGCGGAACCTACCTGTGCATGGAGGGCCCGCAGTTTTCCACCAAGGCGGAATCGAACGTCTATCGCGGCCTGGGGATGGATGTGATCGGCATGACCAACCTGCAGGAAGCCAAGCTGGCGCGCGAGGCGGAACTTTGTTATGTCACGGTCGCCATGGTGACCGACTACGACTGCTGGCATCCGCATCACGATTCGGTGACGGTCGATCAAATCGTTGCCGTGCTCCTCAAGAACGCGGACAACGCCGCGAAAGTTGTCCGCGCCACGGTAGCCGCGATGCCGCATGAACGCTCGTGCAAATGCGCCTCGGCACTGGCCCATGCGATCCTGACAGATCAAAAACTGATTCCCCCGGCAACCAAGAAGAAACTAAAACTGATCCTCGGCAAATACCTTCATGCGAAGGCAAAATCCAAGTAAGAGTTTTTCCTTCGTGAACCTCCGTGTCTTTCGTGGTCGATGCCTTTAACTGGAAAAGGAACAAGATCCACAATGAGCATTCTTGTAGTCGGTTCGGTCGCGTTCGATGACGTCACGTCGCCTTCGGGCAGCATGCAAAACATTCTGGGTGGCGCGGCCACCTATTTCGCGCTGGCGGCCAGTTATTTCACAAAAGTGCGGGTCGTAGCGGTGGTCGGCGAAGACTTTGGCGCCGAGCAGGAACAGGTCTTCCACCAGCACGGCATCGATACCCGCGGCCTCGAACGCGCCAAAGGCAAGACGTTCCGCTGGGGCGGTTCCTATACCGACAACCTCAATGAAGCGAAAACGAATTTTACCGACCTGAACGTATTCGAGACTTTTCAGCCACGTATTCCGAAGGAATACGAGGACACCGAGTTTCTCTTCCTTGCCAATATCCAGCCGACTCTGCAGGCCGACGTGCGGCGCAAGATGAGCCGTGTGCGCCTGACCGGCTGCGACACCATGAATTATTGGATCAAAGGCGCGCTAAAGGAACTCCAGGAAACGCTGAAGCTGGTAAATGTCTTGCTCATAAACGACACCGAGGCGAAGATGCTCGCCAACGAAACCAATCTGCCGCGGGCCGCGAACAAAGTGCTGGCCATGGGTCCACAAGCGCTGGTTATCAAACACGGCGAATATGGCGCCACAATTTTCTTTCGCGAGGGAGCGTTCGGCATCGGGCGTCATCCGTTCCGCGCTCCCACGCTGCCCATCGATGAGGTGAAAGATCCCACCGGCGCGGGCGATTCCTTCGCCGGCGGATTCATGGGTTACTTGGCGTCTCAGGAGGAACTGAGCCGCGAGGTCCTGAAGCGCGCTCTGTTCTACGGCGGAGTCATGGGATCGTTCGCGGTCGAGCGCTTCGGTACCGAGCGCCTGCAGTCGCTGACCCGGGAAGAGATTGACGAGCGCTTTCAGATCTTTCGCGAACTAACGCACCTCGAGTAGGGTGGTCCGGAACCACTCGACGGGCACGACGGGCTGTTCTGGGAGGGGCACGGCTTCAGCCGTGCCATACGGCTGCAAAGTTATCCGGCTTTTAGCCGCTGGGGCAAACCGGTTGACTTGCGCAATCCTTCATTTGTGAAACACTCTCTACCCAGCCGCAGATGTCCAAGAAAATAAAGAACGCGCCGCCGCCCAGTTCCCCTTGGGATTCCGAGACCCGGCTGCTGGCCTGGCTGGCGACCTGCGTTTCCGTGATCTCTTTCCTCGCCTATTACCAGCGCGGCGATGTATTGCTCTATGGCGACGCGATCGCCCACATCAACATCGCGCGCCGCGTCTTCGATTCGAAAACTCCCGGCCTGCTGCAACTGGGAACCGTGTGGCTGCCACTGCCGCACCTGCTGATGATTCCTTTCCTGATCTCCAACGAAATGTGGCGGCGAGGCGTGGGCGGCTCGATTCCTTCCATGGTGGCGTTCGTGTTTGGCGTGATCGGAATGTTCCGGCTGTTTCGCAATACATACGTTCGAGGCGCACTTTCCCGCAGCCTCGAGCCAGACGGCGCCGCCCGAATCGCCGCGTGGACCGCGGCATTAGTGTTCGCGGCCAATCCGAACCTGATCTACATGCAGGCGACCGCCATGGGGGAGGCGCTGTATCTCGCGCTTTTCCTCTGGGTGATTGTTTATTTCAGCGAGTTCGTGCGCGGGGACGCGAAGGCCCTTACGAAATGCGGCCTGTGTGTGGCGGCGGCCTGCCTCACGCGCTATGACGGATGGTTCCTGGCTGTGGCGATTGCAGCGGCAGTCGTATTCTGTAGCATCGTCGACGGCAAGGCAGCTCCGCCGACCGCCGCCGCATTCCGGACCCCACGCGCCGCAGCGCTGAAGTTCGTGTTGATCGCGGCGGCGGCACCGTTGCTCTGGATTGCCTATAACGGAATCGTCTATCGCAATCCGCTTGAATTCGCCAATGGGCCGTACTCCGCAAAGGCGATTGAACGCCGGACGGGCGGCGGCAAGCCGGCGCATCCGGGCACCGGCAATCCTGTGCTGGCAGAAATGTATTTTCTAAAATCGGCCGAGGCCAATGTCGCCGAAAACGAATGGATGCAGCGCGCCTGGGCTTTCCTCGCGGTCGCGGGCCTGGCGACTGGTGCGCTGAACTATCGCTCCCAGCCCACAGTTACCGGATCATCCTCGACGCGCGCGTGGCCGCTACTCTTCTTGCTGGTCCCCTTGCCGTTTTACGCGTTGTCGGTGGCATACGGCGGCGTTCCTATCTTCGTCCCCGCCTGGTGGCCGTTCACCCACTACAACGTTCGCTATGGATTGCAACTGCTCCCAGCGTTCGCGGCAGCGCTGGCGATGCTCGTGAATTTAGCCGTGCGGTCGGCAGGATGGAAGCCGCGCGTGCGTTTGGCGTGCGTGCTGGGACTGTTCGCGTTTGTGATCGCAAGTTATGCCTTCATCTGGCGCGCCGGGCCAGTCTCTCTGATCGAAGCCCAGGTCAACATGCGCACCCGCACTCAATTCGAAAAGGAACTCGCGCTCTGGCTGCAGAAGCTGCCGTCGGATTCCACCCTGCTCATGTACGTGGGCGACCATGTAGGCGCGTTGCAGCGGGCGGGGATTCCGCTTCGGCGCGTTATCAACGAAGGCAACCACCGCACCTGGAAACAGCCCGCCGATCCCGATGGTTTGTGGGAGCAAGCTCTGGCCGATCCCGCGAGAAGTGCCGACTACGTGATTGCTTTCGAAGGCGATAGCGTGTGGCAAGCGGTGCAGGGCCGCCATCTTCCCGAAATTGTCGAGATTCACGTTACTGGGCAGGCGCGCGCCATCGTTTACCGTGCGCGGTAATCACGCAGGTAAACGCTGAAGCCGGCATTTCGGATGATAGAATCCGGCCATCGGAAGCCTGCTTCGGGTAGCGTGAAATCTCATGAACTGGCAACATTTCGTCGATTTGCTGCGCCGGGAGATGGCGAGTGGAGTCGTTGGCAGTTCGCTCACGCGTCTGGTATTGGCGGCGATTCTCGGCGGTCTCATCGGCCTGGAGCGCGAATTCAGACACCGCGCCGCCGGCCTCCGTACCAATATGTTCATTTGTTTCGGCGCCGCGATGTTCACCGTACTTTCTCAACGGCTGGCAGGCGTGCCCTCGGATTCCGCACGGATTGCGGCTCAGATCATCCCGGGCATCGGCTTTATCGGTGCGGGTTCGATTCTACACACCCGCGGCCTCACCACCGGCCTGACCACGGCGGCCACGCTGTTCGTAGTCGCCTCGGTTGGAATGGCCGCGGGAGGCGGCCTTTACCTGACCGCCGTCTTCGCCACCGGACTGGTGTTGCTCGCACTCTTTTTTCTCGGCCACTTCGAAGAAACATTTAATCTCAAGCTGCTGATGACCAGCTACGAAGTCACCGGCGCCAGTGTCGAAGAAATCAGCAACGAGGTTAACCGCATTCTGGAGAGTTACCACCAATTGATGAAAAACACGGTCAGCGCGAACACCGGCCAGCACGTCCGCCTGCAATTCGACGTTTCAGGCTGCAACCGCGAGCAGAAACAATTACTCCAGAAATTGAAAGCGTCGACCGTGCTGCTCGGCGTGACCTCGCTCGGACGGGTGGACCACGAGTGAGCACGGACGTCCGCACCATTCCATTCGTCAAGGCCAGCGCCTGCGGCAACGATTTTCTTTTGATTGACGGCGCGTCGGCTCCGCAGGATGTGTCGGCGTTTACGCGGTGCATCTGTGACCGCCACGACGGTGTTGGCGCCGACGGAGTGGAGTGGATGGTTCCACACTTTACCGCCGACGTGGAAATCCGCTTGATCAATGCCGACGGCTCCGCGGCGGAGATTTCCGGCAATGGAACGCGCTGCGTAGCGGCTTACGTTTGCGCCCAGTTGGGAAAAGAACGGGTTTCAATTTTGACCGGCGCCGGGATGAAGATCTGCCAGCTGATCTCGCGCAGAGATTCCGAGTATGAGTTTGAAGTCGAGATGGGCGAGGCCGTCGTCCAGGACGAACTCGCGCTCAAACTGCCCAACGGAGAAGTGCGAGGCATTCCTGTATCCATGGGCAACCCGCACTTTGTCACCTTCGTTTCTGAGTTCAAAACCAACTGGCAGGCGCAAGCTGCAGAAATCCAGCGCAACCCGCACTTTCAACAAGGCGTAAACGTGGAACTCGTCGCGGTCGACAGCAAGTACGATTTGAGAGCGCGTTTTTTTGAACGCGGCGTCGGAGAAACACAGTCGTCCGGCACCGGCTCCTGCGCCTTGGCAGTCGCCGCGATGGCAACGCGACGGGCGGTTTCGCCGGTAAAGGTCCACGCACCCGGCGGGATTCAGACGGTCCGCACGAATGGGAATAAAGTTTTTCTGCGCGGTCCGGCGCGGCTGGTGTGCCGGGGAGAATTTCTGGTGAGTTGAGTCCCCGGCTCGTGCTGATCCGCTTCATCGCTCATAGCAGTTCTGAAATCCATGTCTTCCTCGAATTTTCAGCCCGTGAAACCACCCGCTCTTCGTCCCGGCGATACCGTGGGCATTGTCGCCCCCGCCAGCAACGTGAAACGGGCTGACTTGGAAGCAGGCTGCGAGGCGCTGCGGCGCGCCGGATACATTCCGTTCTATTTCGATTCGATTCTGGAGAAGGACCTTTATTTCGCCGGTTCGGTCGATCGCAGAGCCCGTGAGTTGGAAGAGATGTTCGCTCGCGACGACGTGCGCGCCATTGTTTGTGCACGCGGCGGCTATGGCGCGAATTATCTGCTGCGGGAATTCGATTTCGAAAAGATCAAGTCCCATCCTAAGATATTCGTCGGCTACAGCGACATCACCACTTTGCTGACGTGGTTTCACGATGCCGGAGACCTCATCACGTTCCACGGCCCAATGGTCGCCAAAGATTGGTCGCACGAAAACGGGGTCGACCTGACATCCTGGCAAGTGGCGGTTTCGAAAGCGGCAGCGTGGGACGTGCCTCTTGGCGCGGGAGTCACTGGATTGGTCGACGGCCTGGCCGAGGGCACGTTATACGGTGGATGCCTTTCGATCCTGGTCGCCTCGCTCAGCACGCCCAATGAAATCGAGACCGCCGGCACAATCCTGTTTCTGGAAGACATCGCCGCCAAGCCCTTTCAGATCGACCGCATGTTAATGCAGTTGAAGCTGGCTGGATTTTTCGACGAAGTACGCGGCATCGTTTTCGGCGAGATGGTCGACTGCGTACAAGCCGCAAATCAGGGTTACACTCTGCAGGATGTCGTCCGCCGAGTTGTTGGGGACCTGGGAGTGCCCGTCGCCTTCGGCGTCCGCTCAGGCCATGTTTCTTCGGGAAACATTACGTTGCCGTTCGGGGTGCAGGCCAGACTTCAGGTAAGCGATGGGCGCGTGGCCCTGAGAATATTGGAATCGGCGGTGAGGCCGTAGCACGAAGGCGTCTTTAATTGTTTTCCTTCGTGCACCTTAGTGTCCTTCGTGGTAATTGATTTACCCATTCGATGAGCGAAAACAAGCAGAGCGAAAACAAGCAGAGCGAAGAAAAGCACATTCACCTGATCGGCATCTGCGGCACCGCCATGGCTTCCTTGGCCGGAATGCTGAAGCAGCGCGGTTTTCACGTGACTGGTTCCGACGCCGCGGCCTATCCCCCGATGTCGGACTTTCTGCGCGAGTTGGGCATTCCCGTGGCGCAGCCCTTCGACGCGAAAAATCTCGAACCGCGTCCCGACCTGGTCGTCGTCGGCAACGCCATGTCGCGCGGTAACGTTGAACTGGAGCACCTTCTCGACCGGCGCATTCCTTTTTGCTCTCTGCCACAATTACTGCACGACGAATTTCTCCGCGGCAAGGAAGTACTGGTCGTCGCCGGAACTCACGGCAAGACCACGACGACTTCCATGCTGGCATGGATCTTTCATTTCGCTGGGCTGCAACCGTCGTTCCTGATCGGCGGCATCGCCGAGAATTTCGGTTCTAGCTTTCATCTGGGCGAAGGCAAGCACTTCATCCTCGAAGGCGACGAGTACGACACGGCCTTCTTTGACAAGGGCCCGAAGTTCCTGCACTACTTTCCCGACTCTGTGATTCTGACCTCGGTCGAGTTCGATCACGCCGACATCTACAAAGATCTCGATGCCGTCGAGACCGCATTCAAGCGGCTGGTGAACCTGATCCCACGCCGCGGACGAATCGTAGCCTTCGACGGTTTCGCTGGCGAAGCCGCGGGCAGTCCGAGTCTCGACCGATGTCTGGCCAAAGCGTTCTGTCCCGTAGAGCGCTACGGCGCGGGGCCGCGGGCGAACTGGAAAGTCACGAACCTGCGCCTCGAACCCGCGCGCACCTCCTGGAGCGTCTTGCACGACGGGCAGCCATGGGCCGATCTCGAATTTCCGTTGGCCGGTGAGTACAACGTTTGGAATGCCACGTCGGCCGCAGCGCTCGCGGTTTCCTGCGGCATTCCGAAAGAGGCGATTGCGGCGGCGCTCAAGACATTCAAGAGCGTGAAGCGGCGCCTCGAAGTAAAGGCGCAGGTGAACGGCATTACCATCATCGACGATTTCGCGCATCATCCCACCGCGATCGCGGGAACGCTGAAAGCGCTGCGCGCGCGTTATCCCGGCGCGCGACTATGGGCAATCCTGGAGCCACGTTCCAACACACTGCGCCGCCGCGTCCTGCAAGCGGACCTGGCCCACAGCCTGGCGCAGGCCGACGAAGTAATCGTGGCGGGCGTGTTCCGCTTAGAAGCGGTCCCGGAAAATGAGCGCCTCGAGTTGCCTGCTCTCGCCGCCGAGATCGAGCGCAACGGCCGCCGGGCGCGGCTTCTCGCCGACGCTGACGCAATTGTGCAGACCGCCGCTCCTGAGATGCGCAGTGGTGATGTCGTGGCGATTCTTTCCAACGGCGGCTTCGGCGGAATTTATGAAAAGCTGCCCGCACGCCTGCAAGAATTGGCAGGGAAGCGATGAACTTTCTCCCTGGGGTTGCATGTCGATCTCTGCGTCGAGCACTTTGTACGGTGATTCTCGCGGCATCGACCACATCGACCGCGCAGTCCGTCGCTGCCGTCGCGTACACCGTCTCGTTGTCTTCTCCTGAGCTGCATCTGGTAAACGTGCAGATCATCCTGCCTGCAGGCGCGGCCCAGCGCGAACTCCAACTCCCCGTGTGGAACGCTCTGTATCAGGTCCGCGATTTCGCCCAGTACGTGAACTGGATTCGCGCCAAGGATCGCTCGGGCAAGCCTCTGGTCCTGCAGGAACTCAACTCAAGCCGCTGGCGGATTGAGGGCGCACAGGGCGGAGCGATTGTGGAGTATCAGATTTATGTCGATTCGCCCGGACCGTTCGGCGCGCAACTGAACCCTCATCACGCCTTTCTGAATCTGGCGCAGATTCTGATGTACCCCGTCGACGCTCGCGCTGCCGCGCTCAGCCTGCGTTTCAGCCTTATTCCTGAAGGATGGCACATCGCCACTCCGCTCACCTTGTCCGCGGGCGGCGAGTTCACAGCCACAAATTACGACCGCCTCGTCGACTCTCCCGTCGAGATCGGCAACTTTGAGGAGTCCGACTTCGACGAATCCGGCGGCCACTTCCGCGTCATCGTCGACGCCGACCCCGCCGACTACGACATGGCAAAGATCGTTTCCGCCCTGCACAAAATCGTCGTCGCCGCCATCAGTTGGATGAACGACCGCCCCTTCGACACCTACACGTTCATCTACCACTTTCCGCACGGCCAGGCTGGCGGCGGCATGGAACACGCCTACTCCACCGCCATCGAACTGAATGCCGACGTCATGAAGCAATCGCTGTATCCCCTGACCAGCGTGACCTCGCATGAATTCTTTCATCTGTGGAACGTGAAGCGCATCCGGCCACAAACGCTCGAACCGGTGGACTACACGAAGGAAAATTACACGCGCGCGCTGTGGTTCAGCGAAGGAGTCACCAGCACCGCCGAAGAGACCATTCAGTTCCGTGCCGGCCTGATCGACGAAAAACGATACCTCAACGGACTCGGCCAGCAGATCACGGAACTCGAGCGCCGTCCGGCGCATCTGACGCAGTCGGCCGAGGAATCCAGCCTCGACGCCTGGCTCGAAGGCAACGGTTACTACCGCCGTCCCGAGCGCAGCATCTCGTACTACAACAAAGGCGAACTGCTGGGCACAATTCTTGACTTGTCGGTCCGCGACGTCAGCCACGGGCACGCTTCACTCCGAGAACTTCTGCAATGGATGAATGAGAACTTCGCCAAGAAGGGCCGCTTCTTCAACGATTCCGAAGGCGTTCGCGAGGCCGCCGAAGCTGTCAGTCACGCCGACCTGACTTCTTTCTTCGCGCAGTATGTGGCCGGAACCGAAGAGATTTCCTGGGATGATTTCTTCCGTCCGGTTGGCTTGCGCGTGCAGGCCATTACCAACACCATGCCCGACGCGGGCTTCATCGCGTCCCGCAACTTCGATGGCCCCATGACGGTCGCGGCAGTTACTCCAGGCAGCGACGCCGAACATTCCGGCCTGCAGGCGGGTGACACGATCGTTGAACTGCAAGGCAAGACCGCCGGTCAGGAATCTCGTCAGGAGTTGGCGCGGCTGAATCCCGGCGACACGCTCGCAGTGAAGGTCCGCTCGCGCCGCGGAGCGGAGCGCGACTTGAAATGGAAAATCGGCAGCCGTCAGGAAATTTCCTACGAAGTCAGAGACCTCGACCAGGTCACCGCCGGGCAGCGGGCGCGCCGCACTGCCTGGCTGAAAGGCGAAGCCCAGAGCGCCACAGATGCAGCGTCCGCAGCCGCGCCAGCCGGGGCCGCAGGAATTGCAGGAGCCGCAGCAGCCGGTGCAAGCCAAGCCGGTGCGAGCCCAACAGGTGCAAACCAATAATGATCCGCACGATTCTCATGCTGATGTTCTGGGCGCTGGCCGCTCCCGTGGCTGCGATCATCGGATTCCCGGCGAGCTTCATTATGGGCGACGTCCGCGTCCTGTATCGCCTCTTCATGTGGGGCGCGTGGGCCGGCGTGTGGATCACCGGAGTGCGCGTCGAAACCATCGGACTCGATCGGTTCGATCACTCCCGCAGCTACATCTTCATGACCAATCACGTCTCGAATCTCGACCCGCCGATTCAAATCCCGCTGATCCCCAAGCGCACATCGGTGATGGTGAAGAAAGAGTTGTTCAAGGTTCCCATCCTCGGCCGTGCCATGCGCATGGGATCGCTCGTGCCCGTCGACCGTGGCAATCGTGACGCCGGCATCGAAGCCGTGCGTGCCGCAAAGGCCGTCGTCGAGCACGGACTCAACATGACCATCTACATCGAAGGCAAGCGTTCGTTCGACGGCAAGCTCCTGCCCTTTAAGAAAGGCCCGTTCTATTTGGCCGTCGAGTGCGGTGTGCCCGTAATCCCCATCACGATCGTCGGCACCCACTACACCATGCCGAAAGCCAGATTCGCCATCCGGCCGGGATTGGTCAAAGTGATCTTTCATCCTCCAATCGAGCCGAAGGATTTCGGCAGCCGCGATTGCCTGATGGAAAAAGTCCGCTCCGTGATCGAAAGCGCCTTGCCGGAAGAATGTAGAGCGTCGCTGCCCTCAACCACCCAGAGCACGCAACAACGCGGAGGAACCGCCTTCGCGTAGGTCTTCCTCTGTGTTCCTCGGTGTCCTCTGTGGTTATTCTTGCTTCTTCTTCTCCCGGACCGCCCGCGCAATCTCCGGCAATCGCGGAAGTATCGCCGAATATTTCAGCCACAATTTGTGATCCACGGCAGGCGCTCCACTCACGAACGCCCCGGCGGCAATATCGTGGGCAACGCCGCTCTGCGGCGTAACGATCGCGTCGTCCCCGACTTTGCAGTGACCCACTACCCCGACCTGCCCCGTGAGAATGACCCGGTTCCCAATCTCCGACGACCCCGCCAGCCCAACCTGCGCGCACAGCAGCGCATCTTCACCCACCTGCGAACCGTGTCCCACCTGTACAAGATTGTCGACCTTCACGCCGCGCCCAATCCGCGTTTCGCCCACGCTGGCGCGGTCGATGCACGAATTGGCCTGCACTTCCACGTCGTCGCCAATCACCACCGGAGCCGGCTGCGGAATCTTATGCCAGCGTCCCTGGGCCGTCTTCGCGAACCCGAACCCGTCCGCCCCAATCACCACGCCGTTCTGCAGAAGCACGTTGTTGCCAATGCGGCAGTTCTCGCGCACCACCGAGTGCGCATGGGCAAAAAAGTTGTCTCCAATCTTCACCCCGCGATAGATGACAACATGTGCCAGCAATACGACGTCCGCGCCGATCTCGACCTCCTCGCCGATCACCACATACGGCCCGATGTGAGCATGCGCTCCAATGCGCGCGCTGGCATGCACGACGGCGGTAGCGTGCACCCCGGGCGCATAGCGTACCGGTGGATGAAACAATTCGAGCGCCCGTGCGAACGTCAGATAAGGATCCTTCGCGCGCAGCATCGCCGCAGGGATAGCAGGGAAGTCCTCGCCGACGATCACGGCGGAAGCCTTTGTGGTCCGCGCCGCCGCGGAGTACTTGGGATTGGATACGAACGTGAGTTCCCCCGGCCCGGCCTGTTCAATTCCGTTGAGCCCGGTGATCTCCATCTCAGGAGAGCCGTTTTCCAAACGCACTTCGAGCGCAGCTGCAATCGCAGAAAGTTTCATTGTGGTAGGTGAAGACGCGAGTAAATCCTACACCAGACGGGCGGATGCCGGTCGCGAAGCTCGCGTGCGAAATGAAGAACGAACAACGCCGGCGGGGATGATCCTGGAATCAATCCCCGCTCGCGAGTCTTACGGGTTAAGTTTTACTGAACGGTCAGTGTGAAGGTCGTAGTGTGAGTCAGCGCCCCACTGGTGGCAGTCACGGTCACCGTGAAGGTCCCGGTGGGTGTACCCGTCGTAACGACAAGATTTACAGGACTTGAGGGCCCTCCTCCCGGGGCCGGATTGGTGACCACAACCGGGAGTTGGCCGGTGGCCGCTAATTGACTCGCGGAAGGATAGATCGTGATTTGATTTGCGCTTGGGATGATTCCCGACTGTTGAACTCCGCCCAACGTGACAGTCGAGGTGTTCATGAATCCCGAGCCGTTGATCGTGAGACTCTGCAACTGTGAGCCAGCGGCCACCTGCGATGGATTGAGCGACGAAATCGAGGGTACAGGATTGTTTATAACGCCCCCTCCTCCGCCGCCCCCTCCGCAACTGAGCAGTGTTATGCACACAGCAAGGACCACCAGAGTAGGTAGCATTCCGCGGCGTCGAACAGACGATGGGATTCCAAACAAACAGGCGCTGAATAGAAAGACGAAAGCTGCGGCGGTCCAGCCAATGGCCCGGTAACCGTTAAACGCTCGACGAGATTGTCCCACGGCGGTGGTCGTGACAGTAAGCGTGGTTGAGACATTCCCTGCGCCCGTGGGGGTAAGTTGCGTCGGATTAAACGTGCAGGTCGTCTGCGCAGGCAGCCCAGAGCAGGTGAAGTTGCTGATGGTTCCGTTGAATCCGGAAAAGCCCCCAGCGACGATGGTTTGGCTCTGAGATTGGCCCGCCGTCACAGTGACCGCACCACTAACATCGGTTATTTGGAAGTCGGGCATGTTAATGCTGGCGCTGTCGAACGTGGAGGGATAGTTTGCATCACCGCTGTATCCAGCGGCTACCCCGTCGCCGGACGTCACCGTAAATGTTGTAGCTGCCTGGCACGCGTAGTTTCCAGAGCTGTCGGTGGTCTGAGTACATGCAGTGGGACCGGATATTACCGCTCCAGTATTTGCATCTGTGAAGGTGATGGTTCCCGTCGGATATACCTTCTTGTTCGTCGTATCCACCAAGGCAGTGACGGTGGCCGTTCCGCCATATGGGACGGTTTGCGTCGCGGGGGTCAACGTCATCGCCGGCGCCGGATATTTCAGCGTCGCCGAGGTCGCCTGCGACGTCGAGCCTTGATAATTCTGATCTCCAAAGTACTGGGCAGTGATGCTGTAAGTTCCCGGACCTGGGAACGCGGCGGTCATGCTCGCGATCATTGAAGTGCCGGAGCCGTAGCCATAGCTGACCGTTCCAGCAAGCAGGGTTCCATTGGAATAAAACTTGACTTGCCCCGTTGGCGTCGCGACGTTCGATTGCGCGTTCGGATCCAGCACCTGGGTAGAGAGGCCCACCGAAGTGTAGTCATTTGCCTGGACATACGGAGCAACCGTGGTAGTAGCCGCCGGATTCACCTTCACTGAAACCGATGTAGATCCGGCGTTGTAGTTGGTGTCGCCCCCGTACTGCGCCTTCAGGGCGTGCGTTCCGCCGGTCAGGATGAACGCCTCGGACGCGGTCTGCACGAAGCCAGTGTTATCCAGGTTGTACGTCCCGCTTCCGAGGGCAGTGCCGCCATCGGTCAGCGTGAGCGTTCCCGTCGGACAGGTGACCTCACCAAATGGCGGACTGCAAGACTTACGCTGAGAATTTTGTACACCTGCGAGCAGGGTGTATTGGTCGTCGTAATTGACTGTTGTTACGGCCACGCCGCCCAGCTGCAAGCCGGGGAAATCTACCGTGCTGTTCTCTTTACTCACAGTTACACTCACGGAATTGGAATAGCTGCCGCCGTAGGTACCGTCGCCACCATAGTGCGCGATCACGTTGTAGGTCCCAGCCGGCAATAGGCTCGTGCTTCCCGAAACTGACCCGCTGCTCAGTGAGAACAAGTCAATGGCTTGCCCGGTTGTCGTCCCCGGACCGACGTCGACCAGCAACGAGGCATTCCCCGTGGCAGCCGTCGGATTGATAGCAAGACTCACCGGCACAGCGTTGCCGTGTGTCACGTTGACGGCGTTGCCGTTGTTCAGTTTCAGTGTCGCAGTCGTGGCCGTGAATGTGGCTTTCGTCCAATTGTTCACCAGGTTTGCGGCGTCCACGGTGCCGAGCCCGGTAGCGAGATCGTATCCCGTTGCAGTGTTGTAGCCCGATAACACGCCGAATTGATCGCCCGCTGTCGAGACCGTGCAATTCGGAGTGCCGCTGTAACACGGCATGGCGATGGTTGAGCCCGAAGGTACATCGTGAAATGCATTCGCCTGCTTGCTCACCAGTTGGTACAGGGCGAAGCCCGGAACTCCCTGCGGTGTGCCTGTTTTCTGATTGACTAGAGACATGATTCCGGCGAAGGCGGGCGATGCGACTGAGGTCCCACCGTATGCGAGAAGAAGATTTAGATTACACGCACCGCCGGTTTGATCCTGCTGGCAAATGACATAGAAGCTGCCCATGAAGCCACTGCTGGCGAAGAGGGAAACGTCGGGAAGGTCGCGCAAATCATCGGGCGGGACGTTGTTTCCGCTCTGCCATGACGGCTTGGCGTAGCCCTGCGTGCAGCTTCCCACGTTCTGCGTGTTCACCACACAATTACTTGGGCCGCCGCTGCCGCCAGTCGAGTTTACGCCGCCCAGAGCGATCATCTGCGAGTTGTTGCATGCCTGCTCCGCGGTTGAGCCATATCCCAGAGTAACGGCAAGCGCGTTAGTGCAGGAATCATTCCAGGTGGTTTCGGGAATGTACCCCTTGGCAGATTCCTCTGTGGTGGCGGCGTTGGTCGGATTCCAGTAAGTCGTCTGCTTGTTGTACTGGTTGAAGTCCGTTCCGCCCACGGCGGCATTGAACGGGGTGGACGCTATCCCATTCACGTTCAATCCGTACTGCGCGGGTCCGCCGGGATCGTCGCAACCGGCAGCGCCGTTGTCGCCCGAGGAAACAAAAACGCTGGTGCCTTGCGCCGCCGCTTGCTCCCAGAGGCGAGAATAGAACTGGTTTCCGGCGGTGCCCAGGCCGAGTTCGCACAGGCCGTAGCTCTCGCTCATGACGGGAGCGAGGTTGTTTTCCACGATGTAGACGGCCGACAGATCGACGCCATCGGTGGTCTGAGTCGATGCCGAGGTCACAAAATCGATGGTCGCTTGCGGTGCCACGGCACCCGACCACTGAACGTCAATGTCGGCCTCGGGTTCGTCGCCGTTGATTCCGGGATCGGGCCCGTTCAAGATAATGTTCAGCTTATTTGCGGGGACCGTCAGGCCGAATATCTGCCAGAACTCCGTTGCATCCAGGGGATTGATGTTGGTTCTGCCCACGATTGCGATTGTCTCCCCCGTGCCGTCAATGGCCGGAGATGCGTTCCACAGCGGCAACACATCGTAGATGGTCGCAAAGTCGTACGGAGAAACCGCGTAGCAGCTCTGCCCGCTGCCGCACGAAACCGTGTAATTCGGTTCTGGGGTGGTCAGCGACTTCGTTTTTTCAGAGTATGTGCCGACAAAGCGATTCATCGCTCTTCTGGGAAAGTTATTCAGCGAGTCAATCCCCGCGACCGCCGGCGTCAGCGCCGTCGGAATCTGCGGGTCGCTGGCGTTGGCCCAGTGCTGCTCGCCTTTCACCACGTATTTGTGAATCGTGGTGTGGAACGCTTCCTGCACTTGCCCCGCCGTGCCGGAGAACTCCAGCACCGTCCGACCTTTGGTCGAGCCCACTTCAAAGCCATGCGATTGCAACCACGCGGTAATCGTCTGCAGATCAGTATCGGTTGGCCCGAATTGCTGGCCGTATTGTTCCGGCGTGAGCCACTGGTGATAGTTCGGCGACGCCTTGTCCTGCTGATCGTCGAGCAGTTTCCGGAGCGCAGTCTCCTGGTCGGCGCTGCGCTTCAATACCAGCAGCATCCTTGCCATGGACAGGCTTGCTGGGGCTGTCCCCAGATCGTTTTCCGGCCGCGCCAGGGGATGCGTGTTGCCCGTCAGCGTGGTGAGCTGCGACTCGTCCACCGCCTGCGTGATCAGCGGGCGCTGCGCCGCAGTCGCTGGAGCAGCTCCTTGCCCCTGCATGGGGGCGCACATCATCCCTGCGACGGCGACAACAATGGCTGCGATAAGAGTGGAATGGATGGCGGTTGAATGGATCACAGAAGATAGAAACCTGGGACCCGACACTGGGATCGCTTGCATGGCAGACGCACCTGTAGATCGAGATGGACGGCACCCACGGGAGGCCGCTCGGACGGAGGAAGGAAGGGAGTCCGGTCGCCTCTTTGCCAGGCCTTGGCCTGCGTCACACGCTACATGAACTCTTCGCCGAATTCAACGCATTTCGGATGATTTCAATTGCGTCCGCTGGCCCGGTCTGGGGCGCGCTCCGCCCAACGGTTCCCAAGGTAACCTGTCTGCACTAGTGAGTCTTTTCCTGGGCTGCGTCCGGATGCCATACTGACACGACTTCAAACGGGTTTGGGGGGATTCATGACAAGCAGGATCGCGAGCGCGTGGTTGGTGTTCGTTCTGGCAGCGGCCGCCGCAGCAACAGCGCAGACGTACACGATCACCGAGATCGGCGTGCTCAAGGGCGACAACGAGAGCAGCGGCTTCTGGATTAACAACCTTGGCGAGGTCGTCGGCTGCTCCGACACAAAGACAATCCAGGGCTATCCCTGCACCGGCCTCGTGGCTGGCCAGCATGCGTTTTCCTGGACCCGGAGCGGTGGGATAAAAGATCTGGGCGTGCTTCCTGGCGCTACCGTCAGCGGCGCGAGCGGCCTTAACGACTCCGGCACTGTCGTCGGCTATTCCAACGTCAAGGGCCAGCCCGCCACCAACTTTGTCGCCGTGCAATGGTCCTCAACAGGAGCCATCACCAACCTGGGCACGCTGGCGGGAGGTTCTTCCAGCGCCGCCTTCGTAATCAATTCAGCCGGCGAGGTCGCGGGCGATTCTTTCCTCAGCAACGGTCTGGTCGACGCCACCAGCTGGAGCAGCAAGAAAATCAAGAACCTGGGTGCTCTGCCCAAGGCGATTTTTACGGCCGGACTCGCCATCAACGATAACGGCGACATCGTCGGCGAATCGGTGTTTGGCTACGGACCGCCCTTCACCTCGCACGGTTTCCGGTGGAACGGCTCCGCTATGAAGGATCTCGGCACGCTGCCGGGCGGCGTCACCAGTATGGCGAATGCGGTTAATTCCTCGGGCGTGATCGTCGGCCAATCCGACGGCACCAGCACCCGAGGCACTTGGCATGCCGTCCTGTGGAACACCTCGGGCAAGATTCAGGATCTGGGCGTGCTCCCCGGCGGGACCTACAGCATGGCTTTTGGCGTGAACGACTCCAATGTCGTCGTCGGCTACGGCAACCTGTTCGACAACGCGCCGCACGCCATGGTCTGGACCTCGACCGCGGGCATGCAGGATCTGAACTCCCTGATCCCGGCCGGCACCGGATGGGTGCTGATCAACGCCAACGCGATCAACAACCTCGGCCAGATCACCGGCTACGGCATCAAGAACGGCTACAACCACGCCTTCGTGCTGACGCCGGTGAACTGAGAAGCGTAATTCCACTTGGATTGAGGCGAGCCCTACGCTTGGGGCTCCCTCTTTTTTTTTCGCCGTTGTCCGTAAAATACTAATTGCTAGGAGTTTGCGGGCGCGGGGCAGGGGTGGCGCGGCCAAAATCTTGAGCCGTAAGGACTTGCAGCTAAAATATTATGGAACAAGGACTTAGCGCTCGGCCCCAAGCCGCCACGGCGATAGCTGGCGGAGAACTGGTTGAGAGATCTTTCGCGCATCCATTGAGCATGCGCTTTTGGAAATCCTCAGTAAAGGTTGTTCGTCACAAGAAGTGGAATTTTTTCTGTGGAAGACTGTGGAAAAGGTTGGCCGTCGGCGTGGCCGCCCGCCCTGGTTCAGAGAAACCAGTGGAACGTCCCGTCTGTCCCCGAGTTCCCCTGTGTTTTCGAAAACCGGCGCTCCGGGCGGCACCGCTACCCACCCTTGCGAAGAACGCAAGGATGGGGCACCCTAAGTTGAAATAGCTCAGACAAAACATCACGCGAAGGGTGGGCCACCCGCCCAAGGGATTGTTACGAGAGTACGAGTACATGTTCCATTGCTGTGGATCGGTTAGCTTCTGCTTCATGATCATGATGGGGTCGGGCGTCATGAAGCGGCCCATCGTAGAGGCATGGTAGCGTTTGCCAAAGTTATCCAGGCCGGATTCGGCATCGCGTTCTTTGCCGGTGAAATTGTAGTTCCTCACGCGAGCTGGTCTGCACACGTCGCACGCCGCATCATAGAAGTATTTCACTAGTTTGGCTTTTCAATTTTCACATCCAGATTTTCGACCTTCTCTAGCGTGAGAACCCTCTTGGGCCGCTTGGAGTGGGACGTGAACTCTCCTGTAAACGTCGCCGTGATTTTCTTCCCAACGGTCCCGATGTTTCCTTGCAGCCGAATGGCATCGTCCAACGCTTTGAAGTCTGGATGTTCTGCCGGATGATTACGAATCGGGTCTGGCACAAATAGTTCGACTCCGCCATCCTCCTTACAAGAAGGATCTTCTAGCCAAGTGCCGCCTTCGATAACCGCGCTCTCAACTTGTGCATGTACCCGCACTCGTTTCTTATTGAACTGCTCCGGATGTGCAACCAAGGCGCACAAATGGGTCTCCGAGAGCCCTTGTCGTTCTTGCCCCATTGCGAAACAAGAATGCAAGAGGCACCCGCTGATGAGGAAAACGATCCCTATCTGTAATCTGCTTAGATTCATTGCTAACACCCACCATCCTTACACTCTTGCTCGGCGGCCTTTTCCGCGTTGTACCCAATAGCACTTTCCCGATTCTCCTGTGCTTCATCTGAGGCCCATCCCGGATCCCAAATGCCATACGCAGACTTAAAACCGAGCCCTTCGCTCACATATCCTTGGCCAGTTGTGAATGCCCTATTTTCTTCGGCAGTCGTATTCGCCAGACCTCTCTGTGGCAGCCCTTCTCGTTGGTCGATCCCGTGTTGCCCTTCGTGTGCAGCAAGTGCCGCGGTTTCGCCCGCCTCATCTCGTCCACCGACGCTAAAGTCGTGATGGACCTGGTTAAGGTCGAAGGTGACAGTTGTTGTTTTGTGAAATCCGAAAATGGATGAGGTTCCGGTGTTTGCCTCAGCTTTGCCCTTGAGGTCGCCAAATTTCACAACAACGCCGTTCTTCTTGCCTTCATCACCGTATAAGCCTAGGACCTTTTGAAGTCCAGCTGCCTCCTTCTTCTGCGCGTCAGTGCCTTTTGCCAAAGTATCGGCGGCCTTTTGGACATTCTGGAGAGCGGTCTGAATTGCTTTGCACTGATCGGTATTTCCTTGGCACACGTAGAGTCCTGTCGGGTCAATGAACCGCAACGGGTTGTTGCGAACGTAGGCATACATATTCCACTGCTGTGGATCGGCGAGTTTCTGCTTCATGATGTGCAGCGGATCAGGTGTCATGAAGCGTCCCAGGCTGGATGCGTTGTAGCGTTTGCCGAAGTTATCCAGCCCACTTTCGGCATCCCGTTCTTTGCCGGTGAACTTGTAGTGCTGCGCAACATTCGGGCAGTAGTCGTTCTCCTGGCCGCCGTAGGGATAATAGTCGATATCCTGCTCACACGACGTTCCCGTCGCATTCTCCACCACGGTGTGAGTGCCCAGATGGTCCGAGAAATAGTAGTGGACGGTGTTGGTGGCGACGTCCCGTCGCGCAACCCTCTGACCGCCGAAGAACACGTACTGTTCCAGGATGTTCCCCGAGAGATCGCTTTCGTTCAGCGCGGCAGTGCCGGTGCCCATCCAGTACAGCGTGCCGTTGGTGCCGCTGGTCGGGCAGGGCGTGCCCGCGCTTCCCGCCACGCATTTCTCGACCCGATTCCCATCGCCGTCGTAGAGGTAACGGTAGCCCCCGGTGGTCCAGATCAGGCGATTCTCGGCATCGTAAATGTAGGTCGTTCCACCGTTGCTGGTCATGTTTCCAGGGGGGTCGTAGCCAAAACTGGAGAGTTGGTTACTGGGACCTGCGGAGGTGTTAAGTCCCTCATGGTTAGTCTTGCCCGCTATCCCTGCCTCGTTAGTAAGATTACCCCAGGGGTCAATCGTAAACGTCTCGCCCCATTGCGGTCCGCTGGATTGGGCGCTGGCAATCCGGTTCAGCACATCGTAGGTGAAGCTCTGGGTCCTGGTCGCGTCGCGGCAATTGGCGATGGACATGACATTCCCGTTATCGCTGCTGCCGAAGTTGAAGGCGTAGACCCGGTGCATGATGTTGCCAACTGTGCTCGGGCAGGTCGAACCTGTGAGCGTGAGGGGAGTATTCGTCCCATAGAAGACTTGGTGGGTGCCCCGTCCTTGCGTTTTTGGCAAGGGCGGGTACGATGCTGCCGGTACCATGGGTTTTGTCATGCCCAGCGGCCTGCATCGCACTTACGGTGCTCATCACCTGCACTTTATCACTTGTTCGTGCCACCGGCGATTGCCGTTTCTGCGCGCGGCACGCAGCTGCGACTGCTTGCTCTCGATTCTGGAACAGACGCGCGAGCGCTATCGCTTTGTGGTGGTGGGATACGTCGTCATGCCGGAACATGTTCACCTGCTCATCACCGAGCCGGAGGTAGGGACTCCGTCGACGGTGATGCAGGTGTTGAAGCAGCGCACGGCCCGCGCCCTGTTGCCGAAGCAGAAGCGGGTGGACGTGCGCCAGCGTCGCCGGTTTGAAGGCGTGAGTCTGCGTACACCTTTCTGGCAGGCCCGCTTTTACGACTTCAACGTGTGGACGACCAAGAAGCGGTGGAAAAGCTAAGGTATATGCACCGCAATCCGGTGAAGCGGGGTTTGGTGAGTTCGCCGGAGCAAATGCGTTGGAGCAGTTACCGTTTCTACTTCTTGGACGAAGCCGGGCCCGTGCGAGTGAATGAGGGCTGGACTAAGATTTCGTTTCGAGCGCCTGCAGCGTGATCGGCCCGCGTCGTGCCGGCATTTCCGACTCCCGCCCTTCGCAAAGTGCGCGAAGGACGGGGCACCCACAGTGTTGGTGACGCCAGCGAGATCAAAAGCCTAGGCCACCCGGCGCTGGAGCAGTTACCGGTTCTATCTCCTCGGAGAAACTGGTACGGTTCGAGTGGATGAGGGATGGACCAAGATTTCGTTTCGCGATCATGCGGCGTAGCTTCGCCGCTGCCGGCATTCCCATGCCCGCCCTTGCAAAAAAAACGCAAGGACGGGGCACCCTAAGTACTGGTTGCGCACAACAGATCAAAAGCCTGCGCCACCCGCCAGAACGCATCCTCTACTCTTCGAACATGGGAACCTGCCGCTGATCCTGCGTGCCGCCGCGCCGCTGGCGCCGTGTTGCGCCGATGACCGCCAGCACGGTTAGCGACTCCAGCGCGGTGCGCGGTACGAAGATGCGCTGCGTATTCGAACGCTGGTCGGGAGGGTTTACCAAGAATCCTTCGGGCGTGGTCTGGGTGAGGTCGGCGGGCATCAGTCCTTCGAGGATCTCGCTGTCTTTGAAGCGCAGGCGCACCCACAGTCCCTCTGAGCGCGGGCGCGAGGTGAAGGTCTTGCGCGTCAGCGACTCTGAATCGCCGAACTCGCGCACGAAATACACGCCCTTGATCTCGCGCAGGTCCATGGAAATGACCGTGCCTGAAGTATTCAGGAGTTCCAGTTTGCCCTCACTCACGAACTGGGCCGGCGACACGTAGCCCGAGACGGAATCGCGGTCCATCTTGCGGACGATTACTTTTTTGTGCGTTGAGGGCATAGAAAAGCAGTGGTTGGTGGCTAGTGGTTGGTCGCTAGTGATTCAGAGGCAACGACCGCAAAGGCGCTTACTGAGCACTAACCACTAATCACTAGCCACTTGCCTCTGATTCTCGCACCTTTTCGGCGCAAACTACCGGAATCCGCCTCGGCAGTAGCCAAAATGTAAACGTTGTGTTATTTTCTTAATCTTGCCGCAAAGTTTCCACTTGGTATAAGTACTTTGTATTAAGCCACTTGCATTCGGGTGGCTGAGGGGCCGGATGGCGTGGTGCCCAGGGCTGTGGAAATCTTGTGGAAAGTTTGGCTGGTCTTCTTGGTATGTCTGGCCCTCCCCCAGCCGCGATTGCACCCTGATCGCGCTGAAAACAGGGCCTGACAGCCGCTTGAAAGCGAATGGCTGACTACATTTACACGATGGAAATCCGGCTGACGCCGGACCAACTGAAGGGCGTCGGGCTGGTGCAAGACGTAGCCCGCGCCGCGGGCATGAATCTTTACCTCACGGGCGGCGCCATCCGCGACATCATCAGCGGTTTTACCATCCGCGACCTGGATTTCACCGTCCAGGGCAATCCGCTCAAACTTCAGAAAGATCTGGAAAAAGCGGGCGCGAAAATCACCGCCGTCGAAGAGGACAACCGCACCATCTTCATCTCGCTGCCGGGCAACGCCCGGGCCGAGATCAGCATGGCGCGCACCGAGCGTTTCGAGAAGACGGGCAAGGCTCCGATCGTCACCCCGGCCACCATCCACGACGACCTGCGCCGCCGGGACTTCACCGTGAACGCCATGGCGCTGTCGCTCAATGAAGGATCGCGCGGACTGCTGCTTGATCCGTTCAACGGCGTTGCCGATATCGAGACCAAAGTTATCCGCATTCTGCATAATTATTCGTTCCTGGAAGATCCTTCGCGCCTTATTCGCGCCACGCGCTTTGCCGCCCGCTTCCACTGGATGCTGGAGGAGCGCACCCAGGCTCGCTACGACGCCGCCAAAGAAGGCAAGTACATCGACCACATTCTGCGTTCGTCGATTGGGCACGAAATCGCCGCGCTGGCGCACGAAGATGATCCGCTGCACGTCGTGAAGATGCTCGAGAAGGAAGGCTGGCTCCAGATTCTTCATGATCGCTGGACCGTTGCCAAGGTCGACACCAACGGCATCACTCAGCTGATGAAGACGCGCCAGCAGATGGTCGACCTGGGATACGCTCCCGATGCCGGCCCAGCGGTGATGTATTTCTTGACGGGACACTTTTCCGACAAAGAAGTGTCGGAGATTCAAAAACTGATTCCGCGCAAGGATCTGGTCGAAGCGTGGCGCGACATTGAGGATCACGCGAAGGAACTGGCTAAGCGTTTGATGGGGAAGGAAGCAGCGACTCCGTCGCGCACCTGGCAGTTGCTCTCTTCGGCGCGGCCAGAGATGGTGCTGTTCCTGGCGGTGACGGCGAAGCAGCAGTCGGTCGAACAGAAGATCAAGAATTACCTTACGAAGTGGCGTCAAGTGCAGCAGAAGATTCCGTTGCCCGAAATGACGGAATTGCTGATCACGCCGCAATTGCCCGTGTATCCGAAGCTCGCGAACGACGTCTTCCTGCTTTTGCTTGATGGCAAGCTGCGCTCCCGTACCGAGACGTTGAAGTTCCTGAAGCCGTTCGCGCCTCCGCCGCCACCTCCGCCGCCACCACCCAGGCGCGGACGCGCTGCCAAGGCCGCCGCGGAGGTGCCCGTTGAGGCTGCGGCCAGCAAGCCTGGCCCGAAAGGGAAGAAGGGGAAGGCGGCCACGGTGGTCGCGCCACCCGCGCCTGCGGCGGTGCAACCTGCAAAGCCGTCGGCGAAAGCCCAGGCGAAAGCGCCCGAAAAATCCAAGGCTGCCCCGCCTGCGCATAAGCCGGCAAAGCCTGCACCGAAGCCGGCAAAGAAAGCTGCGCCCAAATCCGCGTCGAAGAAAAAAAAGAAGAAATAGCGCTGTCGGTTGCAAGAAAGCCAAGCCTTTGGCGTTCTATTCGAGTCAGGCCGCCACGCGCGGCTTTTCGACGCGTCAACACTACACCGCCTGCATGTCATAGAGATTCGAGAGGTTATAAATTGTTTGCCGCTGGCCCAAACGGCCTATAATTGATGCAGTATGCGCCGCCTGACAGCCATTTCGGCGTTCGCGCTTTTCCTGGCCGTGCCGCTCTGGGCGCAGCATGGCGGCGGCCACGGTGGTGGCGGACATAGTGGCGGCTTCGGCGGCGGCCACGCAGGCTTTAGCGGCAGCCACAACGGAGGCGTCAGCGGCGGGCACGCCAGTGGTGTCCACGCCTTGAGTGGCGCGCGCCCCACCCCGATGGCTTCGCGGGCCTTCACGCGCCCTCCTGCACACTCTGCGCGCAGCTTTTCTCGCGACCCCTATTCGAATCGCGGTTTCGGCGGCAACCGCTTCCGAGATCGCGACCGAGGCCGTTTCCATACCTACGGATTCCGCAACAACTGTTACGGTTACCCTTGTGCCGGATACGGATATCCCGGTACCTACGGCTACTACGATCCGTGGCTGTGGGACTGGTGGGATTCCGGCTCGACTTATGACCAGGACGACCCCAGCCAGGATGTAGCCGCCGCTGCCGAGATGAACCGCCAAAACCTCGAAGAGCAGCGCATGCTGCGTCAGGAAGAAGCCGACGGCGATCAGGATCTTTACGCGCGTTCCGATCTGGCGCCGCGCCCGGTCACGCGCGAGGTGGACGGTGCGCCAGTCCTGCCCGATACGGTGTTAGTTTTCCGCGATCAGCACAAGCAGGAGGTCCGCAACTACGCCATCGTCGGCCAGACGCTGTGGAACTTCTCGCAACAGCGCACGGAGAAAATTCCGTTGTCAGAGCTAGATCTGCCTGCAACTGCGAAAGCCAATGACGAACGCGGCCTGACCTTCCGCGTTCCGGCCAGCGGCGAAGCCCAATAGATCTTTTCGTCTCGGACGATCCTAACTTCGACCCATCCTACTTCGACGCAGCTACTTCAGCCCGGACATTTCAAACTATCGTCACGCCCGCTTACCGCGCCGTTTCGCCTTTCGCTGCATCCAACCCTACATTGACCCGAAGGGCATTTGCTTTTCGCTGCGGAGCTAGTACATTAAAATCAAGCGTTTAGGTCATGTCCGGCGGTTCATGGGGAACCTGCAAAAACACGGGTCAAACCGTGGATGAGCTCTGTCCGGATGCTAAAATTAAAAGAATACCCACTATGCCTTTAAAAACACTATTTCTCAATCCTCCTTCCTTTGAAAATTTCGACGGAGGCGCTGGCTCGCGTTGGCCCGCCACCCGCGAAGTAGAAAGTTTCTGGTATCCGGTTTGGCTGGCTTATCCGGCGGGGATGCTGGAGGGCGCGCGGTTGCTCGATGGGCCGTCGCATCACGTATCGGGCGAAGAGACGATCAAGATCGCGAAGGAATACGAGTTCCTGGTGCTGTTTACTTCGACGCCCGGATTCCCCGGCGACATCCTGCTGGCACGGGCGATCAAGCAGGCCAATCCCAAGATCAAGATTGCGTTTGTCGGACCGCACGTGACCGTGCTGCCGGAAAAGTCTCTGCGCGATTGCCCGGAAATCGATTTTATTTGCCGCAAGGAATTCGACTACTCGGTGGTGGATTACGCGAAGGGCAAGCCCCTGGCGGATATTCCCGGCGTGTCGTTCCTGAAGGATGGGAAGGTCGTGCATAATCCCGACGCCCCGCAGATTGAGAATCTGGACGCACTCCCGCACGTCACCGAGATTTATAAGCGCGATCTCAATATCAAGAATTACAACGTGCCATTTCTGCTGCATCCCTACGTTTCGCTCTACACTACGCGCGGTTGCCCGGCGCAGTGCACGTTCTGCCTGTGGCCGCAGACGCTGAGCGGACATCCGTGGCGTAAACGCTCCACCGACGACGTCGCGGCTGAAATGGCCAAGGCCAAACAGCTGTGGCCGGACGTGAAGGAATTTTTCTTCGACGATGACACGTTCAATATTCAGAAGGCGCGCACCATCGAACTCTGCGCCAAGCTGAAGCCGCTCGGCCTGACCTGGTCGTGCACCTCGCGCGTCACTACGGACTTCGAAACACTGAAGGCGATGAAGGAAGCGGGATGCCGCCTGCTGATCGTCGGCTACGAATCCGGTGACCAGCAGATCCTGAAGAACATCAAGAAGGGCGCAACCGTAGAGCGCGCGCGCCAGTTCACCAAAGACTGCCACAAACTGGGGCTGGTCGTGCATGGCGACTTCATCCTGGGCCTGCCGGGCGAGACGCACGCGACCATCAACAACACCATCGCATTCGCCAAGGAACTTGACGTGGAGACCATCCAGGTTTCTGTGGCGCATGCGTACCCCGGCACGGAACTCTACGACCACGTGGTGAAGAACGGCTTTATTCTCGGCGACAACAAGATGGTCGACGAAGGCGGACATCAGCTGGCCCAGATTCAATATCCCGGGCTGCCTGCCGATGACATCATGTCGGCGGTGCATCGTTTCTATGATGAGTATTATTTCCGTCCGAAAGCCGTGTACCGCATTTTGCGCAAGGCGGTCTTTGACAGCAACGATCGCAAGCGGCTGTACAAAGAGGCCAAGAGCTTTTTGAAACTGCGCGCGGCGCGTAACAAGATGGTGAAGCAGCATGCCGCCGAAGCCGCTGCGGCGGAGCCGGTGAAAGCGTAAGACGGAGATCTCTCGGGGGCTAAAGCCCTCGATCGTGTGCGGCGGGTATCGCAGCGCTGAAAGCGCTGCGATACCCAAAAGCTTGAATCTTAAGTGACCACTCGCAAGTATCTGGTGCTGGCTGGAGTAACCGTCTTTGGAGCGGCGGGTGACTCCATGCTTTCGCACGGGATGAAGCAGGCCGGCAACATTTCCCTCCATCACCTGCAAGGCGTACTTCTCGCGGTGCTGAATCCCTGGGTCGCGGTGGGCATCGTTCTGCTGCTCGCCTTCTTCGCTTCGTATATGAACGCGCTCTCCTGGGCCGACCTCACCTACGTGCTGCCCGCCACGTCGCTGGGCTATGTTTTGTTGGCGCTGGTCGCAAAGTTTGCACTGCACGAGGAAGTCAGTCCATTGCGCTGGTTGGGAATCGCACTGATCTCTGGGGGAGTTGGATTCGTCGCGGGCGGACCGGCGCTCACTTCGCACGATCACAAACCCCCACCCTCTCGCGAAGAACGCGAGAAGGATGGGGCACCCACTGAAGAAGTTGTTTCCGGCGGAGTGCAGCGATGAAGAGCGCTTATACATGGGGCGGGATTCTGGTTATCGTTTTCGCTTCCGTCGTGGGAGACATTCTTCTGGCCCGCGCCATGAAGCAAGTCGGCGACGTGCACGCCCTCTTGCGCCGCGCCGGACTGTGGACGGTAGTCCGCCGCATCCTCGGCAACTCGAACTTTTTTCTGGGCGTCACCGCCATGGCAGTCGCCTTCTTCAGCCTGCTCTTCGCGCTCTCCTGGGGAGACGTCAGCCTGGTGGCCCCCGCCGCCGCATCGCTTACTTTTATCGGCAACGCCTTCGCGGCGAAAATCTTCCTACATGAAAAAGTGGATCGGCGCCGCTGGATCGCCGCCGTGCTGGTGGCGGCGGGAGTGGCGCTGCTGGCGGGGTAAGTCCTCATTCTTGCGAGGGAACGTCCCGTGTATCCCTATATTTCTTCCTATATTTCTCTAAGGAGTAGAATCAAGTCTTTCATGGCAGGCTTAGCTAAGTCGTACGATGACGGCGGGGTTCGTCAATTCACTCAAAGGAGGACAAACGAGTCACATGCACGAAGTTCCATTGATGCCTCTCTGGGTTACGCTCTTTCTGACAATCTGGGCACCGGTTGGACCGTTGGTTGGCATCGGGATTGGTCATTATCTGTCGCGATCTCAGCAACGAAGGCAGTGGCTCGCGGACAATGAGGTCAAAGAATGGCGAGAACTACTCACGACTCTCACCACGTCGTTCATAGCGACAGTCCAGACGGACGACAAAATACCCAAAGTGCCAGGTGAGGAGATTGAGAGTCTGAAGAGGAAACTTCAGGCAAGAAATCTGGTGAATGAAGTACTGACTAATCGTATCTTTATTGCTGGGGAAGTGAGAGACCGGGGCCTGTTCACGAGATGGAAGACAGCGTTGGGGCGGTTCGACCAAGATCACGATCCGGAGACTTTCGGAACAGCGTTTGGCGAACTGAGCGCCCTGATCCTGATGGGAGCGAGGGCACACATCAGAAAGGTTTAGACGACCTTCATCATGTCATCCAGCGAATAAGGGGGCTGGCCCACCTTTCCATCAAACCAACTGAGGCCGCCCCCTCTGCGAATTTCAGAGGGTGTGGACGATGCTCTCAACCCCTTTTGAGGTTTTGACTTTACCTTGGCGCGTCCAGCGTAACCCAAACGGATAGAAAACCAGCGTGATGCAGGCCGCATCGGTTCCCACCCTCTGAAAACCGCAGAGGGTGGGGCAGCCTTACTTACAATCATGTCGTGAGAAACCAAATGCGAGGGTGGGCGAGCCCCCCACGTAATCCAACTGTCCCTAGTTTCTTTGTCTCACGCAAGGGGTGCCCTCCACCCGTCTGTCCCCAGGTTTCTTTCCCCAGGTTTCTCCCAGGTTTCTCATTTCCTTAAGTGCACTATCGAGCTTCAACAACAGTGGTTTGTCTTCCCTGCATTCCATACCATTTGCCCGTGAGCGACTAATGGGCCGGGGCCGTTTATTTGCGCCAGAGGATGGCCTGGAAGTCGTGCCGGAAATCGGCGGTGGAGATGAAAATGGTGGTCGCCTTGGCGGCGTCGTAGAGCTTGATTTTGGAATCCTGGACGCCGAGCATGGCGTAGCCGTGGAACTCGCTGACGATTTTGACATCGGCGGAATCTGGTTTGGAGGCGCCGATGGTGGGGCGGTGGAGAGACTTTTTGGCGGCATCGAGAATGTCTTCGAGGGAGGTGGAGTCGTCGATAGGGATGCCGTCGGGATTGACGCCGGAGATTCTGGCCCAGAACTCGTTGGCTTTGGTGTCGAGGGCGTCGAAGTTTTCATAGCCTTTGAACTGGACGGCGAGAGCCTTTTCGATAATGGAACCCCAAATCGTGTCGTCGCCGGGATCGCGAAGGTAGATGGGCGACCAGCCGGAGTCGTGGTCATCGGTGTAGAGGACGTCGCTGACCTCGACGTCACCGCCGCGGAGCTTGACGATAAAATAGCGGTCCGACTTGATGGTGTTGCTTTTGGGCGGGTTGGAGAGGCGGGAGGGCGGGACCTTGGAAATGTCGGTGGAGACATCATCGGGTTTTTCGTTAACCATGCTCTTGATGAAGGTGCCGCCAGTCGCGAACGCGAAGGCGGAAAGAATGGAGGCGACGGGGCAATTGGCGATGCCGGGGGCCTGCTTGATTTGCGTGAAGGTGGCGTTGCCCTTGAACAGCGGCGTGGAGACGACGTGGACGTCGATGCTGTCGCGATCGAGGTTGAGGGGCGGGGGCATGGTGGTGGATTTCATGATTCAGGCTCCAGCGGGAACACTTAGGGTCACTCCCGCCTGTCCCCCTTTTTGGAATTAGACGGGAAAAGGTCCTTCGACTTCGCTCAGAATGACAGGGAAAGACGCTTTTTGCAACCTACAGGATGGTTTGGTACCCAAGGGGTGTGGCAGTTTTGCCATTCCTTCCTTCCACCCCCACCGCCGTCTGACCCTTCTTTTCTCGCGCCTGTAAGATCGATAGCCCAACCTCCAGTCACGGTTGTCGTCCCAGGCGCCTCGTCTGTTCCGTTTGCCTTCGGAAGAATGGTGGGGAATGTCCTCAGGTTTCCCCAGAGGGTGGGGACGACACTCTCAACCTCTTGAGGTTTTGACTTTACCTTGGCGTGTCAAGCGTAACGCAAACGGATAGAAAACCGGCGTGATGCAGGCCGCATCGGTTCCCACCCTCTGAAAACCGCAGAGGGTGGGGCAGCCTTAGTGACAATCATGTCGTGAAAAAACAAATGCGAGGGTGGGCCAGCCAATCCGTGGGGAGAGAACTACTCAAACCACAACTTCGTGGGATGTACCTCGTAAAATGGTCCGTCGCGGTCGATCAGAACCTCTCCCTGAAAACAGACAGTATCCGATGGTTGAGGATGGCGGTGTGCGCAGACCTCATGCGCCGTGTTCCCCGGTTCGACTTCCAGTCGCAGAAAGGCTGAGGTCGGTCGAATCAGTTGCCCCGTGCCATGGCTAGAGCTCACTGCCAGTGTGATGATTTTCGCGTCGATGGTCCAAAAGCCGTCCGTGGAATGCTGCGCTGGGCGGACTGGTTGCCCTTTGCCTCCTGCGCTACATCCGGTCCGTGTCCACCCGAAGAACCCGAGCCGTTTAAACGGCGTAGTGAAAAACGCAATGTCTTCGTCAAACCAGTTGAGCTCGCCCTGCGGTTTCGCCGAAAGATTCTGGAGGACGTAGTTCTGATCATTCAGGTGATCGGTAATCGAATCTCTGCTCATGGGGAATCACTCCTGTTTGCCACAGCCTTTAGCTCGGTTCAGGTCCTGGTGGGAGAATGGATGCCTCCGAGGTGAGACCTCATAAGGTTCATCGCGGCGCGTGCTCCCCTCGAGCGTTCAAGAGATGGTGAATACAAACAGGTATTCGTTTCCTGCCGGCTCTCGCCCCAGCATTGCTTTTTCCACAGCTTTCCACAGCCAGTTCGTGTGACGAACAACCTTGACCAAGAATTCTGGAAGGCGCAAGGTTGCCGTATGCACGAAGGCTCTACCAACAACTTCATCACCGGCGATAAGTTCGAAGCTAAGTCCTTATTCGAGAATATTTTGGCTGTAAGTCCTTGCGGCTCAGGATTTTGCCCGGATCCCCCCAGATCCCGAGCCCGCAAGTTCTTAGGAATCAGGATTTTAGGGAAAGTGACGAAAAAAAATATCGAGACATATGTCCCACCACGAATCTCAATTCGGTCGCACCAGAGCCGGGCTGCGCCCGGCGGACAGCCGAGGGCGGCCATCCCCACATCTTCCATCGATACCTGTCTATCTATCCACGGGATGATGACGGGAGGCGGGACAGTACCCAATTCAGATTTCCACACGGAGCCGAATCTATCGCTTGCACTGCGATCCTGACGGGTGCATACTGGCGCGCAAAAGGGGTGCTCCTCTATGCACAGAATCGCATTGCTTACTGTGATCGCTCTGCTGAGCGTCAGCGCGGGTCATTCGACTTCGCCGACGGCGGACTGGGCGATCAACGCCACGGCCATTGAGGCGTGCAGCTGTCCACACTTTTGCATGTGCTATTTCAACGCACATCCTGCAGGTCACCACGAAAACGGCAAGACGGAACACTATTGCAAGTTCAACAACGCCTACAAAGTCAACAAGGGACATTACGGAAGCGTCGATCTGGCAGGCGCCAAGATTTGGTTAAGCGGCGATCTCGGGGGCGACTTCACGCAGGGCCAGATGGATTGGGTGGTGGCGACGTTCGATAAAGGTACGAGCGCCGAGCAGCGGCAGGCGCTGGGGGAAATCCTGGGACATGTATTTCCGGTGAAGTGGAATTCTTTCGTTACCGCCGAGGGCGACATCGCCTGGGCCGCCGACAAGGATCAGGCGCACGCGACGCTCGACGGCGGCAAGACGGCTGAGGTCAAGCTGAAGCGGTTTCAAGGAATGACCGACGAACCGGCGGTGCTGAAGAACGTCAAGTACTGGGGAACGCCGCGCAACGATGGCTTCGTGATGATGCCGAATGAGGTGGAGACTTATAAAGTGGGGCCCAAGGCCTATGAATTCAAGGGAACGAACGGGTTCATGCTCACTTTCGACATGACCTCGAAAGATGTTCCTGCGCCCAAGGGTTCCTCGATGGGCAACTGAAGCATGCTTGCAAGTGCCACCCGATGCGCCGGAGATTTCCGGCGCATTTTTCTTTGAGCGTCCACCCCCGACTTGATTTGTTTTTCGTGGCACGAAACTGAGGAGGAAGTGAAAGCCGTGGGTTTGTGAGCTACCACCGAGACCAGAGGTCAAAGGCGGCGGACAGGAGTGTCCGCCCCACATGGCTTCGGACAATCGGATTACTTCTTCGCGGCAACCATGATCACAAGAACTACGGGCAGGTAGAGCACGGAGGCGTGCAGTAGACGGCTGGCCATAATCTTTGAGTTCGATGCTACTAGCTTGCCGGAGTGATAGAGCAGGAATGCTCCGGCGACGCCCATTCCCGCACCGTACAACAAGCCGGCGTGAGCCACCATGGGCAGCAGGGTTACGAGCACCAAGAGCACGGAAAAGCCAATGATTTCCGCGTGAGTAAAGCGCGCGTCCCGATCGAATTCGGGGAGCATGTGATACCCCGCGCGGCTGTAGTCGTCGCGATACATCAGCGCGATTGCCAGGAAATGCGGAAACTGCCAGAGAAAAAGAATGGCGAAGAGAAACCACGCTTGCCGATTGATGGTTGCGGAAGCTCCCGCCCAGCCGATCAGCGTGGGCATGGCTCCGGGGAACGCGCCCAGTAGCGTGCAGAGCGGCGTCTTGCGCTTGAGCGGGGTGTAGACGAGAAGATAAGAGAGCAGAGTCGAAACCGCGAGCAAAGCGGACAGGGCATTGACGGCTACCAGAAGATAGAACCCCCCGGTGATGCTAAGCAAAAGGCCGAACGTCAGCGCCTCGCGGCTCGTGAGCCTGCCCGAGGGCAGCGGACGAGAGGCGGTGCGACGCATCTGGCCGTCCCACACGCGCTCCATCCACTGATTCAGGGTTGCGGTGCCGCTGGCCACCAGCAGCGTGCCTACAAGGGTGTTGATCAGACCGGCGATCCGGAACGGGCCCCGCGAGGCAAGATAATAACCGGCCGAGGTCGTCATCAGAATCAGCAGGTTTACCTCCGGCTTGGTCAGGGTGTAATAGTCCCGGATTCTGGACTGCAACGTTTGGAGAGGCGCGGTGCTTGCCACTAGGTTTGGGGTCGCCATGTTGAGCCCCGATTCTCCCATAGATGGATGAAAAACAAAAGTAGGCTGGTGGAGTTGGTAGTGGGCTACTTTGGACTATTTCGCCTACCACCTCATCAAGATTCATCGTACACTTCGCACGTCCCCAGCTATGGCCGCTGGTGTTACAGATCGCCTGAGCGTACAGGACTTGGTTGCCCTCTAGGAAGCCTACGAGCAGCGGAGGCAGAAAGAGCAGTATAAATGAACAGTCCATTGCCAAACCGATCTGTTGGCAACGTCCTGCTGGGCCTACTGTTCTCAACAGGATATTTGATGCTAATCGGTGCTCTTCCCGCAGGGGTAGCGATATTACTTCAAGAGCGCTATCACCGTCGTTTTGGTATGAGCGAATGGGCAATTCGCGATGGGGTCTTGATGACAGTCGTGGTGGGAGGACTCGGCGGCCTGTTTCTGCTTGTCGGAAAGATCATCTATAGCGTGCAACGCCGCAGATCGCGGGCAATTTCAAAGTAACCCACTACCGTGGAGTTTCGGCATTTGTATTCGACGGGGACAGCCTCTCCAGGTTGACAGCCTCCCGCCCCTCGATTAAGAGTTAAGAATCTTGTTCGACGGCGTTCCGGATTGCGGGTCTGCGGCGGAGCCGGTCGGCAGAACAACCATCATGGTTTTCAGTCAGCTCCTAAAAAAACCGGGCCCTGTCAAACTTCCACCTGCGAACGCTCGGAAGCTCATGCGCCCGGTTCTGTGGGCCGCGTGGGTCTTACTGTTTACCACGGTGTTTACCGCGGTGCCTCCTCTTCAGGCCCGCGAGAAGGAAAAGCTAGCTTACGGCGAGGGACTCATCGTCAATGTCCCCTATTCCGAGGCGGAGGTAGAGCGAGTCGTACAGGACGTTGCACAGAACGGGATCATCCGAGGCACCAAGGAATACAACAAGGACGAGAACGTCGGCGGCGCCAAGGCTGCCGATTCCACGCGCGTGTTCCCGCCCTGGACTGAAGGCGGGAAGGTTTTCTATAAGGTGCGGCTGCAGGCCCTTGATCCGCGCAATTTCAAAGACAGCGGCGATGTGGGTACGCTCGCGGTGCGCTACGTGCTGCAACCCCAGGGCGATAAGAATACGGTGTTGCGGATCAACGCGGTCTTTGTGGAGGACTTCCGCCGGACCGTGCATGCTTCGAACGGCTCGGTAGAAAGCAGCGAATACAAAGACATCCGCGACCGTCTCGACGGCCTCGACTTGATGAAGCAACAGGCCGCGGAGGCGGAAAAAGAGCGACCGCAACATCTTTCGAAGGAACCCTCCCCGGCGATGAACAGCGAGGCTCACCCTACCACTCAACCCGCTGCGGCAGCGACCGTGGCTGCAACCGAAGGCGTGGCCGGTAACGGCGGCGCCGCAACCCAACCGCCGTCCGAAGCAGTGCCGACGCTAGAGCAGCACGTTCAGGATCTGCGCCGCCAGGTGGAGCGACTGGTAAAGGCGCCCGGTGCTCCGCTGAAGTCCGCGCCGTTCCACACGGCGACCACTCTCAGCCCGTTGCCGACGGGCACCGAGGTCTTAGTCTTAATTTCAACGCCGTACTGGTATGGCGTGGAGACCAGAGCAGGGCAGCATGGATGGATGTCGCGCGACGACTTGGAGTTGCTGCCATGAAGTGGGAGCGGCCAACAGGAGTGCACTGGGCAGGGGTGAACCGGGAAGTCTTGGGCGCGTTTGTGGGGCTCGCGATTTTGACGTTGTTCGTCGGGCGCGGGACGGCCCAGGAAGGCGGTTATGAAAGGAGCTTTCCCCAGTCCAAGGCCACGGTCGAAAGCGTCCTGAAAGACATGCAGTTTGCAATAGCTGGACGGTTGCCGGTGCTGGAGGGTTTCGCTCTTGCCGGCGATCATCCGCTCGACCGCTACCAGCGAGCGTATTTCCAGTCGACGGTGCAGGTAAGCGCTATTGCTTCCGGAGGGTCGGTCGTGCGCGTGAGCACCAAGGTGACGGCATGGTATTCCGATTCCATTCCTTCCCGTTCGGGATATCAGTTGTTGAACTCCAACGGCCGTCTCGAAGTGGATCTGCTGGATGAGCTGGCGGCGGAACTCGGAAGAAGAGCGGCTGGAAATGGAGCACAACCTCAGCTGGCTTCGGCAAACGTGACTTCTGCGGCATCGCCATCGACCAAGCCGGTTGCTCAACCCCAGACCGTAGAATCGGGGCCATCATCCTCTCCCTCTTCATCACGCGAATCATCTGTCCCAACTGCACCGACGCCGCGATTGCCGGAAACTGGCAGGACGTTCTCCTCGTCACTGGCGCAGAACCTTGGCGCCCAACAGACCGGGGTGCCCCAGACGGGACAGAATCCTCCTGCGGATCCGGAACGGGCAGCGTTGAAAGCAGAAGCGGAGAGCCTGGAGGAGATTCTAAAGAACCAGACACATCCCAAGAACCTGGTGGCGGTGAAGAAATCGGGTACGCCAGTGGTCGCCAGTCCAAGCCTGACCGCCAAAACTTTATTTATGGCCAGCGCCCACGATGAGTTCGAGATGCTGGATTTCAACGCCGACTGGGTGCATCTGCGGATTTCTGGTTTATCGCGGGGATGGGTGTGGCGCAACAGTTTGGAAATGCCCGAAGGCATCCCAGCGGTGGCTGCTGGCTCCGGCGCCGCTCAGGGAGCTGCGGCCGACGAATTGTTTAGGGTCAGCCGGGAGGAAACGGCTATCTTTCCTGGAGACTGGGAACCTCTCCGCAACAAGAGCGTAAAGATTATTTCCGTGCAGAAGACGGATGCGTCGGCGCGGGACGGTGGCGCAAAACTGAAGCTTGCATTCGCGAAGTCTCTGCTCGACAAGAGCTACGCGGAACGGGAAAAAAACGGGGACACATCTGCGGGCATCGTGCTGATTTTCGATTCTGCCGATGGCGGCATGATCGCAACCACCGTCGGCACCCTGCAGCAATGGAAGGCGGGCAAGCTGTCAGACTCGGCTCTGTGGCATCAATCCTACTTTGATCCGCCGGAGACGTTCAGTTCGGATAGTCCGTCCGCAAGCCAGTAGTGGCGGTCTCGCCAACTAGATTCGGGAAGGGCGTTGACCACCATCGTTCGAGTCCAATGGACCTTAGTGTCCTGCAGAGGCCTTGGCAACCAAGTTCGGCCGCGTAGTGTTCACCGCGGGTCCGGCAGAATCGCTTGCCGCAACAGGTTGTGAATCACTCGCGGGCTGGGTAGCGGGACGCTTGGAGCAGAGTTCGATCACTTCGGCAATCCGCTGGCTTTCATACTGCTTGGCCATCTGCCAACTGCGCAGCGTTTCTTTCTCCCGCGCCGCCTGATCCTGGTTTTGCTGGATGCGCTCGGCGTAGTGCGCCGTGACCTTGTCCAGTTCCGCCTGGATCTTAACGTTTTCCTGCGCCTTGCGGGCTTCGAACTCCTCCAGTTGTTGCTGCTGGCCAGCCTCATAGGAATTGAGCGCTTGCTGACGGCGCGTCGCGTCCTGGAGCAGATCGTCCGCCGACGTGCCGGCGGCGTCGAGAGCCATGAGCACTGAGGCGCGCTTGACGTCGTTCGACAAATCGCGGATGCGGTCGCTGTTGAGCATGTCGACAACTTTGTGAACGCCGTATCCGGAGCGCGCGCTCAGGATTCCAGCTGCGTGATAAATGTCTTCATAGGAGAGCAGATCGTTATGGGGGCCGGTTAGGCCTTCTGCGGGACTAGTTTGCGATTTGTTCACTGGAGCCTCCGTTCGTGCAGCTTTTTCGGGCGCGTCGGTGCCGTCCTGCTGGCGTCGCCAGAACTTGGGAAAGAACCGTTTCGGTTGCATAACTTTCCTTTCTTGACGGGCGGACGAACCTTCATTTTGAGATGGAACGCGTGCAACCGGATCGACGGGTCGATTGGTGGGTCGATCATTGGTGGGTCGATCATTGGTGGGTCGATGATTGGTGGGTCGATCAGTGGATGACCGGGAATCGTTCTTGCGGTCGATCTTCGTCGCCGTGCGAGCACTCGCAGCGGTTACGGCTCGAACCGGTGCGGGCGGGGAGGCGGATGTGTTCGGCTTGGCTGGCTGCCGCGCGGGAGGACTTGCGCTTTTCGCTGGCGGGGGAGCAATTTCTTTCGGCGCGACATCTGCGGGTGCGGCCTTGACCGGCGGGGCGGCTTCCTGCGAATGATCTGGCTTGGGCGGAGGGCTGGCCGGAAGAGTGCTCGGAGCCGCCTCTCGCAGTACGCCCAACAGAAATTCTCTTCCGTCGCTGCGGCAGTTTTGGGCGACCCCGGCAAACTGTTCCCGGTGCCACCTCACTGTGAGCCTGGACCCGACTGTGATGGGGGTCTTGACCCGGATGCACGCCCCGGACCGGGATGTGTCTTCGAGGGTTCCTGGAACCCGCGACGGTTTGCCGTCGTCTTCCCAGACCACTTCGGCCACCGCCCACATCACGAATCTCGGCTCGAGGTTACGCCCGTCCATTCCATTTGTATCGGCTTAGGAGGAGAGGAGTTTAGTTACCTGAGGCTAAGGGGGCATGCTGGGGACATGGATGTCTTTTACGACCAAACTGGGATGTCTTCCCAAGATGGCTCGCTGTCGAGGTGAGTCAGCCGAGCTTTGCTCGGCCCGTCCGGGTCTAAGACCCGGACCCACACAGGCCACCCAGCCCCACAACATGCTATGCGAACAGGCGCATAAAACCGGTGGCGGGCAGGTCGGGGGAGAGAAAGCGTGAGTCTTTGAATCCTGCGGCACGGGCTAGCGCTTCGGCGGCGAGGTATCCGCTGCGGACGGCGCCTTCCATGGTCGCAGGCCATCCGGTAGCGGTCCAGTCTCCGGCGAGAAAAACGCGTGGCCAAGCGGTTGCCGCGGTGGGACGGTGAGCGTCGATCCCAGGGCGCGGCGAGTAAGTGGCATTGAGTTCCTTAATCACGGTGGACTTCACGAGGTTGGCGGTGCGCGCTGCGGGGAAGAACTCGCGGACTTCGGCGAGGGCCAGATCGACAATCTCGGATTTCGATTTGTCGATCAGCGTCTTCGACGAGCTTACGACCAGTTCGATGTAGCTGCCGCCCGCAGGGGCTAAAGCCCGGTCAATATTTTGATCCTTAACGGCACGACTTAAGTCGTGCCCTTCCGGTGCGTGCTCATCCGGCCCCTCCAGTGTTTCTCTTGCGGTCCGCATCGGTTGGAGACGCGATTTATGGAACATCCATTGGATGGTGCGGTCGAGCAGCACGGCGTGGTCGAGATCGGAGATCTGACGATCGAACCAGAGATGAATGCCGGTGATGGGGGCGGTTTCGAAGTGGGTGATTTGTTCACGGATGGGAGCGCTCTCAGGGGCTTGGGGAAGAACACGATCGAGCGCGTCGAACGGGAGGGCGAGGACCAGGAAGTCAAAATCCCCACCCTGTCCCTGCAAACTACGCAGGGACAAGGGTGGGGCACCCTCTTTTGAATGATTCTGCTGATTCTCTTCCTGGTTCCGAAGTTGTAACTGAATGCGCGATGCGTGGGCTGTGAAGCGTTCGATTGGTTGACGGAAGTGCAGCACTCCGCCACGGGCGCGGATGTAGTCCCCGGCCGCGTTGTAGAGGTCGGTGAGCGGGACGGTGGGTACTCCCATCTGCCGGGCGGAGGGGGACTTCATCGACTCACGGACGACCTGCGCGGCCGCGGAAATAGAAATCAGATCGAGTTCCTCGCTGAGGGCGCTGATCAGGATGGGGCGCCAGAAGCGCTCGACCGCGCCTTTGGTTTGGCCGTGCTGATCGAGCCAGTGCTGAAAGGATTGTCCGGTGTCGCGCTGTTCAGTCAAGGTGAGTGGGACCAGAGCGCGCGCGATTGCGAACTTGTCGGCTGCACTCAGGAACGAAAAATTTACGAACGAGGGCGCGGTGTGCAGTGGCGCCGGAAGGGGCGAAGATTTCATCACCGAGGTGCGGCCGCCGGGTTCGATGAACGTCATCTGGTCGTACCAGCGGATTTGATCGGCGACGCCGATGCGGTGGTAGAACTCCATCAGGTTCGTGCACACGCCAAACAGCACGTGCTGGCAGTTGTCGACGACTTCACCGGTGCCGGGATGTTCCCAGGACGAGGCTCGGCCGCCGAGGAACGGACGCTTCTCGAACAACGTCACGCGGAAACCGGCGTCGGATAAGGCGCAGGCCGCGGCGAGTCCGGCCAGGCCGCCTCCGGCGACGGCTACTTTGGGTTGTGGCGTGGAGGGCATTCTTAGTTCGGATTCAAAATCTCCATCCGCTTTCGCAAAGAGCGCGAAAGCAGGATGGGGCACCCTGCGTCAAAAAAGCAGGTTCCTCCACTGCGCTCGCGTTCGCTCGCTTCGGTCGGAATGACAGAGTGAGGGGAAGGTTCGCTTGCTTCGGTCGGAATGACAGGAGTTTTGCATGGGATCGTTAGGTCAGGCGCTTGAAGAAGCCTTTCCCCAGGATGCGTACCTTTTCCCACGTGCTCAGGGCGACTTTGGCAGTGAAGACGTCGTATTGTTTTTCCGCGATCTTTTCGAGCAGGCGGCGGTAGATCGTGATGAGCACCCACAGAGCTGGCTGGCTGTCTTCGGAGATGTAGGGAATCAGTTCTTCGCCCGACGCATAAAATTCGCGGGCGCGATCGGCTTCAAGCGCAAGCAAGGGGCGGAAGCGCGCCGGATCGGGCGTCGCGAGCAGTTCCGAGGCGGACAGATTGAATCGCGCCAGGTCCTCTTCCGGGAGATAAATCCTCCCCATGGCGGCGTCTTCCTTCACGTCGCGAATGATGTTAGTCAGCTGAAATGCCAGGCCACAACGCTCGGCCAGGGACTCGGCAGCGGGATCGCGATATCCGAAGACGTGGATACAGACCAGGCCCACGACTGAGGCGACGCGATAGCAGTAGAGGCGCAGGTCTTCGAAAGTCTTGTACTGAACGGTCAGGCCCGGAACGCTGGTGGTTGGTGCGGAGGCTTCAGCCTCTTCCACATCCATGGCGGTGCCGAGGGCGAGTTCGTCGAGCAATCCGGCGGGAATGGAGAACCGCCGCTGCGCGTCGGTCAGGGCGAGCAGGATAGCGTCGTCGGTGGGCTGCCCCTGCTGGGCGCGGTGGAGAGCGTCGAGCCAGACGTCGAGTTTCTGACGGCGGTCGGGCAGGCTGAGCGTGGAGTCGTCGGTGATGTCGTCGCAGTGGCGCATGAAGGCGTAGACGGCGCAGAGGGCCTCACGCTTGCGGTGCGGCAGGACCAGGAAGGCGTAGTAGAAATTCTTCGCCGCAGTGCGCGTAATGCCCTTGCACACCGAATACGCCATGACCAGCTGGGGCGGGGCGGGAGTCCAGGGTATGGGGACTTGCTGTGTGCCCGCGCTCATCGATTCGCTCCGCTGCCGAAGAGTTTGCCCATCGTCGCACGCGCGACTAGCGCGAGTTTGCGGGGCTTCGAAATGACGGGACGATTACCGAGGACGGCGTAGTGTTGCTTCTCAATCGCGTTCAGGATTTCCTGTCCACCGCGGCTGAACAGATCGAGATCAATCGCCAGCTCGCGATCGACTTTCCCAATCAGCGGCAGGCCCTGGCGAAACCAGTCGCGGGCGCGCTCTACCTCGAATTTCATCATGGAGAAAAAGGGTGGGGTGTTCCGGCTGCGAGCGATGTCGTCTTCGGTGACGTTGAAGCGGCGCAGGTCCTCGAGCGGGAGATAGATGCGGCCTTTGCCATAGTCGGTGGTTACGTCTTGCCAGAAGTTGGCGAGTTGCAAGGCCGTGCAGGTGAAGTCGGAGAGTTGTTGGCGCTCGGGATCGCGGTATCCGCAAAGGTAGAGGACAAGGTGGCCGACGGGATTCGCAGAGTAGCGGCAATACGCCAGGACATCGTTGAAAGTTTCGAAGCGTGTGACGGTTTGATCCTGACGGAAAGCGGTGAGCAGATCAGAGAATTCGTGTTTCGGAATGTCGAATTGGCCGACGGTCTCGGCCAATGCTACGAATACCGGATGTTTCGGAGTGCCGTTGTAGCAGGCGTCGAGTTCGCGCTCCCACTGATCTAATAGTTCGAGCGAGGCGGCAGTGTCGCCGACTTCATCGCCGAGATCGTCGGAGATGCGGCAGTAGGCGTAGACGTTGAAGAAATGCTGGCGCAGCCGGCGGGGAAGGAACCAGCTGGCGACGGAGAAATTTTCGTAGTGCGTGCGGGCCAGGCGGGCGCAGTATTCGCGGGCTTCGGCGAGCGGGGGCGGAGTAGACGGGATCGCGTAGGCCGCGGGCAGGCGGGACCATCCGAGGGCGGAAGGGGTGGAATGGATCGGGCTTTGGATAGCAGTTTGAGTCATTCCGTTCAGCGCTCGCGTTCACGAAACTTATTCAACGGCTCAAGAGCGTCGTGAGAACTCCTGCTCGCATTCGTGTCATCACAGGCAGTACAGGGGTCCTTCGACTGCGTAACTGGTTCGCGTTCGCGAACCAGTTACTTCGCTCAGGATGACAATACTCTTGTCTTCACCTTGCGTTCCTGTGCGTAGGTCAGTGGCCGGGGATGATTGCGGTTTTGATGTCGCCGCCGCGGTTCAGCATGTGACGCAGAACCTGCTGTAGGCGGGACAATGGCGCCTCCCCGGTGATGTAGTCGGTGGGCCGAATCTTCTTGGCCGCGATCAATCCAAAGGCCCGGCGAACCGTTTCCGGCGTGTGGTGGAACGTGGCTTTGAGAGTGATTTCGGAATAGTGCAGGCGATTGGTTTCGAGCTGCACTTTCGTTCCACTGGCGCATCCGCCGAAGAAGTTGACGGTGCCGCCTTTGCGGACCATATCGACCGCCCACTCCCACGCTTCGGGCTTGCCGACGGCTTCGATGACGACGTCGCAACCTCGCTTCTGCGGAGAGAGAGCGCGGACGGCATCGACTACACTCGGTACCTTGGTGGTCTGGATAATCTCGTGTGCGCCCATTTGTTTGGCGGCTTCGACTTGCCCATCGCGCTTGACGACCGAAATCACGTTGCAGCCGATGGCGCGGGCTACCTGGACGAACATTAATCCAATGGGGCCGCCGCCGAGAATGGTGACGGTGTCGCCGATTTCCACTCCCGTTTCATGCAAACCGCGCAGAACGCAGGCCAGGGGCTCAGTCATGGCAGCGTCTTCAAAGCTGACGCCAGTTGGGATGATGAGCATGTTGGCTTCGACTATGCGTTTCGGGACGCGAATGTATTCTGCGTAGGCGCCGTTGTTGAAAAGGAGGTCTTCGCAGAGGTTTTCCTGATGTTTGGAACAGTAGAAGCACATCTGGCAGGGCGCGGAGTTCAGGGCTACGACGCGCATGCCTTTTTTGAAGCCGTTGACGCCGGCCCCGACTTCCTCGATTACGCCGGCCAGTTCGTGGCCGAACAGGGCAGGGGGAACAATCATGCGGGCGTGGTAGCCGCGCTGATACACCTTCAGATCGGTGCCGCAGGTCAAAGCGACTTGAACTTTGACCAAAACCTCGCCGTCGCCGACGCGAGGGATGGGTACTTTTTCAATCTTGAGATCTTCTTTGCCGTATAGGACGGCAGCGGTCATTTTTCCGTTCACTGCTGGCTTCCTTCCAGTTGCTCACCCTCAGGGGCTAAAGCCCCCCGAGGATTTGCTTCCTTAACGGCACGACTGAAGCCGTGCCCTTCCACGAACCTCGCGGCTAAAGCCGCGCTTGATTCTGCGACGTTTCACAGCGCGGCTTAAAGCCGCGCCCTTTCAAAACTACTGAGCCCAGAGACTACCGGGCTGAATCATGATCTTCATTGACGAAGGCTGTGGATGGGCGGCCAGATCCAGGGCTTGCGGGCTCTCGGGGAGCGGGAAGCGATGGCTGACCAGCCGTTCCAGATCCATCTCACGGTTCATGACAAAGCGGACCGACTCATCCTGCAAGTCGACCGACGCACTATAAGACCCCACCAGAGTTTTCTCATCGACACAGATGGCTGCAGGATCGATCAATGCCTCTCCGTGCTGCGTTTGCGCAAACAGCAATACCCGGCCACCGGGACGGGCCGCATCCATCGCGGTGCGAATCAGGGAGTTACCGCCCACGGCAAGGATCACCGCATCGGCGCCACGCCCTTCGGTTAACTCGCGGACGCGCTCCACCACATTTGCCCGCGATGCATCAATTGTAAGCTCAAGACCGAAACTTGATCCTATTCTAAGCCTCTCGGGATACAAATCGGAAGTAATTAAGGTGGCCCCCGCCCGTTTGGCCAATACACTCAATATGATGCCGATAGGGCCCTGCCCGATGGCCAGCACGGTTTCGCCCCGCTGGAGGCGCAAAGCCGCGATCCCTTTCATGCAGGTATTGACCGGTTCGACGAAGCAGGCCTGTTCGAATGAGACGTCATCGGGGATGCGGACCGTGCCGTGCTCCACGATCCAGTCCATGACGCGGATGTACTCGGCGAAACCGCCGCCGGAAGCCTCGAATCCGGCGGTGCAGCCGACTTTCTTGTAAGTGGAGCACTGAGCGAAGGTCTTGCTCTGGCAATAAAAACACTGGCGGCAGGGAATGTGGTGGAACACCATGACCCGGTCGCCGGGACGGTAGGCTTGGACGTCTTCGCCGACGGCGGCTACTACGCCGGAGGTTTCGTGCCCGAAGATGCGGGGGGCGGAATGCGAACCGGTCGAAATCTTCTTGAGGTCGGTACCGCAGACGCCGCAGGAATGTACGCGGACGAGCATCTCTCCCGGACCGATTTTGGGTACGGGCACGATTTCCATGCGGACGTCGTTGACTCCCCGGTAGACTGCGGCCTGCATGCTAGCGGGAATCGCATGCACAGGAGTTTCGACCGTGTACGGTCCGGCTATGGCCATCGCCTTATTTTAGATGATGTGAGGGGCGGTTCGCTTCAAATCAGGGCGTGGGTTGCCCAATAGTAACGCCGGGCGTCTGTAGAGCCTCAGAACACTGGCAACTGGCTGCTGGCCACCGGCAGCAGTCTTTCATGCTATGCTGCGCAAAACTTCGGTTTTCCGGGACTGACCTGTGCTGATTGAAATGCGGCTCGAGAACTATGCGGTGATCGACAACCTGGCCGTGGAATTCGGGCAGGGCTTGAACCTGCTGACGGGCGAAACCGGGGCGGGGAAGTCGATTCTTGTCGACGCGCTGGCCTTGCTGCTGGGCGATAAGGCTTCAAGCGATGTGATTCGCGCGGGAGCGGAGCGGGCCGTGGTGTCCGCGGTGTTTGAGGCCGAGGGTGCAAGGGGAAGTCCGGCGGAGAAGCCTCTGGCCGGGATTCTGGAGGCGAATGGATTGGACGAGTCCGACGACGGGTCGGTGATCTTGCGGCGCGAAATTGCGGCGGGAGGCAAGGGCCGCGTCTTCGTGAATAATCAGCCGGCAACCGTGGCTGTGTTGCGGCTGCTGGCGCCGCATCTGGCGACCATTCATGCACAGAACGAATCCATCCTCTCGTTTGACGGGCCGGCGCGGCTCGGGCTTCTGGATACGTTTGCAGGCAGCCAGTTGGAGGCGGTAGCGGCGGGGTTCGCGGCGTGGAAGGAGATTCGCACGCGTATCGACGGACTGGAGCGCGGCGAGCAGGACCGGCTGCGGCTGGTGGATCTCTGGGTGTTCCAAAAGCGTGAGATTGAAGACGGGCGACTGCAGAGTGGAGAGGACGAGCACCTGGAGACGGAAAAGCGCGTCCTGGCCAACGCCGAGAAAATCTACAACGCGGCCATGAATGCGTTTGATTTGCTTTACGAGGGCAACGGCTCGACGGCGTCGTCGCTGCGCGCGGCCCAGAAGCAGGTCGAAGAACTGGTCCGTTACGAGCCAAAATTTCAAGAAGCGCTGGCGGCACTCGATACCGCGCGCATCAGCGTGGAGGATGTGGGCGCAACCGTGCGCGACTATGCGGGGGGGATTCACGCTTCGCCGGAACATCTGGCGCAGGTGGAGGACCGGCTGGCGATGCTCGACCGGCTGAAGCGCAAGTATGGGCCGACGCTGGATGAAGTGATTCAGTTTGGGGCGGACGTCTCGCGGAAATTGTCGGAAGTCGAGAACAAAGACGAGATTCTGCGGCAGTTGCGGAGCGAGCTGGCGAAAGCGGCGGGCGAGTATGTGCGGGCGGCTCGTGCGCTGTCGAAGAAGCGGGCAGAGGCGGCGCGCCGGCTGGAGAAGCTGGTCGAGGCGGAGATCAACGATCTGGCGATGAAGTCGGCCTTTCGGATTGAGATGACCAGTTCAGAAGAAGAAGGGAACTGGACTGGGTCGGGCATCGATCAGGTGGTTTATATGATTTCGACCAATCCCGGCGAGCCGCTGCGGCAACTGGAGCACATTGCATCGGGCGGAGAGCTTTCGCGGGTCATGCTGGCTTTGAAGGCTAGTGTGGAAGCGGGGAACGATTCCAACCCTCCCAGAAAACGCGGTCCACAAGACACCCCCACTTCTCGCAAAGGGCGCGAGAAATGGGGCACCCAGCGCACTCTGGTATTTGATGAGATTGATACGGGTATCGGGGGGCGGGCGGCGGAAGCGGTGGGGAAGAAACTGAAGTCGCTGGCGCGGTCGAACCAGGTTTTGTGCGTTACCCATCTGCCGCAGATCGCGACGTTCGGCGATCATCATTACGTCATCGAGAAGAAAGAATCGGGCGGGCGCTCGCGCACCGGCATTCGCGCTGTTACGGGCGAAGAGCGCACAGAAGAAGTAGCGCGCATGCTGAGTGGGGCGAAGCTGACCGAAACCTCGCGCAAGCATGCCGAGCAGATGATTAAGGCGAATGGGTAAGGCTAATGGCTAACGAGTGATGATCAGGTTGTCTGAGGCGCGACTCTCGGCCACAGTGATCTTTTCAGAACCGTCGGCGACCTTGATGGTGAAGTTTACCGTGATGTCGGCCTTGGTCTCGACCGCCCGGCCGTTCTGCAGGACCGGCTTGAAGCGCCACTCGCTTACCGCTTGCCGGGCCGCGGAGGCCAGAATGGCGGGCCCGCTCACTACGTGGATATCCTGAACGACGCCGTCGGCACCGATGATGGCTTGCAATACCACCGATCCCTGCACTTTCATGTGTTGCGCCAGCAGCGGGTAGGACGCCTGTGGGGTCTCGGTTGACATCCGCTCGCGCTCGGCTGCATTGGTTGCCGCCGCAAAGTCAGAGGGAGCGGCCACTTCCGGACTCGTGATCTCGACCTTTGAAGACTTGCTGCCGGGATGAATCTTACTGTGTTTGTTACCCGCCACTACTTCAACATCCAGCGGAGGCAGCACCGTGCGCTTGGTGGCTACGACCGGCGCTTCGGCTGGTTTCGGTTCGGTGGAGGTCTTGGCGGTAGGAATCTGCTTTTTTGCGTTGACGGCTGCGGCGGAGGGCGCTTGCCGGGCGGGTGCCGGAGCGGCTTTCGCTACCGTTTTGGACGCGACCGCGGGCTCAGTTCCGTCCGAGTCCAGCAGCGATTGCTCAGAACCGAACCAGAACTGCCGGTCGCCCAACAAAACCCCGGCGAGCGCAGCCAGCAAAAGGACCAGCGCCAGCAGCAGCCTGCCGCGTTGGGGATTCTCTGAGGCTACTGGGGCCTGCAGGTTGCCTACCGTCGGTCTTGGTTTTCGCTCTAACATATCGCTGACCTGGAAGTCTGCGCGATGACGTTACTATCCTGCGATAACCAGAGTGCGATCACAATGGCACGGGGAGGGGGGCAGGGGGCACGAGAGGGCCATGCCGGGGAAGTTGCGTTTTAACGGTCCGGTGGAACGCAGTGATCCGGAGAGACATCGTTTGTGATCCCTGTCACTGAGAGCCGAGGTGCCATCCGATATAGCAGAAGGATGAGCCCACAAAATATGAAGGATCGGGTGGCGTGGCTGCAAGGGCCTTCGGCCCATTGCGAGGTCACGTCAGCGAACGTTCAAACACCCTGGAGGCTTGTGCTGCTGGGAGCGCCGGGCGTCGGCAAAGGAACCCAGGCGGATCTGCTGAACCAGCGACTGGGCGCCTGTCACCTCTCGACCGGCGACGTTTTCCGCGCGGCGGGGAGCCGGAGCGAGTGCGAGCAGAGCCCTGCCATAAAGGAAGCCCTGGGATACATGCGTCGCGGCGCTCTGGTGCCCGATTCCACCGTGTGGGAGATGGTGCGGGAGCGAATCGCTTGCTTGAATTGCGGCGGCGGCTTCATTCTCGATGGATTTCCGCGCACTCTCGGGCAGGCGGAGTCGCTGAAGCAACTACTGGACACCGAAGGAATAATGCTGTCCGCCGTTCTGAGCTATGAGCTGGCGGCGAGCGCAATCGTGACCCGGCTCGGCGGACGCCGGACGTGCGAGAAGTGTAAGGCGGTGTACCACCTGACCGAACGGCCTCCGAAAGTTGAGGGGTGCTGCGATCGCTGTGACGGAAAGCTGTTTCAGCGCGAAGACGACCGGCCGGACTCAATCAAAGTGCGTCTGGAAACTTATGAGCGGAGCACCGCCCCGCTGATCGAGTTCTACAAGAAACTTGGCTTGCTGGTGCAGATAGAGGCTTCAGGCCCTCCGGACGAAATTTTCGACAGGACCGTTGTCGAGATGGAGTCACGGCGGATTAAAGTGCACGCTCAGAAGCTCTGGAATGCCGGAGAGAATCGCCGCTAGGGTAGAGTCTCAGTTTTCAAACCGAGACGCTGCCACTCGATAGACATTCGGTTCGGGCGCCACTGTCCCCGACTTCCGGGCCTCGGATTTCTCCGAGGCAGCCGCGATCCGTTCGCAGGCTGGAATTCCCCATTCGCTGCTAATCCCAGCGCTTTCTGTGGCTTACGTTGACCATCCCGGTACTTTCCGGTAGTTTATTAGTATCGCCACAATGGGGATCGTGTACCCTGAAGGCAAGGGTTTTGTGGCAGTTCTTAGGTGCAGAGATCTGACAAGCGGGGTTCAATGGCTGGAATTCTAACGAAAACTGACGGCAAGACTTTACTGTTGCTCAAGCCGCGGGGGTTCTGCGCGGGAGTGGTGCGGGCGATTGATGTGGTCCGTATCGCTCTTGAGGCGTTTGGGCCGCCGATTTATGTGCGCAAGGAGATTGTCCACAACAGCTTTGTCGTCGAGGAACTGCGCGGCAAGGGCGCGATCTTTGTCGACAGTGAGGACGAAGTGCCCAACGGCGAGCGCATTATTTACAGCGCACACGGAGTTTCTCCGGAAGTGCGCGAACACAGCGCGCGGCGCGGTCTGCGCGTGATTGATGCGACTTGTCCGCTGGTGACCAAAGTCCACGTAGAAGCCGTGAAGTTCGCCAAAGAAGGTTACTCGCTGATCCTGATCGGGCATAAAGATCACGATGAAGTGGTGGGAACGCTGGGTGAGGCTCCGCTGGTGACCCAAGTGGTGGGATCGCCGCAGCAAGTGGAATTTCTCAGCGTACCAGACCCGAACCGCGTCGCTTATCTGACGCAGACCACCCTTAGCCTGGATGAGACCAAAGACATTATCGCTGCGCTGAAGAAGAAGTTTCCCAACATCCAAGGGCCGGCGGCGCAGGATATTTGCTATGCCACGGAAAACCGGCAGGTCGCGGTGAAGCAGGTGGCTTCCGAAGCGGACCTGCTGCTGGTCGTAGGCTCGGAAAACAGTTCCAACTCCAACCGCTTGGTGGAAGTGGCGCGCAACCTGGGCACGAATGCGCACCTCATCGATAGCTGCAACGACATTGAGACCGAATGGTTGAAGGGAGTGAAGACGATTGCGCTGACTGCTGGCGCTTCTGCGCCGGAATGCCTGGTCGAGGAGACCGTGGCTTTTCTGCGCGACAAGGGATTTGACAACATGCAGGAACTGGAAGTGATGCCGGAGAACGTGCGCTTCGGTCTGCCGCCAGAGATTGTTGGGGCGATCGCCGCCGCTCCGGCCAATGCGACCGCAGACTAGTTCGGAATTTGGATGTGTATTTGCGGGAGGTGAGCGATGAAGATTGACGAACGCCTTGATCGGTTAACCGAGCGGCACGAAGCTCTGACACAAACGGTGGAGCTTTTGACTCGCGACTTGCAGAGCATCCGCGATTTTTCAAGAGACATCGCCGAAGGCACGGCCCGCTTGCTGCATATCGCACAAATCCACGAACAACGCATTACACGCTTGGAAGGTGGCGAGAAATGACTTGCGTCGCTCCTGGCGCCGGGGCTTGCAGGAAATGAACTCGCCTCGACTACGGCCTCAGGATGACCAGTGGTTCGATAGGATGAATGGAGCAATCAGTTGATGGATGCAAACTCCCCCAACCCTAGTCAAGCTTCCGCACTTGGTTCGAACCCACAGCTTCGCTTCGGCAAAATCGAGGAACTGGGCAGCCGCGTAGGCGCCGCGATCACGGCTGCGCGGAAGTTTCTGTTCTCGCAGCAATATGAAGAAGGGTACTGGTGCGGAGAACTTGAAGCTGACACCACGCTTGAGTCGGATTACATTCTGCTGCACACGCTGCTGGGGACTGGGAACCAGGAACGATTTCAGAAGGCGGCGAACTGGATTCTGGGGCATCAGAATGAAGACGGAGGTTGGAGCATCTACGCCGCCGGGCCGTCAAACATCAGCGCTTCGGTGAAGGCCTACTTCGGTTTGAAGTTGGCGGGATACACGGCCGATCATCCCGCATTGCAGCGCGCCCGCAAGAAGATCCTGGAGTTGGGCGGCGTCACCGAAGTCAATACATTCACCAAGATCTATCTTTGTTTCTTTGGGCAGTATGACTATGACGCGGTTCCGGCGATTCCGCCGGAGATCGTGCTGTTTCCCAACTGGTTCTGGTTCAATATCTACGAGATATCCTCGTGGTCGCGCGCCATTCTGGTGCCGCTCTCGATCTGCTACGCCAAGAAGCCGTTCAAAAAGATTCCGCGCGAAATGGGCGTGGAAGAACTGTTTGTGGGCGGGATGCAGAAGTCGCGCATGCACCTGCATTGGTCGAAGAAGCTGGTGTCGTGGCGTAATTTTTTCCTGGTGCTGGACCGCATGACACACTGGTTTGAACGCGTGCATGTGCGGCCACTGCGTTCGATCGCGCTGAAGAGCGCGGAGAAGTGGATGCTCGAGCGCTTTGAGATGAGCGACGGGCTGGGCGCAATTTATCCCTCGATGATGAACGCCATCATCGCGTTGCGCTGCCTGGGATATTCGCTCGACGATCCGCAGGTGATTCGCGCGCTGGATGAGTTCGAGAAGTTGGGGATCGAAGAGGAAGACACCTTCCGCATGCAGCCCTGCATGTCGCCGGTATGGGACACGGCCTATGCGATGTTCGCGCTGGGCGAGGCGGGAGTTCCGGCAAACGATCCGCGGATGGTGAAGAGCGCCGACTGGATTTTGCAAAAACAAGTCCGCAAGGCGGGGGACTGGAAAGTGAAGAACAAGCAGGGCCAGCCGGGCGGCTGGTACTTCGAGTTTAACAATGAGTTTTATCCGGATGTCGATGACAGCGCGATGGTTTGCCTGGGGCTGAGCCGCGTCGAACATCCTAACGGACGCTACCAGCGGGAATCGGTACAGCGCGCCATTGACTGGATTTTTTCCATGCAGTGCAAAAACGGCGGCTGGGCGTCGTTCGACAAAGATAACGACAAGATGGTGTTCGAGCATATTCCGTTTGCCGATCACAACGCCATGCTCGATCCCGCGACCGTGGATATTACGGGGCGCATCCTCGAGATGCTGGCGACTTACGGGTATGACAAGAATCATCCGGCGGTGAAGCGGGCTATTGGCTTTATTCGCAAGGAGCAGGAACCGGACGGAAGCTGGTTCGGACGCTGGGGCGTGAACTACATCTACGGCACGGCGCTGGTGTTGCGCGGGCTGGAATCCATGGGAATTGACTTGCATGAGCCGTGCATCCAGCAGGGTGCGGAATGGCTGCGCATGGTGCAGAACGCCGATGGAGGGTGGGGCGAAACCGTGGGATCGTACGACGATCCGAACTTGCGCGGGGTGGGTGAGAGCACGCCGTCACAGACCGCCTGGGCGATTCTGGGATTGCTCGCCGCTAACGACATTCGCAGCGATTCGGTGGCGCGCGGCATTGCCTACCTGCTGCGCACGCAGAGAAAAGATGGATCGTGGGACGAGCCGTTCTTCACCGGCACTGGATTCCCGCGCGTGTTCTATTTGAAGTATCACCTCTACCGGGAATACTTTCCGCTGCTCGCGCTGACGACGTACGCGAAAATCATGGAGAAGAGCGCGAAGTAGCCTTCAGTTCTCGGTTCTCAGTTCAGAACAAGTAGTGACAGTCGGCAGCTGATAATTTCCCTCGACGGTGGTGGTAGTGCCGATGCTGGAGACAGTGCTAAAGCGTTTTGAAGAGCCTGACGAGGTGCGCACGTTCGAAAAAGGAAAGTTCGAACTGGTTCACATTGGGGGCATGACCATCGGCCGCGCTACATACGAGCCGGGGTGGAAGTGGTCGGTTCACGTGGGGCCGGGCGTAGGTGCGTCGCGCTGCAACGTCGAACATGTGGGGCTGGTGCTCTCCGGCTGTGCCACGGCCGCGATGGAGGACGGTACGATTCACGAACTCCGTGCGGGGATGCTCTTCTACATTCCACCCGGACCTCCTGGTCACGATAGTTGGGTGGTGGGTGACGAGCCGTACGTCTCGCTGCATTTTCTCGGAGCTCAGCATTACGCAAACAAGTAGTCATGAGAACTGAGGCCTTGGTTTGAAAGCCTTCGTCACCGGCGCCACCGGATTCCTGGGATCACACGTCGCCCGCGTGCTTGCCGATCAAGGCGCGGATCTGCGCCTGTTGGTGCGTCCTACGAGCAATCTGCGTAATCTGGAAGGTCTTAAGGCTGAGACTGCCACCGGAGATCTGCGCGACTCTGCGTCGCTGCAAAAAGCCATGTCTGGGTGCGAAACCGTTTTTCACGTGGCGGCTGACTACCGGCTTTGGGTGCGCGATCCGGCGGAGATGTATAAGTCCAATGTCGACGGCACGCGGGCGATTCTGGAAGCGGCGCGAAAAAATGGAGTGCGGCGCGTGGTGTACACCTCCAGCGTTGCGACCGTGGGGTTCACCGGTGACGGAAATCCTGCGGACGAGGATTCGCCCGTGGCGCTTGCGGACATGATCGGGCACTACAAGCGCTCGAAGTTCATGGCGGAGCAGGTGGCGCTGGAGGCGGGGCGCGGTGGGATGCATGTTGTGACGGTGAATCCAACGACGCCGGTGGGCGAACAGGATGTGAAGCCGACGCCGACCGGGCGCATCGTTCTTGATTTTCTCAAGCGAAAGTTTCCCGCTTATGTGGAAACAGGATTAAATCTAGTCGATGTGAGGGAATGTGCGCTGGGCCACGTTGCCGCTTTGGAAAGAGGGAAATCGGGCGAGCGCTACATTTTGGGCGGAGAGGATCTAACGCTGAAGCAGATTCTGGACAAGCTTGGAAACATCACCGGGTTGCCGTCGCCGAAGATCAAGCTACCTTACTTTTTTGCGTTTGCCACCGGAGTCATCGATGAGGCTTTTACGGGACGATTGTTGAAGCGGGAACCGCGCGCCACGATTGACACGGTCCGCATGGGCAAGAAAAAGATGTTTGCCAGTTCCGGCAAAGCGGAGCGGGAATTGGGATGGCGGATTGTGCCGGTGGAAGGGGCATTGCGGCGCGCGGTCGAGTGGTTCCGGTCGAACGGATATGTTTAAGGTCGGCATCATTGCGGCGCTGGAGCGGGAAGTGCGTCCGCTGATGAAGTCGAAGGGGTGGGGATGGAGAGTCCAGGAGAGGGAGCATGGCGGGCGGAAGTTCCGCTTTCTGGCGGACGACACCGATGTGGTACTGGTCTGCGGGGGGATTGGGGCGGAGGCGGCGCGGCGGGCGGCAGTCGCCATGATTGAACTCTACGCGCCGGCGGTGATTTATTCCGTAGGATTCGCGGGGGCGCTCGATCCCAGCCTGAAGGCCGGCGACGTGCTGCAGCCAGCGCAGGTGATTGATGTGACCGATGGCAGCCGGGCAGCTCTGAGCGAAGGCAAGGGCGTGCTGGTCACTTTCGGGTCGGTGGCGAGTCCTGCGCAAAAGGCAAAGCTGAGGAATTCTTACGGCGCGCAACTGGTGGACATGGAAGCGGCTGCGGTCTGGCGCGCTGCGGAAGCACATGGCCTGAAGTTTGCCGTGGTCAAGGCGATTTCCGACGAATTCGACTTCACGTTCCCTGAGATGGAAAGATTTGTGGATGCGCAAGGACGGTTTCAACAAGGGCGATTCGCCAGGTTTGTGGTGGTGCGGCCGTGGCTGTGGAGGAAAGTGAATCGGCTGGCACAAGGCAGCAATCGGGCAGTGTCGGGACTTAACGATTGGCTGATCGGTTCGCTGAATCGGATCATCGCGCAGGCTCCGGAGGCGGAGGCGAATCCTCGATGACACGAACGCTGCGGTCTCTTGCCGGAATATTGCTGATCGTGGCAGCGTCGGTGGCGCAGACGGCTGAGCCCACGATATATGCAGAGAGCTTCCGCCATGGTTCGACCCGGGTCACGGAGGACGCGTTCGATGTCAAGCTCACGCCGGAGAATGCCTCCTACCGCGAGCGCATCAAAGATTCTCGCGGGGAAGATCGCTACGAGTTGACGGTTACGCCTCACGTACTGGTGGGCGGCAACCAGATCACACTCTGGGAAGTGAAACTCGCGGATCTGCGTCACCGCATCTACAGCAACGTCCTGGTGGCGGATCAGGAGCCTTCGCCGGACGCTAGGAACAATCTGTGGAAGTTGGACCCGAACCGCTTCAGTCCGGTGCCAATTCGGGCGCGGCGGATCATGAAGGTTGACGATTTTTATGTCGTGATCCAGGTGAAGGATCTTCATTTCACGCCGCTGGATTCGCCATACCTGGATTCGATGGCGGTGCAGTTTGGCTTTACGAATAGCGATCCTCGGGCGAGCCACTGACGCCGGATGCATCGCTGCAAATATTTCGTTGGCGGATCGGGTACGTGCGGAAAAGTATGCGGCCGGCTTCATCTATAATCAAAGGCAGGCATTCTCCCAAAACGCAATGCATGTCTTCCCCTTGCTAGCAGCGTTCGTCGGCGGCGAAATCGTCGACATGATCTCCAACAGTGGTGCGATCGCCAAGCTGGTCTTGCTTGTGCTGCTGGCGTTCAGCCTGATTTCCTGGTCCATCATCCTGACCAAATGGAGCCTGCTGCGGCGCGCCCGGGCGCAGAGCGGGCGATTTGTGCGCGCGTTTCGCAAGGCCCAGCGTTTGCAGGATATTGCTGCTGTGGCGGAGCAGTTCAAGCCCAGCCCGCTGGTTGGGGTTTTTGAAGGTGGGTACGAAGAATTCAAGCGGCAAGCCCAGACGTCGGGGACCGTGCGGAATCTGTTGTCGATCCAGCGCGGGATGCAGATTGGGGCGTCGGAAGGAATTACGCGGCTGGAGCGGAATGTGCCATGGCTGGCGATTACGGCTGCGGTGACGCCGTTTGTCGGGCTCTTTGGAACGGTGTGGGGCATCATTGATGCGTTTCACGGACTGGGGACGGCGGGCGCTGCGACGTTGCGGGCGGTGGCTCCCGGCATTTCCGAAGCTTTGATTACGACGGCTGCGGGATTGGTGGCTGCCATTCCTGCCGTGATTGCCTATAACCTGATTGGTGCGTCGATCCGCGAGTTCGCGGCCCGAAGCGATGATTTTGCCCTCGAAGTGCTGAATGCCGTGGAGCATAGCCAGGCGCAGGCTCCGGCCGTCGAGGTGAGGCGCTGATGGCGTTCACGACTTCGAGCGGACGCACGCAGACCGCGCTGGCGGACATCAACATTACGCCGCTGGTGGACGTGGTGCTGGTGCTGCTCATCATTTTCATGGTGACAGCGCCGGTGTTGCAGTCGGGGATCGATGTCAGCGTGCCGAAAACCCGGACGGTCAAGGAGATCACCGAAGAGCGGCTGGTGATTACGATTAATAAAGATCAGCGTGTCTTTTTGGGCAATGACGCCATCAATATTAATGAGATCGCCGGCAAGTTACGGCAGAAGATTCGGGACCCGCGCAACCAGTTCATCTTTGTGCGCGCGGATGAAAATGTTCCCTTTGGCGCCTTCGCCACGGTGATGGACGCGGTGAAGCGGGCGGGAATCACTAACGTGAGCATCGTGACGCAACCTCTACAGCAAAATGGCAGCAAACGCTGAGATCTACTTCGAGCATGACCGCTGGGGCCGCGCGCTGGCGTGGTCGGCGGGCTTGCACGTGGGCATCACCGTGGCATTGTTGATCTACTCCGCCTTGGTGTCTCGAACCAGCGGCGACACCTGGGGTTCAGGCGGGGGCGGGGAAGCGATCGGCGCGACGCTGGTGAGCACGGTTCCGCTGCCGGCGAATCCCGCGCAGACTCAGAATGTGCTGGCCAATGAATCGAAGGGACTGACGCAGTCGCAACCCAAGGTCGAAGAGAAGACGCCGGACGCGATTGAGATTCAAGGCAAGAATGCCAAGATAAAGCCCAAGAAAAAGCAGGAGACGGCATCCAAGGAAAAACCGCAGCCCGCGCCCGAGGAAGAGAATAACCAGGTTGCTTTTGGAGAAGGCGGCCCGGTCAGCGGTCCCTACGGAACATTCAGCGCCGGCGGGGCCAAAGGTGGATTTGGAATCACCGGCGGCGGTGGGGATTTTGGCACAAAGTACGCATGGTACGTGCAGGTGATTCAGAAGAAGGTTGCGGACAACTGGCTGAAGTACGAGGTCGATCCGGGAATCACGACAGCGCAGCGCGTGTACATCACGTTCGATGTGGCCCGCGACGGAAGTCCGGCGAACGTGCAGATCGAGCAATCCAGCGGTGTACCTTCGCTGGATATTTCGGCGAAACGCGCGCTGCAGCGTATTGATACTTTCGGTCCGTTGCCGTCAGATTATTCGGGTGGCAAAATCTCCGTGGAGTTTTGGTTCGATTACAAGAAGTGAACCTTCCGGGTAAACAGTAAGCACTAACGGTTCACCTTGTGCCTGCAAATACAGGCACAATGCGGATGAGGGATATTCCAGCCCAGTGAGAAGTCGCAAGAGGGAAGAAGCCTTGCAAAGCAATTCATATCGGGATACGATATTGTCGTACGGAGTATGTGACTCCCCCAGACGGATGGACGAAAGCGCTAGACCAATTTTCCGGCGATGGCCAGTCAGTTTTCGCGGCCCAATGTGGGCGCTGGTTCTCCTCGCGATCTGCTGCCTTCTCTCTTCTGCCATTCTCGCTCAGGATTGGGTCAAGACAGGCACCAGCCTGGGCGTGGCGAAGGTGCGGCTGGCGGTACCGGATTTCAAGCCCTCGACCAGCGATCCGCAGAACGACGCCCTGCTGAAGACTTTCAATGACACGCTGTGGAACGACCTCGATGTCTCCGGAGTCGTCGAGCTGGTTTCAAAAAGCTTTTATCCCTTACAGGTGCCGGGCCAGCCGACCGAAGTCAATTTCCTGGCGTGGAACGCCCCGCCTCCCGATGCCGCCATGCTGGCTTTCGGAAGCCTGGGCGTCGCGGCCGGAAAGTTGACGGTTCAGGGCTGGCTGTATGACGTCAAGAATACGCAGTCTCCCCAGGTTCTGGGCAAGCAATATTCGGACACGTCCAGCGATGCGGCGGCGCGGATCATGGCTCACAAGTTCGCCGACGAAATCATTTTCCGGCTGGGCGGCGGCATTACCGGCATTGCCGAGACCCAGATTTATTTTGTCAGCGACCGGTCGGGGCACAAAGAAATCTGGGCTATGGATTACGATGGCTCGAACCAGCACCAGATCACGCATCTGGGCTCGATTTCACTTTCGCCACGGGTTTCGCCCGACGGATCCCGGATCGCTTTCAGCAGCCTGACCAAAACCGGCTGGGAGATTATGATGTTCTCGCTCGACCTCAACCGGCCCGTGACGTTTCCGCACCTGGGTGGGACGAATCTTTCTCCTGCATGGTCAGGGGATGGAACGAAGCTGGCGTTTTCGTCTTCGCGCGGGGGCGAACCAGAAATATATGTGTCAGATGTCTCGGGGGGTAATCTACATCGTATGACGACGGCCAAAGGGCCGGATGTGTCGCCAGTGTGGAACCGGAAGACGAATGCGCAAATCGCTTTCGTCAGCGGTCGTACCGGGCTGCCGCAGATTTACACCATGGAAGCCGACGGCACCAACCAGCAGCGCATGACCGATCAGGGATACGCGGTATCGCCGAACTGGGCGCCCAACGGGCAGTTTCTTACGTTTGCCTGGGTACGGAAGTACGGTCCGGGCGAACCGGGCGCGTCGGACCTTTACTTGATGGATATCGCCAGCAAGCAGTGGGTGCAGCTCACGCACGATGGCGGGAGGAATGATTTTCCTTCCTGGTCGCCCGATGGACGGCATATTGTGTTTCAATCAAGCCGGTCGGGCAAAGAAGAAATCTGGACCATGCTGGCCGACGGCACCAAGGTTCAGCAACTGACTTTTACAGGACGCAACACCCAACCCAATTGGAGTTGGAAATAGTAAATACGCTTCGTCTGATCCTGGAGGTAAGCTTCTGGGGTCGCAGGGAGGAAATAAAGTGAAGCATCAAAGCATGAAGTGGTCTCTGCTCATCGTTACCCTCGGCGCTGTACTGACGCTTGGCGCTTGCGGAAAGAAAGCGGCTCCGCCTCCGCCACCACCCCCGCCGCCCCCACCGGCCCCAACCGCATCCATCTCGGTCACTCCGAACTCGATTCAGGCGGGACAGTCGGCCTCTCTTACCTGGCAGACCAGCAACGCGACCGATGTGTCGATCGACGGCATTGGCGCCGTCCAGCCGAACGGGTCGCAGAGCGTTTCCCCAACGGACTCTACGACCTATCACCTAACGGCCAAGGGATCGGGTGGCTCGCAGGAAGCTACCGCGCGGCTCACGGTCACCCAACCGCCTCCGCCGCCACCACCGCCGACAACTCCGACGGTGACGGACGAAGACTTGTTCAGCCAAAACATCAAGGATGTTTACTTCGACTACGACAAGTCTGACATTCGCGGCGACCAGCAGTCTTCGATCCAGGCCGACGTGCAATTCCTCAATGCGCACGCCAATATTAGCTTTACGATTGAAGGACACTGCGACGAGCGCGGATCGACCGACTACAACCTGGCTCTGGGCGACCAGCGCGCCAGTGCGGTGAAGAATGCACTGACCGCGGCTGGCGTCAGCGCCGGTCGGATCAAGACCATCAGCTACGGCAAGGAGAAACCCTTCTGCACAGAAAGCAACGAAGCTTGCTGGCAGCAGAACCGCCGTGGCCACCTCGTCTATCAGAAGTGAAGATTTTGCGGGGGACGCGACTCACGTCCCCCGTTTCTTCTCGCCCGAAAGCGCGCATTGGTGTGCGCCCAGCGAGCGGCGCTCCGGCAGTGTTGACCTTCCCATTGCGTCTTCCGGTTCCGGGGCCGCCCTTTCTGTGTGGAATCCTCCCCGCCTGTGGGACAATCATGGCATCTAAGAAATTGGCATGTTCAGGGAATCCTCTATGAAATCACATCACATTTTGGTGTTCTTCGCGTTGTTGTCGGTGCTCTGGCTGGGAGTGAATCCGGTTTCGGGCGCAAATAAAGACATGGTGCAGTTGCAGACGCAGGTGCAGCAACTGCAGGAGCAGATGACGGCCATGCAGCGCAGCTTCGATGAGCGCATGGGCGTCATGAAGAACCTGGTGGAGACCAACACCGACGCGGTCAATAAAGCGGTGGTGGCTCTCAATGGGCTGCAGACGACACTGACCAAACAGCAGGGAGACGCGGGGTCGAAGGTCGACCAAGTGTCGGGACAGATTCAATCGCTCAACGACACCATGGATGAAATCAAGGTGCGTCTGGCCAAGGTCAGCAAGCAGCTGGAAGACATGCAGGCGGCGCAACAGAGTCTGGGCGCGCAGCAGGCGCAACAGCAAGCGCAGCAGCAGGCGCTGGCGCAAGCCCCGCCTCCGGATGTGCTCTACAACAATGCCGTGCGAGATTACAACGGCGGCAAGAATGACCTGGCCTTACAGGAATGTTCGGAGTACATCAAGTACTATCCCAACACCGATCTGGCGGGAAACTGCTATTTCTATCTCGGGGAGATCCAGTTCCGGCAGGGAAACTACCAGCAGGCGGCGCAGAGCTACGACCAGGTATTACAGAACTTTCCTAGTGGATCCAAGGCCGCGTCGGCGCAACTGAAAAAGGGATTCTCTTTGATCGAGCTCGGCAAACAGGATGACGGAGTCAGCGAGTTACGACATCTGATCCAGCGCTATCCGCACTCGCCGGAAGCGCTGCAGGCGCGGGACCGGTTGCGTAAGCTGGGAGTCTCGACCGTCGGGAAATAATTGCGAAGTTGGTGCGCTGGATCCAGCAGGGTCCCGAGAATGTGGCTAGACGCTGTGGTGGCGATGCCGCTTGGGAGTGTGATGCTTTCCGGCTTTGTGAGCGCGATGGCGCTGGACGCGCGAGTCGCGGTGAGCCTTCACCGGGATCAGCGCAGCTTGCCGCGGAGCCGCCAGGCAGAACGTACAGGACAGGACACACACCATCAATACTGAAAGAACCCGCTTCATACGTCCTCTCCCGCGAACTTCTGCTACTTTAGCACTATTTATTTCGGGAACTCCAGGACTAAACTTGGCACAGCAGGAATTTATGGTACGAGGTTTGATCATGCCAGATAGCACGCACGATCAGGATACAGCGAAGGGCGCTACCGAAGTCGAGGATCACAAGATTCCAGGGAACATCGGATTGCAGGAACAACTCGGGCATCGCGATCAGGATCCCATGCTGAAGGATGCGGATTCTGATTTTCCCGAACCTGGGCAAAGTCCGGAACATAGCGGCGAACCAGAACGGAAGACCGCGTAAGACAAACTCTAGGGCGATGGCGGTGTCGGGGAAAGCAGGTTCCTCACCGGGCTTTCGCCCGGTTCGGAATGACAAATTCTCTTATCTAGGTGAGCTTAGCGCAACTCTTCCATCACCGCGTCCAACACTTCCTTGCCCGGGCGCGTCATTGAATCGGGCAGCGTCGCCAAAGGCTGGTCCACGACGTTCAGCATGTCGATGAAGTTGGGCGCCTCGGGATTCACATAAAACACTCCGGTCAGGACTTCGCCCTTATCGTGGGCTTCGGTGAGGCGAGTGATGGCGCGAATCTTGTCGGTCGGATCGTAGTCCTCTTCCAGCTTGCGCAGGCGCAGGCGCGAGCCGTCGTGCATGGTGACTTCCGTGGTGGTGCCGGGATCGTACTCGACGTCGATGTCCTCGAAGTGAGGAACGAAGCTGACGTCCTGCAATGTCTCTTCGTGCTCTTTCACGTATTTGTAAGACTTGGTCGAACCCTCGTGATCGTTGAAGGTAACGCAGGGCGAGACCACGTCGAGCATGACCGTGCCTTTGTGAGCGATGGCAGCCTTCAGCATGGCGCCGAGTTGGCGCTTGTCTCCTGAGAACGATCGGCCGACCAGAGTTGCGCCGAGTTGAATGGCGAGGGCGCAAGTGTCGATGGGCGGTAGGTCGTTCAGGACGCCGGACTTCAGCTTGGATCCGAGGTCGGCAGTGGCGGAGAACTGGCCTTTGGTAAGGCCGTAAACGCCGTTGTCTTCGATGATGTAAATGATCGGCAGATTGCGGCGCATGAGGTGAACGAACTGCCCAATGCCGATGGAGGCAGTGTCGCCGTCGCCGCTGACGCCGATACAGACCAGCTTGCGATTCGCCAGCATCGCTCCGGTGGCGACTGAGGGCATGCGGCCGTGCACCGCGTTGAAGCTGTGGGAGCGGCTCATGAAGTAGGCGGGGGTTTTCGACGAGCATCCGATGCCGCTGGGCTTGATGAGAAGCTCGGGCTGCACGCCCATCTCATACATCGACTCGATGATGCGCTCGGAGATGGCGTTGTGGCCGCAGCCGGCGCAGAGCGTGGTCTTGCCGCCTTTGTAGTCCATCACGGTGAGGCCGATGCGGTTAGTTTTTGGTCCTGGTGTGGCGGCTCCGGGTTCGACGGTCGTGGTACCCATTGCTTGCTCCTCAGGGGCTAAAGCCCTTCTCTTTATTGCCTAAACGCGGCCCTGAAGGGCCGCTCTTCCACGGTGCCGCTAGAGCCGCACCCATTCAAAGCTTTCATTTGCCTTCCATGCTGGTCAGTTCGTCGGTGATGGACCGCGCGTCCAGCGGCAGTCCGGTGATGTGCGCTATGCTGCGCAGGCGCGTGGTCAGCTCGGGCTTGAGATCGAGCTTCAGCAGAGTCAGCATTTGCGCGTCGCGATTCTGCTCGACGAGGTAAATGCGATCGTGCTGCTCGACGAACTCGTGCACTTCGCGCGTAAAAGGATACGCCCGCAGCCGCAGGTAGTCGGTCTCGAGGTGATACTCGTCGCGCAGTTGATCGCGGCTTTCGGTGATGCCCCAATGCGAAGTGCCGTAGCCGATGATCCCGATCTTCGCGTTGTTGCCTTTCGTGATCTCGGGGCGCGGAACGAATGAGCGCGCGGTTTCGAACTTGCGGTTCAGGCGCTCCATGTTGTTTTCGAAGTCGTCGGCGCGCTCGCTGTATTGCGCTTTCTCGTTGTGGCCGCTGCCCCGGGAGAAATACGCCGCCGCGGGATGGATGGTTCCCGGCAGGGTGCGGTAGCCGATGCCGTCGCCGTCGACATCTTTGTAACGCGCGAATCCGCCGAGGCGGTCGAGATCTTCTTTGCTGAGAACTTTTCCGCGATTGATCGGCGTGGTGGGATATTCGAACGGATCGGACATCCAATTGTTCATGCCGAGATCGAGATCGGACATCACGAACACCAGTGTCTGAAATTGCTCGGCCAGGTTGAAAGCTTCCGGCGCCATGCTGAAGCACTCCGTTACGGAGCAGGGAAACAGCATGATGTTCTTGGTGTCGCCGTGCGAGAGGAATGCGGTCGAAAGGATATCGCCCTGGGACGTACGAGTCGGCAGGCCCGTCGAGGGCCCTACACGCTGGATGTCCCAGATCACGCCGGGGACTTCGACGTAGTAGGCGAGTCCAGCGAACTCCGACATGAGCGAGATGCCCGGACCCGCCGTTGCCGTCATACTGCGCGCGCCGGCCCAGCCAGCGCCGATCACCATGCCGATCGCGGCCAGTTCGTCTTCCGCCTGCACGATGGCAAAAGTAGCTTTGCCGTCGGGGCCGATGCGGTATTCCTTCATATATTCGATCATGGTCTCGACCAGCGATGAAGACGGCGTGATCGGATACCAGGTCACGACGGTGCACCCGGCGAACATGCAGCCCAGCGCGGCGGCCGAGTTGCCGTCGATGATGATCTTGCCCGCGGTCGCGTTCATGCGCTCGATGTAGAAAGCGCCCCGCTTCTGCAAGTTTGCTTTGGCATAATCGAACCCAGCCTGGGCGGCGGCCAGATTTAGATTGGCAGCTTTCATCTTCGTGGCGAACTGCTTGCGGATCGCCTTTTCAACCTCAGCCATTTCGACTGTGAGCAGGCTGGCGACCACGCCAACGTACACCATGTTCTTGACGAGCTTGCGCAGCTTGGCCTCCGGACACACGGCGGCTACCAGCTTGTCGTAGGGAACCGAGTAAAAAATGAGATCATCCCGAAGCTTGTGCAGCGCGAGAGGCTCGTCGTAGAGCACTGCGGCGCCGGGGGCGAGCGACATGGTGTCTTCGACGGCGGTCTCGGGATTCATGGCCACCAGGAAATCGATTTCCTTCTTTCGGCCGATGTAGCCGTTCTTGTTGGCGCGAATCGTGTACCAGGTGGGAAGGCCGGCGATGTTCGAAGGGAACATGTTCTTGCCAGACACCGGTACGCCCATTTGGAAAATGCTGCGTAAGAGCACGGTATTTGAACTCTGCGAGCCGGAACCGTTGACCGTCGCGACCTGAATGCTCATGTCGTTGACGATGCGCTTGTGCCCGGGGCCTCCGGTGGATTCTCGGGGCACGACATCCGTAGTGGCCATCCCAACACCTTCCTTCAGTTAGCAGGCGAAAACCCAAGCGCCCATGGTTTTAATGATGTGGAGAAGAAAACATCTCATTATACGGCGGTTGCACGACCCCGTCGCGTCAAATTGCCCGCCTGTAGCCCGGAGGAACCTGTTTGGGAAACGGGAACGAGTCCACGGACTCAGGATTCTGTCTTGTAGAACTGGGCGATGTTGCGGAACTTATTATATCGTGACACGAGTAATTCGGCTGGCGGGATCTTCTTCAGCTCGGCATAGTGTCTCTGCAGGCTGGCATCGAGCAGATTGGCCGCCGCTTCGTGGTCGCGGTGGGCTCCGCCTTCCGGTTCCGGAACGATGTCGTCGATGCAGCCCAGTTCGCTGAGGTCGGTTGCGGTAATGCGCATGGCTTCGGCCGCGAGTTCCTTCTTGGACGCATCCCGCCACATAATGGCTGCGCAGCCTTCCGGAGAGATGACCGAATAAATCGAGTTCTCCATCATGAGCACGCGATCGGCGACTGCGATGGCCAGGGCCCCGCCGCTGCCGCCCACGCCAATGATTGTTGTAATGATGGGAACCTCGAGCCGCGCCATTTCGCGAAGATTGTAGGCGATGGCTTCGGCTTGCCCGCGCTCTTCTGCGTGGATGCCGGGGTAGGCGCCGTCGGTGTCGACCAGGGTGAAGATCGGACGGCGGAACTTCTCCGCGACTTGCATCACCCGGATCGCCTTGCGATAGCCTTCAGGATGAGGCGTGCCGAAGTTCCGATGGACGCGCTGCTTCATGTCCCGGCCCTTCTGAGTGGCGACGATCAAAACTTCGTCGCCGTGGAATCGCGCCATGCCGGTGATGATGGCGGCATCATCGCCGAAACTGCGATCGCCGTGAATTTCGCTGAAGTCGGTGAAGACGCGCTCGATGTAGTCCAGCGACTGCGGGCGCTGCGGATGCCGCGCCAGTTCTGTCTTCTGCCATGCGGTGGGCGGCGCGTTCATTTCCTCTCTCAGGGTCTCGATGCGTTCCTGCAGTTTGGTGATCTGGCGGCGGGTAGCGTCATCGGCGCCGGGAGATTCGAGATCGGCGACCTGGCGTTCGATCTGCTCCAATTCCTGCTGCGCTTTTTCGGTCGGTGCCATGCGTGGGTCAGGCGATAATGCGGACGCTGCCTCGCCCGCACAGTTGCTCGACGCGGGCGATGAAATTGCGGTCCGGAAGGACATTATAGCCTTCCGCTTCCATCACCACCATGAAATCGCCCTGGCGTTCCACGTCAAACAACACTTTGGCTTCGCCTTTGCGCTCCGTGAAGAGCGTGTGCAGATCGTCGACGGTAGTTTCGCCTGACATCTCGAGCGGTATCCGGATGCGGATGGCTCTCGGCAGCGGGACCTTGGCTTCTTCCAGCGGCTGGATTTCTGCGGCAGTGATCTTGGGATTGGCGCCTTCTTCGATGCGCACGCCGGCTTTTACCAGGACTGGAACCTCGAGTTTTACTTTATCGCCGATGCGTTTGTAGGCCTCGGGGAAGACGATCATGTCGATCGAGCCCGACATATCTTCGAGCGTGGCCTGGGCGTAGAAATCGCCGCGTTTCGATTTGAGCACGCGCACGTTGCCGATAATTCCGGCGGTGACGATGGTTTCGTCCTTGCCGGTTGATTTCGTCATGGCGGCAATTTCTTCGACGCTGAGCGCCTGCAGGTCCGCCAGCTTGTCTTTGTACTTTTGCAGGGGATGGCCGCTGATAAAGAAGCCGAGAATTTCCTTTTCGGCAGTGAGGCGAGTGTGCTCGTCCCAATCGGGAATGTTAGGCAATTTATCGTTGTGCGATTCTGTATCTTCCTGCTGGAAGACGCCAAACAGGCCGTGCTGGCCCGATTCGGCGTCGCGCTGCGCTTTCTGCGCCTGTTCCATGGACTTGTCGAGCACAGCCATGAGCTGTGCGCGGCGGCCCATGGAATCCATCGCGCCGCTCTTGATTAAAGACTCCAGCACGCGTTTGTTGAGCAGCCGTAGATCGACGTTTTCGCAGAATTCGAAAATGGATTTGAATTGGCCCAGCTTCTTGCGCGCGGCCACGATCGACTCAATCGCGTTGCCGCCGACGTTCTTCACGGCGGCGAGGCCGAAGCGGATCGATTCGCCGTGCGGGGTGAAGTTGGCGTCGGAGACATTTATGTCGGGAGCTTCGACGGCGATGCCCATCTCGCGGCATTCGTTGATGTACTTGACCACGTCGTCGGTTGAGCCGGTCACCGACGTCAGCAGCGCCGCCATGAACTCCACGGGATAGTGCGTCTTCAGATACGCAGTGTGATAGGCCAACAACGCGTAAGCCGCGGAGTGCGACTTGTTGAAGCCATATCCGGCGAACTGCGCCATGAGGTCGAAAATCTTTTCAATCTTCTTTGGTGGATATTTCCTCTGAGCGGCGCCTTCGACAAAACGCTCGCGCTGTTGCGCCATTTCTTCTGCTTTTTTCTTGCCCATGGCGCGGCGCAGGAGATCGGCTTCACCCAGTGAGTAGCCCGCGAGGCGATTGGCGATCTGCATCACCTGTTCCTGATACACGATCACGCCCAGGGTCTCCTGCAGGATTTCCTGCAACTCCGGAAGTTCGTATTCAACTTTCTTGCGTCCGTGCTTGCGGTCGACGAAATCGTCGATCATGCCGCCCTGAATCGGACCGGGCCGGTACAACGCGTTCAGGGCCGTGAGATCTTCAATGGAATTTGGCTGGTACTTGCGCAGTACATCGCGCATGCCGTTCGATTCAAACTGGAACACGCCCGAGGTCAAGCCTTTGTGGAAGACCTTTTCGTAGGTCTCGTTATCTTCTAATGGAATCTGCTCGAGAGTGATGGCGGTGCCGCGCGTTTGCGCGATCAGCTTCAGCGCGTCGGTAAGAATGGTGAGCGTGGTCAGGCCGAGGAAGTCCATCTTCAGCAGGCCCATCTTTTCGATGGCGACCATGTCGAAGGCAGTCACGATTTCGTCGTTCTTGGTGCGGTGCAGTGGAACCAGGTCGGTCAGGGGGCGCGGCGAGATAACCACGCCGGCAGCGTGCACACCGGAATTGCGCACCATGCCTTCCAGCTTTTTTGCGGTCTCGAACAGTTCGCGGATCTGGCCGTCTTTTTCTATCGCTTCGCGCAGTTGGGCGGAGTCTGCGATGGCTTGCTCCAGCGTAATGTTGAGCTGGGTTGGAACCATCTTGGCGATGCGGTCGACGTCGGCGTAGGGGATGTCCATGGCGCGGCCCACGTCTTTGATCGCAGCCTTCGCGGCCATGGTGCCGAAAGTGATGATCTGCGCGACGTTGTCGCGGCCATATTTCTGGGTGACGTAGTTGATGACCTCGCCCCGCCGGTTCATGCAGAAATCGATGTCAATATCGGGCATGGACACGCGCTCAGGATTCAGGAAGCGCTCAAACAGCAGTTCATGCTGCAGCGGATCGATGTCGGTGATGGAGAGCGCGTAGGAAACGAGCGATCCGGCGGCCGATCCGCGGCCCGGGCCCACTGGAATTTCATGTTCGCGGGCGTAGCGGATGAAGTCCCACACGATCAGAAAATATCCGGGAAACTGCATCTGCTGGATGATGCCGAGTTCGCGCTCCAGGCGCTGCTCGTAGTCGGTAATCGAATGCTTCAGCTTGCCTTTCTCGTGCAGCGGGCGCAGCGTTTCCAGCCGGCGGGCAAAGCCCTCGCGGGTGACGTGGACGAAGTAGCTGTCGATCGTATAGCCCGGCGGAACCTCGAACTGCGGGAAGGGATTTGCGACTTTTTCCAAATGCAGGCTGCAACGCTCCGCGATATCGAGCGTGCGCGTGAGGACGTCGGGAGAATCCTTGAAAACGCGGTACATCTCGTCGTGGTTTTTGACGAAGAACTGGTTGCCGTCGAACTTCATGCGGCCGGTGTCGTGGATGGACTTGCCGGTCTGAATGCACAGCATCACGTCCTGGGCATGGGCGTCGTCCTCGCAGAGATAGTGGCTATCGTTGGTGGCCACCAGCGGCAGGCCAAGATCCTTTTCCAGCTGGAACAGGCCGGGATGGATGCGGTGCTCCATTTCCAGGCCTTGATCCTGGATCTCGAGATAGAAATTCTCTTTGCCGAAAATGTCGGCGAACGTGCCAGCAGCCGCTCGTGCGGCGTCGTACTTGCCTTCGCTGAGGCGCTCCGCGACTTCGCCCTTCAGGCATCCGGAGAGCCCGATCAGCCCGCGAGAGTGCTCGGCCAGAAACTTCTTGCTGACGCGCGGCTTGTAATAAAAGCCGTGCAGCGAGGCCTCCGACGTGATCTTGACTAGGTTGCGGTAGCCTTCTTCGTTCTCGGCGAGCACGAGGAGGTGGTTGTAGGTATCGCCTTCGGGAGCGGCGCGGTGGTCGTCTTTCTTGCAGATGTAGAGTTCGCAGCCGACGATGGGCTTCACGCCCGCATGCTTGGCCGCGTTGACAAAGTGGACGGCGCCAAAAATATTGCCGTGGTCGGTCATGGCCACGGCGGGCATGCCTAGCTCCTTTACGCGCTGGCAAAGTTTTTCGACGTCACAGGCGCCGTCGAGCATGGAGTAGTCGGTGTGCAGGTGCAGGTGGACGAATTGGGACATGGGTTCGGTAGAGTTAGTCTACCGCAACCGGGATGGAGGAAAACTGTTCGTTTCTGTGGTTTTCGCGTTTTAGAACCCGCGAAAAGGCTATCAATGAGCGTAATGGGTGTTTCGCCAATCGACAGCATAGTTACTCTGATGCATTGTCTCTTGAGTGCTTCTTTCGAGTCCACGGTTCTCCGACTCTGCCCCGCTCCGCATACCAGCCCAACGGCAGATCAGCCAACTCAACGAGACTTGGATCGCGGTCGATCAGGTGGTGAAGGCAAGAGATTACGGGACCGCCTCCGTCGGCCGTACTGTCACCCAAAAACTGCCACGCTCCGTCTTCAACGTCGTGGGAGACGTATGTGACTGGCTCAGTCCCGCTGTGGACCGTCTCGGAAAGGAAGGCTCTCGCATGCGGGTCATCTGAGAACTTCCAGTTGAATAGGCTGCTTTTCGGATCAGCAGAGGCCCAAAAATCATTCTCGGCTCTTGTCAAGGGAGCATCGGGCTGCATCAGAGGCTGCTCAAACGCCTTGTCAAAACCTTCGTCCTCCGGGAACCGATTCTGCAGATCGGGATAGACCGCTTGAACTACAGGAAAGTCGTCGCCATCGTAGTACCAGAGTGCCCACCCCATAAGGTGTTCGACCCACTTTCGGTCAACAGCGCGGAACTGACAATCCACTTGCCCGATTAGATCGCGGTGTCGGCCCGTAGTGAGATCGACCCCGGCTCGTAGCAGTCTGGCGGCCTCGTTCAACGCCAAGTGCGCGGTTTCTGGTAATAGTCCGACGGTGATGATTTCAGGTTTGCCGCTTGTATCGAAAACGCCCACCGTGTAGGACCAGCCGAGGCCATGTTCGTCCGCTTAACGTTGACAACAGAACAGCCGAACTGCTCGACGTGACTGATCGTGCGCTTGTCCTCTTTGGACAACGGACGAGCCCTGAACTTCCGAGTTCGTTTGGTTTGGAATTTTGTTTTACCGGGACGCATATCAGGCGGCAAGCCTATCATGCTCAGCCGTTGACGATAGCACGCCATTAGCGCTCAAAACCTGCACCGGGGGTCCGAGGGGGATCCGATTTTCTCAGAGGCGCGACCAGAGGGAGCTGCTAGCTTGCACTAGCTGCCGCGGCATGCGCTTTTTGCAGCAGCTTACGCGCCTGGGCGATGAGTTCTGCGACTTCGAAGGGTTTTACCAGGTAGGGGATGCTGTTTTCCTGCAGGAAGGCGCGCTCGTCGCCGAGACCGTTCGCGAAGGTGAAGAGGACATGATTTTCCATCGGCGAGCAATTGTCCTTAAGCCACTGGTAGGACTCCTTCGCGTTCCATTGGCCCGGGAGCTTACCGTTCATGATGAGAGCATCGAAGGGTTCGGAGAGCAGGCGAGTCTTCACATCCTGGCTGGTCTTGGCGGTCACGACGCTGGCGCCTGCGCCCGCCAGCACGTCGCGCTCAAACTCGAGCACCGCTTCTTCTTCCTCCACCAGCAGCACGCGGCCGTGGATGGCGCCCTCATGCAGCCGGGGAGCCGGTTTCGCCGCCTCCGGCTCAACCTTGGCAGATACCGCTGCCGGCAGCCTAACCTCGATGACGGCCCCACCTTCCGGCGCATTGTTGGCGGTGATGTCTCCGCCATGTTCTTTCACAATGCCGTAGCAGATGCTGAGTCCGAGCCCGGTGCCTTTGCCCACGCTTTTCGTGGTGTAGAAGGGATCGAAAATGCGCTTGGGATCTTTGATGCCGGCTCCGTCGTCGGTGAACTGCGTGCAAACGTGTCCACCGGCGCAGGAGATGCCAATCTTGAGTTTGCCGGTGCGCCCGGTTTCGAGAATGGCGTCGACCGCATTGTTGATGATGTTTAGGAACACCTGCTCGATCTGATGGGGATCGGCGACGACCAAGGCGGCTTCAGAAGGGACTTCGCGCTCGACCTTGATGTTGTTGATCTTGAGGTCGTAATCGCGCAGCGCCAGAGTCTCGTCGAGCACCTTGCGAATGTCGACTTCGTCCCGCTGGGGCTTGCGTTGCCGCGCGAAGGATAGAAGGTTCTGCACTACGCGATGGGTGCGCTGCGCCTGTTTGAACAGTTTGCTGACGTAATCCTGGGCGCGGGTGTTCAGGCCCTCGGTTTCAAGAAGCTGTGCGTAGCCGAGGATCGCCGTGAGCGGATTGTTGAGCTCATGGGCGACGCCGGCAATCAACTGCCCTACGGCCGACATCTTCTCGCTCTGCAGCAGTTGCTCCTGGGTTTTGCGCAGATCTTCGTAGGCGCGGCAAGTTTCTTCATAGAGGCGGACTTTTTCGATGGTCGTGGCCAGTTGCCGGCTGATCGCGACCAGCAGATTCTCGTCGTTGCTGGAATATTCGAATCCCAACTGGCTGCACAGGCCCATGATGCCGACCGGACTGTCTTTCCCCCAAAACAGAACCCAGACCCAGGAGCGGTCCACATCGGAACGCAGGAAGTCAGCTGCCGTAGGTGGCAGGTGCGGCAGATATTCCGCCGTGATCACTTCGGTGCGCGAGCGCATCACCAGATCACCAAAGCCTTCGGTGAAGCAAACCTCGGCGGTGCGCATCTTATCCCGGCTGCGCGGACCCCAGGCGGCACGCCGGCGGTAGGTGGTCGTATCTGTATCGCACAGGTAGACTGTTCCGCTTTCCGCGCCAAACAGCGTAACCACCTGGCGCAGAGTCAGGTTCAGAATCTCGTCCAGGTCGAAGGATTGCGCCGCGACCACGGCCATGGCATTCAACGCGTTCAGTTCACGGTTGCGGCGCCGCATCTCGTCCTCGGCGCGCCGCTTCTCGGTCATGTCGAGAACGAATCCCTGATAGCGCTCGATATTGCCCACGCCGTTGCGAGTGGCGAAGCTGCTCTCTGCAGCCAATAGGATCGTGCCGTCTTTGCGGCGGAGGGTGACGTCGAAATTCCGTACGTAATTGTGCTCTTCGATCTCGCGGCGGAAAGCCTCGCGCTGCTTGGGATCGACGCAGATTTCCGTATTCAGGTTCAGGACCAGCAACTCCTCGCGCTGGCTGTAGCCCAGCATATGCACGAAGGCGTCGTTGCAGTCGATGAGCTGTCCAACAGGGTTGGCGACGTAAACGCCTTCCTGCACTTGTTCGAAGAGCAAACGATATTTCTCTTCCGCGGAACGCCGGTCGGTAATGTCGCGGACTACGTGAATCGTGCCCTTTTGCGGGCTGCCTTGCTCGGTGTACGAAGAAGTCGAAACCACGGAGAAGCCACCGAAACAGGGGTCGGCGCCTTCGGTAAATTCTTCGTCCCCGCCCATCGCGCAGTAGGGGCAACCCGTCCATTCCCCATAGGTGTGAGGCAACGCCGACTCGCAAGAACTACCGACGACATCGGCGGCGGCCTGGCCGAGATGTCCGAGCAAAACCTGGTTGGCCTTGATGATGCGGAAGTCGGCGTCGTGGGCCAGGATGATGTCGTGGATGGAATCGAAGGTATTGATCCACTGCCGTTGCGAGCGCAGCACCTGCTCCAGCAGCCGGAAGTTTTCGACGGCGACTGCAAGTTGCTTGGCGCAGGCCTGCAGAAAGTCCAGTTCTTCCGGAGTCCACTTCCTGATGGTGGAACTTCCCAGCAGCAACAATCCGATCGGCGATTTGCTGCCCGCGACCGGAACAATGATCAACTGACGAATCTTCTCGTTTTCAAGGCAGAGCTCAGGCTCGGGACCAGCGGCATTCCGTGTGGTGACTTGCGGGCCGGGTTGGGCCATCAGCATGGAGATGTCGTCGTTGATCTCGGCCATACCTGCGTCGCGCAGGAAATCAGCGGACAACCCCACCGCGTGGGTCGCGACCAGATGCCCACCCTCAACCAGACGAAACCACGCGGCCTTGACCTTGGTCAAGCGTTGCAATTCCACGACGACCGACTGCACCACGTTTCCGTACTGCTGTGCGTTGGCCATGCTGGTGGTGATGGCCTGTACGGCTTGCAGCCTTCGAGTGCGGGTGCGCGCCTCATCCAGCACCACAATCAGCATGCCCAGGGCGAGCGCAATTTCTGCCGCCAGGAATGCCTCTGAGGGCAAGCGATCAGTGAAAGGCGGCCAGGAAAGATGAAGAAACGGTAGACACAGCGCAAGCAACCATGCCGAGGGCTCCCACCGTCCGCGGCGCGCTCGCAGCAATGCGATTGCGGCCGTCAGCAAGATGATCCGGTAGCCGACTTCCACGGCGACGCGCAATGGCAGAGAATCCGGCCACAACAGGATGCGGGCTCCGGCAAAGCCCACCAGGATGGGCGTGATCACCGTTAAGGGAACGATCAGATCGCGTCCCCGGGTGTAGAGCAAGACCGCTCCCGCCAGCAATCCAACGGCGAGCACGAATGTCGCTTGCACTGCCACCAAGTCGAAGGGCGCAGGTATTTTCGGCGCGAAGCAATGTTCAGCCAGTCGCGACGCCACGAAGGCGGCCCAACCCAGAACCCAGACTTTGAAATAGTTGTCCCGGAAAACACGCAACGCGAACAGAGAAGCGCCCAGCAGGATCAGCAGAGTGAATTCTGCCGCCGTGGGCGTGGCTAACCCGAGCTTTGCCGCCGTGTTCCAGATCGACCAAAGAGATGCGTTCATCGCGTCGCGGACGTACTTCTTCCTGGCTTTTGAATATCATGGCCCAGCTGTTTCTCGATGGAGATTCCGGACCTCAGTGATTACTTTCGGCATCTCGCGGGTGGGTTACAATCGCCGATAGACTTTCGTGTATCCCTTATGCCAGATCGCATTCTTGTAGTTGACGACGAGGAACCGATTCGGGAAATCGTCGCTTCCATGCTCGGTACTGCCGGATATGCCTGCAAACAAGCGGCTTCCGGCCTGGAAGCCCTCGCCGTACTCACCTCCGGGGAAGAGTTCGAGTTGATGCTCTCGGACCTGATGATGGCAGACCTCGACGGCATTGGCCTGTTGGAGCGCACGAAGGAGAAATACCCTGACATGCCGGTCGTGATGGTTACCGCGGTGCACGACATTTCCGTTGCACTGGCCGCCATTCGAAACGGAGCTTACGACTATCTGCTGAAGCCTTTCGAGCGCGAGCAACTTCTCAACACGGTGAGTCGAGCCTTGGAGAACCGCCGTCTGAAGGTGGAGAACCGAACCTATCAGACGAACCTGGAATCTCTGGTCAAGGCCCGCACCGATCAGTTGCAGATCGCGATGGCGAATCTGGAACGCTCGTATGACATCACGCTGGAAGCGCTGGGCGACGCGCTCGACCTGAAAGATGCTGAGACCGAGGGCCATTCCAAGCGCGTCACTGCATTCACCATTGCCATCGCCAAGAACATGGGCCTGCCCCGCGAACAGATCGCGGTCATCGCGCGCGGAGCCTTCCTGCACGACTTCGGCAAGATGGCCATCCCCGACGCTATCCTGCGTAAACCGAGCAAACTGACCAAAGAAGAGATGGAGATCATGCAGGAGCACGCGTATCTCGGCTACCAGATGCTGAAGAAGATTCCGTTTCTGGGCGAAGCGTCGGAAATCGTGTACTCCCACCAGGAAAAATTCGATGGCACCGGCTATCCTCGCGGCCTGAGGGGCGAGGAGATCCCTCTCGGGGCACGCATCTTCTCGGTCGCAGACACTCTGGATGCTATGACTTCCGATCGTGTATATCGGCCCGCTCAGTCTCTGCAAGCCGCGCGCGCCGAAATCGAGAAGTGGTCCGGACGTCAATTCGACCCGGAAGTAGTAAAAGTGTTCCTCGAAATGCCGGAGACGATCTGGGAAGGCCTGCGGAAAGACATTGACGCCCAGATTTCGCGGGTTGCGTACTCCACTGGTGCTAAGGGCTAAATCCGTTCGCGAAGGCGGAAACCGTTGAACGGCCGTAAAGTTTTGAAATCCCTGCTTGCGGCTGCCGTGCTGCTCACGGCGGTGCTGACGGTGGGGTGCGTGTTCCTGCCCCGCGGCCTGGTCCAGATCGCAATCAGCGACTTAGTGAGCGGATTGCTCATGCTTTCTGCACTGGTCGCGTTCGCGTGGCTGGGCGCGGCAAGCAAAGGCCGCATGCGCTGGTTCTGGATGCTGCAGGCCGCTGGCTGGGCGTTGTGGTTCAGTGACCAACTGGTCTGGATCACCTTTGATCTGATCTTGCGGCAAAAAATGCCGGCCATGCATCCCGCGGACTCTCTGCTGTTTCTCGCCGGAGCGCCCATGATGGCGGGGCTCCTGCTGCGGCCACACAGTCAACCCTCCGAGCGTAGTGTGCGGCTCGGGCTGCTGGACTTCCTCCTGCTGTTGCTGTGGTGGCTCTACCTCTATGTTTCGTTCGTCGTCTGCTGGCAATATATCTCTCCGAATGAGGGCGCGTACAACCGGAACTTCGATGTGCTCTCGATTGCGGAAACGGTCCTCGCGGTCAGTATCCTGCTGGCCTTCTGGCGCGAAAGCTCGGGACGCTGGAGGACGTTCTATGCTTGTCTCTGCGGTGCGTTTGCATTCAACGGCGTCTGGTTCTACGTTCTCAATCGCGCCCTCGAGAAAGAAGTCTATTTCACCGGCAGCTGGTATGACATTCCGTACTCCGGTTCCTTCGCTTTGTTCACCGCGGTCGCGATGCTCGGGCCGGGCCTGTCGCCGACGCCCGAAACCGCGGCTGACGAATCGTATGGATCCTGGATGGCGAACTTGGCGATGATCGCCGTTCTCTCGTTGCCCATCATTGCGCTCTATGCTCTGCTCGACCGCAATCTTGCACACCGGGTCGCTGATTTCCGGGTGCTGGTCACGCTGGTGACCATGTTCCTGATGGCGCTTCTGCTGTTCATCCAGCATCGCCGCCTCAACCGGGAGTTGCAGCGCACCAACCTGGTGCTGGAGGAGGCTTCCCTAACCGACCCCATGACCGGGTTGCGCAATCGCCGCTATTTTTCAGCGACCATCGATTCCGACGTGGCCCAGGCCCTGCGGTCGCACGCCGACGGCCGCGACCCGCACACCCGCGATCTGGTCTTCTACTTGATTGATGCCGACAACTTCAAGGAAGTGAATGACCAGTACGGGCACGACGTCGGCGATAAGGTGCTGGTCGAGATGGCACGCCGTCTGAGTTCGTCGATCCGGCACTCCGATGTTCTGGTGCGCTGGGGCGGAGAGGAATTTCTGATCGTGTCGCGCTACACCGATCGCGCCGAAGCGGAATGGCTGGCCCAGCGTGTTCTTGCCGCGGTTGCCGATACACCAATTTCGCTGGGCGGGTCGGGAGAAACAATGTACCGCACCTGTTCTCTGGGCTGGGCCGCGTTTCCATGGTCGCTTGAAAATCCGCGGGCCGTCAGCTACGAAGAAGTCCTCACCCTCGCCGATCGCGGTCTCCGTCAGGCCAAGCAATCCGGCAAGAACCGTGCGGTGGGCATCGTCCCGGCCACCGGGAAATTTCCCGCCACGACGATCGAAGGCTTGCACTCCGCCCACCTGCAAGTCGATCTGCTCGCCGTCGCCGGACCTGCTCTGGGGCCTAAGTCATAAGTAAAGTAGCGTGGGATAATCCTCTTGGAGGCCCACCATGAAATCCCTGCGTCTGCTCATAGTATTTCTTCTTTTCTCCGTAAACGCAGCCGTCGCCCAGGAGCATCCCACAATCAGCGCCCAGGCCAACAGCGTCTATGTGGGCGCGGACGGAAAATTTGAGGCCGCCCCGGATACGGCACAGCTTCAGCTCAGCGTCTCCGCCCAGGAGAACACGTCGGAGGCCGCATTCCAGCGTGCCTCCAAGAATGTGGAGCAGGTGAAGCAGGTGCTGCGCGCCAATGGAATCGATCTTAAAGCCGCGACCATTGGTTTTCTTTCGGTTCAACCGGTGTACGAGCCGAGGCCAAAGCTGCATGTGAACGGCTACCGCGTCACGACCGACGTCACCCTGAAGCTGAAGGATTTTTCAAAAGTAGGCCCCATCACCCAGCAACTCGCCGACGCCAACGTGAGCGAGACCCAGACTCTCAACTACACGCTGGAGAATATCGATGAGGCCAAGAACAAGGCGGTCGAAGATGCCTACCGCCGGGCGCGCAACTCCGCCGATACGTTGGCACGCGCCGCTGGCCGGACTGTCGGAGATCTTTCCTATGCCTCGGTCGACACGTTCGAAAACGTGCGGGTACCGATGCCCCACATGGCCCGCGCGATGTCTGCCATGGCCGGCGCCGCGCCTCCGGCCCCGACCGAAGAGTTCACCCCACAGAGCGTGACGGTCACCGCGCACGTGAATGCGCTGTTCACCTTGAAGTAGAGTCCGCGAGGAAAATGATGTGGTGACAGCCGCCTCGGCTGTCCCGCCAGGGCGAAGCCCGGCGGAAGCGGTGCGAATCTCCGAGGGCGCGACTACCTTAAGTTTTTCGAACTTGGTTTAGAGAATCGCCGGCTCCGGACTGCCCGGCGGCGCAGTCGCGCTCAGTGGATCTACCTGCAAGGTCAGGCCATCGATCTTCCGTACTACAACCATCTGCCCCGGCGGCAGCGCGGAGGAAGCGACCGCGTCCCACAACTCTCCGTGCACGAAGACCTTGCCCTGCGGCGAGAGCGCGGTTTGCGCCACTCCAGTTTCGCCGACCAGACCCTGGGCTCCCGTCACCACTTTATTCCGCCGCGCTTTGAGAGCGATGGTCATCAGAAAGGCCGTAATCAGTCCGAGCGGGATGCTGACGGCCAGCGCAGTCAGCAGGTGAACGCGCATTTCTGGAATCGGGGAATCGACCAAGAGCAGCCCTCCCAGGGTAAGGAGCGCGATGCCTCCAATCGTGGCGACTCCGTGCGTGGCAAACTTGGCCTCGGCCGCAAACAGAGCGAACGCTCCCAAAATTAGTCCCAGCGCAGCAAAACGCGTGGGAAGAAGATTGAGGGCGAACGCAGCAACCAGAATGAAAACAACGCCCACGGTTCCTGGAATGATCGCGCCGGGATGATTGAATTCGACGTAGAGTGCGAGCGCTCCGATGGCAAGCAGCAGAAACGCCACGTCACCTTCCATGAGCACGTCGAGAACGCGCTCTCTGAGGGTCATCTGAAAGGGCACGATAGGTTGAGCCGCGACGCTCAGAGAAGCAGACTCACCGCCAAAACGCTTGAACCCTTTTCCCTGCATCTGGCGGAACAGGTCCTCCGGGCTGGAGGCGACGTAGTCAATGAGATGTTGCGTGAGCGCTTCCTGCTCGGTAAACGATTTGGACTCGCGGACGGCGCTCTCGGCAGCCTCGACGCTCCGTCCGCGTTTCCCTGTGACTGAGCGCATAAGGGCGGCGGCGTCGTTCTCGATCTTCTTCTTCATGTCGTCGTCGAGTTTTACCTGGAACGGGCCAATGAATGCGACGGGATGAGCGGCCCCGGCCGCCGTTCCCGGAGCCATGGCAGCGATATCCGCGGACTCGAGAATGAAGATGCCCGCCGAGCCGGCATGGCCTCCCGTTGGCGTCACGTAGACAATTACCGGTACGGGTGATGTTGTGATCTTTTCAATGATCTTCTGCGTCGAACTCAGCAGACCTCCGGGCGTATTCAATTCAATCAATACCGCTTGGTCGTTCCGCCGCTGGGCTTCATCGATGGCGCGGGCAATGTATTCCTCGCTGATCGGCTGAATCGTGTCGTTGACCACGACTTTCAGGATCTCAGCCGAAGCGGGAAGGGAGAAGATAGCAACGATAGCAAGGCTGACGATCAACCGTAACTTCGAGTAGGTCTTTAAGGTCACTTTAGATGAGGAGTGCATAGATCCTTCGCTTCGCTCAGGATGACAGAGCTTATTCTTGTGCTGCTGACTCCGGCCCTGGGGGCTCTGTGTCCGAAAGCCCGAGCCCTTAGCTATTGTCCCTCTATTTGGCCGGGCCGGTGTGGATTTCTTGTGGTGGGTGCTCCGAGGCAGCGGCAGAAGACGGCTGATCGCCAGTCCATCCTGGCAGGTAGGTGCTGCCGGTGATCAAGCGCGCACCCCGCTCGTAGGTGACATAGGACCATGCCCACTGAATGAAGACCAACAGGCGATTGCGGAAACCGATGAGAAAAAGAATGTGGACGAACAGCCAGGATAACCAGGCGATGAAACCGGAAATGTGGATGCGGCCGAACTCGGCGACGGCCGCGGCACGGCCTATCGTGGCTAGGCTGCCTTTGTCCCAGTAATGGAATGGTGCGCGCGCGCCCGCCTTGGCATGCGATTCCACCTCCTCGCGAATAACTTTGGCGACGAAACGGCCTTGCTGGATCGCGACCGGTGCAACGCCAGGGAGCATTTTGCCCTGCTCGTCTTTAAGCGCGGCGAGATCGCCTATGACGAACACCTCCGGATGCCCGGGAACGGTGAGGTCGGGCTGCACCAACACGCGTCCCGCGCGATCAACCGCTGCACCCAGCTTCTTGCCGAGCGGCGAGGCTGCAACCCCCGCGGCCCAAAGCACCACCGTCGCGGGCATACGGGTGTCTCCTGCATAGACGGCGCCAGGCTCGATGCAAGTGACCGTTGTCGACGTCCGGACTTCAACTCCCAGATGATTGAGTTGTTCCTGCGCGCTGCGCGACAGATCTTCCGCGTAGGTAGCAAGCACGCGCGGCCCACCCTCGATCAGCAGGATATGTGTGCGGGCGGGATCGATCGAGCGAAATTCGTGGGCCAACGCGTGCCGGGAGATCTCTGCGAGCGTGCCGGCCAGCTCGACTCCCGTGGGCCCACCGCCGACCACGACGAAGTTTAAGGGCATCGCGGTTTCGCCTCCGGCAGCGTGCCGTTCCGCCAACTCGAACGCGAGTAGCACGCGGCGGCGGATTTCGAGCGCGTCTTCAATGGTTTTCAGGCCGGGAGCGTAAGGCTCCCAATCATCATGCCCGAAGTAAGCGTGGCTCGCGCCCGCGGCGACGATCAGATAGTCGTAGGGAATGCTGCCTTCGGCCGTCTCGACCCGACGCTGGTCAAGGTCGAAGCCCGTGACCTCGGCCATCAGGACTTCGATATTCTTGTGCGAACGAAGAATGGAGCGGATCGGCGCGGCGATCTCTCCCGGGGAAAGTCCGGCGGTCGCCACCTGATATAGAAGCGGCTGGAACGTGTGGAAATTCTTTTGGTCGATGACGGTAATTCGTACAGGCGCATTGGCCAATGCCTGCGCGGCATTCAAGCCGCCAAAGCCGGCGCCGACGATTACCACGCGAGGTGTCGCTTCGCTAGTCATCTTGCCGTTATCGCCCCACCTCTATAAGATTCACCGCGATGGCAGACGGTTCCAGAAGTTCTTCGCGGCGAACTCCCCAGGTAACCTCGTACCCTGTATGGCTGCGCTGGCTAATGCCATCGGCTGCTGACCTGATCTTTCTCGGGCTTCTGGGCGCGCTGGTGTTTACGCCGCTTTCCGTCAAACTGCTGGGCGACGCAGGCGTCGGATGGCACATCCGAAACGGCCAGCAGATTCTTGCCACTCACAAGATCCCTCGCGTCGACTCGTTCTCTTCGCAAATTCGGCAAACCTGGTTTGCGTGGGAATGGCTGTATGACGTCGTCGCGGGGCAGTTGGAAGCTTCGTGCGGGTTGAATGGCGTGGTTTGGCTCACTGCGGCTGTGATCGCCACGGTGTTTGCCTGGACATTTCGGTTGGCGGTGGCGCGCGGTACGAACCTGTTCGTCGCGCTCGTACTGGTCTTGCTCGCAATGTCGGCCTCGACGATTCATTTTCTCACTCGTCCGCACGTGTTGAGCTGGCTGTTCGCGCTCGCATGGTTCTGGATTCTCGATTCCACCGATCGGCATGGACTGCAGAGTCCGCGTGCTCGATGGTTATGGGGATTACCGCTGTCGATGTTGCTGTGGGTGAATGTGCATGGTGGATTTCTGTTCGGGTTTGTGTTGTTGGGGATTTACTGGTTTGGATCGCTCTGGACATGGGTGACTACGCGGGAGACTCGCCTCGAGGACTCGCTCCAGAAGATCGCTTCAGGTCACCGCGTCGGCCAGTTGACCGGAGTAGGGCTACTGTCGGTGGCAGCCAGCTTCATCAATCCGTATGGATGGAAACTGCACTCGCACATCTACTCTTATCTGTCCAACCGTTTTCTGATGGATCACATCGATGAGTTCCAGTCGCCCAATTTCCACGGCATCGCGCAGAAATGTTTTCTCGCGCTGCTGCTGATCGCCGTCGCGGTTCTGGCGGCTCGTGGCCGCTGGCTTAGACTCAGCGAGACTCTGCTGGTGCTGTTCGCGGTGTATGCAGGACTGTATGCCTCACGGAATATTCCCGTCTCTTCGATTCTGCTGGTCCTGATCGTCGGGCCGCTGTTGCCTTCACTCGAGTCCTGGCGCTTCGCGCTGAGGATGAGCGCCGTCGATTCCCACCTGCGCGGTCACCTCTGGCTAGTCGTCGCGACCGCTGCGGTTCTTCTGATCGCAGCCAACGGCGGGCGCCTGGGCTCAAGCCAGTGCATGAACGCGCACTTCGATCCAAAGCGCATGCCGGTCGAGGCGGTGAATTTTATTGAGCAGAGTCGCATAAAGGCCCCACTGCTCAGCCCGGATTACTGGGGTGGCTATCTAATTTACCGGCTCTATCCTCACAACAAGGTCGTGATGGATGACCGGCATGACTTCTATGGCGAGACATTCCTGAGGTCTTATCTGAAGATGGTGCATGTCGAACCGGGTTGGGACGAGTTTTTGAAATTTCACCAGATCGGATACCTGCTGCTGCCAAAAAGCGCAGCTCTTACGACGGTCATCAGCGCAACACCGGGATGGAAGCCGATCTATACCGATGACGTAGCGATCGTGTTTATGCGGACCGATCTAAACCAAGAAGACTCTGATCGTGATCCGAGCCGCTGAATTCGGTTGCGGACGTAGCCGATTCCGAAGATGATGGGAAGGTCGCAGAAGTGGCACATCGCATCACATGATCCGAATCGCATGATTAGATCGCATGATTAAAGAATTCAGGCCTGGTTCGCAGCGATGGGTCCTGTGTGCCGTCCTTACCTTCACGCTCGCACTGGCGGGCTGTTCGTCCTCTTCCTCATCTTCAACCAGTACCCGGCCGGGGAATCCGGTGGGATCCAATCTGACTCAGATGAGTTCCGATCCCTTTACCGTGGGCCCCGGCCAGCACGCGACCGAGGTCGAGCCCCACATGCTGGCGAACGGGAACACGCTGGTGGCGGCGTTTCAAACCGGACGCATTGGTCCCTTGAACGGAGGCGCGGGCTCAACCGGTATCGGATGGGCGACTTCGACCGACGGTGGCGCGACCTGGAGCCACGGATTTCTTCCCGGCCTCACGACTGGCGAAGGCACGGGACCGTACGACGCTGCCAGCGATCCCGCCGTCGCCTACGACGCGAAGCACGGGGTGTGGATGATCTCTTCGTTGCCGATTTCGACTTTGCAGACACCCGCCGTGGTCGTGAGCCGGTCCACCGATGGATTAACCTGGCAGAATCCCGTCAGCGCCGATCCAACCTCTGAGAGCTCCGATAAGAATTGGATTGTGTGCGACAGTTGGCCCAGCAGTCCGCATTACGGCAATTGCTATCTGGAGTGGGACGACCCCATCAATTCGGATCGGATTCTGATGAGCACTTCGTCGGACAGCGGGCTGACGTGGGGGCCGGCGACGCCGACTGCGGATCTGGCCACGGGAATCGGCGGCCAGCCCCTGGTGCAGCCGAACGGCACGGTGGTCGTGCCCCTTGAGACGGTCCCCGTGAATAGTCAGGCGGCCGTCATGTCGGCGTTCATTTCGAACAACGGTGGTCTGAGTTGGACTGCGCCCGTGATGATCTCGAACGTCCAGTTTCACGCCGATGCCGGAGGAATCCGCAGCGGGCCTCTGCCTTCGGCCGCCATCGATGGCACCGGCACGGTCTGGACGGTTTGGGAGGATTGCCGGTACCGTTCAAGCTGCTCGACCAACGACCTCGTGTACAGTACTTCTCCCGACGGCGTGACCTGGAGCGCGGTTACGCGGGTTCCGATCGACGACACTTCAAGTACGGTGGATCATTTCATTCCGGGGATCGGGATCGATCCCGCAACTTCCGGCGCCACTGCGCACGTGGCCCTTCATTACTACTACTATTCGCAGAGCGATTGCTCCGCGTCGACCTGCCAGCTTTTCGTAGGTTACATTTCGTCGGCCAACGGAGGCTCGACGTGGAATGTGCCGTCCCCGCTCACCGGGCCCATGCAGCTCAGTTGGCTGCCGAATTCGCAGAACGGGTTGATGGTCGGGGACTACATTGCGACAGCCTTCACGAACGGCGTGCCCCACGGGGTGTTCGCCGTGGCGTCGGCAATTTCGGGAACGACTTTCAACGAGGCGATCTATACCGGGCAGGGACTGACCGCGCAGGCCGCGGGCCGGCAGTTGTCGTCGGCCAGGGACAAGCCGCTGCACCATCTGTCAGACAAGATCGAGAAGGAGCTTCCGGAAAAGGGCGTGATCCCACCGTCGCGCCGTCGGCGAAGCAAGAAGTGATTAGCTCAAAAGGATCTTTACCACCAAGGGCACGAAGTAAACCATGCAAGGCATTCCTTCGTGCTACTTCGTGACCTTCGTGGTTAAGCCTTCGTCTTCAGAGTTACTCATTCCGACAATCGTTTCTTCATCGCCATAATTGCGATCACCACGGCCGAGGACGCCGTCGAAAACTCGCTGTTGGAGCATGGTGCCATCTCGGCGTCGACGTCCTCTCCGGAGTTCGCCTTCTTGACTACCTCAGCAGCGACTAGGTGAAAACGTGAGTGTTCATACTTGAGCTTCGTATATTCGGGGAGTGAGGAGTGTTGTGCACCCTCGGAGTAGATCCACTCGCCCAGCACGCATTTGTGGTCAAGACTAATCTGCGCTGGATGCAGACTGCCGTCACGCTTGGCTAAGGACTGCCGCAGCCTGCGCTTCCACTTGCTGTGCGTGCCGATGGCTTCATCAAAATCCATGTCAGTCCCCGGACCGAGGCAGGTATCGCCCTTATCCCGCATATCGGCAACGGGTGTGCGGAAGATTAGTGCATCGCGGATGGGGTGAGGATGTACGAGGGAGCCGCTCTAGAAGCGGTCGTTGGTATCGATGCCAAAGCCCAGGATCGCGGTGACTTCCACAGGGAGGTCACCTCGCATGGCGGGTTGGAACTTCCAGTTGCGCAGAGCGGCGAGGATTTTAGCCGTCATCGCGGCTGGGCCGGCCTCCAGCACGCGCACGTTCTTCAAGTTCCCCGCAGCGTCAAGAGTGCATGCTACCACCATGCGGGCGTGAGGCAATCCCTCGGCTAGATCGGTACGGATCGGGGCCGGAGCCGCAAGGGTTGAGCCATAGGGATGGCCCGTCGCGCCTTCGTCCGCAAATTCCATCACCACTGTGCCCAGAGAAGTTTCGAAATAAGTGGTGTACGTCTCGCCCTTCAGAAGCTTCTTGTATGGCTCGAAAGCTCCGCCGGAATTTGCTGTGGCTACGATAGTTACTCCAAGAGTCTTTCCGTGTTTCACCGGCGAGTGTCCAGGAGCCTGAGGATCGCTGGCGGAAGGATCCGATCCGAAGCTGGGCAGATTCACGACGGAGCTGCCGCCGCTGATGTCGACTCCGCGGACGGGAGGAGTGCCGGAGGGCACGTTTCCTGCGCCGCCCGGGCCAGCGTTGGGAGAGATGCCGCCTCGTGCCGTGGGATCAGAGCCATGTCCGGAGTCGGCTTTTCCGGCGCCGGGGCCTGCTCCATTCATGCCGCTGCCGGGACCATTGCCTCGGCCAATGCTGGTGCCGCCCCCAGCTCCGCCAAGTCCGGGCTTCTCTCCGCCCGTGGGTGACATGGCGAGCGAACCGGTGCCGCCATTGCTGGGTAGCCCGACCTTCGGGCCGGGCTGGCTGGAGATTACCGCGCCAGCGGTGGCGCCGCTGCCGCCGCTGTTTGCCGGGGCAAGGCCTGCGCCAGCGTCCAGCGGTGCGCCAAGACCTACGCCCTTTCTGCCCAGTCCGGTGCCTGCGGGTCCGGAGCCTGCCGCAACCGAGGGTGGCGGCGGGACGATGTTGTTGGCCAGCAATGTGCCGCTGGGAGCTCCCGCTCCCCCTCCAGTGTTGCCGGGGCCTCCGCCTGCTCCTGCGAGCGAAGGCGGAGGCGGAACCACGCTGGGGGCGCCCAGGGTCGGTGCAGAAGAAGATGCCAGCGAGCGCGTGCCAGTTCCGCCGGATACCCCAACCGAGGGTGGTGGAGCGACCACGTTCGCGCCAAGCGTTGAACCCAATCCGTTGCGCGCCCCACGCTGATTGCCACTCGCCGCGCTCGCGGCGACGGTGGGCGGAGGCGGGACGACATTGGCGGCCAGCGAAGTTCCAGCGCCGCCGACGGGGCCGTTGGTATGAACAGCCGGAGGGGGCGGCACGACTTCAGTCGCGCCAAAAATCTTTCCCATCAGGCTGCTCACGAACGATCCGTTGCCCGATTGCGTTGGCGGTGGGGGCACGACGCTCTTTGTCGGATCGGGCATGCTGCCGCTGGCCAGGCGGTGCAAGTCTTGCGAAACGTCAGCCGATGGTGGCGGCGCAATGACCGAGGGCGCCGGCATACTCAGCTTGGGAGTGCGGGTGCTGGCGCGCTCCGGAGCCGAGACCGGGGGCGGTATGACTGCCGCGTTGGTCATTTGCACGGGTGTACTCGAAGTCTCGCGGCTCACTCCGCCGGGAACGGGCGGAATCACGTTCGCGGCCAGTGCCGGAGTCGATCGCGCCTGATCGCGAGCCACGCTCGGAGCCGGCGCTACCACCGGCGTGTTGAGAGATAGCGAATTCGAATTCGTTGCGCGGTCGCGGGAGGCGCTCGGAGCCGGAGGAATCACGGTTGGGATCAAGGCCGGCGCAACCAGAGTGTGGTCGCTTGAAACGCTGGGCGCGGGCGGAATCAGTGTCGCGCTGAGATTGGGCGCGGTGAGTGGCTGATCGCGTGACACCGACGGTGCCGGGGCGATCACGGAGTCCAGTTGAACGCCGTTGCGCGTGTAGTCGCGGGTTGCATTCGGCGCCGGGGCGATGAGCGCGGTCGCAAGACTTGGCGCCGTCCGCGTCGAGTGTATTCCTTCCGAAGGCGGAGGCCCCGCATTCGGTTTGATGGCCAGCAGGTTCGCCACCGGGTCGCTGGAAGAAGGAAGCTTCAGGTTCGGTGCGTCCACAATCTTCGGAAGTAGCGAGCCCCCGCGTGCGATCTTAATGGTCTGCGTCCGATGGTGCGCTTCGCCGCCGCCAGCCCGGCCGGTGGTTCCAGCCTGCGCGCCGCCCAAATCCTCGGTGCGGGGAAGTTCGTCGCCGCTGTAATAGATGACGTCGTGACTCGAAAACCTGGGTGCAACAAATGGGCGCAACTCCGCGATCTTCACCTGCACTGCGATCACGGCAAAGATTAAGAAAGCCTCCAGTACATAGGAGGGAACCATGATGCGCAAGGGAATTAGTCCGAACGGCGCCTCCCCGGCTAAACGACGTTCCGAGCGCGCGAGGGCAGGCCGGATAGCGCCGACGAAGTCGCGCCATGGCGACGACCATTCGACCAGCAACTTGGGCGCGTCGTGAATGGCGACGGGCTCTTCGAGTTGGAGCGTTGCACTCACGAGGGCGTTACTCCACCATCCTTCGCGATCGTTATTTCAATTTTATCCCCCACCACGGTTCTGCTTTCAGCCGCGGTGCGACTCGGTAGTTCCAACACCGACGCCGCCTGCGTCCTAACCGGCGCAAATCTCCAGGGACGCAAGTCATTTTGGATATGAATGACCGTCATCGCGCGATCCAGATAAACCACGTCGATGGGGAATCCCATGCCTAGAGTATGAACGCCGTGGCAGGGAACAATCCAGAGGCCAGAACCATTACGGAAGTCACTCGAAGCAAGCCCAAGCAGACCACGCAGCCGTGTCCAGTGCGTGTCGGCCACCGCCAGGGCCGTGGCGAGGTACGACTGGCGGGTTTGATTGAAGGCCTGTCCTTGCGAGGAAAAAACCGCCATAAATAAAAAATTCTCCCCCGGTTCTGCGCGTCTTCTACCGCCCGCCCGAAATCGGCGCCAGTTGCCGGACCAGATCGATGACTGCCGGGCCGATCGTGACAAAAATAATCGAGGGCAGAACAAATATCACCAGCGGGGGGACCATCTTAATGGTGGTTTTTGCAGCTTGTTCTTCGGCCCGTTGCCGGCGTTCCGTGCGGAGGGAGTCGGAATGTACGCGGAGAGCCTGGGCAACGCTGGTGCCGAAGCGGTCCGTCTGAATCAGTGTACCAACCAGAGAACGGATGTCGTCAACCCCGGTGCGGTCCACCAGATTACGCAGGGCTTCGGCGCGGGGCTTGCCGGCGCGCATCTCGAGGTTCACCAGATGAAACTCATCGCTCAGGTCGGGATGCGCGTGGTGCAGATCCTGCCCCACCCGCGTCAGAGCCTGGTCGAGCGCCAGGCCGGCCTCGACGCAGATTACAGTAAGATCGAGCGCGTCGGGCAGACCGATGCGAATGCGATGCTGCCGGTCTTTGATCATCCGCTTCAGGATAAAGCGTGGCAGAAAAAAGCCGAGACCCGGAACACCGGCGAGCAGGAAAATGTTATCGAAGCCGGAAAATAGCGCGACTGCTGCGAAGCCGGCCGCCGCTGCCAGAATGCGGGCTCCGAAATAGTAGTTGACGTCGATGGCGTCACGGAATCCGGCCTGAATCAGCCAGGCGCGGGTGCGGGAAACATCCGACGCAGAAAGCGGGATCGCCCTGCTGATCGGATCCAGCGCCTGCTCGATGCGTTCCCGGAGGGCGGGCCTGTTCTCCACCTGGGGCTGCTGTCCTCCCAGGGCGCGCAGACGGGCGCCGAGCACGGAAGTGGGAGTCACCACTGCGGCTCCAAAGGCGAAGACCGCCAGCACGATGGTGACGAAGACGACTAAAACCAACAGCAGAGGCAGCATGCTCATCTACTTAAACCTGGATCCGGATGATCTTTCGGATCACGAAATATCCAATGGTTTGCAGAGTGATCCCGGCGACCAGCAGAAAGTGTCCGATCGGGTCAGAGAACAGCGGGCGAATGAAACTCGGATTGAGCACGAGCATGACCGTTACGATAATGGGCGGCATGCCCATCAATAGACCCATGGTGAGGCGTCCCTGGGCGGTATAGACGCGCACCTGGCGTTGAATTTTGAAGCGCTCGCGGATCACATACGACAGGTTGTCGAGAATCTCAGCCAGATTGCCTCCCGTCTCGCGCTGCAGCATGACCGCGGTGACAAAGAATTTCACGTCGACCAAGGGCATGCGCTCGGTCAAATTCATCAGAGCATCGCGCACCGGCATGCCGAATTTTTGTTCTTCGTAGAGCTGGCGGAATTCGCCGCAAACCGGCTCCGCCACTTCGTCGGTAATCATTTCCAGCGCGGTGGTGAAGGCGTGCCCGGCGCGAACCGCACGCGCCAGGGTGTCGATGGCTTCCGGAAAGAGCTCCTCAAATTTCTCAAAACGCTTGTTTCTCCGGAACGAAGCGTAGGAATAGGGAAGCACAAAGCCGACCAGCAACGCCACCCATGCCACCTCGACGCGCTTGCTCAGCGCGTAGGCCACGATCGTGGCAACAACTCCGGCCACCGCCGAGACCCCCAAAAAATTGCCGGCGCGCAAGGTCATACCCGCCTGCGCCAGCATTTTCTGGATTTCGGTAACCCGCGCGGATCGACGCAGCAAGTTGTCCAGAGCGGGAATCTGGCTCAGTTGCTCATCCCGCAGCAGGGCCAGTTCTTCCTCGGGCGCGCGCTCGGGCGCCTTGCGCTCGTTGGCCAGGCGTTCCTTGATCAGCCGGGCGCGGGCGCTGCGCTGGTCCAGGAGCGAGCCCACGGCGAAAGCCGCGAGCGCGACCAGGACGAACACGAATAACGCAATCAGACCTGCTGGCATATCAGTGCTCGGACCTCAACTTAGACCTCGGTTTTCGCTTCAAACAGCGCCGGCCGCAAACGCGCTCCGGCGGTCGCCAGCCGCTCCGCGAACTGCGGACGCACGCCGGTCGCGCGGAACACACCGCGAACTTTCCCGCTCTCATCGGTTCCCGTGCGGTCAAAACTAAAAATATCCTGCATGGCGATGCCATCTCCATCCATACCTGTAATCTCCGAGATGGTGATGACCTTGCGGGTACCGTCGGAAAGGCGGGCGATCTGAATGACGGCATGCACCGCGGACGCAATCTGGTGGCGCACCGCGCGTTCGGGAATATTGAGATTCGCCATCGACACCATGTTTTCCACGCGCGCCATGGCGTCCCGCGGAGAATTGGCGTGTACGGTGGTGATCGAGCCCTCATGGCCGGTGTTCATGGCCTGCAACATGTCGAAGGCCTCCTCGCCGCGCACCTCGCCCACCACGATGCGGTCGGGGCGCATACGCAGGCTGTTGATCACGAGTTGCCGCTGCCGGACCGCGCCCTTGCCTTCAATGTTGGGCGGGCGGGTCTCCAGCCGGACAATATTTTCCTGCTTGAGCTGCAGTTCGGCGGCATCTTCGATGGTGACGATGCGGTCGGTGTTGGGAATGTATCCGGAAAGCACGTTCAGCACAGTGGTCTTGCCTGCGCCCGTTCCGCCAGACACCAGGATGTTGAGGCGCCCTTTCACCATGGCTGAGAGCAGTTCGAGCATGGGCTCGGTGAGCGTCTGATTCTCGATCATCTGGCGGGCGGTAACCGGCTCGCGTCCAAAACGGCGGATAGAGAGACAAGGGCCGTCAATCGCGAGCGGTGGAATGATGGCGTTCACGCGCGATCCGTCGGCCAGGCGGGCATCGACCATGGGAGAGGACTCGTCGACGCGCCGCCCCACCCGCGAAACGATCCGCTCGATGATCTGCATGAGGTGCACGTTGTCTTTGAAGGCCAAAGTGGTCAGTTCGAGTTTGCCGGCCTTCTCGATGTAGACCCGATCGAAACGGTTAACCAGAATATCGGAAACGTTAGGATCCTTGAGGAGTTGCTCGAGCGGGCCAAGGCCAAAGATCTCGTCGAGAATTTCGCGGGAGAGGCGTTCGCGTTCGGCAAAGCTGAGCGGAACGACTTCGCCGTTCACCACCGCGCGAATGATGACCAGGACTTCCTCGCGCGCCGAGTCGCCGGTCGTCTTGCCGAGCTTTTCCAGGTCCAAACGGTCGAGGACCTTGCGATGCAAGTCGGCCTTGATCTGCTGGGGATCGGTGCGCTCGAACGATTGAAGATTTCCCATAAGGCCCTAAAATGCTAAACCGACTTGAACAACTTCCACGCTGCGCGCTTCACGTCGGGGTCATTCTGCGTCAACTCCTGCGCCAGCCCGGCGAAACAGCGGGCGATCTCGGAATTTCGCTGATCCATCACCGGAGTTCCCCGGTCGATCGCGCCGGAAATTGCGAAATACTGGTTCGGGATCCGCCATAGCAGTTTAGCTCCGACCGCAGTCTCGGCGTCCGCCTCACTGAAGCCCGCCACCTTGCGAAACCGGTTCAGGACCAGGCGCACCCGGTCGCGGCTTCCGGTTTCTCCCAGATATTGCTGCACCCGGGCCGCACTCCACAGCGAAGCCACGTCGCTGCACGCGACCAGCAGAACCGTCTCGGAAAGACTCGCGACCAGACGGCTGGCGGCGTCAAAACGCGAAGAGACGTCGACCACCACATAACGATAGTGCGTCACCAGCATATCGAACAGCTTCACAAAGTCCGCGGTCGACGGATCCACGGCAGCGGGTGTGTTGGTCCCAGCCAGCAACTGCAAACCGCTGCTGTGACGCGTCATGAAGCTTTCGAGCAGCGAGGCGTCCATGCGGTGAAGATTGCGGGTGGCGTCGGCCACATTAAAGACCGGCTTGAGATTCATATGCAGGGCGGCGTGACCGAGAAGAGCGAGATCCACCAGCGCCGTTTGTCCATAGGCGGACTGCAGCGCTAAGGCGAGATTGACCGCCACCGTGGTCGCGCCGTTTCCACCCTTCGCATTGATGACGGAGAAGACCTTGCCCCGGGTGCCTTCTTGACGTCCTCTCCGCTGCGCGGCCTGCAGGCGCACAAAGGCATCGAGAAGATCGGGCGTGTTGATGGGACGCTCAATGAATTCGCGGGCTCCCGCGCGCATGGCGTTGACAATGACCTGAGGCTGGTTCAGAGTGCCGATCGCAAAAATGGCGGCGTCGGGCATCTCCTGGTGCAAGAGTTCAATGGCTCGCAGAGCCAGAGGCGGATTGTCGGCGGGAATGTCTACCAGCGTCACGTCGGGCTTGGCGGCATGCACCCGCCGGGTTACGGGATCCGAGGCAGCTACCGGAAAACTGGCGCAGGTGTAAACCGTGCGGGCCACACTGGTGCCGTCGACGAGCACCTGCAGCACCGCGCGCTGCTCGTTGTCGGTTGCGACAATGACGACTGACAGTTCTGGCATTACGAACCCTGTTTCACTGGCGGTGAGCTTACTTCCCTTTGTCGAACTTGCTGTTATCGATAAACGGCTGCGGATTCTTGGGCAGGATGGTCGGCTCCATGTTGGGAGAAACGCGACGCACCGTGCACAGGACCATGAGTTCAGAATTGCTCTTCTGCAAGCTCTTGCTGCGGAAAAAATTTCCCAGGATCGGGATGTCGCCCAGGCCGGGAATCTTGTTCCAGATGTCGGTCACCCGGTTGTCGATCAGGCCCGCGATCACAAAGCTCTGCCCATCCTGCAACTCAAATTCGGTTTCCGCTTTGCGCGTGCTCAGGGCGGGCACCGTGAATCCGGAGATGGTCAGCGCGTTCGAAAAATCCAAGGCACTCACTTCCGGGGCCACCTTCAAATGGATGTTCCCGTTGGGCATGATGACCGGTGTGAACTGCAGCCGCACCCCGAATTCCTTGAACGAGATAGTGACCGCGGTAAATCCATTGCCCGGCTGCACGATGGGAAAAGGGAATTGACCGCCCGCCAGGAAGCTGGCCTCCTTGCCATTGACCGCAATCAAATTGGGCTCGGCCAGAATCTGTAACAGACTTCTGTTTTGCAGAGCCTCAATCACAGCGCCAAAATTAATGTCGGGCCGGAAAACAAAAAGGTTCAGAACGTTGTTGAGAGTGGTCGCAGTGGTGCCACCTGTTCCAGCACTCTGGCCGCCGGGGGTCAGAGTCTGAGGCCCGAAGCCGCCGTACTGCCCGGTGGTCACTGTGCCAAGGGTATTCGACGCTCCCGTGGAAATGAAGTTGATTCCCATCTGGGTTAGCGCGGTGCGGTCCACCTCGGCGAACTTTACCTGCAGCAACACTTCCTGAGCGCCTACCGGCCCGAAGGTAAGGACGTTTACGACCTTCGGAGAATAAGCGCTGGCCAGTTCTCCGGCGCGCTTGGCGACGTCTTCCGTGGAAACGTGACCGGAGAGCACCACTGCCGCGCGCGAAGGGGTCACCGTGATCTGCTCATCGGGAAACACGCGGTGTTCTTCCTCGCTGCAAGTGCTCACGTCGACATCGACGCGAAGATCGAAGCTGCGCGAGCGTTCCAGTTCGTCCCAGATCAGCAGCGAAACTTCTCCCGGGGACTTCCCGTGAATCAGGATTTGCGTCGGCGTAATGGGCTGAGCGTAAGCGATGCTCTCGTCGGTGATCGAAATTCGTCTTAATCGCTCGGTCGTGTTAATGAGCAACGACTTACCCACCATGACCCGCAGCGGAGCCGATCCCTGCGGCTGCTGCGACCGCTCAGGCAGTGTTGTGGTCTGGGTGGTGTTGGGCGCCTGAGCCTGGCCCGCGGTGTCGGCCTGCTGCAGGACCTCTGAAAACGCTGGTACGACGATTGCGGCGAACAGCACTGCCCCGAGCAAAGACGTGCGAACGTTCATTTTCAGATTCCTCTCCCTGTGGAGGAAACGGGTAAAACCTTGTCCAGCCCGGAAGATCGAACTCATTCCACTCAATTCGATCCGCAATTCTCCTCCGAGCACTTAACGACGTCTGGTTTCTTGTCGCCGTGATAGACCTCTATGCTGATGCCGGTGGGCTGTTGTATCGGAGGCGGGGTGACCGTCTTAATTGCCGGGCGGTGCACCACGGGTTGCACCGGCGGCGCGGGAGTTGTAAGTCCCCGGTACAGGCCTCTGGAGCCGGAAGCTGGCACTTCGTCCTGCTTGGTATCGAGCGGATTGCGCAGCGCCAGTTGAATGTGTCCTTCCGAACTGGCGAGCGTGAGCCGCTGGGCGTCGTCGGGCGAGACCAGGAGCGTGATGACCGCCGTGGTCTGGGCCTCGCCCGTGGCCGTTCGTTCCAGCGTATGTCCCGAGGCAAGGACCGCGACGTTCTGCAGAACTGTCGTGGTTTCCTGTTCGCCGCCCGAACCCGGAGTCCCGGTCAGCAGGACGTCGACGCGGGTTCCTGGCGTCACGAATCCGGCCACCGACACGATTTCATTCACCCGCACCGAAACCGCGCGCATCCCGGGAGGAATCAGCGAGGGCAGTCCAGCGCCGGCATTCTCCCCGGCCAACCGGTTGGGCAGGATGAATTCGCCCTTGGAAATGGGAACGATCACACCGTGTCCCAGCACGTCGGCCCGCTTCCGGGGAGCACTGGGCGGTAAATCCGCGCCCGGGATCTTAATGACCTTTATGTCGCGCTCTTCCACTTTTGCCCCAACCTGCAGGTCGTCCGCCGCCACGATCACGTCGACTCCGGCATCGTTGGGGCGGCCCGGCTGCAAGTTCCGGTAGACATAAACACTTGCAAAAAAGCCAAGCGCGAGTGCCAGAACCCCGATCATCAACAAGCGTGTGCGGTTCATGCTGCTCCCCTAGAAGACGAAACTCTGACGCCAGTCGCTCGAGTGTTCCAGCGGGCCAGCGTTCGCTCGTGTTGTTTGCTACTGGATGGAACTGGCGACCTGAGAGAATACGTTATTGGCATTGGACCCAATGAGCCGAACCGTTCCAACCACAATAACAAGGATCACCGCCAGCATGACCGCATATTCCGCGATGTCCTGTCCTTCCTGTTCGCACCATAGTCTGCGCACAATCTCCATAAGATGTCCCTCCCTCTCTAGTTTTTGAGGTCGAATGGATCGCACCACGTGCCGACCACCCGAACGTGCAAAGATTTTCCCACTCGATACGGCTAATCATACCTTGCAATATGTCGGAAGGGTCGTAATTTCTTGCATACCTGGGGGCGAAATCGATTACCTCCGGGTGAGCCAGCGGACACTCAGAAAGGCCAGGGCACCCTGATCAAAAATCCTGAAGGGTTAGGTTAAGGCTAGCAGCGGGAGGCCCCGCCCCCCGGTTGTTTCTCTGAGCCACCGCGGAACAGGAGGCAGGTTAAACCAAATACCAAAGCCATGGGTAGGATAGGGCTTGTGTAGAGCGGAAGCTCCCAAAAATGCAGCAAGGTGTGGGTGGGGAATTTCACCGCCGCAAGAAGCAGGGCAAAGACAGCAATCCACGGCCATGCCAGAAGTGTCCAGGTTCCGGCAAGAACCAGCCGCAGGAGCCTGCCGGCTGGCGAGGGCAAGGGCAAGGTTCGACTCTGAAGGAGGCACAAGATCCCGGGCAATAGCAGTATCTGTGCGTGGGGAGCCAAGGTCGGAATAATGACCAGAGTCGCTGCCAGCACGAGACTCGTGACAACCATAAAATCCGGGGAATCCGAGGCTTGCCGTCGATGTTTCCAACAGAGAGCCAGAACTGCAAGCAGAACGAAGGCGGCGGCGATCGGCCCCCAGGTGGGAGTGAACCACACATCGAGGAGAGAGTGACCGTAAGTGTAATGGCGATAGGCGCGAACCGCTCCCAGAAAACCAGAAATCCAGTCTGGCAGAAGCCATTCGCTGACCCCGACCAGCAGGAACATGCTGGCGATAAAGCTAAAGGCCACGGGGCGTCGACGGCGCCAATCGCCCAGGCTCCAGAGGGCAAGCCAGGGAATCAATGCGACCATGAACTGTGGTTTGAATGTCGAGACCGCCAACATTGCCCCGGCCAGCACTAGATGGTCGGTGAAGAGCAGAAAAAGTGTAATCGCAATGAAAAAGGCGGCGAGGAGGCTCGGGTTCTGCAGTTTGATCGCCTGCAGTACGGGGAAGCTGCCCAGGGCAAAAGTAGTCGCGGCAAGCAAGATTTGGGAAGACCGGCGGAACCGCACGAGACGGAACCAAATCACAATAGTGAGCAATGTCCCCAGGATCGAGACAAACAGAAATGCCTTCTGCGCGGCGGAAAACGAAATGTAGACCATCGGCCAAAGCAGGAGGGCAATATACGGTGGGTAGGCAAATCCGCCACCGATGCCGGAAGGATCTTGCGAATCGGAGGCCGCTGGTGCGCCGTAGATTACGGTTTGAATTTCGTGGGCGACTTCGGGCGAATATGGATTGCGACCGTGCCGCAGCAGTTCGTGCGCTCCCCACCATGGCGCGTAGAGATCGCTAAAATGTGGCGGCTGATTGGCACTCCAGATCTGGCCGACATAGTAGGCCATGCTGCCGGCGGAAACAATGCTGAGCAGCAGCCACCAAACCGGCTTGGCGCCGAGAGAATTCTTCATAAGATGGTCCCGGGCTCTGCCCTGGAGGTCGCAGCCTCCTTACCGCCAAACGGACCGCTTGTGATCGCGATGGCAGCCGCCGCCACCGGTAGGCCCGCAAGGATGTCGATCACGTAGTGCATTTCCAGCATGAGTATGGCCGCGACCAGCAGCACATCGTAAACCGCCAGCACCACCACCATACGTTTCCAGCGCCGCAGAAAACACATCACGATCACCGGCTGCACAATGTGCATGCACGGCAACCCGATGAAGTAATCCGTGGAAATGCGCTGGAGGGGTTCATGCCGCCAGAGCGCCAGCGCGTCCCGGATCAGCGTCTGTTGCAGGTTGTAAATCTGAAGGCTGGCAGGAAATCGCGAGAAATGGCCTGGGCAGAGATAGTACGGCCCTTGCGCGGTCCAGATATAAAAGACGACAAGGGCGATGTAATAAGACAGCAGGATCGTTCCGACGAACTGCAAGGCGCGCGATCTTCCCTCGCACAGAGCGACCAGGATGAGGGCCGCTCCAATCTGGGGAAACATTCCGAAGTAAATGAATTCCAGAGCCTTGAAAAAAGAAATCGGGAAGGTTTGCACCGCCCAGTGCGTGAGTTCGGAAACCGAGTGGCCATGCAGCAACCACTGATCGATGGCGGCGAGAGCCGGGTCCATCGCAAAGTTAAAGCGAACCGAAACGATGGCGCAGTCATAAGCAAGCACCATCAGAAACCCGAAGAAGAGATACGCGGCAGGCGCCAGAACGGCGGACGCGGTTTGGCGCAGCCCTCGCCCTTTATGCCGGCGGAGCAGTTCCAACACCGCTACCGCATCCACGGTAAGCACCAAGGCTCTCAACCAGGTGGCGATCCAGACGAGAATGGCAAAGTAGAGGAGCAGGGGGATGATGCGAAGCGGTCTCTCTCGATAGCCCGCCAGCAAGGGTCCCCATCCCTGCTCGCGAGGCAGACCGATCACGCACAGCACCGCAGCGACGAAGATGGACTGCGCCGCCAGAACAAACCAGTAAGCGACACCGAGGGTGATCCAGTCGAACTTCAGCGGAAGGTGCTGGCTGCGCAGAACCGGGACAATGGCTAACAACAGCGCCAGGCCGATCCAGTAGTGCCAGTAACGGGGTTTCATCGGGCTGTCGGTTGAGCTGTCCACTAAAGTTTCTAGCGTCCAATCTACGCGAAATTTACGCGAGAGCCACACCACCGGCGGCATTTGCGGCCGGGACCTCGCTCGGTGGCTTGCGCAGCAGCACCACGGCCAACATCGGCAGATACAGCAAAATTACCGTGCAGCGCCCGACCTCGGTGAAGCTGTGGGGAGTGTAGTACCAGCGCCAGATTCCCGCGCCCCAACTGAAGAAAACCGTCCAGATGATTTCCCGGCGCGATTGCGGAATCAGCCAGAGCGTAAAGCTGTCGAAAAACCAGCGCTGCGGCATACACGCGGACAAGAGAAGAAGCCACGCGTCTCGATCCCGGTAGCGCAGCAAAGCCAGCAACAGGATCGCTCCCGGAAAAACGAGAATCGGGATGAAGTGCTGGTAGTTTCCCGCCTGTCGAAGCCATAGCCAGGGCCAGTTCGGCTTCACGACAAGGCTCGCGAGAGCGACGACCAGGCACGCCACCAAGCCGCGGCGATCGAGGCGCGTGAGGAATACTGGCAGCCCGACTTGGGGTTTGGCCATGGTCGCGGGCAGCAGCCACGGCAAAAATGCACTGGCGGCGATGATGGTCGACCACTGTACTGTGAGAATCCCCGCCCAGTACGGATAAGCGAAGAATACCAGCAGCCGGGTATAGCCGTGGCGGGTGAGGCCGAAAGCCAGCAGGGAAGAACTGATTCCCCAGAAGAGTCCGGCGGCTAGTTCAGGCTGCAGACGCACAAACGGAAGCGCGAACAGCGCCGCCGGCAGCGGGTACTGCTCGAATGGCGTATCGTAAGGGTTCTGCCGGGCCAGCAACCGCTGAACAAGATGCAACGCCCAGTGGAAGTCGGCCGCGTCCTGATGAAGACGCTTCATCAGGAACCAGCAGAATGCCCCGCTCGCCAAGCCGATCGCGGCTGAGACTGCGATGCGCCCACGCATGAGATGATTCGTGCCCACACAGTTGTAACATGAAGCGGTTGAACCGGGATTCGTTGTGGGATGGTTGAACGGAGAGCGTTCCGCTTTGTCAAAGTACCCGTCATTCGTCATCGCAGTTGCCTTGGCCGTCGTAGCCTCGGCGAGTACGTGGTTCTACGCCAATCATATTTTGAGGGCACAGCAGATCGCCGACGCGGCGCTCCACCACCAGCCCCGTGGCAACTTTTCCGACCTCTATCCGCGATGGCTGGGAGCCCGCGAATTGCTGAAGCACCGCCGTAATCCCTACAGTCCCGAGATCACCCGCGAGATTCAGCAGGGGTACTACGGCCGGCAACTCGATCCCACGCGCCCCGACGATCCGAAAGATCAGCAGGGCTTTGTGTATCCTGCGTACGTCGTCTTCCTGCTCGCGTCGACAGTGGATGTCCCATTCGACATCGTGCAGACAGCCTTCCGCTGGCTGCTGGTCGGGTTGGCTGCCGTCACGGTTTTTCTGTGGTTGAGGGTTCTGCGCTGGCTGCCGCCGTTCGGGACGACTCTTATTCTCATCGTGCTGATGCTGGGCTGGTTGCCCATGGTCCAAGGCATCAAGCTGCAACAACTGAGCCTGGTGGTGGCTGTGTTGCTCGCCGCCTGTGCCGCCTGCTTGAGCGCGGGATGGCTCTTTCTTGCCGGGGGCGTGCTGGCCCTCGCCACCATAAAACCGCAACTGGCATGGCCGGCCGTTCTCTGGCTGCTGTGGTGGGCTGCGAGCGAATGGCATTCGCGGCGGCGGTTTGTCTTTGGATTCGGGCTGCTTATGTTGTTGCTGTTGGGCGGAGCGCAATTCGTCCTGCCGGGTTGGTTGCCGATGTTCTTCCACGCGATCCGGCAATACCAACAGTACACCGACAATCAGTCAGCCCTGGTGGTGCTCTTTGGTTCGATCGCGGGGCACGTTTTCGAAGTGCTGAGCGTGGCGGTGTGCGCCTTTCTTCTCTGGCGCCATCGGAGAGGGCCCACCAGCAGCGCTGTGTTCGGGCAGGCTCTCGGCGTGGTGCTGGCTCTCACGGTTCTGATTGTTCCCAAGCTAGCGCCCTACAATCAGGTCCTGCTGGTACCAGCGATTCTGGCTTTGCTGCAAAGCCAGAGTTCCACAGATTCAATCCTCCCCGCGATTCGGATGGCCCGGATCATTGGCGGCATCTTCCTGCTTTGGCCGTGGATCGCCACTCTGGGGCTCAGCGTGGCCTATCTGTGGCTCACCCCGGAACTGAGGCAGAGGATCTACCTGATCCCGTTCAACTCGACTTTCATGTTGCCGGTCTTCGTCTTCGGATTAGCCCTTCTGAATGCCTGGATGAGTCCGCCGAGTAGCTTGCGGGACAGCGCGCCCGCAGAGTAGTCTGTTGCAGCGGGAGATATCCCTGCGATGAGCGCGGCTAGTCGTCCCTGGCGAAGGCGAAGTGCGCGCTCAACGACCCTTCATGGCTTTAGGCGCAATCAGTCATCACAGTTCTGGCTCTGGTGTGTTTCCCGCCCTGGTCTTCGTACAGGGCAGCGAGCAGAAGAACATCGTCCTGAACCGTACCCCGTTCACCGTCGGGCGGAAAGTTGACAAGGATCTGGTGATCGCCGACCCGCGCGTCTCCCGCGACCACGCCCAGATCATGCAGGAGGGCCAATCGTTTTTCCTGGTCGACCTGGGCAGCAAGCACGGCACCTTCGTGAATGGAGAGCGCATCCAGCGCCAGAAACTGGAGCGCGGCGACCGGCTGGAGTTTGGCGCCCGCGATTCCGCCTACATCCTGTTCAATCCCGCTCACGCCACTTCCAACACGGCGCGCGAATTTCTCAGCCAGATCTCTGGCATGCAGATCAAGCAGGAAGCCACCGACCTGGAGAAGCTCACGTTGTTTCTCGAAGCTGCGCGCAAGCTCAACACGGCGGGCGTGCTCGACGAAATTCTGATGACCATGCTCGACGTCACGCTGCAACTGACGCGGGCTGAGCGCGCGTATGTTTTTCTCAAGGACGAGGAAGGGAAGCTCCGCCTGGCCGCTGGCCGCAACTCCAAGAAAGAGCCGCTGCTCGACGACAAGACGATCTCGCACTCGATCCTCGAAGAATCGATGCGGTCGAACTCCGAATTCCTCCTGACCGACACCAGCCAGTCGCTCGATCTTGCCGGCCGCCAGAGTATCGTGGCCTACGACCTTCGAACCGTAGTCTGCATCCCGCTTCGGAAGCTGGTAGTGCAGGCGACGCGCGACGCGCAGACGCCCGTCCACGCAGCGACCTCGCCGGATGCGATGGGCGTGCTTTACGTAGACTCGCGCTTCGCCTCGCGCGATATCAGCGGGGTTGGCCAGGAGATTCTGCACGTAATCGCGACTGAAGCCGCCTCGCTCATCGAGAACGCGCGCCTGGTCCAAGCCGAGGAAGAAGCCCGCCGCTACCAGCAGGAGTTGAGCATCGCGGCCAGCATTCAGCAGCGTCTGATGCAGGTGAAGATTCCCGAAGTCCCCTTCGCCAAGCTGCGCGGGAAGAACCTGTCTTGTAAAGAAATCGGCGGCGACTTCTTTGACGCAGTCAACACCAAAGAAGGCCTCGCGGTGGTGTTGGCCGACGTTAGTGGCAAGGGAGTGTCGGCCGCCCTCCTGGCTTCCACGCTGCAGGGGATGATCTATTCGCACCTGAGTGCCGGCGTGCCCCTGCTCGATGTAGTGGTGGCGGTCAACCGTTTCTTCACCGAGAAACTGGTGGGCGAAAAATACGCGACCGTGTTGCTGGTGCGGCTGCGGCGCGATGGCGACCTCGAATACGTAAATTGCGGCCACGTGCAGCCGCTGCTGGTGTGCGCCGGAGAAGTGATGCGTCCTCCGCACGGAAACGTTCCGGTGGGGCTGCTGGCCGACGCGACTTTCGAAAGCGCGCGATGCCAGATGAAATCCGGCGATCGCTTCATTCTCGTGACTGACGGCGTCACCGAGGCGGAAAACGCCATGGGCGATTTTTATGAAGACTTCCGGCTGGAAGCGGCCGCTGCCAAGTCTCCCACGCTCGAAGGAATCTTTTCGTCCGTCACCGAATTCTGCGCCGGGAATCCCCTAAGCGACGATTGCACGGTGGTCGAGTTGTGCTATACCTGCGTGGATGAGTAGGGCTCGATCCTAATCCTTACGTTACCAGCCTTCTTGGCCGTTTATCGCCAACTGAACGCACTACTTCGGACAGATGGGCTCCACCATGTAGGTGGCGTCGCAGGATTTGCGCCGCTTGCGTGAGTAGTTCTGGGGAAATTTGACCGCCGGTTGAGGGACGCTGTTCTTGTACAAGACAAAGGCGAACACATAGTCTCCATCGGCTTGCCCTTCAAAACAAAACCTCCGATCTTTTGTTTTAAAAGAGGCTTTTGTCCCGTCCTGCGTCGTGCCCTCCTTCTCACGTATTTCGACGACGGCTTTCTTCGAATCGAGGATCGTCGCGCCAGCCTTGTCCCGCAGCTCTACCGTAATGTCGTCGTCGAGGCCGTAGTCTGAGGGGCGACCGCAAATGTCTCCCGAACACACCTCTACCGTGCCGCAGAGGCATGAGGTTTTGTGCCGCCGCGAGTATTTCAGAGTCGGACAGTCTGTGCCGTGGGACGGTGTTTGGGAGACGACAAGAGGGTTAAGCAGGAACAGCAGCGCAGTGATGGTAAGCGAACGCTTCACGATAAGCACTTTACGCCCAATCACCGCTTGAATCCACGACTACCCTCGTGAATACCGATTACAAAATCAAAGCCGAAGCGCGCTCAGCCGTTCTCCACCGTGACCGTATAATCCGTCCCCTCCCACCGATTCTCCGCAGGCCAGAAAAAAGTAAAAACCACCTGCCCTCCCACCGGCAACGACGCCGTCGGCAGATTCAGCGTGTAGATGCCGACGACGGTGTCGCGTGCGTCTGTATCGTGTGCAGTCTTCCAGCCGTCGAGGCTCCAGTGCACGCGGCCGGGCGTGAGCAGCGCTATGCGAAGCGTCTGGTTGCGCGGGATGCTCCGGATTTTGTTGTTAAACCTCCAGCCGAAATGTTGCCTCCCATGTTTCTCAATCAAATACCTCTTAACGGTCTGCGGAGGCTGGTCAAAGATTTTGTTGTCACGAATCGAGCGGCGGAGTTTGACGTACTCGGAGTGAGCCCAGACCAAGGGGCAGGCCGAGCCAGTGGGCTTACCGCGGAATAGCTCCAGAGCCGGTATGTCGGCGGCGTCCCAGACCTGTTCGGGAAGCAAGCGGCTGGCCCCTGCGGGCGAATTTTCCATCACGACCAGCAGCGCCTCAGCCTCGTCGCGGTGCCCGGCCGCGAGAGCGTAATGAGCGCGCTCTCCGGCCAGCAACGGCCACGGACGCCCGATGCCCGTTCCATCGAAGGCACTGCCATCTTTGTGTTCGCCGTAGCCGTCGCCGTTGTAGCGATACCAGCACGGGCCCTGGGGTAGCTCGACGGCAAGCAGAGCGTCGATAGCCCTAAGCGTATTCAGAATGCGCGGATCGTCGGGCGAGCGCAGCCCAAACCGTACCAGCGCCAGCGCGTCAGGGCTGACGATGTGATAGGCGCGCTCGTTTTCCTGGCCCCCATCCTGCCCCGGCGGGCGGTTCTTGATGGGAACGAAGCCCTGGGTTGGCGACGCGGCACTATCTGTGACCGGAGGCGCGATGCGCACGTAGTAACCGTCGATGCCGAGTTGCTGCGCCAGGTCGCCTCCGGTGGCGTAGACCCAGCGCTCGATGTTGTCGTTCCAGGCGTCGGCCGTATCGCGGATGGTGGTGGCTTGTTCGCTGTGGCCCGTGAGATCGGCGATATCGGCCGCCGCCAGCAGCGCCGAAATCTCCGCCGCCAACGTGAACGGCGAGTAGCCCGCGTCTTCTTCCCAGCGATCCTGTTGCGTGACCGGACCATTGCGGAGAATGAAGCTGACGGCGTTGCGCACCATCGGCCACCATCGATCCAGTTTGCCCAGAGACTCCGGTGCTTCGCGGCGGAGCAGGTCGAGCAGCAGGATGGGGAAAGCCGTCTCATCCATCTGAACGCCGCCCCAATAGGGACGTCCGTCAAGCCACAGATTTTGCGCCCAGTTGCCCGCCGCCTCCTGCGTGGCTTCCAGATAACGCAACACTCGCACTGCATCCGTGACTGCACCGGCGGCCAGAAGCGCCCCGGCGCTTTCGACCAAATCACGCGGCCAGACCAGGTGGTAGCCACCCAGATCCTCGTCTCCCTTGTTGAATCCCCAGGGAATCGAGAGGCTGGCGATGATGCCGCCGAGAAAATCCTTCGACTCGTGCGTACGCAGGACAGCGGTCGAAGCACGATACAGATCGCACTGGCGCAGCGGTTCGTCGAGTTTGATGAGCTTGGTTTGCCAGTTCTTCCACTGTGACACGTACTGCTGGCGAATTTCGTTGTAGTCCTCGTAAAGCGTGGACCGCGCCTGCTGCCCGGCCTCCGTCCACATCGACCCGAAACCCAGGGCCAGCACGAATTCACCGTTAGAGGCCGCGAGATCGACTTCTCCAGTGAAGGCGATGTTGCCGTTCTCGGCGCGTGTGTATTCCCACTCCATCTGGAAATGCTGCGAAAGGTCCTGCCAGCCGTCGGAGGTCCCCACGAATCCCACCGACGTTTTCTTCCACGGAACCGAGCACGCGAACGCCAGCGTGGCGCCGTCGTGCCGGGCGAAGAACATGGGGAAGCCTTTGTAGTCGCCCATCCAGCCCGTGTTGCCGTATCCGCAGTTGGCCAGGTGGGGCGAGAGCAGGGCGTAAATCCGATAATCCGAAAGCTTTCCTTGCAGCGGCTCGAAACTGACCTTCTGCAGAACCACGTTGCGGTAGGGGTCGGTGAGGACCTCCTTGTGGATACGGTAGCGTCCGCTGATATCGGTGTTGGTCAATTCAAAGGCTGGAATGCCGGGCTCGAACGGCCGATTTTCAAAGGTGCAATGCCTCTTCTCCTCGGAGAAAAAATCGCTGCCGTCGGTGACGATCAATCCCATGTCGCGGGTGCAAGCCTGGTCCACGCGGGGGAAGTAGACTTCGTTCAGGATGCCGTGACTCAGCGTGAACCAGACCTTGCTGTGCTGGTTGAGGGCGGTGCCGGCGCCCATCTTGGCGCTCGAGGTCCAGCGCGGCGGAATGCCGGGCCACCCCGGAGCGAAACGTATGGCGGAATCACTCATGAAATTTTCGTCCTTGGACCAGGTGATGGGCTCATGGTGGAAATGACAAACGTTTTTACAAATTGGGGCCTTCGTTTCTGCCTCAAACGTCATCAAACCAAGCGTCATCAAACAGCGTCATCAAACAACGAGTGCCCTTATAAGTTGTAACCCGGCCCCGATTCATGATGATAGAGAGCGCGAGCGCGGACACATGGCCAAAACCTTAGATGCACGGGCGTGGAGCATAGTAGCAGTCTTGCTGGTCTGTTGCGCTCTAAGCCTGCCGGCGAGTGCCGAGGATAACCCGAGTGCCGCCGTGGTCTCGCCGCTCGACGATGGCTTTTCTGGACTCTACAATCTCGACTTCGCAGGCGCCCAAAAAGACTTCGCGACATGGCAGCAATCACATCCCGAAGACCCGATGGGTCCGGTCAGCGAAGCGGCGGGCCTTTTGTTCTCCGAGTTCAATCGGCTGGGGATCCTCGAGGCTCAGTTTTACGAGAATGACGAAACGTTCGTCCAGCGTCCGAAGCTGACGCCTGACCCGGTCCTGCGACAGCAGTTCCTGGCCGCCATCGGCCGGGCCCAGAGTCTTTCCCGTGTGCGGCTTGCCAACGATCCCAAAGATCGCGACGCGCTGCTTGCCATGACGTTGTCCTCGGGTTTGCAAGCCGATTATGCGGCGCTCATCGAGAAGCGCAATATGGCATCGTTGCACTTCACCAAAGAGGCCGCTGCCTCGGCGCAGCAACTCCTCGCGGTTTGCCACGATTGTTACGACGCGTTGCTGGCGACCGGCTTCAGCAAATACATTATCGGAAGCATGTCCGCCCCAGTGCGCTGGATTCTTCGCATGGGCGGCCTCCCAGCCGACAAGAAGGGCGGAATTGCCGACTTGCAAACCACCGCGGACCACGGACACTACCTCGCCCCCTTCGCACGAATTCTGCTCGCGATTGCCTACGTTCGAGAGAAAGATAATCCGAAGGCCCTCCAATTACTGGCAGGCCTGCAGCGAGACTTCCCGGAAAACGCTCTCTTTTCCCGCGAGATTGCGCATCTCCAGGCGGCACACTAAGCGGCGACGTCCAAATCCCCGTCCTCGACCATTTTTTCCACAGTTTTCAGCGATCTCGACCCCAGCGACAATCCTTGGGCATTCATCAGAAATTCACCCGTTTGTAACCGTCCTGTAACACTGCGCCGATAGAACGGGGACATCATTTCAAGGAGGAATCATCTGGTCATGCGCAAAATCGTGCCGTTGTTGGTGTGTGTCCTTCTGGCCTTGCCGGTAGTGGGGCAGACCACGCTGAACGGGGCCGGTGCCACGTTCCCCAACCCGATGTACTCGAAGTGGTTCAGTGAATACCACAAGGTCCATCCCGACGTGCAAGTCAATTATCAGGCGATCGGCAGCGGCGGCGGAATTCGCCAGGTCTTATCCGGTACTGTGGATTTTGGCGCCAGCGACATGCCTATGACTGACAAACAGTTGCAGGAGGCGAAGACCAAGATCCTGAATATCCCGACGGTGTTAGGCGCAGACGTGCCAGCTTACAACATTCCCGGGGTGACTGCGGAACTGAAGTTCACGCCAGAAGCGCTGGCGGGAATTTTTCTGGGCAAGATCTCCAAGTGGAACGATAAGGCGATCACCTCGGCAAACCCTGGCGTGAATCTCCCCGACAAAGACATCATCGTGGTGCACCGTTCCGATGGCAGCGGCACCACCTTCATCTGGGTGGACTATCTTTCCAAAATCAGCCCGGAGTGGAAGAGCCAGGTAGGCGCCGACACTTCGGTGAAATGGCCGATCGGAATGGGTGGCCTACACAATGATGGCGTGGCGGGAATGATCCGCCAGTTGCCCGGCTCGATTGGATACATCGAGCTGATCTACGCCGTGCAAAACAATATTCCGTACGGCAGCGTGCGGAATTCCGCAGGGGTCTTCGTGAAAGCCTCCCTCGACGGCGTAACCGCTGCAGCCGCTTCGGCGCCCAAGATGCCGCCCGATTTCCGCGTATCCATCACCAACGCGCCCGGCAAGGATGCGTACCCGATTTCCAGCTTCACCTGGCTGCTGATTCCGGCCCAGTCGAAGGACCCGGCAAAAGGCAAGATTCTGGCCGACTTTCTCAACTGGATGGTGACGGATGGCCAGAAGCTGACGTCTGCGCTCAGCTACGCGCCGTTGCCGGATAACGTGGCGGCAAAAGTGAAGGAAGCGATCAAGCAGGTCAAGTAAAATCCTCGCGAGCACGGATATTTTCATTCATCGCAGCACCAAAAAGGAGAGAACCATGAAGTCTGCGTGGAAAGTGTGTGCCATTCTTTTTCTGGCGACAGGACTGGTCGCGCAAACCAGTACCGCGCCCAAACCTAAGAAAGCGAAGCCCGCAGCCGCGACCTTGACCGCGGCTGACGTACAGTCGCTGAAAGACGCGATCGCGGCCCAACAAGCGGCCCTGGCCCAGCAGCAACAGCAGATTCAGGAACTGCGCGACGAGCTGCACCGCAAAGATCAAGTTGTACAACAAGCCCAGACCGCCGCCACCGATGCGTCCACCAAAGCGGACGCAGCCCAGGCCCAGGCTAGCCAGCAGCAGCAGACGGTCGGCGAATTGAAGACCGATGTCACCGACCTCAAGGCCAACCTGGCCAACACCGTGGTGACGGTTCAGGAGACCCAGAAGATCGCATCAGAATCTCCGACCGCGATTCACTTCAAGGGCATCACTGTTAGTCCAGGCGGCTTCCTGGCGGCTGAAACAGTGTGGCGTTCGCGCGCCCTGGCTTCTGATGTCAACACGCCCTTTAACTCGATAACCATGTCCGGCGCTTCGGCCAGCAAGATGTCGGAGTTCTTCGGTTCCGGACGCCAGTCTCGAGTTTCCCTGCTAGCGGAGGGGCGGCTGGCAAGCGTGAAGCTTTCAGGCTACGTGGAAGCCGACTTCCTCTCGGCCGGTGTGACCTCCAACAATAACCAGAGCAACAGCTATTCGCTCCGGCAGCGGCAGGCCTGGGGCCAAGCCGCGTTCGACAACGGCTTGACCTTCACCGGCGGCCAGATGTGGAGTCTGGTTACCGAAACAAAGCACGGCGTCGACAACCGCACGGAAGCATTGCCGATGACCATCGACGCGGCGTATACCGCGGGCTTCAGCTGGGCGCGCCAGTACGGGGTGCGTCTGTCCAAGAACTTCAACAACAAGGTCTGGGCCGCGGTTTCAGTGGAAGAGTCGCAAGAGACGCTCAGCACCCACAACAACGTGAACAACTTTCTGGTCGGCTCGGCCGGCGCGGGCGGCGGCGTTTACAACGGCGCGGTCACCACCTGCACCACCAGCGCCACTGGCGTCACCACCTGTACCAACGCAGCGAACTACTCTTTCAACCCATCGCCTGACATCATCGCCAAGCTGGTGTTCGAGCCCGGTTTCGGACACTACGAAATCTTCGGCGTGTTCACCCGCTTCCGCGACCGCGTCTTCCCCTGCGAAGATGTTTCCTCCTCCGCGACCACTCCCTGCGGCACCGGAACGACTCCTGGTGTCCCCAATGCTTCCGACGCGTTTAACAGCTCCAAGAACGGCGGCGGCATCGGCGCCAACGCCCGCTGGTCCTTCGCCAACAAGCACATCGACTTCGGACTGCACGCCCTAGGCGGCAGCGGAATCGGCCGCTATGGCGCCAGCGGACTGGCGGATGCCTCGGTACGCGCGAACGGAACTCTGGCCCTGATTAAGAACTATCAGGGATTGGCTACCCTCGAATGGCACGGGCCGAAGCTCGACTTCTACCTGAACGCGGGCGCGGAGTACAACAGCCGAACGGCCGGCTACGATCCGATCACCGGCAAGTACGTCGGTTACGGCTCACCCTTCTTCAACAATTTGGGCTGCTCCACCGAGACTGGGCCTGGGCCGGGCGGATTCCTTCCCGGCGGCCTCGGCGGTTGCACCGCCGACACGCGCGTGCTGGTGGAAGGCACCGCGGGCTTCTGGTGGAAGCTGTACGACGGATCGAGGGCGAAGGTCAACAAGGACGGTTTGCAGGAGAACAAGACCAACAAGGGACGCATCCAATTTGGCCCGCAGTACTCCTACGTGACCCGCAACGCCTGGTCCGGTTCGTCGTATCCCAACGAGCCCCACGGGATTGACAACTTGTTCTTCACGTCGTTCCGTTACTACCTGCCGTAAAAGCTGCAGTACCGGCAAGCCGAACCGCAAGAAGCACACAACGGCACCTGGAAAGCACAAACGCTTTCTGGGTGCCGGTTTTTTGATTTCCCGCCAGCCGTCACAGCGACGGTGTTTGCGTGAGTCGGCGTCCTGCGTCTCCGCATCGGATGCTTTATACTTAAATCCCCCCATGCTTCGTCGGGGGTTTACCAGGCATATTTCGATCGGCAACAACAAATCATCGGTATAGAGCAGTCAGCGCGTCTGCTATGGCTCGCATTTCTCTCGACAATCCTCAGTACTTCCTGAATCGCGACACGTCCTGGCTCGCGTTCAACCGCCGTGTGCTCGAAGAAGCGGAGGACGTCGGCAACCCCCTCCTGGAGCGGCTGAAGTTTCTCTCCATCTCGGCCAGCAATCTGGACGAGTTCTTCGAAGTACGCGTGGCCGCCATGATGCAGCAGATCGAAGACGGCTACAACGAGGCTGGTCCCGACGGCCTGACCCTCACCGAAAAGCGGGATGTGCTGAACAAGCTGACCCACGAATTCGTCGACGAACAGTACGACTGCTGGAACGCCCGCCTGCGTCCCGCGCTCTCCGAGAACGGAATTCGCGTGCTGGGACTGCACGAGTTGGATTCCGAGCAGTTGCGTTTTGTGGACGAATATTGCGAGAAGGAACTGGACCCTCTATTGACGCCGGTCACCGTGGACCCGGCGCACCCGTTTCCCCGCGTCATCAACAAAGCGTTGTGCCTGGGTTTTCTGTTGCGCCGTCGCCGTCGCTCGGCACTGACTTATACGGGCGTCGTCTCGGTCCCGCGGGCTCTGCCCCGGTTGGTGCGCCTGCCTTCGGAAGGCACCGACGACTTTATTTTCCTGGCCGATCTCGTCGCCCATCACGCCGTACGCATGTATCACGGCTATGACGTCGTTTCTTCCGCGCCCTTCCGCGTGACTCGCAACAGCAACCTCTATCTCGCTGAGGAAGAAGCCCGCAGCCTGCTGGAGTCGGTGCGCGCCGAACTGCACAACCGCCGCAAGGGTGACGCCGTGCGCATGGAAATTGAAGCCGACGCCGATCCGGAGATTATCGATCGCTTGCGCACCGTGTTCGAACTCGATCCCTGGCAGGTTTTTCCCGTGAACGGGCCCGTCAACCTCTCGCGCTTGTTCAACGTCTACGAGCAGGTGAAGCGTCCTGACCTGAAGTACCGCTCGTTTTCGCCGCGCGAGTTGCGCCTGACCGCGAAGTCCAAGGATCTGTTCGAGGAGTTGCGCGGCCACGACATCCTGCTGCATCACCCCTTCGATTCCTACGACGCGGTGGTTTCGTTCATTGAATCGGCCGCCGAGGATGACAGTGTTCTCTCCATCAAGCAGACTCTCTACCGCACGAGTGAACATTCCGCCATCGTCCCTTCGCTGATAGACGCCGCTTCGCGCAAGGAAGTGACCGCGGTGGTGGAGTTGAAGGCCCGTTTCGATGAGGCCTCGAACATCCGGTGGGCGCGCGATCTGGAAGATGCGGGAGTCCAGGTCTTCCACGGCCTGGTGGGCTTGAAGACGCACTGCAAGCTGTCGCTGCTGGTGCGCCGCGATCCCGATGGCGCAACCCGCAGCTATGCCCACATCGGCACTGGAAACTACAACGCCACCACGGCTCGCATTTACACAGACCTGAGCCTGTTCACGGCGAATCCCGAGATCACGCGCGCCGTGCACGATGTCTTTAGCTTCCTCACCGCATACGCCGAGAACCCCAGCTACGACCCGCTCCTGGTCGCGCCGCTGGACTTGGCGGACAAAGTCATCGCGCTGATCGATCGTGAGGCGGAGCATGCGCGCCAGGGAAGGGAAGCTCAGATCATCGGCAAAATGAATGCCCTGCTCGACAAGACGGTCGTGCAGGCGCTGTACCGCGCTTCTCAGGCCGGAGTGCAAATTGACTTGATTGTCCGCGGTATTTGCGCGCTTCGTCCCGGAGTCCGCGGGGTGAGCGACAACATTCGCGTTCGCAGCATTGTGGGACGCTTCCTGGAGCACAGCCGGATTGTTTACTTCGCCAACGGCGGCGAAGAGGAAATCTACATGGGCAGCGCGGATTGGATGCCGCGCAATCTCTACGAGCGCGTCGAAGTTCTGGTGCCCCTGCGCGACCCGATGCTGCGCGAGCGCGTGCGCCATGAAATTCTGAACGCCTACCTGGCCGACAACCGAAAGGCGCGAATCCTTCTGAAGGACACCACTTACATCCGGGCGTGGCAACCCTTGCATGGCACGCGGAACCGGCGTCCGCCCAGCGGCCCAGCGGCCTTCAGCGCGCAAGATTTCCTGATCAGTGTGGCCGAGGGCAAGGCGCCAGCCGTGCTCCCCGCACCCGCTTCCGTGAGAAAGCGTAGAGTGGTGGTGGGAAAGGAACGATAAAGCACGATGATCCTCTACTTTCTACGCCACGCCAGCGCCGGCGAACACTTCGCCAATCCCAAGAAGGACGAGAAACGTGCGCTCGATAAAGAGGGCATTGAGCAATGCGGCTATATCGGGCGCGCCCTGGCTGCGCTGGACGTTCAGGTGGAAGCGATCGTTTCCAGCCCCCTGAAGCGCTGCACCCAGACCGCATCGCTGATCGGCAACGAACTGGGTTACGAAGGAAGGTTACAGATCGATACCGGGTTGCGCCCGGAGGCTGGACTCGCCGACTTTCGCAAACTCCTGGAAAAATACGTCACCCAGGAAGCCATCATGGTCGTGGGGCACAATCCGAACCTGAGCCAGTTCCTGGGAGCCATCATTAGCGACTCCGGCTGCGAAGCCTCGCTCGAATTAAAGAAGGGGGCGGTGGCCAAAGTGGAGATGCGCCGCACTTCCGGCACCCTGCAGTGGTGCGTCACGCCCAAGGTCTTGCGCACTCTCTACGACACGGCGGTGGAGAGTTCGCGTCCGAACACCTCGCGGAAATAATCGCGCTCTTTTTCGATCGCCCAAAGCTCCAGGTCCACTCCCATACGCCGCCGCGGGATCAGCGTCAACTTCACGTCCGCAGAACGCAGGCCGATGCGTACTTTTTCCACGGCCCGGCTGCGGCCCAGGTTCAGGGCGCGCGCCAGACGCAGCAGCAGAATCGCCTTCTGCACATTGTCGCGATCGCCGGGCTCCACCCCCTTCATTGGACCATCCTCCATGGTGGGGCGCGATTTTCCGAGATAGCGCGCAATGGCCGCGATCAGGCGCCGTTGCTGCGGCGTGTAACCCAGAATTTCAGAGTTCGAAATGATGTAGTGAGTATGACGGTGGTGCCCGTTCCGGTTCACGTAGTCGCCCACTTCGTAGAGCATGGCCGCCGCCGCGAGCCACTCACTGTATTCCGGAGGCAGCCGGTGCAGCGAGCGCAGGCCCGAGAACAGCAGGATAGCTGAGTCGCGGACGTCCAGAGCGTGCTTGCGGTCAACGTGGTAATGATCGACCGCTTTCAGAATCGATTCCCACCGCTCCGATTCGATTTGCCGGCCCGACCGCGTGCTGTGATCGTAGTCCGCTGCCATCTGGGCGAGAATTCCGTCGCGCAGGCCGAGCGGCGAATAACGGAAACTCTTGAGGTGCAGGCGGTCCAGCAGTTCGTGATAGACCGTGGCTCCGGCAACGATAATCTCAGCCCGCCGCAGGCCGATCCCTTCAATCTTGCGCCGTTCCGCGACCGGCAGCCGTGCCAGGCGCTTGGCGATGCGCGTCATTTCGGCGCGTGTTACCACCGGCCGTTGCCGTCCTGCCCCGCGACGCTGGTGGCTGGCGACCGCAGCCAGGGCCGCCGCTGTACCCGAGGTCGCGATCACGTTCTTCACCTTGGCGCTCGCGATTCGGCTGGCTATGCGATTGACCTCGCGCGTGACAAAGCCACGCAGCCGCTTCAGTTCGCCCTTGCGCGTGGGATCGTGACGCAGAAATTCATTGGTCAGACGAACCGCGCCCAAAGGAAGGCTCACTGCGTCGCGAATGTGTCCGCCCTGGGTCACCGTCAGTTCGCAACTGCCGCCGCCGAGGTCCATCATGAGTGTCGGAGAACGATCAACCCGCGGGCTCGAGACAAGACCCAAATGAATAAGCCGCGCTTCTTCCACCCCGGAGACGATCTCGACTCGCCAGCCCGTCGCCGAGCGCACCCACTCCAGGAATGCCTGTGAATTGCGCGCATCGCGCAGAGCGCTGGTCGCAACCACGCGCACACTATCGGTTACGATCTGCTGCGTCGCACGATGAAACCGGCGCAGAACCTTCACCGTCTCGGCCATGGATTCGGGAGTCAGGAATCCGGAACCAAAAACGCCTTCGCCGAGGCGCGTGACTTCGCGGTCTTCGTGCAGGGCGCGCAGCCGTCCCGCCTGCAGGCGCGCAATTTTCAGCCGCACCGAATTCGAGCCGATATCGACCGCGGCAAACGTGGGCATGGGGAAGCCTCACAGTGTACATGGCCACGGCCAGATCGTCACCGCACTTCGGGGTTGCCGCCACATGTGGGGACAGCCGCCCCGGCTAGCTTGCCCTGAGCAAGGCCGAAGGGTCGAGCGCAGCTCGACAGCTCTTTTACCGGAGTGCCGAGAGGAAGACGTATGGCGGAAAAGCTACGCGGCAGTTTCAGTCCGCGCCACCAGCGTAGGAGATTTCGTGCTCCGTTTATGCGATTGTTCCACTACTGCCGGCGGACCTTTCCGCGCAGCCTGATTCGTTCTGGCTTGAATCGTCGACAAGGCCGAAAGCGCAGCGACTGCCTGACGGAATTTCCCTCCCGTCACGTTGTGAAGGGCCGCCACCAGAGACGATTGATTGACGTCGCCCAGCCTCTTAGCTGCGGTCTGCGTCAAGGTGAGCCAGTCATGCCAATTGCCCAAAGCATCCTGCAGTTGCTTCAGCTGGCCCATGAATTGGACCGCTTCTGCCGACTTCGGGGCGAATTCCGCCGCATAGCGCGCGCGCTTCACCACGATGCGGTACTGATGCAGCACGTCTTCAGTGACCGGACCTGCCGGGCGCACGACCTGTGCGAGCATGGTCCTCGCGACGCTCAGAGGATCGCTGGCCGCTTCCAATTTCACCTGCTTCGCTCCCCGTTTCAGCCGCTTCTGGATCTCCCGGATCGTTTGTTTATTCAACGTCTTCTGCAGCCGTTTCTCATGTTTCGCACGAAGCTCGATCAGGCCCTGTATCAGCTGTGTCTTGCGGCGCGGCTCCTGCGGCACTTTCAAGCTGCGCAAAGCGGCAAGCTGAACGTCGAGATCCCGCACCTTGCCCGCGCGCTTGCGAATCCGGTCCAGCATTTTCAGGAGTTTCTTCTGATTGCGGTCGCGTTTAGCGTCGCGTTTGGCGATGATTTGTTCGAGCAGCGTTTGCAACCGCCGGCTCGTGGTACGGAAGCTGTGAATGCTTTCCGCATCCTGTCCAGAAGAGAGCTTCAGCAGCGCCCGCTGCATCTTCTGGAAAACAAGTTGGCCGTGTTTACGTGCGATCGACATAAAGAAAATAAATCCCGGCAGCGGGCGAGGGTTAGTACCGCATTCATTCGAAAAGCATGATCTCGGAGACAGAGAATTCAGAGTTGACCAATGGCTCCCACGACGGCGGAAAAAGCTTCGCTGATTTTAACACCTTTGTAACAAGTCTCTGCTACGGTTAACACGAATGGCCAACCCTGCCTTACCTCGGCCTGATATGCCCGGACCGCAACCCGTTGAAGGGACGAAAGTTACATCCACCTCGGCGGACCGGGCTACGCCGTTGCTGCAGACTTCTGGCGGCGAGGTTCCCGACCGCGTCTTCAAGTCGGCCATGACCGTATGTGGCTTGGCCGTTCTCGGCGTGTTGGTGCTCATCGTTTACGAGTTGATGTCGGGCTCCCGCCTCTCCTGGCACGCCTTTGGATTCAAGTTCTTCGGCGGCAGCGACTGGGATCCGGTGAACGAACGGTTCGGCGCTCTGCCCTTCATCTACGGAACGCTGGTTTCGTCACTGGTTGCCCTGATCATTGCCGTTCCCCTTTCGGTAGGCGTCGCGGTGTTCACCACCGAAATGTGCCCCAAAGCGCTGCGCGGGCCGCTTTCGTTCTTCGTGGAACTGCTGGCCGCCATTCCGAGCGTCATTTACGGATTGTGGGCAATTTTCGTCCTTGTGCCGCTCTTGAGCGGGTACGTCCAGCCATTCCTGGCGAAGACCCTGGGCTGGACCGGGCTATTTGAAGGTCCTCCGTACGGGATCGGCATGCTGGCGGCGGGCATCATCCTGGCCATCATGATTGTGCCCATCATCTCCTCCATCACCCGGGAAGTGCTCATGGTTGTTCCCCAGCACCAGCGCGAGGGCGTACTTGCCTTGGGAGCGACCCGCTGGGAGATGATCCGCGTCGGCGTGCTGCGTAATGCGCGCGCTGGAATTGTCGGCGGAATCATTCTTGGCTTAGGACGGGCCCTCGGCGAAACCATGGCGGTCACCATGGTGATCGGCAATCGTCCCGAGATCGCGAAATCACTGTTCGCGCCCGGATACACGATGGCTAGCGTGCTGGCCAATGAGTTCAGCGAGGCTACGGGTGACGTCTACCTTTCCTCCCTGATCGAGATTGGATTGGCCCTGTTCCTGGTCACCATCATCGTGAATGCTCTGGCGCAACTGCTGGTGTGGACCGTAACCCGCGGCCAGCCTGCGAGGGGACATGCCTGAACCAACCGTCAACACTGCGGTCCGGCAAGCCGTGTCCCCTGTGAGTTGGCGCCGCCGCATCACCGATCACGTCATGACGGGCGTAGCTGTGCTGACCGTGGTGCTGGTGCTGATTCCGTTGGTCGCCATCTTCGGCTACCTGATATACAAGGGCGTCGGCTCCCTCAACTGGGCTTTCCTGACGCACATTCCGGTGCCTGAGGGCGAAACCGGAGGCGGAATGGCCAACGCCATCGTGGGATCAGCGCTCATTCTCGTGGTCGCCAGCGTGATCGGTGTTCCGTTCGGTATAGGCGCAGGCATCTATCTGGCCGAGTTCGGACGCAATCGCCTGGGGAGCGCGATCCGCTTCACTGCCGACGTGTTGAACGGCGTGCCCTCCATCGTGATCGGCATTGTCGCCTACGCCATCGTTGTGCTTTCTCAGAAACATTTCTCGGCTCTGGCGGGCGGCGTTGCTCTGGCCATCATGATGGTCCCCACGATCAGCCGGACCACCGAAGAGATGCTGCTCCTTGTGCCGCAGGCTCTGCGTGAAGCTGCCTATGGGCTTGGCATCCCGCGCTGGAGAACGACGCTTTCCATCACCTTGCGAACCGCAACCTCCGGCGTGATTACTGGCGTCATGCTGGCCTTCGCACGCATCGCCGGCGAAACGGCTCCGCTGCTGTTCACTGCTCTCGGCAATGAATACTGGAGCGGCCGGTTGCCCTGGAACTCTCACTGGCAGCGTCAGCCCTGGACTTTGGGGCTGGATCAACCGACAGCCGCATTGCCGCTGCAGATTTTCAAGTACGCGACCTCGCCCTATGATGATTTGCACCGGCAGGCATGGGCGGGAGCGTTTGTGCTCATTCTTCTCATCGTCACATCCGTCGCGGCGGTACGCTACGTCGTCCGCCGTGGTACGTTTGGAGCGGCATAATCTATGGGTGTCGGAATCCAGGTCGAGAGTCTCAATGCCTGGTATGGCAAAGGCCAGGCGCTGTACGACATCAATCTGAAAGTGGCGGCCAATCACGCCACCGCTCTGATTGGTCCCTCGGGATGCGGCAAGTCCACGTTCATCCGCTGCATCAATCGCATGCACGAGACCATTCCCGAGGCCCGCGTTGAGGGCCGCGTCCGCATTGGCGAAATCGACGCCTACAACGGCACCTCGGCGACCCAACTCCGCCGCCGCGTGGGGATGGTTTTTCAGAAGGCCAACCCGTTTCCCACCATGTCGATTTACGACAACGTCGCCTCCGGCCTGAAGCTCAACGGATTCCGCGACCGCGGCAAGCTCGACGACATCGTGCAGCATTCGCTCGAGGTTTCGGCGCTGTGGGACGAAGTGAAGGATCACATCCACAAAAAATCCGGCGCCAGCCTCTCCGGCGGCCAGCAGCAGCGTTTGTGCATTGCGCGCGCCTTGGCCGTTGAACCCGAGGTTCTGCTCATGGACGAGCCCTGCTCCGCGCTCGATCCCATTTCCACGGGAAAAATTGAAGAGTTGATCTTCCAGCTCAAAGAGCGGTATACCATCGTAATTGTGACGCATAATATGCAGCAGGCAGCGCGTGTGGCCGAGTTCACCGGCTTCTTCCTGCTGGGCAAGCTGATTGAGTTCGACAAGACGGAAAAGATTTTTACCAAACCGTCGGACAAAAAGACGGAAGACTACATCACCGGCAGATTTGGATAAGCGGATTTCGATAGGAAGGTCAGGATAAATGCGTACGCGTTTTCAGCTAGGGCTCGACGATCTTCGGCAACGGTTGCTTCGCATGGGAGGGCTGGCGGAGCAGGCGGTGGATCGCGCCCGCCAGGCTTATGTAGAGCGCGACCTGACCCGCTGCCAGATGGTGCTCGAAGGCGAGAGCATGATCAATACTGCCGAGCGCGAAATCGACGAAGCCGCGTTCGATCTGCTCGCCATGCAGCAGCCCATGGCCGTCGACCTGCGGTTCATCCTCGCCGTGACTAAGATTAATTCCGATCTCGAACGCGTGGGCGATCAGGCGGTCAACATTGCCGAGCGCGTCATGGACATGGTCGAACTGCCCGCGGCAGAGCTGCCCGTTGACATCGCGCGCATGGGCGCGGCCGTCAGCGCCATGGTGCGGCGCGCGCTGGAGTCTTTCATCGAAGGCAAGGCGGAACTCGCGCAGGCCGTTCTCGAAATGGACAGCGTCATCGACCGCATGCGCGACGACGCCTTCATCCAATTAGTCAAGACGATGAACGACCGCCCCGAAGTCGTGCGCCAGGCTCTCGATGCCCTGCTGGTGGCGCGCAATCTCGAGCGCGTCGCCGACCACGCCACCAACATCGCCGAGGACGTCATCTTCTGGGTGCAAGGCGCCGACGTCCGCCACAACGTGCATCCCGGCGATTCCGAAGGCCACGAATCAGACCGCCCGACAACGCGCGCCTCGGGCCAATAGCAGCCAATAACTGGGACGCATCTCAACGTCTTGTCATCCTGTTGTCATCCTGAGGTCCGCGTTCTTGGCGGGCCGAAGGATCTATGCATTCGCAGTGAGCGCCGATGCTGCCAGCAAATGAAGAGGTCCTTCGCTTTGCTCAGGATGACAAAGCTTAGGACAAAGCTCGGAATGAGGCGATTTCGCTTCTGCCCAAAGTACGCTCTTTGACCATGCGACCCGCCTTGCATTACGCTCATCACCTCTTTCATTTCTGACTCCACCATCCTCGGAGGCGCCGTGACTCGTTCGTTCTGCCATCTTTCTATTTGCCTGTTGCTCGCCGCTGCGCCTCTCTGCGCGCAAGAGCCATCCGCCGAGCGGCCTCCCATCATGCTCCCCACCAGCAAGATGCTGACCGTTCCCGCGCCCGGCCGCATCGGCAGCACCAACAGCTTTCCCGCCACGATGGTGCTGAGTCCCGATGGGCGCTACGCCGCGCTGCTGAACGATGGCTACGGCACGCAGGAAACGCTCGCGCACCAGTCGATCTCGGTGCTCGATCTGAAGACGAATCAAATCGTCGAATATCCCGACGCGCGCCTCAGTGACACATCCCACCAAAGCTACTTCATCGGCCTCGCATTCAGTTCGAATGGCAAGCACCTGTACGCGTCGGTCGGATCGCTGACCGATCCGACCGGAGCGAGGCCCGGCGACACAGGAAACGGCATCGCGGTTTACAGCTTCGCTGCAGGCAAGGTCACGCCTGAGAGGTTCATTCCCATCGCGCTCCAGCCGCTACCGACAGGGAAGAAGCTGGCAGTTGGACTAACTGCGCCTCCGCACATGGCAATTCCGTATCCGGCGGGCTTGGCGGTGGTAGCCGCCGCAGGTAAGGACAAGCTCCTCGTCGCCAACAACCTGTCGGACAATGCGATCCTGCTCGACCCTGCACCCGGCAAGGTGCTCCACACTTTCGATCTGACCACCAACGACCTGGTGCCGTCGTCCTTTCCGTACACCTGCGTGGCAACCCGCGATGGACGCCGGGCGTGGTGCAGTTTGTGGAATGCGTCACAAGTGGCTGAACTCGACTTGACGAGCGGCGTTGTTACGCGTCGGACGCCACTTGAGCAGCCGGACGAACCGCTGGCTCCAGGCTCCCATCCAACGGCTCTGTTGCTGACTCCGGACGAGAAAACGCTGTACGTCGCGCTGTCGAATGCTGACCTCGTCGTTGCCCTATCGACTGCGGCTATTCCGCCCGAAGTTCATCTCTCGACTAGAATCCCAGAACAAGAATCGCGTGGAACTTTTCCGACCGCGCTCGCCCTTTCTCAGGACGGTCGGCGATTGTTCGTGGCGGATTCGTCGCTCGATGCGGTCGCCGTCTTCGATACCTCCCAGCAACTTGAGTCGTGGAAAGACCTCACAGGAAAACGGCCTATTCTCGGTTTCATCCCCACCGACTGGTACCCCAGCGCCCTCGCCGTTCACGGCGACGATCTCCTCATCGCCACGGCTAAAGGAGAAGGCACGCGTGCCAACAAAGACATGGGCAAGACCAGCAGCGAGATGAAGCACCGCGATCATCCGTACATCGCCACGCTGCTCCGGGGATCAATCGCCCGCCTGAACATCCCGTCGACTCTTGAAAAGCTCCCGCAGCTGACGCAAGTCGTCGGACGCGACAACTTGTTCCACAGCGATCCCGGAACCATCTCGTTCGCCGGCGTCCAGAATCCCATCAAGCACGTGATCTACGTGCTGAAGGAAAACCGCACCTACGACCAGATCCTCGGCGACCTGAAGCTCGGCGATCAACAAGTCGGCGACGGCGATCCGTCGCTCACCATGTACGGCGCCGACATCACGCCCAACGAGCACAAGCTCGCTCTCCAGTTCGGCGTGCTCGACAATTTCTATGACAGCGGAGAAGTCTCGGGCGACGGGCACATCTGGTCGACGGCCGCGATCACCTCCGACTACAACGAGAAAACCTGGCAGATCGCCTACCGCGGCAAGGAGCGCACCTACGATTTTCAAGGCCAGGTCGGCGAAGAGTATCCGCTGGAGCACAACATTCCAGACGTGGATGACCCCGGCACCGGATTTCTCTGGGACAATCTGGCGCGCAATCACGTGAGCTACCGCTTCTATGGCGAATTTGTGAACGCGGTGTGGTGCACCGGGTACCATTCGGATTCGATCGCGCAAGGACGGACGCCGCCGAAGCTCGAGGCAGGCTGTTCTCGCAAGGCAGTGGAGCAGGGCGGAGTGCTGCCGCCGAACGTGGGTGATCCGCACGCGGGGCCGAGCCCGTGGCCGTGGGCGGTGCCGCTGTTCGGCGGCGTGAAGCCGAGCAAGGCGGCCCTGCGCGAGCACTTCGATCCGCTCTACCCAGATTTCAACACCGACTATCCCGACCAGCTCCGCGCCGATGAGTTTCTGAATGAATTTGGCGCCTACGTTCGCGCCCGCGACGCGCACGAAGGACCAGAGTTTGAGCTGCCGTCGTTCGTCCTGCTCTACCTGCCCGACGATCACACCGGGGGTACGCGCCCAGAGCATGCCCGCCCGGCGGCAAACGTCGCCGACAATGACCTGGCGCTGGGCCGCGTGGTCGATGCCGTTTCGCACAGCGCCTATTGGGATGACACTGCGATCTTCGTGTTGGAAGACGACGCCCAGGATGGCGCCGACCACGTCGACGCGCATCGCTCCATCGCCTTTGTCGTCAGCAAATACTCGCTGGGCTCAGCCGCGCAACCAAACGTGGAGCACCGCTTCTACACCACCGTGAACCTGATCCACACCATGGAAATGTTGCTCGGCCTTCCGCCCATGAATCAGAACGACGCCTACGCCCCTGTGATGGGAAATATGTTTTCTGGCCCCGGCAATCAACCGGCCTACAAAGCGGACTATCGCAACCTGAAGAATGGCCTGATTTACGAGACGAACAGACGCGAGGCACCGGGCGCGAAGATCTCCGAGAAGATGGACTTCTCTCGTCCCGATGCGGCTGGCGCATCCCGCCTGAATCGTGTTCTTTGGCAGGATCAGAAGGGTTCAACACCCATGCCCGCGCCGAAGCACACCGTTTTTCCCGTGGGTTCGGAGTAGCGCCGCCGTCGCAGCCGTTGTCCGGGGCATCTTGTTTTAGCCGAGAAGCGGCGAAAGAATGCAGCCCACTGCGCAAGCCGTGGGTGAAGTTGGAGATGACCCAAGCCCCGGAAAGGCGGAAGAAAATATTTCGAAGAAGATCTACTTCAAACTGACAGACTCCTTCAACGGCAGGCTCTGCGAAGAGCCGCCCACCATGAATCCGTAGTCTCCCGGAAGCAACTGCCAGCCGTTGTGCTCAACGTTGAAGATGGAGAGATATTTCGGGTTCACCTCAACCGTCACTTCTTTGCTTTCTCCGCCGTTGAGTTTGACCTTGCTCCAGCCCACCAGTCGTTTCGGAGGCTCCGCCGCTGCGGCGGGAAGCGACGCGTACACTTCCGCAACTTCCGCTCCGGCACGGTTGCCCGTATTAGTGACGGTGAAAGTCACGCGCGGATTCTTTCCCGGCGTCACCTTCAGATTCGAATACGCGTAAGTGGTGTACGACAGGCCGTAGCCAAAGGGGAATAGCACCGTCTTGTTTTCCGCGTCGTACCACTTGTACCCGACCTTCACTCCTTCGTCGTAAGTAACCTGAAACGGCGCCAGTCCGGTGGCAATCTGCTTCCACACCTCGTGCTGCCTATAGTTTGGAATTGACTCGCGCCCAGGCTTCACCACCGTGGGATGAGGCAGATCCGCTTCGCTCTTGGGAAAAGTCATAGGCAACTTCGCGCTCGGATTCACGTCTCCAAAAATCACGTTCGTCACCGCTTCGGCCCCGTGGCTGCCGGCATACCAGGCTTCAAGCACCGCGCTCACCTGATCGACCCAGGGCATGGTCACGGCTGTGCCGGTCTCAAGCACGACCACTGTGTGCGGATTCGCCGCCGCTACCTTCGCAATCAGTTCATCCTGATTCTCGGGAAGAGAGAGGTTATTCAGGTCCATCCCTTCACTTTCCCACTGGTAGACGAAGACGATGGCCACATCGGAGTCCTTGGCCAAGGCCACCGCCGACGCGGGATCTGCGCCCGAATCATACTGCACCTTCGCTCCCGGAGCTTTTGCCCGAATCGACTTCAGCGGCGAAGTCGGAAACCACACGTGATCTTGCCAATGAGTGTTGCCCTTGCCCGGAGGCATGATCACGTTTCCTCCCGGAGGATCGACCTGCGCCGAACCGCCACCGGAAATCATTCCCACGTCCGCGTGCGGGCCGATCACTGCGATGCGGTGAATCTTCGACGCATCGAGTGGAAGCTGCCCGTGATCATTCTTCAGCAGAACGGCGCCTTGCTCAGCGATCTTCTGTGCCACTTCGAGGCCACCCGCCACGTCGACCACACTCTTCTGCGGAGGATCGTCGACCACTCCCGTGGCAAACATAGCCCGCAAGATGCGATGCACATGGTCATCCAGCTCCGTCGCCGGAACCGTGCCCGCCTCGACTGCTTTCTTCAACTCGTCTCCATAGAAGAGCTCGCCCGGCTCCTCATGATCCATGCCGGCGGCCGAAGCCTTCTCCGCGCTGTGCGTGCCTCCCCAGTCCGAGAGCACAAACCCCTTGAAGTGCCAGTCTTTCTTGAGAAGATCGGTGAGCAGGTACTTGTTTTCGCAGGCATAATCGCCATACACGCGGTTGTAGGAGCACATTACCGCCGCTGCGTCCGATTCCTGCAGCCCAATCTCGAACGCCAGCAGGTCACTCTCGCGGGCAGCGCGCTTGTCAATGTTCACGTTCACGGCATTGCGGCCGCTCTCCTGATCATTGAGCGCGTAGTGCTTGATGTCGCCAATGACGTGCTGCGCCTGCAGTCCCTTCATCACCGCTCCCACCATCTTCCCGGCCAGCACTGGATCTTCGCCCAAATATTCGAACGTGCGCCCGTTGCGCGGTTCGCGCGTGAGATTGATGCCTCCACCCAGCGTCATGTTGTAGCCCTGGGCGCGCAGCTCGCGGCCAATCAGCGCTCCGTATTCGTAGGCCGCATCCAGATCCCAACTCGCGGCCCCCGCCACGTCAGCCGGAAGCGCAGTCGAGTAGCGCCCATTCTCTCCGCTGCTGCGGACGCCGTAAGCCGCGTCCGACATCTGAATGGCAGGAATGCCCAGTCGCGGAATGCCCGGCACATATCCCGCACCACCGTTCGAGTGCACGGCCAGCGGGCTCATGGGACTGAGCCCGACCATACCCGTTCCGTGCAGCAGCGTGATTTTCTCGTCCAGCGTCATCTCTTTCACCACCATCGCCGCGCGCTCGTCAGGAGACAGGCTGGAATTGGACCACGGATGATCCTTGCTGCCCCGCTGCGCCCACATACTGGACGCAGTCAGACTCAGGATTAATACGATCAGCAGGGTGAGAGTAGACAGGGAAGTGCGGAGAGAGAGTCGTTGCAGGGGCATCATGGCTCCTCGTGTAAACGTGCGTACCAAATCGTTAATGTTACGCCTTTTTGCAGATTTCTTGCCGTTTAATTTTCGCGAGTCCGGATTTTCACTGTCCTTTTGTATAGGCGAATAAAAGACGAAACTGGTCGCAGGTAGCCCGTGGCTTTACACTAAAAGAGTGAAGATTGCGCTGGGCCAAATCAATCCCACGGTCGGAGATTTCTCCGGCAACGCCGCGAAGATGATTGCCTTTTCCGGACGCGCCAAGACCGCTGGCGCCGGCCTGATCCTGTTCCCCGAGTTGTCGGTGTGCGGCTATCCTCCGCGCGATCTGGTCGAGCGGCCTTCGTTTGTCGCACGCAACCGCGAGACGGTCGAGCGGATCGCCGTTGAAACCCAGGGCATCGCCGTGATCTGCGGACTGGTCACACCCGCCCACTCCGATACCGGCAAGTCCGTCATGAATTCCGGCGCCTTGCTCACGGACGGCAAGGTCAGCTTCATCCAGTCGAAAATGTTGCTGCCGACCTACGACGTTTTCGACGAGATGCGCAACTTCGCTCCCGCAAAACGGCAGGAGTTGTTTTCGTTCTGCGGCAATCGCATGGCGCTAACCATCTGCGAAGATGCCTGGAACGACAAACGTTTCTGGCGCAAGCAACTCTACACCGTCGATCCCGTGGAATCTCTCATTCAGGCTGGCGGCAATTTCGTGCTGAATATTTCCGCTTCGCCATTCTGGATCGGCAAGCGCGAATTCCGCCGCGATATGCTGGCCAGCATCGCCCGACAGCACAAGGTTCCGGTCGTGCTGGTCAATCAGGTCGGCGGCAACGATAGTCTGGTATTCGATGGCTCCAGCCTCGTTCTGAATCGCGAGGGCCAAGTCATTGCGCAGGGCCGCTCCTTCGAAGAGGATCTGATCTACTTCGACTCGCAAGACCTATCCGGCGAAATGCACGAACAGATTGCCGGCGAAGAAGCCAGCGTCTATTCCGCGCTGGTGCTGGGCACGCGCGACTACATCCAGAAATGCGGATTTCGTAAAGCGATCATCGGCCTGAGCGGCGGCATTGACTCTGCGCTCACCGCAGTCGTCGCCGCCGACGCCGTCGGCGCGGAAAACGTGATCGGTGTCGGCATGCCCGGTCCTTATTCGTCGCAAGGCTCAATCGACGACGCCCGTACGCTGGCCAGGAATCTTGGCATCCGTTTCGAGTTGCTGTCCATCAATTCAGCCTACGAGGCGTACCGCCAGACGCTGCTCGACGTGTTCGCGGGACAAAAAGAAGACGTGACCGAAGAAAACATCCAGTCCCGGGCCCGCGGCACATTGCTGATGGCACTCTCCAATAAATTTGGAGCGATCGTCCTCTCCACCGGCAACAAGAGCGAGTTGGGAGTTGGCTACTGCACGCTGTACGGCGACATGGTTGGTGGCCTCGCCGTGATTTCCGATGTGCCCAAGACCCTGGTGTACCGGCTCAGCCACTATGTGAATTCACAACGCGCCGTGATTCCGCAGGCCACGATGGAAAAGTCGCCCTCCGCCGAGTTGCGCCCCGATCAGAAAGACAGCGACTCGCTGCCGCCCTACGAAATTCTGGACGCCGTGCTGGAGGACTACGTGGAGGATTCTCATCCCGCGGAACAAATTGCCGCAGATCGCGGGTTCGACATTGAAGTAGTGCGGCGCGTCATCCGCATGGTCGATCGCGCCGAATACAAGCGTCAGCAGGCAGCGCCCGGTCTCAAGATTTCTCCCAAAGCCTTCGGCTACGGACGCCGTTTCCCAATCGCCGCCAAGTCCGAGGCCTGAATTTCCAATTTGAAGTATTCTGATACATCGCTTTGCCATCGCTCCAGAACCGAATGCGAAAGGAACCCATGCGCAGGTTTGTGAACTCGATCGGTATTCTTCTGCTGGCCGCCAGCCTGGCCGCGGCCCAGATTCCAGCTCAGACCACAACCCAGACCACAGCGAAGACCGCGACCAAGCCGGCAGCAGCCAAGCCAGTACCAGCCAAGTCTGAGCCGAGCGCGGACGCGACGGGTGGTCTGCCCACGGAAGCTACGGTTGATTCCTTTCTGCATCAGCAGTTTGGCTACGAGGCGGACCTGACCTGGAAAATCGTCAGCATCAAGCCTTCGCCAATCCCGCAACTGGCCGAGGTCACCGTTGTTCTTGCCAACCCGCAGGGGCAACAGTTGACTCACTTCTACGTCGCTCCGGATGGCCAGCATGCCATGGCCGGCGAAATTATTCCGTTCGGCGCCAAGCCCTTCGACCCCGCGAAAAAGCTGCTGGAGAAAGGCATCACCGGCCCCGAGCGCGGACCCAAGGACGCCCCCGTCACCATCGTCGAATTCGGCGACCTGCAGTGTCCCGCGTGCAAAGCGGCGCAGCCCACCATCGAAGCGCTCGTGACCGCGGAACCCAACGCCCGTTTCGTATTCCAGAACTTTCCCCTGGAGATGCACAACTGGGCCGCGAAAGGCGCGGCCTATGCCGACTGCGTCGGCCGTGCTTCCACCGATGCCTTCTGGAAGTTCGTCTCCAAGACCTACGATACCCAGTCCGACATTACCGCAGAAAACGCCGACGAGAAGCTGACTGCCCTTGCCGATGGCGCGGGTGTAAAAGGCGCCGAGATCGCCGCCTGCGCCGTCAAGCCTGAGACCAAGGCTCACGTCGATGCCTCGATTGCGCTTGGCAAGTCAGTTGACGTGACAGGCACTCCCACGCTCTACATCAACGGACGCAAAGTCGGCAGCTTCGATGCGCGCATGTCCGATGTGTACAAGAGCCTGGTCGACTTCGCCGCGAAGGAGGGAAAGTAGTTCGGCGGGTGCGAGTGGCGGTAACTTCCGAGCAGCCGACCAACCGCCCGGTGACTTCCCGGACGCCCGTTTCTGGATAGTGCGCGTAGGCTACAACCCATCTAGAATGGACGGCCGCGCTGTCTTAGAACTCTAATTCGGCAATCAACTTCAACAGTCGAAGAAGTGTTGAGCGTTCTTCCGGAGTCAGTTCTTTTCGGAGTTTATCGTCCGCGGCGATCCTCACATGGATCAGGCGTTTCCTGTATTTGTACCCTTTTGGCGTCAACCTAACGTGAATTGCTCTGCCCGATTTTGCTTTTCTCTCCGAGACAAGCCCTTCCTGGACCATTGTCTTGATGGCTCGGTGCACGACAGTCCGGTCGAAACCGAGAAGTATGGCGATCTGATTCTGATTGAGCGCGGCACCGCCCCGGAGTGTGGACAGGATGAAGCCACGAGTCGCAGAGCACCGAGTTTTTCTTTCAAGTCTCTTCCCGACGGAAAAATAGGCTGCAGCAACATGCGCAAGTACTGAGTCCCTCAGAATGCCTTGAGGAATATCCTTCTTTGGAACATCCATGTTTGGACCCATGATCATAGAACGGTTACCGTGGCATCGAGAGGTCGCCGCCACTGAGGCGATTCCGCATAAGCGGGCGATTTCTTCCCGATGGCAATCACCATCACAATTTCATGATACCGGGTTGACAGCCCGAGAAATCTGGAGAGTCTGCGGCCATCGAATCCTTCCATGGGGCACGTGTTGAGTCCCAGTGCTTCGGCGGCAATCATCAGATTCTCACAGGCCAACGATGTACTCTTCGTCGCCCACTTTAACAAGTCCTGGCGAAACACTGGTGGCATCCCCATCGTCTTGCACAAATTCACCAGTCGAAAAATCGCCCACTTGATCGCGCCAAAAATGCCGAACGGTCCTGGCATGAACAGGATCCGGCCGATCTTCGCCGTCCGCTCGTAGTCTCGGACTTTGGCGTGGCTGAAGCCGCTCCTGCGCATCCACTCCAACTGGGCTTGTGAGGTCGCTGTCAGCGACCCGATGTCGGCCACCGCAACCACCAGCGCCGACGCCGTTGCCGCAGGCATCTGTCCCATGCAGAGTTTTGCCGCGGTTGCCTTTCTAGGCGACGATTCCACCCAAAAGAACCGGTAGGGTTGTGAATTGAAACTCGAGGGGGCATGGCGGGCTGCATCGAGGATTTGTTCACGCAATACTGGTGGGATTTCGACCGGCTCAAAGGCCTTCACTGCTCGCCTATGGAAGAGCGCTTCCAGAATTTCGCTCATGACTGCCTCCTATGTTGCTATTACAACATAGAAGTGTTGCGTGCGCAACATATAAATCGCAGTGCCGGCGCTACGAGTGGCCCTATACTGCGGTACTCAGAAAGCGATTCGGGACCAGAAGTCCTCTTCTGGGAAGCCGCACTTCTGGATCGTCGGCGGGTCACGGGCAAACCGGAATGATCCCTTTAGTTAGCGCTTACGGTTCCGAGGCCCGAGCACCGAGGTCCGACGCCGGAAGTCCGGCGTTCGCTTTCCCCTACTTCTCGCTCAACCATATCTCCGGGCTCGTCCGGTTGAAATTCGCCAGCACGTGCGGCGTAATGACGATCATGAGTTCGTCGCTCTCCGATTGCTTGGTATTGTTCACCATCGCCTGATTCAAGCCCGGCAAAAATCCTAGCCCCGGGATGCCGCTCATGGAGAGCGTATCGGTCTGCGACACTTCACCGGCCACCACTCCCGGTTCGCCATCGTTCAGGTTAATGTTCCCTTTATATTCCCGGTTGGAGATCACAGGAACTCCGTTGCTCGATTGTCCGGTGAGCGAGCGCACCTGCATATCGAGGTCCAGGCTGACTGAGCCATCGCCATGGATCGTCGGTTTCACCTTCAGGTTCAACCCCAGATCTTCATAGCTGACGGAAGGGAAGGGCGGAACATACGTCTGATTCCCCAGCACCGCCGAAATCGCCGACGAGTTGTAAATGGGCGCGTAGCTGGCATTCAGAATCGGATACTTCTCTCCCAAGTGAAACGTCGCGTCGTTGCCCTGGCTGGCGCGGATGGTCATGTTCTCCAGGCTACGCACCCAGGATTCGTTCACAGAAAGATTGGCGGCAAACTGGTCGAGACTGACGCCACTGAACGTGAGCCCGCCTCCGAACGTGGCCAGCGGCTGGCTGAAGATGGAATTCCCTTGTCCTCCCAGTTGCGCCAATAGTCCCGAAAGCGCCGTACTGCCCGCCTGGTTGATGCCTCCCGACGCGATCAGTTGGTTGATAAGCTGAGAAATACTCTGCCCTCCCAGCCCAGCCAGCGCCACCGCCGGAATGTTGTACGCATTGAAAGTGTTGGGAATGTGCACTCCAATGTTCTTCGTGAGCTGGTGGTTGATCTGGTACACGCGAACATCGAGCATGACCTGCGGCCGCGGATTCCCGAGCTGTTCCATTAACTTGGAGCAGGCCTCGATCAGGGGTTGCGGCCCGCGCACTTCCACCGTGTCCGACGCCTGTCCCGAACTGACGAATTTCAGATCGAACATGGTGCGCATCGTGTTGACCAGGTCGGTCGTTTCCTGCGGTGAGGAATGCGCCGGCAAGATGAAAGTGCGCAGCGACATGCGGTCGAACTGCTTGTGATTTTCAGAGCTCTCGGCGGCGATCAGCATCTGGTGGGCGTCAAGGGCTGCCCACATGGTTTTGCTGACCTGGCACGCGAGTTTGAGCGCGGTGAAGAAGTCCACGTCGTCCACGTTGAACCGCACCTGCCTGGTTGGCGGCGGATCGTCAAACTGCACGCTCACCCCGAATGCGTCGGAGAGTTCGGCGAACAGTCCGCGAGCCTCGCCGCTGTAGTGGAATGTGGCCCTGCCATCCCTCGGCTCAAGATGGATTTCTCCGGAATCCGCAATTCGCACCGGCAAAGCTCGGGGCAGCGCTGGTACCTGTTCAAGGCTGGCTTCCGCCAGGCGTTCCCGCACGAACTGGTTCTCTACATCGAGATCAAGCGCCTTACGAAATTCCGCGGCGGCCTGGGCCCGTGAGCTTTCCAGCATCAGAATGTTTCCGCGCTGCACGTGGTCGAACACCAGCTGTGCTTTCACCACTTCGCGCGCGGTCATGAACTGCACATTCTGCGGCGCCAGTCGCGCGGCAGTGTCGAACTGGGTGAACGCCTCTTCCGTACGCCGCTGGTCCTGCAACTTCACGCCCTTGGCAAAGGCGTTCCGTGCTTCTTTGAGGTCCTTCTTCGAAACCATGCAGTTCATCCCGCCCGGAATTCCGTTCCCGCAGGAAATCGGTAGAACCGGGAGTGGGGCCGAAGATGCATCGTCGGCGGCGATTGCCGACACAGCCACCGTGGCTGCCAGAAGTCCCACCGCGATGATGAACGCTATCCTCCGCATCTCTCGTGATTCTAACGTGGTTTGCTCAGGAAGGGCACAGGCCAACAGGACCTCGTACCTTCGGGTTCAATGGCCCCCCGAGGAGAGAACGAGACCCCAGCGCACCCTTGCACGCATTCGTAGAGACGTAGCTTGGTACGTCTCTTCCCGCGCCGCGTGCTGAATGGCTTGCACCGCGCGGTATACTTAAGGGGAGGGGAAGGACAGTTGCTTTGGCAACTCGTCGCGAAGCCTGCGCATCCGTCCGGAGTGGATTGATGTAAATTCCTACCCAAAGATTCCGGGGGAAGGTCGCATGCCGGAGTCGAGGCGGTGATATGACCAATCGGTCGATTCTAGCGTTAATCCTGATTCTCGTGTCCGGATTTACCACCATAAGCTGCGGAGCCGGGAATCACCTGGTCTCCATCGCAGTTACCCCGAATCCCGCGAATCTCAACGCTCCCTCAACGCTTCAACTCCAGGCCGTCGGCAAATACAGTAACGGGACGACACAGGTACTTTCCTTCGCGACTTGGACGCTCGTATCCCCGCCGCCATTCGTCACATTAGACAAGAACGGTTTGGTGACCTGCTCCGGTTCGGGTGGCCCGTTGTCCGGAAAGAGCATGGTGATCGCGTCCTTCGGAGGTTTATCGGGCAGTGCGATGCTCGTTTGTACCGGTCCAGGCGTGTAAACGTCCGCATCTCGTCGCGAGATGCCGGCTTTCAACTCAGCATTAGCCGCTCAATCGACTGTGCCTTGCCGGTCTGTTCGTCGCAGTCAATCACCACCGCGCACAGGCGCGCATCGCCCGTGGCGGGCTCGAACCGAACCGGCATCCCGTTCAGGAACTTGCCCACCACCAGTTCCTTCTTCACCCCGATCACGCCGTCATAGGGCCCGGTCATGCCCACATCGGTGACATAAGCCGTTCCGTTGGGCAGAACTCGCTCGTCCGCGGTCGGCACATGCGTATGCGTGCCCACGACCGCCGTCACGCGGCCATCCAGATACCACCCCAGCGAAATCTTTTCTGACGTCGCCTCGGCGTGGATATCCACCAGAATCACTTTCGCCTGAATCTTCTCCAGGAGCCGGTCGGCGGTGCGGAACGGATCGTCATTCGAAGCCATGAACACCCGCCCCTGCAGGTTGATCACCGCGTATGGAATTTTCCCCTTAAAGCCCTCATACACGCCCGATCCCGGCATGTCCGCCGGAAAATTCGCAGGCCGCAGCACGCGCCGCGCCGGCCCGTGCCCATTGCCCTCGACCATCTGAAAGTAGTCGATGATTTCGCGCTTGTCCCAGACGTGGTTTCCGGTGGTAATCACGTCGATGTTGAGTTCGAAGAGTTCCTCAGCCAGCGCCGGAGTGATCCCAAAACCCGCCGCCGAATTCTCTCCATTCGCAATGATCAGGTTGATGGCGTGGTCGCGCACGATCCCCGGCAGTCGGTCTTTGACGATGTTCCGCCCCGGCCGTCCGAAAATGTCGCCAATGAAAAGAATTCGCATGAGTGTCGAAGCCAAAATTCGATGGTAACACGTGAGCGGCGCCGTTCTGGAAGGAGCGATGGGCGCTCTACTTCTTCTTGACCTGACAGGAACGAAAGACAATTGGCGCTTCCAGTCGCCCCTGCGGGAGGGCCATAGTCAGGGTTATTGTTTGCGGCAGGGAAAGACCGTCGACCTCTTGGTAAGTGACCTTTACCGAAAGCTCTTGCGAATCGCTACTCGCGGTCGTATAAACCGCCTGATAACTTTCTAGAACCAATCCATTATTGCCATTCACAAACCTCGGATGCACTGTACCTTCAACGTCAGGAGTTTTTGCTTCCAGGGAATCGATTACCAAGGCATGATTCATTGAAACGGCGACGTGCGTCTTTCCTTCGTCGGCCGTAAACCGATACCCATCTTGAAGGTCTTCCATTTGATACTCGGTGTTCGCGCCGGGTAGAGGCGAGTTGATCATGAGCTGAGACCAGGTCTGGAAGAAACCAGTTACCATTTGCTCAATGCCGTTAGCGATCTGACGAAGTCTGCCGGCAATCTCGTCACTTGGCGGCGCTTCACTGAACTGATGGGAAACAGAGGCGGCCCCGCTCTGCCCCACTACCACTCGGAAACTGACCTTCTTCGCGATTGGCAACACTTGGTCTCGCCCTACCGCATCCATCTTTATGTCTTTGTAGGCCGTATCCAAATCTGGTACGACCTGGCAGCTGAACTCGGTGAGCCCATTCGCCCTCAGGTTGTAATATTTGCGATTCACTTCCTCCAACACGGCTTTCTTGTCCGAGCACCACACGTTGGGAGCAAAGCTGGCTGCAAATGCAAACGAGACGAGGACGGTCGCCCAGTGCCGTTGATTTTTCATCTGAACTCCGATCTAAGGCGATGGTAACACGGTCCCTAGAGCACGCCTGGCGGCGCGAGGATCTGTTGCGGTGCTCAGTGCGGCAGCTTGGGAAGTTCGGCGCGCGCGAGTACTGAGCCCCACGCGTCGAGCACGTAGACATCAGTCCACTGCGCGCCCGGTTTCGGTCGGACGGAGGTGTCTGCCAAAGTGAAAGTGATGGTGGTCCGGGGCGAAGTGCAGCCGGTCAACTGCCTCGTGTCGGTGTCAGATTCCGGCAGGTACGCAGGCCGCTCGCGCGCCGCTGTTCCACGCGACGCGCTGAGAACAACTTCCACCGCGCCCGCCAGGTTCTGACATCGCATGGGCACCCGGATCTGCCATTCCTTCTCCCCGGTCTTTCGAACCGTAGGCTCTTCAGCAAACACGACCACCGGTGGATTCCCGCCCGGCGAGGCATACCACTCCGGCCACCGCCGCGCAAACTCAATGCTCGCGGCAATGTAGGCGCGGCTCAGTTCGTGGTCGCGCTCTTCCCAGCAGGGATGCATGGCGTAAATCGACCGCGTATTCGTTCCCAGGCCTCGTGCGTGCAACAGATGATGCAGCGCGGGGACAAAGTCAGGATGGTAGCCGGCATGGGCCATCATCATCAGGCCTTCCCGGTCGGCCTCCAGTTCCATCTGCCGTCCGAATCTGCCCAGATCGGCGCTGGCCTTTTCGGAGTCCTGCCAAGAGCCCGAAGGCAGACTCGGATCGCCGAGCACGATGCCAGCGCCGCCGCCGTTCTCCAGATATTTCTGGTACAGATAGCGCCGGGCCCAGTCGCGCCGTACGACGTGCGCGATCTCGTGCGACAGCAGGGCCGCCCATAATCCGCTGCTAGGGCCCGCCAGCCGCGCCAGACCGCTTTCTACATAGACCGTTCCGTCCGGGGAAGAGTACGCGTTCAGCTGATCGTCATCGACAATCCGCAACTGCCACGCAAACTTGCTGCGGGATTCCGCCAGAACCTGCTCCACCAGTCGGCTGAAAACCAGGCTGCCCGTGGCATAGCGACCCGAAGCTGCCGTGCTCTGCGCCATGAGCTGAGGCCGCAAGCGCGCAGCGGATTCCACATCGAGCTTGAACGCTGGAGGTACTTCAGGAATGTCGACAGACTGCTGACCAGTCACCGAAACCGCGCACAGCAAACCGAAACCAATCGCGAACGAACGGATCTGTTTGGCCGCGTTAGCTTCCACGGGGCTCCTCCGCGGAGATCGCTGTTAACTCTTGATTATGCTCTCTTGGCGCAGCTGTGCAACGAAAAAATGGTTATCGTCCGGGCTCAAAGCCTGGCGCAACGCGGTAGAGTGTTTCACATGAAAACGTTCGGAGCCATTCAGATTCGCTCACTTAATCAACATGACCCACCGGTCATGACGGCGGCATTCGCGAGCATCGGTTCGGTCAAACCAGAGGCAAAGTATCAGCTGTACTTGGAGCAAGAGGCGGCGGGAAGCCGCACCTGTCTGGTTGCTGACGTCGACGGGGAGTTCGCAGGTTATGTAACCATCAACCGGCGGCCCACATATCCGGGATTTGCCGAGCTGGAGATTCCTGAGATCCAAGACCTGAATGTGCTTCCCACATTTCGCAGACGTGGTATTGCAAGCCGCCTGCTGGATCTTGCAGAAGCGCAAGCTGCTCGCGATTATTTTGTCGTTGGTATCGGGGTGGGGCTGCATGCTGGGTACAACGCTGCCCAGCGACTGTATGCGTTGCGAGGCTACATTCCAGACGGCCGTGGCATTACCTACCGAGACCAGTATGTTGGGCAGTATGTCCAGGTAATGCTTGACGACGATCTTGTACTCCATCTCACAAAACAATTACGTACCGAGTGTCCGTAGCGGTTCTGTACGTGCCGAGATTTAAGGCATCATCACGTGCCGGCCGGCCGCTTGCAAAAAATGTGTAGCCGGTTCGTTGCCGCTTCAGTTTCGGGACTCCAGCTCCGCCGTGCGGAGGAAATCGAAGTTTCCTGCCGGATTCAGTTTCAAGTTCCGTACCCGCCGCGTGTGCACCAGAACGTTGTCGAGATACCACAGGTCGATGTAAGGCAAGTCCTCGGCCAGAATCCGCTGCACCTCAGCATACAGCGGCTTGCGCACCGCGGGATCGACTTCGCGCCGCGCCTGGTCAATCAGCGCATCGATCTTTGGATTGGAGTAAAAGCCGCGATTCGCCCCGTTGGGTGGAAACTTGGCCGAATGAAACGCGTATTCGAAAATGTCTGGATCCTCATTCCCCCCGATCCAGCGCAAGCCGTACATCTGAAACGCGCCGTGGGTCACATCGGAAAAAAAGGTGGCGAACTCAAAGCTGCGGATGTCGAGCGCAATCCCCACTTCGCGCAGCTGCCGCTGCATCACCGCCACCATCAACCGCGTGTTCGCATCGGTCGAGGTCTTCATCGTGATGTGAAAGCGCACGCCGTTACTCTCGGGATAACCCGCCGCATCCAGCAACTGCTTCGCTTTTTCCGGATCATGGTCGTAAACCGGAACGTCCCCGTTGTACGCCCAACTCTGCTTGGGCAAAACGCTGCTCGCCGGGGTCGCCTCGCCCCGCCACAAGTACTCGATCATCGGCCGCCGGTCAAGAGCATAAGCAATCGCCTGCCGCACTCGCGCGTCCTTCAGAATCGGGTCGCGCAAGTTGAACGCCAGATATGCCAGCCGCGTCCCCGGCCCATTCATCACCGTCAGATTGGGGTCGTGCGCCAGTACCGCGATGGTATCTGGAGTCAGGTACGCGTTGATCGCAATATCGCTGCTGCCTTTGCGCAGTTCGAGCGCCTCGGTCGTCTCGTCAGGAATGACCGTAAAACGTACCCGCGCTAGTTTCGCCTTCGCACCCCAATAGTTGTCATTGCGCTCGATGACAACCTCGCGGTCCATTTCAGCGCTGACGAACTTGAACGGGCCCGAGCCAATGGGATGCTGCGTCATCTCCTCGCCGCTGCCGTACGGCACAATCCCCATCACCGCATCGGCCAGGTTCCACAGCAAAGGTGAGTCCGGTTCCTTCAGATGAAAGATCACGGTGAAATCGTCCGGCGCATCAATGTGGTCGACAAAGCGATAATTCGCCGTCTTGGTGCTTCGAATCCTGCCTTGGAGCAGAGAATCGAGCGTCCACTTCACATCGCGGGAGGTCAGGCCACGGCCGTCATGAAATCGGACGCCATGATGAAGATGAAAAACATAGGTTCGCGGATCGGGAATCTCCCACCGCTCGGCCAGCCCGGGAACAACGTTTAGCTGATCACCGCGTGTCACCAGTCCATCAAACAACAAGGCGTCAATGCGCGCCGAGTACGCATCGAGCCCCACCCGCGGATCAAGATTCGTCGGGCTCGACTCGATAATCATGACCAGCGTATTGGGATCGGGCTTCGCTGAGCAGGCAAGAAGCGGCACGATCGCGGCGACCACGCAAAGCAGCGCGAGAACTCCGGGGCCGAATCGACATCGGACCTCAGACTGCAGACCTAGGCGGCTGAGGTCCGAAGTCCGAGGTCCGCGGTCCGAGGTCTGATCCTCACACATACGAAATCTTCCCCAGCACGGCCGCCCGTTTCGCGCCCGTCGCCGATGGCACATTCGAAGCCCTTCGATTCCATGTCTCGTAAGCCAGCACGGCAAACGCCACTGCTTCTTTCGCCTCCGAAGGCAAGCCAAACTCGTCCGAGAATCGCAACTGGATCCCAAGCGGTGCGAGGCTCTCCGCCAGCATGCCGACAAGAGTCGCATTTCTGGCGCCGCCTCCGGAGAGAATCATTTCGCGAAAAGAAGTCTTAGCAGCTGAGCTTGATTTCTGGATGACGAATCGCTGCACCGCGTCGGCGATCGACCGCGCCGTCAGGGCGGTGGCCGTCGCGACAACATCTTGTTTACGGGCGCCGCGGCATTGCCGCAAGAACTCGCCCACAAATTCCCGCCCGAATTCCTCGCGCCCGGCGGTCTTCGGAGGTTTCGCCTTGAAGAAGCCGCGCCGCAGCATCGTGTCAAGAACGGACGGCAAGACCTTTCCCGATGCGCCGATCTTCCCACCGCGATCAAACGCCCGGCCATACATAGCCTCGGTTACCGCGTCGATCACCATGTTCCCCGGTCCGGTATCGAAGGCGAACACGCGGCTCGCGTCGGCCCCCGCGGGAATCGCCGTGAGATTCGCAATGCCTCCAATATTCTGCACAATGCGTCCGATCTTCGGGTCACGGAAAAGCAGATAGTCAAGATATGGAACCAGCGGCGCCCCCTTGCCACCCGCCGCCATATCCGCAGGACGAAAATCCGAAACCACAGGCACGCCCACCCGCGCCGCAATCACGGCGGCCTCGCCCGACTGCCAGGTCGCGGCAATTCTTTGTCCCAGAAATGTCTGCGCCTCGCCCTGATGGTACAAAGTCTGCCCATGGCAGCCGACCAATTCAGCCTTCACCCGAAACTGCCGCTCCGTCGCCAGCACCGCGTCGGCGTAAAGTTCGCCCAGCAAAAAGTTAAGCCGCGACAACTCGGCCACGCTGGCCCGAGTCGCGTTCATCGCGGAAAGCACCGCGGCGCGGACCTTGGCAGGATAGGAATATTCCGCATGTCCCAAGAGTTTGATCGTGTGGAGCGGACACTCCCGTCCGCTAATGTGTGCAGTGTAAGGTGACTTCTCGCGGAAGCTCGAAGACGCGGCGGACGCCTTACGAGAGCGAGAGCGCGCCTCGCCCACTCGCACCAGCGCGACATTAATCCCATCCGCCGAGGTCCCGCTCATCACCCCGGCCACGATCATTGCCTTCGCGCTCATGATCGCGACCGCCGCTTGTCCGCCTGACGGCTGAAAGGCTCCAACCTTACTTGCTCCCCAAACTCCCACAACCTCCGCGTCAACTTCTCCACCGTGGCTCCGGACGGGCCGCGGGTACTCCTGCTCGCCAGTTTTTTCTTAAACGCCAGCACACGCCGCGTCGCCTCCGCCACACGCCGCGCAAACTTCGAATCCCGCTCCGCCGTCTTGCGCAGCGCCTCGTACGCCTGAAGAATGTATTCCTCCCGATGGCAGATCAGGCACAAATCGCCTCCCGCCCGCACAAAGTCCACCCCCGCCTCGCCGACCGGCGCAGCCGCCAGCACGCCGCCCATCTCCAGATCGTCCGATACGATCAGATTACGGTAGCCAATCTTCTTGCGCAGAATGTCGGTGATCCACACCTTCGACAGCGACGCCGGAGTTCGATCCCGCGTGACCTGCGGATACGCCGCATGCGAAATCATCACCATCGGCAATTGCCGGCGCAGCGTCCGGTAGGGAAGCAGGTCTTCCGCCCACAGCCTCTGCAACGGCTTTTCAATCACCGGCAGCTGGTGATGGCTGTCGAGTTGGCCCTCGCCGAGACCAGGAAAGTGCTTGCCGCATCCCAGCACGCGTTCATCCTGAAGCCCCGCCAAAAACTCCCTCGCGTAAGTGATCGTCTCGCGCGGATCAGCCGCCACCGCTCGCGTCCCCATGACGCTTCGTGACGCCTCGAATGCCAGATCGAGCACCGGCGCGAAATCGACGTTAAATCCCAGCGCGCGGCAGTTTGCGCCGATGATTTCCCCGTGCCTGCGAAACAGCTTGCGATCGCCAGTCACGAATACATCCGCCGCCGAAGGCGCGGCCCCAAGCACATCGCGAAACCGGTCCACCGTCCCGCCCTCCAGATCAACGCAGGCGAACAGCGGCGTGGCCACGCACTTCTGACTATCGCGGAGCAACCGCCAGGTCTGTTCCGGATTCTTGATATTCCGCGCGAAAAGAATCACCCCAGCCGGCTGCAGCCGCTTAAGCAGGGAACTGACCTGCGGCGTAATCTCTGCGCCGTCAAAGCCCACGATCAGCAGTTGTCCAATCTCGTCAATACTCCGAGCCTTGCGTCGGTCCATCATTTTCCAGGAAGGAATTTCCTCTGTGCCCCTCTGTGTCCCCTGTGGTTAGATTTCTTTCTTCAACTCCGCCAGCAAATTCAAAGCTTCTAACGGAGTAATCCGGTTCAAATCCACTTCCCGCAGCTTCTCCAGCACAGGCTGCGACAGCGGCGTAAAAATCGTCAACTGCGTGGGCGGAGGAGTCGCCCCCGGAGAAAGATGTGCCGTCGCCTGCGCTTCCGCAAATTCGTGTTCCGCCAGCACCTCCCGCGCCCGCACCACGACTTCGTTCGGCAGTCCCGCCAACTTCGCCACTTCGATGCCGTAACTGCGATCCGCCGCCCCTGGCTCGACTTTCCGCAAGAACACAATCCCGCCACCCGTCTCCTTCACCGACACGTGATAATTCTTCACGCCCGACAATTGCTCGGCGAGTTCGGTTAACTCAAAATAGTGCGTGGCAAACAAAGTCTTCGCCCGGACTCGCGCGTGGAGATATTCCACCGCAGCCCATGCAATCGCCAACCCGTCATAGGTGGAAGTGCCGCGGCCTACCTCATCTAATAAAATGAGCGACCGCGCTGTCGCCGTGTGCAGGATCGCCGCCGTCTCCGTCATCTCCACCATGAAGGTCGATCGTCCGCGTGCCAGATTGTCGCTCGCCCCAATGCGCGTGAACACACGATCCACCACGCTCAGCCGCGCCGACCGTGCGGGTACGAACGATCCCATTTGCGCCAGAATTACGATCAGCGCCGTCTGCCGGAGGTAAGTCGATTTCCCGCCCATATTCGGCCCGGTCAGCAGCATAATGTTGTGCGTGGTGCCATTCAAATAAAGATCGTTCGGGACGAAGCGCTCGCTGCCTCCCGCCATTTCCTGCTGCTCGATCACAGGATGCCGGCCTTCGATAATCTCCAACTCGGCCGCGTCGGCAGACTCCACGAAAGCCGGACGGCAATAATTGCGCAGTGCCGCGATGTGCGCCAGGGACCCGAGCACATCCACCTCCGCCAGCGCCAGCGCAGTCTGCCGGATCCGCTTAGCCTCCGCCGCGATCTCCGTCCGCAACTCCGTAAACAGCCCCCGCTCGATCTCGACAATTTTTTCCTGCGCGTCAAGAATCTTGATCTCGTACTCTTTCAACTCAGGCGTGCTGAACCGCTCCGCACCAACCAGCGTCTGCTTCCGTTCATAATCCTGCGGAACCAGGTGCAGGTTCGGTTTCGAGACCTCAATGTAATAGCCGAAGACGGAATTGAACTTTACCTTCAGCGAGGAAATCCCGGTGCGCCCCCGCTCCCGCTGCTCAATCTGCGCCAGCACCTGCTTGCTGTTGCGCGAGAGTTCCCGCAATTCGTCAAGGTCGCGATCCACGCCCGCTGCAACCACTCCGCCCTCGGCAAAACTCAAAGGCGGTTCCGAAACGATGGTGTGCTCAATTCGTTCCCGCACGTCGCCCAGTTCGTCGAGCGAGCCATGCAGAGTCTTCAGTCGCTCAGCCGCGAGCCGGCCTACCGCCGCTCTGACCGCCGGAATCTTTCCCAGCGACGCGGCCAGCGCCAGCAGGTCCCGGGGATTCGCTGTCTCCAGCGTCACCCGGCTCAACAGCCTTTCGAGATCCAGCACGCCATCGAGAGCCCGCCGCAACTCCTCCCGCGCGATGCTCTCTTTCACTCCCGCTTCCACGGCGTCGAGCCTCGCATGGATCTCGCTCAAATCGAGCGACGGCCGCAACAGCCAGGCCCGCAGAAGCCGCTTGCCCATGGGCGTGACCGCGGCATCCATCGACCGGAATAACGTAACGCCCGCATCCGTGCCCGCAAACAGCGGCTCAATCAATTCCAGATTACGAACCGTCACCGCATCCAGCACCAGACAACTCTGCCGCTCGTACCACCCGATGCGGTCGACATGATCCAGCGACCCCCGCTGCGTCGACCGCACGTAATACAGAATCGCGCCCGCGGCTGCCGCAGCCGCCGTCCGCCCCGCCAGCCCAAATCCCTCCAGCGACAAAACGCCAAAATGATTCTCCAGCAGCGGCAGCGCATGATCCGGCGCAAAAATCCAGTCATCGAGCGGAGTCTCGGTGCAGGTTCCGGTGGCTGTCCTCAGAGAAGAACCATGTGGGGACGGCCGCCCTCGGCTGTCCGGCCGAGCAAAGCTCGGCTGCTCTTTGCTGGGAGCGACCGCACTCTCAAACAACGGCGCCGCCGATCCATACAGCAATTCCTTCGGCCGCAACTGCTCCAACTCCTCCTGCACCCGCCGCATCGCGCCCTCGCCCGAAAATTCCGTAGCCCGGAATTCCCCCGTCGACAAGTCGAGCGCGGCGAATCCCACTCGATTTTCTCCCGTGCGATCGGTCACCTGCGCCAGCGCCGCCAGGAAATTATTCTCATCTGACCCCAACGACGAATCCGCCGCCGTCCCCGGCGTCATCACGCGGGTCACTTCCCGCCGAACAAGTTTCTTCGCCTGGCTTGGGGTTTCCATTTGCTCGCAGATTGCCACCTTAAAGCCCTTGCGAATCAGCTTCCCGATATATCCCTCCGCCGCGTGATAAGGCACGCCGCACATGGGCACTGCGATTCCTTTTTCTTTATTCCGCGAGGTCAGGGTGATCTGCAGTTCTTTCGCCGCCACGATCGCATCGTCAAAGAAAAGCTCGTAGAAATCGCCCAGGCGAAAAAACAAGAGCGCGGTAGGATGTTCTTTTTTGACCGCGGCATACTGCCGCATCAGCGGAGTGGACGGCTCGGTCATCTTCCTCGTCGGATCAACTCGTCGGATCAGCTCGTCGCATCAGGCAGGGCTTCGGCGGATTATAACAAAGCGCGCCGCTTCGTCTCCTGCGGCATTTCTCATGCGTCCTCGGAAAATTACCGCAAGACCTCGAGGTTGACGCCGGTTCTCTCCCAGTGTTCTCCTTTTCCTATGGAACTCCGCAAGGATCCCATTACCCGCTCCTGGGTCATGACCGGCGACGATCCTGAAACCGGACCGCGCGCCGAATCCGCCTGCCGTTTTTGCGAAGAATCTCAACCGTCACTGCAAGTCATCGCGAAATCCCCGAACGCGCCCGGCACTCCCTGGTCCGCGCGTTCCGTCGTGCATCCCAATCCGCTCTACCGCATCGAAGGCGAACCCGACCGCCGCGGCGATGGCATTTATGACCGCATGCACTCCCTCGGTGCCCATGAAGTGCTGGTCGAAAACCCGCGCCACGACCGGCATCTGTGGTGCGCCACCGACGATGAGATCGGGCATTTCCTTCGCCTCGCCGCCGAGCGCATTCTCGACCTCAAGCGCGATCCCCGCATCAAGTACGTCAGCCTGTTCAAGGATTACGGCAAGAACGCCGGGCAGGAATTCAGCCATCCCACGTCGCAGATCACCGCCACCATGTTCGTCCCGCGCCGCGTGCTCTACGAACTGCGCGCCGGACGCGAGTATTTCGTCAGCAAGGAACGCTGTGTGTTCTGTGACATCATCCAGCAGGAGGAGCGGCAGGCCCAGCGCGTCCTCGAAGCCCGCGGCGACTACCTTGCGCTTTGTCCCTACGCCCCGCGCGTCCCGTACGAAACCTGGATTCTGCCCCGCTACCACGACTCGTCATTCGAACGCGCTGGATTGAATCGTCCGGGCCTGCGAATGAACCTGGCCGCCCTTCTACGCCGCACCCTGCAGCGCGTGCGTTCCGTCACCGAGGATTTTCATCTCGTGCTGCACACCTCGCCCAGCAGCATCCATCCGTCGAAGAATCTCGGCTACTGGAAAACGATCGACGACGACTACCACTGGCACATCGAAATTCTTCCGGTAGTGCAGTCCAAGGCGCGCTCCTACACATTTAAAGAGGTGTACTATTCCCCCGTCAGCTCCGAGACGGCCGTCAAGCAACTCCGCGAAGCAAGAATCGACGGCTGACAATTGGAATGAGAGTGCTCATGATGAGAGTGCTCATGCTGGGGCAGGTTTATGTAGGGACGGGCGCCTTCGCCCCTCCGCCGGGCAAAGTCTGGCAGGGGTTTGCCTGCACTGAGACGACATCATGGCCAACACCATGACCGCCAAAGTCACCGGCCTGATCCCCATGGCCTTTGCCGCCGACCTGCAGCGCTCCGTCGACTTCTACAAACTGCTCGGCACGGAAGTCCGCGGCAGCCTGCGGAATTCCTCCGGAGAACTGCAATGGGTCGACCTAGTCTGCGAGCAAGCCCAATTGATGTTCTCTCGCGCCTCCCACCCCGTCATCCCCAGCCAGCAAGCCGTATTGTTTTACCTCTACTCGCCCGACCTGATCGCCCTGCGCGAGCATCTCCTGGCGAGCGGCGTGAAAGTCTCGCCGATCACTTATCCCGACTACATGCCCAAAGGCGAGATTCGCGTGGAAGATCCCGACGGCTACGTGCTGCTCATCGGCCAGGCGGGCTAGAACTTGATGGCAACGATCGTACAAGTTTGGAATTGGCCGACCTGGGTCACTGAGCGAGATGGCGATTTATCGCCAGTCATAGTAAATGTCAGGAAACTGGTTTAGGCAATCGAGTGACCCTGAGCGGTGGATTGTGACGTTTGTCCTTCCTGCAAAGTTCTTTACAACGGGTCGTACCTTCAGTCCATGTGTTCCTGATTCTGGCCCGCGTTGCGCCCATAAAGCGTAGAGGCAAAAAGTGGATCTGACTGGAACTTCCACGGGTCGATTAAGTGCAGCATTTTGGGATGAACTATCTGAAGAATGATCCGCGAAAAGACGCCCCCGTGGACGCCGACCTTGGCGCCGACGGAATACTTTGGCATCATTTTCAGGAGCCACTCGCGTCTGTCTTTTTCGAGGCCAATTCTTCGCTTTACAACCTTGACAACGCTCCGAACGGTGATCGCCATATCCTTAACTCCCGATAGGATTGGCACACCCTCAGTGACGTAAGATTCTACTTCCTGATTCAGCGAAGCTCTCTCTCTAGCGGGGACGTTCAGGTGCTTTTCAAGGTCTTGAGATTTCAACCGGTGCTTGCGCGGCGCGAGCAATGCGGGGAGACTCAGTGGGTTGCTTCCGGAAAACCATCACGATCGTCGTGCCGAAACGGCCCAGTGGGCGCGTGATTGTAGCACGCATGAGAAGAAGTTCGAAGAATGCTGCTGGTGCAAAGAAACGAGTGTAGGGCGTTGAGTGAGTCAAAAAGCGCACGAACTCGGGCTGGAGGTTCACAGACTGGCCAAGCTTTCGGAGTGCGCGCGTATTATTGGCACGATAGTAAGTCGGATAAATGTCGTCTAGGGCGCGGTTGTCTTGTACCAGTTTGAGGGTCACGGATCGCGGCAGGAGCTTCTTCGCGAGGATATTCGCGAAAACGAGGTAATTCTGGGTGTTCGGAGTGTGCACCATAAGAGTGCCTCCAGTGGCCAGAACGCGGGACATCTCCCGAAAAGTTGTTAACGGGTCAGGCAGATGCTCAACCACCATGTTGCAGGTGATCAGATCGAAGCTGGCGTCGGAAAAGGGGAGCGAGTCCAGTGATGCGCAGATACGCCGGGAGATATTGACGTGCTTCCGCAAGTGGGGGATATCAAGATCGACGCCAACGACGATCCCGGCAAGATTGAGCAGTTCGTTTTCGAGCTGCTCGAGGTCCTTACGCAGCAGATGCCAGCCACAACCCGCGTCCATCCAGCGGACAGGATGAGTCAGATAGTCCCTGATCGTTTCACCCCAGATTTCCTGGTTCCGCCGGAGACGAGGCACGATTCGGCTCTGTAACCGCCAGGTAATCTTGCGACCGAGCCACTCATCCCATAGAGACTTCGGCATGGTGAGCACCTCCGGTCCCGCCGAATGCTTGAGTCGATCTCAGCTCGTTTGCTGAGGCCATGTTCGGTACTTCAACCGCAAGTATCCTTCTTCCAAGGAATAGAAGATATATCTCAGCGCGGCCTAACTCCGAAAGATGGGCCGGATTCCATAACGATGCCGAGCGCCAACAGACCGAGCGCGTGAGGGGTATGCTGTCGCCGCGCTCAATACAGTTTCAGCCACGCAACAAGCGTAAGTATAAGAGGTCCGCACCTGAGCATCTATAGGACGAATCGCCCGGCCATCTTTGGGCAGCCTCACTTCGTATTATGCTCTCGCTCAACTGTCGAGAACAGCCACGCGCTCAAAACCCGACCAAGCCTGTTCTAGCCTCTTGGTATGCCCCTCCAGCACGGGCTGCTACAATCCCTGCCGTCAGGAGACCCGTCCCGTGAAACTCGTGCTCTGTTGCGTACTCTTCCTCGCCACCTGCCTTGCCCAGACCGCTGCACCCTCCGCCGGGAAGCAAAAAGTCCTCTGGCAAAAACTCGAATCCCATATTCAAGACGTCGACGCCAAACTCGACGGCGTCATGGGCGTTGCCATCGAAGACCTCACTACCGGCGACCACATCTTCCTCCACGAAGACGAAGTCTTCGCCCAGGCCAGCTCCATCAAAATCACCGTCCTCGCCAATCTGTACTTGCAGGCGCAGCAAGGCAAGCTCAAGCTCACCGATCTGTACACGGTGCAATCCTCCGATCTCGTTCCTGACAGCGACATCATGAACGGCCTCACGCCCGGCGTCACGCGCCTCACCCTGCGCGATCTGGCGACCATGATGGTCGCCGTCAGCGACAATTCTGCCGCCAATGTGCTTATCGACCGCGTCGGCATGCCAAACGTGAACGCCATGCTCGACTCGCTCGGCCTGACTCACACCCGCCTGCGCCGCAAAATGATGGACCTCCAGGCCGCCAAGGAGGGACGCGAAAACATCTCCACCCCGCGCGAAATGATGACCCTGCTCGACGCCCTCTACCACGGCAAGCTTCTGAACAAAGAGTCGACCGCCGACTTCTTTACCATGCTCAGCACCAACAAAGATTCCTTCATCCCCCGCGACCTACCCGCCGACCTCAAGATCGCCAACAAGGAGGGCGAACTGGAAGCCGTCCGCACCGACTCCGGCATCGTGTTCGTGGAGGGCCGTCCCTACGTGATCTGCGTCATGACGTCATTTCTGCGCAATGAACGCGATGGGGAAGAGGCCATCACCAAAGTCTCGCTCGAGGCCTGGCGCATGTTCGACCGCCTCAGCCGCGCCACCGAATACGGAAGAGTCGTCTCCCGCGGAAACGGCACGCGCTAACCAGGATCGCACCTCCCGAGCTTCGAGATGGACCGTCGAATTCGCCAGCGAAACACTGGGTTTCGAGCGCGCCCGTCTACCCGGCGTTCAGACAACTGCAAAAGAATGCACACATGTTGTTCGGTAATCGAAAAAAATTCTGCAATCCGTTGTCATACGGTCCAAGACGCGCTAACATTGCCGCCATTTGTTAGCGCTGTTATGTTGCTGCGTCTCTCAGGTCGCAGGCAGCGCACCGTAAATCTGGATCTCAGCCCGCAACCGGGAGTTCCAGTTGCGACTTCCTATGACAATCAACTCAGCCTGAGTGCCTACGAGAAAAGGGATCACCGCAGATCGCCCCGACTCCTCCGCACAGGCTCTTTCTACCTATTTCCCAGGAGGCAGTAATGAATTTGAACACCGAAGCGCACTTCGCACCGAGTTTCCGCCCGCGGAAACTCTGGCTCTCAGTCTTGCTTGTCACCCTCATCGCCACCGCTCTACCAGTTCTCGCAGCCAGCGGACAGTTCATCCCCCACAACACTCCTCGCTATGTATCCACCGCCAAGAACCTCGGGACGGAGAATCCGTCGAAAACCATCGAAGTCAGTGTGTGGCTGAATCCGCACAATCGCGGCCAGATGGATGAACTCGCCCGGCAACTCTACGATCCCACCTCTCCCAAATACCGTCACTTCCTGAAGCGTTGGCAGATTGCCTCGCGTTTCGCTCCTACGCCCGAGGAAGCGAAAACGGTTCGCGAATTCCTTGAAGCGCGCAACCTGAAGCTGGTCAAGATTGGTCCCAGCAATTTCTTCGTTCGCGTCCGCGGCACGGTCGGCGACGTAGAGTCGGCCTTTCACGTCGTGCTGAACAACTATCAGGTTCGCGGCAAAGTCGTCCGCGCCAACGACCGCGCTCCCTTCGTAGAAGGACCCGCCGCCGTGCTGGTGCATTCGATTTCCGGACTGGACAGCGGTGAGTACGAGCATCCGCTGATGGCCCGGGGAAGCCTCCCCGGTCCGAAGACAGGAGGCGCAGGCCTCCACACGTCCAGTGTGGCACATTCGTCTAGTGCGGCGCTGCCTGATCCGTTCTTCACCACCAACTGCTTTAACGGCACTGAGACGGATGTATTTTCCAACAACGCCAACGGTTCACTTCCCATCGCCACCTACAAGGGCAACGTCCTGAACCTGGAAAGCCTGACCACGGCGGGTTGCGCTTACACTCCACCGCCCATTCAAGCCGCTTACAATCTCACCGGCCTTTACGCCGCGGGTCACGACGGCACCGGCCAAACCATCGGGATCATCGATTGGTGCGGCTCGCTGACCATCCAGAGCGACGCCAACGCGTTCTCGGCGGCGTTCGGGTTGCCCGCGCTGACCAACTCCAACTTCGCTATCAGCTATATCCCCGCGCCCAGTCTCTGCGAGGCCACGGACCAGGTAGAAATAAACATCGACGTCGAGTGGGCGCACGCCGTTGCCCCTGGCGCCAACATCAACCTCATCGTTCCGCCCTCTGCGAGCTTCCTTGATGTGGACGACGCGGAGTTCACCGCCGTCACTTACGGGCTGGCCAATGTCATCTCCGGCAGCTATGGCTCGCCAGAGTCCTTCACCCCAGAGAACATCCTGGATACTGAGAACCTGATTGCCGAAATCGCCTCTATCGCGGGAATCTCCACCAACTTCTCTTCCGGAGACAGCGGCGACTACAGCTTCGACTTTATCCCTCCAACCGTCAGCGCTCCTGCGGATTCGCCCTGGGCGACGGCCGTCGGCGGCATCACTCTGGCGCTGAATCCCGACAACTCGATCGCATGGCAAGCCGGGTGGGGAAACAATCAAACCCTGCTGGCCGAGACCGGTTTCGTAGCCGATCCGCCTTCTAATGACGCCTTCGGCTTCATTGGCGGTTCCGGCGGCGGTGCCAGCAACTGCGCCAGCCAGAGCGTCGATCCCACGACCGGCGTTATAACCTGCCTCGCCGGCTTTCCCAAGCCGTCCTACCAGAAAAAGCTGCCCGGAAAGTATCGTCAACTGCCCGACGTTTCATGGCTGGCTGATCCCTACACCGGAGTGGCGATTCTCATCAGTGTTCCGGGCAATGTTCCGGAACAGGTGTGGCAAGTCTGGGGAGGAACCAGCGTGGCTGCCCCCATGTTCTCCGGATTGTGGGCGATTGCCAACCAGGAAGCCGGCGCTCCTCTCGGCAACGCTGCTCCCTACATGTATTCGCTACCTGCGGGCACCGTCTATGACATCGTTCCCGTTAGCTCGAAGAACAACGTCAAAGGGTCCATTGTGGATAGCAACGGAACCACCGCCTACACCCCCGCTGCGATCATGGGCGGCGACTCGGCGGGGGCTTTCGTCAGCGCGATCTGGGACTACGCTTTCCTGCAAGACACCGCGCTGGTGATTTCCTTCGGCACCGACTGTTCGCAGGCGAACGGCTTCGGTTTCATCACGCAATGCAACTCGCCCACCGCCCTCCACACCAAGGTGGGCTGGGACAACGTAACCGGTGTAGGAGTTCCGAACGCGAAGGCGTTCGCCGATTCCTTCGCCCCACCCCCGCCGCCGCCCGCGAACTAACCAAGCGGCAGCGCAGCGAACCTAGGCCTCCGCCACACTTCGTGCGGCGGAGGCTCTTTCATGTAGAGCTTGTTTATGTGGAGCGGACACTCCTGTCCGCTGCCTTTGATTTTGAACTTGCTTTTGCTTTTGAATTTGCATTTTGCTTTTGACGCTGCTGCTGATCCCGCCCCCCTATTTCGCCCCACTCGCCCGCGTCACGGAAAGCTGTTGCCGCATGAATTGCTGTACCGCTTTCGCCTCCATCGGCTGCGAGAAGTAGTAGCCTTGCCCGAACTCGCATCCCAGTTCGAGCAGGCGCTCCAATTGCCGGGCCGTCTCAATGCCTTCCGCAATGGCTTTCAGATTCATCTTGTGCGCCATGGTCGTGATCAGCTCCACAATATCGGAGGCTGCGCGGTCGCTCTGCATCTCCCGCACCAGCGATCGATCGATCTTCAGCGCATCCACCGGGAACTGCCGTAATCCCAGCAGCGAAGTCGTTCCCGTGCCGAAATTATCGAGAATCATTCCAATTCCCATGTGCTTCAGGTGAGCGAGAACACTGATCGTAAGCTTGGGGTCCGCTGCCGCTACGCTCTCCGTCATTTCCAGTTGCAGCCGCGACGGGTTCACGCCCGTCTCCCGCAGTGCGTCCTGAATATCGTTCACCAGCCGGGCATCGGCAAACTGCCGCGCCGATACGTTCACGGTGATATTCATGGGCTGGTCGGAGAAGCGGTTGGCCTCCCACTCACGCAATTGTTTGCAGGCCTGCAGGATCAGCCAGTGTCCGATCGAGACCAGGATCCCGGTATCTTCTGCCGCCTCGATAAACCGGTAGGGCGAGATCAGTCCTTGCGTGGGATGGTCCCACCGCAGCAGCGCCTCCAGACTCGCAATCCGCCGCGTGGCCAGTTCCACCACCGGCTGGTAATAGATGCGGAACTGGCGCTCGGTCAGGGCCGTCCGCAAATCCGCCTCCAGCCGCAGTCGGCCCACGGCCTGGGTGTGCATCGCTTCGTCAAAAACTTCGCAGCGCGATCCGCCGAGCGCCTTCGCCCGTCGCATGGCCACATCGGCGTCCTTCAACCCATCCTCGGGCTGCTCGTGCGCTGGCGTGCTGAGCGCAATGCCAACACTCACCGCAACCCGTACCTCGCGAGAGTTGACCGGAAAAGGTTCCGCCGCCGCGGCCTGGATGCTCTTGGCCACGCGCAGCCCATCGCTGGGATCGCTCACTCCATCCAGCAAAATCGTGAACTCATCTCCGCCCAGCCGGAACAGCACAACCTCTGCCGAGCCCCGGCCGCCCTCGCGGCGTGCCAGGGTGTCGTCTTGTTGCAACTGCTTGGCCAGCCTCCGTGCGATTTCCAGCAGGACCTGATCGCCGGCGGTCGCCCCCATGCTTTCGTTAAAGACCTTGAAGTGATCTACGTTTGCCAACAGCAGTGCATAAGGACGTCCCCCGTCCCGCCGCGAACGCAAAAACGAACTGTGCAGCCGGTCCAGAAACAGCCGGCGGTTGGGCAGCCCCGTCAGCGGATCGTGAAACAGGTTGTGCTCCAGTTCCTGCTCCGCCCGCTTGCGCTGGGTGATGTCGCGATTCACAATCACCAGCTTCGCCACTTCGCCCTTGGCATCGCGGACCGCGCTCGCGATCGACTCCAGCACCCGCCAGGAGCCGTCCTTGTGCTTAATCCGGTACTCCAGCCGTTTCCCGACTCCAGTCTCCCGCGCCTCTCGCGCCGCCTCGAGAACCTTGAAGCGATCGTCCGTATGAATCTGCTCGAACGCCGAAGTCTCTCCCAGTTCCGCGGATGAGTATCCCAGAATTCTCTTGTACGCCGGACTGTTGTACAGCCGCCGTCCCTTCACATCCACCACGGCAATCATGTCGGCGGCGTTCTCAGTCACAATCTGAAATAATTCTTCATTTTTCCGGGACTCCCGGTGGATCTGGTATATCCGCACTTGCTGGTAGATCACCAGCACGGCCAGCGCGCCCAGCGGAACCCAAAACCATTGCAACAGCATGCACAGGTCTCCTGGGGAATCTATCGGCGGGAATTAGCCGGACCTTAAACCTTGCGTCCAAAGTGCCGAGATTTCATCTACTTTGGACATGGAAACCCTGACGGAATTCAACCTGGCCGAGGCCATCGCCATTCTTACCCGCACTCCCGCAACCCTGAATGCGCTGCTCCGCGGCCTACCCGACCTCTGGGTGCTCCACAACGAAGGCAGCAGTGACGGAGGCGGCAACAACGAAGAAAAGAATACCTGGAGCGCCTTCGACATCGTCGGCCACCTGATCGTCGGTGACCGCACCGACTGGATGCCGCGCGCGCGGATCATCCTCGAGAACGGCGAAGCGCGGCCCTTCGATCCCTTTGACCGCTTCGCGCAGGAGAAAGAAAGTCAGGGCAAATCGCTGGAACAACTGCTGGACGAGTTCGCCCGCGTGCGCAGCGAAAATGTAGCGGCGCTGCAGGCGCTGAATCTGCAGCCGGAAGACTTAGCGCGGCGAGGCCGGCATCCTGCGCTGGGAGTGGTGACGCTCTCGCAACTTCTCGCGACCTGGGCGGTTCACGACCTCACGCATCTCCATCAACTCTCCCGCGTGATGGCTCACCAATATCGTGACGCGGTCGGCCCGTGGAGCGCATATCTGGGCGTGCTGCATTGTGCGGGTCATAGTGCGTAGGCGACCAAGTAGTTTGCTGAAAAATTCGCTTTTGGGTGGCGCAGCGCTTTGAGCGCTGCGATAAAGCGCTTCTTATCTGTAAGGGCTTTTTAGCCCCTGAGGCGGGGCGAACCGAGTTTTTCAGCAAACTGCTAGGCCCGGGCCACGGCGGCGAAGGTCGGATGCGCGGGCGCTTCCGCGACCGGTAATTTGATGGTTACCCGCGCGCCGTGCGGCTTCACGTTTTCGATTTCCAAATCTCCGCCACGCTTCTTGACGATCCCGTAGCACACGCTCAACCCTAGTCCCGTGCCTTTGCCTGCGGGCTTCGTCGTATAGAAAGGATCCAGAGCGCGGTTCAGATTGCCAAATCCGGGACCCGTATCCTCGACTTCAATCACTGCCCGTAGACCGCTCTGGTAGGCGCGAATGCTGATCTGCTTCTCGCCCGTCATCCCCTCCAGAGCATCGCTGGAATTGTTGAACAGGTTGAGGAGAATCTGTTTGATTTCGTCCTCGCTGACTGCCAAAAAGGGCAAGTCCGGTGCGATGTCGAGCTCCACTCGAACGTTGCGGCTGCGCGTGTAGTATTCCCGCAGGGTCAGCACCTGCTGCACGACTGGATAAAGCTGTACCGCCTGACTCTCACGCCCGCTCTGCCGCGAGAACCGCAGCAGGTTGTCGGTAATCCGGTTCATCCGGCGCGCTTCACTCACCAGCTTCGCCAGTTGATCCCGAGCCTGGGGCGCTGCGAGGGCATCGTTAAACAGTTCGCCTAACAGTTCTCCGTATCCCATGATCGCGGTCAGCGGATTGTTCAGCTCATGCGCCACTCCCGCCAGCAACTGCCCCACCGCAGCCAGCTTTTCGGAACAGACCAGTTGTGCGTGCAGGGACTGCAGTTCGACAGCTAATGCAATGTCGGTTGCGAGCTTTTCGATGTGCGACAATTCGAGCGCATGGATGGTCCTCGTGTCCCTTGGCGCAGCCAATTGGATGCAGCCCAGATACGCGCCTCCCTCCGAACACAGCGGAATGAGCAGCTCTTCGCCGTTCCTCCAGGGCGCATTCGGGTTCTCGCGCAGGGCAAACAGAATTGCTTCCTGTTCCCGCAGTGCGTAAGAGTTTTTCCCCATGAGCCGCGCCTCGGTGCACAGGCTCTTAATGTGATCGAGCGTCCAGCCTTGCGTTTGCGCCTGCAGGCTGCGCAAAGACTCTGCCGGCAGTCCACCGGAGCCGGCCACGCGTAACCTGCCATCGGCATCCTCGAGCTGCACCACCGCTAAACTGAAAGTGCTGACCTCGGTGATCGCCGCAGCGATGGCCGGGCAAATGGTGTCCAACTCTGCGCCGCTCAGCAGACGGGAAGTGATTGCCGAGAAGCGTTCCAACCGGCGGTCGAGCCGGTCGGCCTTGTGTTGCAGGCCCGTGATCGATTCGGACTTATCCTCGACGACCGCCAGAATCATTCCAAACGCGACGAAGATCTGGGGAGCATTCCACAAAGCGCCGGGAATAATCGTGTTCGGAGCGAGTCGATCGATCAACAATCGGATCGGAAACGCCGCGCCCCAGCTGACGAATCCCGCCGCGATGGTCAGCATTGCCGGCGACACGCGCCGCTGGTTCCGGTAAGTGAACACTCCCGCTAAACCAAACCCGATCGCAAGCAGCGCAATCGTCCCTTCCAGAAACGAGCCGCGAACCGCGCCACCCATCGCCCACGCCAACGCCAGCGCGCACGGGAACGTTGCAACCGCCGAGTCGAACGAAATCTTCCGGCTCACCTTGAGGAAGACGCACGCCGCACCGCCCAAGCAGGCTGCCAGGAATAAGATGTAAGGCCATCGCGCCTGCACGCCAAAGCAAGTGCAGAGCACGTACGCCACGGACGGCACACCCAGCACTAGCCAGAGTAGAGTCCGCTTCGCGTAGTCTTCCGCCACCGAGGAGACTGACACCAGAAAGGTGACCACCGCGGCTTGCAGCGATCCGGCATCGACGGCCAGCAGGAGGGAATCGGCCGGGCCGTGACCGGGCTCCAGCAATTGCGCCAGAAAATGCGTGAACACCAGCGTCCAGCCCACCGTCCAGAGTGTCAGACGTCCGCTGCGCGCGTGACGCTTCAGACACACAAACACGATGACCAGCACACCGGTGATCAGAAATGTCGGAATCTTTTCGAGAACACCCATCAAGAATGCATCGGGGGGAGAAAGATAATCTCAGCCGTTACCAACAGTAACCAACCGAAAGTCACAGCGCAACGCCAGAACGTGCCATCGGCATGGCACCAAAGTTAGGGCAGCCTGCACGCCGGTGCCATGAAGTCGCGTCATCACACTCCTTGCGACAGATCGTGCGCTCCAGCCTTCCTCAGTCAACGGACGACAAACGCCCACCGCTCGGCCCATAATGTTCCTATGGCTCCGAATCCGCCGCCCGTCCGCCGCCTCAAGACCTACACCGGATCGCAGGGATACGTCTACCAGTACTATTTCGTCGGCAAGCGTCCCGCGCTGCCCGACGATCCCGAGGCGCCCGCCACCGAATTTGTCTTCGACGTCACGTCCGACCGCAAACTGACCTACGCCGTGAGTATCTTTCTCCCCGACAGCGCGCGCGCTGCCTGGAGCCAAATCCACGGGCGTCCCCTGAACGATGCCGAGCAATACGCCGCCGTCAAGCTCCGCCTCTTCCGCGCCTTCGATGAACTCGAGGACCTAAAGACCCACGGCCGCCGCCTCACCATCGACGCGGGCCTGCTGGAAGAAGCACTGAGCAGCTTAGGCGTGGAATAAGCATGAATTGGTTATTCAGAAAGTGATCACAAAGGCGTCATCCCGAGCGTAGCCGCTCTTCAGGCGGAGCGAGGGATCTCGCGCGGATCGGCGCTCTCTTGTTTCGCCGCCGCCCGAAGACATATAAATGCAGCCGGACTTCTCACGATGAAAAAACTAAATTACGCATTCCTCCTCTCGATCCTGATCGCGCTCGCCCTGTCCACCTGCCCCGCCTTCCCCCAAACCCCGCGCTGGTCCGAGCAAAAGGCGAACGACTGGTACGCCCACCAGCCCTGGCTCGTCGGCAGCAACTACATCCCGAAATCGGCGATCAACGAACTGGAAATGTGGCAGGAGGCCACCTTCGACCCCAGTCAGATCGACCGCGAACTCGGCTGGGCCGAAGGTCTCGGCATGAACACCATGCGCGTCTTTCTCCACGATCTGCTGTGGCAACAGGATGAACTCGGATTTCGCAAGAGAATTGATCAGTTCCTGACCATCGCGTCGCGCCATCACATCCGCCCGCTGTTCGTGCTGTTCGATTCCTGCTGGGACCCGCTGCCGCGCGTCGGACCGCAGCATCCCCCGGTTCCAGGCGTCCATAACTCCGGCTGGGTCCAAAGCCCCGGGGCCAACGTGCTGGTCGATCCATCTCAGTATCCGCGGCTCAAAGAATACGTCCAGGGAGTGGTCAGAGCCTTCGCCAAAGATGACCGCATCCTCGGCTGGGACGTCTGGAACGAGCCCGGCTCCTACGGCGGCGGGGACTACGCAAAATCAGAATTGAAATATGCCGACAAGATCGCCCGCGTGACACAGTTGTTGCCGCAAGCGTTTGCGTGGGCGCGCGAGGCGAATCCTTCGCAGCCCCTGACCAGCGGAGTCTGGGACATCGACTCATCGAAGGACGAGAGCGCGGTCGAAGAGATCCAGAAGATTCAGCTGCGCGAGTCCGACATCATCACGTTTCACAATTACAGCTGGCCCGAGGATTTCAAAAATGAAATCGCGTGGCTGCGTCGCTTCCATCGCCCCGTGATCTGCACCGAATACATGGCGCGCTCCGTCGGCAGCACCTTCGATACCATCCTCCCCATCGCTAAGCAAGAGCACGTCGGCGCTATTAACTGGGGATTCGTCGCCGGTAAAACCCAAACCTACTACCCGTGGGAGTCCTGGGAGCATCCCTATGTCAAGAATCAGCCACCAGTATGGTTTCACGAAGTGCTGCGCTCCGACGGAACCCCGTACCGGCAAGCCGAAGTGGATCTAATCCGGCAACTCACCGGCAAGCCGTAGGCGCCAGCAAAAGCGTGAACCACAGAGGACACAGAGGCGCACCGAGGAAGCCCACTGTATACCTCTGTGCCCTCTGTGGTTAAAGGTTTTTCCGGGTGCCCCATTTCTCGCGCGTTCCTTGCGCGAGAAGTGGGTTTTTGATTTTCGTTTCCCCAGTCGTCGCCGCTCAGATTTACAATCACGGGTGTTATGAAAAACTTCGGCGTGATCCTGCTCATCCTCCTCGTTGTCGTGATGGTTGCCGTTTTCCTTCTGACCGCTAAGAAGTCGGCAGGCCCGGTCGCGTCGTCAAGTATGGGATCGTCGAGCGCTGAGTCGCCGAACGAAGGATCGTCTACGAAGTCCCCGGACGCCGTGCAACTAAAACTGCAGGAATATTCCGGAGCCGCAGCAACGAATTGTGGGCGCCTCAGCGTGCAGGCAACCGCCGACCAGTCGAAGACAGCCGCCGATTGCGCCATGCAAGCGAATCAAAGCAAGCACCCGTTCTACGTCGCCTACGACATGCCCGGCATGGCCGTCGGAGTCGCCGGCAACGCGGACGGCAAACTCTTCACCGTCCAATCGCAAGGCACCGGCCCGTCTGCAGCGCTGACCAGCGGCGACTGCCCGTCCCAGTTGCGCATCGCCTCCAGCGGACGCATCACCTGCTTCGCCCCCGGCGACATGGGCTCCATGGGGCCCGGTCACAGCGCGGGTGCGGTACCTCCCGGTATGGCAAGTCCGCACGCTGCGGGCTCTCCGACGACGAAATGACGGATCGCATGCCGGGATGCGCTGCGAACCGCGGAGGGCACGAGTTTTACTCGTGCCGTAAATCGCCAAGATGAAGCCGCGGCTTCAGCCACTGAGGTTGGCTGTTGAAGCCGAGAGGAATCACGGTTGTGCTACACACAGTCGTAATGTAGACGCTCGTCCGGCGGCGCCATACGCTACTCGTTATGAACGGTCACAGAGTCGTCGCCTACACTGTCATAGCGCTAGCTCTGATTGCCACCGCGGGCGCCGCAGCTAAACCAAGAGTCACGGTCGCGAGTGACGGATTTCCAACTGGGCAAGACACACCTGAAGGCGCGGCCAGCGACCTCGCGCGTGCGTTCATACGGCAGGATGAATCGCTGCTCAAGAGCGTCTGCATTCGGCCCTACGGTGCCGGGCAGTCCCGCGCGGAGTACATCGAATACATGGCCGGAGTCACCGCTGACTTCAAGCAGAAAAAGGGGAAGGGATTCCCATCAGCGGATACGCCCACCAAGATCGCGAGAGTGTTTGCGGCGCGCCATCTGAGCAAGAATGGTCCCGCCTCGTATGGTTACGCCAGCTTCGACTTCGACGATGTGATGTTTGTTGATGTCGAGGTGCTGCTCGGTAACGGGAAGCAACTTCTCCGTAGAACGATGGCGATCAAAGATCGGGACGGTAAGTGGTACGTTCACCCCGTGCCAGATGTGTCCCCATTGCTAAGCTCTGGTCTGTATGACGAGACCGCATCGGTCCAGTTGTTCTCCGACGTCTACAGCAACGAGAAGTGACCCCCGACCCATCCCGTCTCGTTTTTCGTCTGTGATCCTAATCACACCCTTAAGTGACCCCCTTTGTTTGCCTTGCCCCCACCCGCGTCGGAAAATACACAATGTACGAGAGGGAGAAAGACCGGACCCGCGATTTGGGGTAAACTCAAAAGATTCCGGAACTTATAAGGCCTATGTCTCTGCTGTGGCTGCGTTTTGCACTGGGGTGCTACTTCATCGGGCTGGTCTACGCCTTCGTGGCGCTCACCCGCACCAGTGACCTGTTCAGCCGTATCGCTCTCCACGCCGCCAGCCTGGGCATGGTCTTTCACTTCGTTTCGCTCGCCGAACTATTTCTTTCCGGCCAGGTCGTCTGGGCGTCGGTGCACAACGGGGAATCGCTTCTGGCTTTTCTCTCGATGACCTTCTTCATGATCATCTACGCCATCTACCAGACCACGTCGCCCGGCGTGGTCGTATTTCCCGTGGTCTTCTTCTTGACGTTCGTCGCTGCCGTCGACCAGCAACCCGTGCTGCTGACTCAGTTCGTCTCGCATAAAGGATGGCTCATCGCCCACATCATCCTTATCTTCACCGGCTACGCCGCGCTCGTGCTCAGCTTCGGCGCCAGCCTGCTCTATCTGCTGCAGGAGCGCCGCCTCAAAGCCAAGAAATCCACCAGCCTGATTTCGTTCCTGCCCGCGCTCGAAGTGATCGACCAGATCGGCTACCGCTCGCTGCTGCTGGGCTTCCCCTTCATGACGCTGGGCCTGATCACCGGATCGATCGTGGCCATCACCACCTACGGCCGCATGGATTTTCTCGATCCCAAGATTCTGCTGTCGCTGCTGATGTGGGCCGTCTACATGGTGATGGTCTTCACCCGCTGGAACTCGGGATGGCGCGGACGCCGCGCCGCGTTCCTCGCGACATTCGCCTTCGTGGCCGCGCTGGCCGCCTGGGCGGCTAACTATTTTTCCGCGATCCACAGGTTCGCTGCTTCATGAGATTCCAGCTGATTGGCGTGAATCACAACAGCGCGCCGCTCGAAGTGCGCGAGCGCCTGGCGATCCCGGAATCGCGCCTGCCCGACGCTTGCCGCGACCTAAGCGCCTACCCGGGGATTGAAGAATGCATGGTCATCTCCACCTGCAATCGCGTGGAGATCGTGGCCCACACCACCAACGGCCACGCCGACCTGCGCGGATTCCTGCACCAACACTTTCATCTGAAGCCGGAAGAACTCGACGCGCATCTCTACGAATTCCGCGAGAAAGAAGCGGTGCGGCATTTGTTCCGTGTCGCTTCCAGCCTGGATTCAATGGTGGTCGGCGAAGCCCAGATTCTCGGTCAGGTGAAGGAGGCCTACGCGACCGCCCGCGCTGTGGGCGCTGTCAGAGGCCAACTCGACCAGCTCTTCAGCCGGGCGTTTGCCGTAGCCAAGCGCGTGCGGAGCGAGACCGCCGTCGGATCTTCGTCGGTCTCGATCGCCTCGGTCGCAGTCGAACTCGCCAAGAAAATCTTTGGCACCCTGGAAGGGAAGACTGTGTTCATCGTCGGCGCCGGCAAGATGAGCGAACTCGCCGCCCGCCACCTGATGGCCCACGGCTGCGCGTCGATTTTCGTCGCCAACCGCACTTACGACCGCGCCATCGGACTGGCACAGAAATTTAACGGCCAGGCCATTAGGTTCGACGATTTGTACAGCACCTGCGACCGCGCCGACATCGTCATCACCTCAACCGGCTCTCCCCACGCCATCTTCCGCCGCGAACACGGTGAGCAGTTCCTCGCCCGCCGCAAGAACCGCCCGATGTTCTTCATCGACATCGCCGTGCCCCGCGACGTTTCCCCGGACATGGCGAAACTCGACGGCATCTTCACCTACGACATCGACGACCTGCAGCAAGCCGTCAGCAGCCACGTCGCCGACCGCAGAAAAGAAGCCGAACTCGCCGAGGCCATCATCACCGGCGAAGTCGAACGTTTCGAAGCCCGCCTGCACACGCTTGACGTCGTACCTACGATTGTGTCCTTACAAGATCATCTGGAAACGATTCGGCAGGCAGAAATCGACCGCGTCCGCGGCCGCATGGGCCAGCTGACCCCCGAGCAAGAGATCGCGATCGAAGCGCTAACCCGCGGCATCATCAACAAAGTCATGCACACCCCAATCACCACGCTGAAGACCGCGGCAAAAGAATCCGAAGCGACGACGGTAGTCGACGTAGTCCGCCGGCTGTTCAACCTGCACGACAAAGAAAAAGAAGCGGAGCCTCCGGCAAAGAAAAACGAAGTGGGGACGCGCCCGTGATGCCTGCCGCTGCCGTCTCGTGTTCCCGCACGCTTGTCATCCTGAGCGGAGTCTGACGATGAGCGAAGCGAATCGCCAGACGCAGTCGAAGGACCCCGGGCCCGCCGGCGCTACCGGAGCCGATGCCGGGAATTTCCGCATCGTCATTCACTTCTTCGGTGACCACGAGGTCGAACTTCCAGCTCCAGCCACGAAGCGGCGGCATTGAGAGACAAGGGAGCGAATGCCGAAGGGACGACACTGCATCTATCTGGCGTTTTGGACCAGAACGTGGAATCATGAAGGGGGAGGGTGCCATGCCCGCAGCGGATCAAATCGACTGGTCGCAATGCTCTCTCGTAGAAGTCAATCCTAATGTGCAAAGCGGCGCTCCGGTGTTGCGGGGCACCCGGATGCCAGTCAGCGCGATTGTCGATAACTTCGATTATGGCGTCAGCGTCGCTGAAATCTCGGAGCAGTTTGAAATCCCTCAAGATCGCATCCAGGCAGTCTTGACCTACGCCAAGAGCCATCGTGTCGCGCATCCTGTTTGACAACAACGTTCCGGTCGGGGTGCGAGGCTTCCTGACCAACCATGAAGTCCGCACCGTCGTCGAGATGAACTGGCCACCCCAACTGGAAAACGGCGCTTTGCTGAAGGCTGCGGACGCCGCTGGATTTGAGGTGCTGGTCACCTCCGATCAGAACATCCGGTATCAGCAAAATCTGGTGGGCCGCAGACTTGCGTTGGTGGCGTTGGGATCGAACATCTGGCCGGTTGTCCGCAACCACGCGGCGGCGATTGCCGTGGCCGTGGATAAAGCCGCACCGGGCAGCTATCAATTCATCAAAATGCCGCTACGCCCGAGGCCTCGAACCAAGTGAGCCCCATCAATTCCCTTGACGGTGTAAGACTCCGCATCGGCTCCCGCGGCTCGCAACTCGCCCTCTGGCAAGCCAACCACATTTCCGCGCTCTTGCGCGCTCGCGGCCACGAAATCGAAATTGAAATTATTCATACCACCGGCGACAAAATCACCGATGTCGCCTTGGCTATGGTCGGCACGAAAGGAATGTTCACGAAGGAAATCGAAGAAGCCCTCGCCGCCGGACGCGTCGATCTCGCCGTCCACTCCTTAAAAGATCTGCCCACCGAACTTCCCCCGGGATTCGAAATCGCAGCCATTACAAAACGAGAAGATCCGCGCGACGCTTTCTGCTCGCGCCACTATTCGAGCTTCCAGGAACTGCCCCAGGGCGCGCGGGTCGGCACCTCCAGCCTCCGCCGCCAGGCGCAACTCAAAGCCGTCCGCCCCGACCTCGACATTCATCCCCTGCGCGGCAACGTCGACACCCGCCTGCGCAAACTCGAGCAGGGAGAATACGACGCCATCATCCTCGCCTCCGCCGGACTGAAGCGCCTCGGCAAAACGGAACATGTCAAACAAATCATCCCCTCCGAAATCATGTGCCCCGCCGCCGGACAAGGCGCGCTCGGCATCGAAATCCGCCTGGGTGACGCCGCCACTCGCGAGCATCTGGAATTTCTGAACGACCCCTCCGCGCGCGCCGCGACAACTTGCGAGCGTGCACTGCTCAACCGCCTGGGCGGAGGCTGCCAGGTTCCTATCGGAGCATTCGCGGAGATGCGAAATGGCAAGCTCCATCTGGAATCCATCGTCGCCGACCCCGACGGCTCGAAACTCCTCCGCGACTCCCGCGACGGAAAAATTGAAGACGCCGAAAAACTCGGCAACGACGCCGGCGCTGCGCTGCTGGCCCGCGGCGGCGACCAGATTCTCGAAGCCGTCTACGGCCGCGGCCTTGCCGTCCTGCCCCAGCCATGATCCGCTAACATGGCCGGTCTCCAACGAGCTAAGATTAGGCGAGCCAGTTTGAAGTGGCCTTGAGACGGCGAAAGAACCTCACTCATGTACATCCCCGAACACTTCCGCGTGCACGACCATGCCGACGCCATCGCCTTCATGCACGCAAATCCGTTCGCGATCCTGATCTCGTCCACAGACGAGGGTCCCTTCGCCACGCACCTGCCCGTATTTGTGAGTGCGACCGAAAATAACCTCGTCCTTCGCGGCCACGTGGCCAAAGCCAACCCGCACTGGCGCCATCTCGAACAAAATCCCGCGTGCCTGACCATCTTCCATGGCCCCCACGCTTTCGTGTCGACCTCGAACTACGTCACGCGCGAGAATGTCCCGACATGGAACTACGGCGCCGTGCATGCATACGGCAACGCCCGCACCTTCGCATCTCCGGAAGATCTGCAAGGCATCCTCGACCAGCTCATCGGCACCTTCGAGCCCGCCTATGCGGACCAGTGGGCTAGCTTCAGCGAGACCTACCGCGAGCGCATGCTAAGCCACATCGTCGGATTCGAAATCGCCGTCACAAAACTCGAAGCCAAATTCAAGTTAAGCCAAAATCGCACCAAAGAAGAGCAGACCAATGTGATCACATCCCTGGGAAAGGCTGAAGACACGGCGATCTCAGGCGTCTCGCGCCTGATGCGACAGCAGGGCCTGGATATGAAGAAAGAAAGCAAGTGACGAAGTGTGGGGCGGACACTCTCGTCCGCCAAATCCAACCATGAGCAGAAAGCCAAAAGCAAAGACGACCCACGCCCTGAGCGGAATCCGCGTGCTGGTCGGCCGAGCTCGGCATCAAGCCGGCGCCCTCTCCACTGAACTCCAAAATCGGGGCGCGATTGTCATCGAGATCCCCTTCATCGAGATTCGCAAGCCTAAATCGTTTAAGCCCTTGGACGCTGCCTTGAAGAGTCTCAGCACCTACGACTGGCTTGTCCTGACCAGCGTGAACGGCGTCGAGGCCATGTGGGAGAGGCTCGATAAACTGCGACTGCCGGCGAGCAACCTCACTGGCCTGCGCGTCGCCGCCATCGGCCCCGCCACCAAGAAGGCCATCGAGCAACGCGGAATGAGGGTCGACGTGGTTCCTAACGAATACGTGGCCGAATCCGTCGTGCGCAGCCTGAAAAGCAAAGTAAGAGGGAAGCGCGTGCTCCTGGTGCGGGCCAAAGTCGCGCGCGATGTGATTCCCCGCGAGCTGCGCAAGGCTGGAGCCCACGTCGACGTCGTCGAAGCTTACGAAACCGTTGTGCCGAAATCTTCTCGCACCCGCCTGCGCGCCGCGCTGAAGAATCCCCAAAAACGCCCTCACGTAGTTACGTTCACCAGTTCGTCGACGGTCAGGAATTTTGTGGAATTGCTGGGCGCAAAGAGCGAAGCCCGCCGCAAACAACTTGCTGGGATTCGGATGGCCTCCATCGGCCCGGTCACCTCCGCGACTCTGCGCGAATTTGGCCTGCCCGTGGATATCGCGGCCAAGCAGTTCACGATTCCAGGATTGATCGAGGCCATCGTTGGGGCCGTCGCGGGTCGAACAAAATCAAGAGCTTAGGGGCAAGTCATTGAAAAGAATGGGCAGCGACGCGACACCCTGAGGCGGCTTTTTAAGTCCGTGCGCAGTCAGGCAGTTAGCGCCAAGTTATTGATAACACGTGAGGCATGCAGAGGCGCTGCCCCTGGGTTCTCGTCTCCATCGCCGTTCAGGATGCCATTTCTTGAGCCGCTGAGGCCCCTGGCAACGACAATCAACCGCCTCGGAGGACTGGAGATCGTCCGTCGACCGACGGTTCTAGAATCGCCCGCCAGCGAGATCGCCTCGTAGTGGAATCAACAACTTAACCCTAAGTTATTGATAACAATAGAACCATATTGCGTACAAAGATGTATGTACAACTACTCCGTTACCGTACAACTGCAATCCGCAGGCACCACATGCGCCAATAGAAAATCGGCGACCCGTTTATACGCGTCAATTTGATTTTCCACCCGCGCAAACCCGTGCCCTTCGTTCTCGTAAATCTTCGAGTCCACGGTGCCCCCGCGCTTCTTGATGGCGTCGACCACCTGTTGCGTCTCTGATTTCGGACACCGAGGATCGTGCCCTCCCGCCAGCAGCAACAGCGGCGCCTTGATCTGATCGATGAAGTTGATCGGCGAGCGATCTTCGTACAGTGCCTTGTTCTTTACGACGTCTCCCATAGTCGCCAGATCCGACTGCTGCAGCACGGGATCTTCATTCTCAATTTCGGTGAACCAGTTTACGAAGGGAACGATGGGCACGCCCGCGGCCCACACATCCGGAGCCTTCGTCACCGCCATCATGCTCAGATACCCGCCGTAACTTCCGCCCATGACCGCGATCTTTTTCGGATCAAGATGCCCGGTCTGCTTGATCCAGTCGACGCCCGCCAGCACGTCCTGCAAATCGCCGCCGCCCATGTCGAACAGGTTGGCCTGCTGAAATTCCTTGCCGTATCCGGTCGAGCCGCGATAGTTGGGCGCCAGCACCATGTATCCCTGATTGGCCGCAAACTGCACGAAGCGGTTGAAAGAATTCATGCTCTGCGAAGTCGGTCCGCCGTGAATGTAGACGATCGCAGCATTCTTCCCGTTGCGCACCATGTTGAACGGTACATACAGAAACGCCGAGATGGTCCACTTGCCGTCGCGGCTGGGATAGTGCACCAGATACGGCTCGACCATGTCCTCCGAGCGCACGCCCGCGACCAGCGAATACGTAATCTGCCGCGACTTGCCTGTAGCCAGTTGATAGACCCACAGATCGCCCGGAGCCGTCGGCCCATTGTGGTTGTAGAGCAATCGCTGCCCATCCGGACTGAACGCCGAATGCCCGCCCACGGGCTCGTTCACGCCTTTCGGAATCGGCAGAGCGGTCGACTTTCCTGTCGCGAGATCGTGCAGATAAATATCTTCGTTGCCATCCACGTTGGCGCTGAAGGTGAGGTGCTTGCCGTCGGGCGTGAACTCGCCGCCCTGAATTTCCCACTTGTCTTTCGTCAGCCACGAGATCTTCTTCGTCGCGACATCGAGCAATCCAATGTTCTCGTATCCGTTGGCAGCGTTGGAAGTCAGCAGAACGCGCTTGCCGTCGGGCGAAAGATCGTTCGCCGCAAAGCGCTGTTCGCCTTCGTGCGGCGTAAGCGGCGTGCTCTTTCCCGTGACCACGTCCGCGATGAAAATGTTCGAATCCGTGCCCTTGGCCTGCTCCTCTGTGTAGACGATGGACTTCCCATCCTTCGACCAGATCGGCCCGTAATTTCCTTTATCCTGCGGTGTACTGGTCGTGAGGTGCTTCACCTCGCGCATCACCATGTCATAGATGTCGATCTCGTAGGCCGCTGAGGTTTTTGGTTTGACCTCGTAAGCAAGATACCGCCCGTCCTGCGACCACGTCGGATTGAGTTCCGCGATCTCGCGCGTCTGGGTCAGGTTCACAACCTTGCCCGTCTTCGGCGATACCAGAAAAATGTCCCACTGCTCGTCGCCGTCATAGTCCGACTGGTAGGCAATCCATTTGCCGTCCGGCGACCACGCCGGCGCCGTCTGCCGCTGATCGCTGACCGTCAACTGCACTGGCCATCCGCCCTCGGCCGGAACGATCCAAAGATTATTCCGTCCGCTCATGTTCGAGATGAACGCGATGCTCTTGCCATCGGGGGACCACGTCGGCCGCCCCACCTGCCGCGTCATATACAGTTTCTCGATGGTCAGGCTTCGCGCTTCAATCTGCGCGTTGGGCTTCGATGAAATCTTTTTCGGATCAGTGACAGCCTGCGGCGCAGGCAAAGTCTGGGCCGCGGCGTCGGCAACGATTGTGCTCATCACGGTACTCATGAGTATGACGATAGCAAACAGTGCGCGGCGGCGCATGGCGCGAATCCTCAAGGTAAGGTAAAAAGGAGAGTCTAGCAGAGGCGCTTTCTGTCGTTCCGCGCCTCATATTGATCAGGGCTACGATCCATAATCCATGAACGCTTCTACGCGTCGACGCGCCCTTCTCGCGGCCTTTCTGTGTACAGCGCTTGCATCGTCAGTCGCAGGTGGCGAGAACACGCCGCCTCACCACATCGCCATCGCAGGCGATCACTTTGAGCTGGACGGCAAGCCTCTGCAAATCATCTCGGGCGAACTTCACTACGAGCGCATTCCACGCGAGTACTGGCGCGACCGCCTGAAGAAGGCGCGCGCCATGGGCCTGAACACCATCTCGACGTATGTGTTCTGGAACCTGCACGAGCCCAAGCCTGGAGTTTACGATTTCGCGGGATCGCTCGACGTTGCCACCTTCGTCCGCATCGCCCAGGAGGAAGGTCTCTACGTCATCCTGCGTCCCGGGCCATACGCGTGCGCCGAGTGGGATCTCGGAGGCCTGCCCGCCTGGCTTCTCGCCGATCCCAACATTGTTCTGCGCAGCGCCGACGAAAAATTCCTGGCGCCGGCGGAACGATGGCTGCAAAGGCTCGGCAGGGAACTAGCCCCTCTGCAGATCACGCACGGCGGACCCATCATCGCTGTGCAGGTCGAGAACGAGTACGGGTCTTTCGGCGGATCGCCAAATGACGATCATGACTACATGAAGCGCATTCTCGCCGCGCTGCAAAATGCAGGCCTCGGCGAGGTCCTGCTCTACACCGCTGATGGGGGCGACGAGCTGCCCGCCGGAACGCTGCCCGGCATTCATGCCGTCGTGAACTTCGGTCCCGGCGAGGCCAAAGCGGAATTCGCCAAGCTGCAGAAGTTTCGCCCCGGCCGGCCCCTGATGAGCGGCGAGTATTGGGACGGATGGTTCGACCACTGGGGCGAGAAACATCAGACGACCGACGCCACCCAGCAGGCGCAGGAACTCGATTGGATCCTGAGCCAGGGATACTCGATCAACCTCTACATGTTTCACGGTGGAACCAGCTTCGGCTTCATGAATGGCGCCAACTGGCAGAAAGTCTACGAGCCCGACGTCACCAGCTACGACTACGATTCTCCGGTGAGCGAGTCGGGCGCGCTGACCAGGAAATATTTCGCATTCCGCGATGTGATCGCGAGGCATCGCCCGGGCGTAACGATTCCCGATCCGCCAGCGCCTTTGCCGGTGATCGAAGTGCCGGAGTTTGAGTTGGCCGAGAGCGCTCCCCTGTGGACCAACCTGCCGGCTTCGCACAGCGTTGAGCGGCCACGCTCGATGGAGATGTTCGGCCAGTCCTACGGCTACATCCTGTACCGCACGAAAATTAAGGAAGCCCTCGTCGGGGAGCTGGTGATTCACGAATTGCGCAGCTACGCTCGCATCTTCATCAATGGCAAACTTGCGGGCACGCTCGACCGCCGCAAGAAAGAAGATCGACTCCGCATCGAGGTTGGCGCCAATGCGACGCTCGACATCCTCGTCGAAGGCACGGGCCGCATCAATTTCACCACCGAGTTACGTAAAGAGCGGCAGGGAATCGACGGCTCCATGATTCTTGCCGGTAAGGAACTGTTAGGTTGGCAGGTCTTCCCCTTGCCGATGGACGATCTCTGGCAGGCCTCTCCGTTTTCGATGCACGATCTCTCGAAGCTCCGTTTCTCAAAGGCGAGCCCCAACACGCCGAACGAGCCAGCGTTCTATCGTGGCCGATTCGGCCTGTACAGCCCCGGAGACACTTTCCTCGACACCCGCGGCTGGGGCAAGGGAGCTGTCTGGATCAATGGCCATGCCCTCGGCCGCTTCTGGAATCTGGGTCCGCAACAGACTCTGTACGTGCCCGCTCCCTGGCTCCAAAATGGCGCGAACGAGGTGATCGTGTTTAGTCAGATCAATCCGGGAAAGCGCCGGATGCGTGGTCTTTCTGCGCCTGTGCTAAATGAACTGGGGCGTGAGTAGCTTCGCGCGCCACCGTGGTCACGCTTTGGCGTTCTTGTGCAATTCGACCGTGCTCCAGGTTTTATCCGCAGCGTGACAAATGTTCTCCAGCGCACAATCCGCGCACTTGGGCTTGCGCGCGATGCACAACTTGCGCCCGTGCCAGATGATCTGGTGCGAGAACAGTATCCACTTCTCGCGTGGGATGATCTTCATCAGATCCTGCTCGATCTTCTGCGGATCATTCTCGGTGGTGAGTTCCAGCCGCCGCGAGATGCGGTGCACGTGCGTATCGACCACCACACCTTCGGCCTTCTTGAACCACGATCCCAAGACAACATTCGCAGTTTTGCGCGCGACGCCTGGTAGAGTCAGCAGCTTGTCCATTTCGTCCGGGACGTGCCCGCCGAAGTCCGCGATGATCTTTTTCGCCGCGCCCACCACCGACTTCGATTTATTGCGGAAGAATCCGGTGGACCGCACGTCCGGCTCCAGTTGTTCCGGAGTGAGTGCGGCAAAGGCCTCGACCGTCGGATATTTGCGGAACAATTCGGGCGTAACCCGGTTCACGTTCGCGTCGGTGGATTGCGCTGAAAGGATCGTTGCCACTAGCAACTCCCACGCGCTCGCGTGCGTCAAGGCGCAGGTGACCTCGGGGTACAGTTGGTCGAGACGGCGCAGAATTTCCGCCACTCGCTCGGGAGCCACGGGGTTGTAGCCCTTGATTTTGGGGTCGGCCTCGGATTTTCCTTTTGCATTCTTGCGCGCTTTCGGGGCTGCTGCCGAGGCTTTGCCTCGGCTTGGACGTGCGAGGGCGCCCGTCCCTCCACGAGTGCCCGTTCCCACACGAGTGACGGTGCTCGCACGAACTTTGTCCTGACGGCCGGTGCGGGCGGGCTGGCGCGGAGTTACACCACGAGCCATGAGCGTCTCCTTGGGCCCAACATCTTAGCAGAGCGGGCCATCCGCGAGGCCGCGGGTTGTCCAACGGTAACCTGCCTGGGAATTGACGCCTCTCGCGCGCCCCGGTAGTCTGAAGGTAATCCAGCGAGAGTCAGGAAAATTCCATGGCAGTCAGTTCGATTCAGCTCGGCCAAGTGTGGCGCAGTGACGCCGACGGCCAGGATTACCTGGTCACCAAAGTCTACAGCGAAGTGTTTTCGCAATTCGCCATCCTGCGGCCCGCTGGAATTACTGCTCCCGACGCCCCCACCGTCCGCGTAAAAGTCACCAAGGGTCCCGAGGGCGCCACTTTGCCCGGCTACGCGTTCACTCAGGAAGGCTCGTTCTAAGAAACCAGCTGCCAGCGACCACCTTCCAGTCGCCAGTGGACCAAGCCTACTGCCTCTAAAATTTCGGCTACACTAAAAATAGAGCCTGCAAGGCGGTTAGCGGATTCCCATTTGCTGGCAACTGGCGGCTGGCAACCGGCGGCTGCTAACCTGTTTCTTCCCATGACTGAAAAAATACTCGTCATCCTATTCGTCTTTATCAGCAAGGTTATCTCCGTGACCGGCTATGCAGGCGTCGCGCTGCTTATGGCGATCGAGTCGGCCTGCATCCCGCTGCCTTCCGAATTGATCATGCCGTTTGCCGGATACCTCGTCTTCCAGGGCACCTTCAAGCTGCTGTGGGTCGCTACCGCTGGTGCCATCGGCTGCAACCTGGGTTCACTGGTCGCCTACGAGATTGGATGCTACGGTGGGCGTCCGCTGGTCGAGCGCTACGGCCGCTGGATTCTCATGGGACGCCGCGAGCTCGACTGGGCTGACCGCTTCTTCGCCCGCTGGGGATATCTCGCCGTGTTCGTGGGCCGCCTGCTACCCGTGATCCGCACCTTCATCGCGCTCCCCGCCGGAATCGCCCGCATGCCCCGCGGCCGTTTTCATCTCTACACATTCCTGGGATCGTGGCCCTGGTGCCTGGGCCTGGCTTATCTTGGGATGAAACTGGGCGAGAACTGGCGCGAGTTGGGAAAATACTTCCACAAGTTCGACGCGGTGACCGGAGTCGTGCTTCTAGTGGGTGTAGCGTATTTTATTTGGAGCCACTGGCAGAACAGAATCAGCTCCCAGCGGTCAGCGGTCAGCCGTCAGTAATTGCAGAGGGACTTGAGTACGCTCAGCGGTATTTGCGTGGGTTTGTGTCTCTGCTGCGGCGCTGCGCTAAGAGTGCCGGAAATATTCCCCACGCCGTAGCCCCGTCGAGCGGTGGCGCGGGAAGCAGATTGAAAATCGCGACTCCCAGACTGAAGAAGCCGAGAATGGCAAAGAGCATATTCAGGGCTTCAAAGCGCGTGTAACCGAACACGGCAACCCAAGCTACCAAAGGAACTGCAACTACCGCCTGTGCCAGCACGCCAGCCCACGCGATCTTGCAGTGGTCGAGGCGCGACCAAGGTGTCCCGAATCGCGTGATGCCAAAGATGGGATAGAGCTCAATCGAAAAGACCTGACACCCCAGGCGCTGGGCCGCGATCAAATGTCCAGTCTCATGAACGAGCAGCACTCCCCAGTACGCCGCCAAACCCAGAAGCGTCAACCCTGGCCGCCTCAAAACTCCCGCCAGAATCACCGCAGCAACGAGAAAGACGGTCCAATGTACGAACGCGTCTACTCCACGGACTTGACCGATCTTCGTCTTCTTGTCGAAGCGGATCGGATTTGCGAGTTTGAAAAGGGGCGCCACTTTCGACCCTCTGGAGAAATACGAGCCATTCTAGCAGCGTTGCTCCCGAAGAGATTGTCTACGGCCGCGCCAGCTGCGACCCCACAATCTGCCACCTTCCACTTCGCTTCACCACCACATCCATATACACATAGCGAGCAGGGAATCGCTTTCCGCCTTGCTCGACGATGTCATCCTCAGAGCCGTGAACGATGGCCACGTCGTCGCGCAGAATCCGAATGCGGCGGCCGGTTGAGGTCATGGAGACGAGGCGGAGTGTGCCGGAAGTGAGCTTTTGGATCAAGTCCGATTTCGTGGAAGTCTCACCGGACTCGTCGTACTGCACGTAATCGTCGGCGTAGATGCGCGAGAGTTCGGCAACATCGCCCGCGATCAGCGCCCGGTCACCGTCCTCAAAGAGTTTCAAGATCTGCTGTTCGTCGTTGAACTCTGTCAATCTTCCCTCGCTATAATTTAGACTTGTCATTCTGAGCGAAGTGGCCGCTCGCGGAGCGAACGGCTACGCAGTCGAAGAATCCCTACCCCGCGGCCGCAGTCTCCATCGCTTCAGGGAATTCTCACACGCCCCTGCCTATTGCTGCGAACCACGCCTTGGTGTACAAGCAGAAGCACCCAGTCCAAGGAGGATCCATGCGCCACGTTCTCGCCGCCCTGCTGCTCGTCGCTATCGCCGTTCCGATTACCATACACGCGCAGTCCGCTGCCACCGACCGCCCCTTTGTGGTGGAGTACTACTACAAAACCAAGTGGGGGCACGCCGACGAATTCCTCAAGCTGTTCAAGAAGAACCACTATCCCGTTCTTAAAAAAGAAGCCGAGATGGGCCGCATCACAAAAGTCTGGATGGACCAGCCGCGCTATCACACCACCGAAGACGGCCGCTGGGATTTCCGCGTGACCATCGTCTTCAAGAACGCCACCGTCGCCAACGAGCCTTTCGACGAGGCCGCGCTGCAAAAACAGATGTACCCTGACCAGGATACCTTTCAACGCGAAGAGCAGCGCCGCTTCGAAATCCTCGACGCTCACTGGGACTTGCCCGTCAAGCTAATGGATCTCGACGCCAAACCTTAAAACCATTAACCGCGGAGGACACGGAGGAACACAGAGGTTCTTGTTCCTCTGTGTTCCTCCGTGTCCTCTGTGGTTAAGGCTTTTCATCGATCTTCAGAAAGTTTGCGATGACCTTCTCGTACCACTTCCACGGCAGGATGCGTTTCATAGCAAGCTGGAACTTCGCGTCGCGCCCGGCGAGATACCGCAGCTTGGGATTGGGATTCTGCGCAATGGCGACGATGAGCCGCGCCACCACGATCGGGTCGGCTTTGGGAAGTTTCTCTACTACGGAGCGCATGCGCAGGCTGCGCTGAATGTTGGGAGAAGTTTGCTTCGTGGCCTGCTCTCCCATCACCGCGCCGCGGGTCCAGATGTCGGTCTGAAACGATCCCGGCTCGACCAGCACGACTTGAATGCCCAGCGAGTGTACTTCCATGCGCAGCGATTCGCTCCAGCCTTCGAGCGCGTGCTTCGAAGCCGAATAACTGCTCACCGTCACCGCTCCCTGCAATCCCACGATCGACGAAACCTGGATGATGTGTCCCGAGCGCTGCCGCCGCATCGTGGGCAGCGCGGCCTTGGTCATGGCAACCGCGCCGAAAAAATTGGTTTCGAACTGCAGCCGCAATTCATCGAGCTTGATGTCTTCCGCAAAACCTGCCACGGCGAATCCCGCATTGTTGACCAGCACGTCGAGCCGCCCGTAGTCGGCGACAACGCCGTCGACAAAGCCAGGAATCGTGTCGAACTTCGTTACATCAAGAGCGCGTACATCGAGGGCGCGTACGTCGACCTTGGCCGCGGCTCCTGCCGCCGCTACAGCCTGGTCCAGTCGCTCGCGCCGCCCCAGATCGCGCATGGTGGCCACCACGCGAAAGCCCGCCTTGGCCAGTTCGATCGAGGTCAGCAATCCAAAGCCGCTGGACGCGCCAGTAACCAGGGCAATCTTTTCGGGCATTCGAATGGTGTAACACAGGAGCGCAAGAAACAGGAGCCCTCTGCCTCAAAAAGTGGGAGAATAGAGGCAGACAGACGTCCGTTCGCACTCTTTGCTCTTTGCCCGTGCCAAGGAGGTCTTATGGCGACCCGCGCTCGCCTCAATCGCAATCCCTACTTCCACTTCCACCCGCTGCACGCCGCCTTCTCAGTGATCGGCAGCGTGATCCTTTTCGGATTACTGGTGTGGTTCCTGGCCGTCCCCGCGCGCTAGCCGATTGTGGAAAAACTGCTAGGGCGTGACTTTGGGTGGCGCAGCGCTTCCAGCGCTGCGATGAGCTTTTCTCTTCAGGAAGGCTTTCAGCCCCTGAGGGTGCGGTCTGTCATACTTGCGTGCCTTCCATCCGCAATCCGATGCGCAAACTTCGCAAAGGATGTTAAACGTTAGTAATAATCACGACGGAAATCCTTTATCTCGCCCATCAAAATTTGGAATTAGACATAATCTCTATGAAATCGATAATGTATTGCATGGAACCCTTAATATCAGTTGAGGACTCACACGTAGATGTACTGCACGAAATCAGTATTCGCCTCGGTACTGCCGACGGCTTTCACGACGTTCTCACCCGCGTAGTCGAATTTGCTTCCGCGCTGGTCAAGTGCGACTCCTGCCTCATCTATATTCTCGAAGGCGACGAGCTTGTCCTTCGCGCTTCCAAGAACCCGCATCCGGATGTGGTCGACCGCCTGAAACTCCGCGTCGGACAAGGCATTACGGGATGGGTCGCGGAGCATCGCGAACCGGTTGCCATCCCTGAAGACGCGGCCCACGATCCCCGCTTTCAGTTTTTTCATGAGTTGCCGGAAGACAGCTACGAAGCGTTTCTCTCGGTGCCCTTGATGTGCCGCGGCCGCGTCGTGGGCGTCATCAATTTGCAGCACCGCCAGCATCACGTCTACCGGCGTCGCGAGATACGCATGATCTCGACCGTCGGATTTCTCGTGGGCGCCGAGCTTGAGCTGGCGCGGCTGGAGGAAGCCAACTCCTCGCTTGCCGAACAATTGCAGACCAGAAAAATCGTGGAGCGCGCCAAGGGCATTCTGCAGCGCGATCTCGGCCTCAACGAAGAGCAAGCCTACCTGGCCTTGCAACGGCAGAGCCGCCAGAAACGCCGACCCATGAAGGAAATTGCGGAAGCTATTGTCTTGAGCGACGATGTCCGCGGCAGCTCTCAAGTCACGCCAACCTAGCCCGTGTGACCACGAACAAAATCAAAGTCAAAGTCAAAGGCGGCGGACAGAAGTGTCCGCCCCACAAAAACTGAGGGCGGATAGCCGGTTCGCTATCCGCCCTCGGTTTGTAGCTAGCCGAGAGACTACTGGCCTGTTGGGGCTGTGGTTCCGGCCTTGGCTATCTGTCTCTCCAAACTGTGCGATGGCACCTTGAACTCCAGCGTCATGCCGAACTCCGGCAGTTGCATGGCGCTCACGTACATGCCGTTGGGAGTGGCTTCAAGGATGAGCCGGTTGTGCCCTGACGGTTTGGCATCCACCGTACTGGGCACCAGCACCATGTACCCGGCGAGCGCTCCGCTAACCTTGCTCAGCGTGAGCACGCGCGAACCGTTGTCGGGATCGAAGGAAAATGCATAGTCTCCTGCCGGAAGTTTCGCGTTCCCCCAGTGCACTTCGTGGGTGAGCGTGAACTTGCCACGCGCCAGTTCCTGGGCCGAAGCCAGGGTGGGCGCAAAGTTCAGAGCACTGACCGCAAGCAGCGCGGCATAAACGTAGTTGCGAATTGTTTTCATGGAATCTCCTTTGTCTTCCTGCGAAGCTCGTTAAGAAGACCAGTCTGAAGAGCACACTCCCGGCGCGAGTCCGGATGGCGTGGGCTCAGATTGCGGTGGAGATCAACGGGGTCAAAAAAGACTTGCATGCCGCAGCACGGCTGGCACACAAACAGCAGCTTCGCGGGAACTGGCTACAGAGCCGGCTGCGAAGTGATTCCACTATGCAACAGAGTCGGTGCAAGAGTCCAACGCAAAAAATCTATGGACGTGATTCACGCGCGCCGCGGTACGTAAGTAACGTCACATGTAGCGACGGCCGTCTCGCCAGGGCGAAGCCCGGCGACGCGCGAACAAATGCTGCAAGTCTCGGCTCGATGCGAAAGCGATCTCGTTGAGCTCAAATTCGGCTCCTTTCGCTGCACACATTTGCCAATTTCCCGCCAGAAGTGAGATGATTCTCAGTGGCAGTGGCGGTGACCAGCCACCGCCACCAAAAGGGGAGTCAATGTATCAAAAACGTCCGGGAGTCTTCATGGCCGATTGGTGGGATGCCGACGGCCGCCGTCATCGCAAGCAGTTCGCCAATTCCGCAGCCGCACGCGAGCATGAGCACCGCGAGACTGCTCTCGCTCACGCCGAGCGGGCTAGCCGGGAAATGAAGCTAGCCGCCCGCACGAGCAGCGTGAAAAAGTCCGCTTCGAAGATGGCAACCGGCACCATCGAGCCCGCAAAAGGCAAGCTCGGCGTCATGATCCCGGGCATGGGCGCGGTCGCGACCACTTTCGTCGCCGGCGTCGAGGCGATTCGGAAAGGCATCGCCAAACCTATCGGATCGCTCACCCAGATGGGCACCGTGCGCCTCGGCAAGCGCACCGACGGCCGGTCGCCCAAGGTCAAGGAATTCGTCCCGCTGGCCACGCTCGACGACCTGGTCTTCACCGGCTGGGACATTTTCAAAGACAACATGTACGAAGCCGCGTCCAACGCGGGCGTGCTCGACTACCGCCTGCTCGAGCAACTGAAGCCGTTCCTCTCCTCGATTACTCCGCGCGCCGCGGTGTTCGATCATAACTACGTCAAGAAGATCGACGGCCCCAACGTGAAGAAGGGCAAAACGAAAATGGATCTCGCCGAGCAATTGCGCGACGACATCCGCGACTTCCGCAAGACCAGCGGCGCCAGCCGCCTCATCACGATGTGGTGCGGTTCCACCGAGTCCTACATCGAGCCGACCGAGGCGCACCAGTCGCTGAAGTCCTTCGAGAAGGCGTTGCGCGAGAACGACGAAATGATCGCACCCTCCATGATCTACGCCTACGCGTCTCTCATGGAAGGTGTCCCATTCGCCAACGGCGCGCCCAACCTGACCGTCGACCTGCCGGTGATGCTGGAGCTTTCGCGCAAGAACGAAGCTCCGATCTGCGGCAAGGATTTCAAGACTGGCCAGACCCTGATGAAGACGGTTCTCGCGCCCGCGTTCAAAGCCCGGCTTCTTGGCCTGAGCGGATGGTATTCCACCAACATCCTCGGCAACCGGGACGGCGAAGTGCTCGACGATCCCGGGTCGTTTAAGACCAAGGAAGAATCGAAGCTGGGCGTGCTGGAGCACATTCTGCAGCCCGCGCTGTATCCGGAGCTTTACGGAAATATTTTCCACAAAGTCCGCATCAACTATTACCCGCCGCGTGGCGACAACAAAGAAGGCTGGGACAACATCGATATCTTCGGATGGCTCGGCTATCCCATGCAGATCAAAGTCGACTTCCTGTGCCGCGATTCGATTCTGGCCGCGCCGATTGTGCTCGACCTGGTGCTGTTTCTCGATCTGGCGAAGCGTACGTCAGAGTTGCGCGGACTGGGCATTCAGGAGTGGCTGAGCTTCTACTTCAAGTCTCCCATGACGCCCCCGGGATTGTATCCGGAGCACGATCTGTTCATCCAGCTGATGAAGCTGAAAAACACGCTGCGGCACTTGAAGGGCGAGGAACTGATCACGCACTTGGGGCTGGAGTATTACGACTAAGCGAGCGCAGAGATCAGACACGACCCGGTAGCGGAACTGACAGTGTAGGGAACTATCGCGGTGAGTGACGATCGTCCTCCGGGAAAAGAAATGCGTCGACATACTCGACGGCTGTGTGTTTGTTTCCTGGCGACTTTCGCCCGACATCTGCGGCGCGGCAAACCGCCTTGGCCCCTTCAGCCAAGACACTCCACGCAGATGCGATGATCTTGAGCGATCCGTGTAAGACGACGTCAAAGAGCAGGTTCGCCAACATCGGGAATGATCCTCACAAAACCGTCGCGTTCACGTTGATTCCGCAAGCATAACCAATCACCACGCGGTCTTCAACAGCGGGCTGCGGCGAATCCTTTCGTCGTGCGTGATCAGCGTCAGGCCTTCCGCTCGGGCGGTGCCGCCGATGATGCGGTCGGCGGGGTCACCGGAGTAGTCGCGCGGGAATTGGGCTCCAACTCAGTCGTACTCCCAGGCCTCAGGCAGATCCACCGGGGACTCGATGTCGCCGACCACACGAAACTTTCCTTTCAGTCGCCCGATGAACTGCTTTTCGGGCCGCGGCTTCGCAGCGTTTTGTGCCTGGGGCTTGCGCTTTTTCGACTTCGATTTCTTTACTTGGACTTTACTTGCCATACATTCATTTGATTCCTCGGGTATTTTAGGGCGAGGGAGACAAAAGACACGGCCTCCGCACGTGTTCACACCTTCACCCCCGCCTGAGGTCGGCCAGCATGCGTTCGCGTAAGATGCTATTGGCGCGGGTCTGGTATCCCTTACCCGACTTCCTGAGCCACGCGATCACGTCGGCGTCGAGACGCATGGAGACGGCCTGCTTCACCGGACGATAGAATCTGCCCCGAACCGCGTTCTTCCACGCACCCGGCGGGAGTTCGGGGATGTCCGAGGTATCGATCTGGTCGTCGGGAAGAGATGCCAGAGCCGTTAATTCTCGCTTCTGGTTTTGCGTGAGAGTGCGCGCTCCCGCTCGAACAACTCTGACTGCCTTAGTAGCCTTGCGCATAGATTCGTCTCTCCTGCGGCGTCGCCTTTCGCGCTGATACGATTCGAATCAGGTCGTCGCCGTCCTCGATCGTGTGAGCGACCACCAAAAGGTGAACTCCCTGAACCATGCCGATGGTCTGCCAGCGCGCTTCGCCCTCCACTTCGCGGTCTTGCCACGACAGGTGGAAGGGATCGTCGAAGACCGGGATCGCCGTCTCAAAGCTGATGCCGTGCTTGCGTTTGTTGAGTCGGTTCTTACGGTCGTCCCAGGTAAATTCCACAACGGCCTTCGTAGATACCGATCTGTATATACAGTAGCTGGGTGACCGAGCGAATGCAAGGGGAAACGCGTACTAATTACGCCAGCTTCTTCTCGCGCTCGTACTCGTCGAACTTCTCCAGGAACCGGTCCACGTCCTTCTTCTGCAGATAGTACGGCGTCGAGAGCCGCAGCTTGTGGGGATCTCCTCCGCGGATTTTGATTTTGTGGGTCTGCCACATCCAGTTCTCCAACTCCATCCGCTGAACGGAGGGGACGTTGACGCTGACGATGGCGCAGCGCAGCGCGGGATCGGGCGAAGTCCACGACTCCGCGCCGCGCTTCTTCATTTCGTCGAGAATGTAGTCGGCCAGATGACGGTGCCGGCGCTCGATGCGGTCCATGCCAATGTCGCTCGCCAGCTTGATGGAGGCTCGCAATCCCCACAGCGCGGGCACGTTCGAACTGCCAATGCGCTGGAAGCGTTCGGCGCGAAGCTTGGTGTCGTCCCAGCCTTCGGTGGCGATGGTGCACCACACGCGGTCGATCACTTCGTCGCGGACATATAAGAATCCCGAGCCCTTGGTCGCGAAGAGCCACTTGTGCGGGCTCGACGAAAACATGTCGCAGCCGATTTCGCTGATGTTCAGCCGCATCATGCCCGGAACGTGCGCTCCGTCGACGGCCGAGAGAATTCCTTTGGTGCGCGCCAGCGCCGCGAGCTCCTTCGCCGGCAATACGACTCCTGAAAAGGTGGTGATGTGGCTGAAAAACATTACTCGCGTTCGCGGCGTGATGGCGTCGTTGAACAGGTTCAGCACCTGCGCCGCATCTTTGACGGGGCGGGGAAGCGTGACCTTCCTGATCACGATGCCGTAGCGCTTAGCCTTCAAGTCCCAGGGATGTTCGCCTCCGGGATGCTCCTGATCGGTCATGAGCACTTCGTCGCCCGGTTTCATGTCGATGCCGTTGGCGATGTAGCTATTAGCTTCGGTGGCATTGCGCAGCAGGGCAATCTCGTCGCGCTTGCAGCCCACGAAGGCGGCCAGCGGATCGCGGAATTCGTTCCAGGCGGCATATCCCCAAATCGGATAATCTTCGGGATCCTGCTGGTCCATTTTTTCGGTGGTGTTGTAGCCCTCGAAAATAGCGCGCAGCACGGGGGCGGGACTCGATCCGACGGTGCCGTTGTTCAGGTAGATCTCGTCCTCGGGGATGATGAATTGCCGCCGCATTGCGGCCCAGAAGGCATCCTCATCCTTGTCGAGTAAAGACCGGTCGGGCAGCGGTGGAGTCTTTTCGAGCTGGGCAAACAGGTTGCCGCGAAAGGCCGGCGAAGACAAAGTCAAAGCGGAGAGTCCGCCAGCAGCAGTCGAGAGAAAATGACGTCGGTCGAGCATGATGGCCCCCAAGGACGAACGGACGGCGCCTATGGTACGACCGCCCGCCTCAGGTAGCAAGAAGCGGCTCTTGCCGTGCGGCACTTGCCAATCCGCCAGAGGAACCCTGACCGGTTTTGTGCCCATCGTCCCCATCCAAAGGTGTTTTATCCGCGCCCCGGATAACCCCAACCCCGGCCAGCCGCGTCTAATTTTACGGACCAAGATTGGGCCTTGGTGTCTTCCGGACCGGGCGTATAATCAAGCTCAAGGAGTACCCTATGAAACTCAGATGGCTGGCAATTACGACGGCAGCAGCGGCGTTCACTGTGGGACCTTGGACGTTTGCTCAAGTTTCAGATCAAGACAAGGATCAGCCGAAGTCCGGCGAAGTGCAGAATGCGCCCAAACAGGCGCCTGCAGCCCTGCCGACGGCGGACGACAGCCAGATCAAGCATGATGGCGGCAAGACCGACGTCGATGCGGTAGGAAATCGCAACGTGGGCTGCGGCCGTGGGGTGGGCAACTGGTATAGCGTCGAACACCAGGTCTCCGACGGGCGCCGCTATGCGCAGATGATCGAATCGCAGATCAAGCTGGTGAGCGATCCCGTGGTCACGGAATACGTGAACCGGGTGGGCCAGAATATCGTGCGCAACTCGGACGCGCAGGTGCCGTTCACCATCAAGGTCATTGATTCCGACGTGGTCAACGCCATGGCGCTGCCCGGCGGATTCTTCTATGTGAACTCCGGCCTGATCCTGGCCGCCGACGAGGAAGCGGAGATGGCGGGCGTGATGGCGCACGAGATTGCGCACGTAGCCGCCTGCCACTACGGGCGCGAAATGACTCGCTACCAGCTGCTGCAACTCGCCTCGTTACCCGCCATCTTCATGGGCGGCGCGATCGGCTATGGGATTTATGAGGGCATGGGTCTTGGCATTCCACTGACCTTCCTGCACTTCTCCCGCACCTTCGAGGCGGAAGCAGACTACCTGGGCGTCGAGTACATGTACCGCGCTGGCTATGATCCTTCGGCCTTCGTTTCCTTCTTCGAAAAGATTCAGGCCATGGAGAAGAAGAAACCCGGCACGCTGTCGAAAGCCTTCGACACCCACCCGCAGACTCCAGATCGGATCGAGAAGTCGCAACAGGAGATTCGAAAGATTCTCCCGGCCAAGCAGCAGTACGTAGTGACCACATCTGAATTTGACGAAGTCAAGGCGCGGCTGGCGGCGATCGAGAACAAGCACAAGGTGATCGACGACAAAGACTCCAGCAAGCCCAGCTTGAGGCGCACGTCGAACACTACCGATAAAACGGGCGACACGAAGAGCGACGATGATCGTCCGACGCTGAAGCGGCGCGACGATTCGTCGAACTAAGAGTAATAGACCGACCTGTTCAGGTAACCCTACATCCGGCAGCTTCGGCTGCCGGTTTTGTTTTGTGCGTCTCGCGAGTCTGCAGTCGCGGTATCATTGTTGAGTTCTGTGAGGGGCTTGGCCTTCCCGAGTCATGCGCCGATACCTGCGACGTCCGTTCCCTCTTCTCGTTCTCCAGCGCCTGTTCTGCCTGTGCCTGTTCTGCCTGCCGGCGTTTTCCCAGGAACCCGCTGTAGTACGAATCGGCGTGGCCCTGCCAAACGTGGGGAGTAAGGACGTATCGGCTTCCGAGCTGCGAACCCGCCTGGTAAAAGCGCTCAGCCACAAGGATAAGAAGTTGAAGCTGTTGCTGCAGGCGGTCGCACTGGACGCGGTGCCCGGCAACAAGGCAATCGCCGAGGCCCGGGAAAAGAACTGCCAGTTCGTGCTTTACAGCCAGGTGAGGCCGGTAGAGACGTCGTCAAAGTTCCAGCCTGCGAACGGAACTCCGGGCGAAATTTCTGCGGTCGCCGTCGCCACGGTGGAGTACCAACTCCGACGTGCGCCGGATGGAGCCTCGTACTCGATCGGCACTGCCAAGGGCGATGGGTCCATCAGCGAGCGGGAGGCGATCTTCGACGCCGTCGAACGCATCGGCGGCAAGGTAGCCGCTGATTTCAAAAACGGCGGCAACAGCAACGTGCCGCCCGTTGAGCCCGCCGAAGCCGCCACCGAACAGACGTCCCTCGCCCCGGGCGAGGTCGTCTCCAGCGCTGATTTCTGCTCCTGGTTGCCCGCCGATATTCCGCATGCCGGCGCGCTGCGCGGGGTGTGCGAGTATGCCATCGCCCTGCCGCACGACATGCCCAATTTTATCTGTCAGCAGGAGACCTCCCGCTATGAGAGCCACAACCGCGTGCCCAGCGACCTGATCACCGCGACGGTGCGGTATGAGGACGGGAATGAGTCTTACAGCGACCTGAAGGTGAACGGCAGGCCGGTCCCAGACGCCATGGTCAAGACCGCTGGTCTGTGGTCAAGCGGGCAGTTTCAGGGGAACCTGCGCGCCATCTTCCACCAGGGCAACCATGCCGGGTTTGAGTTTTCTGGAGAGAAGCGCCTGGGAGAGCACGCAGCCTGGGTGTTTACCTATCAAATCGCGCGGCAGAACGAGCCGCTGTGGGAACTGAGTGGTGAGGATCAGGTGACGGCACCGCCTTACGCAGGAGAGTTGTGGGTGGATCAGAAGACAGGCGCGGTGCTGAGGTTCCGATCCGCCGCGAAGGATCTTCCCGCTTCGTTTCCGATGCGCAGCGCCGAGATAGTGATCGACTATGACAACGTGGCGTTTGGGGATGGCACCGCGTTCGTGCTACCCGCCGCATCCAGCATTGCCACCAGGTTCCAGGGCATGGAGCCGTCGCGCAATGTGGTGCAATTTCGAGGCTGCCACAAGTTCCGGGCGAAGGCTCGCATGGTATTCAATATTCCGGCCGAAACATCCGGGGGAGAATCGGCAGAAGCAAACTCCGCCGAATCTCTGGCCAGAGACGCGGAACAAAATGAAACCATCTACGCCATTCTGCGCGAGCAGGCCATTCGCGAGGACAGCGAGCGACTGGAAATCGAGCAAAGACAGGACATGAACCTGGTCGCGGTGGCAGCCTTCTCGAACTTCGCTGCCTTGGAACAACAGCGGCAGAAGAATGCGGTGTCTGCGATGGCGAGTGCAAACCATGCCCCGCCGGATTCCGCGAAGGCAGCAGTCACCACCTTCAAGGTGAGCGTGAAACTCGTCCCGGTCAGCGTGGTAGTGCGCAACACGAAAGGAAACGCGGTCGGCGATCTCGACAAGAAAAACTTTCAGCTGTTCGACGAACGCCAGCCTCAAGCCATCCGCAGTTTCTCCATGGAGAAATCCAGGGGTGGACCAGCGTCCTGGGAGCCGCCAAAGACAGCGCTTCGCGCCGAGTCAGAGGCGAACGACCGGCGACCGGGCCCGGCAGAAGAAAATGATGTGGCCTATGTGTTCGACGATCTGCAGACCACTTTCGAGGATCTTGGGAATGTGATTGCCGCGGCGCAAAAGCATCTTTCCGCCTTGCATGCGGAGGATCGGGCCGCGGTCTTCACCACATCCGGCGAAGTCGCTTTGGACTTCACATTCGACCGCCAGAAGTTGCAAGCCGCATTGCGGGCGTTGAAGCCGCATTCGCGCGTCACTTCGGATTGTCCGCCGGTCAGCTACTACATGGCGGATTTGATCGTGAACCAGGGAGATGCGGGCGCCAGCGCACTTGCTGTGGACGAGACCATGCGCTGCGCGAATGTTGTGGCAGTCATAGCAAAGAGCATGGCCAAGCAGAAAGCGTTAGAAGTAGCCGAGCTTGGCCGCGTGGAAAGCGAGCGCACGCTGCAGGTCTTGCACGACATCATCGCCCGGACCGCGGCCATGCCCGGCCGGCGCAACATTGTTCTCGTCTCCGCCGGCTTTCTGACCGTTGCTCCTGACGCGCAGGACAAGGAAATGTCGCTGATCAACCAGGCGGTGCAGGCGGGGATCATTGTCAATACTCTCGATGTGCAAGGCGTTCCGGATCCGGGGATCTCCGCCAGCAACAGCGAGGACTTGGGCAGGGGCTTGTTCGACCGGCAGGAAGCTCTGGCGCGCAGCGAGGTGCTGGCCGACCTCGCTTACGGCACCGGCGGGATGTTCTTCCGAAACAATAACGATCTGCAGCGCGGCTTCCGGGAAACCGCCAACATCCCGGAATACATCTATGTCCTTGGATTCTCCCCGCAGAAATTGGACGGCAAGTTCCACAGGCTGAAGGTCAAGGTGACTGACGCAGAGAAGGTCACGGTGCAGGCGCGTCCGGGCTATTACGCCCTCAAACCGGCCTCCAGCAAGTGAGTTGGGCAGCCCACGGCGAAGCGGGCTTTGGCATAGAATTGCGGTTGGGACACGCCTCACAGTCGCCTGTGATCCCGATCACAGATCGCACTTGGGGAACGGCCTTAGGCTCGACTATGCTTGAGTTCAGTGCCCGCGGACAGAGGTGAAATAATTCCCATGCCAGAGAACACACTCACCATCACTGATAATCGGACCAACAAGACCTATACCGTCCCGGTCGACAACGGCACCATTCGGGCCATGGATTTGCGTCAGATCAAAACTAACTCCGACGATTTCGGGCTGATGACCTACGACCCGGCATTCATGAACACGGCGTCGTGCCGCAGCGCCATCACGTTTATTGATGGCGACAAGGGGATCCTGCGCTATCGCGGATATCCCATCGAAGTTCTGGCCGAACGTTGCACTTTCCTCGAGGTCGCTTACCTCTTGCTTTTCGGCGAACTCCCCACGGAAAAAGAGTTGAAGGACTGGGTCCACAATATTACCCATCACACCATGCTGCACGAAACCACCAAGAAGTTCATGGAAGGTTTCCGCTACTCCTCGCATCCCATGGCGATGTTCGTGAGCACGATTGCCGCCCTGTCGAGCGTGTATCCCGACGCCAAGGACGTGCACGATCCAGCCAACCGCATGCATCAGATCCAGCGGCTCATCGGCAAGGTGCCTTCCATCGCGGCCATGTCCTACCGGCACAACGTGGGATTCCCCTACGTGTATCCCGACAACGATCTCAGCTACACCGAAAATTTCATGAACATGTTGTGGAAGATGGTGGAGCCCAAGTACGTGGCTAATCCCGCGCTGGCGCGCGCACTCGACATTCTCTTCATTCTGCACGCCGACCACGAGCAGAACTGCAGCACCAACGCCATGCGGTCAGTGAGCAGCTCGCAGGCCGATCCTTATCTGTCGGTGGCATCGGCGGCGTCAGCTCTCGCTGGTCCTTTGCACGGCGGCGCCAATGAAGAAGTTCTGAAGATGCTCGACGAGATTGGCTCGAAAGATCACGTTCCGGCCTACATCAAGCGAGTGAAGGACGGCGAGATCAAGCTGATGGGCTTTGGTCACCGCATCTATAAGAATTATGATCCGCGGGCGAAAATCATCCGCTGGAGCGCCGAGCAGGTCTTCCAGGTTACGGGCCGCAGCTCTAAGCTCGACATCGCGCTGGAACTGGAGCGTATCGCTTTGGAAGACGACTATTTCGTGAAGCGCAAACTCTATCCCAATGTCGACTTCTATTCGGGGATCATGTACCAGGCGATGGGCTTCCGGCCTGAAATGTTTACTGTGCTGTTCGCGATTCCGCGCACCGCGGGATGGCTGGCGCAGTGGCAGGAATTGATCACCGATCCCGAGCAGAAGATCGCGCGCCCACGACAGGTCTACACTGGACCCGGAGAGAGGGAATTCGTGCCCCTGGATAAACGCGTTCCGGCGCCTATCCCGGCGGCCTATCCGGTACGCTGAGATTTCCTCAGACGCATTTGGGAAAATTGCCCCGCTCTCCGGCGGGGCGATTTTATTGGTGGATTTTATTAGTGGATCTTATCAGTGGAAGCGCGAACGCTTTCCGCACGACCGTGGAAGAGCGGCGCTTTAGCGCCGCGTTAGCTTGGCAGAGAAACCCTGGCTTCAGCCCCAGTGGTTGGAACCTGTGGCCTAAGAAGCGATGAGCCGCAAGCACTTTGCCTGCGGCCCTGGGGAACGGGAAGGGAACACCCTAACGCTAGATCTTGTCGGCTGCACTGCCAGCTTGGTCGCGGGCGATCCGCCCCTTACGCGGCGTGCTTGGCCAGTTCTGCCAGGTGCTCCCGATGACGCTCGGGCGAAGAGATGACTTTCATCTCCTGCCAGTCGTACGGAAATTCTCTGCCGCACTCCAGACAGGCCACGTAAGTCCCGGTCAAAACCGCGGCCTGGGGACGGCGCGCCTTTCCCCGGATGGTTACTGGAAAACTGTAGTGAGCGTGCCTGCAACCAAAAACTGCATCCATCAGCCTGGCAATCCAAACGAAAACTGCATCCATCAGTCTGGCAATCATATTCCCACCTTCCACATGCGAGCTGGTTGGCTCGCCCCTGGATTCAGTTTATCCGCCTGCCCCCTGACTGTCCGGGCAGGCGACTACTAAATACTTAGATTCAGGAATTTACAAATCGGTTTCGGGTTTTTGCGAGGCCAACCGCCAAAATGGGAAAAACACCCCGAAAGCCTTGTACTAAAGATAGTTACAGGAGGAGGAAAAACGTTTCAAAGCGGGTGGATACGCCCGAAGTGTCAAGGAACCCTGGGAGGGCGGAGGCTCGCTCAGACGTTTATACACTCGCTACACGCTCTGCGGGCCGCGCTTTTTTTGTTGCTGGCACTTGGTCATGATCGCGGATCGCAGCCTGCTGCGCAGGTCGTCAGGCAGTTCGTAGAGCTGGGAGTCGCGGTAGATCTCGATGGTCTTCTTGGTTGTGTCGCAGACGACGTAGCAGTTGTGGCACCAGGAAAGATGGTTTTCCAACTCAACCTTAGTTTTTTCGTCGAGGACGCCGTCCAGATAATTGGTCAGCTCGGTCAGAAATTCAGAGCATTTCACTGGTTGCCATCTCCGCTTGCTGCATCGTCCGTTTTAACATCGGCACGTTTGGCTTCACTGTTTTTGCCATCGCCATTCTCTCTTCTTTGAAAGTACCGCCCCAACCGTTCGCGAAGCTGCAGGCGAGCCCGCAGCAGCCGCGACTTCACCGCGGGCACGCTTAACTCCAGCGCTGCCGCGGTCTCTTCCGTCGAAAGTCCTTCTACATCCCGCAGCACAAACACCGTCCGGAAACCCGGGGGCAGACCCTGGATGGTCTTACTCAAAATCTCGCGCAATTCGGACTGCGTGTATTGCTGCTCCGGATTCGGACTCCAGTCCGCGATCTCGCGCGGCAGGGAGTCGTCCTCCGTCTTAATGTCTTCATCCAGCGAGACCGTGCGCTCCGGCTTGCGCCGGCGCAACTTCATCAGCGCTTCGTTGACCGCAATCCGGACCAGCCAGGTATAAAACTTCGACTGTTCCTGGAACTGCTGCAGGTTCCCGTAAGCCTTCAGGAACGCTTCCTGCACCACGTCTTCCGCGTCTTCCCGGTTCTGCGTAATGTGCTGCGCGATCCGGAAAACGTTGCGGTCGTAGCGCCGCACCAGCTCTTCGAAGGCCGAGTCGTCGCCCTTCTTCGCGGCCTGCACCAGCGACAACTCTTCGCTGACAGGCCCTGCTAGTTTGTTTTGGATGGCTCCCATACGCTTGGCGATGCAGTATTTTCCGGTACTCAAAACCTAGTCACGCACCCACGTGTCGCCAATTACGAAATCGAAACTGTTATTCTACTTGGTAACCCGGCTCTTTGCCCAATGGCTTTGACGTAGGCGGCAAGATAAGTTTGCGATAGAGTTGCAAAGAGCCCGATCTGACCCGGACGAACAGGTACCGAAGTACTCTGATGCCAGCGTACAAGTGCCGTATAATCAGCAGTTAGGGCAGTGTCGTTTGGGGAGTGCGAGGTGGCGGCGTAAGATTCAGGAACGGTTCTAAGAGCATGGCGGATAGCAAGGAACTCCAGCAAATCGTCGAGCGTGCGGTGGCGCAGGTCTTTGACCGCCAACTTCCCAAGCTGCAGTCCGAGTTGGTGGATCGCGTTTTGGCCGAATTGCCAGCCTCGGCGCAAACGGGCGCGGGAAGCCCGGTTCAAGCCGGTCATGCGACCGGCAACCTGGTGCAGGCGATCGCCAGCATTCACGCCGGCACCACGCAAAAAGAAATTCTCCGCGCCTTGCTCGAAGTGGCCAGTGCCTACGGCTCGCGCATCGCGCTCTTCGTGGTGAAAGCCGGAGCGGCCAGCGGATGGCAGTGCCGCGGTTTGGGTGGCGACGATGCCGTCAAAGATTTTCCCCTCGACTTGACCACAGGACCCGCGGCCCACGCCTATCAGAACCGGGTCGTAGCGCCGGCCAACATTGCCGAGATGGACCCGCGGTTCGTGAAGCAGTTTGGCGGACCCGGGAACGAACAGGTCATGGTGCTGCCCCTGGTCCTGAAAGATAAAGTTGCCGCTGTGCTCTATGCCGACGGCGGCGCCGATGGCTTGCTCGACGGGCCCTCCCTCGAAGTGCTGGTGCTGACCACCAGCGCCTGGCTCGAGGTGACGTCGCTGCGCAAGCAGATGAATAAGGAAATCGCCGACGCTGCCACCAGCATGGCAGCCCCCGTCGTGGCGCCGGTGCAGGCCGTCAGTTCCTTCTCCGATCCGTTCGCAGGCCACACTCCGAAACATATCGCGCCGAAAGCCGCGCCCGAGCCGGAACCGGCTGCCGAGGTGGTCGAAGTCGCGCATGCTGCGTCCGCTGGTGCGGCGGCATCTGCGCCCGCCGCCGACCCGTTTGCCGGGATGTCTCCCGATGACGCCGACACCCACCGCAAGGCGCAGCGCTTCGCCCGCCTGCTGGTGGATGAGATCAAACTCTACAACCAGGCCAAGGTCTCCGAAGGGCGCCGCAACAAGGACCTCTACGACCGCCTCAAGGAAGATATTGAAAAGAGCCGCTCCACCTTTCAAAAGCGCTACGGAAATACCGCCGCGGCCAGTGGAGACTATTTTCAGCGGGAAGTCCTGCGCAGCCTGGCCGATGATGACACCTCGGTCATGGGCGCCAACTTCCGCAAGTAGAGCCGGGTTTGCAGAACGCCAGAAATTGGTTTTGGGAAGGGGTTTTGGGAAGGGCCCGGCTTTAAGCCGGGCCACTAAATCTGGAAAAGAAAAACGGGCTTTAGCCCCTGAGCGTCGTTTCTCACACCGCCCACGTCTATAAACAGTTCTAAAATATCTACAAGCTCTGCTACTCGCGTCTCCGCGCGAAAAATATTAAGGTGGTTCCATTGGGTCTCAAGTGGTGGTGGGTGCTTGCGCTGAGCTTGGTGTGCGGGCTCTGGAGTGGCACAAGTTCGGCGGCAAGGCTGGTACCGCAGCAAAGTTCGCCTCCCGCGGCCTCCGACATTCCCGACAAACAGGCCGGCACCGCTGCGCCCGCGCCGGAAAAGGCTCCGGATCAATCTGCTCCCCACGCCGCACCGCACAAACCTTCCCACCCGAAACCTTCGACAGCGCCAAAGTCCACGGGTACGCATACTCCCGCCAAAAAGACTCCAGCAGCCGCGAAGCGACACCGGCCAATGTCTCCCCGCGTGCGCCGCATCCGCCAGGCCTTCGTCGCGTCGACCACGCTACGCCCCATGGCGCAGCAGTTGATTCAAGATCGCTCTCCGGCCGGCTATGCGGGAGTGGAAGCCTACGCCCGCGCCCATTCCAAAGAGGATGCCGGAGCGCTGGCCTGGCTCGTCGTAGGCTACGCACATTTTCTCGACCATGACTATGCCAAAGCGGTCGATCCCCTGAACCGCGCCAAGCCGCTGGCGGGCGACCTGGGAGACTATGTCGCCTATCATCTTGGAACCTGCTACCTGCAAACTGGACGCCAGGCCGAAGGCCTCGCCGCACTGGCCAACTTCGACGCGACCTATCCCGATTCGCTGTTAATTCGTGACGCTCACCTCAGCTATGCAAACGCTCTGATCACCGAGGGTCGAGCCGCCGAAGCCGCAGAGTTGCTGGAAAAAGACCGCCTGCCCGCCAGATCCGACATAGAGCTTGCCATCGGCAGGGCCTATGCCGCTCTGGGCCAGCACGTGAAAGCAGCCGACGCCCTCGCGAACGTCTACTACAACATGCCGACCGCGCCCGAGGCCGATGCGGCCTATGCCGAGTTGAAAAAACTTCCGTCGATGCCGTCCGCAACTCCGGCCCAGCGCAAGACGCGCGCCGACCTGCTGATGAAGGCCAAGCGCTACAATGACGCCGCCGACGAATATCGCGACCTCGCCAGCCATGCCACTCCTGAATCGCGTCCGGCCGCAGAACTCGCGCTGGCCGACGCGCTCCACCGCGGCGGCCGCAACCGCGAAGCCAAAGCCGAACTGACTACGCTCCCCGGCGCGACCCCCGATCAAAATGCGCAGCGGCTCTACATTCTCGGCGAGGTTGCGTGGGCGTCGGATGAGAATGCCGCGTTCTACCACTCGGTGGACGAACTGCGGGAACTCGCGCCCACCAGCACGTGGCTGGAGCAAGCCCTGATCTCGGTGGCGAATCTGCATCTGGTGCATCACGAGTATGAGCAGTCGCTCGACGCCTTTCGCGAACTGCAGCAGCGTTTCCCCAACGGATCGCGCGCTTCCTACGCCCACTGGAAGACGGCGTGGCTCACGCTGCGCATGGGAAAAAACGACGAAGCAAAGAAGTTATTCGACGAACAGATCGCGATGTATCCCGGAGCCAATGAGACCTCCGCGGCGCTGTACTGGCGGGCGCGCCTGGCGGAAGAAGACAACCAGCCCGCCATGGCCCGAGCCTATTACCAGAAGTTATCCGACCGCTTCCGGAATTATTACTACGCAGAGCTAGGGCGGCAGCGGCTACAGAAACTTCCCCAAGCCGTCGATCCGCCCGGTGAACATCCGCTGCTCGAGCGCATCCCGCCGCTCGAGCACGCTGAGAAGGTGACGCTCTCGGAACTGCCCACCGACGATCTCCACTTGCAGAAAGCGGAGCTGCTCGGCAACGGCGGTTTGATTGATTTTGCGGTGCGCGAATTACAAGCGGCCGCCAGCGCCGACGGCGGCAACTGGGGTCCGGCACAGACCGCGCAGCTCTACACCGATACCGGCCACTACGACCGCGCCATCGAGGTGATGAAGCATTCCGTTCCCAGTTACTTTGCAGTCGAGATTCCGACGCTGCCTCGCGCCTACTGGGACGCCCTGTTTCCGCGCCCCTACTGGGCCGACCTGAAGAGATTTTCTGTGGCCAACGGGCTCGATCCCTATCTTGTGGCATCGCTCATCCGGCAGGAATCGGAATTCAACCCGCTCGCGGTTTCGCGCGCCAACGCCGTTGGACTGATGCAGTTGCTGCCCAAGACCGGCAAGGTGGTCGCCCATCAGGTGGAACTGAGGGGCTACAATCCAACCCAGTTGTTTACTCCGGCGGTCAATCTGCAACTGGGCACGCGCTACTTCCGCGGCATGGTCGACAAGTTCGGTGGATCATTCGAGCAGGCTCTGGCCGCCTACAACGCTGGCTCCGACCGCGTCGAGGACTGGATGGGACAAGGCCAGTATCGCGATGCCCCCGAGTTCGTCGAGTCCATCCCGTTCACCGAGACGCGCGAGTACGTGCAAGCCATTATGCGAAATACGGCCGTGTACAAGCAGCTCTACGGCGCGCCTTAGGTCCGTTGTCTCCTGGGCTAGAGCCTACTTCGTGTGCACCTTGGCATGAGCATGCCTCGCTTGCAGCCTTATGGCTTGGGGATCGCCCGCGCTGGCTTCTTTGGCCGTCTGCACCGAAGTCTCTAAAGACTCCTGCAACAGCGCCGTGGCAGCATTGCTGATATGCACTGTGTCCTGGGCACTGGCCTGCGGCTTCGCCGCAGATGGAGCTGGCTGTGCTGTCGGCGTTGGGTTGACGGGTTGCGCGGGGGTTACGCTATGGATGGGACTGACCATTTGAGAGTCTCCTCAATGGTCTCTATCGGCACAACGCCAAGTTACATGAGGGGGCGTGCTTCTCGCGCCGTAGATTCGGGGCGTGGGTTCTAAGGGCGGCCTAATGTCATACTTGGCTCAACCTTACGAGTGAATCTCCGAGGGGTGCGGCTTGGCAAAAAGAATTTCCATCACGAGCAACGCCGCGCCGACCACAATCGCGCTATCCGCCAGATTGAACACCGGCCACTGATACTGCTTGAAGTAAAACAGCAGGAAGTCCACCACCCGCCCGCTGGCCACGCGGTCCCAGAGATTTCCCACCGCACCGCCCAGAATCAGCGAGAGCGCGATGCCAGTCGTGGTGAGCGCGCGCGACTGCTTCCACAGCAGCACCGACACGATGACCATCGCGATCACCGAGAACCCTACCAGCAGCGCGACTTTCCAGTGCGATGGAGAGTCGGCGAACAGGCTGAACGCAGCGCCCGTATTTTCCGTATGCGTGAGCCGGAAGAATCCGGGAATGACCTGGATGTGCGAGTACAGGGTGATGTGCGCGGCCACGACCCGCTTTGTCCAGCGGTCGAGCATCACGACCAGCAGCGCCAGCATGAAGTGAAGACTACGTGCGCGATAAGAGGACATTCAGGGTATTAGTTTAAGCGGTTTTCTTTGCGTTCTCTGCGGATCTTCTCCGCGAACTCTGCGGTTTAATGCTCTCCTCGAAAAGCACTGAACCGCGGAGGTCGCGGAGAAAGGCCGCAGAGAACGCTGAGAGATCACGCCTGGGACTCCAGTTCTTTGAGCACCGCGCTGCAGCGCTCGCAGACCGTGGGATACGTCTTGTCTTCGCCAACGTGCGTCGAGTAGTTCCAGCAGCGCTCGCATTTGGCGCCATCGGCCTTCTTGACTTCCACGTGCACGCCGCCAGTCCCGTTACCCGAGCCCTGCGCCAGCGTGACCGCCGAAACGATGAACAAATAGCGCAATTCGCCCGCATGGCGTTGCAAAAGTGAATACACGGGATCAGACGCCGTGATGGCAACCTGCGCCTCAAGGCTGGTGCCGATGAGCTTGTTGTTGCGGGCCTCCTCCAGCGCCTTCAGCACTTCGTCGCGCACCGCGCGCAGGCTCACCCATTCCTCGTCTGATTTCGAGTCGGTGGTTGGAATCGCCGCATCCCCCAGAATCTCCGCAGTAAGCGGGAACTGCGCCAGATGCACGCTCTGGGTGCGCGCAGCAACCGTCGGCAGATAGGGCCAGATTTCTTCGCAAGTGAAACTCATGATCGGTGCCAGCAGCCGCACCAGTGCTTCGCCGATGCGCCAGACCGCGGTCTGCGCGCTGCGGCGCGCCTGTGATTTCGGCGCTGAGATGTACAGCCGGTCCTTAAGCACATCGAAATAAAAGGCGCTCAGGTCGACGATGCAGAAGTGGTTGAGGCGGTGATAAATCTTATGGAATGCGAACTCCTCGTACGCATTGCGCACATCGGCCGCGAACCCGCAGGTTTGGCGCAGCATGTACTGATCGAGCGCTTCCATCTGATCGAACGGAACCGCGTCCCTCTGGGGACTGAAGTCGCCAACATTTCCCAGGATGTAGCGGAACGTGTTGCGGATCTTGCGGTAGTTCTCCGCCACCCGCAACATAAGCGCTTCCGAGCCCACTACATCTTCGCGGAAATCAACCGATGCCACCCACAGCCGCACCACCTCTCCGCCCAGCCGGTTGGAGATATCCACGGGATCCACGTCGTTCCCGCGCGACTTTGACAGGGCCTGCCCTTTTTCATCGAGCGTCCACCCGGGCGTGACCACGCCTTTATACGGAGGAGTAGCATGCGTCCCCATGGCGCAGAGCAGGGAAGATTGAAACCATCCGCGGTACTGATCTCCACCCTCGAGATACAAATCCGAAGGCCACGGATAATCTGGCTCATCATCCATTAACGCCAGATAGCTCGCACCCGACTCCAGCCACACGTCAAAGATGTCCGTCTCTTTCTCAAACCTCGCGTCGCCGCAATGCGGGCACTTCGTTCCCGCAGGCAGAATCGTGTCCGACTCCGGCGTGAACCAAGCATCGGCCCCCGACTTCGCAAACAGTTCCACAACTTTCTTGTTGACCACGGGATCATTCAGCGGCTTGCCGCAGCCCTCGCACAGAAACACGGCGATAGGCACACCCCACACCCGCTGCCGCGAGATGCACCAGTCCGGCCGCGTCTGGATCATGTTCGACAGCCGCTCTTCGCCCCACGCCGGGTCCCATTTCACGTTCTTGATTTCTTCGAGAGTTCGCGTGCGCAGAGTGTCGCTCTCGCCCGCGCCACCCGGCATCGGCGTCTCCATCGAAATAAACCATTGCTCGGTAGCCCGAAAAATCACCGGATTATGGCAGCGCCAGCAGTGGGGATAGGAATGCTCCAGCTTGTCGGAGTGCAGCAAGGCTCCGCGCTTCCGTAAGAGTTCGACGATCAGCGGATTCGCCTTGAACACATACTGCCCGTTGTATTCCGGCAGGCCGTTGCGCAGAATGCCTTTCTCGTCCACGTTGCTGGTAGCGTCGAGCCCATATTTCATGCCGGTGATGAAGTCCTCTGCGCCGTGCGACGGAGCCGTGTGGACCACGCCGGTCCCGGTGTCCATGGTGACGTAGTCCGCGAGCACCCCGAGAATCGTGCGATCCAGAAACGGATGCTGAAAGTTCAGCCGCTCCATCTTCCGCCCCGGGAAGTGCGCCAACGGCCGCGGATCGGTCAGGTTGCATTTTGCCGCCACGTCCGCGGCAAGCTTCGAAGCGACAATATAGACTTCGCCGCCCGATTCCAGCGCCACGTACTCTTCATCCGGATGAAACGCGACCGCCATCGAAGCCGGCAGAGTCCACGGAGTCGTGGTATAGATGATGGTCGATACCTTTTTCCCTGCGAGTGTCGCATCAATCGCGGCCGGATCATCGAGCAGCGCATACTTCACCCAAATCGTCGGGCTGGTGTGATTCTCGTATTCAACTTCCGCCTCGGCCAGCGCGGTCTCGTCGTGCATGCACCAGTAAACCGCGCGCAGCCCCTTGTAGACGAACCCCTTTTCATAAAAAGCAAAGAACGTCGAAAGAACCACCGACTCATATTGCGGAGTCATCGTGGCATACGGCCGGTCAAATCTCCCGAATACGCCGATGCGCTTGAACTGCGTGCGCTGTAAGTCGAGAAATTTCTGCGCATACTTGCGGCACTCGGCGCGCACGTCGAGGGGCCGCATCTGCAGCTTCTTGCCGCCCAGTTCCTTGTCAACCTTGATCTCGATGGGCAACCCGTGGCAATCCCATCCCGGCACATAAGGCGCGTCAAAACCCGCCATGGTTTTCGACTTGACGATGAAATCCTTCAGGCACTTGTTCATCGCGGTGCCCAGGTGAATCGGCCCGCTGGTATAGGGAGGCCCGTCGTGCAAAATATAGCGCGGCGCGCCTTTCCGGGCCTCGCGAATTCGCTCGTAAATGCCCGTCTGCTCCCAGCGTTCCAGCATTTTGGGCTCGTTCTGGGGCAGGTTGGCCTTCATGGGGAAGGCGGTTTTCGGCAGGTTAATGGTGGCTTTCAGTTCGAACGGCACTCAGTCGCGTCTCCCAAATGATTGAATCTTTTCATTATAGGGAGCAGGGCAGGGAAACGTCCATGCAGCGCAGGTTGGCGGATGTGAAGCGACAATCAATAAATATCCCGGAGGTCATCCTGAGCGGAGCCGCTTTTCAGGCGAAGCGAAGGATCTCGGGCAGACGATTACAATCTGGGTCATTATATTCTCTGTGATGGAACCTACTCTGGCCACCGATCCCGAACTTTCCGACGTTCTCGCGGAACTCTCTCGCCGGGAACCTATTTTTCACCGCCCCGAACTTGGCACCACCCGGGCTGACTTCGAAAAGATGACGATGGAAGACTTCTGGGAAGTCGGAGCTTCCGGCCGTCGCTATTCCAGAGCCTACGTGCTCGACGAGTTGGAAAAACGTCACGCCGCGCCGCACAGCGACATCTGGGAAACCGCGGATTTCCACTGCCGCAGGCTGGGTCCGGACGTCTACCTGCTGACCTACACCCTCCTGCAGGACAAAAAGCGCCAGACCCGGCGCTCGACGATCTGGCAACGCACGGCCCAGGGCTGGAAGATTGTCTACCATCAGGGAACGATCGTGCACAGCGGTTGAGGCAAACCGTCAGGACTCGAACAATCTCGTCCGGCGCCCGCTTTGCCGCAGATTTCAGGGCTTCAGCACGAGGAAGGACATGTCTTTCCGAGAGTTGCCAAGCACACCGAAATGCACTGTCGGAATAGGTCGACAAGAGGTACAATTTTAGGAAGCAGGTTTAGAAAGCAGAGACAAGCTGGCCCGGCGCATCCGTGGGGCTGCCGACAGGTACCTCACTCACAAAAATCGGGCTGAAATTGAAGCAACTTGTCGCCCGTGACGGTCATCTGTGTAAGAGGGCGTTTGCCTTGGATTTAGGTTAAGCAGTGGGTTTAGATTAAGCAGTCTGCCCGGGAGACCATAGTTCCCCGGCCAGAATCCAGAATCAAGAGTATTGAGGGCGTCCAGACCAGAATTATGGGATCCGAGCCAATCAACCCGAATCGCCCCGGCAACGAGCCAGAACTGCACTTCCTTCTGGCCAAGGAAAGCTTCGAAGAGCCCCTCTACAAGTCGCTTTTCCGCGAACTGGACGACTTCTTCTTTCCCAAGAAGCTCCCGCCCCTCAAACTGGAATCCAAGCCCGAACCGGTCAAAGACATCTGGGGTTTCTACAACTATAAAAAAGACGGCGCCCTGGGTTCGACGGGCGTTCACGTTCTGATTGCGGCAATCATCGTTGGCGGCACTCTGCTGGGCCGCCGCGTGGTGAATGCGGCGCCGGCTCCGAAGGCGACCGTTATTCTGGTCGACCCCGGCGATCTCCCGGCTCTGAAGGAGTCGAAAACGCAAGTGGGCGGCGGTGGCGGCGGCGGTGACCGCGACGTATTGCAGGCGACGCGGGGCAAGCTTCCCAAGTTCTCGATGCAACAGATCACGCCTCCCGTGGTAGTGCTGCGCAACGAACATCCCAAGCTTGCGGTCGAGCCCACGATCGTGATTCCGCCGCAAGTGCAACTGGCTTCCAACAACATGCCGAACCTGGGCGATCCCATGGCCCACGCCGTGCTGCCCTCGAACGGAACCGGGGCCGGTGGCGGCATTGGATCTGGCAGCGGCGGCGGCGTGGGATCGGGCAAGGGACCAGGCTTTGGTCCCGGCGAAGGCGGCGGTACAGGTGGCGGCTTATTCCACGTAGGCGGCGGCGTTTCTCCGCCGCGGCAGATTTATTCGCCCGAGCCCGAATTTTCCGAAGAAGCTCGCAAGGCCAAGTTTCAGGGTACCTGCACGCTCGCTCTTATCGTAGAACTGGATGGCCGTCCCAGCGGCATTCGCGTGGTCAGCACGCTCGGCATGGGCCTCGACGAAAAGGCCATCGAAGCTGTCAAGAACTGGAAATTCGAGCCTGCCATGAAAGATGGCCACCCGGTGCGCGTTCCCATCGAAGTCGAAGTCGATTTCCACCTGTACTGAGACGTAGCCAACGTAGCGCCGCCGTCCCGGCGGCTGTTGTGGCGGCGTCCTCGCCGCCACATTCGAAAGCCACCGTGCCCTCACAAATTTTGGTTAAGGTTTACACACCGCCGGCAGGATGCCAGCGCTACACTTTGCGCAGCACCGCGAAGTGCCCCACTTTCCTCTCGCGAAATCCCAACCTCTTGTAGATTGCAACTGCGCGCACGTTGTCCTGTCGGACGTGGAGGAAAGGCGTCTCTCCCCGATCGCGAATCCGTTGCATCACTTCCGCCATGAGAATTCCGGCGTAGCCTTTGCCCGTGTGCTCCGGATGTGTGCACACCGCACTGACCTCGGTGTGGCCCGGAACCTTCAGACGCTCGCCCGCCATGGCCACCAACTTTTCTTCCCATCGAATGCCCAGGTATGTACCCAGTTCGTGAGTGCGGCTGCCAAACGGCCCGGGCTTGGTCAGGGCCGTAAGTTCAATCATCTCCTTGGAGTCCCGCGGGCCCAGTTCCACGATTTCCGGGATGATGAATTCCGGGCCCGCGCCACGCGGGACAGGCGGCGCAATGCCGTTGTCGGCTACCATCTGCAGCAGGGGCGCACCCGCCACGAAGCTCCAGCCCGATCGTGGTTCGTACGGGTCATCGAGGAATAGCCCAATGGTCCCATCGGGTCCAACCAGCCCAGCCAGCGACGCGTAGCCTTGCGGGCCGTGCTCACGGAATGCGCCCAACGGTCCCACCTCGCGAACAAAGCGCCGCGCCTCACCGAAGCTCTCGGCAAACTGCGCATCCCGTGTAGTCAGCGCCTGCCAGATCACATTATCGAGTGCATGCATTGGAAGTTATGTTTTCGTGTGGCCCGTTCTATGTGGCGCGGACCTGCCCTGAGCGAAGTCGAAGGGGCCCTCGCCCGCGTTCCGTCACGAGAACCAGCACCGCTCGGCGCCGCTCGCTGCATTGGATTGACTTAGACTGCCGGAGGACAGATTAATTCTCACCGTTCGCAGTGGCTATCCGATTCTTGCGACGATACACAGATGGGATACGACCCATATGGCGACAGGCGCCTCGGCTGTCCGGCCAGAGCGAAGCTCGGCCGACCCTGGGTAGGTCTCTATTCCTGAGCGAAACTATTCCTTCAAATCCACATGCCGCACATCCTCAATCGCATGTCCCAGAAACCGCTCTCCCAGCCGCCGGAACTTCTCCACCGAATCGGTAGCAAAGAACTTGAGCCGCGGCGCCGCCCGCCGTTCCTCGGCAGCCACGCTTGCGGGCACAAGCTGCTCTAGCCGCAAAGCCACGGCCCGAGCGGTCGATTCCGCCGAGTCCACAATGCTCACATGTCCCGGCGTCACGCGATGCAGCAACGGCTTGAGCAGCGGATAATGCGTGCATCCCAAAACCAGCGTGTCGGCGTCGTGAAATCCGTCCGTAAAACCCTCCGCTAGGTAGATCTGCGCCACCTGCTCGGTGACGGAGTGCTCGACCCATCCTTCTTCGACCAGCGGAACCAGCAGCGCACAAGCCTTCTCTCTCGCGTTCAATCCGCGGGCTTCCAGAGCCTTGCGGTAAGCGTGGCTGCTGACCGTGGCCTCGGTGCCGATCACCACGATCTTCTGATTTTTTGTGGCCGCAGCGGCCGCCTCCGCGCCCGGCTCAATCACGCCAACCACCGGAACATGCGCGGCGGCCGTAATGCGGTCGAGCGCCAGCGCCGTCGCCGTATTGCAGGCGATGACCAGCATCTGCGCACCCTGGGATTCGAGATAATGCGCCGCTTCCACCGCGTAGCGGGCAACCGTTTCGACCGACTTCGACCCGTAGGGCAGCCGTGCTGTATCGCCGAAGTACGCATAATCGGCCCCGGGAATAAGTTCAAGTAAAGCTTTAAGAACGGTCAGCCCGCCAAAGCCGGAATCAAACACGCCGATGGTGGGACGTCGCATCATCTTGATCGATGATAAGGCCTGATTCGCTTCTAGGCTGGGTAATCAACGAGGTGCTGGGGAGCACGTAATTCCTTCGTACACTGGAGCCTGCCCTGAGTGCACATGGGCCTTTGGCCTACCGGAGGTGATGAAAACCCGGGTGCCCCATTTCTCGCGCGTTCTTGGCGCGAGAAGTGGGGATTTTCGACAGAGCTCGCCGAAGGGTGTCCTTCGTGGTCGACGCCTTTCTCACTACTTGGACCGCACCGCTTCCCTCACAGGTGCCCCAGCAAGGCCGGCAACATTGCTGCAGCACGGGCCCGGCGGAATCGGCGCCCCATGCGGGCACGTCCGCGGATGCCCCAGAAAGGTGCAGATCTTATCCGTCGCCTCTGGCGAAAGAATATGCTCAAACTTGCACGCCTGCTGCTCGATCTCCGACTCACTGTCCATCGCGAGGCTGTCAGTGAACAGCCGCTCCGCCAGCCGGTGCCGCCGGATAATGCTCCCCGCGCGCTCGCGCCCGCGCGGCGTGAGTTCGACAATCAGCGTGCCGTCGCCCAACGACGCCGCCACCGGCTTCAGCGCCTCGTGGCACGGATTCACGAACGGCTTGTGATCATGCGCCTGTGGCGGATGCGGCGCGGAAACCACCATCCCCATCTCAATCATCTTCTCAATCGCCAGGCTCACCGGCAGCGCCCCGTGCACTTCCATGCGCTCGACTTCGGCGATCTCGCCATGCTCGGCCAGCACCCAGAGCTCTTCCAGCACCTCGTCCAGCTGCTCTTCGTCCGCCAACGAGAAAATTTCCTGCGACGCGATCTTGCCATGATGCAACTCAATGCGCCGGTCGGCCAGTCGCGCCACCACCGGATCGTGCGTGACCATCACGATCGTCCGTCCCTGCTGGTGAAACTCGCGCAGCAGCCGCAGCACGATTTCTTCATTCTGGGCATCGAGGTTGCCGGTGGGCTCGTCCGCCAGAATAATTCGCGGATCATTAATCAGCGCCCGCGCAATGCACACCCGCTGCTGCTCCCCGCCCGACATCTGCGACGGCAGGTGATGCGCGCGGTCGCCCAGCCCCACGCGGGCGAGCGCTTCGACCGCTTCTTTTTCGTCGGTCATGCTGTGAAAATACTGGGCCAGCATCACGTTCTCAACCGCAGTGAGGAAGGGAATCAGGTGGAACTGCTGAAAGATGAATCCAATCTTTTCCGCCCGCACGCGGTTCAGATCAGCGGCCGAAATCCCGGCCACATTCTGCCCATCCAGCCAGATCTCGCCCGACGACGGCCGGTCGAGGCAGCCAATCAGGTTTACCAGCGACGATTTCCCCGACCCCGACGGACCCATGATCGACAGCCACTCTCCCTGCGCCACGTGCAGAGAAATGTGGTCGAGCGCGTGGATGTTGTCCTTGCCCGATCCGTTCCCCGTTTCCTTCGCGGGGTAGATCTTCGTCACATCCTTGATCTGAATCATTTCACTCACCCCTCAGAATCACCGCCGGCTGCACTCGCCGCAGCAGCGTGATTGGGAGGATCGCCGACAATAAAGTTACCGCCATGCTACCAGCCAGAACCACCGGCAGCACACTCCAACGCGGCACCACGGGAGCGTGAAAGTTAACCCGCCCGATCCAGGCCGCGATTCCGATCCCGAGCAGAAATCCGATGACGGCCCCACTCGCGCCCAACATTGCCGCTTCCGCCGCGAAAAATCCGTTCAGCAATCGTCCCGACGCGCCCAGAGCTTTCATGATGGCAAAGTCGCGCCGCCGGTCAAACACCCATCCCATCAACGTAGAAAGCACGCACAACGCCGCCGTCAGAATGATCAGCGCCGCCGCGGCCAGGAGCGTCGCCCGCGTCTTGCCCAACACCCGCGCCTCGCCCTCCATGATCTGCCGCACCGGCCGCACATCGCCCGCCGGAATCGCCTGCGCCAGTTGCTTCATGATGCCCGCAACTTCCTCGGGAGATCCGGAGGCCGCAACTTCGACAGTCGACGGCTGCACCCCAGTCCACGCCACAAAATCAGCCAGCGAAATATAAATGCGGCTGTCCTCGGCCGCCCCCGTCTGCACCGTACCCGCCGGGGTCACGTGCAAAACCCGTCCCTGAAAATTCAAATCAAACGCTTGACCCTTCGGCGCGATCGCAGCCAACGCGCGCACCCCAATCAACGCCGGGGAAGACGACTCCGGGTGCCCCATTTCTCGCGCGCCTTCTGCGCGAGAAGTGGGGACTTTGAGGATCTCCGCAGGCCAGCTACTCACCGACCACCACTTATCCAACTGCCGCACCCGCTCAAAATCCGTGCCCGCCACCACAATCGGCTGCCCATCGCCAGTGCGCGCTACCACCAGCCCAAACGGCGCCGCAATCCCGCGCCCCGCCAGAACGGAATCCACGCGATCCAGCGTGTCCGCGGGAAGGGAAGCGCCATCGCCATCCCTTCCCACCAGAATAATATTCGCCCCGTAGTTGCGAAATTCCCGCCGCAGTTTCGACTGCACGTCCACATAAAGATTCAGCATCGCCGTAGCCACCGCCGCCGCCACTACCATCGCGAACAGCGCCGACACCGCGCGCCCGCGCCGCAGCACCGCCGCCCGTACCAGCATGCGCAGAAACATCGAAGTGTGAGGACCATGACCCCGGCGGGCCGCGAGGTCCCGTGCGGAGTTCGACGTATTCATATTTGATCCAGGCACGCTCACAGTTCCCCCCGCAACGCAAACACCGGATCCAGCCCCACGGCCCGCCGGATCGCCGCCGCACTGCCCGCAAACGTCACAATCACTGCGATCGCCAGGATCACCGGCAACAATACCGCCGGAATCGAAATATCTGAATTGAAGATCGACCGCCCAATCTGATGCGCCAGCCCCGAGCCCACCACAAACCCAGCCAGTCCGCCGATCAATGCCAGCAGCGTGGCCTCGGCAAAAAAGATCGAAGCGACAGCCAGCTTTCCCGCGCCCAGAGCCTTCATCAGCCCGACCTCTGCCCGGCGCTCAAACATCGCAGTAGCCATGGCCGACGACACGGCCAGTGCCGACGCGAACAAAGCCGCCAGCGTAATCAGGAAAATGAGCCCTTCAATCCGCGTGAGCACCGCGCCTTCATTCTGGGCCACCTGCCGAATCTGTTCGGCGTGCGAGTGCGGAATCGCCTCCGCCAACTGAAACGCAATCGACTGGGGATAAGGCGAACAGTACCAGCGATCGTAGATCGCCCCCGACAAGCTCTTCGGATCGCGACGTGCAAACGCGTCCTCCGGCTTGGTCAGTGCGCTGACATACACGCGCTTCACCGCGCCTGGCCGCCCCAGAATCTCCTGCGCCAGCGCCAGCGGAGCAACGATCTCATCGTCTTCCGCTCCGCCCGTGGAAAGAATCCCGCTCACCCGTAACTGCCGGCCCGCGAGCGTCATCTCATCCCCGGCCTTGTCGCCCAGTCGCGAAGCCAGCCGCTCCCCCAGCAAAACATCCCGCGAGGAATCCTGAGGCCACGTTCCGGAAACTTTCCACCACGGGTAAGTCGAGCGAGCTCCGGTCGTAAACTCATCAGTCCCGAACGAAACCCGCTTCGCAAAATAAGTTCCCAGCAGCGTCACGTCCTGCCGCTTCCCGCCCTGCTCGATCGACACGCTGACCGGAAGCATCGGCGCAAACGCCGTGATGTTGTTGTGCCAGAAGGTCCCTTTGATTTTGGGCAGGTCCGCTTCGCTTAGAAAAGCGCCGTCGGTGGGAGGCTTCAGGTTGACTCCGCCAATTTCCAGGTCTAGAGAATCTTCCTGCGGAGTGACAACCAGGTTGGCGCCAATGGTGCGGAGTTCGCGGTTGATCTTGTCGCCGATGTCGGTGGCCACGGCAATCATCGCCGTCGCCACGGTCACGCCCAGCGTAATGGCGGCCCCGGCGAGCAACTTGCGCCGCTTCTGGCGCCGAAAGGATTCGTAAACCAGCCGGACAAACATCGCTTACTGTTGCGCGAACATGCGACCGCCTGCCGCAACGTCCGCCTCCTCGATGATGACTGCGTCCGCGGTCTGCGTGGCCTTCAGCGGCACCGGATTGCACCCGCCCGCCATCCCCACCGACTGCGGATTAATCGGCGCCGAGCAATTCTTGCACACCACTCCAGTGCCACTCTTATAGAATCCAACCGCCCCGCAAATCTGGCAGGCGTCGAACACGGTCGCAACCTTGCCGTCCGGCTTCTGATACAGCCAGAAGCGGATCGCCGTCCCATTCTCCTTAGCCTGGAAGCGGTGCAGGTCGCCATCGGCCAGCTGCGTCAGCGGAATGCTCAGCCGTCCGTTGCTGAACGTCACCTCGGTCCCGGCCGGGATGTTGCTGACGCTCTTGGCGTACACAAATTCCGCCGTGATCAGCGCAATAAAGACAAACGAAAACGTGAGCACGGAGATCATCCACATGCGTTCGCGCCGGGCGCTCCAGGCGGCTTTGCGGCGCTCCGCGGGCGAAGCGACAGCGGCCAGAACCGGTTCGCGCCGCTTGGCCTCGAACAGGATCATCAAAGCCGCCAGCGCAAAAATCGTCACAAAAAAGAACCAGTCGTTGCTGACGATCGGCCCAATGATCGCCATCTCGCGCTTCGACGAGGCAATCACTCCGCTCTCCGAAAGTTCATGCAGCCCCGAGATCACCAGCTGCGCCGCCACCAGGAACATGATCGCAGTCGTGATGCGGAAGAATTTCTGCAGGTTGATGCGCACGCTGCCCTTCACGAACATCACGCCAAACGCAATCGCCGCCAGCACGCCCAGCAGCGTCCCCAGAAAACTCATCAGCGCAGTCGAGTTCAGCGTCACGCCGGCCAGCATTAGCACCGTCTCCGCGCCCTCGCGCAGCACCATCAGGAAGATGAAGACGAACAGCCCGAACCACGCGTCGTTGCCCGCCAGCAGCCCAACCTTGCCCTCGATTTCGCCCTTGAGCTTGCGCCCCGTCTTCATCATGAAAATCACCATGGTGACGACGAAAAACGCGGCCACCAGCATGACCCAGCCTTCGAACACGTCTTCGTTCAAGTTCGTGCGGGAGAGGACGACCGCCACCCCGATGCTGCCCACAAACGCCGCGCCCAGCGCCGCATACACTGTCTTGCGCAGTTCCTGCCGCCCGATCTTGGTCAGGTACGCCAGCGTAATGCCGACAATCAGCGCCGCCTCCACCCCTTCGCGCAGCGTAATAATGAAAGCCTGTAACATGGAATGAGTGCCTTTTGATTTTGAAAATGAATTTCAATTTCAATATCAAGGATAGTCCCGCCCCGCCAAACCCGTCAATTCGCCACCTCACAACCGCTTGTGATGAGGATCACACGGTCGGAATCGCGCGGTGAACGGCGAATGGCTGCAGGGAAGTGCTGAGATCACCAGAGGTTAAGACCGCCCCGTCCGCCTACCAGATCCGCACCCGCTCCCCCGGCCCGAGATACAGTTTCTCTCCCGCCTTCACATCGAACGCCGCGTACCAGGCATCGATGTTGCGCACCGTGGCGGCCCGGAACTCGTCGGGAGCATGGCCATCGGTCAGCACCCGCTGCCGCAGAGCAGCGTCCCGTATCTTCGTTCCCCAGTTCTGCCCGAACGCGACAAAGAACTGCTGGTCGCCCGACATGCCCTCCCGCGCGGGCGGGGTCTTACCGGCCAGCGAAGCCCGATATCCGTCGTAGGCCGCCGCAATCCCGGCCACGTCGGCGATGTCCTCCCCCAGCGTCTGCCTGCCGTTCACCGCCAGGTCCGGAAACGGCTTGTAAGTGTCGTACTGCGCCGCGAGCTGCGCCGTCGCCGCCTCGAAATGCTTCAAGTCCTCGGGAGTCCACCAGTTCCGTACCCGCCCTTTCGAATCGAACGCCGCGCCTTCCGAGTCAAACGTGTGGCTGATTTCGTGCCCAATCACCGTGCCGATCGAGCCATAGTTCACCGCCGCCGGCGCCAGCGGATCGAAGAACGGCGGCTGCAAGATCGCCGCCGGAAAATTCAGCGCGTTCTGCAGCGGCAAGTTCACCGCATTCACCGTCTGCGGCGTCATGCACCATTCCTTCCGGTCGATCGCCTTGCCCAGCCGCGCGATCTGCCGCTGATAGTCCGCCCAATCCCCGCGCCACAGGTTGCCAAAAATATCATCCGCCTTGACTTCATAGTTCGAATAATCGTGCCAGGTTTCCGGATACCCCACGCCCACATACAACGTCGAAAGCTTGGCCTCGGCTTCAGCCTTGGTCGTCGCGTCCATCCAGGCGAGACCTTCAATCCGTTTGCGAAACGCGGCAATCAGATTAGCGACCATGGCTTCAGCCTGCGCCTTGGCTTCCGCCGAGAAATACCGCTCCGTGTAGGCTTGGCCCACCACGTCGCCCAGTAGTCCATTCACCACGAACACGCCCCGTTGCCACCGTGGACGATGCTCCTGCGCACCTGAAAGCTCCTTACCAAAAAAAGCAAAGCTCTCATCAGCCAACGCCTTCGGCAGCACTCCTCCATACGACTCGATCGCGTGATACGCCAGCCAATCCTTCCACGTCTCCAGAGAAGCCGAAGCCACCAGCGCCGACTCGCCGGTGAAAGCCTCAGGCTGCCACACGATAAAGCTGCCTTGCTGGCTCAGTCCGGCTCCGCGAAAATATTCGGCCCAGTCCAGGCCCGGAGCCTTGGCCGCGAAGTCCGACTGTGTCCAGGTGTTGTCGGCTTTGTGGATGTCCTCGCTGTCGGCCAGGCTGCGATGCGTCTGTGCAATGGCGTGCTCGAGCTCAACGATGCGGGCCGCGCGCGCATCCGTGTCCGAAAATCCCGCCAGCTTGAGCATGGCCGCGACGTGTGTCGGGTATTGCGCGCGAATCTTGCGCATCTCTTCGCTGTCGGACAGGTAATACTCGCGGTCCGGCAGCTGCACTCCGCCCTGCATCAGATACGCCGCATAGTGCTCGGAATCGTGGAAACCCGGAGCGACCCACAGTCCGAAAAGATTTGCCGTGTGAAATACGCCGTTGTTGAGCGCGTCCACGTCCGCTCGCAGCCCTTCCCCCAAAGCCCGCGCCAGTTCGCGCTTGTCGTGGATGGCGGCGACCGCTTCCAGATGCGGGCGCAGCGGGGCCAGTCCCTTTGCCTCGATGCCGGCTTCGTCCATATATGAGTTGTAGAGGTCGGCCACCTTGCGCTTACCCGAGCCCGCAGGCGGGTTTGATTTGGCGATCTCGGCAATCAAATCGGCGGTGCGCTTGTCGCTCAGGTCGCCCAGCTTCGTCCACACGTCCACCTCGATGCGGTCCGGCGGAAGTTCCGCGCGCTTGATCCATTCGCCGTTGGCGTATCGATAAAAATCGTCCCCCGGTTTGACCGAGTGATCGATGCTGCCGACCGCAATGCCGTGCGGCTCAGCGGCAGACGCCTCGGGCGCGTATACGGCGAGAGCGCAGGTTGCGACGCACGCCACCACGAACCTTGAAAGTCTAAGTGTCGATGTCATTGTCATTGTCATTGTCATTGTCATTCAAACCTCCAGGATGGAATAACTCCATCGCTTTGTTATGTGGCGCGGACCTGCCCTCAGCGACAATTCGGAAGGGCCCTCGCCTAGGGAGCGTGCAGCAGCAACAGCTCTGTGAGGGCCACACGGGCAGGCAGCCCCGCTTATAGACGTTTCAAAAACGCATTCGCTTCCGTCATGTGGGGAAATAACTTCTCCTCCGCCTGAAACTCGGCCGAGTGCACGCACCGCCGGCTCCCCCGCAGCCTGACCGGATGCTTCAAGTGCAGCATCTCGTGGTACACGATGTACTCCAGCACATAGGCCGGCACCGCGAAATGGTCGAAGACTCTGCTGATGATAATCGCGTTGTGAGCCGGGTCGTAGTGCCCGAGAATCCGCCGCGTCTTGGTCTGGCTCCAGCTCATCCGCGGACGCGCCATCAGCCCGTGAAAGAAGCGCGTGTTTAATGTCTCGAAAATCGTATCCAGATCGTAAAAGTGCCCGCGCGCCGGACGCAACCGTTTGCGTCCGCGCATCTGGCGCACCAGATGCGTCTTGCGCACGATCTCGTGACTCGCGACATATTTCCGATACCGCGCCGCCTGTCCCCGGTCAATCGGCTGGCGATACATCTTGGCCAGCAGAATATGCGCGATCGCCCGCAGAACCGCGTCCGGCGCCCCTTCCAGCAGATCCGAGAGCCGCACCAGAAGCCGCCCTTCCCGCAGCCGAATCGTGTTGTTCACGTTGGCGAAGGCGAAGAACTCGATCTTCAGTTCGGGCACGGAAGCGCCCGGACGCAATTGCCGATAAATTTCCTGGAAAATTTCGAGCAGCCCTTCGCGCACGGTGAGGTTAGGTTAGCACGACCGCAAGAGGCGGACCTCAGACGCGAAAGCAGACCTGAAAGCCGCCCTCAGACCTCGGACCTCAGGAAGTGCCGAAAGCCGGCTCCCTACAGCTTGCTCAGAAAATCCGTGATCTCCGGCTCCGTCCAGTCCACCGCCCCAATTAACTTCCGCCGCATCACCCCGTTGCGATCGATGATGTACGTCTCCGGAAATATCGACGTCCCATACAGCGAATTACTTTTCTGGTCGGGATCGCGCACGGTCAGCAAGGTCACATTGTGATCTTTTACGAACTTCCGGTAGGCACTTTCGTCCACGTCTACGCTCACCGCCAGCACGGTTACACCCTTCGCTTTCATGCGCCGCTGCATCTCCACCAGAGACGGCAATTCCTCAACGCACGGCGCACACCACGTCGCCCAGAAATTCAACACCACAATCTGCCCGCGATACTGGCTCAGCGTGATCTTGTTCTGCGAGTCCTGCACGGTGAAATCCGGAGCATTCGACCCAATCCGTGGCGGCCGCGTCCCGGTGTAACAGCCAGGGAGCGCCAGCAGGAAAAGGCATGCGATAAGAACGGATGGAAACTGAACAGCGCGTCGCACACAGTTATAATAATTGATTCGCGGCTTCGACGTTGTTTTGAAAGGGCGCGGCTTCAGCCGCGCCGCAATCCGCTTCCTCTATGGTCACAACGGAAACACTCACTGCGCCGCCGCAAGTCTCGGTCATCGTGCCCGCGCGCAACGAGGAAGCCTCCCTCGCCGACTGCCTCCAGTCTCTCGTCACCCAGACCGGTGTGGCGTTCGAAATCATCGTGGTCGACGACCACTCCACCGACCGCACCCGCGAAATCGCCATGTCCTTCCCTGAAGTGCGCCTCATCGAAGCCGGCCCGCTGCCCGACGGCTGGACCGGCAAGAATAACGCCGTCACCACCGGCGCACGCCAGGCCCGCGGCGAGTGGCTTTTGTTCACCGACGCCGACACCATCCACCTGCCCGGATCGCTCGCCGCCGCTTTAAAAGAAGCTAAGGAGAACGGCGCCGAGCTTCTTTCCTATTCGCCCGAACAGATTGCCGTCACCTTCTGGGAAATGGCGACTCTACCGGTGGTCTTCGCAGAACTCGCGCGGCAGTATTCTCCGTCGAAAGTCAGCGATCCCGCTTCTCCCATCGCCGCCGCCAACGGCCAGTACATCCTAATCCGCCGCGACACCTATGACGCCGTCGGCGGTCATGCCGCGATTGCCGGCAACATTCTCGAAGACGTTGCCCTCGCCCACGCGGTGAAACATTCCGGCCGGAAGATTCGCTTCCGTTACGCCGCCGACCGAGTTCGCACCCGCATGTACCGCAACTATCGTCAACTCCGCGACGGCTGGACTAAGAATTTGGCACTGTTGTTTCCGAACCCCGGTTGGCTGGCCGTGAAATCGCTGCTCTTGTGGGCATTCCCGTGGACGGCCTTGACGATTGCCGTTGTCGTAAAGCATTCGTGGTGGAACGCGTTTGCCGTCTTTGCTTTCGTCTGGCCGACGATGCGACTCAGGCGAGCGAACTTTGATTTGGCCATGGAGTGGCTCGGAGCACTCTTCGGCATGCCCATGTTCGCTTATCTGTTGCTCCGTTCAAAGCGAGCGCACGCCAACGGCAGCGTCACCTGGAAGGGCAGAACCTACGGCCCAACGGTCGCGCCCAAAGACGCCGCCGCAAAACTCAGCACCCAAACTCCCACTCCCGCAGGACGACTCTCATGAACTTAATGACCCTCATTCTGCCGACCGTTTTCTTTTTGTCAATATCCGGCCCGACAACTCCGCCCGCAATCCTGAGTGCTCAGCCCTCGGCTGCAATCATTCCGCAGGACTCCAACGCCCGTCCGCTTTCCAGCGAAGAAACCATCGAACCCGGCTCGCGTGTTGGCCCTCTCAAGCTGGGCGACACGCGCGACCGCGCACTCGAACTCTTCCCCAAGAAATCCGAGGACCAGGAGTGGGAGAACAGTTGCGGCACGACCCTCGATTGGGTGGACGCCCAAAACCCGACCGGCCACGGCGACCTCCTCATTCGCCTCAAAAAAGGAAAGGTCTTCCAGATCGAGTCCACCACCACGCGCTTCCACACCGCCGAGGGCATCACTACTTTCGATCACAGCGAGAAAATTGCGAGCGCCTACAAAGATCTTCGGGCTTTCACTCTGCTGACTCCGCCGGCTCCGGCCCTGGGCGACCGCCCTCTCGTGTTTTGGATCGACAAAAAGAAGGGCATCGCCTTCACGTTCGCTTACTATCCCCAGGAGCACAAACGCTATCTCTACAAGATCAGCGTTTTTGAACCGAACAAGAATTTTTGCCCGGAGGAAGAAACCACCAGCTCTCCGAAATGGCAGTCGATTCCTCCCTATGCGCTGGAGCCTCCAGCGGAACTGGCGCCGAACTTGAATTGAGCGAGTGTTTATAGGTTGGTTTTGAAGTACTGGCAACTGGCAGCTGGCAACTGACAACTGGTTCTCTATGGTCTATCTAACAAGAAAAGCCGAATTCTCCGCCTCGCACTATTACCACAATCCCGCGTTCACGCCGGAAGAGAACCGCCGCATCTTCGGCAAGTGCAACAACTCCAACGGGCACGGCCACAACTACACCCTCGAAGTCACCGTGAAAGGCGAGGTCGATCCCCGCTCCGGCTTCGTCGTCGACCTCAAACAACTCAAAGAGATCATGCACCGCGAAGTCCTCGACGCCATGGACCACCGCTTCCTCAACAAAGAAGTGCCCGAATTCTTCACCCAGATTCCGACGACCGAGAATCTCGCCATCGCCTGCTGGCAGCGCCTGGAATCCAAACTGCAGCAAGCCCGCCTGCACCGCGTCCGCGTCTACGAAACCCCCGACCTCTTCGTCGATTTCTACGGTGAAAAATGAAGTCTTCGCTCACAAACTTTAGACGTCATCCTGAGCGGAGCCGCATTTCAGGCGCAGCGAAGGATCTCGTGCGCATCGCATCCGGACTCGCGCACAAACGGCCGCTCTGCCGTGGAAGAGCGGCCCTTCAGGGCCGCGTAAGCCACGCACAATCGAATCGGGCTTTAGCCCCGGTGCTCGTCTCGGAGCTCGCGTGAAAGCCCACCTCACGCGCCGCTACCGTTTCTCCTCGTCGCACCGCCTGCACAGCGCGGAAATGTCCGACGAAGAAAACGTCCGCACCTACGGCAAGTGCAACAACCCCCACGGACACGGCCACAACTACACCCTCGAAGTCACCGTCAGCGGCCCCGTCGACCCTGCAACCGGCATGGTCTGCAATCTGGTCGATCTCGATGGCTTTGTCGAAAGGGAAGTGCTCTCCCGCTTCCACCTGGAGAATCTGAATACGCTGCAAGAATTCGCCCAACTTGTGCCCACTACGGAAAATCTCTCCATCGAGATCTTCGAAATATTGCAGCGCGGCTTTCACCAGGCGCATCTGGAAACAGTAAGACTCGAGGAAACCATGATGAACTCCTTCGAATACGCCGGCACGGCCGAACCAAGAAAATAGGGACCCAATGAAACCAGCCCCGACAAATCAGACCAAAGAAATACCCACTGTAACCAGCGCTACCTTCGAAGACCTGGTCCACGAAATGCTCGTCCGCCTCGGTGAAGATCCCAGCCGCGAAGGCCTTGCCGACACTCCTGAACGCGTCCACAAGGCCATGAAGTTCCTCACCAAGGGATACCAGGAAGATCCCGAGGCCCTGCTCAAGGGCGCGCTCTTCACCGTGAGCTACGACGAAATGGTCATCGTCAAAGACATCGAGATGTTCAGCCTCTGCGAGCACCACCTGCTCCCGTTCTTCGGCAAAGTGCACGTCGCCTACATCCCCAACGGACGCGTCATCGGCCTCAGCAAAATTCCGCGCCTCATCGAACTGTTCTCGCGCCGCCTGCAAATTCAGGAGCGCCTCACCACCCAGATCGCCGAGACCATCCAAAAAGTAATCGAGCCCCAAGGCGTCGGCGTCGTCATCGAAGCCCGCCATCTCTGCATGATGATGCGCGGCGTCGAAAAGCAACACTCCGCTGCCGTGACGTCGTCAATGCTTGGCTGTTTCCGGCAGGAAGAAGAGACGCGTTCCGAATTCCTCTCCCTGATCCGCCAGCGCCCCAACGGCGTGTAGGTCTGGCAGGGCACTGCCTGTGCGGGATGGATCGTGGAGTGGGAATCCTTGCGCAGCAAAAAACCCTGTCATTCCGACCGGAGCCGGAGCGAATGCGACGGCGGAGTGGAGGAACCTGCTGTTTGTTTTTCGAGCGAAGGTTCGAAACTTGGTTGATTCCAGTTTTTGGAAAGTTTACTGCTTAGTACCCCCCACCCCCCTCCCCCCCGATCTATTGGAATCATCGCTTTAGCGGGAAATCGCGGAAAAATCTATGGGGCACAATCACTTACGGGCAAAATCTTGATGTTAAAGAACTTAGGAACCGAAATCGCGGGAGCCTAGTCTCAGAACGGGACGATGGGCTTTTTCGCGCACCGTCAAGGCCTCGACCATGATCGCTTAGTTGAAATCGTGGGTCAAGGTTGGATATCACAGGGTGGGGTTGTGGAAAAGTGGGGGCGCTATGGGACATGCCTGGGGGATTCGACGGATAGGGGTGGGCAAGCGCCCACGATTGAAGTTTCGGTGGTGAGTTTCGGGCGTCCCGCCGGGACGCGGTTCTGTGGTTGGGCTGGGTACCCGGCGTTGGAAACGCCGGGCTATTGTCAGATGTCCCTGACGGGACATTCGCGGATGGCTTACGCAGCGACGATCTGCGCTACGAGCGGCGGCTTGTATACGCCGATCTGCTCGAGCATTCCGAGCTGATCCCAACTGTCCCAGCCCTCAACGATCTTGCCATCGGCAAAGCGGGCGATTGTGATGCCTCCAATGCGCACGGTCCGGCCGCTCGCAGGAAGCCCGGGACCGTCTCCGGTGTGCGTCATGATGCCCGACCAACGCAGGACAACTTTGTCGTCCACACCAAAGACGTCCTCGACTTTGACCTTGATGTCGGGGAAGGCGCCGCGAATCTCCAGCGCGAACTTTTCGAATTCCTCGGGCCCGCGAATTTCCGCTTCCGCGCCCCTCTGTCCGCGGGCTACCGCATTCGGAGCAAGCAAGTCATACACCGTCTGGATCCGGCCCTCATTCCATACTTCCTGAAACCAGCGTCGCAACAGTTGAATATTTTCGTCGGCTGACATAGGCATGTACTCCTGGCGAACGATTGTCTGGCACAACACGTTAGCTCGCGCCCGGGGAGAGGGCAAGTGGAATTTCGCGTGTGGGGACGGACGCATTCGTCCGTTAAGTAGAAAGAGACCAAGAATGTGTTCGAGGATCTGGGATTCTCGCCCGAGGAAGCCGCCGCCCTCAAACTCAAGGCCGATCTACATACCAAGATCGTGAAGTCCGCGGCCTGTTACTCGCAAAAGCAACTGCAAACCCTCCTGGATGAGTCGCAGCCCAGGGTGAGCGATCTCTTGCGCGGGAAGATGTCGAAGTTCAGTTTGGAGATGTTAGTGATCTACGCCGAAAAGCTGGGGCTGCGCACTGAGATTAAGACGAGGAAAGCGCGGTCGCGTGGAGCCGCCGCGGGCCACGCGCTCATGCCCTAGCGGCTGGGGTGGAACGATGCGTCGGCAGCATCGCGTCCCACCCTTGCAAAAAGCGCAAGGATGGGGCACCCCACAGTCGTGTCGCGGGTTGGCGAAAACAAAATCGAAGGGTGGGTCACCCGCCGGAGTGACAGTGATCACCATTGACGAGGTTTTCGACCGCATTGGTGGGCTGGTTAAGCTTTTCGAGAATTCCGAATTGTGACGTGCTCTGTGCGTTTCAGGTCTTGAGTAACTTCATATCCTGTCATAATATGAAGGTATGCCCATGACTTCTTTGAACATCTCTCTGCCCGAAGCACTGAAACAATATGTGGAAGGCCAGGTCGCCTCGGGGGATTGGGGAACGCCGAGCGAGTATGTCCGGGAACTGATCCGTCAGGACAAGGAGCGTCGTCTTGGCCATCTCGAGCAGGAACTCATCGCCGCCGCGAAGGGGCCTAAAATCGAAGTTTCGCTGGCCGAGATTCGCCGCAAGGGCCTGCTTGCCGCCCTGCGTGAGCAAGCCCGACGCCGGTGAAGAAGCAAAGGCTTGTTTTTAGCGATGCGGCCGTCGCCGACGTCCTGGAGCAGGCTGACTGGTATCGTGCCCAGTCGGGGCAGCGTCTGGCGCTCCGCTGGGAACGGGCGGTCACATCGGCGATCCGGGATGTAGTCCGCCACCCCGCAGCCGGGTCTCCATGCATCTTCAAGTCTTTCGAACTTCAGGGCGTCCGGCGGACCCTAATTCCGAAATTCCCTAAACATCTGCTGTTCTATCGCTTCACGGAAGAAGAGATATTCGTGTTGCGGGTGGTGCACGGCGCACGCGACTTGGAGACCCTGTTGTCCTAAGCTTTCCGGCGAGCCATCCTTTACGGTCTGCGCGGCGCCGTGGTACTCTGTAAACGTCACAAAGACAATCGATTAAAGACAGGAGTGCACCAGGCAAGTGTTAGCCAGAGAGCACAAGAAATCCCTCATCGACCAATACGGCACGCATCCCAGCGATACCGGCAGTCCGGAAGTTCAGATTGCGTTGCTCAGTGAACGCATTGGCCAATTGACGGAGCACTTCAAGACGCACCAGAAAGACCACGGCTCGCGCCGCGGCCTGCTCATGCTGGTCAGCAAGCGGCGTAGCTTGCTCGACTACCTGAAGAAATACGATTCCGAGCGGTATAAGACGGTCATTACGAAACTCGGCATCCGCAAGTAATCGCTTGGCCCGGCCCACTTCTCGCGCAAAAGGCGCGCGAGAAATGGGGCACCCAGCGCGAAAGCTGGGCATCCGAATCGGGCTATTTCTGGAAATCCGTCTCTGGGGAGACGGCCAGCATCGAGGAAATCTCCACACGTGCGTTTTTCAAGCGCCACGAACATCTCTCACAGCTTCGTTGCGGACGGAGTGTGTCTCGTCGGGGAAGAATTCAAAATCCCCAGTTCTCGCGCCCAGAACGCGCGAGAAATGGGGCACCCACCGCTTCGCGCTTACCTCGGATCGGCTCCATCGCAAAGGAATGAATCATGAAACCAGAAGCAACTAGCGTTACAGTCCATCTCGCCGGCGGCAAACAAATCTCATTTGAAACTGGAAAGCTCGCCAAGCAGGCCGGAGGCGCGGCCGTGGTCCGCCTCGGCGAAAACGTTGTGCTCGCCACCGCTACCGCCAACGCCGATCCGCGCGAAGGCATCGATTTTTTTCCCCTCACCGTCGATTACCGCGAATACACCTATGCCGGAGGACGTTTCCCCGGCGGCTTCATCAAGCGCGAAGGCCGCATGAGCGAGCGCGAAGTGCTCACCAGCCGCCAGATCGACCGGCCGGTGCGTCCCATGTTTGCCGAGGGCTTCAAGTGCGAGACCCAGATCATTGCCTTCGTGCTGTCGGCCGACAGTAATAACGATCCCGACGTTTTGGGCATCAACGGCGCCTCGTGTGCGCTGACGCTTTCTGACATTCCGTTTCTTGGTCCTATCGGCGCCGTGCGCGTGGGGCTGATCGACGGGCAGTTCATCGTGAATCCCACGTACGACGAGATGCGCGGGGGCCTGGTCAACATCATGGTGGTCGGAACGGCCGACGGCATCGTGATGATCGAGTCAGGCGCGAAAGAAGTGAAAGAAGAAACGGTGGTCGATGCGATCGAGTTTGGTCACACCGAGATCAAGAAGATTTGCGCGGCGATCAGCGAGCTTCGGGAGAAAGTTGGCAAGCCCAAGCGCAAGGTCGAGCCACCGCAATTCGATGACGCGTATTACAACGATCTGAGAGGGAAGATCGGCACCGAACTGGCCGACGCGCTCGATACCAAGAAGCATCCCAAAGCGGAAAGCTACACGCTGGTCAAAGACATCAAAAAGAAATTGGCCGCCGCGCTGCCGAAGTCTGGAAGCGATAAAGAGGACGACGCCGCCAAGAAGAAACTCGACCACTACTACGAGGCTCTAAGGGAGCGCATTTTCCGCGAGCAGGTCATCAATCAAAAGCGCCGTCCCGATGCCCGCGCTTTCGACGAAGTTCGCGAAATCTGGATCGAAGCGGGCATGCTGCCCCGCACTCACGGCAGCGCGATCTTCACCCGCGGCGAAACGCAGGCGCTGGTCACGACAACGTTAGGCACCAGCGACGATATGCAGCGGCTGGAGGGCTTCGAAGGCGAAGCCAAAAAGCGCTTCATGCTGCACTATAACTTTCCACCGTTTTCGGTTGGTGAGGTTGGATTTATGCGAGGAGCGGGACGGCGCGAAATTGGGCACGGAGCGCTAGCGGAACGCGCGGTCTCGGCGGTGTTGCCGACCGAAGAGAAGTGGCCGTATGCCATGCGCGTGGTTTCCGACATTCTGGAATCGAACGGATCGTCGTCGATGGCGACCATCTGCGGCGCGTCGATTGCGCTGATGGATGCGGGCGTTCCGTTGAAGGCACCGGTCGCAGGAGTTGCGATGGGGCTGGTGAAGGAAGGCGATCAATACGCCATTCTGACCGACATTGCGGGCGCGGAAGATCACTACGGCGATATGGACTTCAAAGTTGCCGGCACGAAGGATGGCATTACCGCGCTGCAGATGGATATCAAAGTTGCCGGCATCACGGCGCAGATCATGCGCGAAGCGCTGGCGCAGGCGCAGCGTGGGCGGCTGCACATCCTCGGCAAGATGGAGGAAGTAATCACGACCGGGCGCGAGAAGATTTCCGATTACGCGCCGCGCTTCTACACGGTGCAGATCCCGGTCGACAAGATTCGCGATCTGATCGGGCCGGGCGGCAAGATGATTCGCAGCATCGTGGAGCAGACCGGAGTGAAGATCGACGTGGAAGATTCCGGGCTGGTCAAAGTCGCGTCGAGCGATCAGGCGTCGGCGGCCAAGGCGCTGCAGATTATCGGCGACATTACGGCGACAGCCGAGGTAGGGAAGACTTATCTCGGGAAGGTGACGCGGCTGGCCGACTTCGGCGCGTTCGTGGAGATTCTGCCGGGAACGGATGGCCTGCTGCACATCAGCGAAGTGGCGGAGCATCGCATTGCCGATGTGCGGGATGAACTGAAGGAAGGCGACCAGGTGCTGGTGAAGGTGCTGGCGGTGGAAGGCAACCGCATCCGGCTGTCACGCAAGGCGATTCTGAAAGAGCAGCGCGCCAAGATGGGCGGCGGGGAAGCTCCGCCAATGGCTCCTCTCACGCCGGCGGCGGAAGGTGAGAGCCAACCGGCACCGGCGATGACTGGATCGCTCGTGATCGAGGGCGGCGGGGATTTTCCAGATGAGCCGGATGCAGAGCCGAACTTCAACCGCGACGGCCCGCCTCACGTGAGTGCGGGTGGCGGCGGAGATCGTCCGCGCAGCGGAGATCGCGGCGGAGATCGTGGGCGCGGCGGGCGTCCTGGAGGCGGGGGACGCGGGCGAGGGCGCGGTGGACGTCCCGGAGGCGGGGGTGGTGGCGGACGCCACGGTGGTCACGGGGGCGGCGGCGGAGGCCGGCACTAAACTTCTTTTGCCACGGATTCACACGGATCAACTTAGATGGGCCGCTATGCGAATAGCGGCCCTTTTCCTTCGGCGGCAAGAGGAACGATAACCACAGAGGTCCACAGAGGAGTCCGAGTCTTTATCCTCGGTGATCCTCTGTGGTCCAAAGCATTTACGGCTTCTCTCGTTCTGCGATGGTTACCTCCCAGCCCTCGGGGTCTTCAAAGGCGAATTCGCGCATGCCGTAGAACTGCTTTTTCAAGGGCATAGTGATTTTCGCGCGGCTTTTCTGGACGGCGGCCAGCACTTCCTCGATCCCTTCCACTTCAATAAAGAGCGTGAGGCTGCCGCCGATGGGCTTGGCGCCGAGCGCGGGATACTCTGCGGCCACGGCTTTCTGGTCGTTGAAAAAAATCTCCACGCCACCCGAAGTCACCGACCCGAACACATAGGGCGGCTGCTCGGGCACGGTGATGGCAGGTTGGAAGCCAAGCACGGAGCGGTAGAACTCCATGCTGGCGGCGACGTCGCGGACGACGAGGTTGGGAGTGAGCTTCTGGAATTTCATAAAATCTCCTGTGAATTTCGTGGTGGGTGGGCGCGGCCTGAATCTAATCTTGAGGCGCGACGCACACCGGGATTGTGTGTTCGCAACGCCTCCATCCACGCTCCTTGCGAAGGGAACGCAGGTAGGGCCGCCTCATTGTCCGTGGCGCTGGCAGGGCAAGCGCGCGGGGCCCGCGAGGTACGGGAAAGAGGATAGCATGAAAGTCAAGGGGTTGGCGGTGGATTGGCAGGGACCGGGAAGGCGGAGGCACCCTGATTGCGGGTCAAGCCGTGGCACTACAGAAACACGGCGGGCGACACGTTGAACCGTTTGCTAAGGCGGCGAATGTGATCCGTAGTCAAGGCTCGCTTTCCATTCAGAACTTCGGATGCGACACTAGCGGTCTCGAACACCCCGATCAAATCCTTCTGCTTAAGATTGTTAGCCAGCATAAGCTCTTTGATCGCTTCGATCGGAGTTGCGGCTCGTAGATTGTAGGTCTTCTTTTCAAAGTCCTCGATAAGCACTGCAAGTGTGTCGTACAAGTCCCGCTCCGCTTTACTCAACTCCGCCCAGCGACTATCTAGTTCTTCGAGTTTTGCGAGGTAGGAACGGTTTTCTTGTTCCGTGCGAATCACTTTAAGGGGGATTTCAGCGATGAGTTGCTTGTATTCAAGTACCGCGCTCATTTGTTCCATCCCCTCTTGCTATATTCAGCGTGCGTGATGAGATCTTTCACGATAATCGCTTGACTCTCGTAGTTGACGGTCACGACCAGGCGATACTTATTGCCCTTGACGTTGAAAATCGTTTGCCCTTTCACACAGTCTGTGTTGCGCCACGTTTGTCGAACTTCGTTCAGACTCTTCCACTTCGCCCCCCTCGCGATCGTAATCCACGTCGCGATTGGGCTCCTCAAATCGCGATGCAACCTGCTCGCTTTGTCTAACACCTCTGTTCCGAGTACCTTCACGTGGGAACTGTATACCGGTTAGGACGCATCGCGAAACGGCGACCTATACTTATGTTATTCGCGATTTGCGAAGAAATGTCAACGAGAATAGGGCGGAGTAGGCCTGCCCGAAGTAACCAGCGTTTCGTTTCCCAGATCGGGAAGAAACACATCTATGGATGCGAGATTGGAACGCGGGCAATGGAAGTTCCCGTACATGATTGAATAGAAATTAAGTTATCGCTTTTTGCGCGTCTGCTTCGCAAAGTGCGAACTTATGGAATATACTTCATATGCGATTAACGATCCCCCACCCTTGCAGAGGATGCAAGGGCGGGGCTTCCCGCGACGAGGCAGGCAGACCTGGAAGGTGGGACTCCACTCGCGTTTCAGGCGGCGGTCGGCAAGTGGGTGAAGACGGGTTGCTGGCGGAAAGTCTCTCTCGGGAACTTGATGTAATTCAGGTAAATCCGAAACTTGGTCTTGCGGATGGGCATGAGAGAGGACCTCCTCATCCGGATAGTGTGGGTGGGAGCGAAAACGTTTCGGACGGGTTGAGGAAAAAATTGGTGGAGGGAACGGTGGAGGTTGCAAAAGGTGGACAAGAACGCCAGGTATTGGATCGAAAAGCTGCAACTCGAAGCGCATCCTGAGGGCGGGTATTTCCGCCAGGCTTATCAGGCCGAACTGGTGCTGCCGAAAGCTGCTCTGCCGGCGGGGTTTACGGGGGCGCGGGCGGCCTCGACGGCGATTTACTTTTTGCTGGAAGGGAAGAACTTTTCGGCGTTTCATCGGCTGCGGTCGGATGAAGTTTGGCACTTCTACGCGGGCGAACCGCTGGTCGTGCATATGATTGAGCCGGATGGAGAGTATTCCGCGATTCTGTTAGGCCGCGATCTGGAAGCGGGCCAAGGTCCGCAGGCGGTGGTCCGGGCGGGATGCTGGTTTGCGTCGCACGTGGCGGATTGGAAATCGTTTGCGCTGGTGGGATGTACGGTGGCGCCGGGATTCGATTTTGACGACTTTGAGTTGGGGAAGAGAGAGGAATTGGGGACGAGGTATCCGCAGCATCGGGAGTTGATTGAGCGGTTGACGCGGGGATAGGAGTTGATCGGTTCATTCGTCGCTGCGAGGTATCGCAGGAGAGCATGTTGTGAGGGTCAATGCGTGCTGTGGCCTGTTCTCGACAGTTAGCCCCAGTGCCAGAACAGGGATTACTCTAATGAATATGAGACATAGCCTCTTAGAAATCACAGGGGTGCTTCTGGCATTTGTGCTCTGCGGCACCGCTCTGCACGGGAACAATGGCAGCCCGATCGACGTGCAGAAAACTCGGCCAACTTCTCTCACGGTCTCCGTAGTTCCGGCTTGGAGTGGGTCATCCGGGCGTGGAATCTCAATGGCGGTGAACACCATCGATACGTTTTACGTGCTTCTCACGAACGTATCTACGCAAGCTCAGACGGCGTTTCAAACATCGAACAGCTGGGGATACTACGCAGTATCGCTTGAACTGCGAACAGGCGATGGGCGTGTCGTAACAATCACAAAGAAGCCAACGGGGTTCACGAGAAACGTCCCATCGACTTTCGGGATTCCACCCGGCGAACAAATGGTCTACCCAATCAAGCTGGACGATGGGTGGGAGGCAAGTTCGCCCTTGCCCATCGCCGACGAAGAACCCGTGGATGTCACGGTAAAGGCTGTCTACCAAGTAAAGCCAACGCCAGAATCCGATCGACAAAATGTTTGGACAGGACGTGTCGAATCAGCCGAATACCGCTTCAAGTTCCGGCACTGGTCCGCTGTTGGATCGAAGCGGTAGCTGTTGCAAAATCGCGATTGCACTCACTGACGTCTCTCGCAGGCGGAGGCGCCGGCGCCACATCGCTCACTTCACGGCGGCCGCTTTCTTCGGGAACATTTCTCCGATGCGGCGGATCTGGGCGCCGACTCCCTTTAACTTCTCTTCGATATGTTCGTAGCCGCGGTCGATGTGGTAGACGCGGTCGATGATAGTTTCGCCGTCGGCCACCAGTGCGGCCAGAACGAGCGATGCGGAAGCGCGCAGGTCGCTGGCCAGCACAGCGGCGGCGCTGAGGGGAGTTTTGCCGCGGACCACGGCGCGGCGGCCTTCAATCTTGATGTTCGCGCCCATGCGCACCAGTTCCTGCGCGTGCATGAAGCGATTCTCGAAAATATTCTCGGTGATGATCGACGTGCCTTCGGCCTGCGTGGCCAGCGCCATGAATTGCGCCTGGCAGTCGGTGGGAAATCCGGGATGCTCTTCGGTCGACATGTCGGCGGCGGTGAAAGGATTGTCGCCCATCACGCGGACGGAGTCGGCGGAAGACTTGGTCTTGACTCCTACTTCGTGAAGTTTGCTGAGCAGGGCGTTGAGGTGAGAGGGATCGCATCCGGCAATGTTGAGGTCGCCGCCAGTCATGGCGCCGGCGATGATGTAGGTGCCGGCTTCGATGCGGTCGGGAATGATGCGGTGCTTCGCGCCTCTTAGCTTGCTCACGCCCTTCACGCGGATGGTGGGCGTGCCCGCGCCAGTAATCTTTGCTCCCATTTTATTTAGAAGATCGGCGAGGTCGGCGACTTCGGGCTCGCGGGCGCAGTTCTGCAGGATGGTTTCGCCGTCGGCGAGCGTCGCGGCCATGAGCAGATCTTCGGTGCCGGTGACGGTGATCTTGTCAAAAACAATTTCGGCGCCCTTCAGCCGGTCGGTGCTGGCTTCGACGTAGCCGTGCTCCTGCGTGATTTTTGTGCCGAGACGTTCCAGTCCCTTGATGTGGAGATCGATGGGGCGCGCTCCGATGGCGCAGCCGCCGGGGAGCGAGACGCGGGCGTGGCCGCACCGGGCGACCAGCGGGCCGAGGACCAGGGTGGAGGCGCGCATGGTCTTGACCAGTTCGTAGGAAGCCTCGGGAGCGGCGAGTGTGGCGCAGTGGATGGTGGTGCGGTGCTGGGCGCGTCCGTAGCCGAGTTCGACTTCGGCGCCCATGGCGGCGAGCAGGTTGCGCGTGGTCTGAATGTCGCGGACCTGGGGAATGTTTTCGAGGATGACGGGCTGATCGGTGAGCAGGGCGGCGGCCATGCAGGGCAGAGCGGCATTCTTGGCGCCGCTGACGCGCACCGTGCCGAGCAGCGGCTCTCCGCCGCGGATGACGAACTTGTCCATGTTGAATCCTTGCCCGGCTATTGTAGCGGGGAATGCGCGAGTGAGTTGTTGATTGGGAGGGCACGCGGGGCGAACAGATCGACCTCAGAGGACGCGAAGGAAATCCCCACTTCTCGCGCAAAGAACGCGCGAGAAATGGGGCACCCGCTATTTCTTTGCTATCTCAATTGCTTCGCGAACGTTGCCCTGTGTCTTCTTCAGGGCGGCGGCGGCTTGGGTGCGGGTCACGCCGGCGGAGAGCATCACGACTGCGACTGGAGTTCGATTGCCGCTGGCTTCGAGAGCATTGCTCGCCGAGTCGTGATCGGCTCCGGTGGCTTGTTCGAGGATGCGGATGGCGCGCTGGATCAGCTTTTCGTTCTTGGTCCAAACGTTGACCATGAGATTGCCGTAGACGTAGCCCAGGCGGGTCATGGCTCCGGTGGAGATCATGTTCAGGACCATTTTGTGGGCGGTGCCCGCTTTCATGCGGGATGATCCGGCCAGAACTTCGGCGCCGACCTCGGTGACGATGGCGAAATCGGCGGCGCGTTCGAGCGGGGAGTTGCGGTTGCAGGTGAGGGCGATGGTGCGGGCGCCGCGGCGGCGGGCGTATTCGACGGCGGCGATGGTGAACGGAGTGCGTCCGCTGGTGGCGATGCCGAGCACGATGTCGTGCTTGCCGGGCTTGCGCTTCTTGATTTCGGCGACGGCCAGCGCAGTGTCGTCTTCACTGGCTTCGGTGGAGGCGGCGAGCGCCTTAGGGCCTCCAGCCATGATGTATTGCACGGTGCGCGGATCGGTGTTGAACGTGGGTGGAATTTCGGAGGCGTCGAGAGCGCCGATGCGGCCGCTGGTTCCGGCGCCGACGTAGATGAGGCGTCCGCCCTGGCGGAGCCCGGCGACGATGACGTCGATGGCGTGCGCGATCTGGGGCAAGGCACGGCCGACCGCCGCGGCGACGGTGGCATCTTCCTGATTGATGAGGCGCACGATTTCGAGCGAAGACATGCGGTCGAGATCAGTAGCGGCGGGAAGGTTCTGCTCGGTGGGGAGCTTCCGAAGATCGGACTTTGCTTTTCTAGTTCGGATCTGGCGAGGTCGGGTCAAGTCGTGCGCCTTTCTAGAATTGCCTTTCTATTATGAAGAGAGTAGACCATTTTAGAATCACAATCAGTTGGATGCGCATTCTCCGGAGGCTTTTTATTTTCTGTGCCAGTCGGGTCAGAGCTGATTGGACAATGCTTCGACGATGGCATCGTGGAACGCCGGGCGGACTTGCTTGATCGCCTGTTTGGTGCAGTCGGGCCACGTGCGGTTGGTCAATAAGGTGATGGAGAGTTGGTGGTCGGGATCGATCCACAGCGACGTGCCCGTGTAGCCGAGATGGCCGAAAGAACGGGGACCGAAATATTTTCCCGATTGCGAGGGCGCGGAGGGAGTGTCCCAGCCGAAAGCGCGCGAAGTGCCGGCTGGCGTGGATTCGCGGCGGGTGAAGAGCGCGATGGTTTCGGGGCGGAGGATGGGGCGGCCTCCGTGGAGCAGGGCGTGAGCGAAGCGGGTCAGGTCTTCGGCGGTGGAGAACAGGCCGGCGTGTCCGGCGACACCGCCTAGCACGCTGGCGTTTTCATCCTGAACTTCGCCTTGGACGATACTTTGGCGGAAGGTGCTGGGGGCCGGCGAGCTTGCGCTTGGCGCTGTTGTCGGCTTCGAGGTTTCGCGGACAGGAGTGTCCGCGCCACATTTTTGTGCTGAGCGTTCATCGGCGGTGGGAGGAATCTTGTTGCGCGATTCTTTGGGGGGATTGAATGTCGTGTTGTACATCGCCAGGGGAGCGAAGACTTCGCGTTGGCAGAAAACGTCGAAAGATTCCCCGGCCATGCGCTCGAGGGCGGCGCCCAGAACGATGAATCCGATGTCACTGTATTCAGAATGCGTGGCGGGGTCGGTCGAGAGGGAAGTTGTGAAGGCGGCGCGCAGCAGGTCATCGCGGGAGTGTGCCTTGAGGAATAGCTTCTCATAGGCGGGCAGGCCGGAGGAGTGGGCGAGGAGCATGCGGAAGGTGACGTCGCGGCGTCGAGGATCGGGCTCGCCGCACTCGTCGGCCATGAATTCGGGAACGACGCCGACTACGGGAGCTTCGAGTTCGAGGAGGCCGCGCTCGTAGAGAATCATCGCCATGGTGGTGGTGGCGACGGGTTTCGTGAGGGAAGCCAAGTCGAAGAGGGTGGCGGGCGTCGCCGGCGGGGCATCGGAGTCATAGGTCAGACGGCCAACGGATTTCAGCGCGACTAGACGATCCCGATGCGTCACGGATATCGAGGCAGCGGGGAAGGCATGGGCGGAAACGGCATTCTGCAGGACTGAGAATGCTGGAGAGAAAGTCTTGTCCTGATCTTCGAATGCGTGGAGCAGAGTTAGAGGCGAATTGCTCAGGGCTTTTGCGCTCGCAAGAAAATTCGTGACCTGAGCGGGTTATAGCAGACTTGGGGGAATGGGTAAAGTTACGGGGACGGACAACATCTTCACTACGGAGGACACGGAGGAGCACAGGGGAACACCTTCTTGGAAACTCCTTTAAATCGGCACGCCGTGTCACAGGCGGCACACCTTACTTGAGTTTCTTGAGCCGATTCGTCGAGTTGTGTACAGTCAAGACATCATCCTCCAAATGAAAACAAATTTGCGGTTCTCCAGAATTGCGAGCGGGTTGATCTGGGGGCTTGCCCTCGTTTGCATCCCCGCTGTAGCGGACGCCAATCATCTCGCGAGTCTTCCGCGTCTCAGTGGCGTCGACGCCATTATTCAGCAAGCGGTGGCCGACGGGAACATTCCCGGCGCAGTGCTGGTGGTCGGACACGACGGGGCAGTGGTATATCGCAAGGCGTATGGAAGCCGGGCGTTGGAGCCACGGCGCGAGCCGATGACGCTGGACACGGTGTTCGATCTGGCGTCGCTCACCAAGGTAATTGCGACCACGACCGCTGTGATGCAGCTCGTCGAACTGGGTAAGGTTCGGATGAATGATCCGGTGGCGAAGTACTTGCCGGAGTTTGCGCAAAACGGCAAAGAGGACATCACGGTGCGACAGTTGCTGACGCACTACTCCGGGCTGGCGCCGGACCTGGACTTGACGACGCAATGGGAAGGTAAAAATACCGCCTACCAGCTGGCGTTCGTCGAGCCGCCCGAAACGGTGCCAGGCTCAGGATTCGTCTACAGCGACATCAACTTTATTATGCTGGGTGCTCTGGTGGAGCGCGTGTCCGGGGAAACGCTGGATACGTACACGACGCAGCATATTTTTGTGCCGCTGAAGATGACGCGGACGCGATTCTTGCCGCCGACGGTGTGGCGGGCGAAGATTGCGCCCACGCAGTATGACGAGAATGAGCACATGCTGTGGGGAGTAGTGCATGATCCGACAGCGCGGCGGATGGGCGGCGTGGCGGGCCATGCGGGGCTGTTCTCGACCGGAGACGATCTGGCGAAATTTGCGCAGACACTGCTCAACGGCGGCGATGGAATCCTGTCGGCGCTCACGGTCGAGAAGATGACTTCGCCGGAGACGCCTCCAGCGGCGCCGGTGCTGCGCGGGTTTGGATGGGATATTGATTCTCCGTTCTCTTCGAATCGCGGCGATTTGCTGCCCGTTGGGTCGTATGGTCACACTGGCTGGACGGGAACGTCGATCTGGATCGATCCGACGACGCAGAGCTACATCATCCTGCTGACCAATGCGGTGCATCCACGGGGAAAAGGAAATGTGATCGGGCTGCGTTCGAAAGTGGCGACGGAAGTGGCCGCGGCGTTGAACCTGACTGCGAGCGAGAAAGAGGCGCTGCGATGGAAGAGTATCACTGGCTATAACGAGGCGTTCAGCGCCTCGCGGCGCATGGGTTCGCGGAACGGGACGGTGAAGAACGGGATCGACGTGCTCGAGGATCACGGGTTTGATGTGCTGAAGCCGGTGGGGCCATCCTCAGAAGCGCAGAGCGTCGATGCGAAAAATCCGGATGCGAAGAGCGTTGATTCCAAGGATAAGGATTCAAAGAATCAGGATTCAAAAGATCTGGATGCAACAAAACCGGAGACGCAAAATCCGGGTGCGAAGAAACGCATCGGGCTGGTGACGAATCAGACGGGAATCGACAGCCAAGGAGTTCGGACCATCGATGTGCTGGCGAAAGCACCGGGAGTTTCACTGGACGCGATTTTCAGCCCGGAACACGGCGTGACCGGGACGCTCGATACGACCGACATCAACAATTCCAAGGACGCGGCGACCGGCATTCCGGTGTACAGCGTGTATGGCGCGACGGATGCGGCGCGGCGTCCGCCAGCGGACGTGATGAAGAATCTCGATGCGGTGGTGTTTGACATTCAGGATGCGGGAGTGCGGTTCTATACCTACGAGACGACGCTGGGATATTTTCTGGAGGCGGCGGCCCAGGCGGGCATTGAGCTGATCGTGCTCGACCGGCCGGATCCGATTACGGGATCGTTTGTGCAGGGTCCGGTGGCCGACGCGGGGCGCGAAAGCTTTACGAATTACTGGACCGTGCCGGTGCGGCATGGGATGACCATGGGCGAGTTGGCGAAGATGTTCAACGCCGAGCGCAATATCAACGCTAAGCTCACTGTGGTGCCGATGGATGGCTGGCAGCGCGGGGACTGGTTCGATTCGACAGGGCTGGCGTGGGTGAATCCGTCGCCGAATTTACGGAGTGTGACCGAGGCGGCGCTGTATCCGGGCGTGGCTCTGATTGAGGGCACGAACGTTTCGGTGGGGCGGGGGACTGACACTCCGTTTGAGCTGGTGGGCGCGCCATGGATCAAGAGCAAGGAACTGTCGGCTTATTTGAACGCGCGCGGGATCGCGGGAGTGCGGTTTGTTCCGGTCACGTTCACGCCGACGGCGAGCGTACATAACGGGCAGGCGTGCTCGGGGGTGAACATTATTCTGACCGATCGGAATGGTTTTGACGCGCCGGAACTCGGGATCGAGTTGGCGGCGGCGCTGCATAAGCTGTATCCGGCAGAGTTCAAGATCGAGCACATGCTGTCGTTGCTGGTGAATCAGAGTGCGTATGATGCGCTGGTTGCGGGGCAGGATCCGCGGAGAATCGCGCAGGAGTGGCAGGAGGGGCTGGAGAAGTTTCAGAAGGTAAGGGACAAGTATTTGATCTATAAGTGACAGCAGCAACCCTGCGACTTCGCTTTCGACTGGTTACCGTCGATCAATGAGGATCCTCCACGGGCGTCCCCGAGTGATTCTCCGTCAGCCGATAGTCGCCGCATTGACATGTGTCGACGAAGCGCAGCACGACGTCCTTTCCAACTCCATAGACGTTGGCATAGTGCCAAACCTCGGACGGTCGCGAACTTCTGAGATTGCGCTCGACCGAGTCCGGCGGACCGTACACGATGTAGTAGTGCCCGCGATCAGTCTTGTATCCCGGAACGCGGAAAGCGAAATGTTGATTGGTGTAGGCGATGCGCCGGTAGTGCTCTTCCTTAAATGTGTTCTCCTGCGAGCCCGGCGTCGGGTTGCGGCTTTCCCAGAACGCCTCGACGAACTTGTCGCGTTGATCGTCAGTCGTGAGGTTGAGGAAGTCGGAGCGCTCCTGGTCGGTGATGATGTAGCGGACGTCTTCGTCGAGCCACTTGTGGTACGGGAAGCTGGCGACGACCCTAAGAGGAGTTTCCTGACGCTTGGCCGCCCGACGCTGATCTTGGTCTTGCGCGGACAGAAACGAACTACTGAGGAAGAGAGACAGGAGAACCAGCAACAGACGATTGTGAATGCCAGATACACGCATGAAGTGGCTCCTTCGCGTCTTCGGGACCGGCTCGATAATAGGCCGTTGGATGCGGGGAGGCAAGATTAGGAGGCTCGGGCAGCGCTTGGAATCCAGGCTGCATCCTAGCGGCTTAAGCGTGGTAATCTTGGCGTTAACGCTTGAGGCGAGCGTCGCCTCGGGAGGTGTTGAATGCGAGTTCTATTAGCCTTGTTGCTGGTTTCAGGGATGGCGTGGGCACAGGCGCCGGATACGGCGAAGCCGGCTGACGCCGCAACGCAAGCTGCTCCCGCGCAGGCAAATGACGCGGCTCCGGACCCGAACGCGACGGTCATTCCGGCCGGCACCAAGATTCCGCTGCTGCTGAAGCAGGCCATCTCGACCAAGAATGCGCGCGAAGGCGATGCGGTGTATGCCGCGACGGCGTTTCCGTTTGTGGTGAACGATCGCATTCTGGTGCCGGAGGGAACTTACATCCAGGGAAAGATTATGCACACCGAGCATCCGGGCCGGTCGAAAAAGCGCGCGGAACTCCTGATTCATTTTACTTCGATGATTTATCCGAGCGGATACACCGTGATGCTGCCGGCGTCGGTGGAGAACACGCCTGGGGCCGACAGTAACAGCGTGAAGGATAAAGAAGGGACGATCCAGGCCGACAAGGATACCGGCAAGAGGGTCGAGGATGCCGCCAAAGGCGCGGCAGTTGGAGGCACGGTCGGAGGTATCGCCGGGGCGGCGGCTGGGGGCTGGAGCGGCGCGCAGTACGGTGGCCTGCTGGGGATCGCGGGCGGAGTCGCGTGGGCGCTGCTTAAGCACGGTCCGGATGTGAAGCTGGAGGTGGGGACTTCGCTGGAGATGGAGATCCAGCGGGCGATTACGGTGGACGCGAGCCGGATTCAGGTGGCGAAGGCGACGCAGTAGCGGCGGAGCGGGAGGCTAATCGCCGCCTGTCATCCCGAAAGCTGGCGCTTTTCAGCCGACTGAGGGATCTTCCACTTGCTGATTCGTGGCTATGAGATCCCTCCCTCCGCCTGAAAAGCGGCTCCGGTCGGGATGACGCCAACTTCCGAACACTCTGGGATTCAAATCCAGCTAGTACTCTTTCTGCGGCTGTTAAACTCTCGTCCATGCAGCGGGCCGGAGTGTCTGCGATGCGGGGAATTCTGGGCGCGCTTTGTCCGCGGTGCCGCACGGGGAAAATCTTTCGCAAATCGGTGTGGCGGTTTCCCGGGATGTACGAGCGGTGTCCGGCGTGCGGGTTGAAGTTTGAGCGCGAGGACGGGTACTTCCTGGGCGCGATGTATATCGGCTACGGACTGGGCGTGGGCACTCTGGCTGTGCTCACGGCGCTGGTGTGGGAAGTGCTCCGGTGGCCTTTGCTGAAGAGTGTGGCGGGGGGCGTCGTGCTGTTTCTGCCTTTCGCGCCGGTCCTGACCTGGATGGCCCGGGTGCTGTGGATCTGGATGGACCAGGGAATCGATCCCGACCGGAGTTGATGGTTGTGTTCAGTGCCTGGCTGCCTCGCTGTGGCGCATCAAGCCAAGCAACGGTCATCCTCGCGATTTGCAAGCCGCCTTCTTCTGACTGCTATACAATCCGCGGTAGGAGCGTTTATGGCGCTTCTTGCCTGGAGGCAGCTATGTTTGAAATGGTTGGCGGAGTGGGTACTGTTTTCGCCGTAATTATCGTTATATACCTTCTCAGTTCCATCAAGATTCTGGCGGAGTACGAGCGCGGAGTAATTTTTCGTTTGGGCCGTCTGCTATCCAACGCTAAAGGCCCTGGTGTGGCCTTCGTGTTCGCGCCGATTGACCGCATCGTGCGCGTGTCGCTGCGGCAGGAGGCGCTCGAAGTTCCGCCGCAGGACATCATCACCCGCGACAACGTCACGCTGAAAGTGAACGCGGTCATCTTTTTGCGAGTGATCGATCCGAATAAGGCGGTGGTCGAGGTTTCGAACTACGTCTATCAGACTTCGCAATTCGCGCAGACCACGCTGCGGTCGGTACTGGGCGAGCAAGAACTGGACGAACTGCTGTCGCACCGGGAAAAAATCAATCTGCGGTTGCAGAGTATTCTCGACACCCACACTTCGCCGTGGGGCGTAAAGGTCACCAACGTCGAGGTCAAGCAGGTCGACATGCCGGAGTCGATGCTCCGCGCCATGGCCAAGCAGGCCGAGGCTGAGCGCGAGAAGCGGTCGAAGATTATTCACGCCGAGGGCGAGTTCTCGGCGGCGCAGAGGCTGGTGGATGCGGCCCACCTGCTGGCGACCGAGCCGGTCAGCGTGCAGCTGCGCTACTTGCAGACTCTGACCGAAATCGGCGTGGAGAAAAATACGACGGTGATCTTCCCGGTACCGGTGGACTTTTTCTCGGGATTGCAGAAGCTGCTCGGAAGCGGAGACGCGCCAGCAAAGAAGTCAGCGTAGAAAAACAACCGGGCAAGAGGCGCGCCGCATATTGCCAGGAGTGGAACTATGGCTTCGTCACAAGACACGGAAATTACACTGGGAACGGGCAAGCTGCTGGTCATGTTCTTCGGACTGGTCGGCATCTGCGCGCTCTTTTTCGCGCTGGGGTATTCGCTCGGACGAAAATCGGATTCGGCGATCACCACGGCGAGCGCTGCCATTACGCCGCCTGTATCGCCGGGAACGAACAAGGCGAGCGGTGCATCCGGTGCTGCTCCGCAAATGACGTTCTATAAGTCGGTGGAGCAGAAAGACGCCAATCCTCAGTTGACGCCCACGGCCGACGCGAAAACGGACACGGCTGCTGCGGCCGCGGCTCCTGCCTCCGCGAACGCAACTCCGGCGCAAACTCCTGCTACCGACAACACTTCTGACCCACCGTTGACCATGCCTACGGCGGGATATTTCGTGCAGGTGGCCGCGGTCAGCAAACAGGAAGACGCCGACTCGCTGGTGGATGCGCTTAAGAAGAAGGAATATCCGGCGTTTGTAGCGGCCGCGGTCCCGACCGACAAGCTGTTTCGCGTGCAGGTGGGGCCGTTCTCAGACATCAAAGACGCCGAGGCCATGCGCACGCGGTTAGTCGCTGATGGGTACAGCCCGATTCTGAAGAAGTAGGGCGAACACGATTCCGGAAGAGACGAATCATGCGCAAGAGTCTGCCCTGATTTCCTACATTGACACCCGTCGATTTTCGCGCTATTCCTAACTCAGTCATGTCGTCCACAGAAGCATCCCTGGACCGCGCTCTGCACGCCATTGCCGATCCCACGCGGCGCCGAATCCTGCAAGCTCTGAAGGAAGGCGAGGCCGAGGCTAAGGCTTCGGGGCAGAAAATTGGCGCGACCGGCCATTGCCTGTGCGCGGGGGACGTGGAAGAGCGCGTCCGCCTGTCGCAGCCGACTATTTCTCATCACATGGCCATTCTGACGAAGGCGGGGCTGGTCGAGGCGACCAAGAAGGGGCAGTGGCGCTGGTACCGGCGCAACGAGAAAGCGATTCGGCTGATGGTCAAGACGTTGCGCGGGAAGTTGTAGTCCCGCAGGGGCTGAAGAGTATGCTGAAAAACTCAGTCGGTCGCCGAAAAACGATGACGAGGGCTGAAGCCCAGATTAATTTTCAACGGCTTACGCGGCCCTAAAGGGCCGCTCTTCCACGGGTAGCACCGACAAATCCGAGTTTTTCAGCAAACTGTGAAGCCGGTTTTCGGGTCGGAACCACTTACGGCGCGGCTTGAAGCCGCGGCCTTTCAAGACAAGAGCCTTGCGCGACGAGAACCTTTCAAGACAGGAACCAATCAAGATATGAACCGAAGGCGAGTTTTCCTCAAACTTCTAAGGCGTGCCGAGGACCCATTTCTCCAGGCCTCCGGTGGAGCGCAGGACGCCGATCTGGCTGCGCTCGAGTTCGAAGACAACGTCCTGTAGGGCGATGAATCGTTCGCTGGCCTGCGATCGGGCTTCATCCAGATCGTGCAGCGTGGCGCTGCCCGCGTCCATGCGGGTCTGAACGGCAGTCAGATCCTTCTCGGCGATTTCGAATTCCAGTTGGGCCACGTCGCGGGCGGCTTGCATCTGGGCCACCGAGCGCTGCAATCGCAAGGTCTGTTCCGAAACCTGATTGCGCGCGGCTTCCGCCTGTTTAGTCGCTTTCAGGGCGTCTGCATCGGCAGCGTGGGCGCGGGATCGCTGCGGGGCGTTGAAGATAGGGAATCGGATGCTGACGCCGATGGTTGCGTTGTTCTGCTGGAAACCGCTGGTCACGCACAGGAAGGTGCCCAGCGCCGTAGTGCAAGGTCGAGACGGGATGTAATAGTTCTGAAAGTTGTTGAACTTTGAGAGCAAGGCGTATTGCGCGGCGAAATCGATGCTGGGCCAGAGGGATCTGTGTTCTCCCTGGGCGCGTAGGTACTGGGCGCGAGCGTGTTCGACGGCAGCTTCCACCGACGGATTGGAAGCGGCGGCATCTTTTGCCGCGTCTTCGTTCGCGGGCGCGGCTGGGGGAGCGGGGATCGAGTCAGGGTCGGTTTGAATATCCGCGGCAGCAAGCCCCGTGAGTTTGGAAAGGTGCTCGCGCAGCACGTCGGCCGCTCCTCGTGCCTCGGCGATGCGCAGGCGGACGCGAGCGGCAGAGAGGCGGGCCCGTGTGCCCTCGACCTCGCTGTCAATGCCTTCTTTGACGCGCTCAGCGACCGCAGCCTGCAGCTTGTTGGCCGCTTCCTCGGTTTCCTGGAGGCGGGTCAGGCGCTGTTCCCATTTAGCGAGCTCGGCGTAACTCAGCACAGCGTCTTGAATGATCTGGTTGCGCTGGTCTTTGGTTTTCAGAGCGGCTACCGCGGAATCGGCTTTAGCTGCGCGCAGGAAATCGCGCAATGCGGGATTGAGCAGCGCAGATTGTGCATTGACCGTGAACAGTGACGGCGCGGATCCCTCCAGGGCGAGGGGAAATCCATAGGAGTACCCGAGACCGGCTCCGGTAGTCAGTTGAGGGATGTAATGGTTGCGGAGCTCTTCATAGTTTGCGGATGCGTACGCCACATCGGCCGCGGCGATGGCCGTCCCGGTGGCGTGAGACAGGGCAAGCTCCACCACGCGTTTGAGAGGGACGGGTTCGGCCAACAGCGAGCAGGGAAGTAACACGACTGCCAGAATCCACTTTGCGGTGTTCGCACCAAGGCCCGAAGTTTTCATTGCGTCCCTTTCAGAGTGATCTGGAAATGATTTCATGAACCATGGGATGTCAGCGAAATTCTAAATGCCCAGCAGGACCGACGGAGCGGCTTTCCAACGGATCGTGAGTGGAGTTCCGGTAGAATCCACAGGTCTCGAAAAGCGCCAGTTGCCATCTTTTCGCAACGGACTCAATGGTCAACCTGCTTCAGATGTTCCCGAGCTCGGGCGTAGGTATGAGACAGAGCCAGGGCGGCGCGGTATTCGTCGGCGGCAGCCCGAGGGTCGCCTTGCTTTTCGAGGAGTTGGCCAAGCAGATCGTGCGCTTTGAAAGCCGGGCCTTCCTCGACGGGGCCATTCGAGAGATAGCGGCGCAGCAGCCGCACCGCCATGGGATATTCGCGCCCCGTGTGCAGCAAAAGGCTGGCGCCGTCCATGAGCGCTTCCGGGCGGTCGACCGGGCTGGACTCCATGGTGCGGAGCGCCTGTTGCATTTCGTCGAGACGATTCGCATGAGCCAGGAACTGGGCCAGGTGCAGCCAGGCGTGGGCTCTATGACTGGCTTCGATGGCGGCCCGGAACTCGCGCTCGGCGGCTGCGCTGTTTTTCTCGCTCTCCGCGATCCGCCCGGAAATGTAGTGGGCCACGGCGGGATTGAAGGCCGCCACCGCCTCCGCCTGAGCGCGGGCTTTGTCCTTGCCTCCTCCGACGATGCCGGGGGCCGAGAAATAGAACTCCGCCAGGTCGACACGGGCTTCCACATTCCTGGGGTCGAGTTCAACGGCGCGTTCGAACTCGACGCGGACTTTTTTTGCTAGCCCGGCCGCGGAAAGAAATCCAGCGCGGTCGGCCTTCTCGCCATAGATGCGGCCCAACCAAAGATGATAAAGGCTGTTCTGAGGGTCGAGGTTGCGCGCGCGTTCGCAAGCCGCGATGCCGCGGTCCCACTCGTCGATCATGAAATAGGCGCGGCAAAGCAGATTGTAGGCTTCGGCGTCGGGCGTGGCGCCGGTCAGCTGCCGCTCCAGGGTTTGAATGGTCTCATCGACACGACCGGCCGCGAGCAGTTCTTTGGGAGACGTGGCCGCATACGCCGACTGCAGGAGCAGGGAACAAAGACCGAGCGAGGCAAGGGTTCTAAATCGCATGTTGTGGAGTCCACATCTTGCGGAATTCGTGCGCCTCCAAAAACCTAAGGAACCAGCTTGACGGCTGCGCCCTCGAAGAGTGGCTTGTCCTCCGCTGGTAAGGCGACCAAGTCGCCTTCGGACAGGCCGGAGGTGATCTCGACGCGAGTCAGGTTCTGCAAGGAAAACTCAATAGTCTGGCGCTTCAGGTGGTTGTCGACGATGCGGTATACGTAGGGCTTGCTCTCATCGATGCGCAGAGCGTCGCGTTGCAGGGTCAGGACGTTGCTGTGCTCGGCAACCACGATGGTGACGCCAACATTAACGTCGGGCAGCAGGCGTAGATCTTTGTTGTCGACCACGCACGTGGTCTCGCCGACATTTCTGGAGAGGCGCAACCGGACGGTCGAAGGCACCGTGTCGACGGTGCCGGTCCAGATGCGGCCGGGAATCGCGTCCCAGGTAATCTCAACTTTTTGTCCGGCCTGCAGACGGCCTACATCCGGTTCGTCGACGAAGGCGCGCACCCGCACCCGCGAAAGGTCGGCTTCCTGCAAGAGCAAGTCGCCCGCCTGTACAAAGGCCCCTTGCTTGACGGGAAGGGAATAGACGATGCCATCGAAGGGAGCACGCCTGCTGGACTTGAGCAGCGCGTCTTCGGCGGCGTCGTAGGCGGCTTGTGCTTCTGCGGTCTGGGCTTCGATGCGCGCCGCTTCCGGTTTGGAGTAACGATCCTTCTGCTTTTGCTCAAGCAAAGTGACGTCAGCCTGAGCGCTTTGCAGCGCGTCTTCCGCCTGTCGAATCTCACCCGGCGAGGCCGCGCCATCCTGCTGCAGGCGGCGAAGCGCATCGAGTTTGTGTTGGGCGACATCGCGAGCGCCGCGGGCCTTGACCAGTTCCGCATTCAACGTCAGCACTTCTTCTTGTGTCCCTTCGTGCGTGAGGGCGGACTGATTGGCTTGTGCCGCCTTGACCTGAGCCCGGGCGCGGGCGGCTTGGGTGCGAATATCGGCGTCGTCGAGTTGCAGCAGCAGCTGCCCCTTGCGCACGTGGTCGCCCTCTTTGACCAGCAGGCGTTTTACCGTGGTCGCGATGGGAGCGTGGGCCTCGAAATTTTGAATGGGCTCAATCTTTCCGTTGGTGGAAACCAAGCTGCGGATGGGCCCTCGTTCAACGGCGACCGCGCGTACTTTCACAGGAGTCTGGCGGAAATAGGAGTACAGGACCGCCAGGACAGCCAGCAGCGCGAACGCAAGCCAAATCCACCGCCCCCGGGACGGCGTATGCGAATTGTTCGTCGATGCCAACCAGTTGTCTTTCAGGCTGCGGCAGGAATAACTGTAAGTAGTAATTTACCATTCCGGAGGCCGCGACAGATACGGATCAGACCCCAAGCACGTATCTGGTTGGATGCGGGCTGCGGGACTTCGGCTTCATGTTCGGCTCGACATTTAGTGTGGGTGCCGGCTCACCTTGAATCTCTCCGCGAACTCTGCGGCTTTTCTCGGCGCTCTCTGCGGCTAAGGTCTTTGACCTACCGGACTGATATGTCGGCAAGAGCAAGCGCCTTTGCCGCCGAGGTCGCGGAAAAGGGCCGCAGAGTTCGCGGAGGGACTCAAGTTGAACGCCGCCTTGGCTTCGTGCCGAATCTGCGAAACGCTACAATAGCGGCATGGCTAAATCGCCTCGTTATACGCCTGAGCACGCGGCCGCGGGTCTCGACGCGAAATTTCCGGAGATTGAGACCTGGCCCAACCAATTTCCGGGATACGAAATCGTGGTGGATGATCCCGAGTTCACCTCGGTGTGTCCCAAGACCGGTCTGCCCGATTTTGGAGTGCTCGCCATTCGCTACATGCCGGATAAGAGCTGCCTGGAGCTGAAGTCGCTGAAGGAATATCTGCAGTGCTACCGGAATCTCGGCATTTTTCAGGAGAACGTGGTCAATCAGGTTCTGGAAGACGTGGTGAAGTGGGCGAAGCCGGTGTGGGCGGAAGTGCGAGGCGAGTTCCGTCCGAGAGGCGGGATTTCGACGACGATCGTGGCGAAGTGGCCGAGAGTGAAGGGAAATACTTCAAGGCGATAATACCGTTGGTCAGCGCGAGGCGGAAGCGGCTCGCGGCTGAATACGCTCAATGTCCGCGGCTTGCTCGGCCATTACGCGGCTGACTTCATAGGCGCTCTGCAGGTTCAGCCAGAACTGTTCGGTCGTTCCGAAGAAGCGGGACAAGCGGACGGCGGTGTCGGCACTAATGCCACGGCGCTCCAGTACGATGTCGTTGACCCGCGGCGCCGGAACGTGCAGGCGCTTTGCCAATTCGTACGCGGAGATGCCCAGCGGCTTTAGAAACTCTTCCCGCAAAATTTCGCCGGGGTGAACTCTCCAGTGTGGCGTGCCTTTTCTTGGAATGTCTTCGTGTCCCATAAAGGGTCACCTCATTTGGCCTTAATTCGAACAGCTAGTGATAATCCGTGATGTCGACTTCGAACGCATCGTGACCCCGCCATACAAAGCAGATTCGATACTGGTCATCGATGCGAATGCTGTGCTGCCCTTGCCGGTCACCGCGCAGCTTCTCCAGGTGGTTTCCGGGAGGGGATTTCAGATCGTCCAGGGTCGCCGCACCATCGAGCATCGCCAGCTTTCGCTTGGTCACGCTGGCTGGAGGCGATCCCCGGGTCTTCCCGGTTCTCCAGATTTCCGCCGTCAGTTTGTTGGCGAAAGTCCTGATCACGAATGTGATAATAATGCTAGCCGTTAATAATGTCAACCGTTATTACCTTCCACCGGAAGGGTGCCCGCCGTGCTATATTCGCTCGACCTGTGGCCCAGACTGATCTCCATCCCCGCACCGCGCTGCTTGTCCTGACGGCGCTTAATCTGCTCAATTACGTGGATCGCAACGTGCTGTTTGCGGTGCAGCCGCTGGTGCAGCAGGAGTTTCACGTCACTAAGGAACAGATTGGATATCTCACCAGCGCATTTCTCGGCTTCTACATGATCGCTGCGCCCTTTGTGGGGCCGCTGGCCGATCGCTACTCGCGGAAGCTCATCATCGTGCTGGGCGCGATCTTCTGGAGCGGCCTCACCCTTCTAACTGCCGTTACCCACACGTATACAGAACTGCTAGTACGGCACACGCTGGTCGGAGTGGGCGAGGCCACATTCGTGACAATCGCTCCTACGTTTGTCGCCGATCTGTTTGCGGAGAAAGTGCGGGGACGGATTCTGGGAATCTTTTATCTCGCAATTCCGGTGGGCTCGGCGGCGGGATATCTGTTGGGCGGTTATCTGGCTCCGCATCACGGCTGGCGGTTTCCTTTCTACATTGCTGCGGCTCCGGGCTTCCTGCTGGCCATCACGGTATTGTTTCTGAAGGAACCGGAACGAGGGCGGCTCGATACGGTGAAGGACGCCGAGACGGGAGATCTGTTGCCCAAGGATTTCAAAGGCGGCCTGGTGATGGAGTTTTTCTTGATCATTTTCCTTTACCTGAAGAAGCTCTACCGGTCGACTCTTGTTCTCCTTCGGAATCCCGCATTCCTGACCGCCACTCTGGGAATGGCTTTCATGACGTACTCGCTCGGCGGGATCCAGGTGTGGATGCCGCAGTTTTTGTACAGCGAACGCCACTACACGCTGGAGAACGCGAATCTGACGTTCGGCATCATTATCGTGGTTGATGGCATCGTGGCATCGCTGCTGGGAGGATGGCTCGGCGACTACCTGCGGCCCCGGATGAAGAGCGCCTACTACGCGGTTTCGGCGGCGAGCATGTTGCTGGGGGTTCCCGTGATGATTGTGGCGTTGTTTGTAAGGGGCCCGATCATGATTCCGGCGATCGGCGTGGCGGCGTTTTTCCTGCTGCTGAACACTGCTCCGCTGAATACGGCGGTGATCAACTCGGTGGGAGCGCACATTCGCGCCACCGCGCTGGCGGTCAACATTTTCATCATCCACATTCTGGGCGACGTGCCTTCGCCGACAATGATGGGATGGGTGGCCGACAAGCGCTCGATGCAGGCAGCGTTTATTCTGCCAGTCATCGCGATGGGGATTTCCTCTGCAATACTGTTTTATGGGATGAGGTTTGCGCCGCCCGTTGCCGTCGAGGGCGCGCCCGCCGGGGCAGGAAAGAACTAGCGGGAGAGCTTGCCTGAATAGAAGTGCTTGTGTCCAAACTCCGATTTGGCAGAATCCACGGATGACCTTAGCCAACAGTATTGAGTTCCCCAGAGAACTGTTCTTTGTGCAAGCTGCGAAGCGGCACCCAGCAGTGACCCTTGCTCTTCTTTTCGCGGCCGGGGCTGTCCTGGTAGTGGGCCCGCGAAATCAGGAGATGGTTCGTCTGGCTACCTTGGCCGGGGCTGCTGTGAGCGCGGTGATCATCGACGTGGTTTTCCTGCGCTGGCCGTTGCCGTCGCGGCCTTTTCCGGTGCGGAACCCGGGCACCGAAACGTTGGTTGTGGCCATTCTGTATTTGGTCGCGGGAGCATCGCTGCTTCAGCGCTACGAAGGTTCCGGTAGTCCGTCCCGAATACTCGGGATTGTAAGCCTCATTTCTATTTTCCCCATAGCGCTTGCAGGTTTCTTGCTGATTCGAGGATACCGTCTTGGGGATTTTGGAATTCGCTGGCGCGGTTTCCGTCCGGTGCTGCCAATCATGATCGGTTATGGCACGTTAATGGCGCTGGTCATACCGCTGACTGTCAGTTGGCGGCAAGGCTATCAGGAAATGGGATCTGTTTGGAAATGGATCGAATATGGCGTCTTTGTGGCTGCGTTACCCGAGGAATTCCTCCGTATGGTTTGGCAGACTCGTCTGGGCGCATGGCTGCACAATCGGGCAGTCGGTTGGTTTCTCGCGGCGCTGATGTGGTCTGCGCTTCATGGCCCGCTTAACGGACAGGGACACACACTTGCGGAAACTTTGTTTTTGGTCGGCAGGCTCATTCCTGTAGGTTTGCTCTGGGGGTACCTGACCTTCCGCAGCCAGAGCATTCTTCCGTCTGTATTGCTGCACGCTACCAGGTTCGTTTGGGGCGGGTAGGATAACCATCGGATGCATTACTTTCATTGGATAGCGGGAACGATTCTCGCGCTGGCGTGGTTTTCCCGCATCGTGGATGCTGCCCTCGGCATGCCCAGCGTGGCCGATGTTTCCCGTCCGGAGTGGGATCGGAATCCCGTGCTGCCCGCGGGGAATCCGCGCGTTTCCATCATTGTTCCCGCCCGCAATGAAGAAGAGAGCATTAAGCAGGCGCTGAATACGTTGCTGGCGCTCGACTACGACAACTATGAAGTGATCGCGGTCAACGACCGCTCGACCGATTCTACGGGCGAGATTTTGGAGCGGATTTTCGCGAATCCCCACTTCTCGCAAAAAGCGCGAGAAATGGGGCACCCAGATTTCCGCAGTTTTCGGGTCGTTCATCACACCGAACTGCCTCCTGGCTGGCTGGGAAAAACGCATGCTATGTGGACGGCGGCCAATCAGGCAACCGGCGACTGGCTGCTCTTTACCGATGCGGACGTGCTCTTCAAGCCCGACTCGCTGCGCCGTGCGCTGGCTTATGCTGAGAGCGTTCCGGCGGATCATGTCGTGCTGTTTCCGCGGATGATTATGAAGCGGCCGGGCGAGTACATGATGATCGCTTTTTTCCAGACGATGTTCATGTTCGGCCATCGCCCGTGGAAGGTGGCCGATCCCAGCACCGACGATCACATGGGCGTGGGTGCGTTCAACCTGGTACGGCGCCGGGTGTACGACGCGGTCGGGACATATAAGGCGCTGCGCATGGAAGTGGTCGACGACATGAAGCTGGGAAAGGTCGTCAAGAAGGCCGGCTTCGCGCAGCGCAACGTGTTTGGCGGCGATTTAATCTCGCTCCGCTGGGCCAAGGGCGCGCTGGGGATCGTGAATAATCTGACCAAGAATTTCTTTGCGGTGTTGTCGTTTCAGTGGTGGCGCACCGTGATTTCGGCGCTCGGATTGGCGTTTCTGAATTTCGGTCCGTTTCTTGGTGTGTTTCTGGCGCATGGTTGGGCGCGCCTGCCCTACGCGGTGGCTCTGGGCTCGTTATTCGTGGTTTACGTCGGGATGTCGCGGCGGTCGGCGGTCCCCCCGTATTACTTCCTGCTGCATCCCGTAAGCTCGGCGCTCTTCATCTACACGCTGCTGCGCTCGATGATCCTGACGCTGTGGAATGACGGGATAGAGTGGCGGGGCACGAAGTATGCGCTGGAGGAGCTGCGCAAGGGGATGGTGTGAGTTGCCATGTGGCCCACGCAATGCCTTGGCGCTGGTCCAAAACCGGCCTTACGGCGCTGATGGAGTGAGGTACCGTTTCGACGCATGTACGTGCCAGCTCTTGTTTGTTGTCTTCAAATCGAGCCGTCTGAGCTCCCCAGATCGATACGGCGCCGCGGGAATATATGTCAGGCGGTACATGGAGTCGATCTGTGACTTGCTGTCCTGTGGCTGCCTGCTGAAGTCATATCCACCCGTCTCAGGAACAAGAGCCTGCAGGCTCCCGTACCAGGTCGCAACGGAAACCTTTACGCCGGCGCGCTGTGCGGCAGCTATGGTCTGAGAATAATCCGACAGGCTTCGTCCGACTTGATCACCGGCCCCGGGAATCACAATCAGAATCCGTCGTTCTCGCCCCACTGGATCAGCCCCAAAGACTTCTTTGCAGGCGATACGTATTGCGTCACGCGATCCAAGGAAATCGGGTGCGTCAGTCTTCAGGAATTGATTGAGGTCAATCGGTTGGAGTTGATCCCGGCTCACAAACGTCGTGCCGTGTCGGATTGTCGAGTACGACGCAATGAAAGCCTTATCCTCAGGTCCAGTTAGCATTTCTTCGACGAGATCGAACGCCCATTTCGGCGTGGGTTCGTACTCCAGTTGTTTCTTGGAATAGCTCACTCCGAGGCCAGGATTGGTATCGATGAGAATACCAAGCCGCAACGGTAGTTCTTTTGCGGTGCCGAGGGAAACGACGCGCAGCGGAGGTTTCTTGTTATCCAGCACAGACAGGTCGGAAGGTTGCAGGGTGCTGACTGGATTTCCAGTGCCGTCTTCTACAAAGAACGTGATGGTAACGGCATGCGGATCATTAGCTGTCGACCCAGCGGAGGAAACTTGCGCGGCCCCAATCGATAGAGGAATTGCTGCTAGCGCCGACAGGAGCCGAATCACCTTTCTGGCTCTCATAGCTGAACTCTAACACCCAATCCTGCTGGCGGAAAGTAAAGTGTTGGTAAAGTGTTGTAAGTAAACATTTACCCTAATTGACCACTCGCGGCGTTCGACTCGCATGTTCTCCTTGCGCGTCCTATTGCGGTTCTTCCCCCTCCATATCATTCCCGTACGTCGCGGTAGTGTTGGGCTTGGCTTTGACCTTCGCCGGTTTCTTTGCGGGGCGGAGGTGTCCGGCGCTGTAGTGGCCGCGATTTTCGACGTCGTAATTCTTGGGAAGCGGCGGAATCATTGCGGCGCCGCCGGTGATTTGACCGATGCGGTTCAGGATGATTTCCGCGCGGCCGTCGTAGAGTTTGACGTCTCCATGAATCTCGATCATGCGGCCTTCCAGTCGGCGGATGTCGCCAACATCTTTCAATCCGGAGGGGAAGACCACGACGGTGAAGGGACAGGCCATTTGATCTTCACAGAAGTCGAGAAAGTGAACGCCTCGCGCGCCCACTTTTATTTTGAGAACCTTGCCCGCCACGCACTTGGTTTCGCCGACGTGCCGGCTCGCTTCGTGAATGGGAATGCAATCCGAGGCGGAGAGCAGAGGCCCGGACAGCAGAAGTATCAGACTGAATCGCCACATGCCCTGATTGTAGGAAGACTGCGGGGCAAAGTCTGTGATGGGGACAGAATTATTCGCTGCGTGGTTCCAGAATGAAACTTGGCAAAGTCCCCACTTCTCGCGAAACGCGCGAGAAATGGGGCACCCGCAAACATATTCGAGCAGAGAACCGGCTCTACTTGAACGACTTGACCGCCGACGCTTCGTCGTCTTTCACGTCGAACACGGTGTAGAGCTTGGTGATCTGGAGCAGGTCGTTGACCTTCTTGGTCAGGTTCAGAAGCTTCAATTCGCCGCCCTGATTCTTGGTGGTGGTGAAGGCGCTGACCAGTTCACCGATGCCGGAGCTGTCAATGTAGTTGACGTCCTGCAGATTCAGAACGATCTTCTTGTTGCCCTTGCCCAGCAGGTCGCGCACTGTGTCGCGGAGAATCACGCTGCCTTCGCCGAGGGTGATGCGGCCGCTGCAGTCCACAATCGTAACTCCATCCACTTGCCGACTACCAACCTTCATACTCACTGGGAAGCCTCCTTGCCGCCCGCGGTTGGCCCGTGGACGTGTTTGATTAATTTGAGTTCGGTGCCCGTTGCGGTGGGCCGAATTTCGACCACATCCATAAACGAGCGCATAAGAAAAATTCCGCGGCCCGACGTCTTGAGCAGATTCTCCGGCGCCAACGGGTTGGGAATCTTGCTCAAATCCATCCCCCGACCCTGGTCCCGAATGGTGATAATCAGGTCGCCTCCCGCGCGCTCAAAGGCGAGGGTTACTTTTTTGTCCGGGGCATACGCGTTGCCGTGCAAAACCGCATTGACCGCGCCCTCGCGCACGGCCATGGAAATCTGCATGATCTCATCGTCAGGAAAACCGAGTTCCGTGGCAACTCGTGTGGCCTTCGCCTCCGCATTGTCGATCGTCTCCAATGAGGAGTCGAGCGTGTACGAGACCCGTTGCTCGGTCATGGCCATGGACGAAGTGAACAGTGATTATACGGCCTGGACGGCGATAATGCCGCAAAACCGCAGCAGGCGCTCGCCAGAGCGAATTCCCGGCGAATGCGGTAGTTTGCCTGTCGGATGGCCGAGTTGTCAATGTGAGATGGGGATAAAGCACGAGGGCTTATAATCTGGCGTCGTGACCCAGCACTCTGCGTCAGATCTTAAACGGCGACTGCGGCGAATCTTCATGACCTCGATTCTTGTCGTGGTCGGAGCAGTGGCTCTGACGTATGGCGTGGACTATCTTGTTCTTCGGGTGCGGGCGGCAACCAATCGGAACGCTTACGGTTCGGTGACGGTGAATCACTACACCGCCGTGCTGCAGAAAAACGGGAAGACGACGCTAACCTTCGATCCGCCGCAGCCCTGGACCTGCGTGAACTCCCTGTTTCCACATCAGGGATGGCTGCCCTGCTGGTATCTGAACCGGCATCCCGACCAGAGGACGGATATCTGAGGGCGCGGCGGACTATTGGGCGTCCGCTCCCGGTCCCACCGCCACGACAAAATAAGTGGCCGGCGTCCTGCCGACATTCTTAATGCCGTGTTCGTCGTTGGAATGCACAAATCCCACCGAACCTGGCCCCAGCACATGGCTTGTGCCATTGATCGTGAGCTGCACCGTACCTTCCCGAATGAGCCACATTTCGCTATGCACGTGATGATGTGGGGCATGCGGCATCCCGCCCGGCGGTAATGTGGTTTCGTGCACTTCCAGGGACTCTGCCGTGGCCAGTTTGCCTTTCAGAATCGGGCGGATCTCCGCGCCGTTTGCATTATTTACGGGGAGTTCGCTGAACGGGTAGGTAGCCGAGGGAAGGGAAGTGTCGTGATTCGACAAACCCCGGCTCGGCAACCCTTCTAGCTCAACCGCGCTCGCAACCAATCCCGAAAGCAGAAAAAGCACTTCCCGTCGAGTGGCCGACATCCGGGTCCTCCTGAGAAACAGAGTTCATCGTTGGGCCGGCATGATAGCAGAGGATCCCTCGCCGCGAAACCCTTACGCGGGGGCCAACGAATGTAATCGGGATGTTTCGCAAGTTAGCGTCTAGAATGATCGTCTCAAGGTGAACGACATGCGACACAGCTGGATTTTCGTTTTGTACTTTTGCTTTGCGGTTAGTGCTGGTTCCGCGCAGACCGCCTCAAGTCAAACATTTCCCTTGCCCAAATCTCACGTCTGGGAGCCCAAAACCGTACAGATTTGTAGTTCCGTGGGCCGAGTTGGGATTCGGCAGGCAAAGGAGACCCCAGACTCAAGCGAGTATTTCCTTGTCGAAGCTGGGCGCGGCGACAGTCGACTCGAAATTACGCTGGGCGAGAGAGAAGTCCTCGTGAGTGTCGATGGTGCCAAACCGGAGAAATACAACGTGGTCGCCAACACAGTCGGTGTCCTGACTGCGGTACTAGTCGGAGAGATTGAGCCCTCGGTCAGTTCGATTAGCGTAGACAAGGTTACAAGCTACGTGATTTGGTCCACCACTGAACCAAGGGACTTTACACGCGATGTACCACGTCATACGGCGGCACTCTTGGCTTGCTCTCCGGCTTCAAAGCCATAGGGACCGCGAAGGGTGGGCATCAGCTAACTGTCGCAAACAGCGATAGCGCTCATTGACCTGTGGCGGCACCAGAGCATGGGGTAGAATGTGTCGGCACAAATACATCGCCGAGGACTTCATGCCAAGGAACTTCTCTCACTGCATCCGCGGGATCGCGATCTTTCTCGCCCTAACCTGCGCCCGGTTCGCCGCTGCCAACCCATCCGCCGTCCCAGCCGACGCTCGGCTGCAGAAGGCCTACCGCTTCCAGCAGGGTGGATGGACCTACGTTCATCTCGAAGGCTCGCCGTCGGACATCGGCTTTCAGCACGGCTACCTGCTGGCGCCCGAGATTGCCGACGCGCTTGAAGCTATCAAGTTGTTCGACACGCACCAGACCCAGCGGGATTGGGAATTCTTCCGCACCACGGCCCGGCGGGCGCTGTGGCCACACATCGACGCCGAATATCAGCAGGAACTGCAGGGCATTGCCGACGGCGTGAAGGCGCACGGAGTCAATCTCGACCTGTTCGACATCGTGGCGCTCAACGCGTTCGAAGAAGTGCCCGACTACTACGTGCCCTGGTTGAACAAACAAACGACGAACAAACAAACGACGAATAAGCAGAACAAGTCGGCTAAGAATCCGAAGCTGGCCGCTCCCGGCAACTGCAGCGCATTCATCGCCACCGGCAGCATGACCAAAGATCACCAGATCGTCATCGCCCACAATAACTGGACCAGCTACCTGGCGGGCGAGCGGTGGGTGGTGATTTTCGACATCCAGCCCGAGCACGGCAACCGCATTCTGATGGACGGCTTCCCCGGAGTGATTACCAGCGACGATGATTTCGGCGTGAACTCTGCCGGCATTATGATTACGGAGACGACCATCACGCAGTTCGAAGGCTGGGATCCGAACGGCAAGCCGGAATTCGTGCGCTCGCGCAAGGCGCTGCAATACGCCAACAGCATTGATGACTATGTGCGCATTATCAAGGAAGGCAATAACGGCGGATACGCCAACGACTGGCTCATCGGCGACCGCAAGACCGGCGAGATTGCGTACCTGGAACTGGGATTAAAGAACACGCCGCTGTGGCGCACCAAAGATGGGTATTTTGTGAGCTCGAATTTTGCCCGCGATCCCAAGCTGATTCAGGAAGAGACCAGCGGCTTCGACCCCAACGACATGTCCTCGTCACCGAATGCGCGGCATGCCCGCTGGGAAGAAGTCATGCAGCAGGCCAAGGGGAAGGTCGACGTCACCGTGGCAGAGCAGTTCCTGGCGGACCATTTCGACAGCTTCGAGAAGAAGGAGCAGGCGAACGAGCGGGCACTCTGCGGCCACGTGGATGCCTCTGCGCGAGGGATCAAGGAGTGGGACTGGGATCCCTACAATCCCGGCGGCGCCGTGCAGGGCAAGGCCACCGATAGCGCCATGGCCGCGAACATGAGTTTTGTGGCCAGGGCAGGGCATCCCTGTGGCGCGGACTTTCTGGCCGCGGAATTTCTGGACCACCATCCGGAGTTTGCCTGGCAGAAGCCGTTGCTGCACGATATGAAGGCGGGGCCGTGGACCGTATTTACCGCAGGACAGAAGTCGACGCATTAAGTAGCGCCGCCGTCCCGGCGGCTGTCGTGGCGGCGCCCCGCCGCCACTGCGTGCAGCGCTCAACATCTCCAGCCTTTTCGGCGCCGCCCTCCTGCGCGGGCGAGGGCGCCCACGCCACAGCCGGCGAGACGCCGGCGCTACTTAACCCCGCGAAATCTGAATCCCTCCGATAAACAATTTTGATTGGACTCAGTACGGGCCGCCCCCTAGAGTCTTACGGTGCAGCCTAGCCGTACCCGAACTCGCGGACTCGTGCGCCGGATGAACCCTCCGGAGCCGCTCACGCTTTTTCGGCCGCCGTTTCGAAATTACCAGTTTGACGCGGCGTACGATGAGATGTTCTCGGCGCCGGGTACGCCTCGGGCGCACTATCAGGCGCTGTTCCAGAACCTGCTCGAACTGCCCCCAGAAGAATTGCGCAAGAGTCAGCAGGCGGCCGACCTCTCGTTCCTGCACCAGGGAATCACCTTCACGGTATACGGCAACGACGAAGGGACCGAGCGCGTTTTCCCCAACGATCTGCTGCCCCGCATCATTCCCCACCAGGAATGGCGCAAGATTGAGAACGGCCTTACCCAACGCATCGCTGCCCTGAATCTTTTTCTGGAAGACATTTATCACCACGGAAGAATCCTGGCGGACGGGATCGTGCCCCGCGAACTGGTGTACAGTTGCCGCCACTTCCGGCGCGAGATGCGCGGGCTGACGGTTCCGCGCGGAATCTACGTAAGCATCTGCGGCACCGATCTGGTGCGCCTGCCCGACGGCAGCTTTGCGGTGCTGGAAGACAATTTGCGCGTGCCCAGCGGCGTGTCGTACATGCTCGCCAACCGCAAGGTGCTGAAGAAGGTTTTCCCCACGCTGTTCCGCGACTACGGCGTGTCGCCGGTCGATCATTATGCGCAGGCTTTGCTGGCCACGTTGCGGGCGCTGGCTCCGGCAAGTTCGTCGGCGCGGCACGAACCGAAAGTCGTTTTGCTGACCCCGGGCGTTTTCAATTCCGCTTATTTCGAGCACACGTTTCTCGCGCAGCAGATGGGCATCGAGCTCGTCGAGGGACGCGATCTGCTGGTGCACGATAACGTCGTTTACATGCGGACTACTGCGGGCCTGCGACGTGTGGACGTGATCTACCGGCGCGTCGACGATGATTTCCTGGACCCGCTCTGCTTCCGGCAGGATTCGAGCCTGGGCGTGCCCGGCCTGTTCAACGCGTACCGGGCGGGCAATGTCGTGCTGGCCAATGCGATCGGTACCGGCGTGGCCGACGACAAGGCGCTCTACGCCTACGTTCCCGCGATCATTCGCTACTACCTGGACGAAGATCCGATCCTCGCCAACGTTCAAACTTATCTTCTCACTGATCGTTCGCAGAGAAGCTACGTGCTGGAGCATCTGGATGAATTGGTGGTGAAGGCTGTCGGCGAATCCGGCGGGTACGGCATGCTGATCGGGCCGCACAGCACCGAAGTGGAAAGGGAAGAGTTCCGGCGCAGGATCGAAGCCGAGCCGCGAAATTATATTGCCCAGCCGACTCTGAGCCTGTCGCGGGCTCCGTGTTTCCTCGACGGCGAAGTGCAAGCGCGGCATGTCGATCTGCGGCCCTACATCTTATATGGCGAGAATGTGACGCTCGTGCCCGGTGGACTGACTCGTGTGGCGTTGCGGCGGGGATCGCTGGTGGTGAACTCTTCGCAAGGCGGCGGCAGCAAAGATACCTGGGTGCTTCGAGCGTAAGAGCTTGCGCATGACGAGTCACACATGAACGACAGGAGGCAGACGGCGATGCTTTCGCGGGTGGCGGACAGTTTGTACTGGATGAGCCGCTACCTGGAGCGCGCCGAACACACTGCGCGTCTAATCGATGTTGACCTGCAGCTACGCCTCGACCAATCCCTGGAAGCGGGCGCGGGGCGCTGGCTGCGGCTGCTGCAAGCCTCGCAAGTGCCGCCGCCGGAAGACGGCAAGATCGACGCGGAGTCCTTGACCAACGTCCTCACGCTGGACCGGACCAATCCTTCTTCGATCTTGTCATGCGTGGCCGCGGCGCGCGAAAACCTGCGCCAGGTCCGCGAGCAATGCAGCACAGAAATGTGGGAGCAGCTGAACCGGCTGTACCTGCAGGTGAACAGCACGACCGCGAGCGAGGCGTGGCTGCTGCATACGCACGTATTCTTTCGCGCGGTGCAGGAGGGCGCGCACCTGTTTCAGGGTGTGACCGATTCGACCATGTCGCACGGCGAGGGCTGGCAGTACATCCAGCTCGGGCGTTTTGTCGAGCGCACCGACGAACTGGCGCGGCTGATCGGCACGCATTTTGGACGCCTGCCGCATCCGCTCGATCAGGCCGTCGAGAGCGAAGAGTATCTCGAATGGGTAGGCCTGCTGAAATCGTGCGCCGCGTTTGAGGCTTACTGCAAGACCTACACGGCCGAAATTCGTCCGATGCGGGTGGCGGAGTTTTTGCTGCTGAACCCCGAGTTCCCGCATTCGGTGCGCTTCTCCGTCGACCGCGTGCAAGCGGCGCTGGTCGCGATTGGAGAACTAACCGAACGCAAAGCCGAACAGCCGGTGCGCCTGGCCGGACGCCTGTGCGCAACCCTGAGTTTCAGCCAGATCGAAGAAATCATGGCATCGGGCGCGAATGGCTATGTCGACAGCGTCCGCTGGCAATGCGCGCAGGCGCACACCGCGATCCAGCAAGTCTATTTCGATTATTCGGTGGAGTCGGCGCTGGTCTCGTAAGCCGGTGGCTTCAAATCACAAGCTGCCGTGGTGCCATCGGACGCATGCCGTACCGTGGAAGAGCGGCGCTTTAGCGCCGCGTGAAGCGAACAAATTGATGAGGGCTTTAGCCCCTGAGGAATCCGTGATCTATTCCGTCCGTCACACCACGACGTTCCGCTACGAGCCCGCAGTGCGCGAGAGCTTGATGGAAGTCCGCCTGCAGCCGCGCAGCGACGGAGACCAGCGCTGCCTCAGCTTCACGCTCGACGTCGATCCCGCCGCCAACATCATGCAGTACCGCGATTTCACCGGCAATACCGTGCATCACTTCGACATTGCAGGAACCCACAAGCTGGTAAAAGTCACGGCGCGTTCGTCGGTGGAGGTACAATTTGTGTCCGCGCCGCGCGCCGCCGACAGTGGCGACTGGGCCGATCTGGACGCTCTGGTCGCCGGCAACGATTACTGGGAAATGCTTTTGCCCAGCCACTTCGCGCAATTCAACCCGCCCCTGCAGCAACTCGCGCGGGAACTCGGCTGTGAGCGGCGAGGCAATCCACTGGGATTGCTGATGGAAGTCAACGAGGCGATTTACAAGTTATTCGCCTATGTGCCCAACAGCACCAAGGTAGACTCGCCGATCGAAGATGCTCTGCGCTCGCGCCAGGGAGTGTGCCAAGACTTTGCTCATATCATGATCGCGCTGGTGCGAGGCCTGCAGATTCCGTGCCGCTATGTGAGCGGCTACATGTTTCATCGCGAGAAAATCGAAGGTGGTGAAATTGAAAATGACCGTTCACTCGAAGGCGCGTCGCACGCCTGGGTGGAGGCGCTGGTGCCGCGCCTCGGCTGGGTGGCGTTTGATCCAACCAATAATCTAGTGGGAGGCGACCGTCACATTCGCGTGGCCATCGGCCGCGATTACGCCGACGTCCCTCCGACGCGCGGCGTGTACAAGGGTGAAGCCCAGAGCGAACTGAGCGTGGCCGTGACGGTAAGTCCCGCGGACAGCGTGGCTCCGGAACCAGTGATGCCCAGCTTCGTGGTCCGGTCCCGACCGGTGCTGGTCCGGACGGTCGTGCGCTCCGATCAGGAACAGCAGCAGCAACAATAAAGCTTCCGTCAACAACTTCATTCAACAACTCCGGTCAAACATCCGTTGAGCGCGAAGGCCGGGTCCGTCTTGCTGTCTGATGTTTCTCGGCGTTTCCTTTTGTGTTGTCGTGTGTTGTTGCAACTTCCTTCCTCGACAACTCTACAAAAAGCTGTAACCCTCAAGATTTCGTCTACACCTTTTTAGAAATTTGTCCAGCCCCGAACCGCGGCTTCGAAACCAGTCACAACTCATCCGTACATCGTCCGCACATCCTCGCGTCAAGTTTCTTGATGTCTGCATCGCAAACACAGTCGCTACACACACGCTCGCACGGGGCTCGGCGTTTTGGCTGTGAACTTGCACCCTCATATTGCTCGGGTCACGAATATTTCTCAGGAGATGTGATAACAATGAAGCCCTTGTTTGCTGTTCTTGTTGTGTTGTTGGCGCTGTTGTTCTGCGTTGTGTTGCCTGCTCAACTACACGCACAAAGCACCGCCATCAGTGGGACCATCACAGATTCCAGCGGTGCGGTTGTGGAAGGAGCAGCGGTGACTGCACGCAATCTTGCGACGAACGTGTCGCGTGCTGCGACCAGCAGCGCAACCGGAGCTTACTCCATCACCAACCTCGAAGTTGGGACCTACGAAGTAACTGCGAAGAAAGATGGCTTCAAGACTTTCCATCTCCCCAGCGTCCAACTGACGGTAGCGCAGGTCTCGACCATCAACGCTGTCTTGTTGCCTGGCTCAACGACCGAAGAAGTAGTTGTACGAGCGGAAACCGTTGCTCCCATCGACCTCGAAACCTCGCAGGTCAGCAACCTCGTCGACCAGGAGCAAATGAAAGATCTGCCGCTCATCACCCGCGATCCCTACAGTCTGGTGCTGCTCTCTCCCGGAACGTCGCAGACCAACACCGGGTTGGGTGGGTTCACTGTGAACGGCGCGCGCGAGCGCAATAACAACTTTCTGCTCGATGGAGTGGACAACAACGACACCTCCGTTCCCGGCATCCCCGACGGCTTGCTGGGCGCCAATCCCGACTCCACCGAGGAGTTCCGCATCATCACCAACAATTTCAATGCGGAATACGGCCGCAACACCGGCGCCATCATCGAGGTGGTGACGAAGAGCGGGACCAATCAATTCCACGGCGGTGCGTACGAGTTTGGGCGCTGGAATGGCTTCGGCGGCGCGCGCGACTGGTTCAATCCGGCGGTGGATTCCAGCGGAAATGCGACAAGAATGAATCCATACGTGCGCAATCAGTTCGGCTATTCGATCGGCGGCCCGATCATCAAGAACAAAACTTTCTTCTTTTTCAACGAGGAGTTAGATCGTTTCCGCACGACGCTGACCAACACGGCTACCGTTCCCACCCAGGGATTCAAGAGTGGAGTGTTCAACTTCACGACCACGGATGAGAACCCGAACAGTCCTCTAGCCGGACAGCAGGTGACCGTGCCGGTCAATCTGAACACAACCAACAATGGAGCCGGCGGAGCCCCGCTTGACCCGACCATGCAAAAGGTCTTCGCCTTGTATCCCAATCCGACAGTAAGTAACGGCGACGGCCTCAGCGGAACATTGTTCTTTCCCAGTGGCTCGCAACAAAATAGTTACAACACGATCGCCAAGATTGACCACCATTTTACCGATCGCGAGACTCTGAGCATGCGCTACGGCTACGATCACTTCTTCGATCCCAACCCATTCCACAACGACATCCTCCCGGGCAACGTCGGGGGAGTGAACGAAAAGGCCATCAACCAAGGTCTTTCGGCGAACCTGATTTCGACTCTCACCAATAATCTGGTCAACAGCCTTACCTTCGGTTGGAATCACATCTATTCGACCTTCGGTTGCACTGGCATCAGCACCGTTGACAGTCCGATTCCCTCCACAGATCAATTCGGAAATGGCTGGGATTTCAACATCGATCCCTTCACCAGCGTTGGTTGCCTGGCCTTGGTGTCGGACGGGCAGTGGCGCAAGACGGGCACAACGAGTTACGGCGATAACATCACGTGGGTGCACGGGGTCCACACCTTCAAGTTTGGCGGCGACTTCAGGAACATCGCAGAACAGGGTCCGAACGGTTTCTTCTCGCGGCGCCAGGTGGGGCTGGCATCGTATCTGAATGCCGGTGCCGCTTTGGCGGTAAACGTGATGGACAGCGCGGGCTTTGACATTTCGACTCAATCTTCCGGCGCGACTTCGTTCCAGGATTCGGCCGCAGCCTACTATGGCTTTGTGTGGGAGGACTTCGCCGCTGAGTTCTTTAATAAAGCAGCGGCGCGGCAGGCAACCGATAACAAACATTTCCGCCAGCACGAGTACGATTGGTTCGGGCAGGATACGTGGAAGGTTCGCCGCAATTTTACCCTGACCCTGGGCTTGCGCTATCAACTGGATGGCGTTCCGTATGAAGAAGGAGCAAACTTCTCCAACCTGCTGGAAAGTCCGGCTTCGGTTCCGCCGCTGGTTATGAGCACCGTGGGCCCTGGAACCGGCAAGCAGATTTATAACAGCGACTACTCCAACATCGAACCCCGGGTCGGCTTTTCCTGGGATCCGTGGGGGAATGGCAAGACCGCGGTGCGGGCGGCCTACGGACTGTTTCACGACCGCGTCTTCGGCAATCTGTTCGGCAACGCCCGGGGAAATCCTCCCTTCGAACAGGACTACGTGAACTTCCCCTTCGAAACCATCAACAATTTCTTCGGCACGGGAGCGTTTCCTCTGCCGAGCGTTCCCCAGACCACGCCGTCCCCTATCATTCCGAACGGGGCTGCCCTCGCCCCGGTGCTGTTTGACACGCACTTCCGGAATACCGCCAGCAATAACTGGAATTTCGGAATCCAGAGGGAACTGCCTGGCAGCAACGTGATTGACCTCTCCTACGTCGGATCCGAGGGTCATCACATTTACCGCGAACTGGATGGGAATCCACCGAGTCCCGCGCTGGTCCAGCAGTTGCTCACTATCTGCAGCAGCCCCACCAATCCACAAAACACCACCGGTTGCACCACCGACCAGGTAATCAAGACGAATCTTTATCTGGGGAAGGAGTTCGGCGTGCTGCCGTTCGACGCGGTCCCGTATAACGCGGTGGTGCAGCCTTTCTACCAGCGGTCGATCGGAAATTCGATCTACAACTCGCTGCAGGCAAAATTCACCCACCGCATGAGCCATGGTTTGCAAGTGCAAGGCGCTTACACCTGGTCTCATGGCATCGACGACTCCGGCGATCCGCTGGTTCCCGCGGCGGGCAATCGGGGCTTCCCGCGCAATTCGCTCAATGTCGGCGAAGAGCGTGGCAACTCCGACAACGACATCCGCCAGGTCGCGGTCATCAACTACATTTGGGATGTTCCGTTGGGCAAGGGCAAGTCGCACCTGGGCAACGGCGCAATGGGAAGAGTCCTCGAAGGAATGCAACTGGCCGGAATTACTACGGTGCAGACCGGACACCCCTTCGACGTCTTCAGCACGACCGACATGGAGCGCACCGGACTGAGCGGACGGGCCGACCTGGTTCCTGGACAGGATCCGTTTGCCACCGGCACCGGTTCTGGCTTCAATACGACCGCCAACTCGCCGGGCACCAGGATATGGTTCCCCAACACCAATGCATTCTCTGCCCGTTCGGATGGCAGCGGCGCCCCGCTGTTTGACGGGCCGGGCAACATTGGCAGGAACCATTTCTATGGTCCGGGCCTTGTGGATTTCGATCTGGTGTTCACCAAGGCGATCAAGTTCACCGAGCGAGTCAACGCGCAGCTGCGGGTGGAAGGCTACAACATTTTCAATCACCCGCATTTCACCAACCCCGGCGCCGACGCCCTTGCCCAAGGCAATCTTGTCGGGTCGCCGATCTTCGGGTTGATCACCTCCACCGCACAACGCCCGGACGCGACCACGTCCGCGCGCCAGATGCAAGTCGCATTGAAGGTGAACTTCTAAATGGGCGAGGATTCCTGTGGGGGGCGACGCCCAAGCGTTCGCTCCCCAAGGGTTCACTAAATTACGGGAAATGCCAGCGGTAGCTACGCTGCCGATGGCCGCCGCATGGTGTTCATGTAGCTATCCATCGACTGCGTCAGCTGCGCGTCCACTTCGTCCGCGATAGTCATGACATCGGGTAACAGGAGGCTGAAATCCAGAAAATTCAGATTGTTTTGCAAGGTCCCGAAGAGCGTCACCTGGAGGATGCGTGATTCATGAACCAGCATCGCGGGAGTGTATCCCTGCAGGTAACGCAGCCTGCCATGGGCGACAGCGGCGACGGAGTGGATGGCATCGTCGTCCTTCGGGGTAGCGCAGGACTTGCTCAGACGCACGATCAGGTCTTCGACCAGTTTGGGGAGATGTCCCGTACGCTGATCGTCGCTGAGTCGAAGGTGGTTCAATTCTGTGCTCAGCTTCGCCCGCGCCAACCAGTCCTCGACAACCGAAGTCACACAACGCTGCAGTATCTCGGCCACGGTTTGTTTCACCGCCCGGGCAACGGGCTTGCGTAGAGACATTTTCTCATTCAAAAGTTCCGCCAGTTTCCCGACTTCGAAGGGCTTCACGAGGATCTCATCCGCCTCCAGCATGATCGCGGCCATGGCGCCCTGCACGTCGGGATAGCCGCTGATCAAAAGCGTAAGCGCGGCCGGCTGGGAGTGGCGCATCGCTGTAATCACCGTAAAACCATCGCCAGGATTCGGCATGTGCAGGTCCGTGATGAGCGCGTCGAAGCTTTGCGTCGCGATGAGTCTCAGGGCGTCCGTCACATTGGCGGCAGCGACTACCTCGAATGCCTTGTGTTGCAGGGTAACAGTCATCATTTCGCGAATGGCATCGTCGTCATCCACCAGCAGGACTCTGTGAATCGGTCGTTCCGTCGGAGTCAAACAGCACCACCTCTCTTCACCAACTAATGACACGAACTGATTACGATGTTAGGTCCTGCGTATGTTCAGGAGTGTGCGAGAGTGCACAGTTATTCAGATTAATCGTTAGATAAGTCAGGAATGGGAACTGGGAACGAAATCAGGAAAACTAAGATGGCACGGTCCGAGGAAGAAACTTAAGAGGCCATCCAATCTCCCATCTCGAAGTGCTCCCCGGATCAGCCTCGACTCGGCAACATCTGCGCAATAATCGAGGCTACCGTGCTGGGCTCATGCTGTCCGAGCGTGCCTTCGAGCGTATAGGAGCGCTCGAACCCGTTGGGGCCAGTAATCCTCATCTCCCAGCAGTCGTTGGCTTGTGAGCCCATGATCTCAACCCGCCAGTCTCCGAGGCGGTCCGATAGGACGTGCTCAATCATCGCGATCACATCCCGCCGCGTCGCGGCATCGGCGGTGTTGTGCATTTCTACCGTCACACCCATATCCAAAGTTTACGACATTCGCCGGGCGACCGCCTTGGACCCTGTCCAACTGGCCATCCACAAAGGTAATTAGCCACGGGGAGGATCGGCTCCAATAATTGAAGATGCGATGGCGAAAACCATCGCTGGAGACCGGATGTCATCCTGCAAAGTATTCGCTGTAGCCGCGCTGCTGTTCCTGAATGCCGGGTCTGCTTTTTCGACCGATAAGACCGATAAGCTCATTGCGCTTACCTTTGACGATGGCCCGCGACCCTATGTTTTATTTGGCAGCAAGGGCGACCACCCTGGTCCGGCGTTGCTGAACGTGCTCGACGAAAATGGCGTCAAGGCGACTTTTTTTGTCGTGGGATGGCGGCTCTCCCCGAAGACCTGGGGCGAACGGCGTTACGAAGAGAATGTCGGAGTCACCTGCATCGACGCGGCCGAGCAATTGGTGCGGCGCGGCCACGAACTGGAAGACCACACCTATAGCCATATCGAACTGCGCGGCGCCGAGCGCAAACGCGGAGAACAGTGGGTCATCGGCGACGTGAATCGAGGTGCGGAAGCGATCAAGGCGGTTACCGGCACACAGCCGCACTACCTGCGTCCTCCCGACTGGATCATTTCCGACGATGCCCGCCGCGATCTCGAGCGCCAGGGCTATCACCTGTTGACCATCTCACAGGAGAACCCCATGGCGCTGCGCGATGTGAACTCGCTCGACTATTTGTGCACCCGAAAGGCAGCCGAGTGTCCCAAGCCGTCTCTGTTAAACGCCGTCTTGAGACAGGTGGAACAACGCGAAAAGCGCGGAGTGTACACCCACATTCTCGCCTTCCATGAGCTATCGACGACAACGGCGGTCATGCCGGAACTGATCGCAACCCTCAAAGCGCGCGGCTACCGCTTCGTGACCCTGAGCCAGTACATGCAACTGGTGGGCGCAAAGCCCTAGTCGACGAACTCATACGATGTGGAGTCTTGTCGGCCGGATGGAATGAAATCGAGGAAAATTAGATGGCGGAGAGGGTGGGATTTGAACCCACGATACCCGTTAAGGTATGTCCGCTTTCGAGGCGGATCGTAATCCGCATGTAAGCGATTCTACGTCAATGGCTTAGAGTTTTGAAGGGTGCAATAAGGGTGCAAATACAAAACTTGCCGCCATTTCCGTTGAGTGAATTCCTCGAAAGCAACTGCCGAATTTCGCCCCAAGGGCGCCGCTTTCGGCTGGGTGACAGCTCTTCATCGCGCGTTTGCGCGAAATCGAAAGCTGAACAACAATTCCAGCGCAGAAAGCAGGTTTCATGGCACGCGGAGGTGCGCGTTATCAACGAGGCCGAGTCGTCGCGACCAAAGGTGGTGGCTGGGAGATCCACTACAACGTCTACTTGACCGATCCCACAACCGGCAAACCAAAGCGACATCACCGCAGCCGTGTGGTGGGCTATAAGCCGAAGATGCACCGAGCCGAGGCCGAGAAGATCTTGGCCGCTGAACTGGCTGCCATAAACGGCGGTCCAGTCACCCGAGCGGCAGACGGGACCATCACTTTTGGTAATTGGATGCGGAATTTCTACGTCCCCATGCGCGGCGCCAACTGGCAGGAGGCGACGCGCCGTACCAATCTCGATTACCTCACTAGTCACGTCTATCCAACCCCGGAACACGTCGCACTCAAAGACATCACCAAGTTTCAGGTGCAGATGCTACTCAACCGGCTGGCTGCGGAGGAATATTCGTACACGGTTGTTTACCATGTACGCGATCTGATCAAAGCGGCCTTGGCGGAGGCCGTTGACCAGGAGGTCCTAGAGCGAAATGTCGCGCGCAAGACCGTCATTCCTGAGATCGAGGAGTCGGACAAGCCGATTCTTCCCGTCGAGATGTATGCCAAGCTACTAGCGGGTCTTGACGGCATCCGTGACCGCGCCATCTTCCTCATTGCCTGTTTCTGCGCCCTACGGCCGAGCGAACTCTTCGGCCTGACCTGGGGATGCTACAGCGGCAATGTGTTCACTATCGTGAATACCGCGTGGCGTGGTCGGCTGCAGCGCAAAAAAATCAAACGCAAGAACCGCTACGGACGGACCAACTACCGACTTGTCGCGATCCCCCAAGCCGTGCGCAAATCGATTGACTTGTGGAGGGCGAGGTGCCCCAACCCGGACGCCAATGCCCTCATGTTCCCTGGGATGCAAGCGCGTGCGCGAAAGCCGCTGCCGACGCCGATTCATCCGGACAATTGGCTGCGCCTCCGCTTGTACCCGGTCGCGGACAAACTGGGGATTGCATTTCATCCTACGTTTCAGGTGCTCCGAAGGAGCTTCTCCACGCATGGGAAGAAGGAAGCACACCCGACCGAAATGCAGGCCCAACTCGGACACAGCGACATTCGTACCACCCTGGACATCTATACCCAGATTACAGACCCAGAGGTGGCTAGGATGGTCAACCAAGTCACAAATCGCATTCTAGGCTTGGGTGAGGAGGGTGAGCCGGGCTCAGTTCAGTGAGATTGGGGGGAAATTGGAAGCCAAGAGATCCCCTGATAAGATAAAAGCGAAACAGGTGGGCGCGGAGAGATGGCCGAGTGGCTGAAGGCGCGCGCCTCGAAAGCGTGTATACCTTTACGGGTATCGGGGGTTCGAATCCCTCTCTCTCCGCCAGAACTTTAGTTATCTAGCACTTACGGGTCGGTGATACCTACACTTGATACGGTTCTCAAGGAAGGGGTCACCCGATGCACCGCGAGGTCAATCTCACAAAAAGGGTCCAAACACCGCTAGGAATGCGGTATTGCGCCGTCATGCTGTCCGCCAATGGCCGGGTCAAGCCTGACGCCGTGCTGGTCAACGGCAAGCCCGAGCGCCACCCTGAAGGGGCCTACTACATCGAATGGCACGACAAAGGCAGGCGCAGACGCCTGTCGGTCGGCAAGGACGCAGCCGATGCCAGTTCCATGCGCCTGCGGAAAGAGACCGAGCTTAATAACGGCGATGCCACGGTGCCGGAGATAGCCGCGAACGGCCATAGGTCGGTTGCGGGATCGGTGGCCGACTACCTCGAAGAAACGGAGCTTACGAAGAAACCGAAGACTCTGGCGGCGTACAGGACGGCCTTGAGCTACTTCAGAGAGTCCTGCTCAAAGCTCAACCTCGAAGACATCGACCGCAAAGACCTGCTGAAGTTCTGCGCGTTTCTGCGGGACGAGAAAGACCAGGCACCGCGTAGCTGCTGGAACAAGTTTGCAAACGTGATGTCTTTTCTCAAGGCGAATGGCATTCGTGGGCTGGTAAAGAAGAACGACTGGCCACGCTACACCGAGGAAGAGCCGGAGATGTACGAACCGGCGGAACTCGACCAGCTGTTCAAGGCCTGCGATGCGGAAGAGCGGCTCTGGTACGAGTTCTTCCTGATGACCGGGATGCGGGAACAGGAAGTCATGTTCGCCTATTGGTCGGACGTGAACTTCGCTGCATCCACCGTCCGAGTCACCCACAAGCCCGACCGGGGATGGACGCCGAAGGCATACAAGGAGCGAGAAATTCCGATCCCGTCGAAGTTGGTCAAGAGTCTGAAGTCATGGAAGGCGAAAGCGGTCAAAACGTGTAGCCTCGTGTTTCCCACCGCGGGGTGCAATCCGAAGCTCGATTTTCTCGACTGCCTGAAAGCCCTTGCAGAGCGTGCGAAGCTCGACGAAGACAACTTCTGGCTGCACAAGTTCCGCGCTACGTTCGCAACGCGGTGCCTTTGGGCTGGCGTCGATCTGCGAACTGTGCAGCAGTGGCTGGGCCATTCGGACATGGAATCGACGATGAGGTATTTGAAGCCGTCGCGGAGCCAACAGGTGCGGGAGAAGGTGAATGAGATTTTCGCGTAGCCACGTTTCCCCAGCGGACTTGGACGCAGGAGGGAGGGATTCGAATCCGCCTAGAAACGTAAATTCAACAACATGCAAGGCCACGGATGGCATGGAAGTACATCATGAGCAGCCTTAAAAGTGTTAACGGATCGCGGATGGATTGCAGGCCGTGCGACGGGTTACCCGCACACTCAGCCGTGGTCCAGCTGCACGCCTCCACGTCGCGCCTAGCTCGCGCTGCCTCCGAGCTGACGTTGGGCCTGTTCCCCCGCCTCACTCAAACCAAAAGCGAGCTTGAATGGGCCACCCGCCAGAGTCGGGTTTGAGTGTGCCACCAGCTAGCCACAATAGTAGTTGTATCAAGGAAGGTCAGAGACTTGGGCCACCCGTCGCCTCTTGCTAAATGCCGCAATCAGTGTGAACAGCGCGACTGCGAAGAAACTCCACAAAAGGCATGATTGCAATTCGCTAAGGATGTGGGTCGGACTGATGCCTTTCAGATGCAAAATCGACACTATCCACATCCTTATGCCGATAGCGATCGCGCAGGCCGAAGCCAAAACGGTCATGTTTTTCTGCCCGAACAACCCTGGGCGACCGAGCGGCGATTGCGCCCTGTAGCTCACGGTCACTACGAGGAGCATCGTTACTACAAACGCGTAGGCCCAATCGGCGTAGCTCGAAAGCAGTCTTAATTCGCCGTATCGTTGAAAAGCCGCCACCGCTGCGTCCGCTTTACCCGCAAGAAACACTTCGCTACTGAATAAGCAAAGCCAGAGGATCACAGGCCTCCACGCATGGAAGCCTCTCGTCGTACAGATATCCTCACCGAATTGGATATCTAGCCCTCCGCATGCACCCCCAACAAAGAAGCATAAGGCGGTTGCGGGCAACTTGAGCATCCCTCGTCCCACGAATGCGGCTAGATATAAGAGACCTAGAAGCAACGCCGCAACCGCGTTCAAGACAAGAAAGCGAAGTATTCGGCTTTCCCGCACCCGAAATCCCTCAAAAGGAGTCATAGCATTCAAATGGTGTACGGACCATTTCAATAATGGCCGCACCCATTGCGGCCTCACCAGCCACGCCTGCAGCCGCGCGGCCAGCATTTACTACTACCGGTCCCGTAATTTCTTCGCCCAGCCCCAGCTTCGAAATAAACTTCCCCAACACACCGCCCGCCGTCCCGATGACGGTACCGATAATCGACTTCTTGTACATGCAACTGAAGAAAGCGCTGAGGATCTTCGCATCCTTCTCGTTGAAGCCCGTAAAGCAGGGAGCGAGGTCGGTCGGAACCTGTCCAGACTTACAGGGTTTAATGCCATCACTGTTTTGTTCGTTCATGATGGGGTTCACTTGGCACGTGCCCGACGTGCAATCGAGACCGTCAGTGGGGACGGCCCCCATTCTTTGCAATGCGCCAAAAACATTACCTGAAAGGACCGCCTGCAAAATTTGCCCTGGGGACGGCCCGATTGGCCAGCAGCCCACGCAATCCTGCCCAGGCAGGAGTTGCTGTTGTCCGCTGATTATCACTGTATCTGGGTCTATCGCCATCGGGGGATCGCAGCCATAAACAAAACAGGGATCGCAAGTAATGCCGCCAAAAATAGAGCAGTTGACGCCCGCCTGCCCGCAGATGACGGCAGTGTCGCAAGGACTCGGGGGAATCGGATTCGGGCAATCAGTTACGCAAGGATTTCCACCACCACCGCCAGAAAACAAACCCATTGGGTCCGTCAAAGCAACTGGATTGTTGACGACGTAACCGTAGCGGTTCCACGTTTGGGGTTGGGACGGATCTACCGCCCTCAGCCCCGCCGGGTCGGGGGCGATCCAGCGTCCCTGGTCGGGATCGTATTCGCGAGCCTGAAAATCAAACAACCCGGTCATCGTGTCCTGAAATTGACCGGTGAAATCCAAGTCCGTAGAACTGCTGCCCGCGTTTGCATAATACTGCCCATACGGTGAGTAAGCCGTGTCGTACGCCATAGTGCGGTTACCAAAAGTAGTGGACAGACGCGCCGATCCGAGCCAGTCCGCATGCAGAATGTGGGTCTGGCCACCCCCGCTGTAGAGTTCGCCTAAGCTGCCTCCGGGCAATGGAACACGAATGTTTTTCGCGGTTTGGCCGTTCATCGTCCCCAGCTTGCCGACGGGTCCCCAAAGAGTCTGCGTGTGTGAACTGCCGCTTGTGAATTCCACCAGACGATCAAAGGCATCATGGGTCAGTGTATAACCACGCAACGTAACCGGGTTACCATCCGAGTCCCAGGAGTAGGTCGGCGGGCTGGCGAAGGAGCAGTCTTTGGTCATGTTGCCGTTGGCGTCGTAGCTCGGGACGCAGCTTCCGACCGACTGCTCCTGGTTGTTTGTGGTGCCATTGGCCAGCACGTAGCTCGCGGCGAAGGTTCCGGAACCCGACATACTGATGTTCCCAAAAGGATCAAGTGAGAAGAGTTGCTGCCAACCCCCACTCCCACAGTCGACGGAGTAGCCGTTGGAGTTTTTCCCTGCCAGACGGCCCAGATCGTCGTACGTAAAGTTGCAGCTTTGAGTGTTCGAACTGTTGAACTGGTCCGTGATACCCAAGCTTCCCAATGTTCCGTTCGAATTCCAGCCTACCGTCCCGGTCAGAGTTGTCTGTGAGACCCCGACCGTAAAGACGAACCCCTTCATGCGGCCCGTGTTTGTGTCGAACGTATAGGTATCCTGGTCGGTGGAGCCGCTTCCGAACGTAACAGTTGTGGTCGTTGGCTGTGAGGGATAGTACAGGGTCGTTTTGACCCAGTCCGCAGAGCTACCATACGTCGTCGAATACGGTCGTCCCTCACCGTCGGCTGTGTATGTCCACCCGTTCAGTCCGGGCACCCCATTGAGCGTGTTGAGACCGCCGTTAGCAAAGAAACTTGTAGTGGTATGGTAATAGCCACCAGAATTTGGTGTGGACTCGAAAGCATCCGTGCTATCGCCGCGCGCATTGTAGCAGTATGCAATGTCAGTGGTCTTCGAGGAACTTGACCCGGTATATGCTTCGGCCAAACGCCCTGACGGATAATTCGTTGTTGTTCCAGTGCAGGTGAAGCTCGAAGCCAATGTGTCGTAAACAAAGGTCTTAGACGGCGTCACCGAAGCATACGAACCGGAGGGATAGGTTTCTCCCGTTAATCGATGCAATTGGTCATAGGCAAAACATGTGACATTGCCTACCGCGTCAACCTTTTTGACCAAATCCCCCTTATAGGTTCCGCATGTGCCGTCGGTGTCATAGGTGTAGCTCGCTGTGCCTGTCTCTGGATTGCTCTCTGACAGGAGACGGCCCAAACCGTCGCGTGTAAAGCCGCGGCTTTGGGGATAGCTGCCTTGCGCGTTCTGGCTGACGCTGAGAAGATTATTCAGCGCGTCGTACGTGTATTTAGTCCAGTACCCTGTCTGGGAATTGCTCTGCGTACACGTGCCTCCGCCGTTGGGAGTACCTGTCAGTTCGCACGCGGAAGTCAGCCGCCCGGAGCCGTCGTACTCCATTTGCCGCTTCTTCGGGTTCTCCCCCGAAGGCGCAGGACTGAGAGTCATTAGCGCGTCGTTGTTCGTGAACGAATACCCAGTGCTACCACCCCCACCGTCGGTGACGTTGGCTGTACGCCCCAGTGCATCGAGGTTTGTTGTCGTGAGCGCCGTTCCGCCGGGAACGGTTTGCGTCATGCAAGGCCCAGTCGTGAATGGAGGTGTCGACGTGCATCCGTTGCTTGCAGACTGCCAACCGTACGTGTACAGCACCGTGCTGTCAAATGTCGAAACGTTGGGTGCGGTCCGCTTTTGTGATTTGACCGTGCGACCGAACCCGTCCAAGGTATTCAGCGTGTCGAGAGTCGATGTTGGATTCGAGACGGGAAAATTAAGGTAGGTCTCGACAGTTTGCGGCAACGTTGTTCCGGGAGAGTAGTCCGTCCAAGTCTTGTTGCCAAGAGGGTCAGTCACCGAAAGGCGACGCCATGACGGGTCAGCGGTTCCACTTTCGTTCTTGTACCCGTATAGCGCCGCCTGTCCGTTCGCATCAGTCGAGGATGTGAGCACACCGCCGCTACAGTTCCACGCCTGCGCGGTAGTCAGCCCGTTGGGATAAGAGGTCGAGGTGAGCAAAAGGCCGTTGCACTCACCCGTGCCGGTGTAACCGAAATTCGTCGTATTGTTTGCTGCATCGGTCACCGTGGCCATCGTGCCGTTTGAGTTGAATGTTGCAGAACTGGCTAGCCATGTCGTGCCTGATACCCAGCGGGAAACCGCCGTTGGGTGCCCAGTACTGCTGTACGTGATTTGCGTTTTGGCAACGTCGCCGGAAGAGTTTTTCACGTCGACATAGCACGGTGTATTGTTTATGTACGTTCCTGAAGCGTAGGCGTTGCACGCACTGCTGTTGCTGTTCCACGATTGGCCGTAATAGAGGAATGTTTGCGAGATCAGGGTCGTGCCGCCAAAATCATAGCTTGATACCTCCACGATGTTGCCATAGCACGCTGTGGGGCTCGCGTTGCAATCGTAGATCGTTTGCACATGATTTGAGGATGAAGTGTTCAACGAGGTATAAACGTCCGTTTGCTTGATGGGGAGCGTGGGTGCTGAACTCGGTGTGGCACAGTTCGTGAGGTTCCCGTTATAGCAGGTCATTACTGTTCTTAGCAGGGTGTTCGGAGCAGCTCCACTGCAACCGGAATAAATGCTTTTCGAGCAACCTCCTTGGTACGACATCACTTTGGTCTGGACCTGACCGGAGAAGTAATACAGCGTCTGGTTGCCGGCAGGGTCGGTCTTCATGACGAAGTAATTCGACGAGCTGCTCACTGTGTTCACGTACGAGTAGGTGTTGATATTTCCATTGCTATCATTTGTCGTGACGGTGATGGTGGGTACGATGCCATGGTTACACACGATCCCGTTGTTGCCTCCCGAATAAGAATAGGTAATGGACCCCCCTGAAGGGAATGTGATACTACCAATCCGCCCAGTGAAGTACGTCGGCGGCGTTGTGTTGGTAAAACCATTGCCGTTCGGTGTTGGCTCATAAGTAAATAAATATTTTCCGCCAGTCGGCGTTGTCAACGACGTGTAAGGGGTGAAGTTACTAAAAGACCAATCATTAATGTATGGACAATTAAAATTGGTCTTGAGATTGCCAACATTGCTGCTACTTAAAGTGTAGTACTGGCTTGTCGTTCCGCTTGGGTCCAAATAGGAATAAGATAGAGTAGTCCCATTGACGGCTAAGGTCAGTGCTGTTGTACCCAAAGTGTCCGTAACATTACCCTCGTTGAAGGACGTTCCCGAGATGCTATTCCCGTCAGGATCAACCACAGTAGGGCCAGTCATCACGCAGCCGTTGGTCGTTGGATTGCAGGAACCACCCCAGTGCGCCCCGCTGCGATCATAGATCGTGAAAGTACCAGAAAGGCCTCCGCTGTTGGTGCTGGCCACAAAGGTATAGCCAGACCCATCGGTGGTAACGAGAGGACTCGGTGTGACGGCACAATATTGACTGAATGTCCATACATTAAAGATCCCATTTCCGAGAGGATGAGCGGCCCCTGTCGGGTCGGTGATCGACAGAATGGTGTACTTGTAGGTGGTCTCCGTCGGCTGACCGCTACAATTGCTAATCGTTACGCCTGAAAACATCGCGGCCACTGACGTTGAATCCGAATAACCGCCGATGCCTCCGAAGGTGTAATATATGCCAGTTCCTGTGCCCTCAGTGAATACGTATGCCTGAGATGTGCCGAAAAGGCTTGAAGAGAACGGGATAGCGCCGATTTTGGAGCGAAGCGGGATGTTGACGTTGATGGCTGATGTGGCTAGGCTGATGCCGAAGTCATTTGTAGACCACATTTGAATGCCTGCATCTGGCAGAACCTGCGCAGTCAACGGGCACACCGCGAGAAGGAAAACGCTAAGTATTGCTAAGGCTGTACACGTATTCTTGCCGCCACCTCGTACCTGTTCCGTCACGTTGTGACAGTTCCTCAGAGCAGAGACCAATTTCATACAGAATGTTTGGCGTTCCATCGGCGTTTTCTCCTTGACGGGTAACTCTGCACACCAATGCATTCGTGGCAAACGCCATTTTCCGGGGTTCGCCTTAGTGCGCTGCCCTCACATGCAGACACGTATATCTTCCGGATTCAAGGGGAAGCAGCGAATCGGGCATCTACGGAACCGATAATCCGCTCGCTCTTGGTGGCGGCGCCGTCTCGCTGATTTGCGGCAGAATGTACGCCCGGTCCGCTGTGAATGTCAACTGAAAAGTGGGATAATTCTTGAATGCCCCAGAATTTCATTTTCTCGGCGTGGGTGTTGGTAGTAATATCATCTGCCTCATCAGGCAGAGGGCTAGGCGTATCAAGGGAATTGTCACACTTCAGAAGGTGGGAACCGTGCGAGCGGTTACGATTGCGCTTTGCTTTTCTTCGATTTGCTTCTTAGCTTCCTGTGGTGCGTCTCCCTCCTCGCCAACGGGAACTACCGGTCCTCAGCCTGATTTCTCTTTGTCTGCGCAGCCGGGAACGGTTGTGATCGCGCCGGGTGGAACGCAATCCGCCCAGGTTTCAGTAAGCGGAATATACGGATTTGATGGCAACGTGCAAGTCGCGGCTACTTCCCCATCGGGCGTAACCATCTCTCCAAACATCTTCACCCTCTCGACAAGTACAAGTCAGCAGCTCACGATATCCGCATCGTCCGGTGTCTCGTTGGCCTCGCTGACTGTTTCGTTCACTGGCACATTCGGAACCCTTACACATTCCGCCCAATTACAGATGGAAGTCGATCTGCCAGTCTCTAGTCCTCATCCGCCAACTCGCAACCGCTATTTGAGAACGGACGTCATTTACGACCCGAACGAACTTCAGTATTTTCCGCCCCATTTCACGGTTTACGACAGTGTTCACAAACGCTTTTTCGTTAGCAATCCGACGCTGAACAGCATTGATGTGTTCGACTCGACAGCGGAATCACAGATAGGATCGATTATTGTTCCTGCCGCTTGGGGAATTGATATCACTCCTGACGGCAACACGATGTACGCCGCAACCGTTTTCGGCGATGTTTACCTTATCGATCCGGTCGGTATGGCGGTCCTTCAACGCTTTCCTTCTGCAAGCCTTGGTACGCAAGGCTACCCGGCTACTCAGCTATTCATTTTGGCTAATGGGCAGTTGGTGTTATTCGGCGGGGCGGCTGGACTTAACGTGGACGGTTCCCAGACTTTTGCGATCTGGAACCCCACAACCAACAATCTTAAGGTAATCAATGCCGACATATTTGGGCAGGCGGCTTTCGTCAACATAGGTGCGATCACGTTAACCGCGGACCGGACGAGAGTTGTGGTGGGTAGCGCTGACAGCGACGATCACCTGGGTCTTTACGACCCCGGCTCGGGCGCGACTGTAGGCGGCCAAGCCTCTCTTGGAATCGTTACCCAGATTCTGCCTACCCCCGACGGGTCGCGCCTCTTTATGGAGGAGGACGGTCAGTTTGAGATCTTCAATGCCCAAACGCTTGCCCAACTTGGCACACTCACCACTTCGGGATTCGCTGGCTCCACCGGCGCAGTTCTCAGCTACGATGGCTCAACTCTTTTCTCAGCGGACCATTTAGGTAATGTTACTGCCTACGATACCAACAGTTTCTCCCAAACAGGATGGGTTCCGAACTTTGAGGTCATCGATCTTCAAAACTACATCGTTCCATCAGTCAGTGACGAAACAGGCCTGGTCGTCGGACCGATAGGACACGGCGTGGCATTCCTCGACACAACTCAACTTGAACCAGGACTGGCGCAAACCATCTTCAACATTGGATTCATTGCCCCTGGAAGTGGACCGCTCAACGGAGGAACGTCTGTTCAAGCGCAAGTCACAGAACAGAACGCAACATCTGCCGAAAACATCGATTCAGGCACTATCTACATTGGCAACGTTGCGGCGAACAATGTTTCGTTATCCAATAAATTGGCGAGCGGATTAGCTCCGCCGGCGTCAGTTGGCGGGCCTGTCGATGTTGCAGTTGTGTTATCAGACGGCAGCATTCAACTAAATCCTGAGAATTTCAGCTATGGCCCCACCATTGTGGAGCTTTCCACAAACGCCGTCAGCTCAGAAGGAGGAACGCAGGGAGTCATTTTCGGTTATGGACTCGGCCAACAACCCTCCGATATAGCGATCACCGTTGGCGGCCAGCCCGCCACAGTCGCACAAGTTCTAACAACAGCACCTCCTCCTGGACTGCCATATCCGTTCCCCATGGAGGCCGTTCTCTTCAACGTTCCTTCCGGAATCGCGGGCTCTGCTGTGGCGCTTACAGGAACAACCGCGACTGGTTCGACGACTTCTGCGCTTCCGCTCATCTACGTGCCCGCCGTGTTGCAATTTACGTCACCAAGCGCGGCGCTAATGCAAGGAGTCTACAACCCAGCGAACGGTGAGATTTATTTCACCGATCAGTCTCAGATTGACGTTTTCTCGGTATCCGAGAACAGTTGGCTTCCATCAATCACAATTTCTTACGCCAACGGCAGCTCTCGCCTTATGGGCATAGCGCTCTCGCAGGATACCAACACTCTGGCTGTTTCTGATGCAGGGAACGCCAACATTTATGTGCTGAATCCCACATCTCCGAACACAGTTAAGTCATTTCATGTTGTGCAATCGCAACTTGAAACCGGCATGCAACCCTACGGCTTGACCGTTAGCAACTCTGGTGTCGTTTACTATGCAACGTTTGGTGGCGATGCTTTTTCGTCGTTCCACAACTTGGACAGCACGACTGGAACAATAACTGATTACCAACTTGGTGGGGGTTCCGCGATCGACCGCGTTTTGATTAGCCCAGATGGTTCGTACGTTTACGGAAGTGGCCCATTTGTACTTAACACGGCGACCAATTCGATTACCGAAGGGTATCAAGCAGAAACCGATGGCAACGGAAACCTGGACATGGCTATCTCGAAAGATGGTTCGACGCTTGTCGTCATGAATTTGGTGACCGATGCGAATCTGAATGCGCAGACAGGCATTACTTATGTTGATCGCGATACGTGGCTCGTTTTGGCCGAGTATGGGCAAAAGTTAAATGCCGACGGCAGTTTGATCTTTCAGCCGCTCACAACCGGAATTGATGAATTGAATGCTTCAACCGGATTGCTGGCATATCGAGTAGAACTGCCGATTCAGCTCGCCAACGCTTATGATGCTCTTGTAATTGATAACAATGATGACCTTCTTTTCGCCATTACCACGAACGGCATCGCAGAGATAAACCTAGGCTCTTTGCCATCCCCAACTGCTGCGAAGAAAGAACGACCTTCGGATGTTGGAGCCTTGTCTACCCATCAAAGCATGGTTTCAATGATTGGCACACGACAACGGCGACAAGGCACTTTTGAGCGCCCGCAATTGCGCCATGCGACTCAATTTTTGCCGTTAACTCCCAAGAAACAGGTGAACACCGAAGGCGGACCCACACGATAACGTTATGTACGTACGTAAACGTTGGCGTCGCGCTTCGGAGATCATGTCCTCGAACTGAGGCAGGAATACACAGCTCAGACATTTCTGCAATCGTCCCCGAGAACCGCCCGTGTCAAAGCGCTGGCCTACACAGGCGTAAACTTTGAACGCCCGCGGAAGATGTTCGAATCACCGCGAGAGGTGGATCACGTCCTAATAACGGATCCCCCGTGAGTGGGGTCGGCCGTGCCGCTCGACCCCTATTCAAGTTCAAGTCTAGGTGCAGTTGGGTGCAGTCAAGCAGTATATTGCGTAGGTCTTAAGCAAAACTTGTCCTTCGGTCAGGAGTTCACATGTCGAATCCCGCAGATATCGTTAAGCACATCGTTGTCCTGATGCTGGAGAACCGCTCATTTGACCACATGCTTGGCTTCATGAAATCCCAGATTCCCACGCTGAATGGCATCGACGGGACTCAGTGGAACCCAGAGGACGCTTCGAACCCTGTGGTGCGAGTTCAAGCCTCGGATGATGCGGGTTACTTAGATCTCGTCCAAGATCCTAGCCACTGGACCCCCGACGTGTTGGATCAGGTCTATTCTGTGTACAAATGCGGGACGAAACCGCCAGGCTTGCCTGGCATCGGACCCAATATGTCCTTTGTAGCGAACTACTCGTATAGAAACAACAACTCGCTCCCGGACGCGCACAAGATCATGCGCTGCTTCGGTCCTGACAAGCTCCCGGCACTCACGACTCTAGCGCGCGAATTTGCTGTCTGTGATTCTTGGTATTCCTCGCTGCCGGGCCAGACTTGGCCCAACCGCATGTTCGTGCATGCCGCTACTTCCGACGGGAACATCGATAACAAGCTATACGACTATGACGTTGATACCATCTATCACCGCCTAGAAGACGCGGGGCGCTCCTGGAAAATCTTTTTTCACGACATTCCGCAAGCCCTCGCTCTCCAGCGGCTTCGCGGGGACGTGTTCAAGGACAGGTTCCGGCTCTTTGACGAGTTCACTGAAGACGCGAGAGGTGGAAGCCTTCCCGACTACAGCTTCATTGAGCCCCGCTATTTCGACTTTGCTTTCAAGAAGGCAAACGATCAGCACCCGAATCACGACGTGAGCATGGGAGATGTCCTAATTGCGGATGTATACGAGGCGGTGCGAAACTCTCCGCTGTGGGAGCAAACGCTGCTCGTGATCCTTTGGGATGAACACGGCGGCATCTACGACCACGCATTTCCGCCTCAGCCGCGGGTTCCGTCGCCGGACGGCAAGGTGAATCGCGACGTCGACCCGCCCTTCAATTTCGATCTGCTCGGCGTCCGCGTTCCGGCGATCATGGTCTCTCCGTACATCGCGAAGAGCCAAGTAGACCACACGCAGTACGAACACGCCTCAGTCCCCGCCACACTGAAGAAGCTTTTCGACTTGTCAGACTTTCTAACCGAGCGGGACAAAGCTGCGAGTACGTTTGAGGAGATTATTTCCCTCGACCAGCCCAGGACGGACACGCCAGCTATGCTGCCGCGGGTACCGGAAGCAGCCAGCCTCGCGGCGCGCGCAGCCAAGCTACCTTTCTTGTTATCCGCTGCGCAGTCTCTCGAAGCCGAGGCTGCTGGCGTCATTTCCCAGGCGCCGCTCTCCGAATTCCAGCAAAGCCTCACAGACCTGACTGCGATTGTCGGACCCGCCGCGGCCGCGGTAGTTCCCTTGAACGAGCATGCTGCGGCCGAGCATGTTCGGCGCTTCGCCAGCGACTATTTTGCAATTCCTGAAAGAACGAACTGAGGTAAAAAGTAGCCGAGCCAGTCTACGGGTCGCAGGTGGTCTAGGGTGAGAGCGATCCAGCGAGAAGATTGCGGATCTCAGCCTAGGGGCGCACGTCCGGTCGTCGAGGCGCGTCGCGACCTTGCTTGCAGGATGTGCGGCCTATCGGGATCAAAGTGAGGGCGAGGGCGTTTATTCGGCACTAATCGGGTGAAACTTCCTACAGGCCGAAACCGGTCTGGAATAACGTCAGGATCGTCCGTCACCCGGAGCCGGCACGAAGGTTCCTCCCCTCCGTTGGTAGTAGAATATGTCCCCATCGCGCGTTTGTTAGTAGATTTGTGCGGTCTGAGACTCATTCTCGAACGTGGAGGTAGCGGTGGCCCTGACAATCAATAATCTCTCGAAGACCTACCCAAATGGTGTAAAGGCACTGAAGAACCTATCGTTTTCGATTGGCAACAGCATGTTTGGCCTGGTGGGCCCGAACGGTGCCGGCAAGAGTTCGCTGATGCGCACGATCGCGACACTTCAGGATCCCGACTCGGGCACGATCACCCTCGATGGCATTGATGTGCTCCGCCAGAAGGACGAAGTCCGCCGCATTCTCGGCTATCTCCCACAGGAGTTCGGCGTCTACCCCAAGATTTCCGCTCTCGACATGCTTCGCCACCTCGCGGTCATGAAGGGCATGACCTCAGCAGGCGAGCGCAAGGAGATGGTCGAGGCGATCCTGCAGCAGACTAATCTGTGGGACGTTCGAAAGAAGGCGCTGTCAACGTTTTCTGGTGGCATGAAGCAGCGTTTTGGCATTGCTCAAGCGCTGCTCGGCAATCCCCGTCTCATCATTGTCGACGAGCCCACAGCGGGCCTCGATCCTGCCGAGCGCAATCGTTTTCTGAATCTGCTTTCGTCGCTGGGCAGCGACCGAACCGTCATCCTCTCCACTCATATCGTGGATGACGTACGCCAGCTCTGCCCCCGCATGGCCATCATCGCCTCCGGCGAATTGCTGCTGGAAGGCGCTCCCAACGACACGCTGGCTGCGCTAAACGGAAAAATCTGGTCGAAGGTGGTCGCTACCGACGACGAAGTGCGCACCATCGAGGCTCAGCTCAAAGTAATCTCCACCCACCTGGTTGGCGGACGCCACGAAATTCGAGTTCACTCGGATGTTTCGCCGGGCGATGGCTTCCGCTCCGTCGATTCCGGACTGGAGGATGTCTACTTCCTCAACCTGTCGCAGCAATCCGAACGCCCTAACTAGCCGCTGATCTTTGCAGGAGCCTGACATGGCACTCTTTTTGGAATTCTTTAGGTTCGAGCTGAGATTTCGCTTCAAGAGCATCTCGACCTACATGTACTTCTTGCTTTGGCTCATGTTTTCTTTTCTCGATGTGGCTTCGGAGAGCTTCGGCCCGATCGGCAACAGCAATGGCAAAGTCCTCCTGAATTCTGCATATGCGAACGCCTACAACGACATCGGTGCCGCGCTCTTCGGGATCATCGTGATTGCGGCCATCTTTGGCACGTCGATTCTTCGCGACTTTCAGCGCGACACCTACCAGATCCTCTTTACCCAGCCCATTTCCAAGTTCGCTTACCTTGGCGGGCGCTGGGCTGGCTCCTTTGTCACCACAGTATTCGCTTTCTCAGGCGTACTCTTCGGCACCTACTTTGGCACGCTCGCGCCGTGGGCAGACCATACCCGCATCGGTCCGAATCATCTCTGGTCGTATCTTCAGCCGTTTCTCTCCATCCTGGTCGTACAAATTTTCTTCGTCGGCTCCGCCTTCTTCGCGGTTTCTGCTCTGACGCGCAAGATTTTTATCGTCTACCTCCAAGGTGTCGCCCTGTTCATGTTCTATGTCATCGGCCTGACCGTATTCTCGGCAACTCGCTCGCTCGAACGATTCTGGTCCGGGATTTTCGATCCCATCGGCCTGATCTTGTTCAACGACGTCACCCGTTATTGGACCGTCATCGAGAAAAACACACTGTTCGTGACTTGGTCTCCCGCACTTGTCAATGGCGTGTTTCTCTACAATCGGCTCCTCTGGTGCGGCGTCGGTGTTCTCTCGCTGGTTTCGGTCTGGGTGCTTTTCCCCATGTCGGTGGAAGCCCTCACCGCACGCTCGCAGGGGCGTCGCGCCGCTAAAGCCAAAGAGCAGGATCTCGCGGAGGCTGGGCCCGTCCGCTCCCTTGTCGCGGGGAGCCTTCCGCAGGTTCATCAAGCTTTCACGCCTGCTACCACCTTCGCCCAGTACCTCTCGCTATCCCGCCTCCGCATGCGGAATATTTTTCGCGACATACCGTTCTGGGCGATCGTCGCCCTGCTCGTTGCCTTCGGGGTTAACAACGGCTATTTTGCTGGCCGCGTCGCTGAACAGAATGTCTGGCCGGTTACATATCTTATGGTTCAGGCGGTCGAGGGTAGCGCTCTGCTCTTCCTCTTCATCGTCGCCGCCCTCTACGCTGCGGAGCTGCTTTGGCGCGAGCGCGATACCCACTTTGACGGCATCCACGATGCGCTCCCCATGCGCGAGTCCACTGACTGGCTCTCCCGCTTGACCGCCATCATCGTAGTCGAACTCATCCTCCTCGCCTTCGCCATGCTGATCGGCGTTTTCATGCAGACTTTGGCGGGTTACTACCACTACGAGTTTCTCCAATACTTCAAGGAACTCTACCTCGTGACCTTCCCGCAGGTCCTTACCTTCGTCCTTCTCGCGCTCTTTATCCAGACCGTGGTTTCGAATAAATTTGTGGGCCACGCCATCGTGATCGGCCTGTTCGTCCTGTTGCCCATCCTCTACAACTTTGGCTGGGAGAACACTCTCTACCTGGTGGGCCAGGTTCCCGCCTACATCTACTCGGACATGAACGGCTATGGACACTTCGTCCCCGCGCTGTTCTGGTCGATTGCCTACTGGTTCGGGATCTGCGGCGTGCTGGGCGTCGTCTCCATTGCCCTGGCCCGGCGAGGAGCGGAAGATTCTCTGCGCGCCCGCGTCCGCCTTGCCCTTCAGCGTGCTCCGCGGCTAGCCCCGGCGGCGCTACTCTTCGCCCTCATCGCCGTGGGAGCTGGCTCCTGGTACTTCTACAACGCTCACGTTCTCAACGAGTACCTCGACTCCAAAGCTCGCCGAGGCATTCAGGCCGACTACGAGCGCAAGTTCAAACAGTACGAGAATCTTCTTCAGCCCAAGGTCACCGCAGTCGATGCCACCATCAACATTTATCCCGAGCGCCGCTCCTTTGACGGCAGCGTGCGCATGACGCTTGAGAACAAGACCGGCCAACCGATCCCCCAGATTCACATCACGGACCAGAAACAGTCGGTCAACCATCTCCAGTTCGACCGGCCGTTCCATGTCGTTAGCAGCGCGCCGCGCAACCTGTACACCATCTATGCTCTAGAACAGCCGTTGCAGCCGGGAGAAACCGTCACTCTTACCTGCAATGTTGGCCACCAGACCCGCGGCTTCCGTGACGGCAACGAGCCCCCAGAATTCGCCTACAACGGCACTTTCTTCGACTCCGATTACGTCCCTTATGTCGGCTACAACACCAACATTGAGGTGGACGACCCCCGCCGCCGCCGCGAAGAGCATCTCCCCGCGCTCGAAGAGATGGCTCACCGCGGCGACACCGTCCACTCCGTAAACAACGTCTTCTTCCGGGGCGCGTCCGACTGGGTCACCTATCACACTGTGGTGAGCACTTCAGCGGATCAGGTCGCCGTCGCCCCAGGATACCTGCAGCGCAAATGGCAGGCCAACGGTCGCAACTTCTTTGAATACAGCATGGGCTCGACCCATATCCTCGATTTCTTTGCTTACCTCTCGGCCCACTATCAGACCCGCCAGGAGGTTTACCATGGTCCAGGCGGTGATGTTTCGCTAGAGGTTTACTACGACTCCGCGCATCCCTACGACGTTGACGACATGCTCGCTAGTTCGCGCGCCGGCCTCGACTACTATCAACGGATTTACAGCCCTTACCAGTTCTCCCAGTACCGCATCTTCGAATTTCCGCGATACCGCACTTTCGCGCAATCGTTTCCCAACACGATTCCATACTCGGAAGGCATCGGGTTCATCGAACGCGTCAAGAAAACCACCGACATTGACTTCACCTACTTCGTTACGGCGCACGAACTCGGCCACCAATGGTGGGCCCATCAGTTGGTCGGCGCCGACGTAGAAGGTTCCAACATGATGTCGGAAAGCCTCGCCGAATATTCCGCCTTGCAGGTCATGGCGCACAAATACGGCCGAGACCTCATGCATCGCTATCTCCGCCATGAACTGGATACCTATCTGCGAGGCCGCGCCGGCGAGATTCGCCACGAACCCCCACTCGCTTTGGTTCAACGTGAGCAGTATGTCTGGTACCAGAAGGGCGGGCAGATTCTCTACACCCTTGCTGATTACATCGGCGAAGACAAACTCAATCTGGCGCTCCACAACTTTCTCACGCAGTATCGTTTCGCCAACGCCGACAATCAGGTCGGCGCCCAGGACAAGCTCGGCGTGTCCAATGCTCTCGACCACCCCTACCCTGACACACGAATGCTGGTGGACGCCATCCGCGCACAGACCCCGCCCGAGCTTCAGTACCTGGTCGACGACGGCTTCAACCGCATCGTTCTCTACGACAACCGAGCGGTGTCCGCCACTTCGCAGAAGACTCCGGATGGCAAGTACAAAGTCATGCTGGAAGTGCAATCGCACAAAGCGCAAGCCGACGGCAATGGCGCAGAGACGCCCATGCCCCTCGCCGACTACATTGAGATCGGCGTATTCACCGGAAAGAAAGACGAAGAGAAGCCGCTCTACCTCAAGAAGGAAAAATTCACGGAAGAGCACCGGACCTTTGAGATCATCGTCGACGAGCAGCCCACGCTTGCCGGAATCGACCCCTACAACAAGCTCATTGACCGAAATGCGGACGACAACATGATCGACATCACCAAGCAGTGATCGCCCGACTTGTGGGACATTGTGGTTCCGAACGATCAACGGTGTCTGACGGGTGGGGTACGCTTCACCCTTTTCTCATTCACGGTCCAAACGGTTCCTTCGTCGCCACGAACTCAACGGGCACCTTCTTCACTCTCTAGCGCGGGCCCCCTATGAAATTCGTCGGATTGGGCGAGCGTGGAGCGTAGAGCGTCGAACCGCGCTACCCGTACAAGGATTTCTGCTGCGGATAGAGAAAAGACGGCGTATCATCGGCGCCTGTGTTGATACTGGCTGTCTCCCAGCTATGACTCGCAACCGCGGAAACCCCGATTGGAGACGTCCGACTTCGTCCTGCCCGGCGCTCGCCACCGAATTCGAGCTGCGGGTTAAGCAATTGCAACTCACGCCCGAGATGTATGCCTCGTCGGCAGAACTGTGGACTTGGTGCCAGCAAAACAAAAACCGGGTCTACATCCCAGAATGGCTCCTTGCGGAGTGGGGCGTCACCGTAGATCCAACCTTCAGCGACGCCGCATGACAACTTGTGCGATTTTCGGGTAAGAGCAAGCGCCCGCGGTGCTAGCCGCCACGCTCCCGCAACCAACGCGCGATCGTGCGCGGGCAGAATCGCACGCATCCGCCGATCCTCAGGCTCGGAATGCGACCTGACTTGGCCATTTTGTACAGGAGGATGGGCGATATGGCCAAGATCTCCGACAATCGTCTCGCCGTAAGCGCGCCTTCGAAAGCCGCGATTCGGTCGGCCAGAGTTTCTGTGTTGGAAGGCTCACTTCCGCACGGAATTACTTGCAGTCGCGGGAGCCGCGACGGTTGAGGAACACGCCGTTGACGCGTAGGTCGGGACAGCGGCACTTGTTCCGAGTTTTTGTCGAATGGGCGCACAAATTCTCATTTCTCTCCCCTTGCTTCTTACCTTTGGTTCGTCAATCGTTCTTGGATTCGGAAATCGTCGGACGTTTAGATTCGTTCCCATCAAGCATTTAGGAAGTCCTCTAAAGTGGATTCGTTTTTCGTATCGGGAGTCGCCACCGCCGTCCGTAGTCCGAGCATCACAAGGACCTTGATGTAATCGCGGCGGAGCGCGTCCAGCTTCTTACCCGCGGGGTGCTCCGTGATAGCGCCGGTCTTGGCGTTAACTTGATACTGCCCGTCCGCTTGGACGGTCTGCCATGCGGCGGCAATGTCCGCGGCAATCGTAGAAGCCAAGGACAGCGCGGAGCGGTGCGCCGCGGTCACTTGAATCTGTGAGGCGGCCAACTCCGAGATGAGCCGGTCCCACTCCGCCGCGGCGCGGGGGGAGAGGTTGGCGGGCTTCAGGGGTGCGCCCGGCTTGAGGTTGACATCAGACTTGACTGTACGCGGCATTACTTGGCCTCCGTTTCATCCCACGGCAACGGTGGGTTAGTTAGTGCGTCATAAAGGGTGGGTAACTGCTGTGCGCGGCGATTAAGTGCCGTGCGGCGAAATCTCTTAATCCATTTAGTCTCCAAACAGGAAGACAGCCAAACGTCCTTGTAGCCACACGGACTAGGACCGGGCGCTCCCGCTTTGCGGTGCGCCATCACACGGACGCGCACAACGCGGTTGACCCCGCGCTCCAAGATGACGCGATACGGGAATAGATAGCCGCCAAGAGACTTAATCCACTCGCTGACGGCGTTATCATGTGAGTGATGCTTCAACTGTTGCGTGCGCTTATTCATGTCCGTGGCTTGGCCCACGTACTTGATTTCCAGAGTTACCGGGCATACCAAGCCATAGATAACAAATGGTTTCCCGCCGCGTGCCGCGTTTAGTTTGTTAACTCGTTGTTCCATAAGCCTTTGCGTCCGTTCTCACATTGAGATTTATTTCTGCATAGATAACAAAATGAGTTGCGGCGCTCTATCAACAACTTAGCGTCAACATTTTCCGACCCTCAATCTATAGTCTTGGAGCCAATCGTTGGCCCGTACGCCACGGTTCCGTTCTCTTTGGACTCTTGCAGCACGTGCAGGGCGAACTGCAGCCCGGCGATTAGATTCTCCAGTTCGGCATCCCCTCCGAATACCAGCTCCACACCACCGCTCCCGGTGCCGGATGAAATCGGGCGCACTGTAATATCCGTGCCGCCTTCGTCCTCCAAGCGTAAATAAGTTCGCCCACCGTGCCCCGTGTCCCCGCCGCACAAGCCGGTAGTGCCCACCTCCACTTCCAACAGCGCGGCGTGCACCATCGTTTGCTTCTTGGTCACTATCCTCATCTTTAATTCCTCTCTGCCGGTTAGGGACGGCGGCCTTTTTCCTTCAATGTCTTGAGACTGGGACACCGCTTGAGACTGTCTCAACACGTGTTTCAGTCTCAAGGTGTCCAGAACTTTTTCGCTTGTAACCTATTGATTCCACGCTCACAAAGGGAATAACCCTGGATAGTAGTATTTATATTGATACTGAGACACTGTGAGCGTTTGTCTCAGTCTCAGCCTCCGGCACACTGTCCGCGTAGACGAAGTAGTAATTGCCATCCGAGCGCACAAGGTCACCTTTGTCTAGAGCTTGCTCCCTCCATCGGAAAAACGTCGCCCTGGAGCCTAGATCCGGCGAGTAGTCAACTGGCTCCCCGCGCTTGAACTTGAATAAGCAGTTCATCGCCATGGCCTGCACCGCTGTGCGCTTCGGCATCTTTACCTTATGCGGCTCTTTCGGTTCCGGCCTGTCCACCATTCGCAGCTCGCCCTCAATGAAGCCCATCCAGAAATGCTCCGATCGGCCATTGCGAACGAGGACGGAGTATTGCCGTGGGCAGTCATCGTGGAGTGGATCATTGTCCGTCTTGCTGATTAGGACTATGGTTTCCGACTTGCGTCCCCACGCCACGCTGCCGAATATGGTGTCTCTGCCCCGATAACGTTCTGTGTCCCGGCCTTCCGCCGTCTTCTCTTTAGGTGCGCCGACACTAGCGATTATGGACACGTTCCTCCGGGTAGCAAGCCGCTGCAGATCGTCTAACACCGTGGCAACCTCGCTCATCTTGCCCGACTCTTTCAGCCAAAGGTCTAATCCTTCGACAAACCACGCCTCCGCTCCAGGCTCACGCTCGGTAGCGGCGGTCAGAACTGCGACAGGCCCCGCCGTCTGCTGTGCACCGGTTACGCGGATAACTCGCTGCTTGGCTTCCTCCGGCAGTCCCATCTTGTTCAGCGTGCGCCGCATGGCCTTCGTGCCACGGTCAAGCATCAGCACGCGGTAATCCCGTGCTTTGGTCTTGTGTCCCCATACTTCCTGTCCGGGACGGACTTTCTCCAGGACGGTCATCACCCAATAGGTTTTCCCCGTCCCCGACGATCCACCAACGAGAGACACATCGCCCTTGGGGAACCATCCCTCATGATCCTTCGTCAAGGCGTCCACGAGGTACTCATCCACGCCGTCATCCTCCATCGGCTCATCCGACGGGCCATCAAAGATGACAGGCGTATCCTTGAGCACTGCCGCGACCGCGCGAGTGATTGTGTTCTCTCGGTAGTCTTCACGGTCCTCCCACTTGCCCCGACACAGGCCGCTCTTTCGGAACTCGGTGTCGACCTTGAAGGCGTTGCAACCGTACTTTTTCGCCAACAGGATGCAGAGCGCGAAGTCCGCAGCACTGTGGTCATTGTTGTGTGCGCTCATGTCACCGGCCATCAGCCTTTGGAATCGCTCTTCCTCAGTGAGAGACACCGTGACCACTAGGCCGTCATGCTCTTTCGTGGCCTTAGGCATCTTCAGCACGCGGTCATACAGCGCAAGAATCTCCGTCTGCCGGTCCATCAGGACAGCGGGGGTCTTGCTCAGATGCCGCGCACTGAAAGTGAAATAAAACCCGAGTCCCTTAATCTCGATTTGTTTGGCTCCATGGAATGGGCGGACCAGCACCTCTTTCTTGTGGTTTGGCTCAACCGGCAACGTGCCGAGTCCTACCACGTGGCAGCCGGTCCCGCTAGGCGAGAATTCGCCGTAGCTGTCTAGATCAATGACAACCTGCCGTGACTCGGCCGAGAACTTGCCAGTCACCGCGTCACAGCACTTGTCAATGTCCACGCCCCACACGGACACACCATCAAAAGCACCGAGTGCAAATCCAAGGCCGGTGAAGCCCCTGCCAACTAGCGGCTCCAGCTCCGCGTAGGTCTTCAGGTTGTCCGGCTTAGTGATGTCGTGCTTGAAGCCTTCGGCATTGCATGGCGGCTTTGTGGCCTTGCCATCCTTGCCCGGTTCAAGCCGCCACAGTGTCCACCGCTTCTGTAACTTCAGTTCTGCAATCGTGAGGCTCATTGCACGCTCCATTTGGATAAGATTTTGTCGGCAACGTCCTCCGCCAAGGTCGGCCGCTGCAAGCAGCCCGGGCAGATCATGTAAATGACGATCCGGCTCCCACCTTTTGTCAGTCGCTCCGGCGAGCATCCCAGCCGCCGTTGTAAATCCTTCGGCGGAATCCACAACCCGACGAACATAGGTTCGTGCGGACTGTGGTCGTTCGCGTCCACTCCCGCCCTCTTCATTTGCTGATCCAGGGCCTGGCCATCCAGATCGACTCTTGCGCGCAACTCGCTCTTGATCGACCCCGAGCGCAAGGCGCGGCTGATGTTCTCTATCTTGATCATGGGTGCTTCATCTGTCGTTCGTGGCGTCGGCATCGATCCTCCCCTTAGTTAGCCGCGGTCGCTTCCTCTTGAATACCATCCGGTACCGCCACTGCCGCCAAGTCCGCTCGATCCGGAGCGCCGAAGACTTGCAAGACTCTCTCGTGTAGATCGTCCAGAACCATTTTCGTGCTCTGAAACGTTTTGTTCCACACTTCGAGGGCAACCAGGTCGGCCTTTGAAAGATCGTAGTGCTCGTTTACTCGACGACAAGCTCGTATAAGATTGAGAGCGGCCTTTTGCGCCTGCCACATTGTTCTTAGATCTTCCTTATCCATTCCTTCCAGTTCTTCCTTCGATAGGAGGCTCTCCAGAACCTCATTCGATTCGGGCTCCGCTCCGAGCTGGCCCTCCTCATCCAGTAGTGAAGGCTCATCCAGTAGCTTGGCGTCTCCTTCTTGCTTGACTTCGGCCTTCTTACCCTTCTTTGGCAGCTTCGTGTATTCAGCGTTGACGGTCGAGGTGCCTTCCTTCAACTTCTGGAAGCCTTCCGGGTTTTCGTGCTTGAGCCGCACCGCACGCTCCACTTGGTCGCCAGAGATATTTAGCTTCTTGGCCACAATGTCGGCAACCTTCCCGTTGGCCGAAATTGCGGCTGACGGAGAATCGCCCTTTTTCAACGCGGCTTGCTGGTTCGCCTTGGCTTCCTCTTTGAGCTGACCACCAATAATCTGGTCCTCTATCATTAGCGCCCCAAGTGCGGCCTTCTGTGCCGGGTTGAGGTGCATCCGCTCCCAATTGACGGATTGGACGTAATCTTCCGGCGAAAGCTCTCCGCGGTACGTTTCGATCCACGGAGTCCTGACTACCCCTTGCGCCTCCAACAGCCGGTAAGCAGCAAGACGGTTACGCCCGTCTAGAATTCGCGGCGTTTCCTCGTTCGTGAGAATGATCGGAAATACTTGCCCCTTCGCCAGGATATTCCCGGCGAGATTCTCCAGGTCCATTCCGCACATAAGCGGAAACTGATCAGCTGCCGGGTGAGCTAGTAGCGTTTTCCAGTCCATTGCGTTTCTCCTTTACTCGCCGCAAGTATGGCGCATATAGTGTGTCATGTAAATGACACAAACTATGACACGCACAAACATCCCTATCCGATTGAGATTTCTGCGCATTCCAGCCACGTGGGAAATTCGCATGGTGGAAGGGCGGCCTGGCCACAAGCCCGCGCAATTCGCATTCTCGAAAATTGAGGCTGACCGTTCGCTTGAAGCCTTTAAGGTCACGGAGCTGGACGCCTGGAAGTGCAGGGAGGAATTTTTTGCTCTTCCGCAGAAAGACAATGAAGCCCTCCTGAAATTTCTAACCAAAATGGGTGTTTGGCTCCATATGGAAGAGAAACTGCTGGGACATTCGTCAGACGAAGTGACGCAGCACTACTGGGAGGGCCATCCGGTCCCGATTGATGTGGCGGGTCTTTGGGGTTTTCGGGAAGGACTCAAAGAAGCACTGGTGGACAGGAAGGCATTTAGCAGAACTTACGGGCCCGCGTTGTCGCGTCCCGAAACCGGCTTCCAGCTGCTGCAGCAATCAGGAATTGAGTTCCCCTTACGTTTTGAGCTAACCAACGTTGCGGGAGGCGTGGTGACCCTCACAGACGCGTATCGCATGCTGCTTGCGACTGTGTTCTTTGACGTGGCGAGCGGGCTTCGTTTTCGGGTGTGTCAGCGAGCCGATTGCGGGCAGGTCTTTCCCGTGGAAACCAGACACGAGAAGAAGTTTTGTTGCTGGTACTGCGCCCACATCACAACCGTTCGCAGAAATCGCCCGCACAAAGCGAAAAGGCGAAGATAGTCGCTCCCACAATGTGAGAGGTTGGGCCTACCACCGAAATGCTGCGACCGCAGTCACTGAGGATCGATGGTCGCGTGAGGCACGAGCTTCTGCCACCTCCGCAATCGCCAAACTTCTCGCCGTAACCGCCGAGTCCGCAAAGGCGCCGCTTCAGAAGCCACTCAGAACGTGTTGCCAGCTAACATCTTGTCATCTATCGGCTCCTCGGCCGCAATATCCGCGCGTCGCCGCCGGCGGATCAGCAATGCGATCACATTAGTCGAGATTGACCGCGCCGGCCTCAATCAACACGGGTGAGAATCGCCCCGCGCGGAACCGCAATCCTGCCACCTCAAAAGCCGCGACGAGGGAAACGCCTCAGTGATGTCGAATCCCATCGCTTAACGGCGGAAGGAGCTGGATCTTACAGGCGGTGGTAACTAGGGTCAAACCGTTGAGGGGATTGGAGGTAGGAGAAAAAAAGTCCGTCCTCCGTAGTAACGAACCAGTAAACAGGGGCCGGGTACGGGCCGGACCCGCCGTGCGGGGGGGAGCGGAGTCGATGGAATGTAAATCGGTTCTAATTTCTCTCGACGCGCGGATCAGGAATTCTCCACATCCTCTTCACCGACCGCGTCAATATCGGCGAGGCGAAGCAACTCTTCCGCCTCTTGAATTTCAAATTTCACCCATAACGATTTCAGCGATTCCCGGCTGGCGAACAGAACGAAGAAATCTGAACCAGCGATCGCTTTGCGTATTGCTTGAATGAAGCTCTCACCGGTTTCAAACGCCCAAATATCAAAGTTGATCCGGCGCCGCCCGAGGCGGCGGGCTGTCGCCTCGACGAACCCTTTATCAACAGATGAATGCGACAAAAACGCTTTGAAACGTGATGTCGAGCTTGGAGTCGAAGCCACAGAAGGGTCCTCCGGGGCGCAAGTTATCTTAGCCTGTTGCAGTACTCATCCGCCAGGGACTTGGTTTCAAGGTAGTGGGCCACTTTGATGCTCCGGGGTGACGCCGGGCTGCCATAGCCGGGGACACGGATGCGGTCTCGTCGGGCCGCGCGGATCGGTACAATCGTTAGAGGGCATCGAGTTTTCCCGACTATTGCAGCAAGTCTCTCCCGGTTCTTGCGATGTGGTCTGCTGCGACCGGCCAACATCTCGAAGATCATGCTGCGCGATTTGCCACCCATTCTCACTAGAATGGACACGGGTATCTTCCTCAATGCAGGCAGAATCTTCGATTGTCATTCGTCGCGTCGGCGGTCGACGTATTCCGTGTAAACGTTCTCCAATTCGAACGTGTCTCCGTTGCACTAGTCCCACAGTTTGTTTGCTGCAAGGTTTTCCACTGGCATAGGCGCACTTCGATTCGGGGTGGATTGCATACTCACGCAGAACGTCGCCGTAGGTCTTCACCCGCGCGGTGTGGCGGTCGGCGTGATGACCGGTCGTCGTGATCCTGTAGTTCTCACCGGAATATTGGTCGATCCAAGCGTTCTTCATGCCCGCGAATCTGCTTCATAGGGTGCAATCAAGTGAAAGCGCTCCGAATCGGCTAGTGCTCCCCAGTGCCTCGGATGCGGGCGCTAATCTTGGCGAATCCGGCTCGCATACCAGCGGGACACTCCTATACAAGACCGGATGAGATGTGTCGAAACGCTTGCGAGCAGTGGCTGGATCTTTCTGCGAGAACACTTCGGGAGTGAGCCGGTTGGCTGGATTCGTTCCATGACGAGCGTGCCTTTGACTGCCGGCGTGCCGCGATCCTGGCCAGCCTGCACATGCGCACCGCCGACGATCTCTTCGGCGGGCTGGAGGCAGCCCGAGGACCGACAAGTTGATCGTGGCCACTGTGCAGTGGGCCAAGCCGATGATGAGGAAGGTGGACAGTTCGAATTGAGTCGACCTGAAAGGCTGCGCCGGTCCCTCTTGGCTCTCCCGTGCCCCTCCCCTCCACGATCGTGCCCTTTGCATTCCCCCGCCCTCAGGTGTACAAAGGACGCGCAGGGAGGGGGTCCCGCGGCCAAAGCCGCAGGACCCTTTTTCGTCACCGCCAGACATGGGAAAGTAAAGATGAAACTTGTACGAGTGAGAATAACCAGCTTCCGCTCTGTAAAGGAACCCGTCACACTCAACGTAGACCCAAAGATTACGGTTCTGATCGGAGCGAACGACCACGGAAAGACGAATCTACTAGAGGCCATCCGAGCGCTTAACAAGGACCGCGGCCTCAAGGCAGACGACGAAAACTGGGACCTCATCGGCCAAGACAAGCTGAGGGTCGACTTCGACTTCGTCCTCGATGAGAGCGAAATCTCCCAGCTGCGAGAAATCCTGAATCCCCCCGACGCTGAGAAAAAAAATACCGAGAAAGCGGGCGAGGAGGATCAAGCGCTCCCTCCGATGATCGAGCCGCCAAGACTAGTGACATTCAGCGTCCAGGGGCCCGGAGACACCGTTGGCGTTCTCGACAAGGAAGATGCGATCCCGGACGCCGCGGCGAACCTTCTTCTCAAGTTCCTTCCCCGAGTCGAGATCTTCACATCCTCGACGACGCAAATCACCGACGGCGTCAACCTCGCGCAAGTCGAGGACCCGAGCCAGGAGTTCATGCAGGGCATATTCAGGTACGCTGGCATCTGGGAAACAAGGAAGTCGCTGTTCGCCCAAAACCCCGCGTCCGCGAAGCGACTAGAGAAAGCCTCAGAAGAATTTACACGCAAGATCCGTGCGGAGTGGGTGCAAGGCGAGGATCTCACTTTCAAATTTCAGCACGCAGGCACAAACGGGAATCAGATCGAACTGCTAATACGGGACCCTGCGGTAAGCGATCGATTCGTCCGACCTTCCGAGCGAAGCTCGGGGTTCTCGGCATTTTTCCAACTCAAAATGCGCCTGCTCGCGCGAACCGAGGCAAACCCTGCATATAGCTACCTCTACCTCTTTGACGAACCCGGCACCTCTCTCCACCCCTCGGGCCAGGTGAACCTGCAGCGAGTGTTCGAGCGGCTTTCCGAAGCCGACCAAGTCATATACGCAACCCACTCTCTGTTCATGATCAACCACAACCGCCCTGAGCGGAACCGAGTCATCTCGAAAGGAACGGGTGGAACGAAAATCGATCAGAAGCCATATCTCAAGAACTGGCGCGCGGTACGCGACTCTCTTGGGCTCATTTTTGCTGGCAATTTCTTCATTGCGGACACAACGCTGCTAGTCGAGGGCGAGAGTGACGCGATGTACCTCGGAGCGCTGCTCGCTGCCTTCGATCGAGCAGAGTTCATAGACGTCGATCTGAATCTGTTCTCAGTGCAATGGCCCGGAAACTCCCGCGACTTCGAACCGATGGCCCGCCTGATGCTCGAAGAAGGACGGACTGTTGTCTCGCTGGTGGACGGCGACAAGTCAGGGAGCGAGGTCAACAAGAAGCTCGAAAAACTCAACGCCCAACTGGTCGCTGGAAGGGTGCAAGGTCGCACGCCAGTTTCAACGCTGCAGATCGAGAGAAACCAGTCCATTGAAGACCTGCTTCCCCTTCGAGAGAAGTACCTCGAAGCCGTTCTCGACGCGACCGAGGAACTCATAGTGGGAGGATACCGCGAATTAGCGGATGGGGTCGTCATGGACAGGCCGACCCTCTTGGCCCAGCTGAGCAGGGACAAGGGAAACGAGACGCTAGGCCGACATGTGGAGAAAGTTGCCAGCGACTGGTTCAAAGTCAAAGATCGCAGCAAGAAGGAGGGCATTTCCAAGCTTGCGATAGCACGAAACTACTGTGCGCAGCTCGAAACCACCGATCTCAAGAGTCGACCCGGAGTGGCGCTCCCCGACATGCTCCGCACACTGGTCGGGCGGCTCGCACTCGACACGAAAGTGAGCAAGAAGGCTGTTTTCGAGGCATCCGAGGCGAGGCACTAGACGGGATGCACAGTCTCGGATCGGGCAACCGGCGCGGCGATTCGCTTCACAAAGTCGGTGATAGGCTCAAGGCCCTGCCTTGTGATCTCGCTTAGATCGTCTGCCTGACTCTTATAGACTATCCCGGAAGACAGGTTGGTGCCAGCAGGCCGGTGCGCTTCTTCCTTTGCGTTTGCGTGGTCGTCTTCATTGACAAGGGCTGGGGCGTGGTTCACACTTCCGGCATCATGCCACTGAAACGCTTCGTCCTCGCCCTCTTTGTTCTCGCTGCCTCAGTCGTGATGGGTAGTGGCCAAGTCGAACACGCACCGACCGTCGCACAATGCCAAGCTGACCAGCGGCTGTGGCTGTCACAGATCGAGGGAGGCGCTTCCATGCTGACATACGATGGTCTCTCCAATATGGCGGACGAGATGAATGCGTGTGCCGAAGTTGACCCTGACAATGAGAAGAGGTATAGAAACGATGTCGGAGTCCATTACGGCTCAGGCGTTGCGACTAGCTAAATTCGTTGCGCGGCATCAGTTGTGGGATAAGTTCATCGCTGAAGACGCAGCCGGGAAGCGTTGAGGGTTGGCCGCGCGCCGTGGCACAGCATCATCCGTTGTACAGGAACTTCCCACGCTGCCTATGGAAGGTCCCCCGCAATCAGCTTACGACTACTCTGTGGTACGCCCGAAAAGAAGATCTCGGGGTTTAGGCGAATTTCTGGCAGCGCCAAGGCTAGTTTATTAGGCAATGGAAAGCTGCCTTCTGGTATCTCTGCGTACCATCCACCCTGCCCCCAGACGAAGTAGACCCAGTAAGCCCGCACCCTCTTGCACAGTGGGCAAGTCACAGAGATGAATCCGAGTATCCTGTGCCCTGGTTTAACCTTATCCTTGGCATCGTCAGTCTGTAGGACCGGATAAGGTCCGCCATGCTGGTCAGCGCGAATCCAATCATACTTAGCTTCGTTGACTCGTAGCGAATGAGTAAGGTCTTCCAGGTCCAGATCCCAGACGAGAGGGTCCTCTGTAACCTCATGTGCCACGATTCCATTAAGGGGGACAACAGTCACGGCTGGAGCCGTTGGATTAAGAATCTCGATTCCGACATCAGGTCTATCGTGATCTGGTTTCCTTAAATCTCCTGACACCAGGTAGTCAGGAACGTTTGACCATGGCTTGTCTCCCTTGTTCGCAAGCGTTACCAGCGTTAGAAGCGCCGAGCCACCAAACACAGCAATCACCCTCAGACCCCTCGCAGTCCGGACATTCTTATGGGGAGGTTGCCAATGCACGATCATGGAGATAGCGCCGACTGTTGCGAGTCCGAGGCAGGAAAGAGACAACAGATATTCGCCTGATCCTAGCAACACGCCCCAACCAACTGAGAAGATCAACTCCAGCGGCCATGACGCACTCCAATGCCAGAACCAGACGGATGTCCAGTGAACCGGCGTCCACGCGAGTCGCGCTATCTTCCTGGCTGTAGCCATCTCGGAGAGTGTGAAATTGAGGACAGCGAATACGATGTATAGGCAGACTGCCGTTGATTCAGACGGGGAATACATTACGTTCCGTTCACCGACACAGCCCAGTATACTCTTGGCGAAGACACGGCGAAAGTGCTATCGTGTCCCGCATGGACGAGGGCCGCAAGCGCGTGATCGGGATCATGGCGGCGATCCTGGCCAGCCTGCACATGCGTACCGCCGACGATCTGTTTGGTGGGCCTGAGGGAAGCCCGAGGACTGACAAGCTGATCTCGGCGAGCGTGCAATGGGCCCGGTTAATTATGGAGAAGGTGGATGACGTGTGTGGGAGATGACATGGCTGTAATGTAATCAGCAAACGATTTTTCAGAAAGGCGAAGGCTTGCCGCCGCAGAGTTCGATTTCCCTTTTCAGAGCAGCAACGAATCGTGGTAGGTACTCAAGGTCGTTCACGTACAAGTAGGCAGAGTCTTCCATCGCCTCATTGACGGTTCTGTGATCCGCGCCTGTCAGTTTCGGATATTCATCAATCCGTTTACTTTTGATTACCCTGTGGTCATTGCGCGTGTGCAAACCTATGTCCGCCTGATTGCAGTTCAGGTTCAGATTTGGATCGTTACACAGCATTCCATACGCCTCCGACGCGGTTATCTCAGTCTTGATGCGGGATGGATCAAGGTCTGCCATATTGACGGTTTCAAGGTCGCTCACCAAGACTCGTTCAGCCGCCATTGGGAACCCCGGTGTCTGCTTCTCTTCAATCGTGGCAACGCAGTTCACAATATGGAGGGTTGTTGTCTGCTCATCCTGCGTTGCGTGCTTTAGCTCTTTCCAGTTGATTCCATGATTCTTGTACGTCATTTCGCCGGGACGCGGGTTGTATGTATCGTTTATCCAATCTGTCGTTTCTTTCAGTGTTGGCCCTGCGGCCTGTGGACGTGCCTTATTGCAGCCTGCGGATGCAGAGAGCAGGCACAGTAGAACGCAGAATCGACGTAGCACGTCGAGGTTGTAGCCATTGTTCTGTGGCATGGATGGCAGGATTTTATCGCACTGAGTCATCTTAATTTAAGGGGAGCATCAGGATCGCGAGGCGGCGAGAAGAAGGCGAACTGCTGGCTGGCGTTGCACATTCCAATTCTTGCATGGGTGAGATCGTATTCGTGCACCAGGAGCCCGGCTGTGATCTAAAACACACCGTACATCCCTGTTACAGAATCCGAACAGACCGCGTATACTGCCCAGCCAAGAGGCGCTGGTACTACGAGGGGTGAGTGCGGTTCTGGTTCCAGTGCCTCTCCCTCCGCTTCACCAGTTAGTGCTTTCCCCGGTGTGTCGCTCGGACTACAGTGGATGTATGCACTCAATGGATTGCGAAGTTCGCTGCAAGGGGAGCACGATTATTCTCAGCCTAGTCGCTTTTCTGCTCCCGTTATGCGCTGTTCCGATAGTGGCGCAGACCACTCCCAAGAGCATTGTGTTGACAGACAAGTCGAATGTTCCGAGCGAAGATATATTGAGATCGATGCGGAAGAAATGCCCGAACGTCAGTATTACGAACGACGGAACGAAGAGCGACTACGCGCTTGAGGCCATCAGGACGAAAACCCGCCAGGGGCTTCGGATCACGGCTGATGTTGGCTTCGACTTAACGCTTTTCGACCATGACGGCCACACTGTTCGCAGCGCTTCGACTGACTCCCTCGGCAGCGCCACAAAACAAATCTGCCATGCCATGAAGACATCTGTGATGTTCGAGGTGGTGGACACGCAGAACCTTACGCAATCCAGCGATACTCGCGGCGATACCAGCGGCGGTTTGGTAGGGACTATCGCAAACAGTAGTGCCGGAAGAAGAACCCACACAGATTCAAGCACGATGAATGTCATCGTCAACGGTGAGCACGCTTTGCTGGACTGTTACGAACGCGCTGCCGGGTGCGCCACGCTGGGTCCAGGCAAGTACTATGGGGAAATCCGTGGGGACGGTATTTGGGTGGACTATCGAATGCCCGTCACTCACGAACCGGTTCGAAATCACTACAAGATCGCGGGAAGCTGGTAGACAACGTGGTCAGGTTACTTGCCAGCACGCCAGCTTTCACTGCGACTGTGCCGTAAGCGGCCCACCACTACGCAGCCCGCTTCCAGCGCCCAGAGCCAGCTTCAGGCGGTCTTGTGTCTGCTATCATTCGGCGGGGGTCCCAATGAACCACATGTCCGTCGTAGTCCAGCAGTTGAGAAGAGAACGCGAACACGTACATCAACAGCTCGACCGCATAGACGCCGCACTCGCGGCGCTGGGAAGCAACTCGAACGGCGCATCGAGCACCTTGTCCGCAGACGGTCGGCGGGCAATCAGCCTGGCGCAGAAGGCGCGATGGGCGAAGGCCAAGGGTCACGCGCCGAAGCCGAAGAGGACGATCTCGGCGGCAGGGCGCAGGAGGATAGCGGCGGCGCAGCGCGCACGGTGGGCGAGGGTGAAGCGCGCGGCGTAGATTACCGAGAGCCAGGGCGGCGATGCGGGCCGCCCTGGTTCCGCTCAAAGCACAAGATACTGTCCTCGACTAATTTGCTTAACCAGTGCACGATCCGTCTCGGCGCAGTCGCACGCGCCCTTGTTGTTCATGTTGATGCAGTGGTCCGAGGGATGAATGAACTGTGCCTGGCTCCCGATGCCGGGAAGTTGACCGACTAACTCTGCCCACTCGCTAGTGCCAATCACGTCTCCTTTGCGCGGGATCAGGGCTTGTCGTAGCGGCTCATGCCACGTAGACACAAACTTCCAACTCATAGCTCCCTCCTAACCCTCAACGCGTAGCGCCCAACAACACCACCGTCTCTGTCTGCCACGCGCCGTGAATCAGATAACCCAGCCGCACCTTGTCGCCCGGTTGCCGGTTCGCCAGCTCCGTCGCCAGTTCCATCGGAGTCCTTACCGGCTTGCCATCCACCATGTTAATAACGTCGCCTGGATGCAGTCCCGCGAGTGCGGCTACTCCGTTCGGTGCCTCGTCTGTGATCTCCGCGCCTGCGCTTCGCACTAGCGTTACCTTCACACCCAACGCATCGAGCTTCATGCCCGCGCCGGTTAAGTGTGGGGTTGACGGCTGCGGCGCTGGCGGTTGGGGCGCTGGCGTAGGCGTTCTTACAGGTGGTGGCGCGCTTGGCTGCGCTACTGGCTCGGCAGCGTGCCTCCTACCGAAGCTGTAGACAATGCCAGCCCCGGCGCGATAGTTATTCTGCGTGACCGATGGGCCGCCGAAGATGTTATGGCGAGTGAAGACGTAGTCAGCCGATGCGCGGATTGACCAGTGCCCCGACACCTTGAACTGTACGCCACCGCCTGCCAGCCCCGCCGCCCCGTCCTGCGATTCAGACGCGCTTCCAGAGACACCACTGACGGTCGCGGTCCCAGTCAGGTGGTCGCCACCGAATAACGCATGGATGAAGATGGGCTTGAAGTTGATGCGCGGACCGGCAGCGTAGGAGTAATCGGTGACCTTCACAATGGCAGCGCCAGCGCAAGTGAAGGAGTTACAGTAGCTCGATGCGGATGTGTAGGTCTTGTAGTAGCCGTTCACATCGCCCTCGACGGCGAACCACTTATTGAAGTTGCCGGAGATCGCCGCCTCCCAACCATTCGCATTCTGCCTCGAAGACAAGCCGTTGGTATCGATGTTGACGTAGGAGTAGCCGCCGTACAGATCGGCGCGGGAGTCCTGGCCGAGAGCGAAGCCAGAGACGGCAAGGCAGAACACTGCGACGCAAACGTGGCGCATGTTGATCTTCCTCTCAACTACTGGATTGAACCTGGGGAAGTGTTCGGCCCGTGCGGCGACTCGAATGTTACCCCCGCGCGCGATGCGCGTCTCTGGCACGTTCGTTTAACTGGTCGGCACGATGGTGTTGTAAGCAGGTACAATTCCCAGTTCGGGCAACTCAAAGCAACAACCAGCATGGTGAACATACCTGAATCCGAGTTTGATGCGTTCATCTCCCACGCTAGTGAAGATAAGGATGAATTCGTAAGACCACTTGCAGAACGGTTGAGCAAGTCCGGCATTCGAATTTGGTATGACGAGCACGAACTGCAAGTAGGAGATAGCCTGCGCGAAGCAATCGAACGCGGCCTGGCCCACTCGAACTACGGGATCGTGGTTCTGAGCCCGCATTTTTTTGCGAAACGCTGGCCGCAGCGAGAACTGAGCGGGCTAACAGCGCGGGAGCACAACGGAAGAAAGGTCGTCCTGCCCGTCTGGTTTAACCTGACCTTTGAGGACGTAGAGAAGAGCGCCCCGATGCTGGCAGACCGCATCGCCGCCCGCTCGCAGGATGGCATGGATGCTGTGGTGCAAGGACTAATGAAGGTTATCCGCCCCGACTTGCCCTCACAGAACAAACCGGCCAGCGCGAAGAGTGACAAGGCCACCAAAACAAAGAAGGAACGAGGCCCGGAACGAGGCTCACACACCGATCAATTACTACGCGAACACCAACTGCTCTTACTCCAGCCAGCGGATTCGTCGCCAGACGGGCCCTGGCAACTGATCGATTGGCAGACCATGAAGCCAGCAAGCAAGCGCCGGGTGCGGAAATACATTCAGGGATGGATCGATGATCCCGGCTTCCCGAGCTACGAAGTCATCGAACAGCTCGCGGCTGATGCTGGTTGCCCGGTGAAGTTGGCATCGAAGAAACCAATGCGCGTGGAGCTTGCAAAATAGACCCGCAGGACAACAACACTTCGGCAGAGACTTCTCGTCATGGGGTCTCCTCCGGCTGGCATTCTCGGGCGGGACCCAGGCATATACTGCCTAGCCGAGAGGCGCTGGAGCTGCGAGGGGGTAGTGCGGTTCTGGGTCCTGGGCCTCTCCCTCTCATTTGTTGAACCCGCCTCCTAGCCTTGGTGCCAACACGGCACGGTACTCCCGCTGTCGGATCGATCGCTGTGCGCGTGGTCACGTTCTCACGGCACATCGGAGTTCACAGAGATGCCCCAAGTCTTCAGCAGCCACTCGGGGATGTAACACTTGTTCCGATTGTCCCGGCACCAGCGGCGCAGTTCGCCAGATTCCACGTAGGTCGGTGCGGTGAGTCCCAACTCATCGGCGCGCCTCTCGAACGCAGGTGGTACGGCGGGTGGAATGGCGGGTGCTTGCCCGCTCGACCAACCCAAGTTTCGATGTCTGCCATTCATCATTATTGTCCTCTTCGCACAGATGTCACACTCCCAACTGTGGCGATGTCTTACCTATCGAGCGGATGCAGGGGATTCTCGACCAGTGGACGCCGCCTGTCTCTGGCCCGATGGTTGAACTACCCTCGCACGTTGGTGCCGGTCACTGCGGATGCGGCGTATCATCAAGAACACGACTCCAGAACTGCAGCGCGCTCTAAAGCGTCATACCCAATGGTTCGGGTCCTACAAGGCATCCGGCGATCTAACGAAAGTACAGGTGTGGCTGGTCCTGAATGGTGGACAGATCGAATGCCTTACGCCAGGGAGTTCATATAAGGTGAAGAGAGTGAGGCGCAATCCGCGCGTCATCTGTTACGTGGGGAGCAAAGACGGTCCCGCGATTTCGGGAACGGCCCAGATCATAACCGACGTCAGCGAAGTGGCGCGCGTCTACCGGAGCTACTGGAAAGTCCATCCAGTGCGGATGGCAATAATCATCGGACTCCGAGTGTGGGTCGAGATGCTGTTGAACAAGCGCGTGGTGGTCCGAGTTCAGCCTGACGATCCGAATCCCGTAGCCGGACTTACCGATCCTGCCTAACATTCTCCCGTCAGGTGTCTTTCCTACTTCTTCTGACCATGCACGACAAATTCGCCGCTGTTAAACCCAGACTCCATTTCCCACGTGTAATCTGGGTATTCGCGCTTCGCTCCCTGCATTGCTTCACGGGCATTGTTCTGGGTCATCGCCGTTGCCTGCTGGGGGCTGCCGGCAAAACGAAACCCGAGAGACTCACCCTTGACAGCTCCCCCAGTCTGCAACCATACATCCATCCTGAAATTATCCCACCATCGTCAATGGCCATGATGCGCCCTCAAGTGAGTAACTGCGATCATCGGAACGAAGACTGCCGGCGGCGATCTCCTTTGAGGAGTCGGGCAACAGAGTCACCGCAGGTGATACGTCACTCCAACCAGACAAGAAATGCCCGGATTAGGAAATCCCAGATATTCATGAAATCTGCGATTAAAAAGGTTGTCGACTCTGGCGAACACACCAATACGTCGAAATCCGTCGTATCCAAGGATCAGATCGGTTGCGGAGTAGCCTCCGACGGAGTCGATTGTCGGTGCCGGAAGCTGGAAATCGTACCTTCTCGCCATCCATAAGGTTGTACTCGATGCTCGGATCTGTTTGGGCAGTTTGGCATCAAGGCTAAAACCGGCCTGCCAGTCTGGCTCGTCCCGCAGGGGCTCGCTCGACGATTCGATCTTCCAGTTCAGAGACGATCCCCAGGCTTTTACCTGTATTCCGTGAGCAAGTGAAAGTGAGGCTTCAGCCTCCACGCCTTCGTTGCGCACACGCGTCCGATTAACCAGCCGAAAGGCCGCCGAGCTGAAATCGATCAGATTCGAGAACACGTTATAGTAGTAGGTCCCCGACAACGTGAAGTTGTTGCCGAAACGACGCTGCACGCCTCCATCCATCCCAGTTACTTTTTCCGGCAGAAGATTAGGGTTGCCGACGCTTGGATTCTCTAAAGCGTATAAGTCCGGCACCCTATAGGCCTGTCCCCAGCTTGCTTTCACGATCGTATTCTTCGCCACCGTCAGAGCCGCGCCAACCCGAGGCGCAACCTGCGCTTTGAATCCCGCGGTCTTGTTGATCCCAAGGGCGGCCATTCCGGTCATACGATTGGTGATGTATACCAGATCTCCACTTCCATTAACGGCGCCTCTATTGGCGCGGAACCGCGAGCTATAGCTATTGTCAATAATTGAGTTGTTATCGCCGATTTCGTCGGAGCCTTGTACGTTGAAATGGCCCTGCCATTTGGGAGCAAGATTGAACACGTTTTGCAGACTCAGCCGCGGTCGAGTGAAACGGGTCCTTGCCAGAGCGCTGGGTTGCGAGAAAAGTGATGGATTTGGGCTGTCCAGAATCGGCGGTGTGTAGGAATGCTCCCCACGAGTGAAGACGTCGGCGTCGATGCCAGCTCTCCACACTGTGCTGAATTGACGTTGAAAGATGAAGCCCGCGAGAAAGTTGCCCGAGTTGCTGGTCCCTGGAATTCTGAGAACCGAGAGCTCAGGTCCGCCTCCGTTTGGCGGAAAGCTGGAGCCCTGGAATTGAATCCAGCGCACCGTCCAACTCAGGTCCGAGTCTGAACGTTGGGTATAGTCAGAAGCGGCCGAGAACGTGCTCGTATAGAAGGAGTCTGCCTCAACTTGTTCTCCGACCCGCAGAAACGCCCCACTTAATTTGTAGCCGAATCGTCCTTGGGAACCTTCCGCTCCCAGGTTCATGCCAGCCGCGCCGAATGAACCCGTCTCCATCCCGGCGGATACATCGGATTCGTATTTTGTTGGCTTCGTAATGACGTTGATGACGCCGCTCATAGCCTCTGATCCATAACCCGACGAAAGAGGTCCGCGGACAACTTCAACTCGCTCGACATCGTGAGTGAGCAGAACCGAGAAATCGAAGGCCCCGCCCAGAAGACTGGTCAGGTCATTGACGGGAATCCCGTCGATCAGCATCAGAACCAGGCTAGGCTTGCCTCCGCGGATGGTGAGGGTGCTCAGAGACCCCGCACTTCCGTTTTGTTCCAGGTTAACGAAGGGTACACTCCGCATGATGTCGTTAGAAGTAAGCGCGTGGGTGTTCCTCACCTGGTCGTCGTCGATCACGCTGACCGAAGCCGGCGCCATTGAGACGTCCAGAGGCTGACCAGTCACCGTAACAATCGTCAGCAGGGTGGGCGTGGGAATCGCTTTGTTCAGCGTCGTGCTGCTGGAGGCGGCATCGTCTTTCCTTTGGGCAGAGCCGGCTTCGGTCGGAGTCTGCGTCTGACAAAGTGGGACAAAAGTGACCAAATACAGGACGACAATCACAAACTGACGACGGCCGAACATCATCGACTCAGCTCCAGCGCGAACGCAAGCGGAAGGAAGGCAATCCTCAGCTCCATTGCATAGGGAAGCCCCGCGGGGCGCAGAACCTGCAACCATATGGTTCATCAATCTGCGTAAAGTAGAACGGAAGGCTCCAAAAGACCCCCAACCATCAGAAGTCTTGACTTCATGGCTGCTCGCACTCAGACACTCGTCCCCGGGCGAGGAGCGTTGCTTCCTCAAGGAGCAGCGCGGTCTCAGCGCCGGAGTACTCGTGCTGTCGGCGGACGCCGATCCCGAGCGTGCCCACAACTCCGCCGCCTCCGTTGCGAATCGGCACCACAACCGCCCCGCTGACTCCCGTCTGCTTCGCTCCTGGACGGACGTCTCCTGTGCTGTCGGCCTGGATATTGCAGGTCGAAACGGGCTCGTTACGCTCTGCGGCGAGGCCGGCCATTCCCTTGCCGATCGGCACCCTGGCGACGATTTCCAGGACCTGCGGGGGCACGCCGACATGCGCCTTGAGGATGAGAAGCCCGTCCTCGATGAAGTGGATAGTTCCGGTGTCCGCGCCAAACCGGTCGATGATCCCTTCTAACTCTGCTTGCATGAGGACTCCTCACCCGCCAGTGTCGAACTCCGCCTCCTGGCTGCACATCGGGCTCACATTCGGCGCGTAAGAGAAACCGGAAACGCGAGCCTGAAAATATAGGGGTTACCGGCGCGAGATCGTCAAAAAGCGACGTTCACTCTTATACTCTTTCGCTAGAATTGGGCAGTAACCCAGCCGTTGCAGTCACCACAGAGTGTATCGCCATCGAAATGATAGAAGTCTATGTGGATCACCCATTTGCCTTTCGTGCCGGGTGGCTTGGATGCCATTCGTGTGGCAACGTCTTTCAAGCAGCCGCTCGAAGCGGTAATCGTGGGTGGGTCGAGTTTGGCATCATCGACCGTGCCCATCATCCCATAGAACGCTTGCCACACATCCGGGCCTGTGGTTGCGTAGGAGTTCTTTCGGTCGCCGGCAGGAAGACCGGCGAGGACCCCTTTCTTCTTGGCGATATAATTGGCTTGCTCGCTCACGTTAGGGGCGGTCGTAGTGATCTGCGGCCACGTGGAGACAGTAGCTTTGAACACTGGTCCGACCGATAACTCAAAATTGATGAGAGCCTCTCTGCTCGCTCCACGCCCAGCCGCGCTGTCGAATTTGACGTTCGTGCCAAAGGAAACCATCTGGCCCATGAACGGGTCGGGGCCTGCAACGGGCTTCAGGCCGGTGCCGGTATCCGTTTGAATTCCGATCACATTCGTATCAGCCCAGGGATGGTCGACCAGACCGGTTCGCAGGTTCTTTGGCGAAGACAGGCGGATGATGCGGTCGAAACCAGCTGGCTCACCCAGATCGTAGGTCCAGCCACCAACCCGTTGGAAGGCCCCTGTCGGATCCGGGTCGGTGGCGAGCCTGCACTGAAAACTGCCAAAGAAGCCAAACTGAAACACTTTGATCGCTGCCATCTTCAGCACTCCTTGGTAAATTGAAGGTAGGCAATCAGCCTAAGACGACCTTACTTGATAGTAAGAAGAGCGGTACTCTTGGCGTCTTAGGGGTCGCCCGGCCCAGCCCAAGCTCATATCGGCGTCTCAGGTGCTGGACTATATCTTGCCGCTTAACTTCAGTCAATACCCAGGGCCTACGACCTGACTGGTGGCTACGCGTATCCCGCTTAGAGCTGATCGCGAAGGGCTTGGAGGTTTCCTCGTTTCAACCTTTTCAACTGCTTTCGCCGCCTAGATCCAACGATCATGGCAGGGAGCACTTCTGTTTCAATCACTACTGCAAGCTTGGCGTCCAACTGACGGCACTGATTGAAAAATCCAGGGTACCTTTCCGTGCAATCAGGAAGCGGGTTGACGCCAGATGAACAACCCTCAAATCGAATGCTATCGATTGAATGTCGGATTAATATCGACAAACGTTAGGGCCCTATCGGGACTGCCCCGAAAGAAGAAGTGTGGGTGCGCGGTCGTGTGGTCGGGGCAGTTTCGATAGGGTCGTTTGAACTGAGCCGCTGGCGTTTGCGGCGGACGCGGTGGGCTA